>Ga0209167_10000021_pt1 | contig 219753 bp, 180 predicted proteins | sample Coa_R1_9_FD_187154 | JGI IMG/M metagenome (GOLD analysis project Ga0209167, IMG submission 187154) | Surface soil microbial communities from Centralia Pennsylvania, which are recovering from an underground coalmine fire - Coalmine... | ecosystem: Environmental > Terrestrial > Soil >...
CCCACCCAGACGATCAAGGCCAGACGTGTTCGATGCTCGAAGCAGACTGGTTGGAAGGCTCGCCGGCGCGAGCGTCCCATTTCTAATCGTAAGCCAGAATCTAATCGACGTTATTTTGACAAAAAAAACCTCGGTTTCCGACGTTCCACGCTTCCCCGAGAATTCCCGGATCCAAATTCCGCTTCGTTCTTAATGCTCATGTGTGCCGAGCGAAACTTCAGCACTCTACTTGACGCGGCCCCCGACTTGAATGCAGTCGTCGAGACAATTCCCTTGGCGATATTTAACAGCGCGTTTCGCAGGTACTCACGCTTCTCGTGTTGATGGGTTCGAATCGCCTCCAGGCGAGTTGACTGTTTGCGAAAGGACGATCCGAGCTTATCGGCGTCAGAATCATTGGCAAGAAGACTATCAGAAGAGGTCGGTTGACAAACCGCGCCTCACCGTCGGCCGATCCGACCGGCATGAGGGCGACGTTCTTGCGTCACCGTAGGGCGTGATGTGCGTCACATTAAGTCGCGCCCCAGGGAATGTATAAAAACTAGAAGCCTGTTTGCAGCGGGAGGCAAGGTCGATGGGTGATTGCTATCCGGACGGCGGATTCGAAATCGTGTCCCGCGAAGATTTTTCGGAGGTTACCTATTCCATTTCCATTCGCCATCCACTATTGGCGAGGTCTGCGGGACCGGGGCAGTTTGTCATGGTTATGTCTCATGAGTACGGGGAAAGAATCCCCTTGACCCTCGCGGACTTCGACCGCCAAGAAGGAACCGTCACCCTGGTGACCCAGGCGGTCGGGAAGACAACTAAGGAGATGCAGGAGACCTGCAAAGCCGGAACGAGACTGTTCGCCGTCGTGGGACCGATGGGACTGCCGACCTCGACGGATGGCGCGAAGACGGTTGTATGCGCTGGCGGAGGGCTGGGAACCGCCCCGATATTCCCACAAGTGCGTGGGTTCAAAGAGAGCGGCGCGTACGTGATTGGCGTCCTGGGGTTCCGCACGAAGAGCGTGATCTTTTGGGAGGAGAAATTCAGAGAATGGTGCGATGAACTGATCCTTTGCACGGACGATGGCTCGGCGGGAATGCGGGGACTGGTCACCGAAGGTGTGCAGCTCGCCATCGGGAAGCACCTTCACATTGACCGCGTCGTGGCCATCGGGCCGCCCGCGATGATGAAGGCCTGCTCCGAAGTAACGCGTCCTTACGCCATCAAGACTATCGTGAGCCTGAATCCGATCATGGTTGACGGAACGGGAATGTGCGGGGGCTGCCGAGTCAGAGTGGGCGGGCAGGTGAAATTTGCCTGTGTTGATGGACCTGATTTCGACGGACACAAGGTGGACTTCGACGATCTCGCAGCCCGCCTGCGGCGCTATTCGCAGGAGGAAAAGTTGGCGATGGAACGTTGGTCGCAGAGCTGCCGACTGAAAGCTGCCGCGCAGCAGACTTCGGAATCGATGAACAGCATGGAATAGGGCTGGCCCGATTCCGAGGGCGACAGCGGGTTGGAGCTGAAATAGGAAGCGCGATGGCGAAGAGAACGATACGCACAATTCCACAGGAACGGACTCCGATGAAAGAGTTGGAGGCCGGACAACGAGCGAGGAATTTCGATGAAGTGAATTGCGGCTATGAAGAAAGCGAAGCGTTGCGCGAGTCGGAGCGTTGTCTATTATGCCCTGAGCCTGCCTGCGTCGCGGGCTGCCCCGTCCACATTGATATTCCGGGGTTTATTGAAAAGATCGGGGTCAAGGATTTCCGCGGGGCTTACGAGGTCATAACTCGAACCAGCCTCCTACCGGCAATTTGCGGAAGAGTGTGCCCGCAGGAAACGCAATGCGAAGGCGTGTGCGTAGTGAAACCACTCGAGCCGGTGGCCATCGGTCGGCTTGAGAGGTGGGTCGGAGACCGGGCCATCAAAGAGAGCTGGACCCATATTCCCTACATTGAGCGCAACGAGTTCAAGGTAGGCATCATTGGCTCGGGGCCGGCGGGGATGGCCTGTGCCGCGGATATGGCCAAAGCCGGGTGCGAAGTCATCGTCTTCGAAGCTTTTCAAGAACCCGGAGGGGTTCTAAGGTATGGGATCCCGGATTTTCGCCTTCCCAATGCGGTGATCGACGCCGAAATCAACAATCTGCGCAAGCTTGGAGTCAAGTTTGATTGCAATACGTTGGTTGGGCGTTTGTTCACAATCGAACAGATGATCGAGGAGATGGGCTTCGACTCCGTGTTTGTCGGGACTGGAGCGGGATACCCTTCGATGCCCAGCATACCAGGCGAATCCTTGAACAATGTCCTCTCAGCCAATGAACTCCTAACGCGCTGCAATCTGATGCATGCGAGGGAATTCCCGAAATATGACACGCCGCTGCCCCTCGGACAACGGGTCGTTGTGGTTGGCGCCGGGAATACAGCGATGGATGCTTTAAGGATGAGTCTGCGGCTTGGCGCAGAGAAGGTCTACTGTATATACCGGCGGAGCAGGACCGAGTGCCCCGCGCGGGCGGAGGAGGTCCATCACGCCGAACAAGAGGGAATTGAATTTCACTGGCTCACAAACCCGGTGGAGATCCTCGGTGACGATCAAGGGAAGGTCCGCGCCATGCGTTGCGTGCGGATGACGCTTGGAGAACCCGACGAATCCGGCCGCGCCCGCCCCGTACCTATCCCCGGAAGCGAGCATGTGCTGGAGGTCGATCAGGTGGTGTTTGCTATCGGAACAAACGCGAATCCCATTATTGGCCAGACCTCCAAGATTCGGCTGAACAAGCGGGGCTACATCGAAGTCGATGAGAATCTGGAGACATCGATGGCCGGCGTTTTTGCGGGCGGGGACATTGTCACCGGCGCCGCGACAGTGATCGAAGCCATGGGTGCAGGGCGGAAGGCGGCAGCCGGCATGAGGCAGTATTTGAGAATTCGCGATTGCGCCCCGAGCGCTCTGTTGGAAGAAAGGGTTCCTGGAAGCCGGCTGTTTGGTATCGATGTGAGTGAGCAGAATTTTTGCCGCATCCGGGTTGCTTAACAGCAACGAATGCGCGGCTAGGGCCGCTGGGAAGAATTCATGAACTGCTGCGATGAACTATGAACAAAGCATCCATGTCGCAACCGGTTGAAGACACTGCTTCGGCGCGCCAATCGTCCTCGCGTGAAAAAGTGCTGGCTAAGCTGACCGAGCACGTGGTCGAAATTGTCAGCGATTCAGGCGAAGGCGCGCAGAGGTGCGGCCAGTCGCTGGGCGCAATCGCAGCCAGAACCGGACACGGGGTTTGGACGGTGGAAATCATACCCGCTGAAATTCAGCCACCTGCGCGCAGCGTGGCCGGCGCGAGCGGGAACCGCGTCCGACTGGGTTCCCACCGCATCACCAACGGCGGTAACGAAGCGGACCTCGTCGTGGCATTCAACGAACAAGTGCTTCTGGGACGGGTGCGTGCCGGTGAGCTCAAGACCGGCTGCATCATTCTGCTGGAGAGCATGTGGCGGGAGAATTCTGACGCGGGGATCGCGAAATCCTACACCGAGGTTTACGACTCGCTGCTCGCCGCGGGCTACAAGGTATACGAAATTCCGATGGAGCGGGAATGCGCGGCAATCATCGGAGATGCCCGGCGCGGAAAAAACATGTGGGTGCTGGGCGCGCTTTGCAATGTTTACAGTTTCGACCTGCAAACGGCGCGAGAACAGATTGCACTGACGTTTGCGAAGAAGGATGCAAGCGTGATCAAGACCAACGTGAATCTGCTGGAGGCAGGCTACGGCTGGGCGGAGCGAAGTCTCGATTTTAAGTTTGAGATACCTGCCGTGCCCGCCAGCCAAACGCAAATCGTCGTCAACGGAAACACGGCGCTCGCCCTTGGCATCCTGGCATCGGGTATGGAGATCTGTGCGATGTATCCGATCACTCCGGCGACGTCTGCTTCGCATTATCTGAGCGAAGCCTTCGGAAATGTGGGCGGTATTGTTCATCAGGCGGAAGACGAAATCGCCGCGTGCGCGTTCGCCATTGGGGCCTCCTATGCTGGCAGGTGCGCCGTGACGATCACTTCCGGTCCCGGTTTTTCCCTGAAGCAGGAAGGACTCGGATTGGCGGTGATGGGCGAAATCCCCTTGGTCGTTGTGGATGTGCAACGCGGCGGGCCCAGCACTGGCCAGCCAACCAAGGGCGAGCAGGGCGACCTGCTGGCGGCAATTTTCGGGAGTCACGGCGATGCTCCAAAGGTGGTGATGGCCCCCGCCACGATTGAAGATTGTTTCTATTCGGTGATTACGGCGCGCAAGATTGCCGAAACCTTCAACACGGTCGTGGTAGTGCTCTCCGATGCCAATCTGGCGACCGCCCAGCAGCCGTTTCCGCGACCCCAGTTCAACGAAGCATGGCTGGCGCCGCCGGCGGATCAGAGTGAAGTTCCCTCCGGGAAGGAGCCCTATGGCTGGGAGAGGGCGACGGGCCTCATGCACCGCTTTATACCCGGACAACGCGGTGGCATGCATGTGTTGACGGGGCTCGCTCATGATCAACTGAGCCATGTCGCCTACGACCCGGAAAGCAATGAACAAGGCCTGCGGTTTCGCAGCCTGAAACTCGCCGCCCTGCAGAGGAGCCTGAAACCTCCGACTGCGTTCGGCGATCAATCGGGGGACCTGCTGGTTGTCGGCTGGGGCAGCACCAAGGGCGCGATTGAAGAAGCCGTGGAGAGCCTTCGCGCTGAAGATTTGAAAGTTTCCTCCTTACACCTGACGTTCCTGCAGCCTCTTCCTCCCGGGATCAAAGAGATTCTCGATGGATTCAAGAACGTGATGACCATCGAGGGTAACTGGTGCGACCGCCTGGACGACAGTCTGATTGACAGCAGCAACCGTCGCTACTCCGCGCTCGCCATGCTCCTGCGGTCGCGCTTCCTGGTCGACGTCGACTGCTGGAGCGAGGTGCAGGGCAAGCCGATTAAGCCCGACACGATTCGCCGCGTAATCCGCGAACGGCTGCGCCCGCAATCAGCAGGAGGATCCGTATGAGAGATGCCGACAGGGAATGTCTGTTGAGCATGTACGACGAACGCTACGCGCTCGAGGATTATCAGGGAGGCGTGCCGCGCTGGTGCACGGGATGCGGGAATAACGCGATTCTTACGGCCGTGCAGCGCTTGTGCCGGGATGAGAATCTGCGGCCAGAAAAAACAGTGTTTGTATCGGGTATTGGATGTTCGGGACGCCTTCCCCATTACATGAAAACGTACGGGTTCCACGGAATTCATGGGCGAGCGCTGCCGATTGCCGAAGGGATCAAAATGGCCAGGCCGGATTTACATGTGTTCGTGAGCACCGGCGATGGCGATTGCTGCAGCATTGGCGCTGCTCACTGGATCCACGCTATCCGTTACAACATGAATATGCTGGTGATGCTGCACGATAATGAAGTGTATGGACTGACGAAGATGCAAGTTTCGCCGACCTCGCCGAAAGGGTTGCGGACGAACACAACGCCCAAAGGGGCCTATCTTGAGCCGCTCCAGCCCTTGGCCGTTACGCTCGGAGTGCAGAACGTCTCTTTTGTCGCTCAAGCCGTCGATTGGATCCCTGAAGCGCTCTACGAGGTTATTTCAATGGGATTTCACCACAAGGGCCTCTCGTTCGTTCGCATCGTCCAGCGCTGTCCGGAGTGGCTGCCGAAGCAGTTCGATCCATGGGTGCGCGATCCCCAGAAGATCTTATTGCTGAGCCACGAACGCGGTTTACAGATCAGCCCCGCGCTGGCCAAGGTTTACAAAAATCAAGAGCAGCACGATCCATCAAATCTCAGCCGAGGGCGGGAAATCGCCTCGCTTCCCGACCTGCTTCCTGTAGGGATCCTTTACCGGAACCCCAGCGTTCCGTGTTACGAGGATCTGAGGAAGTTGACGCGCCTGAGTTCGACAGAAGTGATCCGGGCCGGCCTCGAAGCCCAACTAGACAAGTTCACGATCCGGATGACTGGCCAGGAAAGAAACTCGCAGGGCAGCCAGTAAGGTGTTGATGCTTTAAGGGAGATTTAGGAGACAAAGCTCTACGAATATGGAAACCGAATTCAAAGCCGATGTCTTTTTCCATCTGACAGGAAAGAGGCGAGGTTTTGGCCTGGACACCATCGAGAGACTTAATCTGCTTCCCGCCCTTTTCGCCCGGTATCGGAAGCTTGAGAAGCTGCGTTACGACTTTCCGCTCGTGCTCGTCCGCGAGGACTCTGGCGATACCTGGGTACAGTCCCTTTCGGAACTCTTCGACAGCATGCTTCGAGAAATTGCGGGCGACGCCAACGGCGACCGATTGATACGACATGGGCTGCGCATGGAGCGAGAAATACGCACGCTCCTCGCGCAGGACACCTCCGGTTCCTTTTCCGCGCTGTGGGACATCGCGGCGAGCCAGTTATCGAACAGCGAAGATCTCTTTTGGGATAGCATCAAGCGCCTTAGCAGTTTGCGCAAACTGGATGGAGAAGTTGTCGACTGCGACAAGGCAACGCCGGGACGCCTGTTTCGTTACGCCTGGGAAACAGTACAGCGAAAGAAGGCGCACCGGTTCCGTGAACGGGTTAACAGGCTCGCCACGAAGCTCTCGGACATTCTCCGGGCCGGTTTTGCCCGCTCCGAGGAAGGGCGCAGCCCTCAAATGCTGCGAGCCTCGGTCGGTTCGGGATACGAGCAGTCCTTCGATTTCGAAACCATGTCGCGTTTGCTCGCCCGGTCTGGCTCCGACGGCTTGACGCGTGAAAGAAGCCGCCGCGTCCAGTGGCTGCTCTCTGTGCTGCAGTCGCAGAGGTTTTTCCCGGCGCAGTCTGGCCCTGAGTGGCGTGACGAAGGCGCAGAATTGTATTCGTTTGCCTTCGAGAACTGTGCCAGCGCCGTTGAGGCGTACCGCGAACGATTGCCTAACATGGTCGAGCTCACAAAAGCCCTTGCCATCGCCGACTTGGAAATCGAGGGGCGCTATGAGGGTTCAAGGCACGACGCTTTCTTCGAGGAATTTGGTGCGGAGAATCTGGATCCCAGCGAGGCTGCTCTATTCCCTGATTATCTCGTTCATCTCAATGCTCATCGCCTATCCGCGGTCGAGGCGGCGACGGTGGCGGAAGCACTGTCGGCAAGCTTGCCCGTGAAGGTGCTCGTCCAAACGGACAATATCGTAGCGCCATCGCCTTTGGTAGACGGCCAATTAGCCTTTGGCTTGCGCAGCAGTCGCATCGCTTCTTCGATGATTGGAGGCGAAATCTATGTTTTGCAATCCAGCAGCTCAGCCTTGTTCCAGCTTCGCGATCGCATTTACCGCGGAATGGAGAATAGCGGCCCTGCGCTCTTCAGCGTATTCTCGGGAGCATCTGAAAACACCAGCCATGTCCCACCATACTTGGCGGCTGCCGCAGCAATGGAATCACGGGCCTTTCCGACGTTTGTCTACGACCCTTCGGCAGGACGGGACTGGGCTTCACGATTTTCTCTCGAGGTGAATCCGCAAGTGGAAGCGGACTGGCCGCTGCATGACTTCAGCTACGAAGATGAGGCACACCAAAGGGTTCCCGAAAATTACGCCTTTACGCTCGTGGATTTCTTGGGCTGTGACCGGCGGTATGCGCGGGATTTCGCAAAAGTTCCGCGTTCAGCATGGGAAGGAGATTTCCTTGGCGTGCCCGAGCTTCTGAATAATGAAACGGGAACGATCCACAACCGCATTCCTTACGTCCTGATGCTCGACGAGAACGACGTGCTCCAGAAGGTGATCGTCGACGATAAGCTGATTCAGGAAGCGCGCCACTGCCGGGAGATGTGGCGCAGTCTTCAGGAACTTGCTGGTATTCATAATTCGCATGCCGACAGGCTTCTTGCTCGGGAACGTAAAGCCTGGGAAGAGCAGTTGCGCCACGAAGCTGAGGCCCGAGGCAATGGACAGATGCCCGCGGGCCGGGGGACCGCACCTGGGCTGTCTACCTCTATTGCAAGCCCGCCATCGCCGCCCGCTGAGCTTAAAACAGCGCCGCCTTCCGATGAGGCTTACATCGAAACGTCACGATGCACAAGCTGCAACGAATGCATCAATCTCAACAAGAAGATGTTTGCGTACAACAGCGAAAAACAAGCGTTTATTGCGGACCGGGATGCCGGATCCTATCGCCAGCTTGTTGAAGCAGCGGAAAGCTGCCCAGTCTCCATTATTCATCCAGGCAAACCACGAAACCCTGACGAACCCGGCATGGAGGAATTGGTGAAGCGCGCCGCACCATTCCTATAGATGTAATCCCGGACCCAGCCGAGCTATCGTCCGAAGCTTGCAGCCCATATTCGCAAGGGAGTCCGCTAAAGCAGAGGTGTGCGACGAGTCACAGGCACGCGTGCCCGCCATCACAGCATCTCTGACGTTTGCCGATCCAAAATGAACGCGCTCAGGGCGTGGGGTGGTCTTTGGTCACAAAGTGAAAGCTGACGTCCGTGAGCGGCCGTTGAGCGACGTGCCTCAAGCCGCGACGGAACGGAAGGGAACGTTATCCGGCTCGGAACTCACCGGGGCATTTCGAGAAGGAGGCAATCATGAGGCGCAATGATCAGTTGGAGGACCGCCAAGCGGAGCTGGGCGAGATTCTCGACGCCTTGAGTCGAATGGAACAAGCCCTCGCACGAGCCAAGAGCGCGGATTTTCAAGAGCGGGTCAGAGGCTTGCTCGCCTTGGGCGCTCTGGAACACAACTTGAACGGAATCGCCGAGCATTGTCAATCGCAAGATCACCAGGCCGAATCCTCGTTTCGGGACGATTTGAACGGCGCCGAAAACCTGTGCATGACTTCGGAGCACGCCGAGATCGAAAGGCTTCTGCGTCATTTCCGGGAGGAATTGGAATCGGCCACAGCCGATGCCGCCGCGACGATCAGTCTGTCGGGAAAAGAACTGACCAGGCAGATTCGCGCGCACGTCCGGAACGAACGGAAGATGCTGGAGCGCCTCGAAGCACCGGAACCAGTGACCGAGGAGATTTTATTGCGCTACACAGAGTCGCCCGACTAGATGCCTCTCTGTCGCGCTCGCGCAGAACACGGGCACGCCCATCGGAGATATGCCGAACGTCAATCTCAAATGCCCTCTGCCGGCCATATGGCATGCAGAAGGGCTACCGACCACGAAATCTTTGCCCGCGAGCACGGGCGACCCTACCACGAAGAGATTCCACGATCGATCACGCTTGCGCCGCAACTGTCGCAAACGCCCGTGCACGGGTTTGCGCCCCCACGCGACAACCTCCAGCGAGATGTCCAGGTATACCCCTTCTAAAATGGTGCCGTGACACTGCTCACTTGAAAGATAGATGCCTATTATATAACCAAGCTCAAGGAATCGTCAGTGAAATTGCGCTTGTCTGGCACATCGTACCGAGATGAGATGCGTGTGGTGAGATCAATCTCGAACCAGCTGCGGCAGAGTGAAGGACAGATGAAGGATCCAAGCTCGGTACATCCCGCAGATCACGTACACGGAGTTTGCTAAAAATCCGTGACTCGCATGACGAACTCGGGTAGTGTTTTCCCCCGGTCTTGATGCAAATAGCGCTATGTTTGCGCCTGGAGACTCTCCGTGCGCGGCACAAAAAACTTATCTCTCATTTACCGGGAGTGCGAAATGAATACGGGAATTCAGCGCAGAAACATTCGTTGGCTCGCCATGCCATTGGTCGCCTTTGCAATTCTCTTAGTCACAGCGCTTACGTTTCCGCGCGTGATTTTAGCGCAAGGGCCGCCGCAAACGGGCCTCTCGGTGTCAGCAGGACTGGCGCATGCGGGTGAGCCGCGCTTTTTCGCGATTAAAGACGCACGCATCGTTCCGGTATCGGGACCGGTAATCGAAAAAGGAACCGTGGTGATGGCCAACGGAATCATCACTGCGGTCGGCGCGGAAGCGCAAATTCCCGCCGAAGCTGCGGTGATTGACGGCGCGGGCCTGACGGTTTATCCGGGGTTGATTGACGCTGGAACGACGGTTGGCTTGCCCGCCGAAGCGGAAGGCGCCCCGACCGGACGCCAAGCGGGCCCGCGCGGCCCAGTTCCCACGAAAATTTCCACGGGGCCGCAGGATCGTCCGCTGACGACTCCGTGGCGCATCGCCGCTGACGAACTCAATCTTGCCGATCCGCGCATTATCAGCTGGCGCGCCGCGGGATTCACCACTGGTCTCGTCCAGCCGGAACGCGGAATTTTCCCCGGGCACGGTTCCGTGATTGATTTTGCCGATGAGCCCGCCGGAGAAATGGTAGTGAAGCCGCAGGCCACGCTCCCGATTGCGTTCGCTACCGAGAGCAGCTTTGCGAGTTTCCCCAATTCGCTCATGGGATCGATTGCCTATGTGCGCCAGGTGTTCATCGACACGCGCTGGTATCAAGACGCCGAATCTGTTTACGACGCGCATCCCGCCGGCGTCGAGCATCCGCCGTACGACCGCACTGAGGCGGTCGTCGGCGAAGCGCTCAAGTCGAACGAACCGATACTGCTGCCCGCGAACGACCGGCTCGCGATTTACCGTGCGATTCGCCTGGCACAGGAGTGGCAAATCCACGCCGCGATGTATGGCGCGCAGAACGGCTACGAACTTTCAAGCGAAATCGCCGCGAGCAAAATGCCGGTGTTCGTCAACGTGAACTGGCCGCACATGGAAAAAGGCGCGGATGAGTCGCAGATCACGCTGCGCGAACTGCGCTTCTGGGATCGCGCACCGTCCACGCCCGCCGCTCTCTCGAAGGCCGGCGTGATGTACGCGTTTTATTCCGGCGGTGTCAAGGACCCGAAAGAAATTCTGAAAGACGTGAAGAAAGCTATCGACGCTGGCCTTTCGCCGGAGGACGCGCTCAAGGCCATGACCATTAATCCTGCGGAGATGCTGGGCGTTGCGGATCGCATCGGCTCCATCGAGCAGGGGAAAATCGCGAATCTTGTCGTCACCGACGGCGATATTTTCAACGAGAAAACGAAAATCAAGGATGTCTTCGTCGACGGCAGACGCTACGAAATTCACCCGGAAGCTCCCTCCGGGCCGCCCGGTGCGGGCGCGCATCCGCCGATGCCATCGGACGCACAGGGGGTGCAGCAATGAAATTTGCAGAACTACATCCCGCGAAAATCATCACGATTGTTGCCGCTGTGGCATTGGCACTGGCGATTTTCGCTGCAGGAGCGCGAGCGCAGGAAAATCCGGAAGACAATTCGGCGGCCATCACGCTCATCAAGAATGCGACGGTAATCACGATTACGCACGGGCGTATCGAGCACGGGTCAGTTCTGATTCGCGACGGGAAAATCGCCGATGTGGGCGCGAATATCTCCGCGCCGCCTGGAGCGAAAGTCATCGACGGCTCGGGCATGTACGTTATGCCCGGCATTGTCGATTGCCACACGCACATCGCGGTGGATGGCGATGTAAACGAGGGCAGCCTGTCGGTTTCGTCCATGGTCAATATCAAGGACGTGCTGAATCCGTACGACATTAACATCTATCATGAGCTCGCCGGGGGCGTGGTCATCGGCAACGTGCTGCACGGCAGTGCGAATCCGATTGGCGGCCAAACCATCGTCATAAAAATGAAATACGGCTCCACGCCGGATGAGTTGCCATTTCCGGGCGCGTTGCCCGGAATTAAATTCGCGCTCGGCGAAAACGTGAAGCATTCGAATTTTGGCGGGCCGATTTCACGCTATCCGGAAACGCGCATGGGTGTGGAGGAAACCATTCGCGACGCGTTCGCCCGCGCCAAGCAATATCAACAGGCCTGGGCGGATTACAACCGGCGCAAAGCTGCGGGCCAGCAAAATTTGATTCCACCGCGCCGCGATTTGCAGCTGGAGCCGCTGGTAGAAGTCCTCGAAGGCAAGCGCTACATCCATTGTCATTCTTACGTGTCCGACGAAATTCTCATGCTCATGCGCGTCGCCAAGGAATTTGGATTCAAGGTGCGCACTTTCCAGCATGTGCTTGAGGGCTACAAAGTCGCCGACGAAATGGCTGCGGCCGGCGTCGGCGGATCGACCTTCTCGGATTGGTGGGCTTACAAAATGGAGGCGTACGAAGCCATTCCGTACAATATGGCGCTGATGACCGACCGCGGCGTGATCGTTTCTGTGAACTCCGATGATCCCGAGGAAGCGCGCCACCTGAATCAAGAAGCGGCGAAAAGCATGAAGTACGGCAACCTGACGGAGAATCAGGCGCTACGCCTGGTCACGCTCAATCCTGCGATTCAGCTTGGAATTGATAAATACGTCGGCTCCATCGCGCAGGGCAAAGATGCGGATCTGGTGATTTACAATCACGACCCGCTCAGCGTTTACGCCGTGGTGCAAAAGACGATCATCGACGGCAAAGTTTATTTCGACCGCCAGGAAGACATGGCCCGGCGGGCCGCACTGGCAAAAGAAAAACAGGCGTTGCTCGAAAAAGAGCAAAATGCCGGCAAACCAACTACCGCGGCGGAGAAAGGCAAGCCCGAAAGGAAGAAGCCGCATGAAAAGTCCAAGAAGCGCAAGAAAACCCCGGAGCTTGCCGGTGTGATGGCGGGAGGTGCGCGATGAAAATCCGGCGCGCGAACTTTCCGTCCGCACTTCTGTCAGGCGCACTCTTGGTGCTCGCATTCGTGTTTCCTGCGGCTGCGCAAAATCAAAGTGCGGCAAGCTCCGCCGTATACGCTATCAAGGGCGCGAAGATTTTCACTCTGGTCGGCGCGCCCATCGAGAACGGCACGGTGGTTATTCGCGACGGAAAAATCGCCGCGGTTGGCGCGAACGTGCCAATTCCCGCAGACGCGGAAATTATCAACGCTTCCGGGCTTGAGGTTTATCCGGGAATGTTCGATGCGGCCACTCAGATAGGCCTCGAAGAAGTACCGGCCGTCAAAGCCACTGTGGACGCCGTCGAAACGGGCCTGTTCAATCCCGATGTCACTGCGGCTACTGCATTCAATGCCGACAGCGCGCATGTTGACGTTACCCGTGCGGCGGGTGTCACCGAAGTCCTCACAGTTCCCGGTTCGCTCGGCGGCGGTTTCGGCGGAGCCGGCGGCTCCATCATCGGCGGCAACGCTTCCGCCGTGGATCTGGGCGGATGGAATATCAACGACATGGCGATTCGGCGGCACGCCGCAATGGAGCTCACCTGGCCCTCCATTTCCACGGGCTTGTTCGATTTCTCAACGTTCGCGTTCCATCGCTTGCCATTTGCCGAAGCTCAGAAGCAGTATCAGCAAAAGGTTGACCAGCTCTCGGATCTGTTCGACAAGGCCCGCCATTATGCCCAAGCCATGCAAAGCGGCGCCCCGAATTTCCCTCGCGATCTGAAGCTTGAAGCGCTGGCACGCGTGGTACAGGGACAAGAGCCGCTTTTGGTCATCGCTCACAGCGCGCGCGACATTCGTCACGCTGTGGAATTTTGCGAGCAGCAGAAAGTTCGAATGATTCTCGGCGGCGCGGACGAAGCATGGAAAACGATTGGCCTGCTGAAAAAGTACAACATTCCCGTCATCATCGGCCCGATTCTCAGCATGGCACAGGACGAAGACGATGCTTACGACGCCGATTACGCCATGCCGGGCGAGCTTTATGCCGCCGGCGTGGAAATCGCGTTCGGCAGCTTCAACACTTCGTTTTCGCGCCGTTTGCCGCAATATGCCGGCACTGCTGTGGGGTATGGCTTGCCGCACGATCAGGCGTTGAAAGCGGTCACCACGAACGCCGCGCAAATGCTTGGCCTCGATGACATCGGCACAATCGAGCCCGGAAGAATCGCGAACGTTGTTGTCACCAATGGCGACCTGCTCGAACTGCGCACTCAAGTAAAGTATCTTTTCATCAAAGGCCAGCTTACAAGCCTGGATAACAAACAGCTCGAGTTGTACGAGCGTTTCAGCAAACGGCCTAAGCCCGGCACGCAGCCCTAGACCATGCGGTTGGCAGAGTCACCGCTGAGCATCTGCTCAAAAAAAAAGAGCTCATAGAGCGCGGCACGCCGACGTGGCATCAACTCGGCAACGGGATCGATCCCTGCGACCCGCAAAAGATGCGTCCGTGTATTTGCAGAGCATGCCGTAACCGGCGCGCCTTTTCATGCGTCTGTATTCCTTTGTACATTTTTCTAAACATCTCAAACTGAATATATATGGTCCCGGCCTAAAGCCGCGCAACACTTTCGATTATGCTTGATTGCAAATCTTATCGGCGGTTCAATTCTCTCTCTGAAGTCGGCGGTCTTGTAATTCTTAAAGGAGATAAATGATGGCAAAATCCCGCATTGTTTGCGCCGGAGTGCTGGCGCTGGCGTTGTCATTTCTACCCGCTGCGCTTGCAGCGCAAGATCAACCTGCTTCCGAATCGAAAACCCCTGATGTGCTCGCGCACCTGAATTTTCGCGACCTCGGGCCAGCAACTGCCGGCGGGCGTGTCGCAGCGGTCGCTGGCATCCCCGGCAATCCGAATATTTATTACGTCGGCGCGGCCGGCGGCGGAGTGTGGAAGACTGTCGATGGCGGCCTGACCTGGAAAGCCATTTTCACGCATGCGAAAACAGCATCCATCGGCGCGATTGCCGTCGCTGCCTCGAATCCCAACGACGTTTGGGTCGGCACCGGCGAAGGGAACATTCGCAACGACCTGATCGACGGCGCCGGCGTTTATTTTTCTTCCGACGCCGGAAATTCCTGGAAGTTCATGGGCCTTGGTGACACGCAGCACATTACATCCATCGCGATTGACCCGAATGATCCCAATACGGTTTTCGTCGGCGCGCTCGGGCACGCCTGGGGACCCAACGCGGAGCGCGGTGTTTTCAAGACCACTGACGGTGGCAAAACGTGGAAGAAGGTGCTTTACGTCAACGACACGACTGGCGTTTCGGATCTGGCGATGGCGGCGAGCAATCCCAATGAGCTTTTCGCCTGCATGTGGGAATTCCGCCGCTACCCCTGGACGCTGATGGATGGCGGCCCGAACAGCGGCCTCTATCGCTCAACGGACGGCGGCGACACGTGGCAGAAGCTCTCGAAAGGTCTGCCGGAAAGCCCGTGGGGCCGCAGCGCCGTCGCTATCGCGCCCTCCAATCCGAACCACATTTACGCATTGATTGCCGCCAAACACGGAATGTTGTGGCAATCGGAAGATATGGGTGATTCGTGGACTCCGGTCAGCGATAGTCACGCGCTGGACGTGCGGCCATTTTATTTCTCGAAGGTGATCGTATCTCCCGACAATGAAAACAAAGTGTACTTTATGTCGTTCAACATGATGGAGTCGTTCGATGGCGGCAAGACGGCAACCGTGGCGGATCGCGGCGTCCATTCCGACCACCACACGCTCTGGATCGACCCAAAAAATCCCGAGCGCATGATTCTTGGCACGGACGGCGGCGTTTTTCTTTCCACCGACGGCACGAAGACCTGGCGTTTTCTCGACACCATGCCAATCGAGCAATTCTATATGGTTGCGGCCGACAGCAAGCAGCCCTTCGATCTCTGCGGCGGCTTGCAGGACAATAGCGCGTGGTGCGGGCCTTCCTCAGATTTGAGCAACAATCGCGAAGTCAGCAGCAGTTGGTACACTGTGGTTGGCGGCGACGGCGAATACGCTGTGCCCGCGCCCAGCGACCCAAACATCGTTTACAGCGACTCGCAAAACGCATCCATCGAAAGACTCGACCTGGCGACGCACATCAGCCGTTTCATTCGACCCTATCTGCCCGGCGTAGAGGAGGAAACTCCCGCTGACCTGAAATATCGTTTCAATTGGACTGCGCCTATCGCCGTTTCGCGCACCGATGCCAATGAAGTCTATCTCGGCGGGAGCGCTCTCTTCAAATCCACCGATGGCGGGAAAACCTGGGCTCCCATCAGCGGCGATCTCACGCGCAACGATAAAAGCAAACAACCAATCGCCGGCGGCCCCATTCAGCATGACATCAGTGGCGCAGAAACATACGACACGATTCTAGCCATTACTATCGCGCCCACGGATCCAAAAGTCATTTGGGTGGGCACCGATGACGGGCTGGTGCAAGTCACGCGTGACGGCGGAAAAACCTGGGCCGACGTGGCGAAAAACATCTCCGGAGCACCGGAGTGGGCGCGCGTCTATCAGGTGGGCGTGTCGCCGTTCAACGCGGGAACGGCATATGTCACCTACGATGCGCACATGCTCGATAATCGCGGCGTCTACGTGTATCGCACCGACGATTACGGCGCAACGTGGACAAAAATTACCAACGGCCTTCCTGACAATGTGCCTGCGCACGTGGTCCGCGAGGATCCTAACAAGCGCGGCTTCCTCGTTGCCGGAACGGACACCGGTTTGTATTACTCAGACGATCGCGGAGATCACTGGCAGCCGCTGAAGTCGGACTTCCCAACGGCAGCGGTTTACGACCTGAAATTCATCAAGCAGTCTCACGACTTGGTGGTCGCCACGCACGGACGCGGCATGTTCGTACTGGACGACATTCGTCCGCTCGAAGAGCTCACGCCGGACGTCGAATCGAGCGCGTTCCACCTGTTCACGCCGGCGCCCGGAATCATGTGGCACATGTGGCGCTCTGATGAAGGCCAGGGTGAAGGCTATTCCGCGCCGAACGCGCCGAACGGCGCCATTATTGACTATTACCTGAAATCCGAAATCAAACCGACTCCCGAAGAGCGCCGCCAACACGAGGGTCCCGTGAAGATCGTCATCACTGACCAGCAGGGCAACACGGTCGCGACGGAATACGGGCTTGGCGATGCCGGCGTGAATCGTTATGTCTGGAGCATGTCCAATGAAGGAGCAACACCGCTGGCCGGTGGTCCGGGGCCGCGCGGGGGCGGCGGCTTCTTCAACTTTAACCGCGGACCGCGCGTCGCGCCGGGAACCTACAAAATCTCGGTCACGGCAAATGGGGAAACTCAATCGCAAACCGTCACTGTGGAGCAGGATCCCAATCTCCACGTCGATCCGGCCATTTTCCGCGAACAGGAACGCGCCGGGCTCGAGGCGCGCAATCAGATAAGCGCCTTGAACGAAGTGATCAATCGCATCAACGCCATCGACAAGGAGCTTGGAGATTTTCGTTCTGCAGTGCAAAGCAGCAAGGATCCGCAGGAACAGGCCAAGTACCGGGCCATCCTCGCCCGTGGCCAAGAGCTCGAAAAGAAACTAAATGGTATGAGGGATAGCGTCTACAGCCCGAATGTGCAGCGCGCGGCTCCTGAGGATGATATCCACGAGCTCACCGACTTCCACGGCCAGCTTCAGCGCACCATGTTTGAAGGGGGTGGCGGGTACGGTGAAGCTCCTTCGCCTCTTGTCCGCGCGGAAATGACCAAACTTTTCCAGAAGAATGGTCAGTTTATCAGCCGGTTCAACGAAGCGCTGAAGACTGACGTAGCGGAATACAACCGGGCCGCACAATCCGCCGGCGCGCCGACCGTGTTTGCCGGCAGCCCGATAGCGGTGAAGCCGGTCAAATAACGTCCCGGTCCGATCTGCTCTGGCTCTGTGCAGCTGATTATCGCGGCGGAGCCGGAGCAACGGACCGGATCCAATACCCGTTCTAATAAGGCGTCGGCGAATCTACTCTTCAGCTGGCGCGCGACAGTACAATGATCGCCGCAATCAGCACAGCGACTCCGCTGTACATAATTTGCAGCGGCCGCTTGCCCGCTCCGCGCCACTCGCCCGTCAGCACGCCCAAAATGCTGGCCACAATAACAATCAGAGACATGAATATGGGCCATGCCACGGCCGTGCCCAGCGGCCGCACGGCAATGCCGTACATCAAAGTGCTGCCGAACCAAAACACGCCCATGATTCCCGCTAGAATGAAGTAACTGCCCGTTCCTGGTTTGGAGAAGCGCCCGGCGGTGCGATTCTTCTTCACCAGATAGATGCAATAGATAAGGTTGGGAATCCCCCCAGCCATCATTAAGGGCAGCCAAATCGCGTTCGGCGACCATGTGGTGCTCGCACCGAACTTTTCCGCTACCGCTCCGATAGACCCTCCGAGCCAAAGTCCTATGCCAACCAGCGCCGAGCCCACGCCGCTGATTGTACAATACAGCAAGCCGCGCATTACCGAGGCTTTGCCGGGATCAAGTTTCTGGCCGAGCGCCGCCTCGCGCCTGCGCCCTGCAACCGCGCATATGCCCACACCAACTGCAATCAGCGCGATGCCCGCGAGCACAAAAACGTCGCGCTGCGCAAATGCCGCGTGCCTGTGAGATTGAAACAGCGGGACCAGCGCGCCAACCGCCGCTGAAATTCCCAGAATCACGGAAAATGCTAGCGCAATGCCTACTGAATCCACCGCCAGCCCAAAAAACACCTGCGAAATTCCCCAGGCCGCCCCACACGCTGCCACGGTAATGATCACCGTTGCCGGCACAGCCGAATAAACGGCGTGCAGGTGAGGAACCGTCAGCACGGTCATGACCGGAGGAAAAATCACCAGCGCCCAGATGGTCCACACCAGCCAGGTGTTCTCCCAAGCCCATTGGCGCGTGAATTTCATCGGCAGCGTGAAGCTACCATTCATGATTCCCGCGATTACCAGCAGAAGGATTCCCGCTATGGCGCGATTCATACGTTGCTCTCCCGACGGGTTTGAAGGAGTTAGTGCGAATGCGAACGCCGAAACTATACACGTTCCGCGAGCCTCGCGCTATGAACTCTGGCCGCAGACAAACTACTGCGTGCTCTTATTTTTTGGCTTGTACGGCGTTTTGGAATCCCTTTGTTTTGTGCCGACCCAGAAGAGCTTGAAATCGCTGTAATGGTGGTAGTGGTGGATGTAGTGCCCCCGATACTGATAGTAGACATCCGCGTCCTGCGGCAGCCACAGCCGCACCTTGTGCGTTTGGAACGTTACCGGGGCATAATCGATTGAAAAGTGTTCCCGCACCATTCCAATTTCCTTTACTGGGTGCGTCAGATCCGTATCGAGGTGCATGATTTCGCCGCCATTCTCCGAAACCCACGCACGTCCCTTGAGCGGCAGCGCATATTCTTTTGACCGGGTCTCGAAAGCCTGAAGCAGGCTGGTTGGACGATCCGCGCGCTGCTCGAAATGGATCACCCAGGCGGATTTACCGTTCCATTCTCCCAAACCTTCGCAACTCCAGTTAAACGCGCTGCTAAAAATCGGATGGAACGCTAGCGCCAGAGCCGGCGTTCCGAGATCCGCCAGCAGGCCTGGCATATTGTTCGCTGCTGCATCCTCATCTCGAAATTCATCCAACTGAATTAGATGCGGGTTCGGGTGTTCCACCAAGACCAAGTAATTATAGGTTCGCGTCTCCGGTGTTTCCAGCTGTTCGTCTCGCTTTATCTCCACGGATTGATATTCCTCGGTCGCCGAAAATCGCTCCAGCGTGCTCACAAACTCCTCGGCACTCTTCGCTGCCGCTTTCATCACCTTAGGTAGAGAACATCCTGCGCCGGAAATAATAAACGGCTTCGCAGCGTCGACATCTGGCGGCGCCCAGTTTGCCTTTGGCGGCAACTCCACTGGCGGAGGAGGAGCGCTAATCGCAGCCTTCGGTGCCGGCTCGGCGGGCTGCGTGACGTTCGAGGGCCCCGATGGTGCCGCCACGTGCTCCGCCACTGGGGTTACGGCTTCGGGATTCTTCTCCAGCCGCGCTACGTACTCCCGGATTTGCGCCGCGCGGGAATCGTTCGGATATTTGTCCAAGTAGTCTTGAAACGTGCTTATCGCCTTCTCGCGCTCTCCGAGTCCGGCCAGCGCGTCCCCCAGAATAAGCTCTGCTGGCGCCGCCTCTACCTTTCCTGTTGCGATCGCCCGTTCCGCAAAGTCGCGCGCCTGCGCATAATTCCCCTGGTACAAATATGCGTTCGCGAGAAGCCACTCGCCTTTCCACGATTTCACATCCAACTGAACGTCTTGGCTCAGCGCCTGAATCGCGCCCGCCTTGTCATTAAGCTGTAGTCGTACCGTCCCCAACGCCAACAACGCTGGTGGCTCGCGCGGATCGATCGACACGGATTTTGCAAGATATTGTTCCGCCTGGGGTAACCGTTCCCAGAAAAAGTAGATCATTCCCATCACGTAATTCGCATAGGGATTTCCCGGCGCCATCTGCAACGCTTTGGCCAGGTGTTTTTCTGCAGAATCAAACTTTCTGGAACGCAAATCCTTCAATCCGTGTTCCACTTCCTTCTCTGTCCGTGGCGCAAGGACAAACTGACCCTTCGGTTTGCGAAATTCGTTCTTCTGTCCAATAGGCTTCATGTAAACGAGTACGATCGACGACGCATTGTCAAAGGGAGGAAGCGACGCGTCTTCATACGCAGTTTGATAGCCCTCGGCCTCGACTACCACTTGGTAATCCTGCCCCGTAGCAAGATTTGTGAAGACCCATCCCTCGCCAGCAATTTGTGGAAAGCTGTTAGGAGATCCCGCCATTCCGATCTCCCTGAGGTTTATTTTAGGGGTTATTGTTAGTGGCGCGCCGAATTCGTCTCTCACATAGACGGTGATTGTTCCGCCCGCTCCTCCTATCAGCGGAGTGGAAATACCTCCTTGGGCGAAGGTGAGCAGAGGAATAGCAGGAATTATCAACGCCAAACCTATTATTGCCGCGAGCCCCGATTTCATCCCTATACCAGCAAAATCGCGGCTCAAACACTACTACAAGGCTCATCCGAGGGCAACCATGGCCTATTGGGAGCTATCGAGGAACAACCTATCGCTCAGAGTTCTCACAAACTCTCGGTCGTTTTACTACTGCGTACCTGTCTATCAGGTGGTGCCTTGCGAACAATCTTCCAATTGAAGAGTTTATCTGGCGTAGACGTACGTTTTGGGTTATCTTGCGCGTGACAAACACGTCCATCTGGCGGGCAAAAGGATCTTCCCCTTCCATGCTCTTCAAGACGCACAGCGCGGCCGTTTCCGGCATCGAGGCTTATCTCGTCGAGGTCGAAGTTGACGTTGGCCCCGGCAAGCCCGGCAATTTCAATGTCGTCGGCTTGCCGGACATCGCCGTAAAAGAAAGCCGCGAGCGCACGCGCGCTGCGCTGAAAAATTGTGGCTTCGATTTTCCGGGGCATCTGGCCGTCACCGTAAACCTCGCGCCCGCGGACATCCAAAAGGAAGGCTCTGCGTTCGATCTGCCCATGGCCCTTGGCCTTCTCGGCTGCCAGGGAACTTTTTTTGGCAAAGCTCTCGCCGATTACGTTTTTCTCGGCGAACTTTCTCTCGATGGGAGCGTGCGCTCGGTTCGCGGCGCGCTCTCTGCGGCCATTGCCGCTCGCGAACAGGGAATCAAGAACCTCGTCGTGCCGGAAGCCAACGCGCGCGAAGCTGCCGTCGTTGAAGACATTCACGTGTTTGCCGTGAAATCCCTGCCGCAGGCTGCCGACCTGATCAATTCTCCTGAATCCTTTGCGCGTATCCGCGTTAACACCGAACAAATGCTCGGCGAAGCGAGCGCCTATGCCGTAGATTTGCGCGATGTGCGCGGCCAGCAATCCGCCAAGCGCGCGCTGGAAGTTGCCTGCGCTGGCGGCCACAACATTTTGTTCATCGGACCACCCGGCGCCGGAAAAACCATGCTCGCAAAACGCATTCCCACCATTCTTCCGCCCATGTCCCTCGATGAAGCCATCGAAACCACGCGCATTCACAGCGTCGCCGGCGTGCTGGAAGATTCTCGCGGCCTGGTCGCAACGCGCCCTTATCGCTCTCCGCACCACACCATCAGCGACGCCGGACTGATCGGCGGCGGCGCCATCCCGCGCCCGGGAGAAGTTTCCCTCGGCCACAATGGCGTGCTTTTTCTCGATGAGCTTCCGGAATTCCAGCGCAACGTCCTCGAAGTTCTGCGCCAGCCTCTCGAGGATGGTATCGTCTCCATCGCTCGCGCCGCGCTCTCCGTAAGTTTCCCCGCGCGCTTCATGCTCGCCGCCGCCATGAATCCTTGCCCCTGCGGATTTTTCGGCGACCCCACTCGCGAATGCCATTGCTCGCCCATGCAAATTCAACGCTACGTCTCAAAAATTTCCGGCCCGCTGCTTGACCGCATTGACATTCACATCGAAGTGCCCGCCGTGAAATACAAAGAGTTGCGCAACGGCAATCCCGCGGAAGCATCCGCTTCCGTTCGCGAACGCGTCATCGCCGCGCGCGCGGTGCAGCTTGAACGCTTCAAAGGCGAGAGAAAAATATACGCGAACGCGCAGATGCCCCCCAAATTGCTTCGCAAGCATTGCGAAATTTCCGCAGATGGCGAAAAGCTCCTCGAAAACGCCATTCAAAAACTCGGCCTCTCCGCGCGCGCCCACGATCGCATCCTGAAAGTCGCGCGCACTATCGCCGACCTCGATGGCGTCGCCGAAATTCAGTCCCGCCAGCTCAGCGAAGCCATCCAATACCGCACCCTCGACCGCACCTACTGGGCTTAAGCTGGCTTAGAAAAGATGCAGATGCAACAAGCGGGAAAAATCTCCAGGCAGCGCGGCTGAAAGATCGCAATACATACAATCCGCCATTAGCTTTGGGAATCGCTTTTCACGAGTCACACATCACAGGCCGCGAATCGCGAGTGTTTACAGCCTGTAAATGCACAGCCCGCTCAATAACTTGGGATAAAAATCGGTTGACTTCTGCGGCATCACGCCGCCGCCCAGCGCAATTTCCATCACCTGTTTCACACGCACCGGATTCAGCAAAAAGGCTGCCTGCGCTTCCCGGCGATCCACCGCTCCAATCGCCGCTACCATTTCTCGTTCGTAGTTCACGTTTGTTTCCGACGTCACCTTCTCGGCGGTAATTCCCAGGCATTTGTGCAGCAACAGCCGGTGGAGCAGCACTACGTCTAGCTGCCTCTGGGCCGCGCTCACGTCCGGAAGCAGTCGCTCGAGTTCCGCGCTGTTCCGCAGCACCAGCAAATAAAACGCGCCATTCCCCGCATAAACTCCGATGGCATGCCCCGCGCGCCCGCGCCGCTCCAGATCGCGCCGAAACTCCGCAAAACTCTCCTCGCGCTCGCCGCTCTTCGCGAAGGGATATGCGTACCAGTTAAAATACTGCGAAGCCGCTTTCAGAAATTGCTCGAACCTAAATCCCGCCACGTCGTGAATCAGCCGGTGCGTCGCCAGAATCGTCAGCCCTTCGTGATGCCCGCCGGCGTGCCCGCTTTGATAAATATCGAAGCACGTCCACATCGCTTTTTCGTACGGTGCATCTTGCTCGATTCGCCCCGCCCTTGCGCGGCATTCATCGCGATACGCGAGCGCCGTCTCATAACGATGATGCCCGTCACCAATCACCAGCTTCTGCGCAGCCATCGCACCCGTGATTTCGCCAATTTTTCCTGCGTCTGAAATGGCCCACAGCCGGTGCTGCACATCGTATTCGTCGCGCAACTCCGCAATCGGCGCAATTTTCGCCGCCTCTTCCAGAATCGCATCCACGCGCCGCGTCGGATCTTCATATAGCAGGAAAAGCTGTCCGGTCTGGCAACGTGTGTTCCGCAGCAATTCCAATCGGTCCGCCTTCGGACCTGTCAGCGTGCGCTCGTGACGATAAATAATTCCTTCGCTGTAATCCGCAAGCCGCCCCAAAGCAATAAATCCGCGGCGCTCCAGCCGCCGATTCGTTCCGGGCAAATTGTAATTCTGAAAATACGCGTAAATCGCCGGCTGCAAATCCTGAATCAAAATTCCTTCCGCCAGCCATTTGTCGAATTTCCCGGCCGCCCGCGTGTACACATTTTCCGCCGTTGAATCGCCGCCCAGCGGTTTCCCTTTTTCAATTGTGACTAGGTTGTACGGGCTCGCGGCGTAATATCGGTCCTGCATTGCCGGCGTGATTTTGTCATACGGCTGCGTCAGCACATCACCGAGCGCAACGCGCCGCGGATCGTATCGCACTGCCCGAAATGGAAAAATGTCCGCCACAGTTTTCTTCGCGCGCGCCTATGCTAGTCCTCGAATCAAAAGACGCTCTAAGACACAATTCGATTCGCGCAAGCGCGCCATTGTAGCAAGCTCATCGCTCTCGCTCCAATGTGCGAACGGCAAAATCCTGTTGCATCGAATCTTCAAGTTGCGCTCGCTTCGCGACAATGGCTACACTACCGCGCATGATTCGACGGCTATTCTGTCTTTCTTTGCTCACGCTTTTTGTCAGTTTGACGGCATTCTCACAACCAAAATCTCTTTTTTACATGACGCGAGATCCCATGTCCGTCCGCTCTTTCCTCGCCAACGCTGACAAAGTCGATATCCTCGTCCCTGCATGGTACACGGTGGATTCCACCGGCCTCGTTTCGGGCGGTCCAAACCCTCTGGTGCTCGATACCGCGCGCGAACATCACGTGGCCGTAATGCCCATCGTCAATGGCGGTGGTTTCGTTCAGGCTGACGTTCACAAGCTCCTCGCCAATCCGGCCTCCTATCGCGAAATGTTTTCCGAGCTCATCCGCGCATGCCAGGAAAACGGCTATACCGGTTTTCAACTCGACTTCGAAGATGTCAATTGGACCGATAGCGCGCTATTCTCTGCCCTCGTTCAGGAAGCCGCAAACGCCTTTCACGCGCAGAATTTGAAGCTCAGCGTCGCCACCGTCCCCAACGCCCCGGGCGCCGCCGGCGAAACAGCCTTTTCCGCGTGGCTTTTCGGCAATTGGCAGGGCGCCTACGACCTCAAATCGCTCGCTCAGTCCGCTGATTTTATTTGCCTGATGACTTACGACCAGCACACTCGCTACACGCCGCCGGGTCCCGTCGCGGGCTGGCAATGGACCGTCAGCAACCTTGATTACGCGCTTCAGTTTGTTCCGCGCAGTAAACTTTTTCTCGGCATCCCGCTCTATGGCTACCGCTGGTTCTCCGGAACGCCCGTCCCGCCCGCCGATAAACCCAATCCTTCCGCGCAATATATTTCAACGCCCGACGCACTCGACCTGGCCCGTGCTTACGGTGGCCACATCGAATGGGATCCCGTCGACCGTACTGCGTGGTTTTATTTTTATCGTGACGCCATGCGCGAATGGATTTTCTATACAGACGCGCACACATTCGGCGAACGTTATGATCTCGTGAAGCGCCGCGGCCTCGCCGGCTTCTGTTCCTGGTCGTTGGGCAATGAGGACCCCGGCATCTGGGATCTTCTTCCCGCGCACAAGTAACCTAACCCGTAATTATCGTGCCATCGCGAATGCTTGGCGGCGCCTCTTTTTAGACTGCTTTGTTTGCGGTAGTGGGTCAGCTTGAATTTTCTTGATCGTGACACAAAGAGTCAAAATTCAAACTGGCCCATTGCCTTGTTTGCATGTGACCTGAAAAAAATTCTCCTTCGTGTTAATTTGGAATATATGTCCGCGAGCAGCTCGAACAATGGCAAGCGCTTTCCCGGCGTGAAGGCCCTGGTCTTCGATCTCGATGGCACGCTCATCGACTCGAAACTCGACCTCGTGCTCTCCATGAACGCGACTCTCGTTCAGCTTGGCCGCAAGCCCCTTGAACACGAGCAAATCGCAAGTTATGTGGGCGGCGGGGTCTTGCTGCTTGTTAAACGCGCGCTGGGAGTTGACGCCTCAGACGAAGAAGTCGAAAACGCCATCATTTTTTTTCTCGACTATTACCGCGCGCACATGCTCGACAACACTCTTCCCTACCCTGGCGTGCGTGAATGTCTCGACGCTCTTCGTGGCCGTTCGCTCGCCGTGCTCACCAACAAGCCGGTGAAATTCAGCGAGGCTATTATCGCCGGCCTGAACATGAGCGATTATTTCCGCTTCGTCTACGGCGGAAACAGCTTTGAAAAAAAGAAACCCGATCCCATCGGCCTCCACACCCTGCTCCGCGATTTCGATTTAGCACCGCGAGAATTGATGATGGTCGGCGATTCCGAAGTGGACGTGCAGACCGCGCGCAATGCCGGTACGCTCGCTTGCGGCGTAACCTATGGACTTGGCAGCGCGCGCATCACACAATCGGAACCAGATTTGCTCCTCGACAATCTGGCTGACCTGCCGCTATACATCCACGACGAAATCGCAGCGCAATGACAGCGAAAATCAGCTCGCTCGTAATTTCGCGCGCCGCGATTCGATATGGCGTGATTTTTCTCGCAATGCTCGCCTGCGCCGTGTTAGCTGCAATGTGCATCCCTTCCAGCGCAAGAACGCATACTGCTTCTGCCAGCATGGATCCGAAATTTGCGGTTTTGCGCATCGGCGAACTTTTGACTTACCGGATTGATTGGCAGCGTTATGCCGGAGCGGCCGTCGCCCAACTGCGAATTGTTGATCGCGGCGAATTCTACGGAGCAAGCGTGTGGCATTTTCGTGCTGCTCTGCACACGGCCGAACCGCTTCGCGCGCTATATCCGCTCGACGACCAAATTGATGCTTACGCCTCGCTCGCGAATCTCCAGACCCGTGAATACCAGGAGCATTCTCGCGAATTCGGCAGGCCGCAGGACACCCAGGCGTCGCTCGTCTTCCCCGGCGAAGCTTCCGACGCGCCATTGCCGCACGTGCTTGTCCCGCAGGGCACTCGCGACGCGCTCAGCGCAATTTATTTCTTGCGCACAATCGATTGGTCCCGCGTGCCAGAGATGCGTGCGCCGGTTTTCGACGGCGAAAACATCTATCAAATGATCGCGACGGATGAAAAAACCGAAAGCATACATATCGCGGCGGGAGATTTCCAGACGACGGAAATTAAAATTCGCCTGCTTGACGGAAGAAAAGAAATTGCGGATGAGCGTTTCGCGCTCTGGCTCGCAAGCAACCGAGCGCGCACGCCCGTGCTGTGCGAAGCAAATCTTCCTATAGGCGTTCTGAGAATCGAGCTGACTTCCGATTCAGCGTTCGAGGCCGGCGCGGCGTTCAATCGCGTCACTCCTCCGGCACATTCCAATCCGCGGGCGGGAAACTGATTCCCCAGAATTTCGGCGCTGGACTGTCGAATTCGATGCCCACCTGGGCCTTGCCGCCCTGCATCGCGCCGACGTAAACGATGCGGCAGCCCTCGCTCTGTTGTGTGGCTTTGTTGGTGATGGTGATTTTTTGGTCTGCAATCACTTCGGAACGAAGATGAATCAGCGCTCCGTGCGCGTTGACTACCAGCGTTTTGGTCTCTTCGTCGAAAAACGTTTTGCCGTCGCGATTCTTGGCGCGAATCATCACCGCAATCGAAAGCATGACGCGCATGCTGCGCCGCCGCCCTTTATCAATTGCCAGCTCGCCTGGGGCCGTAGGATTTGCCATGGATTTACCTTAGCGTTGTTCACTGCATGCGGCAAATGTGCGCCAAAGATCTCATGCGAGTCAGTTAACATCACCGCAATCATCCTGCGGCGAGACGGATCGCGGTAAGCTATTCCGAAGGATGGCATAGCTGCTCAACTAGAGCGCAAACAATGTGGCCAATGCAGATGTGCGCTTCCTGAATTCGCTGCGGATTTCGCGATGGCACATTGAGCAGCAGGTCAACCTTTGCGGCGAGCTTTCCACCGGTTTCTCCGGTCATTCCCACGAGGAACGCGCCGCGCGACCTCCCCGCTTCGGCTCCTCGCAAAACGTTGGCGCTGTTTCCGCTGGTGGAAAGCGCCACTAGCACATCTTTTTCCGAAACCAAAGACTCGATCTGGCGCGAAAAAATCTGCTCGAAGCCGAAATCATTTCCTGCCGCGGTCAGCACAGAAATATTCGTTGCCAGCGATATGGCCGGAATTCCCGGACGATTGTGTTCCAGGCGAACAACAAATTCCGCGGCCAGGTGCTGCGCATCCGCCGCGCTGCCGCCATTGCCGAAAAACACAATCTTACGCCCGTCGCGAATCGCCGTCGCGCTCGCTTCCGCGCAGCGCGCGATTTTCTTCACCAACTCTTCGGAGAAGCTCTCTTTGACGCGCGCGCTCTCGCGAAGCTCGGCGCAAATTCGCTCGGTAAAATCCTGCACGTTCCCTCAATTCTGAAAGTCTAGCGGCGAATCATGCAAACTTACTCGCCGCAGCCTGCGCAGCTTGGCGCGAAAACTATAGCAACATTCCAACCGGCGCAAAAGCCGCAACTGTGTCACCTCGCCTTGTCTGTTGCCCTCTTAATTCCTAAGATGGGTAGACCCAGCGGAAGGAGAGTATGAAGCCACGAACAGCCCTGTTCTACGGTGTGATGTTGGCTGCGGCGGTGGGGGTGTTCTTTTGGATTCGCTCGGCCGGCGAGTCTCTGGTCGCGCCGGTTAATGTGAACTTGGGCCACTATGCTAAGAACGCCCCTTCGGCCTCGATTAGCGCCTTTACGCACGTCCTTTTGGCTCTTGTAGTGATCATCCTCTGCGCTCGTGGCCTCGGAACGGTCTTTGCACGCTTTAATCAGCCGCCGGTTATCGGCGAGATGATCGCGGGCATTTTGCTGGGGCCCTCCTTGCTAGGGCGGCTGGCACCCGGGGTTTTCGCTTACCTTCTCCCAAATCAGGCGGCACCGTATCTTTCCGTGATTGCGAACATTGGCGTGATTTTGTACATGTTCCTTGTCGGCGTTGAACTCAACACGAAACTGCTGCGCGATCGCACCCACGCCTCAGTCGCCACCTCCCACGCCAGCATCATTGTCCCCTTCCTGTTAGGCAGCGCTTTGGCTCTATGGCTATATCCTCTTTATTCCACCAGTAACATCCGGTTCGCCGTGTTTGCTCTGTTTATGGGCATCTCCATGTCGGTAACAGCATTCCCGGTGCTGGCGCGCGTCATCACCGATCGCGGCATGCAGGAGGGCCAGCTAGCCACCATCGCTTTGGCTTGTGCCGCCGTGGACGACGTGACGGCATGGTGCCTCTTTGCCCTGGTCGTCAGCGTGGCAAGAGCGCATGCCGGTCGGGTTCTAATTACCTTGGGGCTGACTGCCGGCTTTATCTTTGCGATATTTGTATTTGTCCGGCCGGCAGCTGCCTGGTTTGTCCGCCGGCACGCTCGAAGAGAGCAAACCGTCCAGAGTTCGATCGTCGTCGCCTGCGTGGCCCTGTTGCTTGCTGCCCTGACCACGCAATGGATCGGAATTCACGCCCTGTTCGGCGCTTTTCTGGTCGGATCCGTCATTCCCTATGATTCACGACTGGCCCGCGATATCAAACAGAAATTTGAAGACCTGGTTGTAATACTGTTTCTTCCTACCTTCTTTGCTTTTACCGGCTTGCGCACCCAGATCGGATTGGTTCACGGCCTTCGGGATTGGGTCATTTGTGCTGTAATCATCGCCGTAGCGTCACTTGGAAAATTCGGCGGAGCCGCAGTCGCAGCGCGGCTGACGGGACTCGACTGGCGGCAAGCGGGTTCTCTCGGAATCCTGATGAACACGCGCGGCCTGATGGAACTCATCGTCTTGAACGTGGGGTTGGATCTGGGCGTGCTGTCCCCGACGCTATTCGCGATGCTGGTCATCATGGCGATCGTCACCACTCTGGCAACCACACCTGTGTTGCAGGCCCTGGCGCGCGAGTCGGAGCCCCTCGCCGTGCGCGAAAAAATCTAAAGTCGGGGCGAAACACCAGCGCATGCCCATGCAACTGCCCGTCGTGCCTTATGCACGCGGCCCTTCCTTAAGCGCCCTCGAAGCGGCGGAGCTAATACCTGAAAAAGCTGAACACCAGCACGCTCAGCACTACCAGCGTCAGAGACACATACATCCGATCTCTCTCTTTGTAGAACGCAAAAACGCTGAAGGCCACCCGCGCCACTGGCGTCGCCACCAGCAGTACCAGGCCAAATTGAATCCAATTGCGGCCTTCCAAAGAAAATAGACCCTTAAAAATCCCGCGAAATTCACGGTAGTCCGGCGGCTCAGCTCGAAATGTATGATATTCGGGGCGCACGCCCCGATGGTGGACCAAATAAAGGATTCCGCCTACGAACACCACAGCCGAAGCCAGCAGCACGCCGGTGCGCAGCAACACCGAAATGATCTGATCCATCCGCTCGTCATTCCACTGGTTTTGAGCCATTTTAGATTTTCCCGGTGATCCCCTTCACGAACATTTCAACTCCCAGCGCAATAATTGCGACGCTGAATAGAATCCGCAGGTAACGCGTTCCCGCGCCGGGCAGGATGCGCGCTCCGAGGAACGCTCCGGCAAGTACACCCAGCATGACGGGCATTGCCAGCGCCGGGTCCACGTATCCGCGATGGATGTAAATGCCTGCGCTCGCCGCCGCGGTGACCCCGATCATGAAGTTGCTCGTAGCCGTGGAAACTTTGAAAGGAACTTCCATTGCCTGATCCATTCCTAGCACTTTGAGCGGGCCGCTTCCTATCCCTAAGAGTCCGGAAAGAATCCCGGCAGCATGGCAAACCAGAAATCCAATGGGTACGCGGCGAACCGTGTAGGACACTTTTCCATGCGCGGTCGGATAGTCGCCATTCATGCGCAGGCGCTCTGCCAGTCGATCCGGTGGCCGCGTGTCATGAATATCTGGCTGTTTCCGCAGTGTCAAATAGGCAGAGAAAAGCAAAACAAGCGCAAAAATAATCGCGATCGCGTTTGGAGAAACCTTCGCCACCAGAAACGCGCCAAGAAGCGCCCCGAGCGTGGTGGCAACTTCCAAAAACATTCCGATGCGAACGTTCGAGTAACCTTCTCGCACGTAGGCGGCAGCGGCGCCCGAAGACGTAGCAATCACCGAAATCAGGGATGCGCCGGCTGCATAGTGGATATTTACGCGAAAAACTAGCACCAGCAGCGGAACGATAACAATGCCGCCGCCAAGGCCGGTGAGCGAGCCAAGCAGCCCCGCGACCAGAGCAGAAACCAGGATGAGCAGCGAGAACGTGAGAACGGTCATGAAATCCTATCTGCAAAAAGGAATGCAATTCGGAATCTGGAGGAATTTTGATGCGAACGGTTATATATCATCGTCGTAATAAAGACTCGCATAAGAAGCTTGCCGTCGCAATTTGAATCTGAAACGGGAGTTGAGAAATTGCATGCAAACCATCTCGCCGAGAAAGCCCATTCATTCGCCTTCGAAGAGGCGTGAACTCAATTTCTTCGACGCCACGCGGCACGCCGGGAGTTTGCGCTTCCCGTGTTCCTGCGCTATCTTCGAGAACAATGGTCGATATTCATTGTCACCTCCTTCCCGACCTCGATGACGGCGCCGATTCGCTAGAAACTTCTCTGCAAATGGCGGAGATGGCCATCGCCGACGGCGTGACGCACGTGATTGCCACGCCCCATGCCAGCAGCGAATATCCTTTTCTTGCGGAACTGGTGCGCTCGCGCCGCGATGAGATTCAGTCGCGGATTGGCGACCGCCTGGCAATTTCCACTGGTTGTGATTTTCATTTGAGCTTCGAAAACCTTGCCGCGTTGCGCGACGATCCCAAACGTTTTACTTTGAATCAAACGGGGTACCTGCTCGTGGAATTTGACGATTTTGCTATTCCCGTTTCCGTAGAGCAGACGCTCCATCAACTGCAACTGCTTGGCCTTCGCCCTATCATCACCCATCCCGAGCGCAACAGGCTAATCCGCTCGCAGTGGGATCGTCTGTGGGGGTGGCTGCGGCAAGGATGCCTGGTTCAAGTGACCGCGCAATCCCTCACCGGCGGATTTGGACGGCGCGCGCAAGAGGCCGCCGAATTGCTGCTCGATGGGAACGCCGTTCACTTTGTCGCCAGCGATGCGCACAACGCGACGAGCCGGCCGCTGCGGCTCAAGCCGGCGTTCGATCTGCTCGTTGCAGATAAAGGCGAGGACATTGCACGTGCGCTGCTTGTAGAAAACCCTGGCGCTGTGCTCGAAGGAAAAGCTTTGCCGTACCTTCCCGAGCCGCGCGATTGGAAAAGCGTACTGAGCGAGTCGGAAGCGGAGCCGCCAAAAAAACGCTTCTGGTTTTTCTAGCGCGGCGATTACTGAGCCATAGAAGAACTGGCGTGCAAATTCGCTCTCATTTCGCCGCGTGCATTCAAAGCGCGTAGTTTCGCGGCGCGTCTATCTCGCAACTCGGAACGTAGCTCACCCTTCGATCACGAAAACAATTCCAGCACTTCTTCGTAGCGTTTGAATGGCGGAATCAAATAGGCGCCCGGCATCTCCGACCGCGCCCATTCGAGCATGCGCCGCGCCAATTCGAATCCACGATCGCGCGCGGCGGCGCCGGCGGATTCCATCTCCTTCAGCGTCGCTTCGGGAATCACGATGCCGGGCACCTCATTGTTCAAACGCAGCGCCTGTTTGTAGCTGGTCAGCGGCCACAAGCCCACCAAAACAGGAATCGGCGACTTGCCGCCGATTTTTTTCAAAAACGCGTGCCAGTGCGCGGGATCGAAAATCGGCTGAGTCATCGCGAAGTGCGCGCCGGCCTCGATTTTCGCGAAGAAGCGGCGGATTTCCTCTTCGATGTCGTCGGCGACAGGATTCACGGCGACGCCGATGGTGAAATTGGTTGCGCCGCCAAGATTTTTGCCGGCCCAGTCGGCCCCTTGATTCAGCCGCGTGAGGACTTTCACCAAACCCGTCGAGTCCACCTCGTAAACGCCGCTCGTTTCAGGATGGTCGCCAAGCGACGGAGGGTCCCCGGTGATGGCCAGTACGTTGCGCACGCCGCCGACGGACCACGCACCGAGCAGCATGGCCTGGAGGCCGATGATGTTGGCGTCGCGCGTGGTGAGATGCGGAACAGTTTCGAATCCATGCGCTTCGAGTGCGCTGGCCATCATCAGTGCGTCCATGCCGACGCGCGCGAGCGTTCCGCTGTTGATGTCGATGACGTCCACTTTCCCGGAAGCCATCACGCGCTTCACCTGTTCGAGGACGCGATCAACACTTGTGCCTTTGGGCGGATCGATTTCCACCGATACTGCGAATTGTTTTTCCTGAATTTTGCGCCAGAGCTGGCTCTCCGGCTCGCGCGTGGCCAGGCGGCGCGTTTTTTCGCGCGGTTCGAGGACTTCTTCAGCGGCGCCCGCGACGGAAACGCGCGCGGTGGTGGAGGGGCGCAGATTTTTTACCGCTTCGGCCATAGCGTGAATGTGCTCTTGAGTGCTTCCGCAGCAGCCGCCCAGAATGCGCACGCCGAGCGATGCCGCGTCGCGCGCGAACTGCGCAAAATAATCCGGCGAAGACTTTGGGTAGACGATGCGGTCGCCGATGCGTTTCGGAAATCCAGCGTTGGGCATCGCGCTCAGATGAAACTTGGAATCGTTTGCGTTCGCGAGCTCGCGAAGAATCGGCAGAAGAAGCTGCGGGCCGATGGTGCAATTCGCACCAATCGCTTGGACATTTTTTGTTTTCAATTTTGCGACGGCGTCTTCGGGGCGCGTGCCGTCGAAAGTGCTGCCCTCTTCGGAATATGTAAGCTGCGCGACGATGGGCGATTTGGAAAAACTGCGAATGGCGTCAATGGCGCAAAGAATTTCATCGAGCGCGCCAAAAGTTTCGAGAATGAAAAAATCCGTGCCACGCTCTTCGAGGGCGATAGCCTGCTCGCGGAAAATTTCGCGAATTTCTTCGGGCGCGAGCTGCTGCGCGCGGCGCTGCGTGCCAAGCGGGCCAATCGAGCCGGCGATCAGAACTTCATGGCGGGAGGATTCGCGGGCTTCGCGGGCGATTTTCACGCCGCGATGATTCAATTCCGCAACGCGCTCGCCGAGGCCGATGGCAGCGAGTTTGTGGCGATTCGCGCCAAACGTGTTGGTCTCGATAATTTGCGCGCCGGCTTCGAGATAGGCCTGATGGACGCGAAAAACGGCTTCGGGCTGCGTGGAGTTGAGTTCGTCGAGACAGCGCTGCGGGCCGAGAATTTCGTAGAGCATCGAGCCCATGGCGCCGTCGGCGACGAGGATGGCGTCGCGGAGGCGCTCATTGAATTCGTCAATTTTCATGCTGGGCCTTCGTTTTGACAGCTCGAAAGTGGCTTAAAATTATCGATTAGAAATTTGGAAGTTGCTGATGTAAAGGCATTTAGGCGAAATTCTAATTTTCGAGTGGCCCTTTTGATTCTGGAGGCCAAGAGCGGGAAGCAAGAGTCCAGCGCGAAGTGCGGCGGCGCGGGGTAAGAGCGCCTGATGAGCCCGTTTTGAGGTGCCCGAAAATAGGACGCAAATTCTCTAATGGCGGAGATTTCCTCGATTAGAAAGGGTTCCAGTCGTTTGTTTTCAGTGAGTTGCATCGAATTCTAATTTTCCATATTGCCGCGATTAGCCGCCTCCGCCGCTGCGTCGGCGCGCCCTGACCTCCGCACAATCTTCAAAAGCGCATAAAAAGCGAAAAGCCGCCAAGAGGCGGCCCGTTATGGCTAAGTTGCGCGCAGACCGGAAGTTCCGGAGTGCTCATTCATATTTACCGCGTAGATAGCTGAACGTCAAGAGAAATCGCCGCAGCATAGCCGGATCGTAGGGAAAAGCCGCAGAGTTTCGAAGAAACCGTTATAGATACTTATAGTTGATGCTGGTCTGCCGTATAGTAAAACAGTAAAAGCCATTCCATCAGCAAAAACCTTCCGTTTTACTACTGTTCGTGAAGTAGACGGTCACGTTCATTGGATATCCGACTCCCTAGGAAGGCCCGCACTAGGTCCAAATTAGGACACTACCCAAACGGGCGCAGCATAAAGCGGCGTCGAGCCGGCGCACTCCAAACAAACGAAAAGCCGCAGATTCGCAGAGCGCGCGATTCTGCGCTACAGAGGCAAGGGCACACGGGCTAAGAGCCTGCGCCACTCAAGGCAAATGCAGGTTCCTCGCCGCCGTTCGGGGCATTTTCACGCTGGCTGCTTGCCGCAACCGACGACGACCGGTTCGGGATGACACGACGAAAGACGAAAAGCCGCAGATTCGCAGAGGGCGCGATTCTGCGCTACAGAGGCACGGGCACACAGGCTAAGAGAGCGCGCGGGCCCTACGACTGAAACTAGCTCCATACGTCAATTTGGTACGCGTTTGATGCGATTTGCGTGCCAGCGATTCCAACAATAGGCAATCGGAACCCGATAACGAAATAAAGCAAGCCGTTCAGGAATGATGCGATAACCCACGGTACGACATTGAAAATCCGAGTAGACCGGCTGTCGCTAAAATTCATGCTTGCGATCAAGATCACCGAGGCCGGGCACAGAGCAAATGTGAGCGTTTGGAAATTATCATACGCGGGTGTATAGAAGCCAGAGGCCTGCCCGTTCGGTGAGGACCAGTAGACGCGCTTAGTGAAAACATCGTGCGTATCTACGTAAAACCATGCCGCGCACAGGGCTGTCCCGATTGAAAATCCTACAGTCGCAAATATTACCGAGATTTTGTGTTTGCCCACGCGTCCTCGCTATCCGCGAGAAAGTACGTGTAAAGTCGAAGACGCGTTCTTCGTCGAGGTGCGGCGGGGGTATTTGGTGGAGACGTAGTCGTCCACTAATTTTTGGAAGGCGGCGGAGAGTTCGTCGTAATTGCCCTTCAGGGTGACGAATTTTTCGCCGTCGATGTAAACGGGGCAGCTTGGCTCTTCGCCAGTGCCGGGGAGGCTGATGCCGATGTTGGCGGCGCGGGATTCGCCCGGGCCGTTGACGATGCAGCCCATCACGGCGAGCTTCAATTCCTCGACGCCTTCGTATTGCGTTTTCCACTCCGGCATTTTGTCGCGAATGTAATTCTGAACTTTCTCGGCGAGCTCCTGAAAAGTGGAACTGGTGGTGCGTCCGCAGCCGGGACAGGCAGTAACGCTGGGGGCGAAGGAGCGCAGGCCAAGGGCCTGAAGAAGTTCGCAGGCGGCGTAGACTTCGTCGCGGCGGTCGCCTCCGGGACGCGGAGTGAGCGAGACGCGAATGGTGTCGCCAATGCCTTCGGCGAGCAAAACGCCCATGGAGGAAGCGGACCAGACGAGGCCTTTGGCCGCCATGCCCGCTTCGGTGAGGCCGAGGTGCAGAGGCTGATCGGTTTTGCGGGCGAGTTCGCGATAGATGCTGATGAGGTCGCGCGGACGGGAAACTTTGCAGGAAATGATGATTTGATCCTTGCGCAGGCCGCAGGCGAGAGCGAGTTCGGTGGATTGCAGGGCGGAGATAACCATGCATTCGTTGATGATTTCTTCGGAGGTGCGGCCGAGGTTGCGGTCAGTGTTCTCCTGCATTTTCTGCATGACCAATTCTTGATTGAGCGAGCCGCCGTTGACGCCGATGCGGACGGGCTTGCCATTGTCGACGGCAACTTTGCAAATGGTAGAGAATTGCTCGTCGCGGCGCGCGCCTTTGCCGACGTTGCCGGGATTGATGCGGTATTTGTCGAGGGCTTTGGCGCATTCGGGATATTTGGTTAGCAGGACGTGGCCGTTATAGTGAAAATCGCCTATGAGCGGCGTGTCGCAGCCGGCATCAAGGACGCGGCGCTTGATTTCAGGAACGGCGGCGGCGGCCTCGGGAACGTTGACGGTGACGCGGACGATTTCGGAGCCGGCCTGCGCGAGTTCGAGATACTGCCTGGTGGTGGAGGCAACGTCGGCGGTGTCGGTGTTGGTCATGGACTGGACGACGACGGGCGCGTCGCCGCCGACCTGGACTTTGCCGACCTTCACGCCGACTGTTTTGTGACGCTGAGCGATTGCCGGTTCCATAAGTGTCCGTTGAGATGCGCGAGTGCGAATGATGGTGAAAAGGCGCAGAGTTTCCAAGAGCGCGAGACTCTGCGCTGCATAATGATTTTAGCGGTTTTGCGCGGCGTATGCTAGTCGGAGGCGTTGACAAGTTACCTGCGAATATCAGGACGCCTCTCGAGAACTGGGAAACACGAGTACATCGCGCGGATAAAAACGCGCGAAAGGAATCGATCTCATGAACTGCTTTACGGCACGGCTAGAGAGTCTGTGTGAGAACTGCAAAAATCTGTACTTCAGCGGCTGAAGCCGAACTGATGCAGCGTTTATGTCGTGGCTGAAGCCATGACCCACAAAGATTCTCGCGTTGAGCGGAGCGGACTCCTCCTGCTTCATGACGCGCCAATGCTAACACACGCAACGGGAAAAGACGGCGGGCTAGGCGCCGGCGCGGACGTGTTGGAAGAGGCCGTAGAGGGCGATGCCGAGGCCCAGGAGGAAAAAGAGCGGGAGGAAATAGGTGGTTAGCAGCGGCAGCAAGGCAAAAGGCACTTTGAGCTTGTAGGGGCTGGCCGGCGATAGAAAATAGTAGATGGCCGCGACGCACATCATGTAGAAAAGGCCGCGGCGAAGCATGTTGCGTCCAGGTGTTATGGTGCTACGGGCGGCAATGCGGCGTTCTGGCAGGGTTTCGTGGCAAAGCGGGCAGTCTCTGCCAGTGGTAGAGATTTTCTTGCCGCAGAATGGACATTCACGAATTCGCATTTTTGCGTCCTCAGTCGTGCAGACTAACGAATGAGCAGGTCTTCCCCTGTGACCCTAGGCTAAGGGTAGAGGTGGGCATGGGTCAACGGCGCGCCACTGCCTGTGTGCGCGAAAAGGCATCCTGACCGAACGAGCAGCACGGCGCGTAAGTCATTATACTTAAGCTACTTACAGAATCAGAGCGCGGCCTTTTCCATTGCGGTGATAGGCAAGCGGTTTTGTAGCCCACTTCAGAAGAGGGCGGCGATGAGGACAAGAGCAAGACCGGCAACGGAGGCGAAGGTGCGGATGACGTGGAACGTCTCCCAACGGTCGCGGAACTGCTGCCAGTTTTCTGGAAGCGTTGCAGCAGTCCACTTCATGATTTGATTATCGATGGGGACTTCGACAATCAAAGTGATGAGCAGGGCGATGATGAACAGGGCTAAAGCGGCCAAATTCAGGCAGAAGGTTTGCGACCGCTCGCCGTACGAGAGCACCAGGACCGGCACCAGCGATAGCATCGCTGCCGGCATCAGAAAAGGCATGATGGGCGCGAGGTTGCGGATCATGCGGTGTCCAATGGCGAGAAAAACTTCTGGCTGGAAAGTAGCGATGGAGCGGCTCAGGCCGAGCCACGGTCCCCAGAATACGCCAGTGACCAGAGCCAAAAGAAAAATGCTGATGAACTGCTATATTTTCAGCGCCATGAACGACTCCTTCTAATTATCTACGTTCGCCTGGGCACAAATATTTCTCTTGTACCGCGCACGATAAGTCCCTAAAAACAGCGCAATCAAATGGCGAAACAGGCGCATCTAACTGGTTTACTGGCACGAGATGAAGTACATCCAACCGGTATTCGAGCGGAGTACTTGTTCATGGAGAGATGGCCATGGTGATAAAGCGCAAGGAAGAATTGAGCTATTCGGAAGTGACGCCGAAGGGGATGTACGCGAACCGGCGGAATTTTTTGCTGGGCCTGCTGGCGACGAGCGGCGCTGTGGGAGGGTGGAAGTACTTTGGAAATTGGCTTTCCGGGCCGGGAACCGGGTCGGTGCCGCGGGCGCTGCGCGGCGTGAAGAAAGGGCCATTTCAGGCGAAAGATGCGGTGACGCCGGAAGGCGACGTGACCACGTACAACAATTTTTACGAATTTGGCACGGGTAAAGGAGATCCGTCGCGCAACGCGAAAAATTTCCGGACTTCGCCGTGGGAAGTTTCGATTGAAGGCGAAGTGAAAAAACCGCTGAAATTGAGCATGGACGACATTATGAAAATCGCGCCGCTGGAGGAGCGCATTTACCGGCATCGCTGCGTGGAGGCGTGGTCGATGGTGGTGCCGTGGATTGGGTATTCGTTCAGCAATTTGGTGAAGCTGGCGGAGCCGACGCCGAAGGCGAAATATGTGGCATTTCAGAGCTATTACGACACGCGACAGATGCCGGAAGGACCGGAGGCGGGCATTCCATTTCCGTATGTGGAAGGATTGCGCATGGATGAAGCGATGCATCCGCTGACGCTGCTGTGCGTGGGCATGTACGGCGAGACGCTGCCGAATCAGGATGGCGCGCCAGTGCGCATGGTGATTCCGTGGAAGTACGGCTTCAAGAGCATCAAGTCGCTGGTGAAGATTCGCTTCGTGAAGAATCAGCCGCCGACCACGTGGAGCACTGAAAATCCGGAGTGGTACGGATTCTATTCCAATGTAAATCCGAATGTGGATACGGTGCGCTGGAGCCAAGCGACGGAACACAGGCTCGGCACCGGCCTTTTTGCGCGGCCGATTCCCACGCAGATGTTCAACGGCTATGGCGATCAAGTGGCGAGCCTTTATTCAGGGATGGACCTTCGCAAATACTACTAAAGGGCGGAAATGTTGCAGAGGGCCAATTGCCGGTAGCGCGCATCGTAAATTCGATTCTCACCAGCAAATGGACGAAGGTCGTCGTTTTTCTTCTTTGCCTCATGCCCTTTGCGGTGCTTGCATGGAAGGTTTTTCAGAATGACCTGGGCGCGAATCCGGTACAGTTCGTCGAGCACTGGACGGGAAATTGGACGCTGCGCTTCCTGATTATCACGCTGTGCATTACGCCGCTGCGCAAGCTCCTCAAAATGCCGCAACTGATTCGTTTCCGCAGAATGCTAGGGCTGTTTGCATTTTTCTATGTGTGCCTGCATTTCTCGACGTGGATCGGCATCGATCGATATTTTAATGTTCACGAAATGTGGGCGGACGTGGAGAAGCGGCGGTTCATTACTGTGGGATTTGCCGGATTCGTGCTGCTGATTCCGCTGGCGGTTACTTCGACGGCGGGATGGATTCGGCGGCTGGGCGGAAAACGGTGGCAAATGCTGCATCGCGCGATTTACCTGAGCGCAATCGCGGGAGTGATTCATTATATGTGGCTGGTGAAATCGGATGAGCGCAAGCCGCTGGAATATGCGGCGATCGTAGGAGCACTGCTGCTGTGGCGCGTCGGCGTTTGGTCGCGCAAGCGATGGCGAGAGCAGCGGCAGATGCGCGAAATTCAATCTAAAGAGCCTACGACCGCCGAAACTGCGTAGCACTACTTCCAGCAAATCCGCAAATCAGTATCGTTCGGAGCGCCCTGAAACGCGCGCAGAGGCGCGAGCGTCTCATTCGGCGACAGTTTTTCGCGGGGCGTGTTTTCCAATTTCAACAAACCTGCAACTGAGGGTGCGGAGGATGATTGTGCGAAAACTCGGACGAGCTTTTGCGGCATTGCTGTTTGCGGCGGTGATTCTGCCGGTTGCGGTGCACGCGCAGAGTCAAGCGGACTTGAACGCGATTTATAAGATCAAGGATATCGGCTTCAACCATTCGCAAGTGATGGACATAATGAGCTACCTCACGGACGTCTATGGCCCGCGCCTGACGAATTCGCCAGATATGCGCGCCGCGGCGCAGTGGACGGAAGGTGAAATGAAGAAATGGGGCCTGGCAAACGTGCACACTGAGCCGTGGAAGTTCGGGCGAGGGTGGTCGAACGAGCGCTTCTCCGCCATGATGACGGCGCCGCGACCGTACATTTTGATCGCGTATCCGCTGGCATGGACGCCCGGAACGAATGGGCCGGTGACGGCGCAGGCAGTGTACGCGCCGATAGAGAGCGAGGCCGACTTCGACAAATATCGCGGGAAGCTGAAAGGCAAATTCGTGCTGACGCAGGTTCCGCCCGATGATCCGGCGCACTACGACGCGCAGGCGCACCGCTACACCGACGCGGAACTGGAGGCCATGTCTGAAGAACCAATACCGACAGGGCGAAATGCAGATCGTTTCGCGCGGTTCCGCGCGCTTTTCGCGCTGCAGCAGAAAATTTGCGCGTTCCTGGCTGAGGAAGGCGTAGCGGGATGGGTGGAAGCGTCGCGCGGGGACGACGGGACGGTTTACGTCCAGTCAGGCGGCTCGTATGAGCCGAATGGGCCGCCAGCACCGCCGAGCTTTATGCTGGCGAGCGAATGCTACGGACGAATTTACCGGATTCTGCAAAAGAACATTCCGGTGACGCTGCGAATCAATGCGCAGAACAAGTTCTACGACGACGATCTGAATTCGTTCAACATTATCGGCGAAATTCCTGGCACGGACAAAGCGGATGAAGTAGTGATGATCGGCGCGCATTTCGATTCGTGGCACGCCGGAACGGGAGCGACCGACAACGGCGCGGGCGACGGCGTAATGCTGGAGGCGATGCGCATTCTGAAAGCGAGCGGACTGAAAATGCGGCGCACGGTGCGCATCGGCCTGTGGACCGGCGAAGAAGAAGGGTTACTAGGCTCGCGCGCTTACGTGAAGGATCATTTTGGCGATCCCACAACGATGCAACTCAAGCCGGAGCAGGAAAAACTCGATGCGTATTACAACGTCGATAATGGCAGCGGCAAAATTCGCGGAATTTATCTGCAAGGAAACGAAGCGGTCGCGCCACTTTTCGAGAAATGGATGGCGCCATTCCACAATCTGGGAATGACCACGCTGACCATTCGCAATACCGGAGGGACGGACCATCTTTCGTTCAACGCCGTGGGGATTCCGGGATTTCAGTTCATCCAAGACCCGATTGAATACGAAACGCGCACGCACCACTCGAACATGGACGTGTACGAGCGGCTGCAGGAGCCGGACATGAAGCAAATGGCGGTGATTGTGGCGTCGTTCGTGTATCTAACCGCGAATCGGGATGAAATGATTCCGCGGAAGCCGCTGCCGCCGCCTTCGACGAGCCCGTTCTAGGAGATGCGAATAGGCTGAAGCGATTAGCTGGCGCGGCGAGCGCGGCGGCGATGCGATTCCGCATGGCGCTCAGCATGCGCTGGCTGCTTGCGTGCTCCGCCGGTCGCGGCGAGGCTTTTTTTCAGAGCGGCCATCATGTCAATCACGGGTGCGCGGTGCGGTTCCGGGGGCGCCGCCACTTCCCTGCCCTTGCGCTTGGCTTCGATGAGCGCTTTCAAGCGATCCTGAAATTCATCATGATATTTGTTGAGCTTGAAATCTTCAGACAGCGTGTCCACCAGCTGCTCGGCTAATTTTATTTCCTGCGGCTTGAGTTTCACTTCTTCGGTCTTGCCGAAGCCGGGCGCTTCGCGAATCTCGTTGGCAAAATACATAGTGTGCAGCGCCAAACCATGGTCGTACGGGCGGATGAAGACCGTGTATTCGCGCTGGTGCATGGACAATTTAGCGATGCCGACGCGCTTGGTGCTCTCGAGAGTTTTCAGCAGAAGCTGATAGCCTTTGCGGCCTTCTTCTTCGGGAACGACAAAATAGGATGAATCGAAAAAGAGCGGATCGATTTGCGATTCCTTCACGAAGGCCAGCATTTCCATAGTGCGCGCCGAGTGCGGAGCGATTCTCTTAACTTCCTCGGGTTCGAGCAAAACGTATTTGCCATCTTCGTATTCATAGCCTTTGACAACTTCGTCGCGCGAGACGATGCGGTTGCACGTAGGGCAAAAAAGCGGCTGCTTCAGGCGCGTATTGCAAACGCTGTGAAGCTGATGCAGTTCGATGCGCTGCGTGCGCGCAGCGGCGTAGAGGCGAATGGGAATGGAAACCAGTCCAAAGCTGATGGCGCCTTTCCAGGCAGAAGAAGGCATGTCCGTGACCTCACTTTCGCGCTCTAAACAAGTATAAACCTAAGAGCGAAGATTGGCGGGTCGGGGAAAACCTTGCTGCGCGGGGCGGGAGAACCGTAGGTGATAGTTCAGTTTCCAAAGAGCGCGAGAGAATCTCTATAATCGCCAAGATGGCTTCGCTCAAAGAATATCGCGAAAAGCGCAGCTTCAAGGAGACGCCGGAGCCGAGTGGGAAAGTTGCGCGCACGCGCGGAAACCGATTCGTGGTGCAGGAGCATCATGCGCGGCGGCTGCATTACGATTTTCGGCTGGAAGTCAATGGAGTGCTGAAATCCTGGGCCGTACCCAAAGGACCGTCGCTCAATCCTGCAGACAAGCGGCTGGCGATTCAGACAGAGGATCATCCGCTCGAATACCGCACGTTTGAAGGAACCATTCCTGCGGGGCATTATGGCGCGGGCGAAGTGGCCATTTGGGATAGCGGGACATTTGAGCCGGAGGGAGAGCTTTCCACCAGCGTACAAATCGAACGCGGCGAATTGAAGTTCACTTTGCACGGGAAAAAGCTGAAAGGCAGCTTTGTGCTGGTACGATTGCGGCGCAATGACGAAAAAAAAGAATGGCTGCTGATCAAGCATCGCGATTCGGCGGCTACCAGCGGGTCGGCAGGAATTCCAGCGCAGGCGATGCTCCCAGTTCGCAACAAAAAGCGTGGGACTGGCGTTGATGGCCAAGATGGGCGCGGCGCATTAGAAGCTCGTCCACAATTGCCGGAGGGCGCGCGAAAGGCGGCTATGCCGGAAGCGCCGCAAGTGGCACTGGCGACGCTGGCGGAGAATCCTTCATCGGATCCGAGCTGGATTTACGAAATAAAATGGGACGGCATCCGCACGGTTGCGCGAGTGCAGGATGGAAAAGTGAAATTGTGGTCGCGGGCGAAACGCGACATCACCGGCGAATTTCCGGAGCTTTCTGCGCTGGCGAATTCCGTGAACGCGAGCGAAGCGGTGCTTGACGGCGAAGTAGTGGTGCTCGACAGCGCCGGTCGCAGCGATTTCCAACGGCTGCAGTCGCGCATGGGCGTGCGAAATCCTTCAGCGAAATTGCTCGCCGAAGCGCCGGTGGTTTATTACGTCTTCGACATTCTCTATTGCGACGGACATGACTTGCGGCACGTGCCGTTGATTGAGCGAAAGGAATTTCTGCGGCAGATTGTGCGCGCGAACGGCGTGGTGCGCTACTCGGATCATCAAGTTGGCGAGGGGAAGAGAGTTTTTGAGCTGGCCAAAGAGCAGCAGCTCGAAGGGATTGTCGGCAAGCAGGCAGCGAGCGTTTATCCGGCGGGGCGCACGACCGCATGGCTGAAATTCAAAACGGACAAGGAAGTGGACGCTGTGGTGGGCGGATGGACGGAGCCGCGCGGGTCGCGCGAATATTTTGGCGCGCTGCTGCTTGGCTTATATGACGGAACTGAACTGAAATACATCGGCGGGATCGGAAGCGGTTTCACCGTGGAAACGCAGAAACGGATTTGGCCGCAACTGCAATCGCTGCAAATTAAAGAATGCCCGTTCGCTGAACGGCCTGCGACCCGCGAAAAGGCCATCTGGGTGAAGCCCGCGCTGGTGGCGCGCGCGAAATTCAGCGGCTGGACCGAGGGAACGCATCTGCGGCAGCCGCGGTTCGTGGGCTTGCAAGAAGATCGCGATCCGCGCGAATGCACTCTGGAGAAGGAAACGAGGCCGCCGGTGAATCAGGAAAAAATAAATGCGAGCGAAAAGAACGAACCTTCTGCCCGCGAAGCCAGAGGCCGCGCTGGTTCGAAGGACAGTGAAAATTCAGCAGCGAGAAGCACGACTACACCGGGCGCAGTAGAAAAAGAACTGACCAGCGGTTCAGCGGAAGAATTATTCGCCGAAATCGACGGGCGGAAGTTGCACTTCACCAATTTGAACAAAGTGTATTTCCCGGCGGATGGGATCACCAAGAGAAATTTGCTCGCCTATTATTTCCGGATGGCGCCGCTGATTTTGCCTTTTTTGGAGGAACGTCCGCTGGTCTTGCGGCGATATCCGAACGGAATCGAGAGGCAATCATTTTTTCAGAAAGATGCAGACAGGAGCACTCCGAAATGGGTGAAGACTGTCCCGATCATGTCCGAGGGGACTGGCAAGCCTACGCATTATATGGTCGCGAACAACCGCGCCACGCTGCTCTATCTGACGAATCTGGGATGCATTGACCACAATCCGTGGTCCAGCCGGATTGGCAGCCTGGAAAATCCGGACTACATTTTTTTTGATTTGGATCCGACGCCGGGCACGCCGTTCACGACGGTGATTAAGCTGGCGAAAATTCTGCTGGAGATACTTGAAAAAGCGGAACTCGCGGCGTTCCCAAAAACGTCGGGCGCCACAGGATTTCATATTTTCGTGCCGGTCGAACCGCGCTATACCTTTGCGCAGGCGCGCGTGTTTGTGGAAGCAATCGCGTCACTCGTGGATGCAAGACACCCCGAATTGCTGACCGCGGAACGAAGCGTGAGCAAGCGTCCGAAAGGGCGCATTTACCTGGACGCGCACCAGAATTCGTCCGGGCAATCGCTTGCCTCGGTTTACAGCGTGCGCGCGTTTCCGCATGCGCCGGTTTCCGCGCCCGTTCGCAGCAGCGAGCTTGCGCCGGCGCTGCACCCGGAAAAGTGGAACTTGAACTCGATGGCGCGAAGGATCGCAAAAGCGGGCGACCTGTGGAGCGGGTTTTGGGAGCAACGTCAGGAAATTGAGCCGGCGGTTGAGCGCCTCGAACGATTGAGGTGAAGCTTTTCCGCCGGCCTGAGGCTGAACAGAGTAGTTAGAATTCCTTCGAGTTGGTGTGGCTGTCTGTTGACTTCGAGCTGTCAAATGATTTTGAGCTGTCGAATGCGGACGCTGCTCTGGCTTTTGGCTGCCTCTGGCGCGACCCGATAAGCGTGCTTGACTTCTCGGCAGGTGCGGGCGAAGGGCGCGTGCTGGCCAAATTCTGGTTTCGCAATTCCCTTTCTGCGGCAAGCCAGTCTTCGATCTCTCTGCCGGGTTCGCATCCGCGCTGTTGATAGAGTTCATAGGCGCGCTGCGCGATCTGCTCTCTGGTTGGAACATCTTGCTTCGGAGTGCTGCGATACAATTCTGCCATTGAATTCCCCCTGGGGTTAGATCTGAAACTTACTTTAAAGCGGACTTCCACCGACAACAATACTGTTAATACTGTACGGCCTAGACAAACCGGCCTGTTCAAGGATACTCCGAGTGTCAGCGATGAACAAATGGACGGCGATAAAGGTAGCGGGTCAGTTTGAATTTTGGCAGCTATTGCCATGATTAGTAAAATTCAAACGAACCTGCCACCGCGATAAATGGAGAAAGACAGCGTTTTGCTTTCCTCCGCCTATTTGAGTGACAATAGGTGCAGCTTTTCAGCGTGAATAGTTTTCCTCTGATGCCATGAATGCAATAACTGGAGCGCTCTCTTCAGCGGCCGGATTGGAATGGGCGCATCCGCTCGTTCAGGAATGGTTTGTCGGCAAGTTCGGCACAGCGACCGAGCCGCAGATACTGGGCTGGCCGCACATCCTCGCTGGTAAAGACACCCTCATAAGCGCGCCCACTGGCTCAGGGAAAACGTTCGCCGCTTTTCTTGCTTGCATTGACAGGCTCGTTCGCAAGGCAATCACGGGCGGGTTGCGCGACGAAATTGAAGTGCTTTACGTCTCACCGCTGAAAGCGCTCGGTAACGACATTCAAAAGAATCTGGAAATGCCGCTCGGGGAGATTCTCCATCTGGCCGCGGCGCGCGGTTTCCTGATGCCCGAAATCCGAACCGCTGTACGCACGGGCGACACATTGATGCATGAACGGCGCGCGATGCAGAAGCGGCCGCCGCAAATCCTGGTTACCACGCCGGAATCTCTCTACATTTTACTTACCGCGGGAAAAAGCCGGGAGATGCTGCGAACGGTTCGCACCGTTATCGTTGATGAGATTCACGCTGTGGCGGACGACAAGCGCGGCTCGCACCTAGCGCTTTCGCTGGAACGCCTGGAAGCTTTGACCGGTTGCCATCCGACGCGAATCGGCCTCTCCGCCACGCAGCAGCCCATCGAGCGCATCGGCCAGTTTCTTTCCGGCAGTTCGCGCCCTTTGCCCACGATTGTGGAGGTCGCGCAACGGCGAGAGTTCGACTTGTCAGTCGAAGTCCCGGCGAGCGAGCTGGGTGCGGTGGCTTCGAATGAAATGTGGGACGAGATTTACAAGCGCATTGCTGAGTTGGTTCAACAGCATCGCTCAACGTTGATTTTCGTGAACACGCGCCGGCTCGCCGAGCGTGTGGCGCATCATTTGAGCGCGTTGCTTGGCGAAGACGCGGTCGCGTCGCATCACGGAAGTCTTTCGCGGCTGCGGCGTCTCGCGGTCGAAAACAAATTGAAGGCCGGAGAGATTCGCGTGCTGGTTGCGACGGCATCCCTGGAGTTGGGAATCGATATCGGCGCGATTGATCTGGTTTGCCAGATTGGTTCGCCGCGTTCGATTGCTGTGGCGCTTCAGCGCGTTGGTCGCGCAGGACACTGGCGCGGCGCCGTTCCAAAGGGCCGCCTGTTTGCCACCACGCGCGATGAATTGCTGGAATGCGCGGCGCTGGTACGCTCGATTCGCCACGGGCTGCTCGACCGCATTCTCATTCCTGAATGCCCGCTCGATGTGCTCGCGCAGCAAATTGTTGCGGAGTGCTCCGCGGCGGAATGGCAGGAAGACGATTTATTCGCGTTGCTGAAGCGGGCCTATCCTTATCGCAATTTGTCGCGTGAGAATTTTGATGAACTGGTCGAGGTGCTGTCGAGCGGCATTTCCGCGCGCCGCGGACGTTATGGAGCTTATCTTTACCATGATGCGGTCAACAAACGGCTGCGGGCACGGCGTGGGAGCAGGCTCGCTTCCATCACCAGCGGCGGCGCGATTCCGGAAAACGCGCTCTACACGGTAATTGCGGAACCGGAAGGAATCGTCGTTGGCACGCTGGACGAGGATTTTGCTGTGGAAAGTTTGCGAGGAGATATCGTTCTCCTTGGCAACACGTCCTGGCGAATTCGCCGCGTTCAGTCGGGCTCGGTCTTGGTGGAAGATGCGCACGGCGCGGCGCCGAACGTCCCGTTCTGGCGCGGCGAGGCTCCGGCGCGAACCGCGGAACTTTCTCAACAAGTTGCGGAACTTCGCCAGAAAATCAGCTCGCTCGCGGAGAGCGCAGCCCCGGGCGGGTCACGCAACGATCCTACGCGCAGCGCTGCGATCGATTGGCTGATCCAGGACTGCGGCCTTGACCGCGCCGGCGCCGAGCAGGCTGTGGAATACATTGTTGCCGGACGGGCGGTGTTGCGCACAGTTCCAACCCAAAAAACCATTGTCGCGGAACGTTTTTTTGACGAGAGCGGCGGGATGCAGCTTGTGATTCACGCGCCTTTCGGCGGCAGAATCAACAAGGCCTGGGGCCTGGCGCTGCGAAAGCGTTTTTGCCGCTCGTTCAACTTTGAATTGCAGGCCGCCGCCACTGATAATGGCCTGAATATTTCATTAGGCGAGCAGCATAGCTTTCCGCTCGCCGACGTTTTCCATTTCCTGCAATCTGCCACGGTAGAGGATTTGCTCGCTCAGGCTGTTCTCGCGTCGCCGATTTTCACCACGCGCTGGCGCTGGGCTGCCGGACGCGCTCTGGCGCTTCTGCGATTCCAGGGCGGAAAAAAAGTTCCTCCGCAGATTCAACGAATGCGCTCAGACGACCTGTTAGCAGCTGTTTTTCCCGAGGCGGCGGCGTGCCAGGAAAATATCGTTGGCGACATCCACATTCCGGACCATCCGCTGGTGCGCGAAGCCATGAAAGACGCGCTCACCGAGGCCATGGACATCGAAGGACTGAAAAGTATTTTGGAAGCGATCGCCACTGGAAAAATTCAAAGCGTCGCCGTGGATACTCCAGTGCCTTCGCAATTCTCGCATGAAATTTTGAACGCTAATCCGTACGCCTATCTCGATGACGCACCGCTTGAAGAACGGCGTGCGCGCGCCGTCGAGATGCGCCGCACGTTGCCTGAGGCGGTGCTTTCTGAGATTGGACGCCTCGATCCGGCGGCCATCGCCAGCGTGCGCGAAGAAGCGTGGCCGGACGTTCGCGACGCAGACGAACTGCACGATGTGCTGCAAAGTCTGATCGCGTTTCCGGAACCGCTGGCACGCGGAACGTTGAAGGCAGAGACGCCTTCCGGCAATTTGTCGTTCTTGCAGGAGGCCATTTCTGATGCAGCTTTGCGCTGGCAGGAATTTTTTGCCGCGCTTAGTGCAAACCGGCGCGCGGACCGCGCCCAGGTTGGCGACCGCTCTTATTGGATAGCGGCTGAGAAGAAGAAAATCTTCGAGGCCATTTTCCCCGATGCCCGCTTTCAGTCGGAAGTGCCGGAACTGGGAACGCCGGCTGCTTCGAGAGAAGATGCCATGCTTGGTGGCATCACTGGATGGATGGCGCACAGCGGCCCGGTTAACGCGAAGATTCTTTCCGAGGCTCTGGGAATCCCGGCCGCGGAAATTGATCAGACGTTCCTGCGCCTGGAAGCAAGCGGCGCCGCATTGCGTGGCAACTTTACCAATGCTTCGCCGGAGCAGACCGAATGGTGCGATCGCAGGCTCCTTGCGCGCATTCACCGGATGACGCTGGGCACGCTGCGCAAGCAAGTCGAGCCGGTCAGCGCCGCGGTATTTATGCGCTGGCTGCTTCGCTGGCAGCATCTGGCTCCGGGCACGCAGGTTTTCGGCGAGCGCGGCACGCTCGAGGTTCTACATCAGCTTCAGGGATTCGAAGCTCCCGCGAATGCGTGGGAGCGCGAAATTCTCAGCGCGCGAATCGCCAACTATGATCCCAAAGTTCTCGATCAGTTGTGCCTCACTGGCGCGGTGGGCTGGGGGCGCTTGTCCCCTCATCCCGCAACGCTGGAAGAGCAGGGCTCTGCGAATCGCCGCGTGATTCCTTCAAGCGTTGCGCCCATCACTTTCTTTGTGCGCGCTGAATCTGATTGGATGGCGCCGAGCCACCAGCAACACGGCGAGCTGGAGCCTCGCGGACTGAGTCCTGCAGCGCGCGACGTGCTGAATTTTCTGCGGCAGCGCGGCGCTTCTTTTTTTGCGGATATTGTTCGCGGCACGCAACGTGTAAAGGCCGAAGTGGAAACGGCGCTGTGGGAGCTGGTGACGGCCGGCATGATCACCGCCGATGGGTTCGACAACATGCGCGCGCTGATTGATGTGAAACGGCGCGCCGGGCAGGGGCGCGGTCACAATGCGCGTCCGCGCCACAGCGTGGGACGATGGTCGCTGCTTTACGCGCATGATGACATCTCCGATCGCACGCACGTGGTCGAAGCGACCTGCCAGATGCTGCTCAATCGCTACGGTGTCGTTTTCCGCGAGCTTGTCGCGCGAGAGACGCTGATTCCGCGGTGGCGCGAGCTGCTTCTGGCGTTCCGCAGGCTTGAAGATCGCGGTGAAGTGCGTGGCGGGCGTTTCATCAGCGGATTCGTCGGCGAGCAATTCGCTCTGCCCGTGGCTGTCGAATCTCTTCGCGCCACGCGGCATGCAGCGGCGGCAAACGAGACGGTCACCATTTTCGCCGCCGATCCGCTGAACTTGATTGGAATCGTGTTGCTCGGGGATCGCGTGCCTGCCAATTCGGGGAGAGCGATTGTTTTGCGTGATGGCGTGCCGCTCGAATTATCAGAATCGCGAAAGCGCTTTGAAGCGGCGGTCGCCGTTTAATGAGGCGTTCGACCTGCGCCTGCGACCGCTTCGCAGATGTAAATCTCCCTGATGCGGACCGTTTCTGCAGAATATTCGGCAGCTACGGATCCGTGTGATCCCCGATCGGATTCACACGCCCTGACGCGCGATAGACTTGGGGATCACCGCCGAACCGCAATGAATTTCGCTTTCTGTTCATTCGTATCGATCACCATAATTCGCTTGCACGCGACATCGCCGTGAGTTAAGCAGCCGAAAGATTCTTGACAGCCGGAATTTCATGGCCGATAGTGTTTCCGCAAAATATTTACCATGGACAAATTTCCGCGCGATTCTTCACGCCGTTCTCTTCTTAAGATTCTCGGAGCCGGAGCAGGCGCGTTCGCGCTCGACCGTTTTCGTCCGCGCGACTCGTTTGCGCAGCAGGAGCCTGCTGCCGCAAAGCGTCTTCCCCCTTTCACCGGCCCCGGCGCAAATCCCTACTGGAACTCGGTCGGCCAGATTGCCGCCTTTCCGCAAAAGGCGCCGCTGATTGTGCTGACCGATCGCCCCGTGCAACTGGAAACGCCGCGCCATTATTTTCTGAATCCGATAACGCCCAATGACGCGTTTTTCGTTCGCTGGCATCTGGAAAGCATTCCGAATGAAGTGGACCTTTCATCCTGGCGTTTGCGCGTCGCAGGGAACGTCAACAAGCCAGTGGAACTGAGCTTGCCTGACTTGCTGCATAAATTCAAACCGGTCAGTTTCGCCGCCGTAAATCAATGTTCCGGAAACAGCCGCAGCCGTTTTGAGCCGCGCGTGGCGGGCGGCGAATGGGGCAACGGCGCGATGGGTTGCGCGCGATGGGCAGGCGTGCGTTTTCGCGAGATTCTCGACATGGCCGGCGTCGAAAGCGGCTCGGTGCAAGTGCAAATGCAGGGACTCGAGCGTGGCAAAGGGCCTGTGGGCATGCCATCTTATGAATTCAAGAAATCGCTCGACTTGAACAATCCCGTTCTTGATGAGGCCATCGTCGCTTACTCGATGAATGGCGAGCCTCTGCCTATGCTGAATGGATTTCCTGTGCGGCTTATCGTGCCGGGATATTTCGCGACATATTGGGTGAAGTGCCTCACGGACGTTCGTCTGCTCGAAAAGCCGGATGAGAATTTCTGGATGAATCCCGCGTATCGTGTTCCGGAAACGCCGCGCGGAAACACGAGTCCCGCCGACGTGAAAGCCGGCAAAGTGAAAATGGTTCCCATCTCGCGCATGCCGGTGCGCTCGTTCCTTATTTCGCCCGACGGCGAGACCAAGATTCCTGCCGGCCTTCCTATCACGGTCCGCGGAATCGCCTTCAGCGGCTATGGCGGCGTGAGCAAAGTCGAATTCTCCGACGCTTTGCGTGGCGGATGGCGTACGGCTCAGCTCGGCGAAGATCTGGGGCCGTATGCGTTTCGCGCTTGGGAAATTCAGTGGACGCCACAGAGGCCCGGAAAATACCGGCTCGCGGTTCGCGCTACCGACGGAAAAGGCAATGTGCAACCGGACGAAGGCGTTTGGAATCCTGGCGGCTACTTGTGGAACAAAATCGAGCATCAGGAAGTGACTGTTGGAGCCGCCGAATGAACTGGCTGAGTAAAAAGCGTTGGAATATCTTAATTGTGCTCACTGCGGTTTGCATTTTTGCCGTGGGCGCAATTTACGCCGATTTGCAAATCGGGTACTACGCGCCGGCCAATCTTGGAGCAATTTCGCAAGCCGCTCCAGCCGCACAGCAGACCAGTGACGTATACAAAATCTCGGCATTTCCGCTGTACACGCCCGCGCTGGTTCCCGGCGCCGGCCGTCAAGATGTGGAAGCTTATTGCAACACCTGCCACACGCCGAGTTACGTCACCATGCAGCCTCCGCTTCCAGCCGCCACGTGGAAAGCGGAAGTGGATAAAATGGGCAAGGCGTTCGGCGCACAAATTCCCGCGGAATCGCAGGCCAGCATCCTGAAATATCTGGATTCGCATTACACTCCGGAAACCCGCAAACGCTGAGTCAAATTCCTGGGCAGCTTGCTGCTCACAATATTCTGTGCGCCCGTTATATACTCCGCGTTCTACTTTTATAAGCGTCTATGAAGGAAGGGAGCAACTCCATCGTGAGCTATTTTAGCCGTTTCTTTTTTCCCGCCGCAATTTTCTCTGTCTGCATTTCTTTTCTGGTGGCGTCCGCACCTGCGCCACTGCGCGCGCAGCAGGTTGACGCCAATCTTTTCGATGCCATGCGCTGGCGACTTATCGGCCCTTATCGCGCCGGACGCGTCACGGCTGTCGCGGGCGTTCCCGGAAATCCTGCGGTGTATTACATCGGGACGCCGGGCGGAGGCGTCTGGAAGACCACCGATGGCGGCGTTGTATGGAAACCGATTTTCGACGCGGAACACGTTGCTTCCGTTGGCGACATCGCTCTCGCGCCGTCCAATACAAATGTGATTTACGTTGGGACGGGCGAGCAGACGGAAGGCAATGGCGTATACAAATCTACGGATGCTGGCGCAACCTGGGCGAACATCGGTCTTGCTGGCACGCATTACATCAATTCCGTTTTAGTCGACCCGCGCAATGCGAACATTGTCCTTGTTGGCGCGATGGGTGACAGCACGCCAGGCGACAATCGCGGCGTTTATAAAACAACTGACGGCGGTAAAACCTGGAAGAAAACTCTGTTCCAGGACAACATGACGGGCATTGCAAACATGGTCATGGATCCGAATAATTCGCGCGTGCTTTATGCGGCTCTGTGGCATCCAGTAGCGCGCTTATTTTTTCCGCCCTCCGGCAAGCCTCCCGTGGGCCCCGATGCGTGGATTTACAAATCCACGGACGAAGGTTCAACCTGGAAGCGCCTCGATGCCGATGGCATGCCTACAGAAAAGTGGGGCCGCACAGGCCTGGCGGTAGCTCCTGGAAATCGCGGCCGTCGCCTTTTTGCTATCGTTTCGCAAGGCCTCTACCGCTCCGACGATGCTGGAATGAACTGGCACAAAATCACCGAAGACCCGCGCATTGTGGGCAATGGATACTTCAGCCGCGTTTTTGTCGACCCGAAGAATCCTGATGTCGTATACGTGATGCAGACCTGCTCCTACCGCTCGACAGATGGTGGCGTGCACTTCGAGGCTTTTAAAGGCGCGCCAGATGGCGATGACTATCACGTCTTGTGGATCGATGCGACGAACAGCAATCGGATGCTCCTAGGCGTTGATCAGGGTGCGACCATCAGCTTGGACGGGGGAAAATCATGGACCCCGTGGTACAACCAGCCCACAGGGCAGCTCTATCACCTTTCCGCCGGCTATGAATTTCCTTACATGATTTATGCTTCCCAGCAGGACAGCGGCAGTGTGGCCATTCCCAGCCGCAGCGATTTTGGACGCATCCGCGATCGCGACGTTTTTTCACCCGGCGGGTACGAATTCGGCTACATCGTGGAAGATCCCATCCATCATTATTTGGTCTACGCAGATGGGAGTCCCGGCACCATCGTCCGGTTGGACCGCCGAACCAATCAGGTTACTACTGTTTTCTCTGCCGGAAGCAAATATCACGCGTACAACAACGCGCCTTTGCAGTTTTCTCCGGAGGACCCGCACACGCTCTATTTTGGCGCGCAGTATGTGTTGGAGACAAACGATAGCGCTGCGAGCTGGCACGAAATCAGCCCAAACTTGGGTTTGCGTCCGGCCGAAAAAGGAACTACTACTCCGAGTCCTCGCCGAGCCGGGGGGCGCAACGGCGTGATTAGCTCGCTATCGCCTTCGCCAATTTCCTCGAACATTATGTGGGTAGGCACAACCAATGGGCTGGTGCAAGTTACCCGTGACGGCGGCGCAAACTGGGAAAGTGTCTCGCCTCCCGATCTGACCGACCGAAGCTTCGTCAGTATCATTGAAGCGTCGCATTTCGATCCGGCTGCGGCATATGCTGCCGTCGATGATTTCGAGGATGGCCATCCGCACTTTTATCGCACGACTGATTACGGCAAGACCTGGCAGCAAATCAACAACGGCTTTCCGGAGACGGGCATCGCTCGCGTGATTCGCGAGGACACCGAGCGCAAGGGCCTTCTTTTCGCAGGAACTGAAACCGGCGTGTTTGTGTCCTTTGATGATGGGAACGACTGGCAATCACTCCAGCTCAATTTGCCGACGACTTCTGTTCGCGACTTGATCGTCCATGCCGACGATTTGGCCATTGCTACCTATGGGCGCTCGCTCTGGGTACTCGATGACATCACCTCATTGCGCCAGGCCAGTGCGCAAATTTCCAGCGCCTCGGCATATCTGTATCGGCCGGAAACTGCCGTTCGCACCATCTGGGACAATGATCCGGATACGCCGCTGCCACCCGAGGTTCCTGCGGGACAGAATCCGCCGGACGGAGCTTTCATCGACTATTATTTGACGTCCGCGCCGCCGGGCGACATCACCATGGCCATTTACGATTCTCAGGGCAATCTGGTTCGGCAGTACACAAGCGCGCCGCCCAAATCAAGCGAGCACACGCCGGACGAAGTTCCTGAATATTGGTTCGCGCCACCGGTTGTTCTTCCGAAACACGCAGGGATGAACCGCTTCGTTTGGGACCTACGCTATCCAAGTCCCGAGGTGCTCAACTACGGATTCGGCGGCTTGGAGAAATCGGTCGCGTTTTATGGCACACAAGATGCGGTGCCGGGCGTGACGCCACGCTTTCAGCCGCTTGGTCCGCAGGTCGTTCCGGGCGATTATTCGATCGTCCTCGACGTTGACGGACAAACTTTTCGGCGAATCCTGCATGTGGTGAAGGATCCGCGCGTGCCGCTCTCACAATACGATTACGTCGAGCAGTTGAATTTGACTCGGCAAATGACCGACGGTTTGGCATCGAGCTATACCGCATTCAATACCATCGCTCCTTTGCGCCAAGCGCTCGACGAGCGGATCGCGGATCTGAAAGTCAACAAACAAGCCAAGCCCGCGCTCGACGCGGCCACTGCCTTCGACAAAAAGCTTGCGGCCATCGAAGGCGGCACGTTCACCGCGCCCGGCTTTGGCCTCGCGAATGCCGCCCTCACGCAAATGGTTTATGCCATAAATATGGGCGATAGCGCGCCGGCGCGAGGCCTAAAGGAGGACACTTCAGAGGTTTGCGCGGCACTCGATAAAAGCTTTGCGGAATGGCAGAAATTGAGCGCGACGGATTTGCCGGCGCTGAATAGCACGCTCGAGAAATACAATCTTGCGGCTCTTCCTCAAGTGAAACTGACCGCGCCATCGAACCGATGCACGAAATAGGCGAGTAATATTTGGCCGAGGTTATCTGTGGGCGGAAGAGCGCTTCGCCGGCGAAGCTCAGCGTGCCGCTGCGGCTGCGCCTTTTTCGATCGGAGCTCCTATCAAATTGCCCCACTCCGTCCACGAGCCGTCGTAATTCCTCACATTGTCGTATCCGAGCAGATATTTCAGCGCGAACCACGTATGCGAGCTGCGCTCGCCAATGCGGCAGTAAGCGATCACCTCGCCGGTTCCGCTGACTCCCTTGCCGCCGTAAAGCTGCTTCAGCGCATCCACCGACTTGAATGTGCCGTCCTCGTTAGCCGCCTGCGACCACGGCACGTTCACCGCGCCCGGAATGTGACCCGCGCGCTGGGCGGTTTCGCTCATGCCCGGAGGCGCGATAATTTTCCCGGTAAACTCATCCACCGAACGAACGTCAACGAGTTTTGCCGTTTTCCTTTCAACCGCGGCGGATACGTCCTCGCGCCGCGCGCGCAGCTTCTCGTCCGGCGTCTTTGCCTGGTACTTCGTTTGGGGCAATTGCGGAATTTCCTTTACGAGCGGCCGCTTTTCTTCGATCCACTTCTTCCGTCCGCCATTTAACAGCCGCACATCGTCATGACCATAATATTTCAATTGCCAGAACGCGTAGGCCGCAAACCAATTATTGTTGTCGCCGTACAGCACAACCGTAGTGTCGTTGGACACGCCGGAGCGGCCGAGGAGCTCCTCCCATGCCGGCTTGTCCAGCAAGTCCCGCCGGACGCCATCTTGCAATTGCGTTTGCCAGTTCCAGCCCACTGCTCCTGCAATATGCCCTTGCTCATACGCGGAAGTGTCCACGTCGACTTCTACCAAACGTATTTTAGGATCGTTCAAATGCCCAGCGACCCACTCGCTGGAAACCAACACCTCTGGATGCGCGTATTCTGCCATTTCGCTTTCTCCTTCTCGAAAAACCTGGCCGGTTCTCGTCGAATTCACTTCATTATATATTTTGATTCGATGCGGAGTTCCTGGCGGCGTTGCAAAAAATCAGGCCGCGCTGGTGGACCACTAAGTTGCTGCCGGCTTCAAGACACCGTCGGTTGCCTCCAATTCCACGCGCATCAGCCAATCGAAGTGGATTGCCTCTTTGCGAAAATATTCTTCGAGAACTTCTCGCTTCTCTGCCTCAAATTCGCCAAGCATTTTGCCCTGGTAAAGATTTACAACGATACGGGCAGTCTTTAACCCTGTTGCTCCGTGCAAACGCGCTGTCAATTCCTCCGCTCCCTGCCGCGTCAAGCATGCCAGCGTATGCAATGAAATAAAACGCGCCATATTTTGCTTCCTCTCGAACTCAGCGAATCTTCTGACTTACCGCCTGTCCAATCTACCAGTTCTCGAGCTGTCTTCTCAGGCAGTTGCCTCACACGCTGTAACCCAAATCCGGCAGCTGGGCTGCTAATCACGTGGAATTACAATAGATTCATCACTGCATCGCGGAGGTGCACATGCGGAGAACTTTTCTCGGTGTTCTCACGGCTTCGCTGGTACTAGTGGGCGCTAACGCGGCTGCGCGCGTCCACACAGGCAAGCTGGGAGGCATTATTCTTCAGCGCGATGGCAGACCGGCGGCAGGCATAGAAGTAGTTCTGGAACGTTCCGATGGCTCTGCGCCGGTCGCGGTGCGCACGAATTCCGAGGGGGCGTTTCTATTCAGGTACATTCGTGTTGGTCTTTACGACGTTCGCGCGGGAAGTCGTTCGACAGCTTCGACATGGAAACACAATGTTATGGTTCACGCCGGCAGAGAGACCGTGCTCAATCTTCGTCTGGAACCCCTCCACCGGACCGCACCTACAAACCGTCGTAAATAGCTGGTTTGCGCCCGTGGAGGGTTTTCTTAACTCCCATTCTTTGAATGCAGTACCACTCCCGTGGTACCAGACACCTTGGACCTTTCGCCTCATTGCGTGATTCTCCACCGATTATCTAGCATCGTGATTCGGGTTGGAAGGCGTGCTGCGGGGACGAACGGTTCTAAAAAGAGCCGAGGCCGCTTCCAGCTCGAAACCTTGGCCCGTCTGCCGGTGTCCCAAACCTGACCCTACCGGCAGCCGGGCTTTTTTTCGCTGCTAACAGCCATACATCGCACTGATTGAATGCTCGTAGTCGTTATTCACTTTCCAAGCGCGTCAAGAACCCTGCTTCGAAAGAAGAACAAGTTTGAAGGGAGATGTGGCGAACTGAAGGTCCAAATGTGGCTAAAAAGTCGAGACGCCCTGGAAGATATCCGGGAATCCATTGAGGTCATTGTTTACCAAGTTGCTCGCGGATGAATAGAAGGACACGATATGCCCAGCCCCACTGATTACAGGATTGAGCGACGCGCCATTTCCTGCTGCGCCAAGGGCTGACCGGCTCACCATCGCGGTGGCAACTTTACAGGAACTCAGACCTGACACGCAGCTGTTTCGAACGTAGACATTCTCAAGACCGTTGGTATTCACGGTGACTAGATTCGTAGCGAGCGAAGCAAAAGCTACCAGTTGTCCAGTATTGCCCAGGCTTGGATTTTCGCTGAGCGCATTCGCAGGAGTCGTGCCGTCCGCCGCGACTGAAACCAGTGTCGTTGCCGGCGTGCAGCCGCTCGTTATTCCCTGGCATGTGTCTCTTTCGTAGATTTCCTGTATGCCTCCAGACGCTGCCCCCAGCACTGTGGCGGTCGAGGCAAAGGCAACGACCCTTCCGTCGGGCGTCATCGTGGGCTCGACGCTGGCGCCATCCGCGAAAGTGGTTCCGTCGGGAGTTGATATAAGCTGCGCGGAAGTGGACGTACACCCCGTGCTGATTCCAATACAGAGTCCAACACGATAGATTTCCTGGGCGCCACTCGAACCGCTGACCAGATTGGTCGCCGTGGAGGTAAACGCGACGAACTGCCCGCTCTTTCCGGAGACTACGACCGGCTCTGCGCTAGAGCCGTCCGCGGGAGTCACGCCATCCGGCGCTACCGATACAAGCAACGTCGTTGGCGTGCACATTGAACCTGCACCGGCGCATGTGTCTCGCAAGTATATTTCCTGGGCTCCTGTTGTGGCGCCGGAAACGAGGTTTGTCGCTTTCGAGGCGAACGCAATGAACCGGCCATCACTACTGATCGAGGCCTGTCCTGAGGCTCCAGACCCGGGCGTTACGCCATCGCTGCCTACGGAAATCAAACTGGTGTTTGGCGTGCATCCAGTGAAAGCATTAATGCAGGAAGTGGACAGGAATACCTGCGGCGTTGTGCCGTCAAAGGAGAAGCCAGAAACCAAATCGGTGGCCAGCGACGTGTATGCCACCACGTTTGCGCCGTTGGAGTTAACAACCGGGGAAAAGCTCGGTCCATTCGCCACGATTCCGGCCGGACCAACGTTTATCAGCGTTTCGCGTGGCACGCAACTTGACGACCCCAGGCATGTATCCCGCAGAAAAATATTCGATGTTCCATTTGTGAGGGGATTGGGAGGCGGATTAATTGTGGTGGTTTCCAGCAGATTTGTCGAGGATGATGCGAAAACCACGTATCGTCCGCTGCCGTCCATCGAGGGGCCGGCTTGATTTGGCGGGCTAGCGCCGTCGTTCGCTTGCGCTCCATCCGTCGCTACGTCTACCAGGTTAGGCAGGCCGGCTCCAGACGCCGAAGGCACCACGGAAAAATGCAAAATGGCCGTTGCGCCACCGCCTGGCGCGGGATTTACCACTTGAACGGTATATGTGCCAGCCGCGGCCGTATCGCCGCTTGCAAGTTGCGCGGTCAATGAGGACGAGCTTGAAAAAATAGTTGGCCGGCCCGTTCCGTTTACGAGCACCACGCTCGCCGGGTCAAAACCGCTTCCGGTCACGCTGATGGCCGCTGTTGTTGTGCTGCCGGCAACCAGGCTTGAGGGGTTGACCCCCCTGATCACTGGGCTCGGATTCACCACATTCAGCACCACGGAATTCGATATGCCGCCTCCCGGCGGCGTGACATTCTGCGCCGGCGGATTCAAAACAGCTATTTGCAGTTCGCCGCCTGCGGTCACATCCGACGATTGGAGCGTCACTGTCAATTGCGTGCTTGAGACAAATCTCGTGGGTCGATTCGCACCATTTACGGTAGCAACCGATTCGCTGGCGAAATTCGTGCCGATGATCGTCACATTAGCGCCCCCCGTGCCTGCTTGGACTGAACTCGGAGTAATCGTCGAAATTTGCGGCACGGGAAGAGCTGTAGGATTCACAGTCAAGGTGACGGAGTTTGAAGTTCCTCCACCTGGAGCGGGAGTAAAGACGGTTACGGTAACGGTCTGAGCCGTCGCGATATCCGGATCATTTGGATTCACGAGCGTGGTCAATTCCGTTTCGGAAAGGAAAATCGTCGCGCGCGGGGATCCATTGAACAGTATTTGCGAACTGGGCGCGAAGCCCGAGCCCATCACTGCCAATGTGAAGGTGGTTGCGCCGGCTGCCACGCTCGCAGGATTGAGCGTGCTGATTGCCGGCCTCGGCAAATTGATGACTCCGCCGCAGGACGCGAGGAGTAAAACTCCCAGCATGAAAACCCCTGCAGAAATTTTTCTCCGTCGGCTCAAATTCTTTTGTCCAAGTGGTTTGTCAAATAGATTGTCGCCTATTGACACGCGGCGACAACCAGAAAGACTACTAGAGATGACGAAATCCAGCAATTGGGATGTCCCGAGATTTTTTTAGGTTTGGCCTAAATCAAGACCATTTCTCTTATCCACAGCAATCTCGGGCTTGATAACGCCACGCCAGTCGGTTCCTATTTTCTACAAAAAAACATAGTTCTCTTCCATAGTTGGGAGCATCTCCATCCTGCTGGATGAATGCCTCCCGAGATTGTTAAATCTATTGCACTTAGCTTGGATTTGCTGTGTAACGCGCTCTGGGTGACGGCAAACAAACGCTTTTCGCAGGGCCTTCAATTCAACGCTTCCTACACCTACTCAAAATCTTACGATTACAATTCATTGAACGGAAACGCTGTGGAAGATTCGGCAGATCCGCGGCTGAACTACGGCCCGTCCGATTTCGACGCACGAAACCGCTTTGTCATCAACGCGGTTTACGATCTGCCATTCAAGGGCAACCGGCTCGTTTCGGGCTGGGAATTCGCAGGTATCTCCCAGGCGCAGTCGGGCAACCCGCTGTCCATCATCGTCCAAAATTCGGTTCCAACGGGTGCTTTCACGCTCTTCCCCGATGCGAGCGCTCCGATTCAGACGGAAAGCGTTCCATTTAGCGCCACGCAATACGGAATTCAATGGATCGCCAACCGCGGTGCTTTGTCTCAGCCGCGCGTGGCCGACCCGAATGGCGGCTTTGACTACCACTTCGGGAACCTCGGCCGGAACACCGTGATCGCCCCACCTTCGTCAACACGGACTTTTCGATCATCAAACGCACCAAGATTACCGAGCGCGTGAATTCAGAATTTCGCGCCGAGTTTTTCGATATCTTCAATCATCCGAACTTTGGTGATCCCAATCTCCGGTTCGGGACTGGCACGTTTGGGCTAATCAGCAGTACGCGTTTCCCAACCGGCGACTTTGGCTCTTCACGCCAGATTCAACTTGCTCTGAAACTGGAGTTCTAGGGCGCGCAGCCTGCAACTTAAATAGCTTCAAAGGGCGGGATTCTCATTCCCGCCCTTTCTTTCTTCTTAGGCGAGAAACCGCCGCACCAGATTCACTTCGGCTGCTGGGCAAACGCACAATGAACGCGAGATAGCACCCAGGCTGTCGCTATGCCCACTGGTATTGTGAGCACAAGCATCCACTCGAGCCTGCCGCAGGACAGGTATGGGCCTGTCAATGCCGCCGAAATCCAGAAGCGCCACCCGCTTCCTTCAAGAGCCTGGGAGGAAGCCACAGTTTCGAGGATAGCGATCAACGCTGGGGCGAGGATCGCGCCTCCGAGCAGCCAATGCCAGATCCTGTTCCAGTGCATAGCATCCGCAGCGCTGCGAAGCAGAAAACCAAAAAGAAGGGACGCGACTGCTCCAAGCATCAGCGAGAGAAAGTAAATATAAAGGAGTAGCGGAACGGAGGGAGGAGCGGTGGGACGTAACCGATTTCCAAGCCAAATCGCCAAGCTCATGAAAAAGCATCCGCAAACCCAGGCAGCGAGGTAATACGCCAGGCTGCCTCTGCGCGTCATATGCGGCGCTGAATGTTAGGAAAATCCTGCCACACCTTCACTCCGCAGAAGTGCGAGCCCTCTGTGCAGATTGGCGTGGTGATGCCGGCGCGCAGATAGCAGGGCGGCCCGATGTAGGCGGCAAGTTCCGGAAAAACAGCGCGCAACTGTTCGATCTCTTCCATCGAGGACTGGTAAATTTCCTCTTGCGCGTTGAAGCAAGTGCGCATCGTCCATTTATGCAGCAGGTGCAACAGAGAACCGGATTCGATAAGACGAATCGCTTTCGCGTTGGGCAGGAGATACTGAGCGACCTCAATGGAAACGCCGCGCTCGAGTAGTTCGTTCTTGGCGGCCCAGGCATCCGCCATAGCCTTTTCAAACAGTTCTCGCGCAAGCGGATTTTCACGAATGAGCATTGGAGTGATGTAATCGGGTGAGCGTGCGTCGGCCAAGGTCAAGAGCGGCCGGGAGCCTGGAATCATGCGATGGCGCTGATCCTGGCTGTCAGCCGTGTGGCTGATTTTTTTTGCGAAAGTAAAGTGCGCATGTTGCAGGGCGCGCATGATAGGCGCGTGCACGCCGATGTTGAGCGATTCGCGCCGGTAAGCATTGCGAGCGGGATTGAGCAGAGCGTCAATCGCGTCAGCAGTTGAGCACTCTCTTTCCGTCAGACCGAGTACAGCTCGATACGCATCGGCTATAACGGTCACGGCATTTCCGGAATAATCGACCAGTCGCGAAGTGCGCCCTTCAAGTCGCGCATCGAATTCCGTCGTGAAGGATTCACCCTGCTTTACGCGCGATGCCGTGGACCACTCGGGCAAATTCTCCATGGGCGGCGTTTCGAATCGATCGAAAAATTGCGCATCCAATTTGCGGACGCACTCCACCATTTGCGTGAGAACCGCGCGCGCTTCAGCAGGCGTATCGGAAGCGCCATGCATACGCCACAGGCGGTGCAAAACGATGCCGGAAAGCGTGTGAACCATGGTGGTAAAAGCGGCCACCGGCAAAACGTAACGCGCGACTTCGATGGAGCGTTTTCCGGAGGCAGCTTTGATTTTTTCGATCCGGCGCGGGTGAGACATCGGGCCGAGATGCCAAATGTCACTGAGAATGCGATTCGCTTCCGGCTCCAGAATCGCGGCGAGTTCACGATATTGGCGCCACGCGCGAGCAATCGCACGTTCATAGATGGCTCGCTCCGCAGCGCGAAAACTGGCATCTTCCGGCGGAATGTAGGCTTGTGCGCGATCAAGGCGTACATAGCGCTGGCTCTGCTGCTCAGAATTGTAAAAAGGATGAGCATGAAGAAATGACCAGACAAACTGACGGCTGATATTCTCAAGTCCGAATTCGAAATGCGCGTGCTGGTAAACGGTGTGATGTCCGCTGTAGAAAGTTGCCGCGCCAATATTGATCCTCTGCTTTTCGGTTATTTCCTCGGGCTGAATCAAACGCGGCGCATAACAGGTACGCGCAGCGGCGATCGCCGAATCATAAGGATGGGCGAACGCATTCCGCAAAGTGACGCGTGGAGCGGCGCTTTCGACAAGATCACCGGGCAATGCCGACGTAGGAACGGCCATATCAACGACATTCTACACCGGCAGAGCAAAGGGCGTGTAAATGTTGCAAACGGAGCCCGGTGAGCGAATCCGCGCGACGCAATGCCACAATCCTTCACGCACAGCAGCCTATTTTCGTTGGTACTAAGGTACCGTTGACACTGCCGTACCCTGCAGTTACCGTGGCAACGGCAATTGACTCGAGGCTCTGGTTTAGTGCCCGGGGCGGAGGGGTGTACCGTTTAGACACAAGGTCTAAACTTTTACCCCTTGACAACGTAAGGCCACATAGAATCCTCACGGTTGTAACTTCAAACTCGTGGGGGTTCCATGAACAAGCTGTTAATGTTGGTGGTCTTAGTGTTGTTGGTCCTGGCGAGCGCGGTCGGTCTTCGCAATTTGACGGCCAATCAGTCGGCCGTACCAACGATCGCGAGCACTGGTCTTCCGGTACCGCAGTCTAAAACGTCGAATTTGACGTTAATGGCCAGCACTGGCCTTCCGGTACCGCAACCGAAGAGCGGTTTGCGCTAAAAGCTTTCGCCGATAGGCGGATTTAGCGTATAGTGCCAGGCCGAGCCTCAGAAAAGGGTTTATGCTTGGCCCATTTGATTACGCTTTAACTCTTCTCAGCCTAACGCTAGAGGTGTATGTGGTGGTTCGCCTCTGCGTATCAAAACGTTCGTTCCCATATCTCGCACTCAACGTCTACATGCTCGCTGCTGCGGCGGTGACCATTGGTGGATTTTTCACGCTGCGTCGTTACGGAGTCACATCACCGGACTATGGGTACTTCTACTACTATACAGACGCTCTCCTGACTATTTCCCTCTTTTTCGTGATTATGAGCTTTTATCATCAGGTGTTTCGGCAGATGGGAACCGGCAAGTACGTTCGACTGGCCTCTATTCTTCTTCTTTCCGCCACAGCGGCATTTTCGTTTGCGGTGGTGCACCAAAATTTGGGCCATCTCACTGCAGCGCACTTTACGCACTTTGTGGTCGAGATGAGCCAAAATCTTTATTTTGTTGGTGTGGTTCTCACCTATTTGCTCTGGGGTGCCATAATTAAGCTGCGCGAAACGAGGACGCGGCTTATCCAGCTCGTGCTTGCGCTGGGCATTTTCTTCAGCACTGACGCAGCTGGTTACGCTCTCCGCAACCTGTTTCCCTCGCTCGAAGGGGCGTTCTTACGATGGGTTCCGCCGATAGCTGGCACCTTCCTGCCGCTGGCTTGGGCGTACACGTTCACCAAAATTCCTGAAGAGGCGCGCTTGGAGACGGCCCGGGTTGCAAGGCCGGTGCCGGCCTCTCGCGTGGCGGCACACCAACACTCATGATTGCCGCGCTCATCTGCGTAATCTCGATTGCGGCGCTGCTGCAATTCTTCGTTTCCTATTCCCGTTCTGTGATTGCGGCCTACCGGAAGTCTGATCTTTCCGAGCAAGTGCGTGAGGTTGCGGGAATTGAAGGACAGCCGCTGGGAAGCGAACAGTTCAGCCGATTGCTTCAACTGGTGCGCCTGTGCCCTCAAAAGGGCGATGATCAAGGTGACCTCGTGGTTGTTCGCAGTTATTATCGCCTCATGGGTTGGTTGGAAAAGATGGGCCGCGCGCTCTCGCCCGCGATTTGTGTATGGGCAGACAATGAACGCGTCAACTGCACCTACTTTGCGGCTGTAGCCTTGGACCGCCGTATTGCGTACAGCCGTGCCTTGCTTGCACAGCAAATGTCTCAGCGTTAGCGAAGCCCTCCTGTACCTCTTCTACCGCCGCTGATATTATGAGCAAAGAATCTTGCACGCTATGACCCCTGCGCTCATCCGCCATATTCGAGAAACGATTAAACGGCACCAGATGATCCGTGCCGGCGAACGAGTCGCCGTTGCCGTGTCCGGAGGAGCTGATTCAATCGCCTTGATGCGGGTTCTTGATTCGCTGCGCGCTGAATTGGGCATTACGCTTTCGGTGCTTCACTTCAACCATCAATTGCGTGGCGCAGAATCCAACGCCGACGAAACGTTTGTTGCATCAGCGGCAAAAATGCTGGGCCTGCGCTTTATCGCCGAACGCGCCGACGTGGCCCTTCTTGCCAGACAGAATCACTGGAATTTGGAGGATGCGGGACGCCGGTTGCGTTATCGCTTTTTCGACGATGTCCTGAAGCGCGATGTCGCCGATTGCGTGGCCACTGCGCATACCGCGGACGATCACGCTGAAACTGTTCTAACGCGAATCATTCGCGGCACCGGAACGGCGGGACTGGCCGCGATTTATCCAGTCCGGGGAAAAATCATCCGGCCGCTGTTGGATACGCGCCGCGCGGAATTGCGCAGCTATTTGGCGAGCATTCATCAGGAATGGCGCGAGGACAGCAGCAACACGGATACAGCCCGGCTGCGAGCGCGCGTGCGCAAGCATTTGTTGCCGGAGATGGAAAGCAATTTCTCCCGATCCATCGTGAGCAAGTTAACAAATCTCGCTGCGTTGGCGCGGGAAGAAGGACTATTTTGGAATGTGCTGGTTGAAGCGTTATGCGGGAAATTTGTCAGGGCGACGGGTACAACATTCACCATTGCCGTGGCAGACCTTCTTTCGCCGTTGGAGGATATGCGTCTTTGGAATGCCGGTTCGCGCAAGCCTTTTCACGCACTGAGCCAGAGGCTCATTCGCAAGTTGTATTCTGATGCTTTGCCAAACGGAGGCGAACTTTCGCGGCAACACGTTGAGCAGGTCATTCGATTGGCGGAGAGCGGCTCCAGCGGCCGGCACGTGGAGTTGCCTGGACGAATTCAGGTTCGCAGAGAATTCCAGCAATTAATTTTTGCCAAATCTGCAATTACCAAACAATCTCGAACCATAGAGCGGCAGAGCGCTGCTTATGCTTATCGAATTGACCTGCCGGCGCGCGGCGCGGCGGCTGTTTCCATCCCGGAACTTGGCCGAGGGTTCCAGTTGAAAGTGATTGACTGGCCTATGCGGGAGCGCGAAACTAGGGGAGAGGGAGTGGTTCTTGATACGGAACGGCTCCGCCCTCCGCTGGTTCTGCGTAGTTGGAAACCTGGTGACGCCTACTGCCCGTGTGGAGGGCGGCGGGCGCAGAGCCTGGCTCGGATGCTGATGGCCGGACGCATCGGTCGGCATGAAAGGGCGCTCTGGCCGGTCTTGACGAGCGCGGGGCGCGTCGCCTGGGCAGACCGAATGCCCCCAGGGGCAGAGTTTTCGGTTAGCGAGGCGACACAAACGGGTTTATGGATCTTCGAGGACGACCGATGAGGTTCGTGTGAAGGTTGCTTATTCCCGTAGGGATTTAGCAACGCGTGTAGCCGACCTGGGACGAACAATTTCCAGGGATTATCAGGGCCGCACCTTGGATGTGGTCGCGATCCTCGAGAATTCGTTCTTGTTCTCGGCAGATTTGGTGCGCCAGATTTCTTGCCCGGTCGTTTGCCACTTTGTCCGCACTGAGTTGAGAGCCGTAGAAGTCGGCGGGTCACAATGGCCGGAGCTTTTCTTCTCGACGCCTCCGACCTTGGAGGGACGCGACGTGCTGGTGGTTGATGCGATACTGCACACAGGCGTGCCACAGGATTTTCTCTGGAAGCGCCTCGAGGAATGCAAGCCCAGGTCCTTGAGCTTGGCCGTCCTGTTTGATAAGGAGAAGGACCATAAGGTAAGCTTGAAAGCGACATACGTTGGCTTCGCCAGTGCATCTAAGTATTGGGTGGGTTATGGCCTGGCAGGCCGGGATGGGCTCTATCGCAATTTGCCATACATTGCAACCGTAAGTGCAGCCGATAATGGCGGCAGTCGAGCGCCGCGGCTGGCAAACGCCCTGAAGAGCACGAAAAGGAAGATTGCGGATCCGAAGCGGCATAAACCGAAACACAAGGCCGGATGAGGTAGCAACGTGAACTCAACAGTCAAAACAGTGTTGTTCTGGGTGGCGATGATTCTTCTCGCCTTCTTGTTGTGGAGGATGGCCTCCACCGGCGGCCAGACCGCTCGGGAACAAACTCCCAGCTACACGGATTTCCAAACGCAGGTGCAAAAGGGCAACGTCAGCGAAGCCACGATTATGCTTTCGTCGGTCAGCGCGGAAATTGACGGCGAATTCCGCGAGCCCAAAGAGAAGTTCCATGTGACCGTGCCGAAGGAAACGCTGAGCGATTTGACCAAGGAATTGGAAGCGAAGAACGTTGACGTCAACATCAAGACTGTCAGCGAGAACAACTGGGTGAATTTTCTGATTGATGGTGTGCCCTTTATTCTACTGCTCGTCGTGTTTCTGATTATGATGCGCCAGATGCAAGCAGGCGGAAATAAGGCTCTCAGTTTTGGCAAGTCGCGCGCGCGTCTGCTGACCGCACAGCAAAAGAAGGCGACATTCAAGGATGTCGCCGGCATCGAAGAGGCCAAAGAAGAGCTGCAAGAGATTATCGATTTCCTTAAGGATCCGCAGAAATTCCAGCGGTTAGGCGGGCGCATCCCGAAGGGCGTGTTGCTTGTAGGGCCTCCGGGAACGGGTAAGACTTTGCTCGCGCGAGCGATTGCCGGCGAGGCGAATGTGCCGTTTTTCTCGATTTCCGGCTCGGACTTCGTCGAAATGTTCGTAGGCGTGGGCGCCAGCCGGGTGCGCGATCTGTTCGAGCAGGGCAAGAAGAACGCCCCGTGCATTATCTTCATCGACGAAATTGACGCTGTGGGACGCCATCGCGGAGCCGGCCTCGGCGGCGGCCATGATGAGCGCGAGCAGACGCTGAATGCGCTCCTCGTGGAGATGGACGGTTTTGAGTCCAACGAAGGCGTCATTTTGATTGCTGCCACGAACCGGCCAGACGTCCTGGATCCCGCACTTTTACGGCCAGGGCGTTTCGACCGTCGCGTGGTTGTGCCGCGTCCTGACGTGAAAGGGCGCGAAGAGATTCTCCGCGTACACACGCGCAAAGTGCCCATTTCCGATAATGTGGACTTGTCCATTCTGGCTCGCGGAACTCCGGGATTCTCCGGCGCAGACCTCGCCAATCTGGTGAACGAAGCGGCTCTCTGGGCCGCCCGGCAGAACCGCAAAGTCGTGACCATGGACGATTTCGAAATGTCCAAGGACAAAGTTTTAATGGGCGCAGAGCGCAGATCGATGATCCTCTCCGAGGAGGAGAAGAAGAACACCGCCTACCACGAAGCTGGTCATGCGCTTGTTGCCGCGATGACTCCGGGCGCCGACCCTCTGCACAAAGTGACGATTATTCCGCGAGGGATGGCTCTGGGCGTCACCATGCAACTGCCTATCGATGACAAACATACCTACACGCGCGAATTCCTCGAGAGCCAGCTTTCCGTACTTATGGGCGGGCGCGCTGCCGAGGAGATTTTCCTCCAGCACATCACTACCGGCGCCGGGAATGACATTGAGCGCGCTACCGAGATAGCCCGGCAGATGGTTTGCGAATGGGGCATGAGCACGCTGGGGCCTCTCACGTTTGGCAAAAAAGAAGAGGCCATCTTCCTCGGACGCGAGATCGCGCAACATCGCGACTATTCCGAGGACACCGCAATTAAGATTGACGCCGAAGTGCGCGGGATTGTTACAGGAGCGTATACGCGGGCGCGCAATATCCTGGAGACGCATCGTGACGCATTGGAGCGCGTTGCTCGCGGGTTGCTGGAGCGCGAAGTGCTTGATGCCAACGAATTGCGCCTGCTGATCGACGGCAAGCCCCTGCCGGAAAAGCTGCCTCCTCCTCCTTCGGCACCGCCTGTGCCATCCAAGGAGCCGCAATTGTCACTGCGGCCCGAACCACGCGCCCTGCCAGGCATGGCGAAGGGCGAAAAACCAGCGCCAGCCTGAAGTTCGGGTTCAGCGGGCAATTCTTTTCTCGACCTCTGCGCGCGAAAGTATCCCGCACACCTCCCGCATAGATTTGTCGTAAAATGGATGCATGGCACAGAAATCGACACCGCCGCTTGAAGTGGCATGCCCCTGCTGTCAGGCCAAGCTGACAATCGACCGCGAGCTCGGCGTGGTTCTCTCGCATGTTCCTCCGCCTAAGGGCGCGCCGTCCGTGGATTTGGACGACACGGCGCGGCTGCTTCGCGAACAGGCTGCGCGCGTTGAAGAAAAGTTCCGTTTATCCGTTGAAGCGGAACGCGTGAAGGACGACGTTCTAGAACGGAAGTTCGCGGAAGGTTTAAAGAAGGCCAAAGACAAGCCGGTGGAAAAACCGATTCGCGATTTCGACCTCGATTGAGCGGCGCTTTTCGCGCGCGCCGTCGTAAGCATAAACTCAAGACTATGAATCGGCGCGTTACAGCGGCAGCAGCTTGCGTGACGTATGTCGCGCTCTTCTGTGCCGCGTCCTCAGCGCATGTTGCCAGACAAACGCGACGCAAGCTCCCGAAACCTGTGCAGATGGATCGCGATGTGCAGTTGATTCGCGACGCCAGAACCGGCGAACTGATTTTGCGGCGCAATCGAGGCGCAGATAACATCGGTGCAGAAGCTCCACCATCCCGCTCCGGGCTGCTGCTCCGCGTGCACGTCAACCTTGTTGAAGTATCCTGCAACGTATTTTCGTCGGATGGCGCCGCTGTTCGCGGCCTCAATGAAAGCGATTTTCGCGTGTTCGAAGACGGCGTGCAGCAGAAAATCTCACACTTTGACGCCTCAAGCGAAGGCGCGAGCATCGCATTGGTAATGGACGCAAGCCCTAGCGTGCTGCCAGATTCGACCGCGATGAAAGCGGCAGCGCAGCAACTCATTGCAGGCCTTTCGCCGGTGGACGAAGTCGCGGTCGCCGATTTTTCGCAGCACACTTTTCTGCTTCTGCCGTTCTCCCGCGATCGTCAACTTTTGGCCAAAGCCATCAGCGGGGTGGACGTCCGCGCGCTATTCGGCGACACAGGCGGTTCGAATATCTATCGCTCGCTTTATCTGGTGGCCGACGAAATTTTCCCGGGCCGCACCGGCAAAAAAACGATTATTCTGCTCACCGACGGGCAAGACAGCGGCTTGGGCCTCAGTTTATATGGCGCCGGTGTGAAGCCGCATGATGGAAGTCCGCAGCATCGCGCCACTTTTGAAGATGTAGTCCGCGCATTGAGCGCGCAAGGAATTGAAGTCTACGCAATCTCCACGCAAAATCGCCCGCGCGTCATGACGCCGCTATGGCTGGCCTCGCATCAGGCCGATTCATTGATTACGCCAGCCGCGCTGACCCTTGGCATTCCCGCCTATACTGCGTTTCTCGCGGAATTGGTGCGACGCGTCGGCGGCCAGCTTTATTTCCTGAACGAGGCCGGCACGGTCGCTGGCGCCTATCGTTCCATAGTGCAAAGATTGAGCGCGCAGTACACGCTCGGCTATTATCCTGCGGCGGGTCGTAAGCCCGGCTGGCACTCGCTGAAAGTGGAAGTGCTGGGACGTGGCGCGGTGCGCGTTGTAAACCGCCCTGCGTATTACCTGGCGGCCGAGAACTGATGTCATGCGCCACCTTCGGCGTAACACTCAGCGTTTGGTGAAATACGAATGATCCAGCGCACCACATTTCGATTGCGCATGCCTTCCCGCACAATCGTGTTGGGCAAGCGGACGCTGATCATGGGCGTTCTCAATGTGACGCCAGACAGTTTTTCCGATGGCGGAACGTTTCTAGATACCGAAGCAGCGGTCGCTCGCGCGCTCGAGATGGAACGCACCGGAGCGGATATTCTCGACATCGGTGGCGAATCCACGCGCCCGGGCTCGAGGCGAATATCTTCTGAAGAAGAACTCCGGCGCATTTCGCCCGTGTTAAAAATTCTGGGCCGCAAACTGAAGATACCGATTTCCGTAGACACGCGGAACGCGGCTGTGGCGAAAGCGGCGATCGATTTGGGCGCAGAAATAGTGAATGACGTTAGCGCCTTGCGCGCCGACCCGGATATGGCTGGCATCGCGCGAGATCGTCACATGCCGATAATCTTGATGCACATGCGCGGCGAGCCCGGCTCCATGCAAAAAGGCCCGTTTGCCCGGAATGTGATGCGCGACGTGGTCAAAGGCCTTCGCGATGCAATGCTCCGCGTAATGCGGGCAGGTATTGACCGAACGCAAATTCTGCTCGATCCTGGGATCGGCTTCGGTAAGAACTTTCAGCAGAATTTCGAAATCCTCGCGCGATTGCCGGAACTGGTGAAGCTTGGACGGCCAGTTGTAGTGGGCGCGTCGCGCAAGGGCTTCATCGGAGCGGCGCTTGGCGGCGTTCCGTCAGACAAGCGCGCGTGGGGTACGGCGGCCACAGTTACAGCGAGCATTTTGGGCGGAGCGCACATTGTGCGCGTTCATGACGTGGATGAAATGGCGCAAGTGGCCAAGATCACCGATCGCATCTTGACGGCGCGCGGATAACCGGCGCATTCAGCCCATTGCTATAATGCAAGCGGCGGCATTGAAAGCATAATTGGAGATATGGCGTTGGCGAAAGCGCGCAAGTTGAACTGGTTTTGGGTGGCAGCACTCTTTGCTGTTATGGTTTGCGCTCCTTGTGCGCCTGCCCAGGGATTGCCTCCCGTTCACAAACCATTCGAGCCAAAAATGCCGCAAGGAACATACGGCTGCTCGATACATCAGTCATGCACGGACGTGGCGCCCCGAATCATCCAGAGCGCGCTGGGCTCGTCGCCGCTGAAACGCAATTTTCGCGAACTGACGGATGTAATTGGCGGACGCGTCACAGGCTCACCCGCCGCCGACAAAGCGGTGGATTGGGCCGTCAACGCCTTTCGCCAAGCAGGCGTGGACGAGGTACTTACTGAAAACTTCACTTTGCCCGCCGGCTGGGCCGAGGGCCACACGCGCATGCAAGTGCTGTCGCCCGCGCATTTTGCAGCGCATTTGGTGTCGATCGCGTGGTCGCCGGCGACTCCCGCCGGTGGCATCACCGCAAATGTGGTGGACGTCGGCACAGGCGAGCCGGCGGACTTCAAGCGTGCCGGCGAATCCATTAAAGGCGCAATCCTGCTGGTGCATACCAACGTCCTGAAGACCTGGAATGATCTGTTCAATGAATATCTCTATGAGCCTGCCGTGGAGCAGCGCGCAATTGACGGAGGAGCGGCGGCGGTTTTGTGGATGTCCACGCGCCCCTACATGCTGCTTTACCGCCATATCTTTTCGCAGGACGGAAACATCGATCGCATCCCCCAGGCCGTAGTGGCGCGTGAGGATGCCGAACGTTTGGCCCGCTTCATCGCTGCGGGGCAGCCGGTCACAGTCAATCTCGACATGCCCAACAAAATCACCGGCGAAACTGCCGCCGAAAATGTCGTTGCCGAAATTCGTGGCAGCGACAAGCCAGATGAATTCGTGATTCTGGCTGCGCATCTGGATTCCTGGGAACTAGGCACCGGCGCCCTCGATGATGGGTGCAATGCCGCCATGGTGATTGACGCCGCGCGAGCGATTCACGCGTCGGGAGCGATTCCCAGGCGTTCCATACGCTTTGTGCTGTTTACAGGAGAGGAGCAAGGCATGCTGGGTTCATGGGCATACGCGCTGGCGCATCGCGCCGAACTGGGCAACATGAACGGCGCCATCGTTTTCGACGCAGGAGATGGGCGCGTGACAGGATATTCCGTGAGCGGGCGAAAAGATTTCGTTGGCGGGCTTGATCAAACCTTGAAACCGCTCGCGAGTCTCGGCCCAATGAAAAACACAACGGATGCCGAAATTGGCACGGATAATTTCGACTTCCTGCTCGAAGGCGTGCCTACCCTCGTGGCCAATCAAGATCCGGACGACTACATGATGAACTATCACGCATTCTCAGACACTTTCGACAAAGTGGATTTCGCGCAACTCAAGAAAAACGAGGCGATCGCTGCGGTCACCGCCTACGCTCTGGCGGATATGCCGCAGCGGCTGGGCGTTCGCCAGACTCGTGCGCAGGTCGCGCGCCTGCTGCAGCAAACTGGAGTGGAGAAGCAAATGAAATTGATGGGGCTCTGGCAAATGTGGGCTGATGGCAAGCGCGGTCGCCGCATCCAATCGCAAGTTCCTTGATGTTTACACAAAGTAGGCCAACTTCGCTCGCCCTGGATGTTGCACGCTATAATAAATGAATGGTTTCCTTCACTCGCGTCGCCGCTAGCGCCGCCCATGCCGCCGCTTCACCTAAAGCGATGAGGATACTTGCGCTTGATTACGGCCGCCGTCATATCGGCGTGGCCATTTCTGATGAACTGGGAGTCACCGCCCGGCCCCTTGCCGCATTAGAACGAAAGAATCGCCGTGAAGATCTGCGGCGATTGCGCGAAGTGGTCAAAAAGAATCAAGCGGCTCTCATTATCGTTGGATTACCGCTGCACTTAAGCGGACAACGGGGCGAAATGGCGGGAGAAGCAGAACGATTCGCAGCGCGCATTCAAAAAGAATTGGGATTGCCTATGGTGATGAGGGACGAGCGGCTGACCAGTTGGGAAGCAGAAGAGATGGCTAAAGCGTCCAAATCAGCCGAGAGCGCAGACTTGGACTCGTTAGCCGCAGCGATACTTCTTCGCGAGTATTTGGACGAAGAGCGCGCTCGTGAATCCGATCGGCCGGTCGGTACGTGATGCGACGACTCGCAATCATTCTCGTGATTCTGCTTGTGCTCGCCGCGGCCATAACGCTCTGGCTCAGATGGGAACTGGCGCGGCCTTATCGCGGTTTTTCGGCCGCGCAAGTCTTCGTGGATATTCCCCGCGGAACATCGCGCTGGAGCATCGCAAGCCTTCTTCAACGCGACGGCATAATCCACAGCCGCCTGGCCTTCCTGCTCGTAAGTGAGCGCCATCGCAAACACGTATTGCAGGCCGGAGAATACTTGTTCAATCAGCCGCAGACTCCGCGGCAAGTATTCGACCAAATCGCGGGCGGCCATATTTACGTCCATGTTGTCGTGGTTCCGGAAGGCTGGACCATGTTCGACATTGCGGCGGAGCTGCAGCGCCAGCGGCTTTGCACCAAGGCGGAATTTTTGGCGGTAGCTCAGGATCCATCCCTTGTGCGCAACTTCGCGCCCCACGCGAAGAGCCTCGAGGGCTTCCTTTTTCCATCCACGTATCAGTTTTCCCGCAACGCATCGCCCGAGGAAATGGCTGCTACCATGGTGCGCGAGTTTCAGCAGGAGTGGAGCAAACTGCAATCAGCGGCGGCAGAAGATCCGGCGGTTGAGAAGCCGGTTTCCGCGAGTATCCAGCCAGACCCAGGTAAGTTTCCCATGCCTCTTTCGCCGATTCAGATCGTCACACTGGCCTCTCTGATCGAGCGAGAGACGCCGCAGCCTCAGGAGCGGCCTATCGTCGCCAGCGTTTTTTACAATCGCTTGAAGCTCGGATTGCCATTGCAGTGCGATCCTACTGTGCAATATGCCCTGGACTTGCAGGGTAAGCCAACGCTCAAAGTTTCTGCTGAGGACCTGCACACGCAGTCGCCCTATAACACATATCTTCATCGTGGCCTTCCGCCCGGGCCAATCGCCAATCCAGGCGATGCCTCTCTTCGCGCGGCTTTGCATCCTGCGAAAACGCGATACCTTTATTTCGTGGCCAACGATTCGGGCGGTCATTTTTTCAGCAGCACGCTTGCCGAGCACGACCGCAACGTGGAGAAGTATCGCCGCTTGCTCGAAGGCTTGCCTCCCGAACCGCCACTGCCTCCGCGGGTGCGAACGAAGCAAATAAAACCCGCGAAGACAGCAAAACCAGTGAAGCGGCCCAAGCAAATGAAACGGGCGAAACACGGCGCCTCTCCAGCCCCGCGCTCCAAGAACCATAGCTCCACAAAAAAGAAAATTGCAGGACGTTTATGAGCAAGGCGAAGCATCTCGCCAAAAAAGAAATGATTGTATCCGCCGCGCGTGAGCTGAAGAAAAACGTTTTTACGCCTGCGGAAATTGAGCAAATTCGCCGCAAATTGATCGCCGAATCGGGCGAGGCCGGCAAAACGTCGCCAGACTACATAGCTAACGTGCTGGCCGAAGCCAAGATGCGCGTCGTCTTGTCCGCGCAGGCCGATACTCATGGCCGCTACGAAGAGGAATTTCAGGATTTGCTGCACTTCTCCTCATTCGAGGAGGCGGAAATGTGCTTGATTCGTCTGGACGAGCTGCTCAGGAAATTCGAAACGGAGGGCGAACGTGCAGCGGAGGCGCGCGTCCTGGAGGTTGCGCGGCTTGGTCGCAGGCGCGCCGAGATGATTGCGCGAAATCATAAAGTCGAACCGGAGAAACGGGCTGAAAAGGAAGAAGTGGCGCGCTGGTTTTCGGTCTGGCTGGAGCAACCGGATGCATTCTTCGATTGGCTCGAGATTCGCAAGCAATCCCCGGAATTTCGCGAGCGTTTTACGCGGAATTCAGCATAAATCGTATGGATATAACGAATCGAATCGTACATTTTCATATTGAATCGTCGATTTTCGCCCAATGATCAGCCTCGAAGTGGAGCCGCTAGACTTGGGAGAGGATGTCCGCGCCGTCGGACTCGAGTTGGTGGAAGGCATGGACCACGAGCCGGTCCGTGGCGAGAATGCGGTACAAGTGTGGAGTGCCGCTCTGCCTGCGCTGGCGGGCAAAGAACCATGGTCGCTTGATTTTTTTGGGCACGTGGACCGCGTGCGCGACTTCTGCCAAGCTAAGGCCATCGACTATCGCGAAGTGTCGAAGCGCCTGATTGTTATCGCCGCGCCTCCAGCAGATTCCATGCAATCCCTGCTTGGAAGATTTGCGTCGGAAACGTTCGGCATTCGCGCAGGAAGCCGCCTGCCGATGCAAGACCACGCTCTCGAAAGTGAGCTCGCGCGCCGCGGATTGGATGCTTATCAGGCAGCTTATTCTGACTATTTCCTATGCGGAATTTGCGATTTCGAGAATGGCTCGCTAGTTGTTCTCAGCAAGGGGCTGTGGGCAACCGAAATCGCGCGAAGAGTGCGCCCTGCGCTGACGAAGATGGAAGTCCGAGTAAAGATCGCTTCATAAATCGCTAGGCCTATTAAAATCAGTCACATAGGTAGAGCGACTGTGTTAATGCAATGCGCACTGCAGTACTTCCGTACCATTTTCAGCCCTCCCTAATAGAGCGCACGATTATCGTAGCCATTATTGTAGCCTTTTCCTGAGGTCTTCGTCGCCATGCCCAGATCCAGCGAGACTCCAACGCCCGCTTTGCGAAATATTGTGCAGAGCTTGAACGCGCTCTTGAAGTTCGCGCGCTTGTATGGCCTGCACCATATACGGTCGGATGAGCAATTTGAAGAGACCTGGCGTGAATTGCGAGCGTCTATCGAGGCGTCTGGCGCGGCCGGATTGATGATCGGCACATCCGGAAAAGACCTCGTTCTCAATGGCACAATGCTTGAATCATCCGCGGCAGGACAAAGCCTCGCTGATATTTTCGCGAACGCCGGCGTGGCCAGCATAGTTTTCACGCGCGAACTGCTTGAAGATTCTTTTCTGGATTTTGTTAAAGCGTACGCTCGAGGGGCGACAAAACCTTCTGAGCGCTTGCGCTTCCTCAGGAACTCGTTTGAGGCAAATCCAGAGCGAGGAATCCGCATCAACGAGATTCGATTCGTACCAGCACATTCAGGCAATCATGCGCCAATGGAGAATTGGCTTCGCGATCCGGCGCAGCTCGGCGCGATGATTGGAACTGACGGCATAGAGCCGTCCTCGCGACGATTCAATTCATTTGAGTTCGGCGAAGAACTGCTGGGCGGCGCGAACGGCGAAGGGACATTCAGCCGGCCGGTAACGGAAGAAGAAGCGGAGCAACTCATAGAGCTTGTCGCGCAAATAGGAGCACAGCCTGAGGAGCAACTGCTTGAACGCGAAGAATGGAAGCAGCGGCTTGATTCGCTGACAGAAAATTCTAAAGCTGTTTTGCAACTAGCGCTAAGCGAACTAACCGCAAAGCGCCGGTTGACCAGGCTTGATGACGTGGCCCTCGTGCGTTTATCGAACGACATTGCCATTCGTTGCGCTACCGAGCGTTTCGAAAGCGGAATTATCGGCGCGGAGGGCGTCCGACCGCTGCTCTCCAAACTGTGCAACAGCATTGCCGGATTGCGAACTGCTCTGCCGTCACGCAAAGGAAGATCCGAAGGGACAAACGTCTCCGCGCCAGTGCAGACGGATGCGCTAGAACGTGAATTCTGGGCCTCAATTTCCGAACACGCCAGGCAAGCTGTTCTCGTTTCCTCCGCCAGTTGGTGCGTGCCGCCGAGAAATATTCAACAGTGCGTCAAGGAATTGCAGCGTGGCGGAAATAGATCCATCGCGGAAAGCGTCCTGCAACAGTACGCAGACTGCGTTTCTTGCGCAAGGTCAGAAGCGCGCAAAAGGACTGCAGTCGGGCTCAATGAGCTTGCGGATACCTATGCTAGTTTCGGCGGCGCGCCTCTGAGCGGGGCCGTACGCGCGATCGGGGAACAACTTCAGCGGGAACGCGATTCCGAAATACAAAGCCTGCTCAGCGCCGCATTCGTTAAATTGAGCAGCCACGCAGCAGAGCGCTGCGAATTTCCCGCCATGCAGAGGATGCTCATTACGCTTGCGGATCTGGAGAAATCACGGCCAAGCTGGACACAAAGCCTTAGGCCACGCATCGGATTTGACAACAGGATTCCGGAATTCATCGAAGATGGCCTGGGCGCTGCACCCCTGAAGTCCGATTTTATCGAAGTGATGCGCGGGGTGCCCCAAGCGGCCGCGGAGCACCTCGCAAACCGGCTCATGCGCGTCGCACGCGCCTCAGAGCGCGAGAAAATCGTGGACTTGGCCCGCGCCATTGGCGAACCCCTCCATGCGCGTCTGCGGCAAACTTTGGAGCTTGCGCCGGCGCCGAAAGCAGTCCGTGTTGCCGGGCTTCTTAGCCGCCTGGAGCCAGCTGTGGTGGCGCAATTGTTGCCGCGCCGAATTGCCGCCGGGCGACGGGAGACGCATGACGAAGCTTTGCGGCAGCTCTCGGTCGCAGCGGCGCCAGAGCGTGGCCGGATGCTGATTAGCATGATCGAACTCCTTGATTCCATGATTCTTCCGATGGCGCTCGATGAAATCGGGATGAGCGGCGACGTCTCTGTTGGCCCGGAACTCTTGCGATTGGCGAATGGTCAACGCCTGCCGCAAACCTCCGATTTCGTTCGCGTAAAGGCGATTGAGGCGCTCGGACGGCTTCGCGTCTCCGCGATGGAGCCGCACTTGCTGCGCTTTGTGGAAGAGAAACGGGCCTGGCGATGGGCGTATCCCGCCGAAATGCGGCTGGCGGCTGCGCAGGCGCTTATAAAATTGGATCCTGAACGAGCGCCGACTTTGCTCTCCAATGCCGGCCTGGATGCCAGGTTATTGAATTTTGCGCCGTTGGATGCGCGAAGCGATCGCGATTTCGTGCGCTACCGGCGATATCAGCGGATCCGGATGTCCCATCCCGTACCCGCCGTGGTGCAATCCAGCCGCGGCAAATGCCAGCCAGAGGTGCAGATTCTTAGCCTTGAGGGCGGACTTCTTAGTGGGGATCTGCGACTCTCCGTGGGCGCGGCAGCGAACCTGCGGATTTCGTCGGGAATGCGTCCCATTCATCTGGACGTGCTTGTTCGATTCACAAAACAAAATCAGGCTGGTATAGAAATGGTCGCAATGGATTTGGAAGATCGCCATCGTCTGAGAAATCTGCTGGTTGCCATGGCTCCTGCGAGCGCGCCGCGCCGGGGAGTGCTCGTCCCAGCTTAGCATCTGAAGTCAACTACTCTCTTGATTCTCTCGCAGCTCGGAACGCTTCGTCGAAAAATCTCTTCGTTCGCACCGCGTTGACACTCCTGTAATCGGCTGCTAAATTCGATGCTTCGAGCGAACATTGAGCAGTTTGATTCAGTAACGCGCCAAGTTTGCCTTGTGAACCGATATGCGAAAATTCCTGCGTGCTATTTCATCGACGATTCTATGGTCCTATGATCGAGGAAGCTGGCCCTACGATGTTATGGTCGCGGCCATCGTTCTATTTGTTTTGATAACGCCTCGGCGATGGTTTCATGATCAGCCGCCAAACACCTCCATGAGCTCCGCGGGTGTTGTACTTGAGGCGGACGATCCAGTTACGCATGTTGAGACTTTTAGATTGGATCGGTCGCTGCTCGGCGACCCGCCGTTTCGCGGCGAACCAACCGCAGAGCTGGAGCAGAAGACCCATCAAATTCTCAGTGATTCCGCCAGCGATCTGAAAAGTCGGAGCTTTAAAATAGAAAGCATTCAACCCGTGCGCGGAAACGATGGTTCGCTTCTTTACTACAAAGTTGTGGTAAAGCGTTAAAGCCAGAACAGAATAATTCTACCTGCCAGGTCTTCTTACGAACTGCGGCGAGGCCGCCGTGATTGTTCCTTTGCAATGAGTGCGTTCTTGCGCGCCAAACCCCAACGGTAGCCAGCCAGGTTGCCATCGCCGCGGACCACACGATGGCACGGCACGATAACGGAGACCGGATTTGTCGCGCAGGCGCGCGCGACGGCTCGGACAGCTTTCGCGTTGCCAATCGCGCGTGCCACTTCGCTATATGTGCGCGTGGAGCCCCAGGGAATCCGGCGCAGTTCCTCCCACACACGCCGCTGAAAAGCGGTAGCTTGCACATCGAGCGGCAGAGCTTTGTGCGGTTCCTGGCCACGCAGATGCTGGACAATTTCGCGCACCCACGGGCCGATGCCTGCTGCATCGCGGCGAATTTCCGCCCGAGGGTATTCTCGCGCGAGCGCTTTCTCGAGCGGCGCATCCGAATCGCCAAGGTAAACGGCGCTCACGCCGCGCCGCGTAGCCGCGACCAAAAGGCGTCCCAGCGGAGACGGAACAATCGTATATTGAATTTCCATGCCTTCACCACCGCGGCGATATGCCGCCGGCGTCATCCCCATTTGTGATGGGGCTCGTTCGTATAACCTGCTGCTCGAGCCGTAGCCCGCGTCATACATAGCCATTGTCAATTCCTCTCCCTTGCGTAGTTTAGATTTCAGGCGCAACATTCGCCGCGCGTCGGTGAACTGCCGCGGAGTGACGCGGAGAATTTTGCGAAATAAGCGCTCAATTTTGTGCGGGCTGACACCGAAGGACCGGCCGAGTTCTGTGAGAGTGAGCGGGGCGTCAGATTCTGCCACCAGCGTCTGATCAATTTTCTCGCAAATTTTCCGCACGAGAAGCGCGGACTCATTCTGTGGCGACTTAATCTCGGGGCGGCAGCGCCGGCACGCGCGAAACCCGGCCAGCTCTGCCTCGCGCGGGCCCGCGAAGAAGACCACGCGGTCTGCAGTTGGCCGTTTCGATGCGCACGAGGGGCGGCAATAGATTTTCGTGCTGCGTACTGCATAGACAAACCTGCCGTCAGCGGTTGAGTTTCGCTGCTTCACGGCTCGCCAGCAAGTTGATGGCGAAATGTCAGCGAGTTCACGCGAAATATTCATTTGCGTCGTGATGTTCATGGCCCAAAATTACTCTACCGCTAAAATGATATCTATCCGATTCTTGCGTTCAAAGGGCTCTGACTGATTCTCTTTGGGCGCCCGAAGTTCCAGTACTCCGCTGTTGAGCTACAGGACACTTTTTCTCTTGACATCATTGACGGTCTATGGCGTCCGGATGCATAGTTTTCGGTCTCGGCCCAGGGAAGGCCGACTTGGGGGAATGAATATGGGGGCGCTTAGAAAATTGCAACTGCTCAGCACACCAGCGGACGCGACCGCGCCAAGTTTCTCGAAAGCTCTTCCTAGCATACCGCATAGGACATTTTTGCGCGTGCCGACGCACGCGATCAGCGTGGTCGAGGATCGGCGTCGCAGCCCCAGGGCTTGCTTGAGTTTGCCCCTGCAGCTCACCAGCATTGAAGGACGCGTGGAAACGGCACCGATCACGCTGGTGACCAAGAACATCAGCTCCAGCGGTATTTTCTTCCTGGCCCCTACGAAAATCGAGCCGGGAACAGCGATCGAGCTTGCCGTGGGTTTGATTGAACGGCCTCTCGGCCGCGGCAGCGTCCGCCTGAAGACGGCCGCTCACATCGTACGCATCGAAGAATGCGGCGTGCCTGGCTGGAGCGGCTTCGCGGCATCGTTTGACGATATCGATTTCGACCGCGATGATGTGGTTCCCTCGACCGTGGATTTTCACTAGACTCCACACTGCCGCTATACTAATTCTCCCTAAGTGAAGCGGCTCCGCATTCATACACGCGCGGTAATTCTTGACTGGGATGGCACGCTGCTGAATTCCTACCGTGCGGATGCTCGCGCGTATCAGGCTATGTTCCGCGCGCTGGAAATTAAGTTCAGTAATCGCGAACTGGCGCGGCACTATTCTCCCGATTGGTATCGCGTCTATCGCGCCGCAAAAATTCCCAAGAAACAGTGGCGATTAGCCGATGCGCTTTGGGGCGAGGCTTATCGGCGCGAGATCCCTCGTTTGTTACCCGGCGTCAGGACTTTGCTGCGACGGCTCAGCCGTCTCTATTTGCTCGGCCTTGTTACCAGCGGCGGCAGGAAAAGAGTTCGCCGGCAGCTCAAAGAATTTGGATTCACCGGACTGTTCCAGACATGCATTTGCTCGGAGGATGCCGCTCACCGTAAACCTCACCCGGCTCCGCTGCAGAAGGCCATGCAGTGCATGCGCGTGAACGCCGCCGACTGCGTTTACGTAGGCGACACGCCGGAAGATATTGAAATGGCGCATCGCGCGGGCGTCAGATCCATCGGCGTGATTGGACCCTTCCCCAGTTCGGCACGGCTCAAAGCAAAGCGTCCCTGCGTGCTGATTCCGTCGATTGCGAATTTAACGGAAATTCTGTCACCTGCGGCAAAAACTAGTTGAACGAATGCGCGGCAGGTGAGACTGGCTTTGTTGCTGTAGGCGCGGCGGCGGGTGCGCTGGGTTTGAAATTCGACGAGCGGATGATTAGGCGTATCGAAACAGAACCTTGCGGCATTTTCACGTCGCTGTCCGAGCGAATGTAAGTCGGAAACCACAGTCGGCCCACAAGATTCTCGCGGTAAATATCGAACATTTCGAAGGGAAAACCGCCCCCCGCATCTCCAGCGCCAGTGACAAAATGTCCGTAGCTCTTTACGATTGAAAAATCTTGATCGTCGATCCAAATCACCCCGTCGAATAGCGGTTTGCTTCCCAGCTGTTTGGGGTGAACGCCAAAAATGTAGGTGTCAATCTGGTCGAGCTTCTCCTTACCTTCATAATTCAAGTTGTAATTGGGCAACTCCTTAGTGGTAAGGAAAAAAAGCGGCATGCCGGCAAGATACTTCACGTCGGCAAGAGAAAATTCGGTGTAACGCAGGTTGGAGGTAGGCGGCTCGAGGATTTTCTCGTAATGCTCCCCGTCAGATTTCATATACTGCTGGCCATTAAATTGGAACGTCCCGCCATTGTCGACCAACTCTTCGACCTTCACCGTTTGGTCCATCGTATCGGCGTCATAGGCCTGCTTGTTCAAGTCCTCATTGTGGGTAAAGCGCTGGATAATCTGCTCCGCGGGAATCGGCGGCGCGCTTGGATTGGGCTTTGCTGGAATGGTTTTCAACTTAAATTTCGGCGGAGGCGCGATCGGGCCAGCTACTTGGGCGTGAGCCGGCGTCATCGCACCGGTCACAGCCAGCAAAAGCAAAATACCGGCAAATTTGAATAGTCTCGCCATTTCCCAGCTTAGATGCCAAAAACCTCGTTTGGGATGATTGGCGGCTTCGCCTTTGCGCCCAAAGAAGGTCAACTTTCAATTCGCAGTGGACGAGCGCGGAACTTGCAGGCGCTGCCAAGCTGCGTAATAATCGCACAGGCGCGTGCTCAACGAAGCCTTAAAACAGCGCGTAAAGCCTGGTGCCTCTGCTAAAATCCTCCGCGGGCGCGCATCTGAAATGGCCGAAGGTAAACTGGCAAAGCTATTTTACGTCTGTGGAACTGTGCAAGGTGTCGGCTTTCGACTCTTTTCGCAACGAGTGTCGGCGCGCTTGGGCTTGACGGGTTACGCGAAAAATCTGCGGGATGGCCGCGTGGAAGTTTATGCTATCGGTGCGCCTTCTGAACTTGCCAAGCTTCGTCGTGAGCTCGAACGCGGTCCGCGAAGTTCTGTGGTTACCAATGTTTTTGAAGAAGAGGCTGGCATCGAGGAAAAATACGCGCACGACTTTTCGATTGAGAATGACTCCTGGTGAAAGGAATTCTGCAGCATGAACGAACTGAAAAAGCTGATTCGCGAAGTGCCCGATTACCCAAAACCCGGCATTTTGTTCTACGATTTGACGACTCTCCTGCAAGACAAGAAGGGCTTCCATGTTTTGATCGAGAAACTGTGCGACAAATTTGTCGGCAAGCACATTGATATCGTTGCAGGAATCGAAGCGCGCGGATTTATTTTCGCCCCAGCGCTCGCTTATCGCCTGGGCGCGGGATTCGTTCCAGTCCGTAAACCTAACAAGTTGCCGTGGAAGACCGCTGAAGTAACCTATCAGCTGGAATACGGAACTGACAAACTCGAAATTCATCGGGACGCGGTCAAGCCCGGCGAGCGCGTGCTGCTTTGCGATGATTTGCTCGCTACCGGAGGGACCGCCGCCGCCGCCAGCGAGCTCATTCGTAACCTGGGCGGCGAGATTACTGGCGCTGCGTTCGCCGTCGAACTGAATTTCCTTCACGGCCGCCAAAAGCTCCAAGGCACAGACGTTTTTTCGCTAATTCAGTACGACAAATAGTTCTACCCTTTACCTTGTGTCGGCATTTTGCGTTGCCGCGCGGCCTCGAAAAGAACGATTCCGGCGGCCACGGAAACATTGAGCGAGCCGATTGGGCCAGCCATGGGAATCGAAACCACGAAATCGCACCGCTTGCGAACCAGTTCGTGCAGGCCCGCACCTTCATTACCCATGACGATGCCGATCCGGCCTTTGTAATCCACCTCCGTATAATTTTTGTCGGCGCGCTCGTCGAGGCCAATCAGCCAATAGCCCGCCTCTTTGAGTTGCTCCACCGCGCGCGCCAGATTTTTCACGCGCGCCACAGGCAAATGTTCAAGCGCCCCTGCTGAAACGCGCGCAACCGTATCCGTCAGCCCTGCTGCGCGACGCTCTGGGATCACAACGCCCGCAGCGCCCGCCGCCAGCGCCGTTCTCACAATAGCGCCAACATTGTGCGGATCCTCAATTCCATCGAGCAAAACGAGCAGCTGATTCTTACTCGTGTCCGCCGCCAGCAAATCCTCCAATTCCACGGAAGCGCGCGAAGCAGCGAACGCCATCACGCCTTGATGGTGCTCGGACGCCGCGGAGCGGTCCATCTGGGCCCGTTCCTCGAAGCGCACCGGCACGCCTCGTGACCGCGCCAGTTCCACAATTTTCTGGATGCGCCCGCTGTGTATTCCTCGCGCCACGACGATGCGATTGAGCGGCCGCCCAGCAATCAGCGCCTCTTCCACCGCGTGAATTCCCGCCAGCTGATTCGTATTCATTGGAACGCCGCACAAAATTCCAGCATCCGCTGGCGCGTTCCTTTCACGGCCACGTTGAAGGGGAGCTTTGCCGCGCGATCCAGCAGCAAAATCACGCGATCCAAGTCGCCCTCTCCGGCGCGTCCCGCAAGCGCCAATCGCAGCGGATAAAAGATCTGCCTGCCATGCGAGCCGAATTGTTTTTTCAACCGGTCGACAATTTCTCGAAATCGCTGCGAATCGAGCTCGCCGCCTTCCAATAAGCGATTCGCCAGCTCGCGAATGACCTCCCGAGCACTTTCGCGCGCCATGATTGCCTGATTCTCCTGATTTTCGAGAAGCCGCGTCGCATCGTATGAAAAAATAAGCGTCAAAAGTTCCGTCAGCATTTCACGAGCCTTTTCCAAATCCGCGGAATGCGAAGCGGCCTGTCCACCCAACCACGCCGCGGCATCCCGCAGCCATTCTTCCATTTCGGGAGTTGTCTGCATGCAGAGCCATCCGCGCTCGCGCAAAATAAGCTCCGTGTCTCGCGCGTCAAAGGGATTTATGCGCGGTTCGGATGCAGTTTCGGCTTGCATAGCGGAATTGTACCGCAGGAGAACACCATGCAGGAGAACATCAGAAAATGCGGTCGTAAATCAGTTCGAACTTTGACTGCTACCGAAAGTGCTCGACATGGGATTTTTCTCGCTGCGGGCTTCAGGTCTCGATCATGGCGATGACGTGCGCAGCAACCGCCTCGCCTCGCCCAATCTCGCCGACACCCTCGTTTGTCTTGGCCTTTAGATTGACTTGCTCTTGCGAAATGCCAAGCGATTTCGAGATGGCTACGCGCATGTTGGGAAAATGCGGGCCGAGTTTCGGCCTTTCCGCAATGACCACCGCGTCAATGTGCGCGATTTTCCAATTTTTACGCTCGAGGTACTGGCGCACCTGGCGCAAAAACACCAAACTTGAAACGCCGCGCCACTTCGCATCACTGTCCGGAAAATGGGTGCCAATGTCGCCCAGCGAGGCTGCGCCGAGCAGCGCGTCGCAAATCGCATGACACAGCACATCGCCATCGGAGTGCCCGACAGTACCCTTCTCAAACGGCACTTCGATTCCGCCAATCATCAATTTGCGATTTTCCGCGAGCCGATGCAGGTCATAGCCAATTCCGGAGCGCGAAACGCTCGCTTTTCCAGCGCCCGCGCCACGTCGCGCCGCCGGCTTTACTTCTGCGCTCTCTTTGCTCAAACCAGCCTTTTGCATCTGCTTTCGCAGTTTGGCGTCAACGGAGAGCGCCGCCGCGAGCAGATGCGCGGAGGTAACTTGCTCGCTGCCCGTTTTTTTCGCAATTTCGGGCGCGACAACGAGTGCCTTCTTCGCCTTTGGGTTCAGGGGAATGTCCCCTTTTGCCTGGCTTGCTTGATGTAGTGTGTCGGGCGAAAGCCGCGCTAGCTTCACTGAAATTTTCTGCCACTCAACACCACGAAAAACGCCCGGATTTTCTTTGCGAATGCCGGCCAGAAGCTCGGGCAGTCCAATGGTTTTCGATTTTTCCGTGATAGCGGCGAGTCGCGCCATGAAGATGCACCGCCGCGCCTCTTCGCTGAACTTTTCGAACATGATTATTTCCCGCGCCGCTCCTGCTCGAGATAGAAGCGCGCCAGCTCCATATCCGCAGGCCGTGTGATTTTGATATTGCGCTCAGACCCCTGCACCACATAAACATCGTGGCCGATCCATTCCACCAGCGCCGCTTCGTCGGAAGCGGTCATGCCCTCTTTCTCCGCCCGCGCAAATGCATCCTTCAAAAGCTTGGTCTCGAAAACTTGCGGGGTCTGCGCCAGCACGATCTTTTCGCGCGGAATCGTCGAGGAAATCAACGCCACATCCTGCGGCAAGCTGGATCGGCGCACTTCTTTCACCGTGTCAATCGCCGGCACGCCCAAAATCGCTGCGCCGCGCGCGGTGGCCTCAGCGATCACCCGTTGCACTTGTTCTCGCGTCACAAACGGGCGCACGGCGTCGTGCACTGCCACCAAATCGGTCTCCGCGCCGATTCGCGCCAGCGCGTTCGCCACCGATTGCTGCCGCGTTTCTCCTCCTTTGACCACGTGCACCGTTCCGTTGAATTTCTCTTTGGCGAGCCGCTGCTCCAACGGGCCCGTTTCTTCGCTCCGCGTGGAAACGAAGAATTCGCTGATGGCCTGGCATTCTGCCAGCCGCCTTAGCGTCAGCAAAACAATCGGCGTTCCATCAATTTCCAAAAACTGCTTGGGAACTTCCGAACCCATGCGGGTTCCGAGTCCTGCGGCGGGTAGAATGGCGGCGATTCGTGTCATCAGGAATGAATGAAGTCTAACGCATTCGCATTGGCCGGTAAACATCACGGCAGCTTCGCGAGTTACGAACGGCCCGTATCCGGCGCAAAGGATCGCGGCGGCCGGTCGTTCACTGCAGGGGGCGCAGCGGGCGCCGGTGACGCGACTTCAGCGGCCCGAGACGATGCGTCCGCCGGAGCAGCGGGCTGCGCTTGCCGATGCGCAGCCTGTTCGCCGCGATCATCGAAGCGTCCAAATATCATTTTACCCGCGGTAGTTTGATGGACCGAGGTCACCGAAATATCTATGGTTTTGTTGATCATTTTGCGCGCGCCATCCACCACCACCATCGTCCCGTCATCCAGATAGGCGATGCCCTGATTGTATTCTTTGCCTTCGCGCAAAATGAAAACGCGCATGATTTCGCCGGGCAAAACCACTGGCTTCAGCGCATTTGCCAGTTGATTCACGTTCAAAATTTCGATGCCTTGCAGCGTGGCCACTTTGTTCAGGTTGAAATCATTGGTTATGATCTTTGCGTCGTAGCGCTTGGCCAGCTCGATCAGTTTCAAATCCACCTCGGCGATACTCGGGAAATCGTCCTCCGCGATTTGTACGTCCAGATAGGGCATTTTCTGCACCCGCTGCAGCACTTCCAACCCTCGCCGGCCTCTCTGGCGTTTGAGTGGATCCGCGGAATCGGCGACCATCTGCAATTCACGCAACACAAACTGCGGAATAATTACGGTACCGTCGATGAAATGCGCTTCGGCAATATCGGCCACGCGTCCGTCGATAATCACGCTTGTATCTAGAACCTTATACGTCTGTCGCGAGCCTCGCTCCGTCCCGAAGAGCCCGCCCAGCGCCTGCAAGTTCAGCATGTCGCCTTTATTCGCTCCTACAATCAGCCCGATATATGCCATGATCAGAAATACCGCAAGGCTCACAAACGATCGCGTGCTCTCCGGCATGGTCGTATGCGCCAGGACCAGGGTGGTGAGGAACGCGCCCAGAATTCCGAGAATCGAACCAATCACCGCGCCAATCAAACGGCGCAGGCTGGCCCTTCGCAATCGAATCTCGAAGAGAATCACCGCAACCGCGAAGCCCAAGCCAGTCAGCGTCCCGAAAACGTGCGAGAGGCTGAAAGGTCGGAAGTGGTAGCCCGCGGCCATGCACACGATGGCGAAAATCGCCCGAATCGCGAGCATGTCCCAAAAACTGCCCACGCCGCCGCTGTCGGGTCGCGATAGCAACACCGGCTTTGCCCGGGCATTTTCCGAATTACTAGCGACTGAACTGCGGGTTTGCTGATTAGAAGTGCGGTTCATCGTGGGCCCCTTATGAAAACGCGTATGAATTCAGTTGCAAGCATCCATGATTGTTGATTCAGCGACTCGGCCCTATGAACTAAAAAGCAAGTTGAATAAACACCGCCGGAATGAAAAACCTCATTATAAAAAATCTATAAATGCAAGGAAGCTGTGGGAAGTATACACCCCTTTGCCGTCAGCTCAGATAAAATCGCGGAATGCGCCGTCCCATCGCGCAGAGCAAATCAGAGGTGACCGTTCCGATCTGCCTCGCCACCTGATCGACCTCCAGCGAGGCGTCTCCGTCCCGGCCATATATCGTAACCACGTCTCCGATTGCGGCGTCTGTGATATCCGTCACATCGAGCATGGAAAGATCCATGGAAATCGTCCCTACCAACGGGACCAGCCGGCCTCTGAGGATCACGCAACCTCGATTCGTTCGCTGGCGAACGATTCCATCCGCATAGCCCGCGGCAATTACGGCGATGCGCGAAGGGCGCTCTGCGATAAATCGGCCGCTATAACCCACGCTTTCTCCCGGGCAGATTTCGCGCAGAGAAATAATCCGCGAGCGCAGGCTCAAGCACGGCTTCAGCGGCAATTCTTTCCGAACGTCCGCGGCGACTTCGGCGGGCTCAAAGCCCTGATGATATCCGTAGAGGGCCGCGCCGGGCCGCACCATGTCCGCCCAAGTGGCTGGCCGTCTGCAAATGGCTCCGCTATTCGCCATGTGCACAATTCCAGGCGAGACTCCCACGGCGCGCAATTGCTGCAGGGATTCGGCGAAGATTTTCTCCTGCCGTTCGTTCTGAGCCGTTCGGAAATCTTCAGACGAAGCGAAATGCGTGAACGTACCACCGAGTTCCAGGTGTGGACACTTCGCGAGTTCCCTGATGAATGCGGGAATGTCGCGCGGTGAGATTCCCAGGCGATTCATTCCGCTATCGATTTTCAGATGGAATGCGAGCTTCTTTCGCGAGCGTTTTCCGTTGCGCTTCGCCGCAGCGCGTTCCAATAAGGCGACTTGCCCGAGACGCGCAACTGTGGGAGTCAAATTGGATTGCAGAATGCGTTTTTCTTCGCCTGGCCAAAATCCCGTCAGCAGCAAAATCGGCTGACGAATCCCTGCTTCGCGCAGCTCGACGCCTTCTTGCGAGCAAGTGACGCCGAAGGCTTCCACCCCCATGCGCGCGAGCGCTTTGCTGATGTCTACTGCGCCCAGGCCGTAGGCATTGGCCTTTACGATGGCCAGAATCTTGCGCTTCCGCCCAACGGTGCGCCGAATCAGCCGCAGATTATGGGCAATCGCGCCGAGCGATACTTCCGCCCATACGGGACGGCCTTCGAATTGAGCGTCGAATCGGCCCGCAGATTGGACTGGCTGCTTCATCGGACGTAAACCATAAGCGTACTTCGCGGCGCGCTTTCCGGCATGGCAAATTGCCGTCGCGCCTCACGGATAGTAAACATGGACAGTTGGATGCGAAATGGAGAATGCGGGGCCGGAAGATGCCGTTTAGCTATTCGGGAAAAGTCCCAAACGAATTGGGAGCTGCTTCCTCAAACCGGGTGAAGTTACCCAAGAAAACAAAATTCAGCTTGTCAGTCGGGCCGTTTCGCTGTTTGGCGATTATCAGTCTTGCTTTGTTGCGCTCTTCTTCAGGCAGCTCGTCTTTAGTTTTGTAAAATCCCGGTCTGTGAATGAAAAGAACGACGTCAGCATCCTGCTCAATCGCTCCCGACTCGCGCAAGTCCGCCAGCAAAGGTTCGCGCTCTTCTTTCTCCGGCGCGCGCGTCAATTGGCTCAAAACGATGACCGGAACTTTCAATTCTTTGGCCATTGCTTTCAAAGAACGCGAAATGTAGGAAACTTCTTCGTTGCGATTCCCAAAGCGGCCGTGCGCGGCAATCAATTGCATGTAATCCACGATCACCAACGAGAGGCCTTTTTCTTTTTTCAGCCGGCGCGCCTTGGCGCTCATTTCCAACACGGTACTGGCCGCCGAATCGTCGATCCACAGCGGCGCTTCACCTAGCCGCGCCAGCGCAGCAACGATTTTTGACCAATCCTCGTGCCCAAGATGGCCAGTACGGAATTTATGCGCATCCACGCGGCTATGCGAGGCCACAAGACGAAGCAGCAAGGATTCCTTCGACATTTCCAAACTGAAGATGGCGACAGGTTCCTTCCTCAACACCGACACGTTCTCGGCGATGTTCAGTGCGAACGCCGTTTTCCCCATCGATGGGCGCGCGGCGATAATGATCAACTCTGAAGGTTGAAGACCTGACGTTAGATTATCAAGTTGGCTATAATTTGTCGCCAGTCCGGTGACCCGCTTTCCCTCGTTGAAGATCCGCTCGAGTCTTGGAGTATTATCCAAGATGAGCTCTTTGACGCCGACAAACCCGGCGCGAATTCGCTCTTCCGCCAGCTTGAAAACAAAAGATTCTGCGCGGTCCAGAATTTCGTCAACGCTGTCGCGCGCTTCAAAGGCTTGCTCTTGGATAGCCTCGGTCGCATGGATCAAATTGCGCAGCACGGCCTTCTCGCGCACGATGCGCGCATAATGTTCCACATTGATGGCGCGATGAACGCCATCCATCAGTTGCGCGATGTATTCAGGGCCGCCCGCCGCGTCCAATTTTCCCTCGCGATGCAGCAATTCGGTCAGCGTAACGGCGTCCACCGGCTGGCGAGCTTCGTCGAGACTCAACATGGCTTCGAACACCAGTTTGTGCTGCGGAAGAAAAAAATCCTCCGCCTTGAGGCCCTTCTCAATGGTGGTCATCAGTGCGGGATTATTGACGAGGATCGCGCCGAGCACGCTTCGTTCGGCCTCGAGGTAATGCGGCAGCGGCTTTTCGATATCAGGCATCGTCCGGCGCTAAGTCCTTCGCCTAGCTTTCGCCCTGTATTCTGCGCGAACAAGCGGCTGCGGCGCAAGGGACAGGCAAACTGTGACTTTAATTTTGAAGATCATGCTTGGCGAGTATTCTGTGCTCTTGCCGGGATTGAGTCAACCACAGCGGCAGCGTGAAATTCACAGCATCCTGTGAAAAAGCGACGTGACCTTCAGCTTAGCCGGACGCGTTTGGCATTAGCGCTAGTAGCCGAAGTGGTGCAGCACAATGAGTCCGCCCGCCGCCAGCAAGCAGTAAATGCCGAAAAGATGCCACCGGCCGCTTTCCAGCCACCGGCTCAGCCACTTCAGCGCCAGCAGTCCCGCGATAAACGCGAAGATCATGCCAAGAACTGTGGGCGTGACGGTGGAAACCAGCATCGCGCCGGTGTGGATATGCTGCACGCGAATCAGTCTCCACAATTCGCGGGCGATTGCTGCGGGCGTAAGCACAACCGCCAATGCAAAGCTAAAGTCTTCGGCGCGCCGTTTCGCGACATGAGTGAGCATGCCGGTGGAGATCGTCGCGCCCGAGCGTGAAAAACCACGAAACGGCAAGCACAGGCCTTGCACAGCCCCGATCCATGCGGCTTGCTTCGTGGTTATAACCGCGCTGCCGGTTTGATCCGGCGGCGAACGTCTCTCGTGCAAAGCCGCGATCAAGATGAGCACGCCAGTCGCGGCCAGCGCCGGCGCGATTAAGCTGAGCCGGTTGAACCATTGCTCAATCCACGCATGGGCCGAGTGGCGGAAGGTTAATTTCTCGATGGCTTCGATCAGCCCGCCTCCCACGATGCCGGTCAAGACCGTAGCCAGAATCAACGCGACGGCGAAACTCTTGAAATCTTCCATGTTTTGGAAAAAGGCGCGCCGCCAGCGCTGCCAGAAATACACAATTACGGAAAACATCGTGCCGGTATGCAGCATCACCAGGAGCAAAGTCATCTGCGGCGCGGCAGGATCCATGCCCATGAGCTTTTCCGCGACAATCACATGCGCGGAACTCGAAATGGGCAGTAATTCGGCCAGGCCTTGCACGATCGCAAGAATGATGACGCGCAGCAGAGTCATGGCGGGATTTTACCTTCTTCGTTTCTGCAACCGAGCAAATTGTGCGGCTAAGTGTTCCTGAAGAGCGCTAATTGGGAATCGACGAAGACGTAAAACGCCATCAGCCGGTTCCTGCAAATCTTGGCGTTCGCGCGTCGAATCGGCGCGTTGTGCGAGATTCGCTACGCTTCGCGGGATACGACCAACTGCACGGTCGCGGTCACGTCGCGATAAAGCTTCAGCGTAACGGGATATTCGCCGATGACCTTGATGGAATCCGCAAGCTGGATTTTGCGCTTGTCGACTTCGTAGCCCTGCGCTTTGAGCGCGTCAGCGATATCCGCGGCAGTAACCGAGCCGAAAAGCTGATCGTTCTCGCCTGCTTTGCGTGAAAGCGTAATGGTAACCGAGGCAAGCTGCGCCGCCTGCTGCTGCGCGCTTTCGCGTTCGGTAGCCTCTTTCTGGGCAAAAGCGGCGCGCATTTTTTCGAGCCGCTTCATGTTGGAAGCGTTCGCCGCCACCGCGAGCTTGCGCGGCAGCAGATAATTGCGGGCATAGCCTTCCTTCACAGTAACCACCTGGCCGCGCATGCCCAGCTTGTCGATATCTTCCTGCAAAATGATTTCCATTTTTATGTCCTCGCAAACTCTCGAATTCATGCCGCGATTCCGGCCGCCGGTTACAGCTCCGATGCGAACGGCAGCAGGGCGATGTTTTGCGCGCGCTTGATGGCCACGGTAAGCCAGCGCTGATGGCGCGCACAGGTCCCGGTCATGCGGCGGGGTAGAATCTTTCCCCGTTCCTGCACGAATGTCTGAAGTATCTCCGGCTTTTTGTAATCGATCAGGTCGATTTTCTCCACGCAGAACCGGCAGACCTTTTTCTTGCGCACGAAATTGCGCTTGCCGCGGCGAGGCCCTGCGGGCCGCGCGCCTGCTCCACCGGGCCTCGGACCCGATGGGCCTCCCGAGTGATGCGATGGCGCTTGATGGGCTGGGGCTTGTGGTGCTGGCGTTGATGGCGTTTCTTCTGGCATTGATTTTCTCCCTATCCGTTTGCCGCGGCCTGTTCAGGGGCAGGAGTCGCGGGTGCTGCTGGTGCAGGCGCAGTCTTGCGCGGACGGCGCGCCGCGCGGCGTTCACGCCGCTTCGATAATTTCTGTCGCCGCTTGATTTCCTCATCAAGGCGAATGGTCAAATACTTCACCACCGCGTCTGAAACGTGCAGACGGCGTTCCAGTTCCTTAAGCAATTCGCCATGTGTCGAGCGCAGCATCATGTAAACAAAAAAGCCGTCGCGCAGCTTCTTCACGCGATAGGCCAGCCGCCGCACCCCCCACTTCTCGACTTTCTCCAGCTTGGCCTGCTTTTCATCCACGGCGTGCTGCAGCGTGGCAATCAGTTTGTCGATCTCCGTTTCCGGCGTGTCCGGCCGGCAGATGAAGATCAAATCGTAAAGTCTTTCTTCCATTTTTCCTCTTTTCCTTCGTTACACCGCTAATTCAGGAACTTGCTTCGTCTTCTTCCTCACCGGCCTGCTTCTCACGGCGATTGAAGCGCGACATTGCGGCACCCGCGCCTTCGGTCAAAATCATCTCGATCGCGTCAGCCGCTTTCGCGACCATCTCCGCAGCTACTTCGCGAACGTCCTTGCCCATTGGAGCTAGAACATAATCAGCCAGGTCATTGGGCGTAAACTGCGGCCCAACGCCCAGCCGCACCCGCAAAAACTCATCCGTGCCCAGCGAGCCAATTACCGACTTCAGCCCGTTGTGTCCTCCAGCGCTGCCCCGTTCGCGAATGCGAATCGCGCCCCACGGCAGGGCCACGTCATCGCTAACGACGATGGCTTCCACCGGATCGGCCTCGTACCGTTCGATCAAATCGGCCACTGCATGGCCGCTGGCGTTCATAAACGTTTGCGGCTTTGCCAACGCCACGTCTTGTCCTGCAATCTGTCCCAGCCCAACGTAAGACTGCGCTTCGGGCCGCGTCACGCGAATTCCAAATCGCTCCGCGAGGCAATCAATCACCAGAAAACCCAAATTATGCGGCGTCAGCGCATATTCGCGACCGGGATTGCCAAGGCCAACAATGATTCGCATCCAAGCATCCCCGCCGCAAATCGCCCGCGCCCGGTCCTGCATCGCCGAGCACGCGCGAAAGTTATTTCTCCTTGCCCTTCTTTTCCTTTTCGGGTTTCTCGGCCTTTTCCGGCTCCGCGCCTTCTTCGCCCTCTTCCACTTCCTTCTTGCCCTTCTTGATGACTTCGGGCTCAGCTGGGGCCGCTTCCGTGGCCACCGCAGCGGCTTCCGGCGCAGCGACCTCTTCTTCCTTCTTCAGAACGACTACGTGAGCCAGCACTCGCTGCGGGTCGGTGATCAGCTTCACTTTGCCTGGATCAAAAGGCAGATCGGCGGCGCGCAACTGCTTGCCGATGGTCAATCCGCTGACATCAATCTTGAACTCTTCGGGAATGTCGCCGGGCAAGCATTCCAGTTCAACCTCGCGCGTCACCATTTCAAAAATGCCACCCTGCAGCTTCACGCCTTCGGGCTCGCCGAAAGTATGCACCGGCACCTTGACGCGCATGCGCACGTCCATGGCGATGCGCAACAGGTCCACGTGGAGTAGATTGCCGCTGACCGGATCGACTTGCCAATCCTTCAGCATCGCCCGCTCGTCCCTGTGGCCCGCGACCTGGACAGTGAAAATGGTATTGTGCCCGCTCTCTGACCTCAAAATGCGCGCCACCTGCCGCGCGTTCACGCTCATAGCCACGGGCTGATCCTTACCGCCGTACAGAATAGCCGGCACCTGACCGGTACGGCGTGTGCGCCGGGCGGCATTTTTGCCGCGTTCCTCGCGCGTCGCGCCCTCAACAACAAATGATTCCATTGCTTCCTTCCTCCGCTGCCCTTAAATGAACAGCTCGCTAATTGAAGTTTCTTCGTGAATCGAACGAATGCCGCGCGCGAGAAGCTCCGCCACGCTGAGCACCTTAATCTTTGGTACTTTTTGCGCTTCCTTCGTCAGCGGCACCGAATCCGTGACGATTACTTCCTTGATCGGCGACTTGCAAATGCGCTCCACCGCCGGACCAGAAAGAATGGCATGCGTGCAGCCGGCATAAACTTCCGTCGCTCCTTCTTTGAGCAACGCTTCCGCGGTTTTCACCAGCGTGCCAGCGGTATCAATGATGTCGTCAATCACCAGCGCCGGCCTGCCCTTCACATCGCCGATGAGGTGCATCACTTCGCTCACGTTCACGTCGATGCGCCGCTTGTCCACGATGGCCAGCGGAGCGTCCATCCTCTTGGCGAAGAAACGCGCGCGTTCAACCCCGCCCGCGTCGGGCGAAACCACCGTGGCGTTGCGAATTCCATTCCTCTGGAAATATTCGACGAGCACGGGAGCGGCAAACAAGTGATCCACCGGCACGTTGAAATAGCCCTGAATCTGTGGCGCGTGCAAATCCAGCGTCAACGCGCGGCTGGCGCCGGCGGTTTCCAGCAAATCGGCGACGAGCTTCGCGGAAATGGGCACGCGCGGGCGGTCTTTGCGGTCCTGCCGCGCATACGCGTAATACGGAATCACTGCCGTGACGCGCCACGCCGAAGCGCGCTTGAATGCGTCCACCATCAGCAGCAGTTCCATCAGGTGGAAATCCACTGGCTGGCTGCATGCCTGCACAACAAAAACATCAGCGCCGCGAACGTTTTCGAGAATCTGAAAACGCGATTCCCCGTCGCTAAACTGGCCGCGCTCCGCGCGTCCGCGCGGCACACCCAGGTAATGGCAAATCGCCTCGCACAGCGCGGGGTTCGCACTTCCGCTGAAGATTTTGAACTTGTCGTGCTCCAAGGAAAGTCCTCGTTTGCAATTACCGCGCGAGCATAGCCTCGCGGTAAGCTTCTCGTGAGAGAGTTCGCGCTAAAAAAACTTGATCTTCCGGAAATGCTCGAGCGGCTCGGCGCGCCTGCGCTGGGTTTCGGAAGATTCCGAACACCGCCGACCCGCTACCCGCCAGCGCGGCTTCCGCAGCTCCTCCCTGGAGCAATCTCTGCTTGATTTGACGCAAGCGAGAATGGCGGCGAAAGACAGCAGCCTCGAAATCATTTGAAAGGCCGCCGCCCTGCCTGCTCCAGCACAGAGCGCAGAAACTCCACATTTTATGGGTAGAACGAGGCGTTGTCAACCTGCGATCGAGCCAGGAATAGGCGTCACGCGTGCTCACCGAGATGTCGCGAGGAGAAACGACGAGGACCGTTTGCGCGGGAAAATCCGGCAGCGGATAAATTTCGTCTCCGCGATGAACGCCAAGAGCGCGCCCGCCAAAAATAAAGAAAGGCACATCCGCGCCCAGCGAAGAAGCGATTTCCAGCAAACGCGGCAGCGGCAGTTCGCACCGCGCCAGTCGCAGAACGCCGATCAACGCAGCGGCAGCGTTGCTCGAGCCGCCGCCCAGTCCGCGAGCAACGGGAACGCGTTTAATCAGCCGTGCCTGAATTCCTTTGTGGATGCGAAGCTCGCGCTTAAGCGCGTCGATGGCCCGCCACACCAGATTTTTTGAATCCGCGGGCAGTTCCGAATCCACGATTTCCAGCGAAAGTCCGCGCGAGGGAGAAAACTGCAGTTCCAGTGAATCATGCAGCGAGATGGATTGAAAAATGGTCCGCAGCTCGTGATAGCCGTCCGGCATTTTGCCCAGCACGTGCAAGCACAAATTGACTTTCGCGAATGCCTTAAGGCGAACGATTTTGCCCATGCGGCGCGAAGCTAGCGCGGATTCTCGCCGCTGGAAGAACGTTGCGCGACGCGGTGCTTGAGATTCTTCAATTTGCTCTGCAGCGCTGCTACCTTGGCCGGTTCGTAATCCGCCGGAAGCGCCTTTTGCCATCGCGCCAGCGCCTTTTCCCATACTTGTTCGGCGCGCTCAAACTGGCCCGCCTTGGCGTACACGTCACCCAGATGCCCCAGAACCGTCGGGTCGTTGCCGTCATGCGCAACGGCTTGTTGCAGATACTGCTGAGCTTCGGCAAGATTTCCTGCTTTGAAATACGCCCATCCCAGGCTGTCCAGGTAGGCGCCGTTTGTGGGGTCTTCGTTTACGGCCTTGTGAATCATGGAAATCGCTTCATCCAGCCGAAGACCGCGATCCGCAAGCATGTAGCCGTAATAATTCAACACCATAGCATCGTGTGGGTCCACAGCGAGCGATTTGCGGAACATATCTTCTGCCTGATCGTATTGCTTTTGGTCATCGTAAATAGCGCCCAACATGAACCACGCGCTCTCTTTGTCGGCAGGATCAGTCGAAAGCTCGAGCGCCTTATTGGCGTCCTTTTCCGCGGCGCTGTAGCGCTTCCCGCGCTCCTCAACCTGGGCGAGGTCAAGATAGGTATCTCGTTTCGACCGGCCGGACAAGCCTCGAAGGACCCTGGCGGCATCGTCAGTTTGATCATTGTCGCCGAGAAGCATCGCATAGGTGACTCCGAGCGAGGGATCGCTAGCGCTTGAGCTACGAGCCTTCTGAACCTCGGCAAGCGCCTGCTTGATATTGCCGCTAGCGCGATAAGTATCGATAAGCAGAAGCTCGCCGCGTTTTTTCGCCTCCGGGCCAAGTTCCTGCATCTCCTCAAAGGTCTGTTCGGCGGAGGCATAGTCGCCCGCGTCGCGATGCGCCATTCCGAGCTGCTCGTAAAGAACAGCGAGCGCTTTCGGCGCCGGCTGACCCTCCGGCTGTTGCGCCTTCACACTCGCTATCGTGTCTGAAAGAACCTGAATCGCGTCCGTATAGCGCGCCTGAGCTTCGTAAAGAAGCGCTTCGTTGTAAAGAACCTCCAAATTGCCCGGAGCGTATTTTTTCGCCTGCGTCAGAGCCGCGTCAGCCTTATCCAGTTGGTTCATGTGGCGATAGATTTGCGAAACCCGCAAATAGTTTTCGTAGTTATCCGGCTCCATTTTCGTCAACTGCTGGAACTGCTGCAGAGCTTCCGGATACTTACCGTTTGAAAGATAGGCTTGCGCCAGACCATGGCGGTGGCTCGGCTCGTCGGGGTCGAGCCGCACAGCCCGTTCAAAAGCCTCTTGCGCGCCCGGATAATCATGAGTTTTCACGTAAGCATTGCCGAGCAGGTCGTAGAGTTCAGCATCGCCGGACGAAGCCACGGCATTTTTCAACAGAGTGATAGCATCCTGCGGACGTCCTTCGTCGAGGTAAAGCTGGCTCAACTGCCCCATAGCGCTCGGATTATCCGGGGACTGATTCAAAATATGCTGCAATTCCTTCTCGGCTTGCTCCGGCCTGTTTTGGAATCCATAGAGATGGGCCAGCCAGAGTTGCGACTCAATGTCGCTGGGATCAAGCCGCTGCACGGCTTCCAGTTGCTCGACCGCTGCGGCGATCGTTTGATTCTGAGTGGCGCTGGCGCTCGCCTGCCCCAGTTCGTGAATGTACACGCGCGCCAGCAAACGGTGCGCGGACAGATTGTTGGCGTCCTGCTGCAAAGCCTGATTCGCCAGGCGAATCGCGTCCGACGTGCGGTCAGACGCGGCATAGACCTCGGCGAGTCGCTCGGTAATTGCGGCATCCGGATCCAACGCCAGAGCTTTCTGGTAATCGTCAATGGCTTGCTGGGCGTATTCCGGTTTTCCGGAGGCCTCGAACTGTCGTTCCGCAAGGTGACCAATCATAAAATCCGAATAAGCTTCGGCCCGCTTTGCCTGGTCAGGCTGCGAATACGTGGAAGTAGAGCCGGAATCGCCCACAGAGGCGGGTCCGCCCGTGCTGCTTTGCGCCGCAGCTCCTGTGACGCAAATAGCCATGGCCAGAATAGTCTCAGAAAATGCTAAATAGATCTTCATACCAACTCCAAAATGCCAGGGCCACATATTATTCTACATGCGGCGAAGGGCGTCAAAGTCTTCCTCGGCGCGGTTTCCGCTTCGCTTAGTCTCATTCCTTTGATGCGCGGAAACCGCCGCTTGCTGCCGCCAATTAGTGGCGAAAATGTCTCACTCCTGTGAAGACCATCGCTAGGCCAAGCCGATCGGCGGCGGCTATCACTTCATTATCCCGAACCGAGCCCCCCGGCTGAATCACTGCAACCGCTCCCGCTTTCGCCGCCTCTTCGATGCCGTCCGGAAAAGGAAAAAAAGCATCGGAAGCAACCACACTTCCCGCCAGAAGCATTTGCGCCTTCATCACCGCAATTTTCACTGAATCCACGCGCGACATTTGTCCGGCTCCAATGCCCAGCGTCTGGCGTTCCCGCGCGAACACAATCGCATTGGACTTCACGTGCTTGCACACAATCCACGCAAATCGCAAAGCCCGCATTTCGTCCGCGCTCGGCTTGCGCTTAGTGACAACTTTCCATTCTGATTCAACGATCGCGCGCTCATCCGGCTCCTGAATCAGCATCGCGCCACTGATGCGCTTCAATTGCAGTTCAGATGCTGGCGCCTCCGGCGGCATTTCCAGCAGGCGGATATTCTTCTTCGCCGAAAGCGTTCGCAGCGCAGCTTCTTCATAGCCTGGCGCAGCAACGCATTCCACGAATAGCTTTTCCAATTCAGCGGCCGTTTCCGCGTCCACCGTGCGGTTGAAGGCGATCACGCTCCCAAAAGCGGAAACTGGGTCGCACGCCAGCGCGCGCCGGTATGATTCTGCCAGCGAATCATTTTCCGCCGCGCCGCAGGGATTATTGTGCTTAATGATTGCGGTAGCGGGCGCAGCGAACTCTCGCGCTAGCGTCCATGCTGCGTCCAGATCAACCAAATTGTTGTAAGAAAGCTCTTTTCCGTTAAGCTGGCGCGCTGCCGCAAATCCTTTCGGTGCCGCGCCCGCGGGAACGTACAGAGCGGCCTGCTGATGCGGATTTTCGCCATAGCGCATGCTCTGCCGCCGCTCGAAATCGAAATGCAATCGCAGCGGGAGCTTCTCCGAAGCAGGCGCGAGTTGCAGTTGTCCGTTCGCAGCAAGCCGTTCGAGCTCCGTGCAAATTTGCCCGTCATATCGCGCGGTCAATGCGAAAGCCTTGCGAGCCAGCTCCAGCCGCGTCTTCAGTGCAATTTCGCGCCCGCGACTCAATTCTTCGAGCAGCGCCGGATAATCCATGGGATCGGTGACCACTGCCACACTTTCAAAATTCTTCGCTGCGGAGCGCACCATCGTCGGCCCGCCAATATCGATATTCTCGATAAGCTCCTCGGCGGTGACGCCCGGCTTGGCTGCCGTCGCCGAAAACGGGTAGAGATTCACGACCACCATGTCAATCGGCGCGATGCCATGTTGCGCGGTTTGCTTGCAGTCTTCCGTATGCCCGCGGCGATACAAAATCCCGCCATGAACCTTGGGGTGCAGCGTTTTCACGCGTCCGCCGAGCATTTCTGGCGAGCCAGTAAGTTCCGCCACGTCGCGGACCGCGACGCCCGCTTCGCGCAAAAATCGCGCTGTGCCGCCCGTGGACACAATTTCGATTCCCAACTGCGCGAGATGCCGCGCAAATTCCGCCAGTCCCGCCTTGTCGTAAACACTGATAAGCGCCCGTTCGACCGCCACACCCGCCTCCTCTGGTAAATGAAAAACGATGAAAAGGGCATACCAGTGTATGCGGTCGCGCGGGAATGGAGAAGGAGAAAGAGAAAAGTACGAATTCAGCTGCTGATGCGGGCTTTTAGTTTTACGCGGCCGTCTTCGATGCTCACCGTGTACTCCACCTGCGAAGCGCCCTTTTTGGATTTCAGCTCGTGCGTTTTTTCGCGCACGAATTTGCCGAATTCCTCGAAGCTGGGAATGCCCTTCTTTTCGCCGCTGGCCGTGCGCGCTTCGACCAGCTTCTTATACAGCTTCTCGATTTTAGAGGGTTCGTGCTCGGGATCGGAAAAGGTCATAGCAAAGGCCGGACCGGAGGCTTTGTGATGCGCTCCCGCTTCGGGCTTGGCGCGCTCGGCTTCAATCGCCTTTGCTGCCGCGCCAAAGTGCCGCACCGTCTTGCCCTCTTCCCGCTCTTTCAATTTCTTGCGCCAGATCTCGCAATACTTGGCAAAAGTCTGCGCCAGATTGCTGTAGCGAAAACGCTGCGCATAGCTCATGTCGCCGCCACGGTCGCCATAGCGCTTGAACAGCGTCTCCACGCGCCACTGCGTCTCCGCCGGGGGCCGCTTGCGCCCGCCGCCGAAAAATTGCTCATACTCGATTTTCAGTGTGCGAATGTCTCTTTCGATCTGAGACAGATCTTCGTCCGTTGTTGGCGCCATATTCTCCGCAAGCTTACGGGTGCAAGGGACTGCAATTATCGTAAATTTGCCTATGTTTGGCGTCAACCGTCGCATCGCAACTGCGTGTCGCATCGGTATTCGCCAGCCGTCACGCGAAAGTTGCGCAGCTTTAGCGCGTGTGCTGAAATGATGCCACTGTGCCGGCCTCTAGCCACAAGAACGTGAAACTCCACACCGAGCGCGCCGCGCTTCTGCAGCAGATCCCGTCGGTGGATGAAATTCTCAATTCACCGCAAGCCTCAGAGCTTATCCGAAAAGCAGGACGCGCGATGGTGGTAAATGCCACTCGGCGCGCGCTTGCCGATCTGCGGAAAGCAGCAGCGAATGGGGCAGCTCGCGCGCAATTCGAATGCGCGGAAATTCTTCGAACCATCACCCAAAAAATTGAGGACGCGCTCGCGCCGTCGCTGCGGCCCGTAATCAACGCCACGGGTGTAGTCCTACATACGAATTTGGGCCGTGCGCCCCTCGCGAAGCACGCGATCGAACGAATTGCTGCTACCGCGACGCGCTATTCGAACCTCGAATACGACATCTCCATCGGCCAGCGCGGCAAACGCGACACGCACACCAATCGTTTGCTAGCCGAGCTTGCCGGAGCCGAAGCGGCCATCGTCGTAAACAACAATGCCGCTGCGGTTTTTCTGGTGCTGAACACCCTCGCAAAAGACGCCGAAGTGATCGTCTCACGCGGCGAGCTCATCGAAATTGGCGACGGCTTCCGCATTCCGGAAATTATGGCTGCAAGCGGCGCGCTCTTGCGTGAAGTGGGCGCGACCAACCGCACGCGAATCGCCGACTATCAACGCGCCATCAATGAGCACACTGCGCTCCTGCTGCGCGTTCATCCTTCTAATTTCAAAATTGTGGGATTCACCAAGCGACCCGAGCTGGAAGAACTTGTGGCGCTGGGGCGCAAGCGGCGCGTTCCGGTTTTTGAAGATCTGGGTTCAGGATGCCTGACCGATCTGCGTGCCGCCGGTATTGCCGAGCCGGTGGTGCGCGCCAGCCTTGCCGCTGGAGCGGACATTGTTACCTTCAGCGGAGATAAATTGCTGGGCGGCCCGCAAGCCGGCGTCATCGCTGGAAAGAAAAAACTTATCGAGCGCATCCGCCGCAATCCCCTTTTCCGCGCCTTGCGAGTGGACAAACTCACCATCGCCGCTCTAGAAGCCACGTTGAATGCCTATCAGCGCGGCGCGCTCGATGAAATTCCCGCGTTGCGCATGATTCGCATGAGCGCGCAAGAAAGCGAGCGCCGCGCCCGCGCATTCGTCGAAACTTTTCGCGCGCAACTGCCTCGCGAAGCGACTCTCGAACTCCGCGAAGGCTTTTCGGTAATCGGCGGCGGCTCGACTCCGGAAGAAAAACTGCCGGCGAAGTTGATTGCCCTCCGCAGCGAAAAATATTCTGCGGCACAACTTGAAGAGCGTCTGCGCAAATCCGTCTCAGGCCCCTCGGTCATCGCGCGAATTGAAAAAAATGCTCTCGTCATAGACCTTCGCACCGTGTTGGAGGAGGAAGAGCGCGCTTTGAACGCGGCGCTCGCGGCGGCGCTCGCGTAACCAACGCGGAAGTTGCTTGTCTGAAAATTTCAGAGGTGATTGATGCAGCTTGCCACGCACGCGGCGCCGAAGCCGTTGTCGATGTTCACCACGCTGATGTTCGACGCGCAACTGTTCAGCATCGCCAGCAGCGCCGCCAATCCTGAAAAACTGGCGCCATAGCCGGTGCTCGTCGGCACCGCTATCACCGGCACGCTCACGAGCCCTGCAACAACGCTGGGCAGCGCGCCTTCCATCCCTGCCGCGCAAATAATCACGCGCGCCGCAAGCAGCTTTTCGCGATGCGCCAGCAGCCGATGCAATCCCGCCACGCCAATGTCGTAAATCGCCTCGGCGCGATTCCCCAGCATTTCCGCGGTGACCAGCGCCTCTTCCGCCACGGGAATGTCGCTCGTTCCCGCGGTGACCACCAGGATCAGCCCCTTGCCGGTGTTTTTCTTCCCGCGGCGAATGGTAATCGCGCCGGAAAGCTCATGAAATTTCGCCTCGCGCGCCAGCCGCCGCACCGCCGCATACACTTTCGCGTCGGCGCGCGTAATCAAAATATTGTGCGAGGATTTCGCGCGCAGCATTCCGCGAACGATTCCCGCCACTTGCGCCGGCGCCTTGCCGCGCGCGAAAATCACTTCGGGATATCCTTGCCGAAGCGCGCGATGATGGTCAATCTTCGCGAAGCCCAAATCCTCGAACGGCAAATTCTTCAGCCGCTCGATCGCGCGCTCGCACGATACCGTGCCTTTCTGCACCGCCTCCACCAGTTCGCGTATGTCTTTTTCGTTCATCTATGCGTGCTCTTACGTAGCCGCCACTCAAAATGCAAACGCCCATTCTAGCATTTCGGCAGCAGGGGCCTGCTTGCGCCGGCGATAGTCATTTTCTCAAATGCCGTACAGAAACGAGTTGGAGCGAAGCAGTTTCTCCTGCGTGTAGTGTAAAATGGTCCGGGTCATACCAAAAGTCATCAGCAGCGTTCAAATAGTACTTGCGCGAGCTGAAGTCAACTCTGTACATGCCGATTGGCGCACGGATGTGAAACCAGCCGTCCTTGTCCGTGACGGTGCTGTAGCTTCTGGTGCGGCCGCGGATGGTGACGCGTACTCCTGACACGTCAATGCCACCGGTTTCTCCGACGACCCAGCCCTCAATCTCACCGTATGGCGGTGCCAAGGAAATGGCCTCCAAGATACGAATCGATTTCTCCGCTTTCGAGAGCAAGCTGGAATTGCCGCAACTGTCGATTTCAAGACGTGCGTTTCTTCTGTACGCGAAGAGCAAGTAAGAACGATTTTTCTCCAGAGGAAAGCGAATATCGCTATCCTCCGTGTACACCGTAAATTCATCTTGAGCGGGTCCTCGAAAAACCTTTCCAACGCGTATACGATAGAACCAGCCACCGACATCGCGGTTCGTATACCGGACAGAAATAACAGTGCCGGTGAACACTACGTCGCTCTTGTAATACTCTCCGCTCGGCCTGATTCCAGGCACGGGACACGACGCACGCGAGCAAGGAGAAAAAATCCACAATGTCGCCGTCAAAAAACCAAACATACGCCACGGGAGTTTCATCGAGTAAAGTGTGGAACCCAATTGCGATTTGGTCAATGCCCCCAGACTAAAGCCAATCAAATAGCTCGCCTCCTTGACTTTGCACAAACGCGCTCCCTACACTCATTAGTTCAACTCACCCCAATGGCCCATACCGACAGCAAGACCATCACCGTAGGAGTGACCGGCGCGAGCGGCGCAATCTACGCGCAAACAATTCTGCGCGTTCTTGACGCAGACACGCGAGTCGCGCGCGTTTACCTCGTCGCCAGCGACGCGGGTCTGCGCCTCATCGCCACAGAACTGGGCATCGTCGCGCAGGAGCCAAAAAAACTCGCCTCGCTCCTCACCAAAACTCCCGCAAAAAAAATCGAATGCCTGGCAAACAAAGACATTGGCGCCTCCATCGCCTCCGGCAGCGCCGCCGTCGATAGCATGGTGGTGATTCCATGCTCAGCGGGCGCGCTCGGCTCGATTGCCTCCGGCGTGAGCGACGATTTGCTCACCCGTGCCGCCGATGTTTGTCTCAAGGAGCGCCGCAAACTCATCCTCTGCCTCCGCGAAACGCCGCTCAACCGCATTCATCTCGAAAACATGCTCCGCGTTCACGACGCCGGCGCGCTGGTCATGCCTGCGATGCCCGCGTTTTACTACGAGCCCAAATCCATCGCCGACACCGTCGAGCAGTTCGTCTTGCGCGTCCTCGCGCATCTCGATTTACCGCAGGACGAGCAATACCGTTGGCAAGGCGGCAAGCATGGCAGGTGAACTCCCCGCCTCGCAATCAAACGTCCAGCCAAAATTAGCGCCGACGCCGCAGAGCCAGAGCCGCATCCGCACCGTCCTCGAAATGATCAAGTTCGAACACTCTGTATTCGCGCTTCCGTTCGCCCTCGTCGCCGCATTGCTCGCGGAACGTGCGGGGCGCGCCTCTTGGCCCGCCGCCCGCACCATGGCATGGCATCTGGGCTGGATCATTGTTGCCATGGTTGGCGCGCGCTCCGCGGCCATGACCATGAATCGCATCGCCGACGTTCGTTACGACGCGCTCAATCCACGCACGCAAAATCGCGCCCTGCCCAAAGGCCATCTCTCGCTACGTTTCGCGTGGACATTCACGCTGATTTCCGCCGCGGTGCTCGTCGTCGCGGCGTGGCAACTAAATCGCCTCGCACTTGAACTTTCCCCCGTCGCGCTGGCCATTTTATTTCTGTACTCCTACACAAAACGCTTCACCGCGTGGTCGCATTTCGTTCTCGGCTTCTGCCTGGGAATTTCTCCCGCCGCGGCATGGATCGCCGTGCGCGGCTCCCTCGACCCGCGCATGTTAATTCTCTGCGCCGCGGTCACGCTGTGGGTCGGCGGATTCGACGTGCTCTACGCCTGCCAGGACGTCGAATTCGACAAGCAGGCGGGCCTGTTCTCCATCCCGAAACGGTTTGGCGTCGCCGGAGCGCTGGGCATCGCGCGCATGATGCACATATTGATGGTCCTGCTGCTGGCCTGGCTGGCATGGACCTTCGCGCTGGCGTGGCCTGCTTGGGCGGGAATCGTCGTGGTCGCGCTGCTGCTCGCCTATGAGCATTCGCTGGTCAAACCGAACGACCTCAGCAAAATCAATGCTGCGTTTTTCACCATCAACGGCTATATTAGTCTGTTGTTCCTGATTTTCTGGGGCGCGGCGGTGCTTCTCAGGTGAAGATTTGATGTGGCGAGTACTATCACGAAGTTTGCTGGCACTCATGCTGGTGGTTAGTGTCGCACTCCCAAAGAGAGCGTCCCAAAACACCAAAGAAGCGAAGGTCCCCGAGTGCAAGGGTAACCCGAAACTCGTTGGTGACTGCCTCGTTGTGCATGGTCGGATGACATTCGCCAATGGGTCGCATAACGTTCGCATATGGCCGATCGGTACTCGCCGGCTTCTGGGCGTCCAATACGTGCCCGGCAGCATTACGAAGCGGTATCCTGATGGCGCTTTCTGGATGCCAACGGAACTGTCCGATATAAGCACTTTCGGGGTTGATATCTTCGGCGATTTTGAGGTGTGTCCGCTATCAAGGAAGACGCCAGGTGCGATGCAGTTCGTCTGCGTCGAATCCGCGAAAAACTTGGTCGTGAAGGATTACAATAAGGAACCAACCAGAATCTACAGAATCCATGATGCAACCAGCCATTAACGATTCGCGTCTCGAGCCCATCGCTAAGAAAGTGCTCTCCGCCGAGCGTCTCTCCGCCGAAGACGGCCTCGCTCTCTATGCCTCCAACGATCTACTCGCGATTGGCTGGCTCGCCAATCACGTTCGCGAAAAGCTCCACGGCAACATCTGCTACTTCAACGTCAACCGGCACATCAATCCCACTAACGTCTGTGGCGCGCATTGCAAACTCTGCGCCTTCGGCCGCGACAAAGAGTCCACTGGCGCCTACACCTATTCTCTCGAAGAAATCTGGCAGCGCGCCGCCCAGGGCGTCTCTGAAGGCGCCACTGAATTTCACATTGTCGGCGGCTTGCATCCCGATTTGCCGTTCGACTTTTATCTCGACATGATTCGCGGCCTCAAGCAGCGCTTCCCTCAAGTCCACCTGAAAGCTTTCACCATGGTTGAAGTGGGATTCTATTCGCGAATTTCCAAGCTCTCCATTCGCGATACGCTCCTGGCCATGAAAGAGGCCGGCGTGGATTCGCTCCCCGGCGGCGGCGCGGAAATTTTCAATCCGCGCGTGCGCAAAATTATTTGCGACCACAAAACCAGCGGCCGCATGTGGCTCGATATCGCCCGCACCGCGCACGAAATCGGCCTGCGCTCCAACGCCACCATGCTCTACGGCCACATCGAAACCGCCGAAGAGCGCGTCGAGCATCTGCTGCTGCTGCGCGAATTGCAGGACAAAACCAAAGGCTTTCAGACTTTCATCCCGCTCGCATTCCATCCCGACAATACTGGCCTCGACTTCTGTCCCAAGCCCACCGGCTTCGATGATTTGAAAACCATCGCCGTTTCCCGCCTGCTGCTCGACAATTTTGGCCACATCAAAGCCTACTGGATCATGCTGACGCCCAGCATCGCGCAAATCGCGCTGCGCTTCGGCGCGGACGACATCGACGGCACAGTCATCGAAGAAAAAATTTATCACGATGCTGGCGCAACGACTCCGCAGCACATGACGCGCGCCGATCTCGAGCGCCTCATTCGCGCCGCCGGCCGCGTCCCCATCGAGCGTGACACCATGTACAACGCCGTCGACCGCTCCAAAATGCCGCCCACCCCCGCCGCCAACCGCACCTCCACTTTCATTCCCGAATCCAGTCTTACTCTAAACGTCTAGTCCAATACCATGCCAGGCGAGCGAGGTCAGGATGCATAACGCGGGCGACGTGATCTCTTATTTGGAGATGTGTCGCGAGTGGGGCGCCAGCTTTCAAAGGGGAATGTACTTCAAGTTACGTGGACCCGCCAGCGTTTTGCTTATGAGCAGGAGACGCGACGCCGTCTACGAGGACCAGGTGCAAGATAATGGTAAAATACTAATCTACGAAGGACACGATGCGCCGCGGCTTAAAGGGGGGCCTGACCCAAAACGGGTCGATCAGCCTGCGGCAAGCCCAAGTGGCATGCCAACACAAAATCAATTGTTCTACCAAGCAGCACAACGCTTCAAGCGAGGCGAGGGAGCCGCTGAACCAGTTCAAGTCTACGAGAAAGTTCATGCGGGCATCTGGGTGTATAACGGTACTTTCCAGCTCATTGATGCGTGGCGTCAGCAGAGCGGGGAGCGAAGTGTCTTCAAGTTCAAATTGAGCCTTGTGGACGCTGTCGAGTCCCTGAATACGGAAGGCGAGAGACAAATTGAGCAGACCCGACTCATTCCGACCTCAGTCAAACTTGCCGTTTGGAAGCGAGACAAAGGGAAGTGTTGTAAGTGTGGGAGCAAGGACAACCTTCATTTTGATCACATTTTGCCATACTCCAAGGGCGGATCATCACTAGTTGCCAAGAATATTCAATTGCTCTGCGTGCGACATAATCTCGAGAAACGCGACAAGATAGAATGATTCTTTAGGAGGCATTGTGGACTACCTGCTCAAAACTGAGCCTTCTGAATACTCCTTTGCCGATCTGCAGCACGATAAAAGCACTATCTGGGATGGCGTCCACAATCCCGTCGCGCTGCGCAATATGCGCGAAATGAAGTCCGGCGACAATCTCATCATCTACGAAACCGGCGACCACAAGAGCTGCGTCGGAACTGCCACGGTAGTTTCGGTAGACGCCAGCAATCCTAAAAACCCACAGGTAAAAATCAAAGCCGGCGCGCCGTTCAAAAAGCAAACCACGCTCGCCGAAATCAAGGCCAACAAACTCTTCGCCGATTCTCCGCTGGTCCGTCAGGGCCGCCTGAGCGTCGTCCCGCTCACCGCAGCGCAATACAATTTCCTCGCCGAGGCCTAGCAGGGTGCCAAAAAAAAATGCTTCTTGGTGGTTCGGAGCTTTAGCTCCGACATTGAAGGGCTCGTTTTCAGTGGGCTTTAGAGTGTGTGTGACGACTCCTGTTTTTGTAAGGGCACGGCTTCAGCCGTGCCGTACCCGCTGCAATATCAATGCGGCTTCAGCCGCTGAGGTATGTATTTTGCGGCCGTCACACAAGCTCTTTAGCCCCTAAGGAAATGGTGTCAATTTCTCTCAGCCGCTAAAGATCGGCTTCTCGTCTTGCGCGAAGCGGCGAGACTAATTCCGCTTTTCCTCGTATCACATCCAACAAGAGCCACGCGTAAAACGGCGCGTACTCCAGCGCGATCATCAGCGGACTCCAATGCCATTCGTGCAGAATCCCGTAGCCAATGAGCACCTGGTACGACAAAAACTGCAAAATCGTCAGCAGCAGCCATGCCGGATTCGGAAAGAAGCACAGAAACGGAATGATCCACGTGAAGTACCACGGATAAGCATTCGGCGTGAACAGCAGAATCGCTCCAAAAATTAAATACGCGGCGCGTTCCGGCTCCAACCGCCGCGCTGCAGCCCATAAAGCAATTCCCGCCACAATCCCTTCGCCAATGCCGCTAGCCCAATCCGGCATTCCGCTGAATGCGGAAAGCGCTGTCCACAAACAGGCGTTGTTGTTCTGCCAATGAGACGTAAAATACGCCAGCGTCGCGGGAATGTGCGCCAGCGCCGCGCGGTACGGCCAGAAACACGCCACCGCAAGCGCCGCTGACGCAAATCCAACGCCCCAGGAGCGCCACGTCCGCGGCCACCCGGCGCGCCGTAACCATAAAGGAAACAGCATCACCGGGAAAACTTTCAGCAGCGCCGCCGCAGCCAGCAACAGCGTTGACACCCCAATTCTTGTCCGTATAATCAGTACTGCCGCCAGCACCGCGGCTATCGCCAGCGAATCGCTGTGGCCGGTTCCAGCAAATTCCACCACCACCAGCGGGTTCCAGGCGTAAATCGCCAGCCGGAAATCTCGATGCTCGGAGTTCCGCAGGCAAGCGGCCAATAGCAGGACGGCCAGCACGTCCGCCAGAAAAAACGGCAGCTTGAAAGCGATAATGCCCGGCAGGAATCGCGCCGCAGAGCGAAAGAGCAGTTCCATCAGCGGCGGGTAAATGTTTGGCATGTCATGCGCCGGCAGCCGATGGCCCGTGGGCGTGACCCGCGTGCCGAGCGCCAGCGTGTCCGGGCTGACGATGTACGGATTGTAACCGGCAAGCTGGACTTGGCCGTCCCAGTGATAGCGGTACGGGTCGTTCGAGAGCGTAGGAGCAAGCGGCAGCAGCGTCAGGCGGAAAAGCAGCGCGCCGCCGAGAATGATCCAGAGCGTCGCCCGGCTTGCTCGCGAATTTCGCGGCCAATGTTCCAGGCCATACAGCGTCGCGAAATACACGATGCCCGCGGCCAGGCCCACGATGATCGTGCCAATGACGTGCAGTTCCAGATTTTGGAAGTGGTACAGAACGGCGAAAAGCACTTCGAGGATTACCAGCCCGGCACACGCAATACTTATTTGAATTTTTTTTGAGCGCACGCTCGACCCCAACCCGGCTGCGCGCGGTTGCATCTTCATAAGAGTTCAAGGACAGACGCAAAGTGAATTTTCATTCCATCTCCGCGATGCTCTTCGCGCTTCAGATGAGCCCCCTCACGTCCTATCTGAACAGGCTGCGAAATCACACTTTCAGCGGCATCTACCAGGCCAATTCCTTCGACTTGGCCATGATGATTCCCTATTTCGTGGTCCTTACCATCCTGGCTGCTTACGGAATCTATCGCTACGTCCTCGTCTACAATTTTTATCGCTATCGCGACAATGTTGCCGGCCCGCCGCCTCAGGTCACCGAGTGGCCAAAGGTTACCATACAGCTTCCCATCTTCAACGAACGCTATGTCGTCGAGCGCCTCGTTGAATGCGTCGCGCAATTCGATTATCCGCGCGACAAATTCGAAATCCAGCTCCTTGACGATTCCACCGACGAAACGCAAGCCGTCGCCCGCGCTTGTGTCGAACAGCAGCAGCGCCTCGGCGTCCCCATACATTACATTCATCGCGACAATCGCGAAGGTTTCAAAGCCGGCGCTTTGCAGGAAGGTTTGAAGACCGCCACCGGTGAGCTCATCGCCATTTTTGACGCCGATTTTCTCCCGCCGGCCGATTTTCTGCGCCGCACTGTTCCCTACTTTGCTGATCCCAAGCTGGCCATGGCGCAAACGCGCTGGAGCTACATCAACCGCAACTACTCTGCGCTAACCGAGGCCGAAGCCATCCTCCTCGACGGCCATTTCGTCATCGAACATGGCGCGCGCTTCCGCCGCGGCTCATTTTTTAATTTCAATGGCACAGGAGGCGTTTGGCGCCGCGCGGCCATTGAAGACGCGGGCGGCTGGCAGCACGACACACTCACCGAAGACACCGATCTCTCCTATCGCGCGCAGCTTCGCGGCTGGAAATTCATTTATTTGCCCGAAGTGGATTGCCCTTCCGAATTGCCTGTCGAAATGAACGCTTTCAAATCCCAGCAAGCGCGCTGGGCCAAAGGCCTGATGCAAACCGCCATAAAAATTCTCCCCAAGGTCCTGCAGTCCGACGAGCCCGGCTACGTCAAAGCCGAAGCTTTTTTCCATCTCACCGCGAACATCAGCTATCCGCTCATGGTCGTGCTTTCCGTGATTCTCCTGCCCGCCATGATTGTGCGCTTCTACCAGGGCTGGTTTCAGATGATGCTCATCGATCTGCCGCTTTTCCTCGCTTCCACTTTGTCGATTTCCAGCTTTTATCTTGCCTCGCAGCGTGTCCTCTATCCTAAAACCTGGTGGCGCAGCATCGCCTACATGCCTTTCGTTATGGCCGTGGGCATTGGCGTTTCCGTGCGCAATGCCGTCGCGGTGCTCGAGGCGCTCGTCGGCAAGCAATCCGAATTTGTGCGCACTCCCAAATATCGCATCGAAGGCCAGCAGCGCGGCGCGTGGCTCAAGCAGAAATACCGCAAGCGCGCTGGCTGGATTCCCTACGTCGAAGTCCTCCTCGGAATTTATTTTGCCGCCACGATTGTCTATGCCGTTCAAAATGAAAACTACATAACTGTGCCGTTCCTGATTCTTTTCGTCTGGGGCTATCTCTACACTGGCCTGATGTCTCTCGGCCAGGGATTCATCGAGCGCCTGCGCGTCGGCCACCGCTCCGAAGCCCCCGAGATCCGCCCCGCAGCCACCGGCGTCCCCGGCTTCTAACTCATTGACCGCCTTCGCTTCGCCCCGGTATAATTAAATCTCAAAGTTTGATTCGCGGGACAAGCTGCCACCAGCTTCGACTGCACGCAAAATCCCATCAAGCGCCAGGAGTTTTCACATGGTTAAAGCAACACAACTGCGCCCCGGCATGATCATCCAGCACGAAGGGCAGCTCTACACCGTTTTCAGCGTCGAACACCGCACGCCGGGCAACAAGCGCGGGTCCATGCAGACCAAAATGCGCAACCTGCGCACCGGCTCGATCGTGGACTACCGCTTCCGCGCTGAGGATTTCGTCGAGCGCGCCATCATGGACGAAGTGGAATTCCAATTCCTCTACGCCGACAATGGCAGTTTCCATTTCATGAATCTGCAAACCTACGAGCAAATCGCGCTCGACAAAGACACGCTCGGCGACACCACCGATTACCTGATCCCCAATCTCCCCGTGAGCATCGAGTTTTACGAAGGCAAGCCGATGGGCGTCCTGCTGCCCGACACGGTGGACCTGACCGTCACCGGCACCGAGCCTACTCTGCAGAAGGCCACCGCCAGCGCGGTGATGAAGCCCGCCACGCTCGAGACCGGGCTGGTGATCAACGTGCCGCCGTTCGTCAACAATGGCGACCGCGTCAAAGTGGACACCTCCGAAGGCCGCTACATCCAGCGCGTGTAACGACGCGACGGCAACGGCAACAGCAGGTTCCTCACCGCCGTTCGCGTGTTCGTCACCAAGGATGGCCAAGCAGTTTCGTCGCGACCGGGTTCGGAATGACAGCGTTTGGGAGCGGCGAATTTTGGCTGCTTTATTCCGTCAGTTTCCTCCTTTCGTTTCCCTTTTCTCGTTAAAACGGCTGGCGAAGATGCACTGAAATTGTGCATTCTCACCTTGGGCAAAGTGCGTTTTTCTTACGATTAGAAAAGTGGATGTCGCTGGTTTAAGGCAGTTTACGCTGATTTCTAATTTTTCATAGGACTTGCGATTAGAGTACTGATACCAGGGAGAAGTTATAGGCAGGAAGCTGGAGGCTAGGCGGCGGGGAAACAACGCCGAGGTCCTCGGGATGCGGCGGGTGCCGGGCTGGTGACGACGTTAACCATAAACTACCCTTATAGCAGAAGTTAACCAGGATGTCAATTAAATTTCGAACTGAACACATGTTGGCGTGCCACTACCTCGAAGCGTAGAATGGCAGCACGCAAGCGTCTGCGACAGAAGGAGCCTTCAATGGACCGCGTTTCCGAATCGCTGCTGACAGAGTTTTCGAATGAGCATGGAATTGCACTCCTCGCCGAGGATAAACGGTTTGAGCACTTCGTTTCGTTCGTGACGGTGGGTCGACACTATGGAGATTCCTTTGATACCGAAGACGTTCTGGTAGGCGACGCCGCGGGCATCGATGCGATCGCAATTATAGTGAACGGAACGCTGATTACGGATGTTGAGAGCATGGAAGAGCTTGATAGCGCGCCGGAATTTGATGTTACGTTTGTTTTCGTTCAGGCGGACCGAGGTTCGAATTTCGATGCCGCTAAGATTGGCAGTTTCGGATTTGCAGTTTCCGATTTCTTTAAAGAGCATCCGACCCTACCCAGAAACGCAGAGGTCGCTGCCGCAGCTGAAATCATGTCAGCGGTTTACAAAAGAAGTACTAAGTTTAAGCGTGGTAATCCGGCATGTCGACTTTACTTCGCGACAACTGGAACATGGGTCGGCGACCCGTTGCTAGAAGGTCGACGGAGGTCTGTTGTCGACGACCTGAGTGCATCGAACCTTTTTCGGGAGGCTACCTTGACTCCCCTAGGAGCCGCGGAGATTCAGAGGTTTTATCGGCAGACGAAGAACGCTATTGAGCGGGAATTTATTTTCGAACACCGGGTCACGATTCCGGATGTTCCAGGCGTCACGCAGGCGTACCTTGGATTTCTTCCGGTCCCTGAACTGATGAAAATTATCACTGATGAGAGCGGCGAGATGATTGGGAGCTTGTTTTACAGCAATCCGCGTGACTGGCAGGACTACAACGAGGTAAATTCGGAGATCAAAGGCACGCTTAAATCAGGGGACAAAAGCCGCTTCGTGTTGATGAACAATGGGATTACGGTCATTGCGCGCGATATCAGACCGACCGGAAACAAGTTTGTAATTGAGGACTATCAAATTGTTAATGGATGCCAAACAACTCACGTTGTATTCGGACAAGCAGAAAAAGAGGATAGGACGGTCGCGGTCCCTGTTCGGCTAATTGGAACGCAGGATGAAAATGTAATCAACGCGATAATCCGGGCCACGAATCGCCAAACGCAAGTCACAGAGGATCAATTTTTCGCTCTGCAGGAGTTCCCGAAGCAGTTAGAAGTTTTTTTTCAGACGTTCCCGCCGCAGCATCGGCTGTATTATGAGCGTCGTTCTCGGCAGTATGATCGTTTAGCGGTCGAGAAGACCAGGGTCATAACCCAACCTAATGTCATTAAGGCCTTTGCGGCGATGTTTCTGCAGGAGGCCCACCGGACAACAAGGAACTATTCCGCTTTGAAGGACAGGGTTGGAAAGGAAATCTTTGGCAAGGGGCACAGGATGGAGCCTTATTATGCGGCTGCGTTTGCGCTTTACAAGCTGGAGTATCTGTTTCGTAACGGCAAACTGGAATCGAAATATAAGCCGGCGCGTTTCCACATTCTTTTCGCGGTGCGACTCCTGGGGAATCCCGCCCCGTTGCCCCGCTTCAATTCGCGTGAGATGGAGGACTATTGCAAGCCGATATTGGAGGCGCTCTGGGATTCGGCTAGGTGTGATGATTTGATTGGGCGCGCTGCGGAGGTCGTTCGCACGGTCTTGGGCGGAGATTTTAACCGGGATAACATTCGAACAGAACCGACAACCAAACGAGTTCTTGCGGAGTGCCAGAAAGCAGGCGAGAGCCGAAGCCCGGCCTCCCAGACGGCGTAACAGTCGCCGACGGGAGAGGCCGCGGTCGCTGAGTGGCGCGACATCTGCGCTACAGGGGCAAGACTACTAGCGGGTGGGGGCTGGCGGATGTTGGCCGGGCAGCAAGCCGAAAACGGCGACGCCGGTGGGAGTGCCGACGAAGACTTTGCCGCCGGCAATCATGGGAGTGATAAATTTGTTGCCGGTGATTTCGTCGCGCTTGCGCTGCTGATTGCTGTTGTAGAGTTCATGCGCGAGATCATTGGGATCATAGGCGTGCAGCACCGCAGGCGTGTTGCTTTCGACGGCCCAGACGATTGCGTCGCGCAAGCCATCGGATGAAATGCTGGGAGTGGTGCCAGGATAGCCAAAAGTGATGGCTGTTTTTGATGCGGCGGGAGTCATCAGGCGCGCGTGTTCAAACTTGAAAGCGCGCAGAAAATCGTTGACCGCTCCGAAATAGAGCGTGCCATTGAAGTAGGCTGGCGTGGAGTACACACCGGTGTTGCCGCCAAGCCCATTTGAATCTTCGCTGCCGGTGCTGGGAATTTCCTGATAGATGTCGTCGCGGTCAGGATGGAATTTCCCCATGGAGCTGCGGTCGGCCAAATAAATTGTGTCGTCCTTTCCGCCGCCCACCACCAAATGGCGAGTCTTGCCGGAGCTGTCTTTCATGTCCGGCAGAACGACTTCGCCGCCGGAGCCGAGGTCGAGGTCCTTGCGCGATTCGGCGATGGTGTTGTGCATGTCGAAATAATCGCCGACGAAAAGTTTTCCGCGGCTCGTTTTCAATTTCAAGAAGGCGTTTCCAAAATCGCCCTTTTGAGGAAACCCCTGGGAATTGAGGGTGGTGTCGAAGGTGCCGTTTCCTGCAAGCAAATAAATGTTGCCGGAATCATCGGTGCCCGGGCCGTCGCCGGACATCCAGAACGCGCCCTCGCTGCCGTGCGGCTCGATGTTCAGCACAGCGCTGCGTTTGAGCGTGCGAGCATCGAATCCAATCACCCATCCGGTATAAGGATCGAAATCGCAGTGCGAGGCCCACGCGGTGTACACGACGCCATTCGAGAGCAGCAGGCCGGTGCGTTCTTTGTATTGCTTCGGATCGAAGACAACTTGCCCGTCGGAATTGGGCACGGCGGTGCCGGGAAAAGTCGCGGTAATTGTCTCCGGGCCGCCATTTTTCTCGGCGCCGGTGGTAAGGTCGAGCGCGTGAAGACGCTGGAAATATTTGCCGGAGCTGTCTTTGGACATGGCGACCACATACATGATGCGAGAGCGAAGGTCGATTGCCGGCGTGGAGGTGACGCCAATTTCCGGGCGAACCTGCCCGCATCCGCGGTCGTCGCTGGGAGTTTCGTCGGGGCCGAGCAGCGAAACCATCCAGAGCCTCTGGAAAGTGTCGGCGTCGAAGGCGTAAGCCAAATCGTGCTCGGTGACCACGAAAACGACGTTGTGTTTGGCACCGCGAATTTTGAGCTGGGAAACGTACAGAGGCTCGGCATCCACCAGACCTTCCACGGGAAGAAATCCAACTTTGCCGAACTGGCGAAAATTGACGTTACTGGGTTTTAGAATTTTTTCGTTGGGATTCTCTCCGGTGCGCGCGTTGTTGTCGTGGTAAGTGAGAATATTCACGTTTCCGGAAGGACCAGCCTCCGCGGGGATTGAAGCGGAATGGCCGGAATTATCGGAAGAGCGAGTCCCGCATCCGGCAGCAGCTAAACATACGATTGCGATGGCCGCAAAAAATCGAGACATAGGAGAGCGCACCTCGGGCAAATTGTGATTCAAAGAGAGGACAAAAAGCAATGGTTTCCAGGCGGGCAGTAGTGGACCAGTTTGAATTTTGACTGCTATTGTCACGATTAAGAAAATTCAAACCGGCCCGCCACGCGGTGCTCAAAATGCGAAGCTGCTGCTTGCTGTTACGCACGTTGCTGAATCTGCGAAGGCAAGAAAATATTGAACAGTACAGCCGGCGCGAAATTTTGGGTGCAGGCGGGAAATTCGCGGATCTTATTTTTCTTATTTTAGAGCGACTGTTTTTGCCACCGAGGCCTGAGCGACGCGCGGAAGGCCGTTCGCGATGGGACGAACGCGCGGCTCTCCAAAGCTGATTTCCATTGGAGTATCCTCGGGCAAAACCAGATTTTGCCCTCGGGTGATGAAGTGAACGTAGACAGATTCTCCAGCGCCCCAGAATCCCATTACACGCGAAAGCATGGGCGAGGCCGCCGCGAAGCTTACTGCAAAACCGATCAGCTTGTACCCGGAGGCGCCTCCGAGCGGCCTGTTTTCGCTCTGCGCGGTGGCGCCGGCATGTCCGCTGTCGGAATCCAGTGTCGAGTTCGCAATGGCGACGGAAAGAGCGGTACTGAGCACGCGGGATCTGGCGTTGCCAGCAACATGAGTTGCACCTTCGGAATCGACCTGGATGTGCGACGCCTTGGGGACTTCAATGCCTTCGAGCGCCATTTCGACGGGCTGCGAAGCGCTGGAAGGCAACTGCACGCGGCTCAATTTGAAGTGCAACTGGCCATTGCGGTGCAAACGGCGCGCTGGCTTCGCGCGGACGACGATTCCATGCAGCTGTGTGTTTACCGGAAGGAGCAATTTGTTGTCGGCGGAAAACACCGGACGCGTTAAAACGGCATCAACAGCGTAGCCTACATGCGCGGTAGCAGAACTCAAAGGAGTGACCAGGCGCGCATAGGCTTCGGCGTTTGCAGTGGGCATTTTGCCCATGGAACCCATTTCAGAGGCGGGAATTGTCGCCGGTCCGAAGTCAAGAGGATGCTCAAGTTCGGCGACAAAGACGGAGCCGGCCGCAATTTTTTGTTTGTGATAGGGCCATTCGGACGCAGCGAACGATTTTGCCCGGCTCCATAGCGCCGAGGGCTTCACCTGCGCCATAGCGTCGTGGAACTGGGCGCTGACGAGGCCGCGAGCGCGGCGCATGACCGTGTTTTTTTGCGGATTTGTTTCCAGCTTGAGCACCGGCCCGACATGCGGCAGCACTTTTGTCTGGAGAGGCACACGCTCGCCATTCGGCAGAATGAGTGTGTCGAATTGCACGTGGACGGCGCGATGCGGAGAAAAATCGGCGTTCAGATAGGAGGCAATTTTTCGGAATGTGGAGCGATGGACCAGTTGCACGATGTGGCCATCAACTTCGCTTCCCTTGGGCACCACCACGCGATCAAACGCGTAGACCGAGTCCGTAACGTAAGCGCGGACTGGCTGGCCAACTTTCTTGACGGGCAGCGACTTATTGATGATGACGCGGATGGGCGTGCCCTGCGCCAGGGTGAGTTCAATTGTAGGGGGCACGATGGAATGCGAGCCGGCGGAGTTAATCAGGGAGTCTGGCGGATTTGCGGCTGGCGGCGCGGGCGGAGGCCAGTTCCGGTGCTTGAGCACAGGCTCAGGCGACTGCGAAGCAGCTTGGGAAGAAGATGCGACGGTCTGGGCGAAAGCGGCGCCAGAGCACGCCAAGGCAATAAATCCGGCACAGAACAAACAAAGTGAAACGAGACGAATCATCGTAAGACGGCGCGGAAGAAAGGAAGATAAAGCGATTGTACATGGCCCAAAAAGCATAGGACTCCTGAATTGCAAGCACGATATGAAACGATGAGATGCTTAACTTATGGCGCCGGGTTGGGTGTGGCCAATAGTATCACGAGACGGCAAATTGCGGTCGTGCGCCAGTTTGAAATTTTGACTGCTATGGCGACGACTTAGAAAATTCAAACTGATCCACTGCACAAATCGCAGGGAGGCATCCATGAAAGAGAGCCTCACTCTAATATTTGTTGCGGTGGTTCGAACGTTAGAGCGTTCCCAGCCCGAGCAGAGCCTTTCTCGCGTAACTTATTCATGCTAAATAGCTTACGATACTCCCACTAATAAAAGTGCGTTCGGGGGTTCCGGGCAGGGCACAGAATTGTATGATTTTAGGGCGCTTTTAATTGACTGGCAGCATGGGGTTGAATAAACTGCGGGCCAGACAAGACTTACAGGAACGTAAACAGTTCGAATTGGCAAATCGGGCCACGGGTTGGTGTAGGGATGAGATATATGGAGCGGTTTCTTCGGTACATTTTTTGGGTTGCAGTGACAGCGTGCATCGCGTGGATTGCGCGGAAGATTTTTGAGAGCGCGACGCAAAGGCCAGTGGGAAATTCGCACGCTTCGTATCGCGGAGATGCGGAGTTGCCGAAAGCGAAACCTCTGTTTCGCGATCCGGTGTGCGGAACGTACGTAGCGGAGGATGTTTCTTATTCGTTGCCGCAGGAGGGCGAGAATTTGCACTTTTGCTCGCGCGCTTGCATGGAACGTTATCAACGCGACCTTTGTGCCGGCGCTGCACAGGGTGACAAGGGTCGCGAGCACAGCCGAGTAGCAGCGGGAGCGTAAGCGAGGAGGAGAAATCCGAATGGCCATAAGCGCCAAAGCGGTTCCCCAGGCAATTCCGCGGATTGCGCCGCGCGAAGATCTGAATGTTTTCCGCATTTCGCAAATTCAATTCGATATTGCCGCGGAGCACTTGAAGCTGGATGCGGGCCTGCGGCAATTGTTGCGCACGCCGAAGCGCATCATGGAAGTGTCCATCCCCACGAAGATGGACAATGGGCAGGTGAAAGTTTTTCAGGGTTATCGCGTGCAGCACAACATCGCACGGGGCCCGGCGAAGGGCGGCATCCGCTATCACCCCAACGTATCGCTCGACGAAGTGAAAGCGCTGGCGATGTGGATGACGTGGAAGTGCTCGGCGGTGAATATTCCATTTGGCGGCGCGAAGGGCGGCGTGATTTGCGACGTGAAGCGGATGAGCAAGGCGGAACTGGAGCGCATGACGCGGCGCTATTGCTCGGAAATTCTGCCAATTATCGGGCCGGAGCGGGATATTCCGGCACCGGATGTGTACACCGACTCGCAGACGATGGCGTGGTTCATGGACACGTATTCGATGACCGTGGGGCACACTGCGCTGGCGTCGGTGACCGGCAAGCCGGTGCCGCTGGGCGGATCAGAGGGGCGGAACGAGGCGACGGCGCGCGGCTGTTTGTTCGTGGCGGAAGAAGCGTGCAAAGCGAAGCGCATGAATTTGCGCGGAGCGACCGTGGCAATTCAGGGATTCGGGAATGCGGGTTCGATTGCGGCGCGGCTGTTCACCGAGAAAAAAGCGAAAGTGGTGGCGATAAGCGATTCGCGCGGCGGAGTGCACAATTCACGGGGAATCGATCCGTACAAGGCGGCGCGGTACAAGGAGCGTTCCGGGACGGTGGTAGGGATGCCGGGAACGTCGCGGATCTCGAATGACGATTTGCTGACGATGAAGTGCGACATTCTGATTCCGGCGGCGCTGGAAACGGTGATCACGCTGAACAACGCGGAGCAAATCAAGGCGAAAATTATCGCGGAAGCAGCGAACGGGCCGACCACTCCGCACGCGGATGAAGTGCTGGCGAAACGCGGGATTATGGTGCTGCCGGATGTGCTGGCGAATGCCGGAGGCGTGGCTACGAGCTATTTCGAGTGGGTGCAGGATTTGCAGAGCTTCTTCTGGAGCGAACAGGAAGTGAACACGAAGCTGGAGGCGGTGATGAGGCGCGCGTTCCAGCAAGTGTACGAAACGTCGCGGAAGAATCATGTGCACATGCGCACGGCTGCATACATGCTGGCGGTGGGGCGCGTGGCGGACGCGACCGTGGTCCGCGGCTTGTTCCCGTAGAGATTTCATGGGTTAAGCTCGAATTCTCTCTTCTAAGAACTCCGCGCGTAATTAGCTTTCCAGATCATTTGCAAGGTGCGCTTCTGTTTTGAATCTATTTGATGATGGCCTCATTTATTCCCATGTTTTTGAGATTCGTTGTGGCCCAATTCGATGAGCATTCTGGTAGAGAACTCGGGGTATTCCATGCCGTACGCTATTTGCATGATGAAGGAAAGCTGTACCATTGGGAGGAAGAGCACTACGATTTTGTTCGTGAATGGTTCGACGAGCACTTGAAAAGACCGACTCGATTCACGACATCGAAGCCGCCTTTTTATCGAAAGCTTAATAAAGCGATTTCGTGGTTCAAGGACAGCGCGCATGAGCATCTGAAGCATATGCAAGAGTTAGTAGCAATTCTCGAGAACCACGGAGTTGCTGTTCAGGTGCTGGAGACGGAACGAGTGGGCTATGTGGCTTACGAGGATGAATTTCAGATTGTTGCGGAGCCATTTGATGAAACCTACTGAGGGAATCCTGAATTCGCTGTTTCATTCTTAAAGGAAAATGCCGAGGCAGGCGACGATCCGCGCAATATTTGCTCTCTATTGATGTGTAGGAGCCGCTCCCGCAATTTGTTCCGCGCCAAAGCGTAACCGACCTTTGAAGCGCTACCCCGTTTGTCCACGGCGCGATAAAGAGGCTAATGTGTTATTTTAGCGAACACAAGCGCGCCAGATGAGTGTAACCGCAAAAACCCGAACGACGAAGAAGTCTCCCGATGAAGCGAAGGCGAACAGCGAATCGCAGGCGCAGGCTGCCGTCACAATGTCGGAGGTGTTTGGACCTGGGGGGATGCTGGCGAAGTGCCATGCGGGATATGAATTTCGCGCGGCGCAACTGGAGATGGCGGAGATGGTGGATGAAGCGTTCGCGCGGCATCAGCATGCGCTGATCGAAGCGGGAACGGGCACCGGCAAAACGCTGGCGTATTTGATTCCGGCGATACGGAGCGGGCGGCGCGTGGTGATTTCGACGGCGACAAAATCGCTGCAGGAGCAGCTTTTCGAGAAGGACATTCCGTTTTTGCGGAAGCATTTTGCGCCGGAATTGAAAGTGGCGCTGATGAAGGGGCGGAATAATTTTGTTTGCCGCGAAAAAGTGCATTTGATGGAAGGCCAGCCGGTGCTGCGCGGGATGGACGAGATTGACTGGTTCGCGCAAATCCGCGATTGGGAGAAACTGACGGAGACGGGCGACCGCGCAGAGTTGAATTTTTTGCCGGACGATGCGGAATTGTGGAATCGCATCGACGCGCGGCGCGAAACGTGCACCGGCCAGAAATGCCCGCAGTTTCAGCGCTGCTTTTTGACGGCGATGCGGCAGCGCGCGCAGGAAGCGGACATTCTGATTGTGAATCATCACTTGTTTTTCGCGGATTTGGCGCTGCGGCAGGATGATTTTGGCTCGATTCTGCCGGATTATGACGCGGTGATTTTCGACGAGGCGCATGAGATTGAAGACGTGGCCAGCGATTATTTTGGGCGGGAAATTTCGAGCTGGCGGTTTGACGAACTGGCGCGGGATGGAGAACAAATCCTGCGGATGCTGGGTGTCGGAACGGCGGCGACGCGGCGGCCGCTGGCGCAGATTCGCGAACGAGCGCATACATTTTTTGAGGGATTCGCACAAAGAGAAGGACGCTTTCCGTTCGAGCGCGAAGAGCGCGCGGCGTTTTTGGAGCGGAATCGCGAGGCGTATGACGGATTGCTGGCGGCGCTGAAACGGATGGAGACAGAGTTGGCGGCGTTGCGCGAGAAGCCGGAAGAGTTGGTGAATCTGGCGCGGCGCGCGGCGGAATTGCGGCGCGAACTGGGATTTTTGCTGGAGAGCGACGAGAAAAGTTATGTGTACTGGTTCGAGCGGCGCGGCAAAGGCATTTTTTTGGTGGCGACGCCGATCGACGTCAGCGAGATCATGCGCGAAAAGCTCTTCGAACAGTTCGACACGATTGTGCTGACTTCGGCGACGCTGGCTGTGGGCGGGCGCTTCGATTACGCGAAGCACCGGCTGGGAGTTTCCGCGGCGCAGGAAAAAGTGCTGCCGCAGGAATTCGACTACGCGAATCAGGCGCTGCTGTACATTCCAAAGAGCCTGCCGGACGTGCGCGACGCGAACTTTGCAGCGCGAGCAACGGAAGAGATCGCGGAAATTTTGAAGCTGACGCGCGGGCGGGCGTTTTGCCTGTTCACGAGCTACGCGCAGATGAAGGACGTGCACGAACGGCTGGCCGGAACAGTAGCGTTTCCGCTGCTGCTGCAGGGAACGGCTCCGCGCACTGCGCTCCTGGAAAGATTTCGCGGGACGCCGGGGTCGGTGCTGCTGGCGACGGCGAGCTTCTGGCAGGGCGTGGACGTGCCGGGGTCGCAGCTTTCGTGCGTGATCATCGATCGGCTGCCGTTCGCGGTGCCTTCAGACCCGATTGTGGCGGCGCGCGTGCGGGCGTTGCAGGACGACCGCCAGAATGCGTTTGCCGAATATCAGGTGCCCAAGGCGGTGCTTTCGTTAAAGCAGGGGTTTGGAAGATTGATTCGCTCGCGGACAGACCGCGGCGTTCTGTGCATCCTCGATAACCGCATCCAGCGCATGCAATATGGTAGAATTTTCCTGGAATCACTGCCCGAATACACCCTTGCGCAAGACCTCGCCGAAGTAGCGCGTTTCGCGGAGAAACTGTAAAGGCGCGGAATTTGCGCAGGCGTTATGGAAGCGCGGGCGCGAACGAAAGCGGGAGTATGTTCGAAATCAGCGTGGACGAAAATTTCGCCGCAGGACATTACCTGCGCGGATACAAGGGCAAGTGCGAGAATCAGCACGGGCATAATTATCGCGTGCGCGTAACGATGGAAGGACGCGAACTTGATTCCACGGGCCTGCTGTACGATTTCGTACATTTGAAACAGGTGATTCAGACGGTGATTCGCACGCTGGACCACAAGAATTTGAACGATTTTCCGCCGTTCGACAAATTGAACCCATCAGCGGAAAACATTGCGAAATATATTTACGACGAAACGGCGAAGCAGATGCGGAAATCGCCGAATGGCGCGGTGGTTTCAGGAATCATGGTATGGGAGACGGATACGAGCGCGGCGACTTTCAGGCCATAAGAGCAGCCGCAGGACGGAAGTAATTTCGTGAATAAAGCGTTCTACATAATCGCGATTCCGGCGTTCATTGTTTCGTTTTGCTGGCTGTACTACGGCTGGGGATTGACGGCTGCGGTGGTGACGATCGTTCTGGAGCTGGCGGCGGCGATAGGCGGCGTGGTTTATTTGCGGCGAAAGGCGGCGCGGGCGCGGCTGAGCAGCCAGGGCGCTGCGGCCGGACCAGAGGCGAAGCAATAATTCAGGGCGAAGTGGCGGCATGTTGATCACGGAGATATTCAAGTCGATTCAAGGCGAGAGCAGTTACGCGGGCTTGCCGTGCGTGTTCGTGCGGCTGGCGGGCTGCAATCTGCGATGTACATGGTGCGACACGGCGTATGCGTTTCACGGCGGGAAAAAATATAGCGTTGCGGAAGTAATGGCGCGGGTGGCCGAGCTGCGTGCCAAGAAGAATGGCACGGTGAAAAAATCGGCGCTGGTGGAGATTACCGGCGGCGAACCGCTGTTGCAGCCCGAGACGCCCGAGCTGGCGCAGAAGCTGCTGGATGACGGCTATACAGTATTGATTGAAACGAGCGGGGAACGCGACGTGAGCAAGCTGCCGCGCGAAGTGGTGAAAATTGTGGATGTGAAGTGTCCTGATTCCGGCGAGTGCGGGACCTTCAACGTTGCAAATCTCGACGCACTGGAACAGAAGGATGAAGTTAAATTCGTGATTGCCAGCAGGCGGGATTATGAATTCGCGCGCGATTTTGTGGCTGAGCACAGGCTGACGGAGCGAGTTCATGAGGTGCTTTTTTCGCCGGTGTTTGCCGATCCGGAGGGAAAATGGCCGGCGATGGATGCGCGGGCGCTGGCGGAATGGATTTTGGCGGACGATTTGAAAGTGCGGCTGGGATTGCAGATTCACAAGTTTATTTGGGACCCGGCGATGCATGGCGTGTGAGCGACTCGCGAGCAGGACGCGGGGAATAGCGAAACGAATGGCCGAGAAACCGAAAGCGGTGGTGCTGTTGAGCGGCGGGATGGATTCGTGCGTGACCGCGGCGATAGCGAATGAAACGCACGAACTGGCGCTGCTGCACGCGAGCTACGGGCAGCGGACAGAGAAGCGCGAGCGGCGCGCGTTCGAGGAAATCGCTGAATTTTATGGCGTGAAGGAAAAACTGGTTGTGAAGTTCGATGCGTTTCGGCAAATCGGCGGCTCGGCGCTTACGGACGAGCGCATTGCGGTACCGGAGAACGCGCCCAACGCGAACGAGATTCCTATTACCTACGTGCCGTTTCGCAACGCGCATTTTCTATCCGCGGCGGTGAGCTGGGCGGAAGTGATTGGCGCGAGCGCGATTTTCATCGGCGCAGTCCACGAGGACAGCTCCGGATATCCGGACTGCCGGCCGGAGTATTATCGGATTTTTTCGGAGCTGGTGCGGGTGGGGACGCGGCCAGAGACGCAAATCGAGATCCAAACTCCGGTGATCCACATGCGAAAGAGCGAAATCATCCGCAAAGGCATGGAGTTAGACGCTCCATTGGAGCGCACTTGGTCGTGCTATCAGGCGGAAGACGAAGCGTGCGGCGTTTGCGATAGTTGCCGGCTGCGGCTGCGGGCTTTCGAGGAGGCGGGATATAAGGATCCGATTGTCTATGGAGTCGCCTACCGGGTACAAGTTGCGCAATAATAGGGCCGGGCATCTAATTAATGAGGACTATTCAGGAGGAGATGTCATGAAGAGGACGCTGCTCTCGAGACTGGGGCTTCTGGCGCTGGTGATGGCGCCGATGTTATTGCTGGCGCCGATTGCTTCGGCGCAATTGACGCGGGTTTCTGGCACGGTCTTGGACCTCCAGGGGAAACCATATCCCGGCGTGGTGATTACGATCACCAACAAAGCAGACGGGACGAAATATACGGTAACGACGGACAAAAACGGGAAGTGGGCCCAAAACGGGCTGAAAATCGGAAGTTACACTGTAAATTTCAAGAAAGATAACATCGACTACACGCAAGACATGCAGATCAATGGGAGCATGGCGGACACCGGCGCGGTGCTGCCCATGAACTTCAAGGAGATCGCAGCGAAGAACCCGGCCTATTTGGAGGCGGCGAAAAAGCGGGAAGAGGCAGTGAACGCGTTCAAGGCGATGAAAGCGCATTTCGATAATGGCGTGAAGGCAATGCACGACGCGGACACTTTGAAGCAGCAATTGCGGACCACAACTGACGCATCCCAAAAACAAACGATGCAGGCGAGTCTGAACACGGATTATCAGACGGCGATAACGGAGTTCCAGCAAGCGCGCCAGGGCAGCAACGAAAAGGATCCGAATTTGCCGGTTATTCTGAGGAATCTGAGCGCCGCCTATGAAGGCGCAGGGCAATACGATAAAGCGGCCGACGCGGCGCAGCAGGCAATCACTATCAAGCCTACTCCAGCGGCCTATGAGCAACTGGGAACGGAGCTGGCATATCAGGGGAAAATGCAAGATGCCGGCGCGGCGTGCGACAAGGCTGCGTCGCTGGATCCCACGGATAAGAGCACCGCGGGAATCTGCTACAAAAATTTGGGAATCGTGCTGACGAATGCGGGGAAGATGGCTGATGCGGCTGGGCCGCTGCAAAAGGCGACGCAGCTGAATCCAAATGACGCGCAGACCTGGTACCTTCTCGGCAATTCGCTCACAGCGCAGATTGACACCAAGAAGGAAGGCGGCAAGGACGTATACGTGATACCTCCTGGAACCAAGGAGGCCTATCAGAAATGCCTACAGCTGCAACCGAACGGGCCATATGCGACGGAAGCAAAGCAGGCGCTGGCTGGGTTGGATGCAATGACCGGCGAACATTCGAAACAGTAGTAAACGAGCGAAAACACGAACATTAACGGTCGCGGCGGGAATGCCCGGTGCAAGACCGGCACCGGGTTTCGAATCGCCCTCCTGCAAGTAATTTTTTATAACAGCGCAGCGCTCGACCAGATGACCGGGGAGTGCTATGCTTGCGCAAACTCGGAAACGTTCCACGGGAGAAAGATTTGGCACAGGCAGCATCAACATACTTGGGAGAGCAACGGCGGCGGAGCACGCGACTCGAGCAAACTTCGCCGGTAATCATTCGCGGGGTAGATTTGCTGGGCCAGCCGTTTGAGGAACGCACCGCCACGCAAAATTTGGGTTTTCAGGGTTGCCGGTACGCTTCGAAACATCACCTGCCGAAAAACACCTGGGTCACGCTAGAGGTGCCTTCGGGCGATTCGCACAAGGAAGCGGTGTGCGTGCGTGCGCGTGTGGCGTGGATTCAGCGGCCGCGGACGCTGCGGGAATTGTTTCAAGTGGGCGTCGAGATGGAAAAGGGCAAAAACATCTGGAATGTGGCGTTTCCGCCCAATGATTGGACCTCTGACAAACCAGCGGGGCTTTCTGTGGTAACTGGGAGTGTTCCGAGCAACCAGCCGACGGAAAGCGAGTTCTCGCTTGAGGATTACCTGCGAATGGCGAAGGAGTGCGCAAAACGCGCGCCAATCTCTCCAGATGAGAAGGCAGAGGTGAGAGATGACGGCGACGCGGCCATCGAACAGCTTCGCCAGGAATTTTTGGAGCAGTCGGAGAAAATGATTGCCGAAGCGCGGGCGACGGCAGAAGAGCTGGTACGAGCGAGAACAAGCGAACTGCAGGATAATCTGCAGAGTTCGCAGCAGGCGAGCGCGAAGGAATTCTACGAACGATGGCTCAAGGAATTCGAACGCGACAGAGCCGATACCAAGCGCGAAATCACGTCTGCAGTGTCGGAGGATGTAGCGGCGCGGCTTACAAACTTTCAAGAGCAAGTGAGAGATACGCTGACCACTGAGTGGGCGGAGAAGCTGAGCCGCGCGCAAGTGGAATTCTCCAAGTGGGAATCGGATGCGCAGTCTTTGCGCAATGAGGTGCGCGCGAGCGCCGAGGCAACGCTCAGCCGAAGCGACGAGTTCTTGAGCGAAAAGCTGAAGGAGATTCGGCGCGAACTTGAGGCGTCTTTGAAGGCGAGTGCGGTAGAGGCCGCGGGAACAAGCGCTTCTGCGAATCAGGCGGCCGAGGTAGTGCGAGGGGATTTGTCTAAAGAAATCGAAAACGCCCGCGGGCAATGGAGCGAGTTGCTGGAAACTTCGCTTGATGGCGCAGCCGGGCGGCTGGCTGAGCGCATCGCGACCAGCTCTCAAGAGTTGTTGCGCAAAGGGGAACAAGAGCTTGCCGGGCGCGTTGCAGAGCTTCAGAAAGAATCGGGAATGGCGGCGGAGACGAGCCGCGCTGCTCTCGAGGACCTGAAGGCCGCGATGGAACGCGAAATATCGCAGGCAAAAAACTCGCTGAAGGAAGTTGAGCAATCGGCGGCGAACTATTCAGAATATTCCAGACAGCTCGAAGCGGCGAGCCGGGATAGCCTTAAGGAGTTGCGAGAGCGGCTGGCGTCAGCCGTCGCGGAGCAATGCGCGGAAATGGAAAAGCGCGCCGCGGAATTGGAACGAACGTTCACGGAGCGGACGAGTTTAGCGCTGGAGCAGCAAAGCCGCGAAACCGTTAGGCGGAGCAGCGAAGAAATCGAGGCAAGAGCGGCGGCCGCGGTGGAGTCCGCAGCAAGAGCCAGGGAAGATCTGGCCACGCGCGAAGAACAGGCGGAAAACATCCTCCAAATCCATCGCGAAAGATTGCGGCAAGTTTCCGAGCAGACCCAGCGGGAAGCAGCGGCCCATTTCGAGGCGAGTTTGTCGAATTTGCAAAACGATTTGCGAGGTGTGCGGGAAGAGGCTCTGAAACCGTGGAGCGAGGAACTGGCCGGAAAAATAGTTGAGGCAAGGCGAGAAGCGGCCGCCGCGCTGGAGAATGATTCTGCCAGGAAGTTGAACGAAGCGGTTGCCCAACTGGAATCGCGGGCGCAGCATACGGTTCATTCGGCGCAAGAAAACATGAATCAGGCAATGGAGACGGTCTGCGGCGAATTTCGAGTTCGACTTGAGGAGACGGAAGCGAGAGAGCTGGAAAAAGCGCGGGAAATGCTGGCGCGGTCGGCGTCTGAGCAGCTTGATGTGGCGAAGAGCGAATTCATGAAAGCGGCGGAAGCGGCCGCTTCCGAGCTTGGCGAACTGATCGCGGAATCGGGAGCCACGGCGCTCGCGGATTTTTCAGTGGCGAGCGCCGCTAAGGCCGAACAGGCAGCCGGGCGGCTGGCTGCGGCGGGCGAAAGCGTGCTGCAGAACGTTCAGAACCACGCGCAGACTTCTTTCGAGCACTTTCAGGAGCAGCTTGCGATAAAGACAGAGCAGGCGATCAGGAGCGCAGGCGACACTCTGACGCACCAGTTCGATGCGAAGACTGAAAAGCTGCGCGGAGAAGGCGAAGCCGCGATGGAAGCGTGGTCCGCCCGGCAGCAAGCGCTGAGCGAACGGGCGCTCGAAAAGCATCGAGAAGAAATGCGAGCAGCGGCAAATTCCACGATTGAGTCGGCGCTCGGACAACTGGATCATCGCACCGTGGAGCGTGTCAACGCGGCGGCGGAAGCCACAGAGCGAGCAGTACGCCAGGCTTGCGCGGATGTGTTCGAAACAGTGGCGCAAAAGATGAAGGAACAAGCGCAGGGAGTTGCGGAAATTCGGCGTTCCTCATCGGCTGAAGAAACGAATCAGCATCACGCTTCTGCATGAAGTATTTGAAAAACCCCGGTCTGTTGCTGCGTATGGCCGCGCTTATCTTTACGCGCTAGGCGCGCCCAAGAATCTCGCCAAGCGATTCACAGACATAATCCACTTGCTCGTCGGTCAATTCAGGGAATAGAGGCAGCGCCAAAATTTGCTGGCAGGCGCGTTCCGTATGCGGAAAATCGCCCGGCTTATAGCCCCAAGGGGCGAGAGCTTTTTGCAAGTGAAGCGGCAAAGGATAATGAACTGCTGTACCAACGCCTCGGCTTTTCAGTTGCGCCTGAACGGCATCGCGGTTTTCAACATAAATCACAAACAGGTGATAGGCGCATTCGTCGCGCGGGTCATCTTGGGGCAAATTCAGAGGCAGGCCTGACAGTTTTTTGCGATAGCGCGCGGCAATTGCTTTCCGTCGCGACGACCATTCATCAAGGTGACGCAGTTTGACGCGCAGCACCGCGCCTTGAAACCCCTCCATGCGATAGTTGTAGCCGATGAAATCATGGAAATAGCGCCGGGCTTCGCCATGGCTGCGAGCCGCGCGGGAATATTCAGCGATGCGATCGTCGTTGGTGACGAGAGCGCCGCCTTCGCCGTATGCGCCAAGATTTTTCGAAGGGTAGAAGCTGAATGCGCCCGACGCGCCGACAGCGCCGACGCGCCGGCCTCGAAAGCGCGCGCCGTGGGCCTGGCAGGCATCTTCGATTAAAGCGAGATTGCGAGCATCAGTAAGCTTTTGGAGGGCTTCCATATTGGCCGGGCGGCCGTACAGATGAACAGGGAGAATCGCTTTGGTGCGTGAAGTGATGGCCGACCCGGCAAGGCGGGGATCCAGGTTTGCGGTGAGCGGATCAATGTCAGCGAAAACAATTTTCGCGCCGGTATAAGCAATCGCTTCCGCCGTGGCGATAAACGTGTTTGGACTGGTGATAACTTCATCGCCAGGGCCAACTCCGGCAGCCAATAGCGCGAGATGGAGAGCGCTGGTGCCGGAGTTCACGGCGATGCAATGTTTAGCTTCGCAATAGGCGGCGAATTCCTTTTCGAAGGAGGCTACATCATCGCCCAAACTAAAAGAGGCGTTTCGGCAGGTGCGGTCCAGGGCGTCCAGGATTTCAGAGCGCAACGCAGCGTATTGCTCCTTCAAATCGTAATAAGGTACGGTGGTTACGGTTTTCACGCTTTCCACTTTACTGTTTTCAGGCCATCGTGTGCAATTACGAGGGACGCTTTTTTATGTGACCATAAAGCCTCCATGATAATCTTTTGAAGGAGTCCCAATGGCTTCGCCTCGCATCGCGGAAAAGCTACAACCCGCAGCAACTCCGGCGGCTTCGCGCGCCCCGGCGCGTGGAAAAGCGAAGCCTACTGTTTCCGTTGTTATTGCCGCCTATAACGAGCGCCAGTTTATCGAGGAGATTCTTCGCCGCGTGCAGGCCGAGACGTTGGTCGATGAGATCGTTATTGTGGACGATGGTTCAAAAGACGGCACGCGCGAATGGCTCGCGGAAATGCACCGGCGGCAGCAGGCTGGCGAGAGCGAGGCGGAAATTCTCGATGGCGAAGCACAGCTGAAACTCAGCACGATCCGCTTCCTCTTTCAAGAAAAAAATCAAGGTAAAGGGGCAGCCCTCCGGCGTGGATTCGCCGAAGCTCGGGGAGACATATTGCTGGTTCAGGACGCGGATCTGGAGTACGACCCGCGCGAGTATGCCCGGCTGGTGGATCCGATCCTCGATGGACGCGCCGATGTGGTATACGGCTCGAGGTTCCTGGGCGGCCCGACACGCGTCCATTTTTTCTGGCATTACGTCGGGAACAAATTTCTGACACTGCTTTCGGACATGCTCACCAATTTGAAAATCACGGACATGGAGACGTGCTACAAGGTGTTTCGGCGCGAGGTAATCGCCAACATGAAGCTGAAGTCCGACCGCTTTGGATTTGAACCGGAGATTACCGCGAGGGTCGCGAAGGGCCGCTGGCGGATTTACGAGGTACCCATCTCATACGCGGGCCGCTCCTACGAAGAAGGAAAAAAGATTACCTGGCGAGACGGGGTGACCACTTTGTACGCGATTCTGCGATATCGTTTCTTCGATTGATCTCTCCTCATAACCGCTATTCCGCCAAGAATCAAATGTGAGTTAGAGTGCCGGTGATTCTAGTGCGGCGAAGCGACCATGCAAATACAAGAAAGGAAAGCGGGAGAAGAACCGCGGCAAAAATCAGCAAGGCAATAATCGAGGGCCAGAGTTCACGAAATCCCGCTCCGCCAAGCAGCGCCGCGCGCATGCCGTCAAGCGAATAAGTGATCGGCAGGAGATGCGCGATGAATCGCAGGTAGCCCGGCAAGACTGAGACTGGGTACATCATTCCTCCTGCAAGTCCGGAAATTCCGAGAAGCAGCCATTTTGCCGGATTGCCGCGCTTGAAGAGAAGCACATAGCTCGTCGAGATGATTCCCAAACCAGAAAACGCCAGCACGGAAGCAAGCAAAACCAGGAGCGCTCCGAGCCAATTTGTCCCGCGCAAAGAAAACCCGAAGAGGAAAACGCCCCAGGCAAAATAAACGATGGTGCGCAGAGCCGTGGACACGAAAGGATAAATCAGCGAACCGACGAGCATTGTCGGCAACGAAGTCTGCGTGACCAGCAGCGCTTCCAAAGTGCGATTCTGGCGAGCGTCTTCAAGCGTCCTGTCAAACGAGTCGAGCGCGACGCCGAGGTAGTCGAAGAGCGCGAAGCCAATTAAGGCGAACGCGAAGTAGCTTCCTCCCTGAGGAAGAGCGCGGGTGAGTTCGGGGCTTTCGATAAAGCGCGAGAGATAATAGAACGTCGCCACACCGAAAAACGCTTCAACGATTTCCAGAATAAAGGCGCTGCGGTAGCCGCGCGCAATGCCAAGGTCGCGGCGGAACAGAGCATAGATTTTGCGAAGGGCGCGTTTCATGACGATTTTTCGGATCCTGTTGCGTGCGGCGTCAGCGCCCTTATCGCATCGTCGAGGCGCTGCGTTCCTGTCATCGCGCAAAGATTTTTGGGAGTACCGGCGGCTTTTATCTGGCCTTCATGAAGCAAAATAACGCGGTCAGAGAGTTCTTCGACTTCGGAAAGAGTGTGCGATGCGAATAAAAGCGTTGTGCCGTAGCGGCCGAGGATTTCACTGCGCAGGAAATGGCGAAAGTCCGAGGCGGCGAGAGAGTCAAGGCTTCGCGTGGGCTCATCGAGAAGCAGGACCGCGGGCGAATGAAGCAGAGCGCGCGCGAGGCCGAGGCGCTGCAACATTCCCGTAGAGCAGGTGCGAGTTTGTCGATCCAGGAATTCGTGCAAATCGAGGAGATCAGAAAGATGGCGGATTTTGGCGGAAGCGTCAGAGGTCGACAGATTATTCAGCGTGGCGAATAGCCGCAGATTTTCGCGGCCGGTAAGCCGGCCATAGAAGCCCTCTTCGATTCCGGTGTCGTATCCAATCTTGCTGCGAACTTCGGCCGGATTGCGAACAATGTCCGCTCCGCTAACTTCCGCGCGGCCGCTAGTGGGAAAAAGCAAAGTAGCAAGAACGCGCAGAAGAGTTGATTTGCCGGCGCCGTTACCGCCGACTAACGCGACCGCTTCGCCACACTCTACCGAAAAAGAAATGTCCGCAAGAGCGCGCATCGTTTGCCGCGCGAAGGGCTGTAGCAGCGCACGCCACCCGGAATACGCCGGAGGAAAATACTTCTCCAATTTTTCCACGAAGATGGCGGGGCGAGCCACAGGAGAGGTTATATCCGAAGTGGGCCAGCGGAATCCAGTTGGCCGGATCCAGCGGCCATTGCCTGAATGCGCGCGAAGCCTGTAGAATGGAGGTGCAACGCGAGTTGGCTCCGGTTCCAGCGGCGGCAGGAAAAGCGTTCATTCGCACGTTGAGCTCGATATGGCCGATACGAACTCCAAGCTTTGCAACCGCACAGTCGTGGTGGCAACCAAAGAGCAAGTTTCCTGCGATTTGGGCGGTGAAGCTGCGATCCTCGGCATGAAAAACAGCGTCTACTATGGATTGAATCCAGTGGGCGCGCGAGTGTGGCAATTGCTGCAGGAACCGAGAAGCGTTCAAGAAATTTGCGGCACGATTGTCAGCGAGTACGATGTGACCGCGGAGCGCGCGGAGAGCGATCTTCTTCAGCTTCTGCAGCAAATGCTCAGCGAAGGACTGGTTGAGCTGAGCGCCGCCGATGGCCAAGCAGAATCTTATGCGCCTCCAGCGTAAGCGGCGCTGTTCGCAGCCAAGCCCCCGCCCTTTTGGACTAGTAAGCTCCGCGGTGAACTTCTTCGAGCTTGAGGCATCGGAACTAAGATGAGGCGGGCGTTGCTGCGGTTCATAAAGCTGTCTCCCACGGAGCGCGCACTCTTTTTTCGCTCGGCCATTTTGCTTCCGCTGATTGCATGTGCGTTGCGAATTTTTGGCCTGCCGAAAGTCCAAGCGGGATTGGAACGGCGTCGCAAGCGTGCGGATTTGCGAAAGAGCACCGGAGCGCGGCAGGATTCTGGAAATGTAAGCACGATCGCCAGGATCGTAGTTGCCGCATCGCGTTACGGGCTAGTTCGCGGGAACTGCCTTTCGCAGTCTTTAACGCTTTGGCACCTGCTACGATGGGAGGGCCACGACGCTCGAATGCGCTTAGGCGGCCGGAGAGAAGGGAAGGCATTCGAGGCGCATGCCTGGGTCGAAATTGACGGCCAGGTAGTGAACGGCCGTGATGATGCGCGAGAGCTCTTCAAGCCTTTTGAAGTCCACGTCAACCACGAGCTCACCCCACAAAAATGAGCGGCATAGTCGGAATCGTTCATTCCGATGGCGCTACGGTGGAGCGCGAGCTGTTGCTAAGAATGACGCGTTCTCTGGCCTTTCGCGGACCTGATAAGCAGGAGATTTGGATTGACTATAGCGCGGGCCTGGGCCACGCAGCGCAACTCATGCCGGGCGACGCGACGCGCAGCGCAGCTCCCGAGACCCTCGGAACGGGCCGCTGGATCACTGCTGATGTCCGTCTGGACGCACGCGACGAACTTGTGGCGGCGCTTCGCGCGCGGGGGCAAGAGGCTCGCTCATCGTGCAATGATTCACAGCTGCTCCTCCACGCGTATGAAGCCTGGGGCGAGGAATGCCTGCAGCATGTCTTTGGAGATTTTGCCTTTATTTTGTGGGACAAGCCGCGCCAGCAGCTATTCTGCGCCTGCGATCAGTTCGGCATCAGGCAACTCTACTTCGCACAACTCGGCGCTTCATTTGTTTGCAGCAACACGCTCGATTGCCTGAGGCTCCATCCCAAAGTTTCCGCGCGCCTGAATGATGCAGCGATTGCCGATTTTCTCCTGTTCGGCTTGAATCAGTGTGAGAACACAACTTCCTTCGCGGATATTCAGCGCCTGCCAAGAGGCCATTTCCTTCGATGGTCAGCTGCCGGAATTCACATCGAAGAATACTGGCGGCCGCCGACCGACGGGTGCATTCGCTATAAAAAGCGCGAAGAGTATGTCGAGCATTTTGACGAATTGCTAAGTAAGGCGGTTCGCGACAGAACGCGCGGAAACAGCGCTGGCATTTTGCTGAGCGGCGGGCTTGATTCTTCAGCGGTGGCGGCTTTTTGCCGTGACGAAAGCAGAAAACGCGATTGGCTGGAGCTGCACGCCTTTACCGTTACCACCAAGGATCATCATGACACGGACGGCCAAGCTGCGCGCACCGTTGCAGATTCACTGGAAATTCCCCTGCATTGCATGAACGTTGACAGCATCTCGATTTTTGAAGGCTGGGATTCTACGCATTGGCCGGAGCCTTTAGACGAGCCGCTCGCCATCGGCATGGTGAGGCAGTTCGCGGAAATTGCCGAACACGTGCCCGTGATCCTCTCCGGAGAAGGAGCCGACAATCTGATGGAATTCGAGCCGTGGCCGCATCTTCAGAATTTATGGCGGCAAAAACGCAGGCTGCAGGCGGTCGCGAATTTGGCAGAGCACGCCGTTGCGCGGTTTCGGGCGCCAGATGGATTGCGCGGCCCGTTGCGCCGAATTCGCCGAAACATTGCGGGAGAGAGAACCGAAAATCGCTTCCCAGATTGGCTCAATCCTGATTTCGTAAATCAGTTGAACCTGAGGGCGCGCTGGCTGGATCCAATGCCGGCAATTCCTTGGAATGCGCACCCGGAGCATCCCGCCGCGTACGGGTCTCTGTTTTATCCACAATGGACCTATATGTTCCAGAGAGAGGACCCCGCTTTTACAAAGGCAGCGGTCGAAGTTCGCTATCCGTTTCTCGACTTGAGGATTGTCGAATACCTGTTGGCCGTTCCAGCGATGCCGTGGTTTTTTCGCAAGCTTCTGCTGCGCGAAACTGTGCGCGGACGGCTTCCCGAGGAAATCCGCAAACGGCCCAAAATTCCGGCGCATGATCCGCTGGGCGAAGCGCTTAGGAGTGCGCCGGCATCTTGCCTGCCAGCAAAAGACATTTGCCCGGAACTCGGGCGGTACGTGAATCTGGAATCTCTTGCGCGGCTGAGCTGGGCAGGGGACTCCGAAACGGTAGCGATGAAAGTCCGGCCGTGGTGCTTGAATTTTTGGCTGCGGCGCGCCGGGCATTACTCCGAGGAATCGGCCACCGTGGCATCCGGGAAAACAGGATGACGATACTTTTGGCGGGTGGGAGGCGAGGTCGGCACCGGATTTCTCGCCAGAAATCAGTAATTTACCTGAGACTTCGCCCATAGTTCTACAGTCAAGCATGCAGGACCGCAATGAAGTTTCTGTTGAAGCGCGACCGTCAAACGGGTATAAAATCATCGAGGTGCCAAAGCGTCATGGATAAACGATCCGTCGATCGTTGCGGGAAAAAAGTGTACGAAACGCCAGCTTTGGTTGCCTATGGCACCGTATGGCAGTTGACGCAGAAGGTCGGCCCAAATGGCAATCCTGATTCACCGCGGCCCGGTTTTCGAAACAAAACACATGCGTAGGAAAATGACGTTCGATTTGAATGCGTGCTTGTTGACGTAAAGTCCGGCTGGTCCTGAATTGAAGCCTGCTCTGCAACGCCACTGGGCCTATGTGTGCAGAGGCTTTTGAGACTCTGCTTCCAGGTTGTGTTTCGGGCCATCCAAGCGATCTCTAAGAACTTCGAATTTGTTTTGACCGGCGACTAGTTGAGCGTTCCATTACGAAGTAGGGAGATGACTAGCCATTCTATAGTTGAAGACGGCTAATAACATTGGGCACAAATTTCAGTTCCCAGCGACTGGACACTCGACATTCGGATAGTTCCAGCAAGAAGGCATATGAGGCGCCGGTTGTGGTGATATATGGAACGGTGTGGACGCTTACGCAAAATGTCGGCCTGCATGGCAACGTTGACGGCCGGCGCGTTGGTTTTCGTCACCGGACTCATGCATAAGTCGCGGAAATCCGAGAGCGGTTGCTTTTTGTTTGCATCTAAAATCCAGCAGATCCTCAATTGAAGCCTCCGCTACACTATTCAGCCTACGGTCTGGGAATTCTTTGTGACCGGCCGATTCCTGGCCTTGCCGCTGACGAGACGCCATCACCTGCTTCCCCCGACCTTCACATTCGCTTTGTCGACGCGGCTACCTCGGAAAGCCCCGAAGACGAAACACTTTGGTATACGACTTACATTACTGACGCAAATGGCGAACCTGCTTTGAAAATTTGGAAGAAGAAGAGCGGGGATTTTGCAATCCGCTACAGTCATGGCCTGTCGTTTCGCGTGGATTCCGATTTGTCCACAATCTCTGTTTGCGGCAGCGGAGCGATTACTGACGCAGATGTTGCGTCATTTCTGCTGGGCCCGGTCTTGGGCATTTTATTCAGATTAAAAGGGTTTACGTGCCTACATGCCAGCGCCGTCGCGCTGTGCGGCAAAGCCGTGGTATTTGCCGGCATGGAAGGATCCGGAAAGTCTACGACCGCAGCGATATTCGCCCGGCGTGGCCATGCTGTGTTAGCTGATGATATCGCCGTTTTAGACAAAAGTTGCGGAGGGTTCGCAGTTCGGCCGGGGTATCCCCGGTTGAATCTGCTGCCTGACTCCGTGAAATTACTGTATGGCTCGTCGCAGGCTTTGCCGGCCCCTGATCCAGCCGTCGAAAAACAGCAAGTGATTCTTGGGGGCGGAGAGCTCCGATTTCAGAGCGAGGCCTTGCCGCTGGGCGCAGTGGTCAGCCTCGACAGTGTTTCTGCCGGGGGTCCGCCGGTTTCTCTGAAAATACTTGCGCCGCAAGAGGCGTTAATCGAGCTTGCTTCTAATACCTATGCGAACAGAATGCTGGATCCACAAATGCGCGCGGGCGAATTTCTGACCCTGGGAGCGGTGGTGAAGTCGATTCCAGTGCTGCGCCTGATTGGGCGCGAGACGGCGCCTGATCTTGAAAGTCTGTATAGTGCCATCTGTACAGCCGTTTCGGATGCCATGATGTTGCAAGAGCAGAAAGCCGGTTGAACTAGCAGCAGTCGCAGTCAATGCTTTTGTGTGCGGGCAGGCTTCACAGCAGATTACGGGTTGCCGGAGTGCTCTTGGGAGACGCCGCAAAAAGATGGGCCATTCTGTTTGCCGCTGTAGTGGTCTCTTTTACGGCTATGTACCAGGCCATTCGATTGTATATCGCGTGGGATTTGGGGCGCTCAAGCAACCAGGCCACGCAGATCCGAGGAGCGGAACTCGAAGGAAACGCGGAAGCATGGGGTCGCCTCGGCGAGGCGATTGCAGCCAACTTCGATAATTTCCAGCCGGATCGAGCGAGATCGTTTTTCGAACGGGCATTGCAGCTGAACCCGCGCTCGGCGCGCCTATGGATGGATATCGCTGAAACCTACGAAGAACAGGGAAACATCTCCGAGGCAAAATCCGCGTACCTGCAAGCGCAGAAAGATTATCCGATCTCAGCGGACGTCGCATGGCGGTTCGGGAACTTTCTGTTGCGGCAGGGTCAGACTTCGGAAGGGTTGGAAAAAATTCATCGCGCGATCCTGGCGGACCCGAAGCTGGCGCCTCTGGCAATCTCTGTGGTTTGGAGCTTCGAGCCAAACGTGGATTTGCTGCTCCATCGAGTGCTCCCCTACGATCGCGGTTTGTATTTCGATGCGCTCGATTTTCTGGCGGCCAGGCACCAGGAAGATGCGGCGTTGCAAACGTGGCAAGAGATTATCAGTTTTCCCGCAGCGAAGCCGCTAAGTCTTCCCGTCACATTTCCATTCATGGACGATTTGATAGCCTCGGATAGAAGCGCCGATGCGCGGCGCGTTTGGGAGGAAGCTCTCAAGGCGGCGCATTGGCCTCAATCGGAATCCAAAGCGGATTCACTGGTCTGGAATGGTGGTTTTGAGGGGCCCATAGCAAACGGCGGCCTGGGCTGGCGTTTCGATCAGGAGCCTGGCTACTATATCAGCATCGATCCGCAAGTTCACCATTCAGGCGAGCAATCGTTGCGCGTGGACTTCACGGGCGGGTTCAATCTGGACTTTGCTGCAGTACAACAATTCGTGCCGGTACAACCCAGCACAATATATAGCTTTCAGTGTTTTATCCGAACGCGCTCGATTTCGACCGAGAGCGGCATGAGATTCGAGATTGTCGACCCGAACCACCACGAGGTAAATGCGGACACGCCTGCATTAACAGGCACCAATCCGTGGACGCCGGTCAGCGCGAACTTCACGACCGGCGCGGACACGCATTTTCTCAACATTCGCTTGCGCCGCTTCCCGAGCCGGTTATTCGACAATAAGCTTAGCGGGACGGTCTGGGTAGATGATGTGAGCCTCACGCCGTCGAAGCCCAACGGGCCTGCGGAGCCAACGCCATGAAAGTGGTGCGGGTCGGCATTTGCGTGCTCGTGGCTTTTGCCGTTCTGGCATTTGGGACGGTAGAGGTATGGTCGGAATCAATCCTAGAGATCGGAGCGGCCGTTTTGCTGTTGTGGTGGGCGGGTGACATCGCTCTGCATCGCGACGAGCAAATCTATTGGCCGGTAATTTGCTGGCCTGTACTTGCATTCCTGGCCATTGGAGTTTTGCAACTGGCACTCGGCGGGAGCGCCTATCCGTTTTTGACGCGCGTCGCGCTGATGAAGCTACTAGCTTGCGCACTGCTTTTCTTTCTCGCGATTCAATCTTTCCGGACGCGCCAGGATTTGAAATTCTTGGCCTGGTTCTTGATGTCCTTCGGTTTTTTTGTGGCGGTATTTGGGATCGCTCAAAATTATACTTCGCATAATGTCCTCTACTGGTATCGCCCGCTGACAAGGGGCGGAAACCCGTTTGGGCCATACGTGAACCGAGACGATTTCGCCGGATTCATGGAGTTGATTGTGCCGGTGGGCATATGTTTGCTTGCCTTTCGCGGCGTCCGCCGCGAACAGCAGTTATTTGTGGGAGTGCTGACACTGGTTCCGATTGTGGCGTTAATCCTGACCGCGTCGCGCGGCGGCATCGTAAGCTTCTTTTGCGAAATCGTACTGATTGCGCTGATTGCACGAACTCATAAGACAAGATTCCAAGCGCTTGCGGCTTCGGGACTGCTCATCCTGGCAGTCGGGGTCGTCGCTTGGCTCGGCGCGGGTAAAATATTAGACCGAATTAAATCTCCGAATCTGCAAGAAATCTCCACTGACCGCAGGGTAAGCATGTTGAGGGGTGCCTGGAACATCTTTCGGAGCCACCCGCTAACGGGGACCGGTCTGGGCACGCTGGTAGCGGTGTACCCGAAATATGAAACCTACTACGACGGCCGGATCGTGGATCATGTCCATGACGATTATGCGGAACTGCTGGCAGAGACCGGAATCATCGGTGGCTTGTGTGGGCTGATATTCCTCATTGTGCTTTTTGGCACTGCACAATCAAGGCTGATCCAGGAACAAAGCTCCTTTTCGCAAGCTATTCATACAGCGGGAATTGTGGCTTGCTTCGGTCTGCTGGTGCACGGATTTGTAGACTTCAACTTTCACATTCCCGCAAACGGGTTATTGTTTCTGGTGCAGACCTCCATTGTTATTTCGCCTACCTTTCGCCGGCGCGCCCTCAGTATTGGGAACCGGCAGTCATACAAGACTTCCACCATTGACATTCAGACTGGGGCTAAGTCATAGTTTTCGCGGGGTTGATTATCATCCATGGCTTCTACGGTCCGGAAGGCACTGGACTATGTCAGGGTCCAGCCTGTCTGGTTGATTCTGTTCATGTTGGTAGGGTGTGAGTGCGCGTTCGGCCAGAGCAAACCTCAGACCCCGCAGCAAACCAATACGAGAATTGCTGAACTTGCGTCGGCAGCGCGTTCGCATCCGCCGACTGGCGAGATACCGATTGGTTCAGGTGATTTGCTGCACATCGATGTATTTGAAGTGCCGGACTTATCTCGCGACGTACGAGTTGGTGAGACCGGCCTAATCTCGCTGCCTCTTATTCCCGATCGAATCCCTGTGGCCGGATGCACCACTTACCAGCTTGAGGGCAGGCTGGAAAAGCTGCTGGAAACGAATGGCCTGGTGATGCATCCACAAGTTTCTGTGATGGTTAAAGAGCAAAATAGCGATCCAGTCTCCGTGGCGGGAGCGGTAGGGCATCCTGTCGTCTATCACGAATTCCGCCCTACCACTCTTATCGAGGTGCTTGCGGCTGCGGGCGGCATTGCCAATGATGCAGGGGACAAAATCTTGATAACTCGCTCTGAAGCGGCCGGCACGGTTTGCGGCGAGGCCGACCCGCCGAGCGACCCGACGGTCGATTCGCACACCATGAAGATCAATATTTACGACTTGCTCGATAAGGGCGACCCGGCCTTCAATGTCCCTGTTTATGGCGGCGACGTAATTACAGTGCCCCGCGCGGGAATCATCTACGTTGCTGGCGCAGTGGCGCAACCAGGCGGGTACACGCTGAACGACCCGGGGTCGACCTTCAACACCATGAAAATCATTGCGCTCGCGCACGGTCTGATTGGCTCGGCCAAAGCGAACAAAGCGGTAATCTTGCGCAAAGATCCGAATACTGGCCAAACGCAACAGATCCACATCAGATTGAAACGGATCATGGACCGCAAGGATCCCGACGTTAAGCTTTATGCGGGAGACATTTTGTATGTACCGGATAGCACCACCAAACGAGTACTAGGCAAAGCAGGAGCTGCCGCCATAGGCATTGGAACAGGTTTGGCAATTTACCGGATACCGTGACGCAGATATGAAACACGAGGAAGGTCCCTCTCAAGCCGATGGACGAAGCGCCTAAACTAATTCCTGTGGATCGCAGGAGAGAGTCGCTAGCCGTGGTGTCTCCGGCCCCGGTTCCAGCGGCATGGACGCCCCAAAAAGAAGTGAATCTGCTGGATTATCTGATAGTTCTGCGAAAGCACCAGTGGATGATTCTGACCTTTCTCCTGACCGTTGTCACAATCGTGACGATTGCATCATTCAAAATGAAACCCGTCTATGTCGCCTCCGCCCGCGTGGAAGTAGATCGCGAGAGCAACGGCCCGCTGCCATTCCAGGGGACAGATTACGACGAATACGTCGATATGGACAACTACATTCAGACGCAGGCGCAGATCCTCCAAAGCGAAACATTGGCGATGGATACCATACGTTCCTTGGATCTGCCCCGCTACCCGGAGTTCGGGGGTGATTCTAAGGCGTTGGTGAACGCCGGTCCCAACCAGAAAACCCCGCCGATTTTGGGCGATTTCCTATCGCGCCTGACGGTTAGCCGCGTGCCGAATAGCCGGCTGATCGAGGTGCAGTTCGCAGCTGAAGATCCGCAGTTGGCGGCCAGAGTAGTGAACGCCCACCTGCACAATTATATCGAACGCAACTTCAAGAGCCGCTACGACGCGACTATGCAAGCCTCCAATTTCCTATCTTCGGAGCTGGAAGAGCTGCGGCTGAAAATGGAAAAATCGGACGCCGCGGAGGTTGCCTATGAACGTCAGAACCAGATCTGGATGGTTGACGCGAACCAAAATACGACAACTCAAAAGCTATCGGCCCTCAGCAGTGCTCTTACGTCGGTGCAAACGGATCTAGCTCAAAAAGAAGCGATGTACGATCTGGCCCACTCCGACAATGCCGACTCCCTGCCCGATGTAGTGAACAATGCAACAGTTCAGGATCTAATGAGGAAGAAAACGGATATCGATGAACAGTACGCAGATGCATTGAGTCAGTTTGGGCCAAATTGGCCGAAGGTGCAGTTGCTCAAGGCGCAGGATGAAAACATTGCCTCGCAATTGAAAGCCGCGAAGTTGAGTGCGGTCCAACTGGTCGATGACCAATATCATCAGTCGGAGGCGCATGAACGCCTCCTCGAGCGCGATTTGACCCATCAAGAAATGCTCGCGGACAACATGGCGCAGCGGCTTGTCGAATACAATATGCTGAAGCATGACGCGGAAACAAACAAGCAGCTCTACGATGGTCTGCTTGAGAAGCTAAAAGAGGCAGGGATTTCGGCAGGCTTGCGTTCCAGCAATATCCGCATAGTCGATCCCGCGCTGGTTCCATCCGTTCCGGCGCGTCCACAGAAGTCGCGAAACATCTTTCTGGCATTTCTTGTAGGACTGGTGGGTGGCGTGGGCCTGGCCTATTTGCGCGAGTACCTGGATAACACCATCAAGTCGCCGGATGATGTGCAGAATTTGACGGGCCTGCCATGCCTCGCGGTTGTTCCCGCGTTTGCGCGAAATGGCAGCCGCGCGCTGGCCCGCATTTCCAAAGAGGCGGGAGCGGCCACAAACGGGGATTCTCGAGTCGAGCTGGTGTCCTTGCAACAGCCCAAGTCTGTGGTGTCTGAGGCGTTCCGCGCCCTGAGGACATCTTTGCTGCTTTCCCAGGCTGATCACGCTCCGCAGGTTATTTTGGTGACAAGCGCCCTGCCCAGAGAAGGAAAAACAACGTCGGCGGCAAATCTGGCGATTACTCTGGCGCAATTGGGCGACCGCACCATGGTGATGGATTCCGATCTCCGCAAACCAGGAATTCGGCGCGCACTGAACTTGCCGAACGGGCACGCTCATGAGATTGGCCTGAGCTCTTATCTCGCTGGTGTTGCCTCTCTGCAGGATATTATCGTGTCACATCCGGCAGTTCCTAATCTGGACGCGATCGCAACGGGCCCAATTCCGCCAAATCCTGCGGACTTGCTCTCTTCGCACCGGATGGCCGAAGCGATTGAAGATCTGCGGCAGCAATACAAATTTATAGTGATCGATTCGCCGCCAATCATGGCAGCGACGGATGCCGTGATTCTGTCAGCATTGACGGACGGCGTGCTGCTCGTGGTATGGAGCAATGAGACGCCCAAGGAAGCATTCTCTCGCACGCGCGAGTTGCTGGCCGGCGTGAAAGGACATCTGCTGGGCGTTGTGCTGAACGCCGTGAACGCCGGAGCGCCGGATTACTACTACTCTTACCGATACTATCCGTATTCGTATGGATATGGCGAAGACGAGAAGAATAACGAAGCTGGCCATGCCTGAGATAAAACTTCCTAGCCGTGAGAGGAGAGGTTCATGCGCGCGTTAATTACTGGCGGGGCAGGATTCATCGGCTCGCATTTGGCAGAAGCGTTACTGGCGCGAGGCGATGATGTGTTTATTCTGGACGATCTTTCGACCGGAAGCGTTGAAAATATCAGACATCTGAAGGGTTCTACGAAATTCCACTATGTGTTTGATTCTTTGCAAAACAGACATCTGCTCGCCGAGATGGTGGATGAGTCCGACGTTGTCTTTCACCTGGCGGCAGCGGTGGGAGTGCGCCTGATTGTCGAAAGTCCTGTCCGGACTATTGAAACGAATGTGAACGGGACGCAGTTGGTGCTGGATGCTGCCAACAAGAAGAGAAAGTTGGTATTCACCGCATCCACTTCCGAAGTCTACGGCAAGAGCACAAAAGTGCCGTTCTGTGAAGATTCCGATTTGGTGCTTGGCCCCACGACAAAAGGAAGGTGGAGTTACGCGGCATCCAAGGCTCTGGATGAGTTTCTTGGGCTTTCGTACTGGAAAGAGAAAAAACTGCCGGTGATTGTGGCGCGATTTTTCAACACGGTTGGACCGAGACAAACGGGGCGCTATGGCATGGTGTTACCCAATTTTGTCTCGCAAGCTTTGTCTGGGCAGCCGATCACGATTTTTGGGACGGGGCAGCAATCGCGCTGCTTTTGTGACGTGACCGACGCCGTTGAATCCATAATTCGTCTGGTGGATAGCGGGAAGGCAGTAGGGGAAGTCGTGAATATCGGAAGCGATCAAGAGGTCACGGTTGAGGGCCTCGCACAACTCGTTAAACAGCGGAGCGCGAGCCATTCGCCGATCACGTACATTCCCTACGATCAGGCCTACGAGCCGGGATTTGAAGACATGCTTCGCCGCGTGCCATCGCTCAAAAAACTGCAGGCGATCGCAGGCTTTTCTCCCAGGATTCCGCTCCACACAATCGTCGATCGTGTGATCGCGCACTTCCGCGAGCGAGCCGTGGCAGCGATACCCGAGCATGAGTCGCGTGTGCCGCTGATGATCTCGGCAGCGGAAGAAGCGGGGAAAACAGCGAGACCCTAGCAGGCCAGCTTACGACCGACCGGCAATGGTCTATGGAAAGCGCTACTTCAACAGGGCCCGGTGAGAACTTCTATTATTCCGGAACTGAATTGGAAGCAATGGCCGAGGCACGCAACTATTGCCAGTGGATTCTGCGGTATTTTGCGCCATACCTTGGCGAGAAAATAGTCGAGATCGGAGCGGGCGCGGGCACGTTTTCCGAACTTCTATTAAGGCGCAAGGAAACTTCAGAACTGGTGCTGTTTGAAGCTGCTGAAAATCTCTTCCCTCTGCTACGGAACCGGTTTAACGATGACAGAGTGCGGTTGCATTTGGGCGCATTCGCACCCGCGGTTTTGACCGGGGCGCCGGATTCGGTAGTCCTCGTCAACGTTCTTGAGCACATCTTGGATGATGAACGCCTGCTCTCGCAAATTCAAAAATGCTTGAAAGTTGGCGGGAGTCTCCTTTTGTTTGTTCCGGCATCGCAATGGAATTTCGGTTCTTTGGACGAGGCATTCGAACATCACAGGCGATATAGCAAACCGGCACTGCGAAAAAAACTCGAGCACGCCGGATTTCGGATCGAAAGGCAGCGTTACGTCAACTTTATGGGCATTGCTTCGTGGTTCCTGGCTGGAAAAGTTCTGCGTCAAACAACGATCAAGCCTTCCCAAGTGCGCTGGTATGACCGTTGGATTATCCCATGGAGCTTCAAGCTTGAGCGGCTCTGCGAGCCGCCCATTGGCCAAAGTCTTCTGGCGGTGGCATCGAAATGAATTTTCCCGGCTGGTGGCGGAAAATTAGTATTTATGAGCGGATTCTCGTCCTCCTGTTCATTGTGTCTTTGCCGCTTGTGAATCCATGGGTTCGAGGAGACGGCGTCGGCTACTACGCATATGCACGTGCTTTGGTGGTGGATCGTAACCTTCAGTTTGAGCCAGATTGGCTGCATGCAAATCCGAGCTTTCGCGACGGCAGAGTAGACGCCGATGGCCGCATTCGCGCGGATGAATACACATCCACCGGCCATCTGGACAATCACTTCACCATTGGGCCGGCTTTGATTTGGATGCCCTTCCTCACAGCGGCTCATGCAATAGTTCTTGGCGCGAACCGGCTCGGCGCTCGCATTCCCGCAGATGGATTTTCATGGCCTTATCTCGACACTATGGCTATCGTCACCGCGGTTGCCGGCTTCATAGGCCTGCTCATCTCTTTTCGGCTTGCTCAAAAATATTTTCCGGCGCGTTGGGCGTTTTTGGCGACTCTGGGAATCTGGTTTGCTAGCTCTTTGCCCGTCTACATGTACTTCAACCCGTCGTGGTCTCATGCCCAGTCGGCATTTGTGGTGGCGCTCTTTCTTTGGTACTGGGATCGCACCCGGAACGAACGCACACTCCGACAGGGGGTCGTCCTTGGACTGATCGGCGGGCTCATGATGGATATGTATTATCCCAACGCAATATTTCTTCTGGTTCTTGTCGTGGAATTCGCAATTGGCCTGGCGAAGCGGGCGAAATCCGAGGCGCTAGGGGCATCTTATGCGAAGCATCTCATCGGGCTTTATGCGGCTTTTGCTGGCGCTCTGGTGCTCGCGTTTTCGCCAACGCTGATAACCCGCCGGATAATTTTCGGCAGCTTTTTCGCAACAGGGTATACGGAAATCGGGGCCTGGAGCCTCAAAAATCCGTTGTGGGGCCGAGTACTTTTTTCAGCAGATCACGGGCTGTTTAGCTGGACGCCGATTCTCCTGCTGGCATCTGCGGGATTACTGTTCTTGTGGCGCCGGAACAGAACGCTTGGCGGCGCGCTAGCACTCTCTGCCGGAGCATTTTATTTTCTAATTGCAACGTATCCGGACTGGGATGGAATCTCGTCCTACGGCAATCGCTTCTTTGTGTCCCTGACTCCAATATTTGTGCTGGGCCTCGCAGCATTCCTGGCAGCATATGAACAATTATGGCGCAAGCGCGCCGGGGCGGTGTCCAGCGCCATCGCGGTATTAGGCCTGCTGATCGCCTGGAATTTCGGCCTGATATATCAGTGGGGCATGCACTTGATTCCAGATCGCGGATCGATCTCGTGGGACGAAATGGTCTCCAACCAATTCCGCGTGGTTCCGGCGGACTTTTCCGAATCGCTCACTCGTTATTTCACAGGCCGCCACGAACTGATGAGACAGATCGAAAACAGAGATTTGCGTCAATTGGGAGAAGAGCAGCCTTCTGCAAAGGGGCCAATGGTGGAGAAATGAGCAGAATGGAGCCAACAGCGAACGGAAATCGTCAGATCACTCACGCGATTCAAGTGACGGTGGCCGATGTTCTTGCTGCCGTGCTGACGTCTTGCGAGGAAACTGCAAATGCTGTGCGAATCTGAAGGTGCTTCTATGATGACGGCCTCTGCCGCGCCCGCGACGGGCGAAAAGACAAGCGAGAGGAAGATGCGCGTATTGCTGCTGTGTTCGCATCCCACGCAATACGGTTCTCCCATGTGGCGGCGATTCTCGCAGCATTCCAAGCTGGACGTGCTTGTGGCGTATTGCAGTATGCAGGGCGCTCAGGCGCAGATGGATCCTGATTTTGGCGTGAAAGTCGCGTGGGACGTGCCACTGCTCGATGGCTATCCCTGGATTCAGCTTAAGAATGTTTCTCCCCGCCCCAGGGTAGGCGGCCTTTTTGGCTTGATCAATCCTGGCATTTGGAAGGTAATACGCGCGGAACGGTTTGATGCCGTTGCTATCTTCACCGGATATATGTGTGCGACTTTCTGGATAGCTCTCGCCGCCGCGAAACTTTCTGGCATTCCCGTTATGTATGGCACCGATGCCACCACGCTCCACCCCATTGACGGGCGAGGCTGGAAAACGCCCGTCAAAAAATACCTGTGGCCGCGGCTATTTCAAATGGCGGATATGGTGATCGCACCGTCCAGCGGGACAGCCGCGCTAATGCGTTCCCTGAATGTGCGGGAAGAGAAGATCACTTTGATGCCCTACGTGGTTGACAATGATTGGTGGATCGAAAACGCCAGCCGGGTTGACCGCAAGTCTGTTCGAAGAGCTTGGGGAATACCGGAGGATGCGCGCGTTGTTCTTTTTTGCGCCAAGCTTCAGCCATGGAAGCAGCCACAAGATTTGCTGCGCGCTTTTGCTAGCGCAAATATTCCCAACACCTATCTCGTCTACGCGGGAGATGGCTCTTTGCGTGAGCCATTGGAGCGCGAAGCAAAGGAGCTGGGCGTTAGCGAACGGGTTCGTTTTCTTGGATTCGTGAATCAGTCTGCTTTGCCGCAGGTCTATTGTTCTTCCGACGTGATGGTCCTGCCCTCGGAATACGAGGCCTTTGGCGTTGTTGTAAATGAAGCAATGCTCTGCGGATGTCCAGTGATTGTGAGTGATCGGGTTGGAGCGCGGCTCGACTTGGTGCAGGGCGGTGTAACCGGCTGCGTTTATCCGTGTGGAGATATCGCCAGCCTGTCGTCCTGCTTGCAGAAAATGCTGTCGGATCCCGCGTGGCTCTTCAAACAAAGAGAAGCCGCGCGCGCCCGCATAGCTCGATGGTCTCCGGAACTTTATGTTCAGAGTTTTGTTGATGCCGTTGCTGGTCGAACTAGCAAACGATAGTTCGCCAGTATTGTTCCGCTATGATTGAAGCGAGAGGTCAAGTAAGGACTTTTTGATGAGATTGGTATCGATATCAGAGCGGAACAAGCAGTCGCTCATCACCGTGGTCGTGTGGCTGATGGGATTGTGGGTCGCTTGGACTGTGGGCCACTGGGTCGCCAACGGAGAGACCAATCTGCTGATATTCGCAGCTGTTGGCGTGGTTCTTGTAGCGATTGCGCTGATGATCCTTCGAAACTGGCACGCCGGCTTCTACTTCTTCCTGGTCTGGCTTCTGTTCGAAGACCTTATTCGCAAATATCTTGGCAATAACATGGCCATTTTTTTTGCCAAGGATGCTTTGGCGGGCCTCAGCTACATCTCTCTGCTGTTGGCAATTCGCCGCAAGGAAGCAACCGCCTTCCGCCCTCCCTTCTTGCTTTTCTTGACTTTCTTTTTCTGGTTTGCCGTTCTCCAGGTGTTCAATCCCTATTCTCCCAGCCCGCTCTTTGGGTTCCTCGGGCTGAAAGTCGATTTTTTTTACATCCCGCTGATGTTTCTTTCGTACGCGCTCATTCGTGATGAGCATGATCTCCAACGATTCTTGCTGGTATTCATGGTCCTTGCGATTGTCATCTCCGGTCTGGGAGTTATCCAGGGAATCGTGGGTCCTCAGTTTCTGAACCCTCCAACGCTCCAACGCGATATTCGCGAACTCGGTTCGCTAGATAAAGTGACTCCGCTTACTAACCAGCTGTTCTTTCTTCCGTGTGCCGTCTTCGTAAGTTCGGGCAGATTCGCTCTATATCTGATCCTTGCGGTTATCGTAGGCATGGGAACGGCGGGCTATTTTGTTCTCTCGTCCTTAAAAGGGCGAATGACTACGTATATCGGAATTGGATTGGTGGCCGTGGCTATCATGTTGAGCGGTTCACGCAGCGCATTCCTTTTCTCCTCGATCAGCGCCCTTGCTCTTTGCGCGGCGTTTCTATGGGGTGCGCCGTGGCGTTGGGGCCGCGGACGCCGCCTCGTCAAGGCAATCAGACGAAGCCTGATCGTTGCCAGCCTTGCATTAGCTGCGTTTATCCTGATTTTTCCGGCTGCGGCAGGTTCCCGGCTGGGCTATTATTCTCAAACTCTTTCCCCGTCCAGTTCTGCTTACGAATTGGGAGACCGATCATGGACTTATCCCATGGAGGAACTAGGCAAAGCCTTTGATGGCCCGCACTGGATTGTCGGAAATGGAACAGGAACAGCCACGCTCGGCGTTCAGTACGTCAGCCAGATTGTTAAAAAGCCGCTCCCCGACGTCACGGTTGAAGAAGGATTTGGCCAGATGATCGCAGAGATGGGAATCCTGGCGCCTATTTTGTGGATTCTATGGACTGTTTCGCTGCTAATTGCGTGCTGGAGGGTTGCAGTTCACTTGAAGGAGACGCGATTCTTCCCGATTGGGATCGCTATCGTTTGGTACGGCGTTTTGCTCCTCTTTGGACTGACCTATCTGGGTTTGGATGCGTATCAAAACTACGTCAATAATGCCTTTTTGTGGCTGCTCGTCGGCATTCTGTTCCGCCTGCCGGAACTGGCCGCTCAGGACGTTGCCGTTCCAGCGGCCGCTCTGGACGTTCAGAATTCATGATAAATAAACCCAAGCCGCGGATTGCTGTAGTTTCTCCGTTCCTCGACAAGCAGCATGGCACGGAATTATGTGTCGCAGAACAAGTGGAAAGGCTTGCTGACGAATACGAATTCCACGTGTACAGCACGCGAATCGCGGATATGGATACGCGCAAGTTCAGATGGCACCGGATTCCCGATATTCCCGGCCCGCACTTGGTGAAATATATTTGGTTTTTCTGTGTGAATCACCTGTGGCGCTGGCTTGGCCGCGTTTCGGGCAAGGTCGATTTCGACCTCACTTACTCGCCGGGAATCAACTGTTTCGATGCAGAACTGATCGCTGTGCATATGGTGTTCGCCGAGTTTTTTGAGCGGGTCCACGGGAGCTCGATTGCGCGGGCAAGCCAGTCAGGCTCGTGGTTCCGAACGATCCACCGAAGGTTGTTTTACCGGCTCATCATTTTGCTGGAGCGGCAGATTTATGTGCGGCCAACTCTTCCGCTTATTGCTGTTTCACGAAAAGTTGAAAATGATCTAAAGCGATTTTACGGCTGTAGGAGTTCCTCTTTTGTCGTATATAACGGAATTGAATCATCGAGATTCAATCCACACGTTCGGCAGAGCCTTCGTGGTCGGGCTCGAGCCAGCCTCGGCTATTCGGAATCCGATTTTGTGCTGCTGCTGATAGGCAACGACTGGAGAACAAAGGGCCTGCACTGTTTGCTCGAGGCCGCCGCTCTCCTAAAGCCGCGATCTGTGAAAGTAGCCGTGGTTGGAAAGGACGACATTTTGCCTTTTCGAGCGCTACTGGACAGCAGAGGCTTGAATTCGAGCGTTCAGTTCCTGCCCTTAAGGCCAGATCCTGAATTCTATTACGCAGCGGCGGATGCATACGCCGGTCCTTCTCTGGAGGATGCCTTTGGGATTCCTCCGCTCGAAGCCATGGCCTGCGGTCTTCCCGTTATCGTTAGCAGACAGGCCGGGGTCAGCGAGCTGATCGCCCATGGAGAGGATGGGTACATCCTCGAAAATCCCCAGGAACCGCGGGAGCTTGCATCTTTGATAGCGAAGCTTTGCGAGGATAAAGAACTCAGGCAGCGTATAGGTCACAGGGCTGCTGAGACGGCGCGCCAATACACATGGGAGCGTAACGCCGCACGTTTCCACGAGATCCTGCAGCATGTATTGGAGAAAAAACATGCGAATCACTGCATGGTGACGGAACCTGTCTGTCCGGAGGCTCGAGATTGAACGCGCGGCACTTCTCGTTTGGCTCATGATTGTTGGACTTTTCTCCGGAATTTCCAGCGTCGGTGGAGTTCAAACCGCCGGGCGCCAAACGGCCGCGGCATTGACGAATATTGCGAACGATCTCGGCTGGCCATGCTTTTTTATGAGTCTTAACGATTCCTCGGAAGAGCACGAAGCCTGTGCGGCGGGCACGCATTTTCGCTTTCGTGGCTTTGCTCGCCGGAAATCGGCATTCACGCTCGAAGCTCTCAATCTTGCGCGAGGCAAGCCGAAACTGATTTTTGCGGCCCATCCAAATCTATCGCCGATCGCATCGGCCATGAAAGTTGTCGCAGGAAATGCGCGAATCATTGCCGGAACGCACGGAATCGAAGTGTGGCAGCCGTTATCGGCCATGCGGCGCAGAGCGCTTCGCCAGGCGGACCTGATCGTTGCTCCCAGTTCAGATACCATGCGCAGACTCGCACAAATTCAAGGCGTCCCAGAAGGCAAAATACGCAAGCTCCCATGGCCGCTCGACCCTGAATTTCTGGCACTCGCCAGTTTTCCGGTCAATTTGCCGCCGCCCGAGGGATTTCCGCATGGCCAAGTCGTGCTTTCGGTCGGCCGTTGGTCTTCGGCGGAACGCTACAAAGGTGCCGATATATTGATTCACTCTGTCGCCAAGCTTTCAGCTGACTTCCCTGACGTTCATCTTGTTTTGGTGGGCCCCGGCGACGACATTCCCAGGCTTAAGCAAGAGGCGGAGGATTGTGGCGCGCCACAACGCATTCATTTTTTCACTGAGCTTTCTCGAAACGAGCTCGGCGCCTGTTATTTTAACGCTCACGTTTTTGCGCTGCCCAGCACTGGCGAGGGCTTTGGCCTGGTTTTTCTCGAGGCAATGGCATTTGCAAAGCCGGTCCTTGGCGCAAATGCGGGTGGAATCCCAGATGTTGTGGAACATGATCGTGAAGGATTGCTCGTTAGCCCGGAAACAGAGGCTGTCTCATCCGCGCTCGCACAACTGCTTTCAAATCCTGTCCTGCGGGCCGAACTTGGGAAGCGCGGCAAACAGCGCGTTATACGCGAATTTTCATTTGAATGCTTCCAGCAACGCTTGCTGAATACAGTGAAGGAACTAATCGAAGCAGCGCCAGCCGAAGTTGATTTGGCCAAACCATGAACATACTCATGACCGCGCAGGCATACTATCCATTTTATGACAAGGGCGGACCGGCCGTCAAAGTACGCGCGATTGCACTTGGCCTGGCAAAACTGGGTCACTCGGTAGCAGTTCTCACTTCAGATTGGGGATTTCAGCCATCGATGGCTCCAACCATGTCCGCAGGGAAATGCCGCTTAGGTTGGTGCGCCCAGGAGTCCGGGGTAACAACATTTTTCCTTCGAAGCGTAGGGCGCTATCGCGCGCTGTCCTTGAATCCAGATGTGTTAACATTTTCATCGCGCCGTATCAGGGGATACGACGTCGTGCACGTGTATGGTCTTTACGACTTTCTGGGCCCTGCCGTGACTTTCTTCTGTCGCAGCAATCATATCCCGTATGTCGTGGAGCCTATGGGCATGTTTCGCCCAATCGTTCGCAATATCGGCATGAAGAAGCTCTATCACCGCATGTTTGGGAAAAAACTTCTTGGGGCCGCCCAGCGCCTGATCGCGACGTCGGGCCAGGAAAAGGGAGAGCTTGTGGCTGAAGGCATTGACCCAACCCGGATAGTTGTGCGGCGCAACGGTGTCGAATTGCCTTCCTTTTTATTGGAATGGGGAGCGTTTCGCGCGCAATGGAACATTCCACCCGATGCGCAACTAGTTCTATTTCTCGGCAGGTTGGAAGCAAAAAAAAGCCCGGAGTTGTTGCTGACTGCTTTTGCGGAATGGCGCAGGAAATCCCAGGCCGCCGCACCTTGTTTTCTTGCAATTGCTGGGCCTGAACAGCAGCGCGGCTATTCTTCGCGGCTTACTTCGATGGCGTCCTCGTTGGGCGTCGCGGATTCTGTTCGCCTTACTGGGCCGCTTTACGATGAGAAGAAATGGAGCGCCTATCGCGATGCGGATGTTTTCGTACTTCCTTCGCAGAACGAGAACTTCGGCAATTCGGCCGCCGAAGCGATGGCGTGCGGCACTCCGGTTATTGTGACGGATCAGTGCGGAATTGCCCCGCTCATTGCCGATAAGACTGGTTTGGTTGTCGCTCATGATGCGAGCGCAATAGCAAATGCCTTGCAGCTTATCCTTGAAGATCCGACCATTGCGTCGCGCTTTCGTAGTGCCTGTCCGGCGGTTGTCAGCGGACTTTCTTGGGAAGAGCCCATTTCCCAAATGCTAAGCGTATATCGCGCCGCTTGCCGAAAGGTGCTGTAACATGAAAGCTCACCGGGCTTTCTATTGCGCGCTGTCGCAGGTGTATGGCTCGGCGAGCGTGGGCATTGGCCGAGTGCATTTTGTTGAACGGCTTCGTCGGGAAAGCTGAGCTTTCTCAGGCAGGTAAACCAATTCTTATGTGTGGAATTTGCGGAATCATCGGTAATGAAAACCAAACCGCGGCGATGAAGCGGGTTCAGCGAATGATGCAGGCCATGACGCATCGCGGGCCTGATGGTGAAGGCCGTTTCGCTGCTCCTGGCGCTGCTTTTGGCATGCGGCGGCTCAGCATCATCGATCTTCCCGGAGGCCAGCAGCCCATCTGGAATGAATCCGGAACGATTGCCGTGGTATTCAACGGAGAAATCTATAATTTCCGCGAATTGCGCCGCTCGCTCGAGGACCATGGTCATGCTTTCTCCACGCAATCCGATACGGAGACTCTCGTCCACGCCTATGAAACATGGGGAGCGGACTGCGTTCGGCATCTGCGCGGCATGTTTGCTTTCGCCATCATGGAATTGCCTGATGGAAAGATGAATCGCCCACGCCGCGTGTTTCTGGCGCGCGACCGCATGGGAATCAAGCCTCTTTACTATGCCTTCGCGGGCGGCAAGTTTCTTTTCGCGTCAGAAGTTCGGGCCCTTTTAGCCAGTGACTGCATTCCGCGGCAGCTTTCATCCTCTTCGGTTTCAAGTTACCTGCTGTTCGGCTCGGTATGCGAACCGATGACGTTGATCGAGGGTATCCGCTCCTTACCTCCCGGATATTGCGGCTACGTTTCGGCCGGCGCTCCCTCTCTTTTTGAGCCTAAGCCGTATTGGACAGTTTCCGATGCGACGCAATCTGCCGAGGTGCACTCTACTGGATCCGCCACTGAACATATCCGCGCAGCCTTGGAGGACTCTGTCCGTTGCCATCTTATCTCGGACGTTCCGCTTGGCGTCTTCTTGAGTAGCGGAGTTGATTCCACGGCTCTCGCCGCAATTGCCAGCAAACAATCTGCGCGGGTAAAAACGTTCACGGTGGTCTTCTCCGAGCAGGAATTCAGCGAAGCAGAGCTGGCCCGCTCGACGGCCAATCGCCTGGGAACAGAACATTCTGAACTTTTGCTGACTGGCGAGGAAATGCGCGTGCGTTTGGATGAAGCCATCTCCGGATTCGATCAGCCAAGCGCAGACGGCATGAATACCTACTTCATCTCCTGGGCGGCGCGGCAGGCAGGTCTAAAAGTAGCTTTGTCTGGCTTAGGCAGCGATGAAATTTTTGGCGGGTACAGCACCTTTCGCGCCACGGCGCAAGTTTCGCGGCTTATGGCCAGCGCCCGATTTGCGCCTGAATTCCTCCGCAAGGCGGCAGTTCGCGTAGGTCTTTCGGGAGCATCCAACGGCACGCGTCCCGACAGAATGCGCAAAGCAAGCTCCGCATTCATCCAGCCAGCCGATCTTCCGCATCCGTATTTCTTCACGCGCACGCTTTTCGCGCCGCAGGCCGCGGGAGAACTCCTGCGCGCGTCTTCCGACACTTGGAAAAACTCGCCGTGGTGGCAATGGATAGCGAAAGCTGCGGAAGATACAGCGCAGCTCGACCGTTTCACTGCTGTTTCCTGGCTGGAAACCCGCTCGTATCTGGTCAGCATGCTCCTTCGCGACACCGATAGCATGAGCATGTGCCATTCTCTCGAGGTTCGCGTGCCCTTTCTCGATGATGCAATCTTGACAATGGCCCTCTCCTGCCCGGAAGCCGCCAAGAACAAAAAAGGCGTCAGAAAGTCTCTTCTGATTGAAGCTCTCGGCGATTTGATTCCGGCGAACATTGTTCAGCAACCTAAGCGGACGTTCACTTTGCCCTGGGAAGTTTGGTTGCGCGGACCATTGCGGCAACAGGTCCAATCGAGTCTGTCGAATTGTGACCCCAGCCTCGCCTCTATCATCGATACTAATGAGGTCACAAAGATCTGGCAGGGGTTTCTTGCAGGCCGAACGAGCTGGTCCCGGCCGTGGAGCATTTTTGTCTTGAATGAATGGGTGACACGGAACCTGCCAAGCGCATCGAATTTTTTGGCATCCGCATCAGAAGGTAAGGCGGCAGCTCCCGCGCTACACTAACGCGGAGAGTCTCGCTTGCGCGAGAGCAAGGGAAAAACCCAGCGATCATGATCATCTTGGGTATCAATGCATACCACGCGAACGCTTCGGCGGCGATTCTCGTGGATGGCCGCTTGATCGCCGCGGTCGAAGAAGAACGGCTCAATCGCGTCAAGTATGCTGCGGGCTTGCCGCACCGCGCGATTCAATACTGTTTGCAGGCCGCTGGAGCGAAGCTGTGCGACGTCGATCACATTGCCATTCCGCGCGACCCCTGGGCCCGCATTGGAACGAAGCTGCGCTTTGCGCTGCGCATGCCTCGTTTCGCAATGGAACGCGCCAAGGTTGCTGCTCGTTTTGGAGGAATCCAGCAGGAATTGGCTGCCGCGCTGGACTTGGACGCGAAGGCGATTCGCGCGCAGTTTCATCGCATCGAACATCATCGCGCCCATTTGGCCAGCACTTTCTTTGTCTCGCCATTCGAGCGCGCGGCGGTGCTTTCCGCCGACGGCCTCGGCGACTTCGCCAGCACAATGTGGGGCGTGGGCGAGGGTTCTCAAATTCGAACTGCGGGGGCTGTTTCGTTCCCCCATTCCCTCGGCATGTTTTATACAGCAATGACGCAGTACCTCGGCTTCTGCAAATTTGGCGACGAATACAAGGTCATGGGCCTGGCTGCCTACGGTTCTCCGGCTTATCTTAAGCAGTTTCGCGACATCATCTCTGTCGGCCGGCCGCTTGGTGTGCGGCTGAACCTTCGCTACTTCACGCACCATAAATCAGGTCCCGAAATGACCTGGAAAGAAGCTGGCGCAACGCCGGTGCTAGGGCGGCTTTTTTCGCCTTATCTTGAGCAACAATTTGGTCCGGCGCGCGCACCAGAAGAGCCCATCAGCGATCGTCATAAAGATTTTGCCGCCTCTATGCAAGCGTGTTTGGAGGAGATCCTGCTAGCTAATGTCAACGCACTTCACCAGCAGACGAACGTAAAAAACCTCTGCCTCGCCGGCGGAGTTGCCTTCAATTGCGTCGCCAATGGCAAAATCCTCGAGCGCACTCCTTTTGAACGTGTCTACGTGCAGCCGGCAGCAGGTGATGGCGGGCTCTGCGTAGGAGCTGCTTTTGCCGTTCAGCACGAAGTGCTTGGAAAGCCCCGATCTTTTCAGATGGATCATGCGTTCTGGGGACCGGGCTTTGAGCCATCCGAAATTCGCGTCGCTCTCTCAGGGAATTCTTTGGATACAGACAATGTTCAAATTGCCGAACTCGATGAGGATGCCTTGCTCCACGCAACCGCAGCGCGCATCGCTCAAGGAAAAATCGTGGGATGGTTTCAGGGTCGTGCGGAGTGGGGGCCGCGCGCGCTTGGCAACCGCAGCATTCTGGCCGATCCACGCCGCAGCCAGATGAAAGACATCTTGAACCGGCGCATCAAACATCGCGAAAGTTTTCGTCCGTTCGCGCCGTCAATTCTTGAGGAATCCACGGATGAATTTTTTGAGCAGACCCATCCTTCACCTTTTATGACTTTCGCCTATCCCGTCCGCGTGTCGAAACGTGCGGTAATTCCCGCGCCCACGCATGTGGACGGCACGGCGCGCTTGCAAACCGTGAATCGCAATACGCATTCTCTCTATTGGCGATTGATTCGAGTTTTCGGCGATATCACCGGCGTGCCTGTCCTTCTCAATACTTCGTTCAATGACAATGAGCCGATTGTTTGCAGCCCGCAAGAGGCGCTGGCTTGCTTTGAACGCACCAAAATGGATGTTCTGGTTCTGGGTAACTTTATGCTCGAGAAGAAATCGTCAGAAAGTTTGAGTGAGAATACTTCTGCCGAAGTGCTGGGTATGAAACGCTAACAACTTGGGAAACTTGCTGTGCGCATCTTATTATTGAACGAATATTTTCCGCCGGACACTTCCGCGACGGCCAAAATGGCCGCGCTGGTAGCGAACGCACTTGCGCGGCGGCATGAAGTGACCGTCCTTGCCGGCCGGCCCTCATACGATCCGGACGAACATTATCCGTTCGCATTTCTTCGGCGCGAGCAGCGCGACGGCATTGCCGTGGAGCGGGTCGGCTCTACTGTCTATTCTCGCCACCAAATGAGCAAGCGCCTCGCCAACTATCTCTCTTACGTATCTCTGGCCGTTCCGCGGGCGTTGAGCATCAGAACGGATTTGATTCTCGCGATGACCGACCCGCCATTTGCTGGAATCGTTGGGGCCATGCTCGCCCGCATCAAACGCGTTCCATTTGTCTATAACATTCGTGATCTTTATCCCGATATGGCTGTCGGGGGAGATATCGTTCGTCCGCGAACATGGGTAAGCGCCTGGGAGAAGTTGCATCGCGCGGCCCTTCGGCGCGCTGCCCGCGTAATTGTCCTCGGCGAGGATATGCGCGACCGCGTTCTGGCGAAAGGTGTCGATGCGCGCCGCGTCGTCGTTGTTCGAGACGGCATTTCCTTGCCGGTGCCGGATGCGCAACCGGATCATCCCGCCATTCGCGAGATTCGCGGCTCTGGCGAATTCATCGTGCTGCATGCCGGCAATCTCGGTTTTTATGGGGCATGGCCGACGCTGCTCGAGGCCGCCAGAATTCTGCCGCAGAACGGCATTCGCCTGGTTTTCGTCGGAGACGGAGCAAGCCGAAATCAGCTCGAACAATCCAGTCAAGACTGCGGGATAGTTCGCTTCCTTCCCTTCCGTCCGGCGAACGAAATTCCTTGTGTCCTTGCCGCCGGCGATGTTCACGTGGTGACGATCCGCAGAGGCCTCGACGGCGTGGTTGTTCCCAGCAAGCTCTACTCGATCCTCGCTGCTGGCAGACCGGTTCTCGCGGTCGCTCCGGAAGAGACTGATGTCGCGCGAATTATCCGGCGCGAGCGTTGTGGATTGGTGGCTGATCCGGATAAGCCCGCCGAAGTTGCCTCGGCGATTGAGTCGCTGAAAAATGATCCCGCTCAACTTGCTCTCATGGGACAGCGGGCTCGCGAAGCGTCACGCCAGTTCGCCAGAGCGAACGAACTCGACAAATTTGTTAGCGTCGTTGAAGAAGCACAATCTCATGCTGCACAGGGGCATTCATAAATGTGGAATGGCAAAAAGGTGCTGGTTACTGGGGGCGCGTCGTTCATTGGTTCGAATCTGGTGGACGCTTTGCTTGAGCGCGGGGCGCGAATCCGCGTTGTGGATGATCTTTCCAGCGGCCGGCTGGAAAATATTCAGGAGCATATACTGAACGGCAAAATTCGCTTCATCGAAGCGGACCTGCGCGAACCAGGTGTCGCTCGCGCGGTTATGAAGGACATCCAAGTGGTTTTCCATCTCGCCGCTGATCACGGCGGGCGCGGCTATGTGGATTTGCATCAGGCTGGTCCCGCGTCAAATCTGCTCCTCGACGGAATCGTCTTCTGGGAAGCAGTGAAAGCAGGCGTGGAAAAGGTCTGCTATGCCTCGTCCGGCTGCGTGTATCCGAATTATATGCAGACCGACACTACTAAGGAGATTTATTTGAAAGAGTCCGACGTGAAACCGCCGCACGATGCTGACAATATGTACGGCTGGGCAAAATTAATGGCCGAGATGACCCTCCAGGCCTATCACCGCGAGCACAATCTGGGCGCGGCTTCATGCCGTTACTTTACCGTTTACGGCCCGCGAGGCGTGGAAAATCACGCGGTAATCGCCATGATTGGACGCGCGTTTGTGGGCCAGAACCCCTTCGAAATCTGGGGCGACGGCCAGCAAATCCGCAATTGGACTTACGTGGACGACATCGTGGAAGGCACTATTCTAGCCGCCGTGAAGATCAATGACGGGACCGCCGTGAACTTGGGCACCATGGAACGTGTTCGCGTCATCGACGCCGCGCAACTGGCTCTTGAATACGCAGGCAAAAAAGCCGATTTCAAGTTCCTGCGCAATATGCCCACCGGCCCCGCGAATCGCGTCGCAGACAACTCCCTTGCGAAGAAATTGCTCGGCTGGGAGCCGCAGGTCATGTTTCGCGATGGCTTGCGCAGAACCATGGATTGGTATTTTGCAGATCGCCGCCCAGACGAAGTCAGGGACCGCTTGGAAACAATGCTTACCGCACGCTGAATTCAGGGGTGAACCGTGGTATCGAGCAGTTGGATCGCTTTCGGAATCGCTTTAATGGTCTCCTTTCTCGTCACCTGGCCAGTGAGGCAATTTGCACTGTATGTCGGATTCGTTGACCGGCCCAGCGCGCGTAAAGTTCATCTGCGGCCTATGCCCTTGCTGGGTGGAGTGGCAATTTACGTGGGATTTGTGCTCGCGGTTGCCATGACCATAGAGACTGGCATGCGCATGGAAGTTTTGGGCATTGTGAGTGGCGCTACGCTCCTTGCCGTCACTGGCATTCTCGACGATAGCGGCATTCTCCACCATCAAATCAAACTCTTTGTGAGCATGCCTCTGGCCGCGTGCATGCTCGTGGCCGCAGGAATTCGTCCTGCCATCTTCTCGCAAATCATCGGTGGCAAAACAGGAACGCTTATCGACGTATTGCTCACCATCCTTTGGGTCGTCGGCATCACTGCCGCTTTCAGTATCTTGGACCATATGGATGGTTTGTGCGCCGGCGTGGCGGCGATTGCCGCGGCCTTTTTCACTCTTTCCGCGGTGCTTAACGGGCAGCGCATGGTTTGCACGCTTGCCGCGGCCGCCTTGGGCGCTTCATTGGGCTTTTTGCGGTGGAACTTTGCTCCGGCAAAAATTTTCATGGGTGATGGCGGCGCGATGTTCCTGGGATTCCTCATGGCCACGCTTGGGCTGAAACTGCGGCCGGCCGTCGCTCATCCGGCAGTGGACTGGCTCGCGCCGGTGCTAATCCTCGCAGTTCCTATCTTTGATACGACCTTGATTTCCATTTCGCGCTCTCGCCGCGGGCTTTTGCCATTCGCTTCTCCCGGCAAAGATCACACCGCTCATCGGCTTTCGAATCTGGGCCTCGGACACACGCGGGCTGTTTTAACTGTGTACCTCGTCGGCTGCGTTTTCGGAATCCTAGGCGTTGCGATTTCCTACCTCCGCTATTTCGAGAAAGGCGCTCTTTGCGTGTTTCTCTTGGCGACAGCTGTATTAGCCGTGGTCGCCTTGGAGCGTTCGCCTTACGAAGACCAACGTCAACTGGTCAATCCCGCCGCCCCAGCGCCTCAGCGCCTCACCGGCTCGGACTGACGCACCCACTATGCGCAAGCAAATGGCTACGTTATACTCTCTGCTTCGGAGAAGGAGTCCTGATTGGCCGTTCTGGCGGCCATTGGTTTGCAACGGATAGCAATCTGAAAGCTACCCGGTAAATTCCCGTGAAAAAAGGAAGTCCGTCCGTGGCGAGTCCGTCGTCAAATCATCTTCGCACTTCTAGCTCAACTACAAACGACGGAGCGGTCGCGATCATTGGCGGCTCAGCCGCAGGTTTTTTTACCGCTTATCTGCTGGCTCGCGAAGGGGTCGCTGTCAAGCTCTTCGAACAATCGGAGGAACTGGAGGCGGCCGCACGGACCTTGATTGTCACCCGGCGTATGAACGACCTGCTCGGTGACGCCGGCTCGGCCAGCATAGTCAATGAAGTACGCAAGTTCGAGCTTTTCACCGACGGCCGCGCCGCGACTGTGGCTCTTGCTCACCCGGATCTGATCATTGAGCGCTCCAAACTGATTCGCTCCCTCGCGGAACACGCTCAACGCGCTGGCGCCGAAGTACAGCTCGGACGGAATTTTCGCAAACTGCAGCCTCAGAAAGGAAAGTTGGAGCTTGAACTGCAGCATACGGGCAAAGGCTCGACCGAGCAGTTCGCAGCGAAAACGGTAATTGCCGCCGATGGGTCTTCAAGCGCCGTCGCGAAAGCCGCAGGATGGCCGCAATCCATCACCGTTCCTCTGATTCAAGCGATTGTGCCGCTTCCGAAAGACATGTCCCCCGATACCGTGAGGGTCTGGTTCGTTCCCGACGACACGCCTTACTTCTATTGGCTCATACCTGAATCAGCAGAAAGAGGCGCGCTCGGTTTGATCGGCGAATCCGGCTCAGAAGCGAGAAAGCACCTCGAGGCATTTCTCGAAAAGCGCAAGCTCGAACCCCTGGAATTTCAGGGCGCTCGCATTCCTGTCTACAATCGCTGGGTTCCCGTAGAGAAGGAACTCGATGGCGCGCGCGTTTTCCTCGTAGGCGACGCAGCGGCGCAAGTAAAAGTGAGCACCGTCGGAGGAATCGTAACCGGATTGCGAGGCGCGCTCGGCGTAGCAGAAGCGATTTTGAATCGCGGCTCGCGCGCGGAACTGCGGCGCTTGCGGCGCGAGCTGGATTTGCATCTTCTGATTCGCCGCGCTTTGCACCATTTCCAGCAGGACGATTACAGCAGCCTTGTCGACTCGCTGAATGCGCCGGCCAAACGCTCGCTCAGCCAGTTTTCGCGCGACGAAGCCCTCAAACTTCTCTGGCGAGTTTGCCTGAATCAGCCTCGCCTCATCCTAATGGGCCTTCGCGGGCTGCTCACTGGCGGACGCCGCTTCTATCAGGAAAATCCCTAAAAGCTGCCCAGCATGTACTTCCTCGGGATATCGGCGCTTGCTCACAATACCGCCGCCGCGCTCCTGGGTGAGGCCGGCATTGTTGCCGCCATCGAAGAATCGAAACTCATCCGTTCACGCGACGCAAGTGGTATTCCTCGCGCTGCCATCCATTTCTGCATGGAGCGCGCTGGAATCGACTGGCGCGACATCGGCGCAATTGCCGTCGCCAACCGTCCGTGGCGGGTGTGGACGCGTCGGGCTGCCTTTCATTCGAAGTTTCTCGCCACCTCGCCAATCTCCAGCGCCTATTACGAAAGCAAAGCCATCGGAGAACTCGCGACCGAATTAAACAATCAGCGCATTCTCCGTCTGATGTCCGCAGATGCGCGCGTTCCTTTGTTGGCCTTCGATCATCATCTCTGCCACGCAGCCAGTGCTTTTTATGCCGCTTCTTTTTCGCGGGCGCTCATCGTCACCTCCGACGAACAAGGCGGCGGTCAATCGGGCATCGTTGCCCTCGGTGATTCAGGCAAGATTCGCGTGCTTCATACCGCTCCGTTTCCTGATTCTCTTGGCTGGATATATTCGCAAATCACTGAGCTGCTCGGTTTCGTCCCGCATGAGCATGAACATAAAACTCAATGGCTCAGCGTCACGGCAGAGCCGCGCTATTTGGACATTTTTCTCCGCATGATTCGGCGTCCCGGTAGCGCATTTCCAAAACTGGCTCCTTCATTTTTCAAGCGAGGATTCGCCGGCCGGCTGGCCTTTTCGCAAATTTTCTACGAGCAGCTCGGAATTTCTGCGCAGCATCGATCGGAACTCCCCGACAAAACGCGCGCAGAGATTGCGAGCAGCCTCCAGAGGGCATGCGAGATTGTCGTCACAGATCTGGCCCAAATGCTCCGTGAGCGATACAACTCCGACAACCTTTGTCTTGCCGGAGGGCTCTTCCTGAATCCACTGTTAGTTGCTGAAATCGAACAAAAGGCCGGTTTTGCCCATGTTTTTGTTCAGCCCGCCGCCGGAAATGAAGGCACTGCGCTCGGCGCTGCCTATCTCGCCCGCCACAACAAGATTCCCACCCCTGCCGCGCATGCGCTTTCGCATATGTACTTGGGGCCAAGCTACTCCAATGAAGAAATAAAGGCTGTTCTCGACAATTGCAAAGCAACTTATCGCTGGATTTCCTCAGACGATGAAATTATCCACCAAACCGTAAAACTATTGCTCGCCGGGAAAATTGTCGGCTGGTTTCACGGCGCAGCGGAATTCGGTCCCAGAGCGCTGGGCAATCGCAGCTTGCTCGCCTCGCCGTGGGCTGCCTACGTCAAAGAAAACCTGAATGATTTCGTGAAGCACCGCGAACCGTTTCGGCCCTTCGCGCTTTCCGTGCCAGAGGAGGACGCCAGCAAATATTTTCAAGCCACGCCAGTTTCGGCGCAATTCATGGCCTCTATGGCCAAGCTCCGGCCGCAACATTTCGAGCTTCTCTCGGCATACGCGCTGGCGCAGGATTTAGTCCGTTTGCATGTAGTCAAGCGCGAGGCGAATCCGCTTTACTGGTCGCTCCTGAAGGCCTTCGGCGCACAGGCAGCGGCGCCTGTTTTGGTAAATGCCTCATTCAATCTCTTCGGCGAGCCTCTGGTAGTTTCTCCGCGCGACGCAGTTCGCAGCTACTTCTGCTCCGGCGTGGATGCGCTGGCAATCGGCAATTTCATGCTCGTTAAATCCTGAAATCGTTCATTTTCGCCCGTACTTGTCAAGCCACTTCAACTCTTCACGCACTTTGATCTTCCCGTGCCACGGATTATTCGCCAACGAATGTCCCTCTCCGGGGAAAATCAGCAGTGTCGAAGGCACGCCCATGGTATGCAGCGCCCGCTCCAGCAAGTAGTCTTCGCCGACGTAAACGCGAATATCATCCGCTCCGGCCACCATGTGCGTAGGCGTGCGCACCTTGCCAATCTGCCAAATGGCCGCCTCGGCGTTGTAATTTTGCTCCGTCTTCCATGGCAGCCCGCCCAGAAAATAGGCATCATCAAACGTGGTGTCGTCATTTCCCCAATTCACCACGTGTTCGACCGCTCCCGCGCCCGTCACCGCAGCTTTGAAGCGCGCTGTTTGGGTGATGAGCCAGTTTGTCATGTAGCCGCCATAGCTATACCCGCCAATGGTCAAATGATTCGGGTCTGCTGTGCCGTTCTTAACCAGCGCGTCCACGCCTTCCAGAATGTCCTTCCCAGGCCGCGACACAATATGCGGAATAATCCCCAGTGCAAACGCATCGCCGTAGCCGACCGATCCGCGGTAATTCGGCTCGAAGACCAGCCAGCCGTCAGTGGCCGCCAAATCCGCCCATTGGTACCAATCGGCTTCGAAATGATTTCCGTCCGCATCTTCCGGACCGCCGTGGATAAACGTGAACATGCGCAAATTCTTCTCGCCAAATTTCCCAGGTGGATAAATCAGCATGCCTTCAACTGTCGTGCCATCATCTGCTTTCCACTGGAACGTTTTTCCGCGAGGCAGTTGGTCATGCGCCAGCGTTTGATTGAACGATGTGATTCTCTGTGCCTCGGCGATTTTGTTGGGACTCACTGCCAAATAAACTTCCGCCGGACTCTGCAGCGAGGAGTAAACAAAAGCAACTGTAGACGCGTGCGCCGCCGCGGCAAACTCCTCGTATGTGCCGGCATCTGCCGGCTGTTTTGTGAACGCCGCGGAAGGCTCGCCTTCGATGTACGGCTGCACTTCCGTGCCAAGCCTTCCAGCCGCCAGCAAGCTCCCATCAGAAAGCACGGCAAAGCCGTTCATCGAGCCAAAAAACTTGCTGCCCCAGCGCTCGCATCCGTTTCCCGGCGTTCCGCAGTTCGCTGGCGCCGCTGTGCCCGCGCGCACCCAGTAGATCCGCGCCTGCGCATCTTTGTATGGACCATCAACCGCGCCATTCAAAAACGAAAAAAACAAATGTTTACTATCGCGCGCCCAGCGAATCGTATCGAAAAATGCCTGCGGATGGCGCAGCAGGGCAACCGGCTTAATTTGGTTATTGAGTGCCGCAGAGAGGTCGAGCGTGTACAGGCCATCATCATCGAGCGATTCCTCGCGTTTCGAACGGGATTCAGTCGCAAATGCCAGGAACCGGCCATCGGGAGAGCTGGCCAGTTGTTCCACGCGGTACGGCGTCGAGCTTACTTCCCGCGCTTCGGGAGGCTTACCTTCATCAATAGAGCGAGTCCAACTGCGCACGGCGGCAAGATCGATCACGAAAACGTCAGAATTGCGCTCGGATTCGCGATACTGAATCGTGTCTTTCCATTCATTTTTGTACTTGTCTTGTTGCTCTTTCGTCCAAGGATGCCGTGTCGCGAAGAAGATTTCTTTCGAATCCGCTGACCAGGTAAACGCCTGAACATTTTCGCTCGCAGCCGTCACCGGAAATGCCTCGCCTCCACCCACGGAAATTGCATAGACTTGCTTCGCGGCGCGCGCAGAATGCTTCGCGTCTTGGCGCGGCCGATCTGACTGAAATGCAATCCATTTTCCATCGGGAGACCATTCCGCCTCGCTGTCATGTCCGGATGTTGTCAGCGGCCTCAGCGAACCATCGCGCGTGCGATACAACCACAAATCCTCCCGGAAGCGGTTTGCTTGCCAGTCCGCCCTTTCCGTCTGGATCACCACCTCTTGCCCATCCGGAGAAACGACTATCCGGGGGAACGAAACTACATTGAAAAAGGTATCCAGAGTTAAGGGCGGCTTTTTATTTTGCGCTTGCACGCTTGTCCCGCAGCAGAGAATCGCAATGAAGGTAAAGATGAGGCCCGAACATCCTCGAAACACTGAATCCTCCATGAGCCCCTCAATTTTATTGTTGAGCCCAGCGAATTCTACTATTTGCAGTCAGGGCTTGCCAGTTTCCCCGCTACAAAGATTCCGGTATTGTCGGAGGGCACAATTGTAAGATAATGGGTGTTTGTCCTAGGATTCCGGGCTTCAGGTTTGAAACGAGGAGATTCACGTGCGGATATCTGTCATAGGTGCTGGCTATGTTGGTCTGGTCACTGGAGCGTGCTTGGCGGAATTGGGCCACCAGGTTCTTTGCACCGATAACGACGCCCAGAAAATCGATGTGCTCAATGCGGGCAAGTTGCCTATTTTTGAACCAGGCCTCGACGCCATCGTAGAAAAGAATCGCCGAAACGGCCTGTTGTCCTTCTCCTCCGACACCGCCAAAGCTGCCGCAGAAGGTGACGTTATCTTCATTTGCGTAGGCACCCCGCCGCTTCCCAATGGCGATGCCGATTTGAGTTCCATCGATCGTGTCGCCCAGATGATTGCCGCAGAGTCCACTTCAGACAAGCTCGTCGTGGAAAAAAGCACAGTTCCTGCGCAGACCGGCCAGCAGTTGAAACGAGTCCTTGGGATCTACGGACGCACCGGCTCACTCCGTTTTCGTGTCGCCTCAAATCCCGAGTTCTTACGCGAAGGAACGGCCGTAAGCGACTTTCTGCACCCCAACCGCATTGTTATTGGCGTGGACGATGAGTCATCGGAAAGGCAGCTTCGCGACATTTACGCTAAGGTTCTCGAGCAGGCTTTCGAGTGCCCGGTGCATAATGGCTCATGCCCAGCCGCGAAACGGCCGGCCTGGCTAGTCACCACCATCAACAGCGCCGAACTGATCAAGCACGCTTCGAACTCCTTCTTGGCTATCAAAATTTCCTACGCCAACATGGTTTCCGATCTCGCCGAAAAGTTAGGGGCCAACATCGAGGAAGTGATGAACGGCGTAGGGCTCGATCCGCGCATTGGCCTGCACTTTTTCAAGCCGGGCCTCGGTTTCGGAGGCTTCTGCTTGCCTAAAGATCTTCAGGCCTTCGTGCGCCTTGCGGAACGCCATGGCGTGGATTTTTCCATGCTGCGCGAGGCCGAGCGCATCAATCGCCAGCGCATTGATAATTTTGTCGAAAAACTGCGCCATTCCCTGTGGGTCCTGAAAGGAAAGAGAATCGCCCTTCTCGGCCTTGCTTTCAAAGCCAATACCGACGATATCCGCTTCGCCCCTTCCATCGACTTGATCAAGCGCCTGCAGGAGGAAGGAGTTCATCTGAGCGCATACGACCCGCAAGCCGCCGAAAAGATCTGCGCTCGTTTTCCGGATTTGAATTGCACTCCGGACGCTTATGAGGCCGCGCGCGGAGCCGATGCGCTGCTGATCGTCACCGAATGGGAAGAGTTCCGCAGTCTCGATTGGAAGCGCATCCATGCCAGCATGGCCCGTCCGCTCATCCTTGACGGCAGGAATTTGCTTTCTCCTGAGAAGATGACCGCATTGGGTTTTGAATACCAGTCCGTGGGCCGCCCCAAAGCAGCGCTACCGGCTAGCGAGGCATTAGCCTGAGCTGGCTCGCGCCTCCGCGAACTTCTTCTCAAAATATTCAAGCGTCAGGCGCAGCCCTTTTTCGAGGTCCACTTTTGCTTCCCAATTCAGCAGTTTTTTTGCCTTGCTGGTATCGGGCCGCCGCCTTTTCGGGTCGTCCTGCGGCAGTGACTGGAAGATTATCTCCGCGCGTCCCCCAGTGATCGCGCGGATGCGCTGCGCAAATTCTAATATCGTGATTTCGTTCGGATTCCCAATGTTCACCGGGAGGTGTTCTTCCGAATCCAGCAGGCGCAGAATTCCCTCAATCAGGTCGGAAACGTAGCAAAAACTTCTGGTCTGCTGGCCATCTCCATACACAGTGAGCGGTTGCCCAGACAGTGCCTGATACAAAAAATTGGGAAGCGCCCGCCCGTCGTTCAAACGCATACGCGGGCCATAGGTATTGAAGATGCGAACGATCCGTGTGTCCACTTTATGCCGCCGGTGGTACGCCATGGTTGCTGCTTCGGAAAAACGTTTTGCTTCGTCATAAACGCTGCGCGGGCCTACCGAATTCACGTGCCCCCAATACGTCTCCGCCTGCGGGCTTACCTCCGGGTCGCCATAACATTCAGAAGTGGAGGCCATCAGGAACCTGGCATTCTTCATCTTGGCCAGCTCGAGCAAGTTCAACGTGCCAATCGAACCTACTCGCAATGTCTCAATCGGGAATTTCAAATAATCATACGGGCTGGCCGGCGACGCAAAATGCAGTATCGCGTCCACCGGATCGCGAAGGTCGATCCCATCGCACACATCCTGGCGCACGAACGCAAATCGCGCATTGCTCTTCAAATGCTGAATATTCTCTTCGGCGCCGGTGATTAGATTGTCGACGCAAACAACTTCCCACCCCCGCGCAATCATTGCGTCGCAAAGGTGCGATCCAAGAAATCCCGCGCCCCCCGTGATTACCGCTCGCAATCGCTCATTCTTTCGCCCTCTTCTCGTTTCGCGTGCCTCAGCGCTCACCGCGATGGCGGCGAGGTAGCATGCGACGCTGGCCCGTTTGCGGGCTTCATGTGCCCGGACATACCTTCTTCAACCTGTGCAAGACTCGGCTCGTCAGGGCGGATTCGATGATTCACGTACACCGTCTTGCGGCCCATTTGCACGAATACGAAAGTTTCCTTCGGCGGCATTCTCACCTTCACCGCAGCTTCTTGGCCTGGCGGCACTACCAGAAAGACCGTTCCGCTCCCATCCCACAGAGGCCAAAATGTGTGATCATTCAGAAAGATGTGCGGCGCATCCGGATAGTATGAACCAAATTCTAACCCATTGTACTGTCCATTGAAGATCAAAATCTGCTTCCTGGTGTAAAACCCGATGCTGCTTGCCGCATCATATTCGCCGTACAGCGCAATCTTATCGCCCGGCTTCCAGTCTTTTAAGATGCTTTTTGCCAGCGCTTCAGACGATAGCCGCGGGCTAAAAACTCCCAGCGCCCAATTCGCGCAAAAGAAAAATGCGGCTAGCGTGACGGCCATCGCAATGTTAGCCGCTATTTGGCGCTTTTGCCTCCGCAAAAGCCACGCCGCCAGAAATCCGACGAGCACGATCACCAGTGCGCTCGCAGCTTGATGGCGCAAATCCGCGAATGACTGCGGCGTCAAATCCATGAAATCGGACATGGCCACACGATAGAAGTTCGTTGGATGGCTCTGCATCAGGGCCGAAATATCTCCGGTCGAAGCGATGTTCCGCGAAACCCACAGCATGCCAGCGAGAACCGCTGCAATTCCCACTCCAATAGCGGCGAGCGCAGCTTGCGCACGCGGCAACCAGCGAACGGCGCGCGACTCCGCGCGTTCCAAGCCCACCCCCAGCAGAATGGCGATGGCCGGCCAGGCGCTGAAGCTGTAGTACTCCATGCGGCTTTTGGTCCACGAGAAAAACAAAAAGATAAACAGCGTCCATATCGTCAGCAGCACCAGCGTCTGCCCGCGCTCATCCAACTTGTTTCGCCACTCACGCAAACCTGGTATTTCGCGGATCCCAGAAGGCAGGAAAACGATCCAGGGAAAGAACCACACAATGTTTTCCGCAAGCCACAGCCATAACGGCACAGCTTCGTAATCTCGCGGATAGCGCCAGCCGAGCGCCCGAAAAATCTGCTCGTTGATAAAATAGAAGTAGAAAAATCCTCCGAAAAATCCTCGTCCGCTGAATATCGCCGCGATATGCCAGGGCAGAGCCACGATCAAGAACACGATTGCGCTCGAGATCAGCGGCAGCCGCCGCCATTTCTTTAACTGGCCAGTGGCCAGCAGAAAGCAGAAAATAATTCCCACGGGAAACACAATCCCGATGAGCGAGCGCGTCAGCACCGCAAGCGCAATCAATGCAGCCGCGCCCCAATAACCTTTTCGAGGCGGCATCGTCCCTTGCCAGGCGCGCAGAAATAGATAGAACGCCGCCGTGAAAAACAGCGCGTAAATCGCCTCCGGAATCATGATCCGCGTAAACAGGAACACGCCCGGCGACGTGCACATCACCAGCCCCGCATAAAATCCCGCTCGTTCGCCGAACCATCTTCGGCCGAAGGCATACACCATCAACACCAGCCCCATGACAGCCAGCGCCAGCGGAAAACGCGTCGCAAAAGCTGTCGCGCCAAACACTGCGTAGCTCGCCGCCACCAGCCAGTACTGCAATGGCGGTTTTTCCAGGTAGCGTATGCCATCAATGTGCAGGATCACCCAATTGTGGCTCTGCAGCATTTCTCGCGCGGCCTCGGCGTGCCCCGCGTCGGAACTGTCCAGCAATGGAGGCCATCCTGACGTTCCCACGTAGACGCCGAGTGACAGTGCCAGCAAAATCAAAATGGAAGTTCGTCGTTTCATTCCAGATACACGATTATTGTCGATTTGCTTAGGCAGGGAAAGCGCGCCCCCAGACGCCACCTGTGTGCCATTCATTGTTTGGGCGTTTGAAAAGAGGTCGTGTGGTCGTTCACGATTTTCCAGCCGTCCGAAAATTTCCTGAAAATTAGCGTGAACACGCCCTCCGGATGATCTTTTTCGCGGTCTAGCCGGTACTTGCCGATTACGTAAGCCGAATCGGGGCATAGCACATGAATTTCGAGTCCGGAAAATGTCAATTGACCCATGGCCGCGCGATTGGGATAGGCCTTTTCGTACCGTTTCAGCACGTCATCCCACCCCTGGTAAATCCCCGAATCGCTCTCAAATTCCGTGTATCTCGACCGCCAGTAACCGAACATAAATTCCCCAATATCGCCGCGATTCCATGCAGCCACTTGGGTTTTCAATACCTTGGTTATTGCCTGAGTATCCGCCTGCGCATCAGGGCTGGCAGGGCTCTTTTGCGCATTTGCGTTCCTAGCTGCCGCGATCGCTAGCGCAAAGACAACAATCGTTAGTTTCACATGCCGGCTCATCACCATGCTCCTAGCTCCTTAGTATAAGTGGCATCATATCAGTGTGATGCGGGGAGTTTGCTCCGCAACTCTAGTTCTACCAAATTGGTACACTCGTTCCATTGGTCTGGGACGCTCCGTTTGGCACAATCCATTCGAGAATAAACACATGTTTGCAGCGCTCATTCTCGTGATATCCGCCGCCATGATGGCGCAGTTCGTCCTCTTTTTCTGGCGCGCGAACATGCTCGCAACTGCAGCGGAGCCACTTTCCGAAACGCTAAGCTCGGTGCAGGCGACCTTCGGAAAGGCTGCTAACCTGGACGACTTCGACGTCCTTGCCGCCGTGAGTAAAATCTGCCCCAGCGTTGGATTCGTGTCTGCGAAGCTTTGGCCCGCGCAGGCCTATTATCAGGCTGTGCGATTGTTATCCTGGCTTTGCTCCGCAGTCCTGCCTCAGGGGAGCTCTTGGGTGCGGCAGGAAAAGGTCTTCTGCAGCCGCTACGTCGCTGTCTCGATAGACCGCCGTCTGGTATCAAACCAGGCTTATCTGGCCGCCCTGCGCTCGTGCTAGCGCTAGCTCACGCCCTTCAGTACGCCCAGCGCATCAGGATGCCACCCGTCGTATACCCGGCGCCTACGGAGACTAATAAAATGAGGTCTCCCTTTTTCAGCCTTTTTTCCTGCACTGCGTCGCGCAAACCCAGAGGAATCGTCGCCGCCGTCGTATTGCCATACCGGTCGATGTTGATTACCACCTTGGAGTCATCGATCCCCAGCCGTTCCTGCATCGCCCGAATGATTCGCAGGTTCGCCTGATGGGGCACCACCAGCGCTAAATCGCTGTTTGAATAGCCGTTACGCTCCAGCAGCGTGCACGAGACCTCGCACATCCGTCGCACCGCGTATTTGAAAACCTGCTGGCCTTCTTGATGTACATAGTGCATCCGCTTCTCTACGGTTTCATGCGAAGAAGGATGCAATGAACCACCGGCGGGCATATAGAGGTTGCATCCGCCCGACCCATCAACGTCGTTAATGAAGTCGAGGATGCCTTCTTTATCATTTTCGGCGGGCTCTACCAGAACGGCCCCGGCGCCATCGCCAAACAGGACGCAGGTAGCGCGGTCCTGAAAATCCAGAATCGAAGTCATCACATCAGAACCGATCACCAGAACCTTCCGGTGCGTTCCCGCTCCAACGAACTGCGCCCCCACGGTCAACGCGTAGACAAATCCCGAACACGCCCCGGAAAGATCAAATCCCCAAGCATTCTTCGCGCCGATGCGATCCTGCACCAGGCATGCGGTCGCCGGAAACATCATGTCCGGCGTTACCGACGCCACAATGATCATCTCGATCTCTTCGGGATTTACGCGCTTCGCTTTCAGCAACTCCATTGCGGCTGCGGTGGCCATGTGCGACGCCGCGACTCCTGGCTCCACGTAATGCCGTTCGCGAATGCCAGTTCGCGTGCGAATCCATTCATCCGATGTATCAACAATTTTTTCCAGGTCGAAATTCGTGGCGATTCGCGGCGGCAGGAATCCTGTCACACCGGTAATTTTCGCCGCTATCCGTTTAGCCATATGATTTGCGTGCCCCCGCACCCTGCGTCCGCAGTCTTGCGTCCGCAGCTTTGCGCCCGCAGCTTTGTGATTGTACGACGAATCGGCCTAGCCGCCGATATGGAAATGAATCTCAGTTTGTAGGAGGAAGAATTTCGTACCGGAAACTCAGTTCGGCTGTCTTGCGCAGCGTCGCCGCCGCGCCACAATATTTGTCCAGACTCAGCTGAATCGCGCGCTTCGCCGCTTCATCGCTGATCTGCCCGCGCATCCGGTACAGTATCTCCAATTTCACCCAAACCGTCGGAGGCTCCTTGGCGCGCTCTCCCTGAATCACAATCTCCAGTGAATCGAGTCTCTGTCTTTTTTTTGCCATGACCAGCACAATGTCCGTCGCTGTGCACGATCCCAGGGCCGCCAGCATGAACTCCATCGGTCCCGGCGCCGAATTGTGCTCGCGATTCGAATCAATCGGCACGGCGTGTCCGGAAGGCAATTCCGCAAGGAACTGTTCGCCGCCCACCCACTTCACTGTCGCTGTTTGCATTGGAAAGCTGCGCCCCCGCGCAGGATGACTTCTCAACAACGTGCAGTTACGTCTGCAATTTCAAAATGCCCCATCAGTTTCTTCATCAGCGGCCGGGACCGGCTCTAGTATCGGATGCGGCTGCTTGCGAATCGTTGCGAGGAAGAGATGAACCAGTTCCGGATCGAACTGGGCACCCGCGCATCGCTCGATCTCCGCCAGCGCATCCTCCGCCGTCCGCGCTTTCTTATACACGCGCGGCGAAGTGATGGTATCGTATGCATCAGCCACCGCAATGATCCGCGCGCCCAGCGGAATTCGCTCTTTTTCCAACTGGTCCGGATAGCCCGAGCCGTCAAAGAATTCGTGATGATGCTTAATCATCTGCCTTACATTCCGCAGCGTCAGCAAAGGCTCCAGCAACTGCCAGCCGAGAATGGTGTGCGATTTCATGGTGTCCCACTCATCGGCGTCGAGGGGTCCCGCTTTGTTCAGAATGTCCTCAGGAATTCCCACTTTCCCCACGTCGTGCAACAGCGCGCCCAACCGCACCTCTTCGACTTCAATCGCTTTGAGGCCCGCCGCCTCCGCAATCAGCGCCGCGTATGTTGACACTTTCTTTGAATGCCCCTGCGTATATTGGTCCTTCGCATCTACCGCGTACGCAAGAGAGCTCATCGCCTCCATCACCGCTGCAGGCAGCCGTTCAAAGGCCGTGGATTGTCCTCGGTCGCTCAGCGATTGCGAAAATTGTTGGATCCTCTGGCAGATTTCCTCGAACGCCGCCGGCCCCGTCGAAAATTGCCGGTGCAGCATCACGCCGAGATAGGCTTCCAGCACGTCGCGTTTCCAGGTTGTCGACTCCCCCGGTTCCCGCCGCTCCGCCGTGAACACCGCATTTCCGCCCTGATGCTTCGAGAGATACATCGAGGCGTCGGCCACTTGTATCAGTTCCTGCGGCGTTGATCCATGAATCGGATAACACGAGATGCCGAAACTCGCGGTGATGTTTTTGTCACGCAGCAGCGGATCCGAAGCCACCCAGCTTCGCAGCTTGCCCGCAATCTGCCGCGCTTGTTCCACATTCGTCTCCGGCATAAGTATCACGAACTCATCGCCGCCATAGCGCGCCACAATGTCCGAGCGCCTGCAATTCTGTTCCAGGATCAGTCCCACGCGTTGCAGCACCACGTCGCCTTCCAAATGCCCGTAGAAATCGTTCACGAATTTGAAGCGGTCCAGGTCCATCAATACCAGAGAAAACGGGCGGCTCGACCGCGTTGACCTCTTCCATTCTGTCGAGAGCGCCTCCATCAGAAAACGATGCGTTTTAACGCCGGTCAATCCGTCGGTGATGGCCTGCTCTTGCGCCTTCTGGAAATTCTGCGCGTTGTGCAGCGCTCCCGCAAAAAGGTCCGCCAGGGTTCGCAGCAGTTGCATTTCCTCGTCGGTGAATTCGGATGGCTCAGAAGATTCCACGTACAGCACACCCAACAGGTTCTCCGCGCAGTTCACCGGCAGCGCGATCCCCGAAGCCGAACCAGGCAGCACTGGCCTCAGGCTTGTCGGATTCACTTCGCGAACCATCGCGATCTCGCCTGTGCGCGCCGCCTGCCCGATTAATCCCTCGCCAATCGCGATTCTGCGTCCGATCGCATCGCGGCGCTTTCCAGCCTCCGCCTTGATCACCACTTCTTTCGCCGGATAATCCACAATACCGATGCCTATATGGTCATAGGCCAATCCTCGCTCGATTTCTTCCGCCACCTTGACCAGCATTTCCTCCGGATCGAGCGTCGTGATTGCGTGAGACGAAATCTTGTTCAGCAACGTCAAATGCCGCGATTTCTTCTGCTCTTCCGCAAACAATCGCGCGTTCTCAAGCGCAATTCCGGCCTGGCTCGCCAGCACGCGCATCAATTCCAGGTGCCCTTCGTCGAACACCCGTTCATGCCTGCTGTTGATGGCCATCACCCCAATCGCGCGGTCATAAAGAATCAACGGAACGCCGCAGAAACAGCCCGCATCTCGCGTTGACTTCACGCCGAGCCTCTGCAATTCGCCGGCGAAATTCTCGCGAATCAACAGCGGCTGCCGCTCGTGGATCATGTACTCCGTCAAGCGATTCTCTGCCGGCCGCGAGCGCTTCGGCTGCCGCACTGTGTTCGTCACTTCCAGTTCGTAGCGGATTTGCCCGCGCGTACCGTCGTAGAGCGCGATATAAAAACTCTCCACATCGAATAGCCGGCGCATCTCCGTGTAAATCGTCTCAAAGAGCGTGTCATTGTCGAGAGTTGAGCTCAGCGTGCGCCCGATTTCGTTCAGAATATGCAGTTCCTCGCTGCGCCGCGAAGTCTGCTGAATCAAATAGCTGTTCTCCACCGCCATTCCAATTTGGTATCCCAGCGCCAGCAGCAACCTTAGCTCGGCCGGCGTGAATTGCCGATTGTCCGGCGTTCCCAACAGCAGTACGCCCAGCACTCGTTCTTTCGCCTGCAAGCTGATTCCAACCACCGTCCGCAAATCCTGCTCGAGCAGAAGTTCGCGGATGCGCTTGAACGATGGCTCGCGATCCAGCGTTTCCCACAGCGCTGCTCGTCCCAGATCCCGCAACACCACCAGTCCGCCAAGCCGCGCCACCATTTTCACGATGGCGTCTTCCAAACCCTCTTGCAGCACTTTCGCGCTGAATTCGTCTCGCAGGCCAGTGGTCACCACCGATATCGGCCCTTCCGCATCCTCGTAGTGCAAGCACAGCGCGCCGCACGGAATCCTCACTACGTTCAGCACGCGATCCAGCGCTTGCGCCAGCATCTTCTGAATTTCGCCACCCATGAAGCTCGAAGTCGCCAGATTCAGGTTCGAAAGCGCCAGCATGTTCCGTTCGATTCGGTGGCGCTCTTCCTCGTACACTGCCATCACCATCAGCACGCCGCAGAAGAGTTGCGGTATCAGCAGCGCCAGTCGAAAATCCGCCGTCTTGAGCCATGCCAGCCTGTTTTGCAGCACAATGCCAAGATCTAGCGCGCCCCAGGTGACGAACGAAATCGCCAGCAAAAAGTCAGAAGGTGACTCGCGCTTTCGCCCTTCTTGCCAGAACACTCGCGCGGCAACCAACAGCAAGAGCCCTGTTCCCAGATAAACCGGCACGCTAACCCATTTCTCCGCATATGCCACGGCCCACAGCGCCGCTATTGCGCCGATTCCCACCGCTATAATTACCCGTGCCGCCAGGCGCGCATACACTCGCGCCGCCATCACAAATAGCAACGCAGCTACCGCCAGCAGCCACTCTCCTATGATTGAAATTGCTTTCGCGTAGGCGAAGTACCCTTCCAGCAGGCCGCCCAGCGAATTCAGCGCGACCAGCAGCCATCCGCCCGCCCATACCAGCAGATAGCTGTGGCGCTTTAGCGCGTAAATGTAGGAGAAGAATGCGGACAGCAGCAGTGTGCCGGCCAGCAAAACGACCCCGACGATTCCCGTCTGAGTCAACAAGTCGAAGCTCCACGTAAATTAAGGCAGGATGCTTTGCGAGGATAACAGAATTTCGCTACCGAGCGGCACTTCCGTTGCGAACCTGTTGACGTTCCCGGCAATGTGCTCTGCCTCGATTTTCACTTGCGATTTATCGAAAAAAGTAGTGCTAACTCCTGCTAAATGCCCAATATAGAGGTCTCGCCCGTCAAACGCAACGGTACCACAGTACCTCTATGGAGCAGTGTTTCGGCGGATGCTCTCAAGCATTCACTATTTCGCCGCAACACCCCACCCTTGACAAAACTCAAGGAATAATCGTCGCTGGCGTCGAGGTCGCGAACAGTTGGGGCGGCAAGACAATCACTTGGCTCGATTTTCGCTGCCTGTTCCGCTAAGATGGACGTTTTTCGCCCAGCGAAAATTCGCTCAAGGAACTGATGACTCTTGACTCCAAACCGCGCGTACGTTTTGCCCCGTCGCCAACTGGCTATCTTCACGTCGGCGGCGCGCGCACCGCGCTATTCAACTGGCTGTTTGCCCGGCACGAAGGCGGCACGTTCATTCTGCGTATCGAAGACACCGACGTCGAGCGCAACCGTCCCGAGCTTGTGGAAGGAATTCTCGAAGGCCTGCGCTGGCTCGGCGTGGAATGGGACGAAGGGCCCTATTTCCAATCCCAACGCCTCGAAATGTACCGCGCTGCTGCGGAAAAACTGCTCAAAAGCGGAGCAGCTTTCCCATGTTACTGCTCCGCCGTGCAATATACCGGTGCAGATGCCGCTGTCGAGGAAGGAGAAGAGGGCGAAGGAAAAGTGGCACGCAGCGCGCCATGCCCCTGCCGCGAATTGACTCCCGCGCAACGCGAATCAAAAACGCGCGAAGGCGCACCATACGCCATTCGCTTCGCCGCTCCCCGCGCGGGCGCGACTCATTTTCAGGACGCCGTTTTTGGCCCGCGCGAAGTGCAAAACGCCGAGATCGAAGATTTCGTGCTTCTCCGTTCGTCTGGCCTGCCCACTTACCAGCTCAGCGTCGTGGTGGACGACATCGAGATGCGCATCTCGCACATCATTCGCGGCGCCGATCATCTCTCGAACACTCCCAAGCAGGTTCTGCTCTACCACGCACTGGCCGCGCCGCCGCCCATCTTCGCGCACGTTCCCCTGATTCTTGGGCCCGATCGCACGCGCCTCTCCAAACGCCACGGAGCTACCAGCGTCAGCCTCTACGCGCAGGAAGGGTTTCTGCCTGAAGCGTTCCGCAATTTCCTCGCGCTTCTCGGATGGTCGGCAGGTAATGACGAAGAATTTCTGCGCACCTCCGAACTCATTTCACGTTTTTCGCTCTCCGGCGTCAGCCGCACCAACGGCATCTTCGATCGCGCCAAGCTCGAATGGTTCAATTCTCAATATCTGCAGAAGCTTCCCATTGAAGACCTGCTTCCTTACGTCAAAGCCGAATTACAGCGCTCCGGCTTGTGGCAAAGTTCCTGGGAAAACGAGCAGCGCGAATGGCTCGCGCATACCGTGGATCTTCTTCGCCCCCGCACCCGCCTTCTCCACGATTTTTCCATCTGGGCGCGCGCCTTTTTCTCCGACGATTTCGATTACGATGCAGATGCCCGCGCAAAATTCTGGAAGGACGCCAAATTACCGGGACTGCTCGCAAAACTTGCTGATGCTCTCGACGCTCTCCCGGAATGGAATCACGACGCCTGCGACCACGCCCTTCGCGCCCTCGCCGCTGCCGAAGGCGTCAAAGCCGGCCTGCTCATTAACGCCACCCGCGTCGCTATTGTCGGTCGCGCTGTCGCCCCGCCGCTTTTCGAAACCATGCTCGTTCTGGGAAAATCCCGCGTCGTCTCCCGCCTTCGCCGCGCTCTTCCCGCCCTCGCCACATGACTCGGAGGGTCACTTATTGCCGTCCTTAAAATCCGCCACGCCAATCTGAATCTGCGTCCCGCGCAGCCTCCAGTATTCCGGACTATTCCGCGCCGGCATTTCCCTCGGCCTGCTGTTAGCCCCGCTCGCCGCCTTCACATTGGGCTTCACCGTCCACACGCCGTACACGCGCCCATTCATCGCCGCAATTCCCGTGTAATCGCCCATGAAGACGCCCTCCGCATCAAACGCCTGCGCATTCCAAGCGTAATTCTCAAACGTTTTTCCTCCATCCGTCGAACGTGCCAGCGTCACCGTTTCTTTGCGATTCTCCGGGTCGCCCCGCCGGTCGTAAAACACCACGTCCACCGAGCTATCCACCGGGTCCACCGCCATCCACTGAAAAAATTGGTCCGCGCCATCGTGCACTGGATCCGTATTCACGCGCACCGCCGCGCTCCACGTTTTTCCGTGATCTTTCGAACTCGAGCAGAACACATCCACATCCCCGTTGCGATAATCGCTCCACGTCACATACAGTCTTCCGCCCTCGCGCCCTCCGCGCGGATCAATCCCAATCTGCGGAAACCCGTTCGACCGTGCCACCGCTTCCACGTCAAACATAATCGGCGCCGTCTCGATAACATTGCGCGTCCGCGAAAATTTCTGCCCGCCGTCATGCGAAGTCGTCAGCACAATATTTCGCCCGTCGCCCCACACGGCATAAATCGCGCTGTCCGGCCCCACCGCCGCCGCAAACCCCTCCAACGCGCCATTGTCGTCGCGCGGCAATCCGGGCCCGTTATCAATCTCGGTTGGTTTCGACCACGTCAGGCCGTCATCCGTCGAACGCACGAACAGCAGCTCCGAATTCGTCAGTGTCCATCGCGTCCAGCCTATGTACAAATTTCCCGCAGCCGGTCCGTGGCTGTTGTCCGCCGCAATGTATGGCTTATCTTCGAACGGAATTCCCGGTTTCGTCGCCTGCGCGCTTACCGCGATTTCATTTTTCTCCCACGTTTTACCGCCGTCGAGCGACCGGCGAATATAAATCCCGTTCCGCGTCGCGTTGTGGCCCCAGTAGCTGTATGTTCCTAGCTTGTCAAACGCGATATAGCAAATGAACGCGTGCCCTTTGTTGTCATAGGTCGTCGAAACGTCGCCCGACACACGATATTCTTTGGACGCCACCCCCGTCGCCAACGCCCACGTTTTTCCCGCGTCCGTCGAATACGCAATGTGCGCGTTATCCTGATACGCGGCTACCACTTGCTGCGGATTGTTAGGATTGATGGCGATCGAAGGCTCGGTAAAATATCCCGGCTTCGGCGTAATCATCGTCAACTCCGAACCCGGCGCTGCCGGCAGAGTCTGGGCCGCCGGCTGCGTTTGCGCCGCGCACATTCCCGCCACAAATACAATCGCCATGCCCAGCAGTACTCTTTTAATCTCCATGTCGCGCGTCTCCGCTCACGCATAATTTTCCGGACAATTATGGCCACAATATATCTCTTTTCGCCTTCATTTTCTCTTGGGACTGCCCTAAGAACTCTGCTGAACGCCAACAGTTCTCTCGCTGCTCCCCTCGCGGGAGCTGCCTAATTTCCCCTTGACATTCTACCGGAACGCGATTATCTTCGCCTAGAATGTCTACCCGAGAAGATACGAAACGCGTCGAATTGCTCCAGGGCACGCTCGATTTGCTCATCCTCCGCACCCTGCTGCGCGGCCCGGCCCACGGCTATGCCATCGCCAAGGCCATCGAGTTCAACTCCGACGACGTCCTGCAGGTCGAACAGGGCTCGCTTTATCCCGCGCTCCACCGCCTCATCAAGCGCCGTTGGATCTCAGCGGAAGAGGGCGCCTCGGAGAATAATCGTCGCGCTAAGTTCTATCGGCTCACGCCGAAGGGCCGCCGGCAACTGGCCCTCGAGACCAGCAAATGGGACAAGCTCGCGCGAGCGATTGCGCGCATTCTTCAGCCGGCGGAATAGGAGGCCCATCATGTCGCGCCGCAAGCGCATGCTCGAAAATCTCGACGCCGACGTCCGCGACCACATCGAGCGGGAAACGCAGGACAACATCGCTGGCGGCATGTCCCCCGAGGAAGCGCGCCGCCGAGCCTTTCTCAAATTCGGCAACGTCTCTCGCGTCAGGGAAGACACTCGCAACGTCTGGACCTTCGTCTGGCTCGAACAGATCCTCCTGGACCTGCGCTTCGCTCTGCGCATGCTGCGCAAATCTCCAGGTTTTACTGCCGTCGCCATCCTCACTCTGGCCCTCGGAATCGGCGCCAACACCGCTATTTTCAGTATTGTCGACGGCGTTATTCTTCGCCCGCTTCCCTATCCGCAATCGGATCGCATCGTTTACTTCGGATGGCTGGACAAGCAGCAACTCATTCCCGATCTCTCGATTCCCGAACTCGCGTTCATCCGCGACCATGCCACCAATTTCACCGCCGTCGCCGGCTTTCAGGGCTATGCCGATAAAGAATTATCACAAGGCCCTTCGAAGCGCTGGGTCACAGCCGCTTTCATCACCGACGGCTTCTTCGAAACTCTTGGTGTCAGTCCACAACTCGGCCATCCTTTCGCCCGTCAATTCACTCGTCCCGGCGGCGCGAACGCCGCCGTTCTCACCGATTCACTCTGGCGCAGCGTCTTTGCCTCAGACCCAAATATTATCGGCCGCCAAATCATCCTCGACAACGAACCTTACACCGTTACTGGCGTTCTCCCTCCTGGATTCGAATACACCCAGCCTGCCGACGTCTTCGTTTCTTTACATTTTGACAATGACCTCGGCAATAACGGGCTCAACACCGATGTAATCGGCCGCCTCAAGCCCGGCGTTTCACTTTCCGCAGCTCAGGCCGAAGCGCGCCTCGTTGGCTCCCAATTCTTCGCACAAGCCTCCGCCGAACAGCGCCAGGGTGCCGGCGTGCTCCATCTCGACCGCTATCAGGATTATCTCGCCAGCGGCCATCGCTCCACTCTGCTCATCCTCCTGAGCGCTGTCGGCCTTCTGCTGCTCATCGCCTGCGCCAACGTCGCCAGCCTCCTGCTTGCGCGCGCCACTTCGCGGCAGAAAGAAATCTCCATTCGCCTGGCACTTGGCGCCGGCCCGCGCCGTTTGCTGCAGCAATTCCTCGCCGAGGGCCTGATCCTCGGAATCACCGGCGCTGCCGCAGGCCTCGCCGCGGCTGTCAGTTCGTTGCATATCTTTGTTTCCGCAATTCCGTGGGACCTGCCCTTGATGGATCGCATCGCCCTCGACGCCCGGGTTTTGTTTTTCACCACCGCTGTGGCCCTCGCCGCCAGCGTCATCTTCGGACTCGCATCCTTCTTCCAAACGCGCAAGCTCGACCTCAACAGCACGCTGAAAGAGGGCCACGCTGTTGCCGGCACGCGCCGCACCCGCACCACGCTTCTAAACGCTCTTGTCATCGGCGAAATCGCCATTTCCCTGATGCTCGCCCTCGGCGCAGGTCTGCTCGTCAAAACTCTCTACAACCTCTATCAGGTCAATCTCGGCTTCAATCCAGACCATCTCGTTCTGATGCACACGCCATTCCGTTCGAACATGTCCGACGCGAAGATTTGGAATTTCGAGCGCCAGGCCCTCGCGCGCATCCAGTCTATTCCCGGCGTGCAATCCCCGGCAATCGTCTCCGTCGCTCCCTTGCACGGCCAGGGCAACGTACCCGCGCAGCGCGATGGCCATCCCGAAAATAGCCTCAGCACGGAATACCGTGCCATCAGCGCCGATTATTTCGCCACCATGGGCATCCCAATTCTGCGCGGCCGCGCGTTCCAGCAAACGGACTTCACTTCTTCTGCGCCCGTCGCCATCATCAATGAAACTCTCGCCCGCGACTGGTGGTCCGGCCAAAATCCCATCGGCGACCGCGTGGTCATCGGTGAATACAAAGGCCGCCAATACATCAACATTCCCCAGCCTGCCCTGCAGGTTATCGGCGTCGTCGCCGACGTGAAAGGAAGGTTGCTCGATAGACCGGCTCCGGACATGGTTTATGTCCCGGCTTCTCAGGCCTTGCAGATGAATAGATCGAGTGACTGGATTATTCGCACCAAAGCATCGATGGGAATCGCCGCCGCTTTGCGCAAAGCCATCACCGACATTTCTCCCGATCAGCGCATCACTGACCTTCAGCCAATGTCCCAGCTCATCGGCACGGCTGTCGCTCAGCCCAGTTTCCTCGCCCTGCTCATGGGTTCGTTCGGCGCCCTTGCTCTCCTGCTAACCCTTGGCGGCGTCTACGGCCTCCTCAGCTTCCAGATCGCGCAGCGCACTCACGAAATCGGTGTGCGCATCGCCCTCGGCGCCACGCGCCGCCAAATCTGGCGCCTGGTCATCGGCCGCGCCGCGAAAGTCGCAGCCATTGGCGTCCTCATCGGCCTTTTCGCCGCGTTTGGACTCACCCGCTTGATGGCGTCTCTGCTTTTCAGCGTGCAGCCCATCGATCCTTTGGTCTTTGCTTCCGTTCCAATCCTGGTCCTCTTCGTTGCACTGCTCGCCGCCTATATTCCCGCGCGCCGCGCCATGCGCGTCGATCCCATGGTCGCGCTTCGCCACGAATAACGAAGAGCAGGCGGCCGTCTGCCGCACAGGGATCGCTTTCGGATTGCGGTGCTGATATGTGGTGCCGGGCTTGCAGGCCGGCGCTCATTGGACAGAGAAGCTCTACGAAAGCCGCTCGCGGACTTTTTCGCTCAAAGCTTTTCCTTCGACGGTTCTTCCTTCAAGTTTGGCGCGCGCCGCTTTGATCACCGCGCCCATTTGCTTTAACGAATCCGCGCCAATTTCGGAAATCGCTTCTTCGATAGCGCGAGAGATTTCCGCGTCACTTGGCGCTGGCGGCAAATAATTTTCGATGATGGCGATTTCTCTCGATTCTTTCGCAGCCAAATCGTCGCGCCCGCCCTTGGTAAATTGCTCGACGGATTCGTGGCGCTGTTTCACGAGAGTCTGCAGAACTTGCAGCGCTTCCACATTGTCGAGCGGGCGCATTTTTTCGATTTCCTTATTCTTCAGCGCAGTTTTCATCATGCGCAAAACGCTTAAGCGCAATTCATCTTTTTCTTTCATCGCCGCGGTCAAATCTTTTTGGATCTGCTCAGTCAGGCTCATTCGGGAAATTCTCCACTGTAAGCATATCCGGAAAATTCGCGCTTGAGAAGCTAACCGCACGAAATCTTTATGCGAAAATTACCGCAGCAGGAGACGGCTCGCGGATCCAGCATGAAATTCACTCTGCCGTCTTTGCGGCGGGAATTTCTGCATGGGCGCGGGTACTAAGACGCACGGGCTGTTTAGCGCGGAAGATGATGCGGTCATTGACCGCGAAATTGAGCAGCGAGCAAATGGCGATAGCGGCGGCATTGGCAACAAGAAACGGCGCGCGAGCGCGAAAGGTGAGCAGCGACACAAAAAGCAAATTGCCGGCGATGGAAACAATTCCGGTAGTGCAGTTGAAGGCCAGCAAGCGAAGGCAAAGCGCTGCGGGCGCGACCGCAGCAGCGCGGCGGTCGGCCCAGGTGAAATGCTCATGCCAGAAAAAATTGTGAAGCACGGCGGCTTCGACGGCGAGCGCCGTGGCAACAAGAGAATTGGCGTCGAGCATGGAGCCGAAACAATAGACGGCGGGCAGTTGCACGCAAATTCCCATGGCGCCAACGAAATTGAATTTCAGCCAGCGTTTGGCGATGGCGAGGCCGCGTTCGCGCAGAAATGTCATCGCTGTGTTTCCTGCCGGTAGAGCGCCCGCGTGTGAACAATCGCCGCGATAAGGAACATAAGCAGCATGCCGGCAATGGCGATTAGCCCGCCGAAATCGAAGACGCGCCAGAAAAGCCCCGGCACTCGCGCGTCTGGCCAAAGCCACAACGCAAAATTGCCGAACGCGAGCAGGATGCGAATTTCGGTGGGGCCAAATTTGCCGAAGGACATGCGGAAAGCGCCGAGGGTGTATGTGGCGAGATAGGTTTCGATGGAAAGAAGCAGGAACGCGGCGAGCATGCCCGCGGCGATGCGCCAGTCGACGTAGCGGGAAACGGCGAGGCCGCCGATGAGGAAAATTGCGCCAACGGAATCGATGATGTGGTCCACGTAAAATCCGTAGCGCGGGCGCTGGCAATTTCGAACGCGCGCGAGCGTGCCGTCGAGGCTGTCGCCGAACCAATTCAGCGCAAGAAAAAATGTGGCCAGCAGCAGACCCAGTGAATTCCAGCGGGCCAGCGCATAGCTCGCGCCTGCAAAAAACATAGACACGAATCCGAGAAGCGTCAGATGGTCGGAATTTATTCTTGCAGGCATGCGCGCGGCGAGCCAGAGCAGAAGTTTACGTTCCAGCGCTGCAGTGAAGCTTTCTTGAATGCGCCTAGCATTGTTAAATGCAGGAGCGCCCGGCGCGGACGACGCGGGAGCTGATTCAGATTCGCATGATGGATACATGGAATCGATGAGCACTTGTTTTGTGTTCACTGTGCTGCCTCCTTTTCGTGATGGAATTGATCCAGCAAAGCCGCGTGAGTTTCGGAAAGAGTGGCGCGAAGAGACTTCGCGGGAATTTTCTCGATGAATGAACCGATCAGCCAGCCGAGCCCCGTGGGAACGTCGCGTGTCAGCGAAATGGCGCGGCATTGAATGTAAACGCCGCCATCGGCCTGATAGAAATGCCAGTAGGAGTCGAGGCGCCAGAGAAATCCATGGTCATTGCCGGGAGCGGCATCGCGCTCCTGCGGGGTTCCGGCATTTTCGACCTCGGCGATGCGCGTGCTGTAAGAGCGGGAATAGACGTGGGCGCGGTCGAGGCGCGTGTAGCGAATGTGATATTGCGTGTCGAGAATTACCGTAATGACTTCGACCTGTTTGAGCCGAAGGAAAACCTGGAAATCGCCGCCGGATTTTTCAAGGAGCTTCGATTTGATGACTTGGGGTTGGTAATATCCGGCGTCGCGGTCGTAGTCCTGCAAAACGGAAAGGGCCTGCGCCATCGAAACGCCCGGAACAAAAACGAGGCCAATCCAGTCGTGGATTAGCCCGCCGGGAATCGGAGCGCAGTGCGACGAGGCACATTGGTCGTTGCGCTGGATGAGAATCTCCCCGCGCTGTAATTCGCCATAAGCCTGATTTTTTTGTGGCTGCGGCAGCGCGTCAATGTAGAGGAAGTTCCTATGCGCCGCGAGCTCTTCGTCGCTGCGCGCTTCCACGGCGCGAACGTATTGATCAAAAGCGCGAGCTGTTTTGGCGGTTAATTGGACGGCCGCAACGGGACGGCCGGTAAATCCGACGCCGAGGAAAAACGCGGCGGCGATGAGAATCGCGTTCAACAGCTGGTGAAAGTTGGTTCTTTGCGTGTTCATGCGGAGAAAATGCCTGGGGCGGGCGGGAATGGCAATGACCTGCGGGTCGTTTCTGCATCAGGAAAAGGTAAACGGATAACCGGCATGAAAATCAGATACTTAAACAGGGTTCTCCCGTAGAATGAGGCGGTTCGAGGAGGAGCAGGCGTGGGGGAAGGGAAAGGCGCGGCGCGGATTTTTCGCTTCGGCGTGTTTGAAATCGAGGAAGACACGGGAGAACTGCGCAAGGACGGCAAGGCGCAGCCTCGGCTTCGAGAACAGGCGCTTCGCATTCTGCTGATGCTGCTGGAACGGCCGCGCGAACTGGTCACGCGCGAGGTGCTACACGAGCGGCTGTGGTCGGCGGACACGTTTGTTGATTTCGATCATGGAGTGAATACGGCAATCAATCAATTGCGCAGCGCGCTGGGGGATGATGCGGCGAATCCCCGATTCATACAGACGCTGCCGCGTCGCGGATATCGATTCATTGCGCCGGTGGAAATCGTGGCGGGAACGGAAAAGGCGATAGCGGCGACGCCGGCGAGAGCGAAGGGCGAAGAAATGCGGAGCGCTGCGCCAGACGGCGGGGCAGTTGATTTGAATGCCGAGTCGGCACGTTCGCGGGTGCTGAGCGACGCGGCCGATTTGCCCGCCGTTTCGAGCAGGGTTGCGCGAACGTTGTTTGTGCTGATTCAACTGATTTATTTGACCTTCTATGTGCTTTCGCTGGCGCGATTGACGGAAGTGAATGCGATTTTGACGAATGCCGGAGAGCCGGCGCGCGCGATTTTAGTGGCGCTGATTGTGACTGCGGCGGCGGGAATCCCGACGCGGCTTTATTTGATCGCAGCAGCGGCCTTCAATTATCGCGGACTGGGCAGAAACTTTCGAAGGCTCTTTCCGGTTCTTCTGCCGCTCGACGAGGTATGGGCATTAGCTCCCTTTCTGGCGATCGAGCAAATTGGAATTGGGCTGGCGCTGGCAGTGACGGCGGCGCTGCTGTATTTGCCGTTCGCGCAGCGCTCGCTGCTGCTGATGGGCGAAAAGGCAGTGGCGAGTGACCAGTGACGAGTGGCTAGAAAAAGCCATACGTGATGTCGAGGTCCATACGACTCATCCTCGAAGCAAATTGTTTTCAAACCCAATTCACCTTATTGCCGTTGGCAGGGAGTGGCGCGTGCGAAATTGAGGCCGAGCCGCTGGTTGCTGTGGGCTACAGGCGATGTTAGCGTGACGCCATTCGCAATTTTACGGTGTCAAACTATTCGCAGCCGTTTGCAACTTAGTGGAGAGCTGCGCGGAACTGTCTTTGGGTCAGGGCGGCTTGGCGTGAGCCGTGAGCTATGTGGCCAGAACCTTCACCTAGGGTATGGTTGCGCGCACGGGAGGGAACTATGCGGCGGAACATTGTTTGGCTGGGGGTCCTGTTGTGCGTTTTGCTGTGCGGTCTGTTGACGGGCGGGCAGGCGGCGCGGGCGCAAGCGCGTCCGCCAGCGAAGACCAAGACGCCGCATGCTGCCGCATCAAAATTGGCACGCGCGCAAGCGGCCAGCGCGAATGAGAATAACGGCGCCGCGGCGCCCGCCGAACTGCCGGTACGCAACGTCGTGCTCTACAAAGGCGGCGTTGGATATTTCGAGCATATGGGCCGGATCAGCGGCAATGAGGCGGTGCACATTGACTTCAGCAGCGACCAGTTGAATGACGTGCTAGGGTCGCTGACCGTGCTGGACTTGAATGGCGGGCGCATCACCGGCATTGATTACAACTCCGAAGCGCCTTTCAGCAGGCGATTGGGCATGCTTGGTTTGCCGCTGGGGGAGAACACGAGCCTCTCGAAGTTTTTGGAGGCGTTGCGCGGAACGCGGCTGGAGATTCGCGGCGGGAACAGCGTCATCACGGGAAGGCTGTTGAGCGTTGAACCAAAGACGCAGGTGAATGACCGCACGGCGACGGAAGTGGATCTGGCGACGCTGGTGAGCGACAGCGGAGATGTCCACACCGTGGAGGTGACGCCGGCGGTGCAGGTGCGCTTGGCGGATGCGGAGACGCGCGGCGATGTGGGGCAGTATTTGTCGCTGCTGGCATCGCAGCATCAGCAGGGATTGCGGCGAATGACCATTGCTACAGCGGGCACAGGAGAAAGAGAGCTGTACGTCAGCTACGTGAGCGAAACGCCCATCTGGAAGACAACGTATCGCATTGTGCTGCCGACGAAGCCGGGCGACGAGCCGTTGCTGCAGGGCTGGGCCATAGTGGACAACACTACAGGCGAAGATTGGAACAACGTAGAGCTTTCACTGGTGGCAGGCGCGCCGCAATCGTTCATTCAGCAATTGTCGCAGCCCTATTACGCGCGAAGGTCGGTGGTGCCGCTGCCGCAGAGCGTGGAGCTAACGCCGCAGACGCACGAAAGCGCGATGACGAGCGGAACGGGGAGCTTGACGGGAACCGTGACTGACCCGGCCGGGGCGGTCGTACCGGGAACATCTGTGCGAATTCTGGACTCGAACGGGCAAGTTGTAGATACGGACACGACAGATGACCGGGGAAAGTACGAGCTTGACGGTCTGTCTCCAGGAAATTATCGCGTGGAATTCACCAAGCCGGGTTTTCAACAGCTAGTAGAGAATGTGACGGTTGGAGGAGGCACGCAAACTTTGAATGCGATGTTGCAAGTGGGTAGCGTAGCCGAGAGCGTAACGGTGGAAGCTCAGGCGGCAACTGACAAAGTAATGGCAACAAGAAATGGCGTTGTGGGAGGAATAATAGGCGGAGCTCCGCCTCCAGCCCCAATGCCTGCACTGATGGATGTGATGAAAAACATGGCGGCGGCCGCCAAGGGCGCGAGCCTGGGCGATTTGTTCGAATACAAATTGAAGGACCAGGTGACGATTCACAAAAACGAATCGGCGCTGGTGCCCATTCTTCAAACGCACGTCCAAGCAGAGAAGGTGTCGCTGTGGAATAGTTCGCTGGGCTCGGAGCGGCCATTGCGCGCGTTGTGGCTGACGAATTCGAGTGCTTTAACGCTCGATGGTGGGAGTTTTACGGTGCTGGAAGATAATGCGTTCGCAGGCGAGGGGCTGACCGATCCGATCAAGCCGAATGAGAAGCGGCTGATTTCGTATGCCGCGGATTTGGGCGTGCGCGTCAACGAAAGCGTGGAAAGCCAGCCGCAAAAAGTGACGCATGTGCGAATTGCGCGTGGAGTGATGTTCCAGACGCGCGAGCTTCGGCAAAGCACGACATACACTCTGCGCGACGACGACACGACGCCGCGCGTAGTGCTGATCGAGCATCCCTTGCGCGCCGGATGGACACTGGCAAAGAATGCACCGCAGCCGGCGGAGAAGACCTCCAGCGTTTATCGCTTTCGCGTGGAATTGAAGCCCAAACAAACGAAAACATTAGATGTGAGCGAGGCGGAACCGCAGGAGAACATCTATCAGCTTTCGAACCTGACCGACGACCAAATCGAGTTTTTCGCGCGCGACCGGGATATCAATCCGAAGATCGAGGCGGCGCTGAGACAAATTATTGAGCAGAAGAATGTGGTGGCGGAGCTTGCCGCGCAGATTGCGTCTCTGAATAACAGGAGGCAAAGGATTTTTACGGATCAGCAGCGCATTCGAGAAAACCTGAAGGCGCTGAAAGGCACAGCGGAAGAGCGCGCGCTGATCGAGCGGTACACGCAGCAGCTTGAGAATCAGGAAGACCAACTGCAAAATCTGCAAAAGCAGAATGCGGAGCTGCAGCCTAAGCACGATCAGGCGCGGGCGGAGTTAGACAAAATGATTCAGGAGCTCACGCTGGACGAAACGATTTAGAAGCGGTGGAGAACGTTCAGCGGCCAGCGAAGACCAAAGGCGATGACGAAAACAGAGCTCCGGGACTTGCTGGAAGTTGCGAGTAGTGTTACCGTGCGGGCGTTCCAATTTAGTTCGCATAGCCAGTTCGAATTGGGCCTTTAATCAGCAGCGGGCACTCCGCGGCTACTGCAAATTTGCCGCGAATCTCGGAGGCGGCGTTTGGCTTCAAAACCGTGGAGCTCCATCGCACCTCCTGGCGAATTCCATCCGTACATCCCTTCTGAAAAAATAATTCCGGAATTCACGCCGCGCGCCATCATTCTGGGAATTTTCGCGGGACTGTTTTTCGGCGCGATAACAGTGTACGTGGGATTGCGCGCCGGCCTGACGGTTTCCGCGTCGATTCCCATAGCAGTGCTCTCCATCAGCATTCTGCGAGCGTTTGGCAAAGCCACGGTGCTCGAAAATAACATTGTGCAGACTACCGGCTCCGCGGGCGAATCCATCGCAGGAGGCGTGATTTTCACCCTGCCAGCGCTGATTTTCCTTGGCTTTCCGCTGCAATACTGGAGCGTTTTTTTTCTGGCGCTGCTCGGCGGATGGCTGGGCGTGCTGTTCATGATTCCGCTGCGGCGTCAACTGATCGTGAAGGAGCACGGAAATTTGCTTTATCCCGAGGGCACCGCGTGCGCGGACGTGCTGGTGGCCGGCGACAAAGGCGGGTCGTTCGCGAGCAGAGTTTTCTGGGGATTTGGGCTGGGCGGCGCGTACGCGTTCTTGATGGAAACCATGGGATTCTGGCGCGACACACCGGAATATCAGCCGAAGTGGCTGCCGGGCGCGTCGTTTCGCGCGAACATCACGCCGGAATATATGGGCGTCGGGTACATCATCGGACCGCGCGTAGCGGGGGTGATTTTCGCGGGCGGCGTGTTTTCGTGGCTGGTGCTGATGCCGGCGATCAAGTTTTTTGGAAGCATGATGACGCAGCCGCTTTTCCCCGGATTGATTCCCATCGGGCAAATGACGCCGGACAACTTGTACACGGCGTACATACGGCCGATGGGCGCGGGCGCGGTGGCCGCCGCGGGCGTGATTACGCTGGTGAAGACCATGCCGACGATTGTCGCGGCGCTGAGCGCAGGGCTGAAAGATGTTCGCAAAAGCCGTGCGGTGAACGCCATAGAAACAGCGGTGAGCCGTATCGATCGCGATTTCTCGATGAAGATTGTGGTGCTCGGTTCGCTGGCGATTATCATCATGATGTGGGTGCTGCTGACCTTCCGGCCGATTCCCGGCGCAAAAACGGGGCTATTGTCGAACTTGATCGCGGCGATATTTGTGGTGGTGTTCGGATTTTTGTTTGTCACTGTGTCGTCGCGCATTTGCGGGCTGATCGGCAATTCGTCGAATCCGATCAGCGGCATGGCTATTGCCACGTTAATGGCCACCTGCGCGATGTTTTTGGTGGCGGGCTGGACGGGCAGCGCTTTTTCGGCACTGGCGCTGACCATCGGCGGCGTTGTATGCGTTGCGTCATCTAATGCGGGCGGAACTTCGCAGGATTTGAAAACGGGCTTTCTGGTGGGCGCCACGCCTTCGAAGCAGCAGCTGGCGCTGATGATTGGCGTGATGACTTCCGTATTTGCGGTGGGCGCGACGCTGAATTTGATGAACGTGGGGCTCGAGGAATTCAAGCCGGCGACAATCGCGGTGAATATCAATCAATTGCCCTCGGGCGTGAGCGTCGAGCAGCAAAGCTTCATGCATAACGGGAAAAACTACGTGCTGCTGAACGCCATCGGCTCGCATGTGGTGCCGGATGGAAATTATTTGTACGACCCGGCCGTGCGCGAGATTGACGTGCAATGGGTGCACGGCATCGGCAGCGAAAAAGCGTCCGCGCCGCAAGCGCGCCTCATGGCCACGGTAATCAACGGGATTTTGCAGCGGCAGCTTCCGTGGCGGCTGGTGCTGGTTGGCGTGTTTTTAGTGATTGCCATCGAGTTGCTGGGGATACGCTCGCTCCCGTTTGCGGTGGGCGCGTATCTGCCCATTGACACGACCATGGCGATTTTCGCTGGCGGAGTGATTCGCTGGCTCGCCGAGCGCGGAGCGAAAGATAAAAGCAGCGCGGACAGCGAAATCGGCCCGGGACCGCTCTACGCCAGCGGATTGATTGCCGGCGGCGGAATTTTCGGCCTGTTGGGCATCGTGATTTATTTGTTTGGCGATCCGAACTTCAAATACCACTTTTTGCCGGAGCATTTTCTGCACATTGGGCCGAGCGTGCTGGGCGCGCTCGCGGAGAACCGGATGTTTGCTGTGCTTATGTTTGCTCTGCTCGGCGTGACGCAGTTTTATTTCGCCCGCCGCAAGATGGATTAAGACGCGAAATTCCGCTCCCCCGCATTCCACATTTTGACTCTGCGGCAATGAGCGCATAAACTGCGCATGGGCAGATATGCGCCGCTATTCTTCAGCTTCGACAGGCTTTCAATTCGACTGGGACTGGTCTATCACGCCGGCGATCAAGTTTTTGATCATCGCCTGCGCGGCGGTTTTCCTTCTTCAGGAATTGTCCCAGGTTTTCTTCGGAGCAGCGGGCTGGAATTTCTGGCTGGTCTATTTTGGCCTCGTTCCGCGCTACGTCGAACACGGTTTCATCTGGCAGCCGTTCACCTATCTGTTTCTGCACGGCGGCATCTGGCACATCCTCATCAACATGTTCTTCCTTTGGATGTTTGGAAGGGACGTGGAGCGAGCCTGGGGTGCAAAACGGTTCTACATTTATTATTTTGTGTGCGGCATCGGCGCGGGAATCATCAATGTCATTGTAAAAGTCATTATGAACCCGTCCGGGCTTGGCACGGCGCTCGTTCCCACCATTGGAGCCTCCGGCGCGATTTTTGGCGTGCTGCTGGCGGCGGCGATACTCTTTCCGCATCAGCGCGTGTTTCTTTTCCCGTTTCCCGTGGCGATTTCGATGCGCGTGTTCGTGCTGGTTATGGGCGTGATCGAATTCTTCGGCACGCTGGGCGTTGGCGGAGACAACGTCAGCCACGTCTGCCATCTCGGAGGCATGCTTGCCGGCTACCTGTATTTGCGGCGCGGCTCGTATTGGTACGGTTATCGCAACCGCTATGCGGATTGGAAGCGGCGGCGGCTGATGAGCCGATTCGAAGTCTACAAGCGGAAGCACCGCGGCGAGCCGCCTCGCCCGCCCGATAATTGGGTCAACTAGCAACACCAGCACGGATCGCGGCCCTTTCCGTTTTCAACGAACGGAGGATACATGCCTCTACGCTTAATTCTCAAGCAGAACCTCACCGGATTGGCGCACGCCTTGTGAGCGCTTCGCCGGAGAGGCGCCGCGCGGCGCTGCACCACATTTGCCGGTTCGCTGCGCCGATGATTGTGGCCCTGGCCATTGCCGCGCCATCGTCCGTAGCTCAGAATCGCACTGCATCTGGAGCCTCGCGAGGCACTCAGATTCTTCTTCTCGGGACAGCCGGGGGACCGCCGTTACGCAAGGCCCGCTCGGAACCTTGCTCATCGTGGACGGCCGCCAATACCTGATTGATTGTGGAATTGGCACGATGCGAAGAATGGTCGATGCAGGCATCCAGTCCGAGACCATAGGAACGATCTTCATCACGCATCATCATCCCGATCATGACCTTGGCCTCGCTGAACTGATGGCCAATGATTTCTTTCAATTGAGTGGGGCCGGCGCGACACGCACCATCAGCATCTATGGGCCGCCGCAAACAAGAGAATTCGTCGCTGCCGCATTCCGCTACATCAGCATTCCATTCAGTATCTTTGCGGCGGAGACTCCTTCCGTATACACGCTCAAAAGCCCGTTCGCGGTCCATGACATTCAGCACGACGGTTTGGTCTATCAAGATGACAAGGTTCGCGTCATTGCAGCCGAAAACTCTCACTATGCGCTGATGCCGGCAAAATTCAGCGCCCGGATGAAGTCGTATTCATACAGGTTTGAAACGCGGCACGGCGTGGTCGTCTTTACGGGTGACACAGGCCCAAGCGATGCTGTGACACGACTGGCCAAAGGAGCGGATGTCCTCGTAGCTGAAGTTCTCGATCTCAAAGCCATGGCTAAAATCCAACATATCGCGGCCGAAAAAAACCGCTGGCCGCCGCGGCGCTTGGACTCGATGATGGCACATTTCAAATTCGAGATCCTAGACCGGGAAGAAGTCGGAAGGCTGGGATCGAAAGCACAGGTCAAGTCGGTGGTGCTGTACCACCTCGGGCCGGAAGGGGTGGAGCCAGCAGTTTTTGTATCTGGCGTTAAGAAGTATTACTCGGGTCCCGTGTTCGCATCGGCCGACCTCGATCGGTATTGCCTCAACAGACCAGCCGGTAAAGGCGCGAACACTCGAATCCTCATTCCATGCCGCTGAAGTTCAAGCGCCAAAAAAAGACAACGTCAGCAATAGCAGGAGATGAAGGAGAATGCGCTTTTTCCCGGACGGCAGCGGCGGATGGATTACCCTTCGTGGGTTACAACAGAACGATGGGTGTGCGCCCATTCATTTTGCCGCGATGAAGGAGGAGACGATGCGGTAGAGGTATTCGACGCCTTTGTTGAAGGAGTCGAGCGGAATGCGCTCGTTGGCGTCATGAGCGCGGGCAGCATCTTGCTCAGTGAGCGGAAACGGCAGCAGACCATAGGTCTGAACGTTGCGCAAGCGCAAGTATGCCGAATCAGTGGCTTCCGGAGACATCATGGGAATAACCGGAACATCGGGAAATTCCTGCTGCGTGGCCTGCTGAATGGCTTTGAAAAGCGCGCCGTCGAGCGAAGACGAAGGCGCAGCCTCGCCGATGGAAACATTCGCGCTGAAAGAAATGCTGGGATCATTCACCGCTTGCTTCAGATTCAGCAGCAACGGATCCACGCTATCGCCGGGGAGCAGGCCGATATCGAGCGTCGCCTGCGCTTGCGGCGGCGCCTCGGTGTACTGGGTTCCCGCCTGCAACTTGGTAGGTACGATGGTGTCACGCAGCATCGCATTCCAGACGGGATTTGCGGCCGCGACTTTTTCTTTCGCTAAATCTCCCCGTACCGGCGAATCGAGCTGGTTCATCCATTTACCGATATTAGGATCTTCAACTTGGGAGAGCGCTTCGAAATATGATTCGGTCACCGGCGTGAGCCGGAATTGCATTTTGTAAGCCGCAATTTTTGCGATGGCCGTCGCAAGAGAAGTGATTGCATTATTCGGCGTAGGCACACCGCCGGGACTGGCCGTCCCCGTCGCTGTAACGGTGACCTTTGCAGGAACTTTCTCCGCGGCTTGCACGCCGACATATTGAACTTTTCCGTTTTTCAAAGTAACGCTGCCGCCTTCATTGAGCGCAAAGCCCGCGGCGATTTTCTGCCAGTAGTTGTCCACGGCAAAACGCATTCCCGCACCGCCTCCTCCCTCTTCGTCGCCTTCCGCGAGCAGGATTACGTCGCGGTCAAGGGAAACATTGGCGCGCTTGAGGGCAACGAGCACGGCGACGTTGGCGATGAGCATGCTTTTGTCGTCGATGGCGCCGCGGCCGTAGAGGTATCCGTTCTGGATCACGGCGCCGAAGGGATCGACGCTCCATTTCGATTTGTCTGCGGGCGCAACGTCCAAATGGCCCATGAGCAAAAGCGCGGTAGTAGGATTCGGAAACGGGTTCGCAGAGAGGCGCGCGATGAGGATTCCGCGGCCGGGCGCGCTCTGGTCGACCTCGGCGGGAATGCCTTCTTTCTGCAGAATGCCCGCCAGATATTTCGCCGCGGCGAGTTCATTGCCAGGCGGGTTGGTGGTATTTATGCGGATAAGGCCTTGGAGCCATCCGAGGGCGTCGACATCCAGTTTACTGAAGTCAACGGAAGCAGAGGATTGCAGCTGGTTCCCCGGCGATTGTTGGGAAGATTGTGTCTGCGCCCAAACGCCTGGAGCGGCTAAAAGTACAAAAAGAAGCGCGAGATGGAGCGACCATCGGTATCGCATGCAAACTCCCAAAGAATGCAGAAAAGTTCGAGCGTAAACAACCCTTTGATACTATCATGCAGGTTTTGGCGATCTGCGGCCGGTTCGTAAGCACTGTTGCTAAATAATTGATGGCAAATAACGACGCTAAACAGATGTGCAACTGTTGTTGTCAAACTTGGTAGACAATGACCATCCCGATGGCGAGTTTTGCCATCCAACTTAGCCGGAGGCTACCGCGTGATGCGAGTTAGCGCTGTTTCTGGTTTGACGGTATTTCGGGCCATGATCCTTGCCTTAGTGCTCGCAAATCTGGCCTTGCCGCCGCAATTGCTCGCGCAGTTGCCGACGCAAGGTCCAGTGAAGCCGCCGCCGCAGTCAAAAATTCCTCCGCCTCCCGCGCAGCAGCAGAAGCAGCAGCCCCAATATTCGCTGACGGTGCAATCGCAACTTGTTCAGGTGAACACGGTGGTGACCGACCAGGCTGGCAACATTATCACCGGCCTGAAGCAGGGGAATTTCCGGATTTTTGACGACAACCAGCAAGAGCCGGTAACCAATTTCGAGCCGAACACCGCCCCTATCACCATCGTGATTCTGCTCGAATTCAGCAATATTTTTGGGCCCTATTTTGCGCAACTGGGACCGTATTTGACGAACGGATTCACGAATTACCTGGGCCCAAAGGATTGGGTGGCGCTGGTTACCTATGATTTGAAACCGCACATTGTAGTGGACTTCACGCACAACAAGCAGGAGATAAACAACGCCATTCAGAGTCTTTTTTTCCCGGGATTCAGCGAAGCGAACGAATTTGACGCGCTCATTGATACTATCAACCGGCTCAAAGATGTTCAGGGGAAGAAAGCGATCCTGTTGGTGAGCACGGGATTCGATACTTTCAGCAAACACACGCTGGACGAGACATATAACGTGCTTAAACAGACCAACGTAACGGTGTACTGCATCGGCGCTGCCGAAATGGTGGAAGTACGGAATCCCAACGGGGAATCGGTCACGTATCTGCAGGCCAAGAACGAGATGAATTATTTTGGTAAGCTGACAGGGGGATATGCCTGGTTTCCGCGCTTCGAGGGCGAGATGCCCGGCATTTTCAGCTCCGTAGTTGCTTTCCTGCGAAACCAGTATTCCATTGGCTATGTTCCGCCGGAATCGGCGCGCGATGGCAAATATCACAAAATCAAAGTGGAAGTCGTGGACGACAAAGGCCAGCCACTAATGGTGCCCAACAAAAAAGGGAAAATGCAGAAGGTGGTGATCTATGCGCGCGCGGGTTATTTGGCGACGAAGACGGGATAAGCGCGGATTCTAATCGACAATTTCCGGAATTAGAAATTGGCGTAAGTTATTGAAAACAGAAGTCATACTTATTCCTAATCAATAATAATCCGGTGCTTGTGCGGATTTGTCAGCGGGCCAGATTTTCAGTAACCTCTCTGCAGGTCAACGCGATTCAGCAGTTCGCGCCCCCTGAACCAGCGCTCCAGATTTTCCAGCAGCAACTCTTCCTGCCGCTGCCACAGGCGGTCGGTAACTGCGCTAATGTGCGGCGTGATGAAAACGTTATCGAGCTTCCACAGCGGATCTTCCGGCGGAAGCGGCTCATCTTCGGTAACGTCTAGCGCAGCGCCTGCAATGGCGCGAGCGCGCAGCGCAGCCGTTAGAACGGTTTGATCCACTAATGTGCCGCGCGCGACATTGATGAGATAAGCGCTTGGCTTCATCAGCGCCAACTCCTCCCCGCCAATCATTTTGCGAGTGTCAGTAGTTTCCGGCGCGGCCAGAACGACGAAATCGGCCTGCGGCAAAACGTTTCGCAGTTCCGTTGCAGGAAAAATGCGCTCCGCGAGTTGCGTATCGCCAGTGCCGGAGCGATTAACGCCCCAGATGCGCATGCCCAACGGCTGCATGCGACGAGCGAGTTCGCGCCCGATGGAACCGAAACCTACAATAAGCAAAACTTGGTCCTGCAACTCGCGCGGCCGCGCGTCCCACATTTCTTGCTGGGCCCAGTGTGCCGCCTGCTGAAAGCGAAAAGCATCCGGAAAACGTCGCGCTAAGGCGATGATGGTTCCGAGAACGTGTTCGGCCATCGGGACGGAATGAATGCCGCGCGCGTTGGTGAGGACGATATTGCTCTGTCGAAGCGCAGGATACATCAACTGGCCGACGCCGGCCGCCGTCGCGTGAATCCACTTGAGTTTTTTGGCCCGGCCGAACTGTTCCGGGCGCAGCGAAAATCCGACGAGGATGTCCGTGTCGGGCAATTCGTCCAGCACGCGGTCATAACTTTGCAAGTGAACCACTTTCATGGCAGGCCAGCGCTTCGATATTTTTTCAGAGAGTTCGCGCGGTGCGCGCCACAAACTGAACTTGTGCCACACGCAGATGACCAGCTTGGTTTGCTCGGGAGTTGTGCGCATCGTTGTCTGAATCATGTGCTCGGGAGAATTTCGAATCAGCGCGTGAGCACGCGTAAATCACGGCCGGTCATCTCCTTTGGCGCGGGCGTGTCAACAACGCCGAGGAGCGTAGGAGCTACGTCGCGCAACGAACCACCCGGGCGCAAACGTTCTTGATCTTTTTCGGTCAAAAGAATGAAAGGCACGGGATTTGTGGTGTGATACGTATGCGGCCCGCCGGTCTTCGGATCGATCATCGTTTCCGCGTTGCCATGATCCGCAGTAATAATCCAAGCACCTCCACGAGGCGCAAGCGCCTGATGAATGCGGCCGAGGCAATCGTCGACGACCTCCACGGCTTTTATGGCGGCTTCGAGTTTGCCGGTGTGGCCAACCATGTCAGCATTCGCGAAATTCATGATGATGGCGTCGAAATCGCCTTTGTTGATGGCCTTAATGACAGCATCGGCAACGCCTGACGCGGACATTTCCGGCTGCAAATCGTAAGTGGGAACTTTGGGCGAAGGCACGAGAATGCGTTCTTCACCGGGATAGGCTTTCTCGACGCCGCCGTTAAAGAAATACGTAACGTGCGCATATTTTTCGGTCTCCGCGCAGCGCAAATTCCGGAGACCCATGTCGCCAAAGACTTGCGCGAGAATGTGTTCCAATTTTTCAGAGCCCTGCACATAACGCAACCACGGCCAGGTTTTTTCGTACTGCGTCATGCCGACATAGAAAAGATTTTGGGGGCGCGAGGCGTCGGCGAATTCCTTGAAGCCGGGTTCGGCGAGAGCGCGGGTCATCTGGCGGGCGCGGTCGGCGCGGAAGTTGAAAAAGATTACAGCATCGTCGTCGCGAATGACGCCGCGGGGCGCGGAAGAGCCGCCATGCGCGGGATCGGCGGTGATTACCGCAGGCACAACGAATTCGTCTGTGACCAGCCGTTCGTAACTGGCTTTCAACGCGGCGAGCGGATCGGGGTGTTTCAATTCGGCGCGTCCGTGAACCATGGCGTCGTAGGCGCGCTGGATGCGTTCCCAACGATTGTCGCGGTCCATCGCGTAGTAGCGGCCGCTGACGGTGGCGATCTGGCCGAGCGAGAGTTCGGTCATTTTTTTCTCGAGTTGCTGCAGAAACCCAAGCCCGGAATTCGGAGGCGTGTCGCGGCCGTCGGTGAATGCGTGGACGAAAACGCGCTCGACTTTGTTTCGCTTGGCCATTTCCAAGAGCGCAAAAAGATGGTTTATGTGCGAATGCACGCCGCCATCGCTGACTAGCCCCATAAGATGCAGTTGCCGCGGGCGGCCGCGCTCCATGGCTTGCAGCAGCAGCGACTCTTTGAAAAATTCCCCTGAAGCAATTTTGGCGTCAAGGCGCGTGATGTCCATCTGCACGATGCGGCCCGCGCCCATGTTGAGGTGCCCGACTTCGCTGTTGCCCATTTGCTCGTCGGGCAGACCAACAAACGGACCCGAAGTGTGAATCAGCACATTGGGGAATTTTTTCAGAAGCGCGTCGTAATTCGGCTTGCGCGCGAGCGCAATGGCGTTTCCATTGGTGCTGGGCGAATAACCCCAGCCGTCGAGGACGGTAAGCACGATTGGTTTGGGACGTTTCGCCATTTAATTTCCTTCAGTATTGTAAGTCACTGAGATTGTTTACGCGCGGGTGAGGCTGCAAGTTCGCGCAGCGCGCCGAGCAAGCGCGCGACTTCTTCGGCGGTGTTGTAATGGACCAGGCCGATGCGCAGCAGGCCGCCATCTTTTTCGACCCCAAGGCGCTCTGTCAAATTCAGCGCGTAGTAATTTCCGTCCCAAGTGAAAATGCCGCGGTCACCGAGGAATTTAGCGCATTCGAGCGGACTGTGATTAGCGAGGCGCACGCCGACGGTGGGCACGCGCTCCTCGAAACGCGCCGGGTCGGAAATTCCGTAGAAGCGCAAGCCCGGAATGACGAGCAATCCGCGAATCATCTGCTCGGCGAGATTCATTTCGTGTTGGCGCATGACGCGATGAGCGGACATCAAGGCAGAGCGGCGATTGGTGACAGCGGGATCACATTTGCGGCCGAGTTCAGCCATGTAGTCAATCGCTGCAGTCACGCCCGCGAGGCCTTCGTGAATTTGCGTTCCGGTCTCCCAGCGATCAGGCAAAGCTTCGGGAGCGGGCCGAACTTTGTAGGGACGGAAGCGCATCAACAGGTCGCGTTTGCCGTAAATGCAACCCATGTGTGGGCCGAAGAATTTATATGGCGAACAGGCCAGGAAGTCGCAATCGAGCGCGCGCACATCAATGACGCCATGCGGAGCGTAATGGACGGCGTCAATAAAGGCAAGCGCTCCGGCATCGTGCGCGAGATGAATGATTTCGCTGACTGGATTAATGGTACCAACGGCGTTGGAAGCGTAGCCGACGGCGACGAGCTTGGTGCGTGAAGTAATCTTGCGCCGTAAATCGTCCATGTCCAACGTACAATCGGATTCGCGAATGTCCACCTGGCGAACGACGACACCGCGCTCCTCAAGCGCGCGCCACGGGGCGACATTGGCATCGTGATCGAGAGTGGTGACCACGATTTCGTCGCCGGAATTCAAATCGCGGCCAATCCCGCGGGCGAGGGCAAAAGTGAGAGTGGTCATGTTGGGGCCAAAAAACACTTCGATAGGATCGCAGTTAAAAAAATCAGCCATGGCCGCGCGCGCCGCAGCGATCATTGCATCAGTGCGACGGCTGGTGGCGAAGGCGCCGCAAGTGTTAGCGTTGGAATTCGTGAAATAGTCGCGGACGGCGTCAATCACTTGCTGGGGTACCTGCGTGCCGGCGGGCGCGTCGAGAAACGCTGCATTGTGGCCATTGACGATTTGCTTCAGCGAGGGAAACTGTGCGCGCACCCAACTCACATCGAGCGCAGCAAAGTTGCTCGGTGAAGAGTTCGCGTTATGGGCCGGAGAGCTCATGCAAAGTCACCTCAATCCACAAAGACTGATTTTACTTCAAGATTTCACCGCGCGAATGAAATCCGCAAAGAGGCCATATGCCGTGGCGATGACGCCGGGCTTATGTTCGATGATCGAGAGACCGAAAACATCCATGTCGAAACGTACCGCGGAGGTGGTGCCTTCGAGCTGTGCGAGCGGATCGCTTAGAGACAATTTCTCGGGCCTGACGCGCGTGCGGATGCCGCTGGAAGTGCGTTCGGCGCTGCACACTAATTTGTAGCGCATGCCTTCAGCGTGGGCAGCGCGGACTTGCTCGGCGGTCAGCGAGCGAATGCCTTCGCGTTCGACTTCGCTCAATTGGATTTCCGCGCCCATCAACACGATGGCGAGCGCCGCAACTTTCACTGCGGCGTCCCAGCCGTCGAGATCATCAGACGGATCCGTTTCTGCAACGCCAATTTGCTGGGCGCGTTTGACAGCCTCGTCCAGCGTGGCGCCTTTTTCCATTTCGGTGAGGACAACGTTGGTGGTCGAGTTCAGGATTCCGCGTAAGCTGCGCAGTTCAACGGCCGGCAAGCAGTGCGGAAACATGGAAAAAATCGGCGTGCCATCCATCACCGCGGATTCAAAGAGAAACTTGCGGCCATGAACCTCCGCCATTTTATGGAGTTCGCGATAGGCGTGCACGACGGGGCCCTTGTTTGCGCTGATGGCATGAGCGCCCGATTCGAGGGCCGCTTTGATGTGATCAATGGCGGGCTGCCCGCTGTGGCGCTGGAGCGAACTGGCTTCAAAAAGCACATCGGCTTGCGCGGCGGCGAGCCATTCGCGAACGTTTGCGGGCCGTGGACCCGACAAGGCTGGCCACCGGTGATCGAGCGCTTGCGCGGCGTGGAGGCCGCTGGCATCCGCCAGCCAGCCAATTCTGCGCGAGGCGATGCCTGTGAGCTTCCATGCAACTCCATATTTCTTTTGAAGCACGTCGGTTTTCGCGATGAGCAGGCGCACAAATTCCTTGCCGACGTTTCCGAATCCGATGAGGGCTAGATTGTAAGTGCGGATAGAAATCTCCTGAAAAATAGGCGTCAGAATACATTCATGCGAGAAAAACGCGGAGCAAAAAGATCGGGCGATCGATCATTTAACTGGCGGAGGGGGTGGGATTCGAACCCACGAGGCCCTTTTGAGGCCTAACGGTTTTCAAGACCGCCGGTTTCAACCGCTCACCCACCCCTCCGAAGCTGAACTTCCGGGCTCGAACTTCAATTCGCGAGTCGTAAGTTCCCGACCTTGGAGCGCCCCACACAATACGGAAAACATCGTGAACCACTTAATTATCTACGAGCCCAAGTATTCTATCAAGACGCGGGAAAATCGCTCGAATATCTGATAGTGCGAACGGTTTGAGGAGCGCCGTTATAGAATATTCGCCGGAGGAATGCATGCCGGACTACACAGCAGCGCACGCGCGCGCGGGGATCAATGCCAGACTTCCGCAGCTCGAGACCTGGCCGAATCATTTTCCGGGTTACGAAATCACTATTCGTTTTCCCGAGTACACTTCGGTCTGCCCGAAGACCGGCCTGCCCGACTACGGCACAATTATTATTCAATACCAGCCGCGCAAAGTTTGCCTGGAACTGAAGGCGCTGAAAATGTATTTGCTGGCGTATCGCGATCTTGGGATTTTTTACGAAAACGCGGTCAATCGGATGCTTCGCGACATAGTAGCAGCGACGAATCCGGCGTGGTGCGTGGTGCGCGGAGAATTCACGCCGCGCGGCGGGCTGTTCACGAATGTGGAAGCGCGTTGGCCGCGAGGGCAAAATTCTGCTGCTCGCTCGTAGACTTTCGACCCGTCCTTCGACATAATTTGCTATGCTCATCGTTTGATTGCGTTTAAGGAGATGGAATGTCGGATTCGCTGGACCTGCAGCAGAACAGAACGGCCGCGCCGCCCGCGGAATCGTATGCGTACACGCCGCGCTGGGTGATGATCGCTTTTCTGGTGGCCTTCGGGGTCATCGGCTATCTGGTCTACGCAATGGTTCATCAGAAACAGCAAGACGCAAATGCATTCAGCAACGCCGCCAAGCGGTCAGCTGCACTCACCGCGGAGATCGATAAGACCAACGCTTCCATCGCCGACTTGAAGGCGCAGCTTCAAGTGACGGAACAGAAGCTGGGGCTCACAGAAGACGAACTGGCCAGCGCGCGCAGCCTGGCTGTGACGGTCGGCAAAGAAGAAAAGCAGCAGCGCGCAACCGCCAATTTGCTGCGAGAGCAACTGGGACAGGTGCAGCAGCAAACTTCCAGCCAATATGGGCAATTATCGGACCAGCTGAACGGCACCAAAACCGATGTGGCCGGCACGCGCAAGGATCTGGATGATGCAAGAACGAAGCTCACGACAGCCATCGGAGACCTCGGGGTTCAGAGCGGGCTGATCGCGCGGAATCATGAAGAAGTGCAAGAACTGAAGCGGCTGGGTGAGCGCAACATTTATGAATTCAAGATGGGCAAGGAAAAAATTCCGCAGCATGTTGGCCCGATTGAGCTGCAGGTGCGTAAAATCGACTCGAAACATTTCCGGTTTACGCTGGACATTATTGCCGACGACCGTCGCGTCGAACGTAAGGACAAAACCATCGAAGAGCCGATTCAGTTTTACACGCGCGGATCGCGCTCGCTTTACGAAATTGTGGTTTATGACGTAAAGAAGAAATTCATCTCCGGCTATCTTTCCACGCCCAAAGTGGAGGCGCCCGCAAACCCTTCCGCGCCTTCCGGCAACTAAGTCTTTTTGAAATTGGCATTGCTTCGTTGCGGTCCGCGAGGCGATAACGCCTGCGGGGGGATGGAATCAAATTCGCAGATGCGATTCACTAAAAGTTTCGAGAGAGCGGCGCCGCTGTTTCTAGCAGCAGTTGCGCTGCCGGCGTTTTTTGCCGGACGCCTGGGAGTGCCGCGCGGCGGCACGCAGTCTTCGCAAGGGGCGCAAAAAATTTCCGTGCCGTCCTCCAGCAACGGAATTCAGTTCAGTTACGGCGGAAGTGTAGCGCAAATCCCGGCGCAGATCACCGATGCGCTGGTGCTTGTTCCCGTGCGCGTGAAAGGCTCGCAGCCTTCGTGGTTTCTGCTGGACACGGCCCGCACCAACTCGGCCATTGACGATGTTCGCGCCGTGGCCGTTGGACTCTATTCGCCATCAGCACAAGGCAAGCTGCCCAAATCTTTTTCCAATGTTCGGCTGGAATTTCCGGGCCTTCGCATTTCGCTTCCCTCGCTGGCTCTCGATTCTTTCGGGGATTTCGCGGCCCGCATCGGCCATGCCGTGCAGGGAGTTTTGGGGGCGGACGTGCTGAGCCGGCTGATTATTAAAATCGATTACGAGCGGCAGACTGTGCAGTTCTACGATCCGAAATCGTTTCAGTACCGTGGAAAAGGTCTCAAGTTCGCGATGAAAGTCGCAGATGGCATTCCGGCTATTGCCGGGGAGATTGCCATTCATCATCGCGGAAATTTCCGCGGCGCGTTTGCGATTTCCACCGGCCAAACCGAGCCCTTGCGCCTCTCCGCGCGCTTTGCGTCATCACATTCGCTTGAAGATCTGCCGGAAAAAACAGTGCCTTTCTCGACTACCGATGCCGCGAGCGACACGGATTTTAGCGACCGTCTTGGCCGGGTACACGCAATGCGGTTCGGCAAAATCACGTTTGCCAGCCCGATTGCGATTTTCCCGGGAAAACCGTCTAAGGCGCCGGCCGGCATACCGCAGCAATTCATTGGAGCAATGGGCGGAGAGATTTTGGACCGCTTCACGGTGATTCTGGACTATCCGGCGCAGCTTCTGATCCTCGAAGCCAACAGACATTTTCCGGACTTTTTCACCGCGGACATGAGCGGCCTCACTGTGATCGCCATTCCGCCAGAGTTCCGTACGTTTGAAGTGGCGCGCGTCAGTGAAAAATCGCCGGCAGCCGAGGCGGGCGTTGCTGTGGGCGACATGATTGAGCAGGCCGACGGCAATCCTGCCTCGGAGTACACGCTCGATGACCTGCGCGCGCTGCTGCGCCAGCCAGGGACATCGCATACGCTTAAACTTCTGCGCAACGGGAAAACAATTAATGTCACGCTAAACCTGAAACCGCTGATCTAGATTTTCGTCGTAATCGGTTGGCCAGACGAGCCTGGATTCGCAATCGCGCGGCAAAATCAGCTATTAGCCGAATATTTGCAGAAGGAAGCCTATATTTGTTTGTTTGCGCTGAAAGCGCTGGCGAAGAAGGAACTCAAGCCGGAAGAACCGCGAGGCGCGCCGCTGCGACGGCGAGTTTCTATGCCGAGACGCCTGATTTTCTGGTTCAGAGTGGAAAGCGGAACCTGGAAGCGCTCAGCGGCCTCTGTCTGGTTCCAACTGCAATGTTCGAGCATGTCGAGAATCAGACGGCGCTCGACCTCTTCGAGGATGTCGCCCAGTGAGCGCAGGCCTCCCGCTGGCGCGCCGACCTCGCCGGGCATGGGCGGCAGGAATTCGCCAAGGTGCAGATTCACGCCCCTGGCAATCTCGCGGCTGCGGACAGCTTCGGGGAGCAAATCCACGTCCATGGTGTCCTGCACGGAGAGCACGATGGCGCGTTCGACCACGTTCTCCAACTCACGCACATTGCCGGGCCAGTCGTAATCCATGAGCATGCGCATAGCGGCAAGGGAAAAGTGGCGCGGCGGTTTGCCGTTGTCCTTTGCGAAATGCTCGAGGAAGCGCTCGACGAGCAAGGGAATGTCCTCTTTGCGATCGCGCAAAGGTGGTAACGCAATGGCGATCACATTCAAGCGATGGAAAAGATCTTCGCGGAAACGGCCCTCGCGAACCAGCGAGAGCAAGTTTTCATTGGAGGCAGCGATGATGCGGACGTCAACTTTGATCGTTTCCGTGCCGCCCAGCCGCATGAATTCGCGCTCCTGAATAACGCGCAACAATTTGGCCTGCGTCTCTGGGCTGACGGTGCTGATCTCATCGAAGAAAATCGTGCCCTGATCGGCGACTTCGAAGAGGCCTTTCTTGGAAGCGATGGCACTGGTAAAAGCGCCCTTGACGTGGCCGAAAAGCTGCGATTCAAGCAGATCGACGGGAATCGAGCCGGTATTCACCGGAATGAATGGCTTGTCCGCCCTCGGCGAAGCTGCGTGAATGGCTTTGGCAATCACTTCTTTTCCCGTGCCGCTCTCGCCATTGATCAGCACGGTGGAGCGCGATGGGCCGACCTGCGTGACGAGGTCGAGCACCGCGAGCATTTTCTCGCTCTTGCCGACGATGTTCGGAAAATTGTAACGCTCTTTCAGCGCGCGCTTGAGCTGGCGATTCTCTTCACGGAGCCGCGCGCCTTCTATGGCCAGAGAAACTTGGGCGAGCAGTTCATCATTGGACCACGGCTTAGTGATGTAATCCTGCGCGCCGTTTTTGAAGGCAGCGCGAGCCATATCAATCGAGCCAAATGCGGTGATGAGAATAATCGCCAGAAACGGGTCGCGCGCATGGATTTCGCGAAGCAAGTCAATGCCGTTGCGGTCCGGCAGGCTCACGTCAAGCAGTAGAAGATCGAACGGCCGCTCTTCGAGGCGGGCCAGCCCTTCTTCGCCAGTTCCGGCGCCGGTGACGTTGTAGCCTTCAGACGATAGCAGCGCTTCGAGCCCCTCGCGAATCTCGAGTTCGTCGTCAATTACAAGGATGGCACCTTTAGGCATGCACAGCCTTCCTTGCTACCGGAAACTCCAGGCGGAAGGAAGTCCCTTTTTCCGGCGTGGAGCGTACCTCCATTTTGCCGGCGTGTTCTTTGACAATCCCATAGCTCACGGACAGGCCAAGGCCGGTGCCGCGCCCGGAGGCTTTGGTAGTGAAAAATGGATCGAATACGCGGTGAAGGTTTTCCGGCCGAATGCCCATTCCGGTATCAGTCACTTCGACCTCAACCGAGCCGTTCCGCGCATAGGTGCGAACTTCCAGCATCCCACCTGAGGGCATGGCGTCGCGCGCATTCATGAAAAGGTTCAGGAAAACTTGCTGCAGCTTGCTGGAAGAGCCCAGCATGAGCGGCAAACCATCGCCGAAATTGCGGATCACCGTAACTCGTGAAGTTTTGAATGGATGTTGCACCAGACTCAAAGTGTCATCGAGAATTGAGTTCAAGTCAATTTCGACGAACTCCGCCGCTCCCGTGCGGGAGAAGTTCAGCAGATTGTTGACGATTTCGCTGGCGCGGAATGTCTGCTTCACGATTTTGTCGATGGTTTTCTGGCGCGGATCTTCTCCGGGAATTTGCTTCGAGAGCATCTGAATGTAATTGGAGATGACCGCAAGCGGCGTGTTGACCTCATGAGCTACGCCGGCTGCGAGCAAACCCAGAGAAGTAAGCTTCTCGTTTTGGGCCATCTGCTCTTCCATGCGGATGCGATGGGTAATATCGTCGAGCAAAACCAGCCGGCCGGCGCGCTCGCCAGTCTTCTCGACCAGCGGAGCGAACGAGGCATTGATCACAAAGGATTCGCCATTGCGGGCGCGGAGCCTGAATTTGTAAACGCTGGTGGGATGCTCATCGTGCGCGCGCGAAGCCAATTCAGCGAAAAGGTCGGCAGGAAGGATATCGCCCAAGGGGCGGCCCACCGCCTCGTCGCGGGAAATTCCAAGCAGGCGTTCCATCTGCGGGTTCCAGGATTCAACACAATCGTCCAGCCCGACGGTTAAGACGCCGATGCTCAAAGATTGGATGATGTTCTCGTGAAATTCCTTGAGATGCTCGATTTGGATGGCTTTCTGCTCGAGCGAATGGTACAGCCGCGCGTTTTCGATGGCGATGGCAAGATAACCGCCAATGGTATCGAGCAGTTCCATATCCTCGCTGGTCAGATAATCGCCATCTACGGTTTTGCCGAGTCCAAGGACGGCGACGACATGTTCGCGGAAACGGCATGGCACAAAGTAATTAAGACTCAATTGCTCGAGTGTGCCGCGCACCGAGTCGCTTTCGGAGGCGCTGCGGGCCGATTCGAAAAACAGGCCAGAATGCGCCAGCGCAGGCCGCTTTGCAACGTCGAGGAAACTGAGATCAAGGGGCGCCTCGGCGCGAATGCCGAGCGAGCGCGAAAGCGCGAAGGAGCCGGGGCGAGCGGGAGCCTCGAGAAAAATCGCGAGGCGGTCAATCAGCAGCGTCTGTGAGATGCGATCGAGCACCGAGCCGAGCAGCGGCTCCAGGCGCACTTCGTTGGTTAGCGTGCGGCCGAATTCGATGAGCGTGCGGCGGTAATTCAAGCGGTCGCGGTAGAAAAAGTGATCCAAACGCGCCTGCGTCCAGTCGCGCACCGGCTGGAAAAGGAGAGCGGCGATCACGATTGCGATCACCGTCCCTGCAGTGCCGACGGAACCCGTGGAACGGAAAAGCAAACCGATTGCGGCAACGATCGCGAAGTAAACGGCGATGACCGAAGCAGTAGCCAGCGTATAAACGATACCGCGCTTGAAAATGATGTCCACGTCCATCAGGCGGTAGCGGACGATGGCGTAGCCGAAACAAAGAGGGATGAGCACCAGCGAAAAGACCGAGGCGATCATCCAGCCCGAGGGCAAAATTCCCGCGCTGAATGGAATTATGTACAAGCAGAGGAATGGGACGATGCCCGCAAAAGTGCCGAAGGTGACCCATTTGAGCTGTTGGCGCAAAAGGCTGCTGGGCGCGCGCTTGTAGCTGGACAGGAAGATGAACGCGGCCGCCAGGAAATAAACTCCCAGGTACGCGAATTCAACCTGATCGAGAAAGACACGACTGCTGATGGATGGCATCAAATCAAGGGCCGCGGTAGCTACGCTGATGTGCAGGAGAAGCAGCGCGACAGGCACAGCGTAAACCAAACCAAGCCATAGCTTCAGGTTACGGACGCGACGGTTTGGGAAAACCAGCGCAAAGTGCACGAGCAATGCCGCTTGCAGCAGCAGCGCAACTACATTGGCCCAATAAATGCTCCAATCGAATGAGTTCAATTTGCCGCTGTAGTGAAACGCATAGAAAATGAACGAGACGAGGCAGAAAAGATAAAAGTGAATCGCGCGCGGAGCGGTCCAGCGCTTCCAAACGATGAACAGCCCGATGATCAGGTAAACAAAAGCAAGAACCATGAAACAGTTCCAAATCAGATTCGGGCGTACGAACGGAACAGTGACAATCTCAGCTTGGTACGAGACGCCGCCACGAACTAACTCGTACGGAACGCGCGACCAGATGCCGGCTCGCCATAGTTGTTGGGTGACCTGCGTAGCGCGCGAGACGTGACTACCGGCAACTTCGGTCACTATATCGCCGGGCCTTACGCCTGCATTGGCCCCAGGAGAGCCCGGCTGTACGCGCCAGGCCTGCACTCCCGACGCAGTATCCAGCCAAGTGACTCCGTCATCCGGCAGGGCGAACTGGCTGCGCTGGCGGAAGTTGAGCACGCCAAAAACCACGGCAGCAAGCGTCAAAAGCGCCAGCAGAGATGCAGCCAAGCGGGTTTGCAGGCTATTCTTCATGCGCCCAAAGGGCCTCGTCGATCCACACCAACCCGTTAAAACCAGTGCACGTTGATTTCCAGAAGACGGAGGTTAGGTCTGCCATAAGTGGCCTATAATCTTCTGGCTAAAAGATCTTCCTCACTCAAATTCTCTTCCACTTCCGCATTTCGGAAGACAGATTCCATTTTCTGTATAACAAAATCCCTAAAATTGGACGCTTATGCCGCCTCGAAATGTCCGATACGCTGAAACCAGTATCACGCGACCATCCCGCGTCGTGATCGGCACATACCCCTGCGCAAACAGGTTTCCGAAGTCCGCGACCGCTTGCATATGCCGCAGGCATGGAATCGGCTGGTGAATCACCAGATTGAAGTAGGGGTCAACGCCGAAAAAGGCCTCGCCGAATTCATCCTGGCGCGAGACTGCGGTTCCATTGATCCACTTGTAGCCGGCGGTCAAGCGCGTCTTTGTGAAAGGCACCTCGGAGGAGAAGCTTCCCGCCAGGCTGTGCCGGTAGCGCATAGCCAACTCCTCGCGCAAATCTGCGCTAGGAGCGAATTCACTCAGCGGGGCCAGGGCACCCGCCCAGGCGTAAACCACGGTGGCTTCCATATTGTCCGAAAACCTCTCCTGGTACGCCGCGCGTGCGCCGTAAGAGTCCGAACTCCCAGAATCATAGGCAAATCCATTGGAAAAGAAGTCCTGCAGAAAATTGGGATTGTTGTCCACCGTGCTGCCCTGGCCGAAAACCGCCATATCGTTTGCGGCATCATGGAAGCCAGCAAGGGTGATTCGGCCATGATTGTGAAGCAGGCGTTCGACAGCGACTTCTTCATGCCAGCCGCCCTCAATGACCGGACGGCCATCGCGGAACAGCACGGTAGGAAGCGCGTCCAGGGAATCCATTGCCGATTCCAGAGGCGCAGTTGCTTCCGGGCTAGCCTCTGGCCAAGGACGCGATGCGAGCAAAACAGAAGCCTGCCAGTTCGGCGAGAGACGGATGGCCAATTCCGCGCGAGGGCGGATGCCGGCGGTGGTTGCGTTCCCAAGCCCCGTCAGAAGGTACTCCGCGCCGTATCGCAAGGTGACATTGTCATTGACGGCGAGCACGCCTTGCTGGTCCAGGCGCATGGCCCGCAGACTTGGGCCATCCAGCCCCAGACGCGACTGGCGCACAACCACGCTGGTTACCGGGCCATCCCTGCGATTGCCGGACGGGAGCCAAATGGCCGCGAATCCGCCATTCGCTGCGTCACTCTCATAGCTGAACTGTCCTGCCAGAAGGAGCTGGCCAAACGCCCCTACGTTCTCTTCGTAGGCGATCGCCGTCGCCGGCGAATTCGAGAAACTGGTAGCGGAGCCGGGGCGCACCCCGGAAGTTACGTCGATGCGGCTGTGAGTCTTGCGATTGCGGGAGGCGACCTCAGTCAGCGGATTGGAACTGTTCTGGACGCCATTGACGTTACCCCAGCGCAAGATCGGTCGGGTAGCCGCGGCGGAACGAAGCACCCAACTCCATTCGCCGTTCCCAGGCTGCTGATCTGGCCTCCGGCTCAAATTGGCGAGGCCGCTGAAAATGGAGCCCATGGCAATCTGCACATTCGTGGTTTGATGGCTGTTCACCAGAATATCCGAGCGCAGGGTGGGCATGAAACCAGCCAGGCTAACCCGAAGGGTATACGCTCCCGGTAAGAGGGCGGAAGCGAAGCGACCTTGCGCATTCGTCAATAAACGCACCGACGCTGACGAAACCAGCGAATGGGGGGCGATCACAACGGTGGCGCCCATCTGCGGAACACCGTTTTCATCGAGAACCTGACCCACAAGGCGGCCCGTTCGCGACGCCGCCGCGAGCGGCGAAGCGATGATCGCCAGCAGCCCCAAACTCAAAAGCATTTCGCGAATCGTTCGATAGCTCACTTTGCTCCTACCTCCCGCCCATTTATTCCGCTTGAGCCTTCGTCGCCGTGGGAGCTTGAACCGTAAAGTTTGCTGCCGGAGAGATCTTTTGCTGGTCGTTGTTGTCGGTGATCTGGATTTGCAATTTGTACTGGCCGGGCGCGAGCGACTTCAAATCCAGGGCTTTTTCAATCCATATCTCTTCGCCGTGTTGATTGTACTTTTGCGAATTTTCGGTGAAATTCAAAACTGGCTGAGGATCATCCGCGCGCAACACCCGATAATCGATGGTGGCGTTGCCCTGGTGCGTTTTGGGATCCACTTTCAAATTGTAAACTTGAAGAAAAATTCCCATGTCCTGACCTTGCTCGAAAGTGGCGTTGAGCTTCGGGCGAACTTTCAAATCTCCGAGCACGAACTGGCCGAGGCCGATGTCCTGAGAGGATACCTTTTGAATCTGATCGGCAAGGATCAACGAACTCGTGCCGAGCTTATCATCCTCGTAGCGCGGCACCGCCAGACGCGTGTTGATGACGCCCAGACTGCCGTTATTGACGTCTTTCAGGACCACATCGAGCCGGTAAAGACCAGGGCTCAAGGGTACAGCCTTCTGGTAAATGCTGCTCGTCTTCAGATATTGCTGCATCAGAGAGTCCGGCGTTTCTCCGCTAATTGTATCCTCAAAGGTGTTGACGACGCGGCCACTCACGCTCGTAATGCGCGCGAACAAGTGCATGGTGGCAACTTCCACTCCATTTTTGTCCTGGAAAGACATCTCGTGATTGGGAATCTGGATGGTGATGGGCACGAGATCCGTGTCCTCGGTAATGCGCAGGAAATCAGAATGGCACTGAAACTGGATCTGGTTGGCGGTTAGGCGCGAATCGACGACCGCTTCTAGGTCTTTGAACTTGACAGGGGGCGGCATTTGAATCTTTGAGTAAAGTTCGAGGCGGCTGAATTCATTCATACTCTCCGGCTGCTGGACGCCGGTTTCCGCCATGTGCGTGCCATCGGTGTTCTTGAAGCGGTCAACTTTTGAGGACATGCCCATCGCTTCCATATCTGTAAGCCCAGCGCCGGGAACATAGGTGAGCGCGTCCTTTTCGCTCGGGTCCATGGTCAAATGGTATTCGCCGCTGCCCGTAGGATCCACGAACTCGATCTCTACATTTTCGCCGATGCCCGGCAGATAGCGATAGCGCCAGTCCTCGAACGGATACGTCGAAGTCTCGCCCCCGCCCTCATCCGCTGGACGCGTGTACGGTCCGCCAGCGGGATGGGAAGTCACCTCATCCGGCTTGCCCCACATCAGGTAAATGCGACCACGATCGGTCTTCCATCCAGGTATGCCCGAAGAATAGTGTTCGTTGGCGTAGGCTATACGGCGGTAGTATTCCTCTTTGTAAGTGTTTTCGGGCGAGCCAGGATCAGGATTGCGGCGCTCCCAAAAAGCCTCAATGAAGTTTTCACGCTCTTGATTGGTCTGCAAGTGCAAAAAAGCGGAGCGTTCTTCCGGAGTGATGATGTAGGAAACGGGCCCGTTCAGCCATTCTTTATAAACGGGCTGCAGTTCTCTGTAGAGGTCCTTTTCCTTTTTCTTTTTCGCTTTGGTCGATACCCGGGCGTCCTGCGTCTGCTGATCGTAATCCTGGGAATGAGCGAGCGGCGCCACGAACAAGCCTAAGGCCAAAATGGCAAAGAACGGCACAACCGAGCGGCGATTCATAGCTGGATTCCCCCGGACACTGGAATTCTATGCTCCATCTGAACACCCGTCAAGCTAACCTGCGCTCCTACTAACTCTTACCGAGTCCGATTCACGGGGGAAGGCGCGGGTTGCCCGCCTGTTTCCGAAATCGAGGCCTAGGGTTGCAGATGCGGAACTTTTTTTGACGTGTCGGGCGGCCAGATATTGATTTCCGGCGTCCAACGATTAGGCATTTGACAACAGCGGCAACATAGAGTTGGGATTTGCACCAGCCTCGTCTAATATTTAAAGACCTGAAGGGCTGTAGGCACGCAGCCGTTCGGCGAGGAAACTTTTCCCCATTCTTTAGCGTATTAGTTAGTGGGCAGACGTTCGCATCCTGCCCTCATTTGAAAATCAGGGACAAAACGCAAAATGAAGACACGGAAAAAACCGTTTCTGATCATCGGCGCAATCCTAGTGCTGGCTATCATCGTTATCGGCAGCGTGCTCCAGGCCAACAAGAATACAGTCACGGTGCAAACCGGGAAGGCCGTGAAGCAGGACATCACTTCCCTGGTGACGGCGTCGGGTGAAATTCGCTCGCAGAGCTACACCAACGTGCTCGGCCAGGGCATCGGCAAGATCACTGATATCGACGTTAAGGAAGGTGATTTTGTGAAGAAAGGTCAAGTTCTGCTGCACGTGGAGAGCATTCAACCTGCAGCGGACGTCAAGGCGCAGCAAGCCGACCTCGATGCGATGAATGCTGCTATTCAGTCTGCGCAGGCCAATGATACGTCAACGCAAGCGGCCGTCGAGCAAGCGCAAGCGAGTTTGGAAAAGGCGCTGGAGGATTGGAAACGCGGGCAGGGTCTCTACAAAGAGGGGCTCATCGCGAAATCGGATTACGACACATATAAATCCAGCTATCTAGCGGCTGTCGCGGGTCTTGCAGGGGCCCAAGCCCGCGCCAAACAGGCGCATGCCCAATTCACGCAGGCGCAATTCAACCAGGCGCAAGCGGCGGCAAGCCTCGTGCGTATGCGCGATGTGCTGGCGAAGACTACCTACATCGCCCCGATTGACGGCACTGTTACGTATGTGCCCGTGAAAGTCGGTGAATACGTCGTCCCGGGCATTCAAAATGCTGAAGGCAGCTTCCTGATGACCATTTCGGATATGTCCGAAGTCGATGCCGAGGTCATGGTGGACGAAACTGATATTCCCAACGTGAAACCCGGACAGAAGGCCGATGTAACGATCGACGCTTATCCGGGGAAAATATTCAAAGGATACGTCCACGACGTGGGCGAGGAAGCCATTCTGCGTACGTCGGGCCTGGCTACGACCCAGCAGACTTCAGCGAACAGCCAGGAAGCGCGCGACTTCAAAGTTCATGTGCGGCTGTACGACCCGCCGAAAAACACTCGGCCCGGGCTCTCCTGCACAGCCAACATTCAAACGGCGCATCATGCAGACGTAGTGACCATTCCGATTCAAGCTCTTGCCGTACGCACCAAACAAGAACTTCAGGCGGATGAGAATAGCCAAAAGGGCGGCAGCGTGACTTTGGCTGCTACGAAGCCAGCCGTAAATTCGGACGGAAGCCCAGTGAACGATGATGTTCAAGGCGTATTCGTAGTTCGCAATGGCAAAGCCGTGTTCGTGCCAGTGCAGACCGGAATCAGCGGCGTCACGGATATCGAAGTCACCAGCGGCTTGAAACCCGGAGACGTGATTGTTACCGGAAGCTACCAGACGCTGCGCTCGTTGCATTCAGGCGCCCATGTGAAGATCGACAACTCTGTTCCAAACTTGGCGAACGAATCCACTCCATAACGCCACAGCACCGGCATCTGATTTAGCATTGGCGAGGAAACGAGAGGCCTGATGGCAGTTGAAGAAGCCGCGTCCCAATCATTCCGGCAGGATTTAATCGACTCGGGAATCGTCATCTGCACGGAAGACTTATGGAAAACTTACGTAATGGGCTCGGAGCAAGTGCATGCTCTGCGCGGCATCTCCACTGAAATTCGCAAAGGTGAATATGCGGCCATCATGGGTCCGTCGGGCTCTGGAAAATCCACGCTGATGAACCTGATTGGCTGTCTGGATTCGCCAACCAAGGGTTTTTACTGGCTGGCTGGACGGCTGGTGAGCGAATTGGACGATGACGATCTGGCTTACATTCGAAACAAGGAAATTGGATTTGTCTTTCAGACGTTCAATCTGCTGCCGCGCGCCACGGCGCTGCACAACGTCGAGCTGCCGATGATTTACAATGGCACGCCCGCGGAAGAACGGCAGGAGCGCGCGCGCAACGCACTCAAGCAAGTGGAACTGGGCGAGCGTATGATGCATCGGCCGAACGAACTCTCCGGAGGGCAGCGGCAGCGAGTCGCTATCGCCCGCGCGCTCGTCAATCATCCATCGATTTTACTGGCCGATGAACCCACCGGAAACCTCGATTCGCAAACAGGCGAAGAAATCATGGCGCTCTTTGCCCGATTACACAGAGAAGGCAATACCATCATTCTGGTGACTCACGAGGCGGACATTGCGCGTCACGCGCATCGCGTCATCCGCCTGCGCGATGGCAAAATTGAAAATGACGAAAAAGTTCAATAGCTCGCTGCTCGTCGGCAACTCCCTTCTTCCCAAAGGCAATCAAACCGGAGAATAAGCAGCCAGGAGACTGGAGATGAACAGTCGCATTTCTTCTCAATTGATTTCGTGCGGATTTTTGCTTTTGCTCGCTTGCGGATTGGGGGAGGCGCAATCGCCGCAGAAGCCGGCCGCCCCGTCCCAGGAGTCTCAGCAGGAATTGCAGCGAGCTATCGCTGCGGCGCAGCCGGGCCCCGAGCATGCGGAACTGATGAAACTCGCGGGAGATTACGCCACTACGCAAACATTTTATGCGCCCGGCGCGCAGCCACAGGAATCCAGCGGGACCGCGAAATTGAAAAGCATTCTCGGTGGGCGCTTTTTGGAGGAGGAAAATTCCGGAGAATCGCTCGGCCAGCCTTACACAGGGCTGCGGCTCTATGGCTACAACAATGGTTCGAAGCAATACGAGGCTATCTGGATCTACAACGGCTCGACTGCATTTCTCGTGCTTGATGGCACAAGCGATGACCATGGAAAAACCGTGCGATACTCAGGAGCTTTTCTGGGCCCGGCCGGGCAGCGGCAAACCCTACGCGTGATTATCACGCAGAACGACGCGGATCATTTCAGCGTCAAGCTGCTCGGCGAAGGGCCCGGCGGCGGAATGTCCACGCTCGAAACCGTCTACACGCGCGTCAATAAGACTGCTGCAACGCCTCCCCACCGTTGATTTTTTCCATTCCATTAACGCAGGCCCTTCGCTTGGTGTAATTTCAGGAAAGTGTTCTGCATGCGTCGAGCTGCTACGCTTGCATTTGCCGTTCTTCGAGACTATAGTCCGCGCCAAATTGGAGGTTGCCAGCCATGACAAAGAAGGTTCTCTTGGGCACCCTGGTCGGCGGAGTCGTTGTTTTCATTGTTGGCTCACTCTTGCACACGGCGCTGGGACTGGGCGAGGTCGGCGTGAAAGCCATTCCGCACGAGGAGGCAATGCTCTTCGCGATGCGCGCGGTCATTCGCGAGCCCGGATTTTACGTTTTTCCCGCGCCCAATATGGCGCCCGGGCGTAGCAAACAGCAAATGCAATCGGACAACGCCGCTTACGCCGCAAAATATCAGCAAGGCCCTACGGGAATTTTGGTCTACCACCCCGGCGGCGTGACCCTGAATTACGGCAAGCTGCTCGGCGGCGAGTTCGTTATCGATGTGGTCAGCGCGTTTTTCCTGGCATGCATTCTGGCGATGGGCGCGGGCGGCAAAAGTTCGTACTGGAAACGCGTATTCGCAGTAACTCTCGCGGGATTATTTGGGGGACTCTTCCTCGGCCTCGAATATTGGAACTGGTATAACTTTCCAACGAATTACGCCGTCGCGTACATCGCCAATGCAACAATAGACTGGTTTTTCGCGGGACTGGCCATGGCCGCGGTTGTGAAACAGCCTGCGAGCACCTAGCGCGATGCGGCAGGAGTCTCACTCCACCATTCGTCCACAACCAGATTCTCGATCACGATGGAGTAGACGTCATCCCAGTTTTTCTGCCATCGCCAGCCCTTCGTCGTGCCAGCGGCATTCCTTTCGATGTACGTGGCTGCGAAAATCGGTGAAATTGGTGTTCGACAATGAGGACACCGCGGCGACGCGCTCGTCCGGAATGAGCCTCCGCAAGGGCATGGTTTCAAACGGGGTTCAACCTTCTCCGGAATTTTCTCACCGATGTGCAGGGTGATGTTGAAAGGGTTCTTTAACAGAGCGCTCAGGTGCACCGTGTAACTGCAGCGATCGCAATAGGCATAAACGGAGTCGTCAAAGCCGTTGTGGACGAGGTAGTATCCAAAACTCCTCCCACACTGCTCACAAATTCCGATTTCTTGTTTACGACTCATCTGGGGAAGCTTAGCACGTCTAAGAATTGCAGTTCGCCTACGGAAGTGGGTGCAGATCGGGTTCTACCCATGCGGAGCGGGCGGCAGAACTGCCCATGCGAGAAGCAGAATAGTATTTTGACAAGGCGCGCAGTTCGAGCAGGCTGGGATGAGCCGCAGCAAAGTCCTCGAAGCGCTTGATCTCAGGAGTCTCACGCTGCGCTGCAGCAATGAGGCGGACCCAGGCCACGGTCATGGTGTGATGATATTTTTGCGGGCTGCCGTGGTGAGTAGCGAAGCTAAGAATGCCTTGCGAGAGATGTCCCGCAGCTTCGGATGCACCGAAACGGCGAACGTATAGCCAGGCGGCGCGAACATGATCCCCGTGGTGAAAAGCATTGTTCGGCAGGTCGCAATTTTCGAAAGCACGCAGGAACTCTTCATCGTTCAGGCGCAATGTGCCGCTTTGGAGCTCTCATGATTTTCTCCCGCCGTTGAAGTGAGACTCGTGAAAAAGAAAAAGCCCGCAGCGGACGAGCCGTTGCGAGCCAAAATTCCTTTGCGAAAATAAAAAGGGCTCCGAGGTTGGAATGCTCGGAGCCCTTGCGTTAGGAACTTAATCCTGGCGGCGACCTACGTTCCCGCACAGTTACCCGTGCAGTATCATCGGCCCTGCGGAGCTTAACTTCCGTGTTCGGGATGGGAACGGGTGTGACCCCCGCGGTTAGACCACCAGGAAAACAGGAGGCTGGAAGCTAGAGGTTGTAGGCTGGAGAAAACAAATTCAACAGCAGGCAACCAAAAGCGCAGCCGAAATTTTTAGTTCGCAGCAAGAAGCGGCGAACCTTGCAAACTGAAGGAAGCGGCGAATCCACGATTTTGCTGAAGTAGCGCAAGTGAGAAAGACGGCTTTCCATCACGTATCTGCGGAGAACACGAGATGCTTCGTCGCGTTGCTCCTCAGCATGACAATCCTGACCGGATTGTCACCACGCGTTAGGAAAATTTTATGGTCAAGCCGAACGGCCGATTAGTACGGGTAAGCTGCACGCATTGCTGCGCTTCCACCTCCCGCCTATCAAGGTCGTAGTCTACGACCGGCCTTCATACCCCGACGCATCGGGGTTGGGAAACCTTATCTTGAGGCGAGCTTCTCGCTTAGATGCTTTCAGCGATTATCTCTTCCGAACTTCGCTACCGAGCGATGCCACTGGCGTGACAGCTCGATCACAAGAGGTTCGTCCATCCCGGTCCTCTCGTACTAGGGACAGCTCCTCTCAAGTTTCCTGCGCCCACACCAGATAGGGACCGAACTGTCTCGCGACGTTCTGAACCCAGCTCACGTACCGCTTTAATAGGCGAACAGC
>Ga0209167_10000022_pt1 | contig 215864 bp, 185 predicted proteins | sample Coa_R1_9_FD_187154 | JGI IMG/M metagenome (GOLD analysis project Ga0209167, IMG submission 187154) | Surface soil microbial communities from Centralia Pennsylvania, which are recovering from an underground coalmine fire - Coalmine... | ecosystem: Environmental > Terrestrial > Soil >...
CGGGTGACAACGTGTCGCTGGAGATCGAGCTGATCACGCCCATTGCCATGGAAAAGGGGTTGCGGTTCGCGATCCGCGAAGGCGGCCACACGGTGGGCGCCGGAACCGTCACCGAAGTGCTGAAGTAAAGCAAGTTGTGCGCTGAGAGGGTGTCCAAAGGGAATAGGCGATGCGCGAAATCATTACCATGCAGTGCAGTGACTGCAAGAATCGCAATTACACGACGACGCGGAACAAGCGCAAGCACCAGGACCGGCTCGAGCTGAAGAAGTTCTGCCCGACGTGCCGGCACCACACGGTGCACAAGGAAGTGAAGTAACTTGGTCGCCGAACGCCGTAAGTCGAAGACGGCCGGACAGCCGGTTCAGGGGCGTCAGATCAACGGCTAATCTGCCGGTCTCCAAAACCGGTCATGGGGGTTCGAGTCCCTCCGCCCCTGCCAGAAGACTCGGGGTGTAGAGACCGCGCGGGTTTGAGAGGAATAGCGGAAACAAGATGGCGGATGAGCTGACACTCCAAAAAAACGCCTTGCAGCGGCTGCGCGAGCACGTCTCCGAGGTGCGCGTCGAGATGAAACGTGTCACCTGGCCCAATCGTCAGGAGATTTACGGCACGACGGTCATGGTGATCCTGACGACTTTTTTGTTCGGCTTTTATTTTTATGTCTGTGACGGCATCTTTGGCGTTTTGAGTCGCCGGATTTTGAACTTCTTCCTGCATCGCCGTTAGGAGGGCACGCCGGGCGATGGCGCTCGACGAAGCAAGCAAACAGTGAATATCGACATGCCGAAGAACTGGTACATCATCCACACTTATTCGGGTTTCGAGAAGAAAGTGGCAGAAACCCTGAAGAGCCGCGTCGCGGCTGAGGGGCTGGCCGACAGGTTCGGCGAGATCATGGTGCCCACTGAGGACGTCATCGAGATGCGTCAGGGCAAGAAGGTGGTGACGCCCAAGCTCTTCTACCCCGGATACGTGCTGGTCGAGATGGACATGGACAACGACACCTGGCACCTGGTGCACTCGACGCCACGCGTGACTGGCTTCGTCGGCTCAGGGCAGATGCCCAGTCCGCTGACCGCCGAGGAAGTCGACCGCATCGTGCACAAGGTGGAGGTCGCCGCCGAGCATCCCAAGCCCAAGCTCAAGTTTGACCGCGGCGAGTCAGTGAAGATCACCGACGGCCCCTTCAAGGATTTCACCGGCATCGTCGACGAAGTGAACGACGACCGCTCCACTCTGCGCGTGATGGTGACCATCTTCGGGCGAGCCACACCGGTTGAACTCGATTTCTATCAGGTCGAGAAGGGATAGAGTATGGCGAAAAAAGTAACGGCGATGATCAAGCTGCAGATCCCGGCGGGCAAAGCCACGCCTGCGCCGCCCGTGGGGCCGGCGCTCGGCCAGCACGGGGTCAACATCATGGAGTTCTGCAAGGCGTTCAACGCCAAGACCTCCGCCAAGGATCAGGAGGGCCTGATCATCCCGGTAGTCATCACGGTCTACCAGGACCGGACTTTCACCTTTGTGACCAAGACGCCCCCTGCGGCGGTGCTGCTCAAGCGCGCCGCCAATATCGCGAAAGGGTCAGGCGAGCCCAACAAGAATCTGGTCGGCAAGGTCACGGAGAAGCAGGTGGAAGAGATTGCCAAAACGAAACTGCCAGACTTGAACGCGCGCGACCTTGCCGCCGCCGTCGCGACCGTCAAGGGGACGGCCCGCAGCATGGGAATCGAGGTCGTTCCGTAGACAGAATCATTCGAGGGGAATATCAGATGGGCAAGAAATACGAAACGTCAGCCAAGCTTGTGGACAAGCCAACTTACACCGTGGCCGAGGCCATACCGCTGGTCAAGAAGGCGGCGTTCGCCAAGTTCGACGAAACCGTGGAATTGGCGATGCGCCTGGGCGTCGACCCCAAGCACGCCGACCAGATGGTGCGCGGCACCGTGGTCCTTCCGCATGGCCTGGGCAAGAGCAAGCGCGTGATCGTCATCGCATCTGGAGAGAAGGTTCGGGAAGCGCGCGAGGCGGGAGCCGACGAGGCGGGCGGCGACGACATGGTGCAGAAAATCCAGGGCGGCTGGATGGACTTCGACGCGGTCGTTGCGACGCCTGACATGATGAAGTCGGTGGGACGGCTCGGTAAGGTGCTGGGTCCGCGCGGCCTGATGCCGAACCCCAAGACGGGTACGGTGACTATGGACGTCGCCAAGGCGGTGAAGGAAGTCAAAGCCGGCAAGGTCGAATTTCGCGTCGACAAGACGGGAATCATTCACTGCCCCGTCGGTAAGGTCTCCTTCGACGCGGACAAGCTGACGGAGAACACGCAAACCTTGATTTCGAGCATCATCAAGGCCAAGCCGGCAACCGCCAAGGGGCGCTACGTGAAGAGCATTGTGGTCTCTTCGACGATGGGACCCGGCATCCACATCGACGTCGCTTCGGTGGAGGCGGCATAAAAGCCGGCTGGCTGAACATACAGAGGCTACCGAGATGAAGAAGGACGAGAAACAAAAGAAAGCGGAAGCTCTTCATGAGGAGCTGGAGAAAGCGAAGGGCGTACTCCTGTCCGGCTTCGAAGGACTGACCGTCGCTCAGGACACCGAGCTGCGCACCAGGATTGCCAAGGCAGGCGGAAAGCATCGTGTCGTGAAGAACTCGCTGATCGAGCGGGCCGCTCAAGGTACTTCAGTTGCGCCGGCGGCCGAGAAGCTGCGTGGCACGACGTCGCTGACGTACACGGAAGGCGACGCCGTGGCGCTCGCCAAAATCATCACTGCTTACGCCAAGGAACACCCGGCGCTGGTCTTCAAGGCCGGCGTGGTCGAAGGCCGGGTGATATCCCTGGCGGACTTGGCGTCGCTCGCCAGCCTTCCCTCGCGCGAGACGTTGTTTTCGAAGGTGCTTTTTCTTATCAACGCGCCGGCGCAGCGAGTCGCATCATCCGTCGCCGGCGTAGCGCGCAACCTTGCTTACGTGATCCAGCAAGGCGTGCAGGAAAAGAAGTTCGAGGAAACGGCCGGATAGCTAGGGCTATCCGCCAGCTTTTGCGCCCGGCGCGAAACAGGCCGGCAATTTCTGGGAGGGAAACCGATGTCGGAACGAATCGATAAGATCGTGGAAGAAATCAAGGGGCTGAGCCTGCTCGAGGCCGCCGAGTTGGTCAAGAAACTCGAGGAGGTTCTGGGCGTCTCGGCAGCCGCTGCGGCTCCGGTCGTCGTCGCGGGTGGAGGTGGCGGCGCCGCCGCCGCGCCCGTCGAGGAAAAGACGGAGTTCAGCGTTGTCCTGACGGCCATCGGCGCGAACAAGATCAACGTCATCAAGGCGGTACGTGAAGTCACCAGCCTGGGCCTGAAGGAAGCCAAGGATCTGGTCGACAATGCGCCCAAGCCCATCAAAGAGGGCGTCAACAAAGAAGAGGCCGAGAACATCAAGAAGAAGTTCACCGAAGCCGGCGCAACGGTCGAGGTGAAATAGTCCTTCGTTCAGCCGGGGCCCGGGAGCCGGGCCTCGGCGCGTCCTCCCACGGAAGTGCAGTCCGATGGGGTGCTCCTTTGTTGCCGCGATGGCGGCGCACTTACCATCTTGGCACTGCCGGGCCGTGCGGAGAGCCTAATGCATCCTCACGCTCCCATGACGCATCCATTAGATCATGGGGTTCGTGTCGCTACCCGGCAAACTTCCGAAATCTTGAGTAAGGAGTAAAGGGAATGCCCACCGGCGGGAATGGCGCCATGCGCCAGCGCATTAATTTCTCCAAAATTCCGACCGTTATCCAGATTCCGAACCTGATCGAGGTGCAGAGGCGGTCTTACGAGCGCTTTCTGCAGATGAACCTGCTGCCCTCGGAGCGCGAAGACATCGGCTTGCAAGCGGTGTTCAACTCCGTCTTTCCCATCACCGACTTCCGCGGCATCTCGCAACTGGATTTCGTCGACTACTCGATTGGCAACTGGGAATGCAAGTGCGGCAACCTGCGCGGGCTGCACCACTTGCGCTCCACCTGCAAGCATTGCGGCCACACTGTCATCACCGACCCGTTCAAGCTGGGCGACGTCCTGTGCACCAAGTGCGGAACGTTCAACAAGAACGTGGTGACGTTCTGCAACAAGTGCGGTGACCCAGTAGCCTTACAGCTTAAATACGACGTCACGGAATGCCAGGAGCGCGGGATGACGTTCGCGGCGCCGCTCAAGGTGACCATCCGGCTGACTCTCTACGAGAAGGACAGTGAGGCCGGCCACAAGAGCATCCGCGACATCAAGGAGCAGGAAGTCTACTTCGGTGAAATCCCTCTGATGACGGAGAACGGAACCTTCGTCATCAACGGGACGGAGCGCGTGATCGTCAGCCAGCTGCACCGCTCGCCCGGCGTCTTCTTTGAATCGAGCGCCCAGAAGACTTACTTCCTCGGCAAGATCATTCCTTACCGCGGCTCCTGGGTCGAGTTCGAGTACGACACTAAGAATATCCTGTACGTCCGGATCGACCGGAAGCGGAAGTTTCTGGCAACAATTTTCTTGCGTGCTCTCGGGCTAAAGGACAATGCGGAGATTATCAAGACCTTCTACAACGTGGAAAAGATCTCGATCCGCGACCGGAAGCTCTACTGGGAAGTGTCGGAGAGCCTCGTAGGCACCAAGCTCTCAAAGGAGATCGAGCATCCGCGGACCCACGAGACCATTCTGGGGGCGGGACGCAAGATCACTGCGTCGGCGCTCCGCGAAATACAGAAGGCGCACATCACGAGCGTCGAAGTCGCGGCCCATGACCTCGAAGGCGCTTGTGCCGCCGCTGACGTCGTGGACACTGCAACCGGCGAGGTTTTGCTCGAAGCCAATGGCCCCGTGACCCCTGCGGTACTCAACGCGGTCCTCGATTCGCGCGTCAGCGACCTCAACGTATTCTTCCCCGAGCATGACGATGTGGGCGTGGTCATCAGCCAGACGCTCAACCGCGATACGCTGAAGACCCCCCAGGAAGCGCTGATCGAGATGTACCGGAAGATGCGGCCCGGCGACCCGCCGACCCTCGAGACGGCTACCTCGCTGTTCAACGGCATGTTTTTTGACCCGCGCAAGTACGACTTCTCGCGCGTCGGCCGTCTGAAGTTCAACATCAAACTGGGTTACTACGCCAAACTGAAGTCACGCTTGGACGAGCGCGAGACCAGTTTCACGCTCGAGGACGCGAAGAACCTGCCCCGCGAGAACTTTTACGTGATCGTCGATCAGGAAAAGATCTTCGTGGGGAAGCGGGACGGGAACGTGTGCCAGGAAGCGGTTCGCGGCTGCGAAGGGACGCTGGCCACCGATCATTCCGAGAATGCCGCGGTACAGTTGCCCCTCGACAAACGGGCGCTCGATCCCGCGGATTTCTACTCCGCCATTCGCTACCTCCTGAAGCTGCGTAAGAACCCGCAACCCGGCTACACCGTCGACGACATCGACCACCTCGGCAACCGCAGGGTGCGTGCCGTAGGCGAACTGCTCGAAAACCAGTTCCGCATCGGCCTGGTTCGCATGGAGCGGGCCATCAAGGAGAAGATGTCGGTCTACCAGGAAATGTCGACGGCGATGCCACACGACCTGATCAACGCCAAGCCTGTCATGGCCGCGATCCGCGAATTCTTCGGCTCCTCGCAGCTTTCGCAGTTCATGGATCAGACGAATCCGCTGTCGGAAATCACTCACAAGCGACGGCTGTCGGCGCTGGGCCCGGGCGGCTTGTCGCGCGAGCGAGCGGGATTCGAAGTACGCGACGTTCACCCCACTCACTACGGGCGCATCTGCCCCATCGAGACGCCCGAAGGACCGAACATCGGCCTCATCTCCTCGCTTTCCTGCTATGCGCGCATCAACGAGTACGGCTTCATCGAGAGCCCGTACCGCCGGGTGCGTGGCGGTCGCATCGTCGACTACGTCACGATCACCCACGGCGGCGACGGGCCGTGGAAGGTCGGCGAGCATGTCGAGCTGAACGAAGTCGAGAAACAGAACGACGAGCTTCGGGAAAAGAGGCGCAAGCTCGTGGAATACGAGCCTTTCTCGTTCTACCTTTCGGCCTGGGAAGAGGACCAGTACATCATCGCCCAAGCCAACGTGCCGGTGGACGAGAAGGGACGCCTCGTCCCTGAACTCGGCAACGCCCGCCAGGCTGGCAACTTCGTCCTCAAGCATCGGGACGAGATTGACTACATCGACGTGAGCCCCAAACAACTGGTCAGCGTGGCAGCGTCGCTCATTCCCTTCCTCGAAAACGACGACGCCAACCGCGCGTTGATGGGTTCCAACATGCAGCGGCAGTCGGTGCCCTTGCTGCGCGCCCAGTCTCCGCTGGTCGGCACCGGGATGGAAGAGGTCACGGCGCGCGACTCGGGCGCCGTGGTGATCGCCAAGCGCGGCGGCGTGATTGATGGGGTCGACAGCGAGCGCATCATCGTGCGGGTGGAAGGGAACAGCCACGGCGGACAGCTCTCGCGCGAGGTGGGTGCCGACATCTACCAGCTCATCAAGTTCCGGCGCTCCAACCAGAATACCTGCATCAATCAAAAACCCGTAGTCCGCAAAGGGCAGCGCGTCACGGCGGGCATGGTGCTTGCCGACGGTCCCTGCACGGATCACGGCGAACTGGCGCTGGGACGCAACGTGCTTGTCGCCTTCATGCCCTGGCGTGGTTACAACTTTGAAGACGCCATCCTGGTCTCGGAGAAGCTGGTCAAAGAGGATTCCTATACCTCGATCCATATCGAGGAATTCGAGATTGAGGCGCGGGACACCAAACTCGGGCCGGAAGAAATCACTCGCGACATTCCCAACGTCGCCGAGTCTCTGCTCAAGGACCTCGACGAAAGCGGCATCATCCGTATCGGCGCCTACGTCAAGCCGGGCGATATCCTGGTGGGCAAGGTTACGCCCAAGGGTGAAACCCAGTTGACGCCGGAGGAAAAACTGCTGCGGGCCATCTTTGGTGAGAAGGCCGGCGACGTGCGCGACGCCTCGCTCACCTGCCCGCCCGGCATCGAGGGCATCGTGGTCGATGTGAAGATCTTCTCCCGCAAGGGGGCGGAAAAGGACGAGCGGGCCAAATCGATCGAAGCCGCACAAGTGGCGCGCCTGGAAAAGAATCTCTCGGACGAGATTCGTATCTTGAAGGATGAACGCCTGAAGCGTCTGTCGGCGCTGCTCGAAGGCGAGACTCTGCTGGCCGACCTGCACGACGAAAAAACCAACAAGCGGCTGCTCACTAAAGGAACGGACCTCACCCCTGACGTTCTGTCGCGGGTTACGACGCGCAACCTCAAACGCATCAAAATTGCCAAGAAGGATCCCACTCTGCACGAGAAGATCGATGAAATCGAGGAGATGACCTCGCGTCAGATCGACATTCTGCAAAAGATCACGGAGGACAGAGAGCAGAAGCTCAAGAAAGGTGACGAGCTGCCGCCCGGCGTCATCAAGTTGGTCAAGGTTTACATCGCCATGAAGCGCAAGCTGTCGGTGGGCGACAAGATGGCGGGACGGCACGGCAACAAGGGCGTGATCGCGCGCATCCTGCCGGAAGAGGACATGCCCTACCTGCCCGACGGCACGCCGGTTGAGATCGTGCTCAATCCCCTCGGCGTTCCTTCGCGCATGAACGTCGGGCAGATTTTGGAAACGCACCTCGGCTGGGCGGCCAAGGAACTCGGCGTCAAGCTGCAGACCTTCCTGGCGGCAGAGAACCAGGCCGAAGTCATTCGCAAGGAACTCAAGGGTATCTTCCGCAACAGCTCGCTCGCGGCCCCCATCGACGGCATGAGCGACGGGGACGTCCTCGACTTCGCGCGCGCCTATCGCCAGGGAATCACCTTCTCGACTCCCGTCTTCGACGGAGCGACGGAGCGCGAAATCAAGGAATACCTGGAAAAGGCCGGTCTGCCCAGCTCCGGCAAGGAAACGCTTTACGACGGCATGACGGGCGAGGCCTTCGAACAGAAGGTCACGGTCGGATACATCTACGTGCTCAAACTCTCGCACCTGGTTGACGACAAGATTCACGCCCGTTCCATCGGCCCGTATTCGCTCATCACCCAACAGCCGCTGGGAGGCAAAGCGCAATTCGGCGGACAGCGGTTCGGGGAGATGGAGGTTTGGGCCCTGGAAGCGTATGGGGCAGCCTACATCCTTCAAGAGCTGCTGACGGCCAAATCGGACGATGTTTACGGGCGAGCCAAGATTTATGAAGCCATCGTGAAGGGCGAAGCCGCCATCGAGCCCGGCGTTCCTGAGTCCTTCAACGTGCTGGTACGCGAACTGCAGAGTCTGTGCCTCGACGTCGAGCTGCTGAAGAAGCCGAAAGAGGAGCAGCTCGCGCCCGCCGCTGCCGAGTAAGACGGGCCGCGCGCTATCGAGTGCCGCGCCGGCAAGAAACTTTTGGGTATCATTTACTCCCACCGAGGAGGACAAGCCTTGTTTCGTAGCAGCCCTTATGACCGAGTAAGTCTCATTGCCGAATTCGACAGTATCCGCATCAGTCTGGCGTCACCGGAGAAGATTCGCTCCTGGTCGCACGGCGAGGTGACCAAGCCGGAAACCATCAACTACCGCACCTTCAAGCCGGAACGTGACGGCCTGTTCTGCGCCAGGATTTTCGGGCCGGTCACCGACTGGGAATGCCTGTGCGGCAAGTACAAGCGCATGAAGCACCGCGGCGTGATCTGCGACAAATGCGGCGTCGAGGTGACGTTGTCGAAGGTGCGCCGCGAGCGGCTGGGCCATATCGAGCTGGCTTCCCCTTGCTCGCACGTCTGGTTCTTCAAGGGACTGCCGAGCCGCATCGGCCATCTGCTGGATATTTCGCTGCGCGACCTCGAGCGCATCCTATACTTCGAGAGTTACGTTGTCATCGACCCGGGTGAAGCGCCGCTCAAGGAGAAGGAACTGCTCGGCGAGGAGCGCTACCGCGAGCTCCAGCAGCAGTTTCCAGGAAAGTTCCGGGCCGCCATGGGTGCGGAAGCCATCAAGGAACTGCTGAAGCGCGTGGATGTGGATGTGCTGTCCGACGAGTTGCGCGAGAAGATGAAATCCGATGTCTCGCTGCAGAAGCGCGTGAAGTACGCCAAGCGCCTGAAAGTCGTCGAGGCCTTCCGCAAGAGCGGTAACCGGCCCGAGAACATGATTCTCGACGTCATCCCGGTCATTCCGCCCGAACTGCGTCCGCTCGTGCCGCTCGATGGCGGCCGCTTCGCCACCTCCGACTTGAACGATCTCTATCGCCGCGTCATCAACCGGAACAACCGCCTCAAGAAGCTCATGGAGCTGCATGCTCCCGACGTGATCGTCCGCAATGAAAAACGCATGTTGCAGGAAGCGGTGGACGCGCTGTTTGACAACGGGCGCCGCGGACGCGTGCTGCGTGGTACCAACAACCGCCCGCTCAAGTCGCTCTCGGACACCCTGAAGGGGAAGCAAGGACGATTCCGCCAGAACCTGCTCGGCAAGCGTGTTGACTACTCGGGCCGCTCGGTCATCGTGGTCGGCCCCGAGCTCAAGCTCCACCAGTGCGGACTGCCCAAGAAGATGGCCCTCGAGCTCTTCAAGCCTTTCATCTACCATCGCCTGGAGCAGGCTGGCCAGTGCACGACCATCAAGGCCGCCAAGGAGATGGTCGAGCGGCAGGAACCTGTGGTCTGGGACATCCTCGAAGAAGTGATCCGCGACCATCCGGTGCTTTTGAACCGCGCTCCGACGCTGCACCGGCTGGGGATTCAAGCCTTCGAACCGGTGCTGGTCGAGGGCAAGGCCATCAAGATTCATCCCCTGGTATGCACCGCGTTCAACGCCGACTTTGACGGCGACCAGATGGCCGTTCACATTCCGCTTTCGCCGGAGGCGCAGATTGAGGCCTCGGTGCTCATGCTCTCGTCGCGGAATATTCTGTCTCCCGCCAACGGCTCGCCGCTGGCGATTCCGACTCAGGACATCGTGCTCGGCATCTACTATCTGACCAAGGAAAAGCACAACGCCAAGGGTGAGGGCCGCTCGTTCGCCAATTCGGAAGAGGCGCTGTTGGCACTCGAGGCGGGTGAGGTCGAAACGCTCTCTCCGGTTCGACTTCGTTACACCGGCCGGGTCATCGACCTTTCGACGGCTTACGACGATCAAGACGTGCTGCACACCGAGCCGATCACCGTCAAGAATCAGTTCATCAACACCACTGTCGGCCGCGTGATCTTCAACGACCATCTGCCGAAGGAGATGCCCTTTGTCAACGGGTTGCTCAGGAAGAAAGGCCTGGGCGCACTGTGCAACTACTGCTATTTGCGCTTTGGACTCGATACCACCGTCAAGCTGCTGGACGAGATCAAGGGACTCGGTTTCCTCTACGCGACCAAGGCCGGCATTTCGATCGGCATCGACGATCTGGTCGTGCCACTGAGCAAGGCCGAACTCGTGCAGGCTGCGGAAAAAGAAGTGATCGAGGTTGAAAAGCAGTATCAGGACGGCGTGATCACCCACGGCGAACGCTACAACAAGGTGATCGCCATCTGGGCTCGGGTCACGGATCGAGTGGCCGACGAGATGTTCCAGGCCATGGAGGCGCAGGACAAGTCAGCCTTGATCAACCCCATTTACATCATGGCGGACTCCGGCGCACGCGGCTCCAAGCAGCAGATTCGCCAGCTTTCCGGCATGCGCGGCTTGATGGCCAAACCCTCGGGAGAAATCATCGAGACGCCCATCACCGCGAACTTCCGCGAAGGGCTGAACGTGTTGCAGTACTTCATCTCGACCCACGGCGCACGCAAGGGTCTGGCCGATACAGCTCTCAAGACCGCCGATTCCGGCTACCTGACGCGGCGCCTGGTGGATGTGGCGCAGGACGTGATCATCTCCGAATTCGACTGCGGGACGGTGGATGGCATCTACGTCGAGCCCATCGTCGAGGCGGGCGAGGTGGTGGAGCCTCTGCGCGACCGCATTGTAGGCCGCGTTTCTCTCGAGCAGATCAAGGACTATGAAGGCAACGTGATTGTCGACGTGAACCAGGAGATTAACGAGGACCTGGCGGCGGCCATCCAGGCGGCGGGCATCGAGCGGGTGCGGATCCGCAGCGTGCTCACCTGCGAATCACGCCGCGGCGTGTGCGTTCGCTGCTACGGACGCAACCTGGCGACCGGACGCGTGGTCGAGATGGGTGAGGCGGTTGGCGTGATTGCCGCGCAATCCATCGGCGAGCCCGGCACTCAGCTCACCATGCGGACATTCCACATTGGCGGCACCGCGAGCCGGGTGAGTGAGCAATCACACCTCGAAGCCAAGAACAACGGCTTCCTCAAGTTCCAAAGCCTCCAAACGGTGAAGAACCGCGACGGCAACTTCGTGGCGATGAACCGGAACGGCTCGGTGGTCATCGTCGACGACAAGGGACGCGAGCGCGAGCGCTACTCGGTGGTCTACGGCGCTCGAGTCAAGTTCGCGGACGGCGCTCCCATCAAGGTGGGCGACATCGTCGTCGAGTGGGATCCCTACACGTTCTCGATCCTAACCGAAGTGGGCGGCACGATTCAGTTCAAGGACCTCGAGCAGGGCGTGACGCTCAACGAGGAGGTGGACGAAGTCACTGGCCTCTCGCGTTGGGTGGTGACCGATTCACCCAACCAGGAGCACCAGCCCCAGCTCATCGTGCGCAGCGAGAAGAAAGGTACCAAGAAGTACCTCATGCCGTCCCGCGCCCACCTCATGGTGCAGGATGGCGAGGAGGTCAGCCCGGGTGACGTGCTGGCGAAGATCCCTCGCGAAACCACTAAGACCAAGGACATCACGGGCGGATTGCCGCGCGTCGTCGAGCTCTTCGAAGCGCGTAAGCCGCACGAGACCGCAGTCATCAGCGAAATCGATGGCGTGGTCAAGTACGGAGAGATCTCCAAAGGCCAGCGCAAGATCGTGGTGGTGCCCGAGCATGGCGAGCCCAAGGAGTACGCCCTGCCGCGGGGCGTCCACGTGGCGGTTCAGGAAGGAGAACGCGTCAAGTCGGGCGAGCCGCTGATGGACGGTCCGCGCAACCCGCACGACATCCTGGCGGTCCTGGGCGAAAAGGAACTGCAGAAATATCTGGTCGACGAAATCCAGGAGGTCTACCGCCTGCAAGGCGTCAACATCAACGACAAGCACATCGAAGTCATCTCGCGTCAGATGATGCGTTGGGTAAAAGTCGAGGAGGTGGGTGACACGGAGTTCCTCCTCGACGAACAGGTGGACAAGTTCAAGTTCCGCGAAGAAAACGAGCGCGCGATTGCGCGGGGCGGCAAGCCGGCCACGGGCAGGCCGCTGCTCCTCGGGATCACCAAAGCGTCGCTTTCCACGGACTCCTTCATCTCGGCGGCGTCCTTCCAGGAGACGACGCGTGTCCTCACCGAGGCGTCCATCCGAGGTTCGGTCGACCAACTGCGCGGCCTGAAGGAGAACGTCATTATGGGCCGGCTCATTCCGGCGGGCACCGGCCTCGAGTTCTATCGCAACTTCCGCCTGCTGACCGAGGTTGAATCGCCGCAGCCCGAACTGGAAGCGGCCGAGGGTGAGGCTCCTGTGGTGTCTCCTGAAGCCCCGATACCTGGAGCTCCGGGTCTGGCAGCGGAAGTAACTGAGGACGACGAGGCCCGCACGCAGTAAGAGAGTCAACGGATGTACCCGTCCTCAGCTCCGCTTCCCTGTAGGGGCTGGGGACGGCGGGCCGGAACGGACCCATGCAGTTCAACTGCTGGAAATGCGGCGCCACCATCTCATTACCGGCAGGTGCTCGAGTGGGAACGCGCGACACGTGCCCACGGTGCAGCGCCGACCTGCACGCGTGCCGCAACTGCAACTTCTACGATCCCTCCAAGAATAACCAGTGCTCGGAGCCGCAGGCCGAATGGGTTCGCGACAAAGAGGCCGCGAACTACTGCGACTACTATCGCCCCAATCCCACGTTGCTGGCTCGCCGATCAGGATCCGCATCACCTGCCGAAACGGCGAAGAAGAAGTTCGATTCCCTCTTCAAGAGCTGACCGGACTCGAACTCCCAATTGACGGCAGGACCCGCAACATCCTCGCAGGATCACTAACTCGCGCGACAAAACTCCGTACGGTGTGCCCAACTCCGTGTTATCTCAGTCCGAAATAGCGATAAAATGCTTGATGCCGCGAAGCTCTAATGCCGGCAGATTCTGCGCCGACCAGTCCGGGCCTCGACGGCGTTGGCAGGTTCCTAACCCATGGCGGTTCTGGCGTCCGTTACAGGTGAAATGCGGCTCACGCTGCGCCTGGTCGGCAAGAGCTATGACCCGTTTCAGAAGGACTTGGAATGGTTCGCGTACGAGCTCTCGGTCGAGGGGTGCAGCCCTGCGACCACGTCCGGTATCGAGCCCGGCAGGACGGCCTCCAGTGCACCGCCGCCCAGCCACGCGACCCGCGGAACCATTAATCGCAAGGATCTCAACGCACTGCTCAGCGGACTCGATCGGCTCGTGAGCGAGAACCGACCGATGCGGTTCGAGCCTTACGACTTGAATTTTTATTTCGAGTGGTCGCACGAAACTCCACTGGTCTACCTGATTGTGACGTGGTTTGATGCGGCGCTCACGCCGCGCCGTTTCGACCAGCGCTTTCCGGCGGTCCACGTCGGATTCCGTTTCCTGACCGGCCACGATGCCGTGGTCGATTTCCGGCAGGCGTTAGTGGAAGAGACGCTTACCGCGGCGCAAGCTGGCCAACCCAAGCCGTCGACCTTGGTTCAGTAGAACGGCGCTCGACGTCGTTGCGAGGATGGCTGCTTCTTCGCCGCGCTGCGAGGCTGCGAGCCTCCCATCGAATGTTTTCCTCACGCACTAACTGGCCGCTCGCTCCCAACCGTCTGACGGAGTCGATCGCCGCGCGCCGCCAACGCGGTCTTCCCGTCCTCGATCTGACGGAATCCAATCCCACGCACGCTGGCTTTGAGTTTGCACCGGGAGGAACCCTTGACGCGCTCGCCGACCCGCGATCGCTCCGCTATGAGCCTGATCCGCGCGGACTCCGAATCGCGCGTGAGGCGGTTGCGGCCTACTATGGCGGACAGGGCGTTGCTGTCCATCCCCAACAAATCTTCCTCACCACCAGTACGAGCGAGGCTTACTCCTACGTTTTTCGCTTACTGGCCGACCCCGGCGATCGGGTGCTCGTGCCGCGGCCGAGCTATCCGTTGTTTGATTTTCTTGCCCGCCTGGACGACGTCGATCTGACGCCGTATCCTCTGGTTTACGACCACGAGTGGCGCATCGATTTCGACGAGCTGAGTAGCGGATTGCGCGGCTCGCCGATCACCGCGTTACGCCAGGCGCGCGCGATTCTCGTGGTCCACCCCAACAACCCCACCGGCTCTTTTGCCCGGCGCGATGAGGTCGTGCGCCTCGTGGATCTATGCCGCAGTCACGACGCGGCGCTGATTGCCGATGAAGTTTTCTGGGACTACGCCTTTACACCGGCGGAGCGCGCCGGGTCGTTCGCGTCGACGACCCAAGCACTGGCGTTCACGCTCAGCGGACTTTCGAAGATTTCGGCGCTGCCGCAGATGAAGCTCGCCTGGATCGTGGTGAGCGGACCGGACGCCTTGCGCGCCAAAGCGCTCGAGCGCCTCGAGGTGATCGCCGACACTTATCTCTCGGTCAGCGCGCCGCTCGCCTACGCGCTGCCCCAGTGGCTCGCGATGCGGCGTAGCGTGCAGCCGCAAATCATGGCGCGCCTTGGGCGGAACCTGCGCTATCTCGACGAGCAGCTCGCCGCCGGTTCTCCCGTAAGCCGTCTCGAAGTTGAGGGCGGATGGTACGCTATCCTGCGCGTACCGGCGACGCGCAGCGACGAAGACTGGGCGGTCGAGCTCGCGCAGTCGGCCGGCGTGCTCGTCCATCCCGGCCACTTCTACGACTTCGCCTCCGACGGCTTCCTGGTGGTGAGCCTGCTGACGCCGCCCGAGATTTTCGAACCTGGCCTGCGTTCGCTCCTGGCTCGCGTTGCCGCGCCGAGTTGACGGCTCAGCGGCCGAGCAAGCGTACTAGCCTATTTGACTGGTCAATATTCTTGCGGAGAATAATGCGGCGCAGACGGGCGAACTCGTCCCGGTCGATCTTTTGCACCGTGCCGCGGCCGCGTTGCGGGCTGAAGGCGAGAATGTGGTCGAGGTCGGGACGCCGCACCAGCGGGTTTCCGAACCGGACGGCCTGGCGGGGAGGGCAGAAGTCGACGAGCGAGCCCATGCCCGTGTCGCGGCCGTTTGAAGCGGTGCGCGCCACGCCCACCACCCGCTTGCGGTCGGTCTCGTAGCAGAGGAACAGGTCGCCACGCTTCACTTCCTCGCGGAGGTAACGGAGACTGGAAGCGCTCCTGATCCAACCCTCATCGCCCATGGGGTAGGGACCGCGCGACCGGGCGCGGAAATACTCGTCGAATTCCCAGCCGCGCTTGGTGTTGATCTTGAAGACCCAGTATTTAGCCACAGAGGCACAGAGGACACTGAGAGAACCAGCAATCAGAAATTCGAAGCCAGAAATCTGTCCGTCGAATTCGTCCCCTTTTCAGTTGCGGATGATATCTTGCTCGCCCCCACGAAGACCCTACTCCGATACTTCTGGTCGTTGCGATTTCTGGTTTCTGACTCTCATTTGCTCCGTGTCTCTGTGCCTTTGTGGCTCAGACATGGACCACCAGCGCGGCGCGCACGGCGGGAATAGCGCGAATTTCGGCCAAAACCTCAGCGGGGATTTCGTGGTCGACGTTGACCAGGCCGATGGCCTCCTCGGCCTGCTGATTGCGGCCCAGTGCGAAGTTGGCGATATTGACCTGGCGATCGCCGAGCAGCGTGCCGACGCGGCCGATGACCCCGGGGACATCGCGATTGCGGATGTAGAGGATGTGGCCGCCGAGTGGCGCCTCGATATCAATATCGTTCAAGCCCAGCACGCGCGCGCCGCGCAGTCCCACCATGCCCAGCATCGAGCCGGAACCGGCGGCGGTGCGCAGAGCGATCCCGAGGGAATTCGAGAAATCGGCTCGCCGCGCGCTCCGCAGCTCGACCACCTCAATGCCGCGCGCCTGCGCCAGCGCCCCGGCATTGATCAGGTTGGCCTGCTCGTCCAGAATCTGACTCAGAACACCCTTGAGCACCGCGTTCCTGACCAGATGGGTGTTGAGCTCGGCCAAGCCGCCGTCGTAACTGATGCGGACTTCCTCCAGCCGCTCGCCTGAAATCTGCGCCAGAAAGGCGCCCAGCTTCTCGCCCAGTTCCAAGTAGGGCCGCAGCTTCTTGTATTCCTCAGCGGAAACCGAGGGCATGTTGACGGCGTTGCGCGCCACGCCCTGAAGCAGGTAGTCGCGCACCTGCTCGGCGATGCGCACGCCGACGATCTCCTGCGCCTCCTCGGTCGAGCCGGCGATGTGAGGTGTCGCGATGACGTTCGGATGGGACGCCAGCGCCAAGTCGTGCGGCGGCTCGGTCTCGAAAACGTCGAGGCCCGCTCCGGCGACGTGACCGCTTTGAAGCGCCTCAAGCAGCGCCTTCTCATCGATCAGTTCACCGCGCGCGCAATTGACGATGCGCACCCCGGTCCGGGTGAGCGCCAGCGTTTTGGCATTGATCAGTTGGCGGGTCTCCGGCGTGAGCGCAGCGTGAAGGCTGATGAAGTCGCTCGCCTCGAGGACCTGCTCGAGCGGCGCCAGCTTGACGTTGTGCTCGCCCGCGAGCAGCGACGAGACGTAGGGATCGTAGGCCGTCACGTCCATTTCAAAGGCCTGCGCCAGCCGCGCCACCTCGATCCCGACTTTGCCGAGGCCGAGGAGGCCCAACGTTTTGCCGCGCACCTCGATACCGAGCAGCTTCTTTTTCTCCCACTTGCCTTGCTTGAGCGACGCGTCGGCGTGGGGAAGCCGGCGCGCCAGAGCAAGAATCAGAGCCAGGGTGTGTTCGGCGACGCTGACCGCGTTGCCACCCGGGGTGTTCATCACCACGATGCCGCGCTGAGTCGCCGCGTCAAGGTCAACATTGTCGACGCCGACGCCGGCGCGACCCACAACGCGTAGCCTAGGTGAGGCGGCGAGCAGCGCGGCGGTGACCTTGGTCGCGCTGCGCACGATGAGCGCGTCGGCGTCGCGGAGCTCGCCGTCGAGCGAGCCGCCCGGGGTCTTCGAGCCGGGCAAGTAGACTACCTGCCAGCCGGGCTGGGCATTGAGCAACTCGAGAGCGCTTTCCGACGTGCTGTCAGCGACGACGATTTTCATAGATTGAAGGGCTTCTACTAAGCTACATATTTACAATAAGATACATAAACGCCAGCTGCTGCGTCGGACTCGAGTTTGCATCAACTAGCTTATTTTCAGTATGATGCATCGTATTCCGGCACTCTCGAAGAACGATTTGTTGATTCTAAACAACTTCTTCGGTTCGTTCCTTCATTTCCGCATTTTTCTTCAAATTCATTCGTGCCCTGAGAAGGCGTAAGATTCTTCGCCCTCCCCACGCCTACGCCGACTGGCGAAGGTACACCTCCTGGGCAGCGCGGACACCGCTCCCCAGCTCGACTTTATGGCCCAGACGGGTCAGCGCAATCTCCAGCGCGGCGATCGCGGCGAACAGATCCATCGCGTCGTAGTAGCCTAGATGGGCGAGGCGGAAGATCTTCCCCTTCATCTCGCCCTGGCCGTTCGAGACGATGGCGCCGAAGCGCGTTCGCATCTCCTTGACGATCAGTCCGGAGTCCATACCCTCGGGAGCCGCGATCGAAGTCAGGGCGTTGGCGGGAGAGCACTGCGCGAACAGCCCGAGGCCGAGGCGCTTCGCGGCTTCGCGAGTGGCTTCGGCGAGTTGCGCCGCGTTGGCAATCAGGTTGTCCCGTCCCACTTGATGGATGTACTTGAGCGCGGCGTGCAGGCTCACGACCAGGGTGGTCGCCGGCGTGTAGCTCGATTCGCCCTTGGCTTGGCTCTTGCGTTCACGTGCGAAGTCGAAGTAAAAGCGCGGGGTCTTCGACTTTGCGATCAGCTTCCAGGCTTTATCGCTCACGCTGACGAACGCCAGGCCCGGCGGAACCATCGTCGCCTTCTGCGAGCCGCCGATCACCACGTCGAGACCCCATTCGTCAGGATGCAGGTCGGTGGTGCCGAGTCCGGTGATGGCGTCGACCACCAGGCAGGTCTCCGGGTAGGCGCTCACCAGCTTGCCGAGGGTCTCAACGTCGTGTCGCACCCCCGTCGAGCTCTCCGTCGACTGGATGAACACGGCGCGAAACGGCCCCTCGGTCTCGAGGCGTTTCTTCATCTCCGGCATGGGGACGCACTGGCCATAGGGCGATTGGACCGTGACGACCTCGGCGCCGTAAGCCCGCGCCAGCCCGATCCAGCGCTCGCCGAATTTGCCCGCGGTACCCACCAGTACGCGCTCACCCGGCGAGACCAGGTTGGTCATCGCGCCCTCCATGGCGCCGGAGCCCGAACTCGCGAAAATCAGCACCTCGTTCTTGGTATTGAAGTAGTCGCGCAGGCCGTCGATCGTCTCGCGCATGAGGCGACGGAACTCGTCGGTGCGGTGATGGAGCGTCGCCGTCAGGGCGCGCGCCTGCGCCTCGAGCAGCAGCGGAGTAGGTCCGGGGGTGAAGAGTCTTTCCTTGATGATGCCTGGCATGGAACGCATCTCCCGATGGGATTTTCTAGGTTGCTTCCAGGAACACGACAGTTAGGCGTGACCGTGAAGACTTCTGGATTCGTTGAACCCTAGCTTCCAGTCTAGGAAACAGCGCGTGAATTGTCAATTGGGGTGAGCCGGCGTTGGCGCGATGCGGCGCGAATCTACTGGCGGCTGGACGTCGCTAATCCGGCGTTCCCGCGCGCGGCCGGTGTGCCACTCGGAGCAGGTTCCGCCTGCTTCAGTTTCGCGTAGGCGGCGCGCTCGCGAGCCGCGTCAGCCTTGCGGCCCGCCTTGGCGTAGGCGACGGACAATGCGTAGTGGCCCTGGAAGCTGTCGGGCGCGAGCTTGACCACTTCCTCCAGCTCGGGGATCGCCTTGTCGTTCTCGCCCAGGTGATAGAGCGCCCAGCCGAGCGCGTAGTGGGCGGCGAAAAGTTTGGGCGCCAACTGGACCGCCTTCTGAGCGTACGGCAGCGCCGCCGGCGCCTGGCCGATTCGGAGATCGGCGAGCGCGATCTGGAGCGGCGGCATGGGATCCTGAGGGCTCAGCTCTGTCTCCTTCTGCATCTCGACGATGCCGTCGTCGAAGTGACCCGCGGAGAGCAGAAAGTTGCCGTAGGCGTAGTGTAGACGCGGCGTCCGCGGCAATTCGGCCAGCAGTTTCTGATAGGCCTCCATCGTTCGGCTGCTCGCGGCGTTGACCCCCTGGAATTCGATTTGACCGACTTGCCCGACCAGATTGACCTCGGAGGGATCGACCTGCTCCGGCTTCATCGGCAGGCGAAGCGCCACCAAACCAAACGCCATGACCAGGTCGGGGTCGTTGACACCTGCTTCGGCCACGCGAAGCAGGATGCGATAGGACCGGTCAAACTCGCTCTTTTGAATCAGGATCAGGGCGGAGTGGAAGGCGGCGACGTGTTCGAGGTCCGCGTTGCCGACCCCGAGCGTGCGTCCGTGCTCGAGGTCGCGATAAGCGTCGTCGTAATGGCCGAGCTCGTATTCGGTCAGACCCAGCAACGCCCAGCCCTCGCCGCTCTTGGGATCAGCGCTCACCAGATGGCGCAAGGCCTCGGCGGCCCGCGGGTAATCGTGGAGGTCGGCAAGCAGCATTCCGACGTTGCGCCATCCCAGGGCCCAGTTGGGCCGGATTTCGAGCGCCTTGAGATAGAAACTTACGGCGAGCTTGGAGTCGCCCTGATGCTGGGCGTCCTCGGCCTGCTTGGCAAGTTGATCGAAGGACTCGGGCTTCTTCTGCGGGGCCATCGGCGCCCCAGCCTGCGCTGCCGGCAGGAAGATACCCGCCAGAGCGACGGCCAAAACCGCAAGTCGGCCAAGCGTGGATAGCGGGTCACGTGCGAGGGCCATGGCTGAAAATCCATCATAGCATGTCACTCGAAGGGAGCCGAGTTTGGCCCCTGGTGCGGGGCCTATCCGGGGCCAGAATCGAGAACTCCCATAAAGCGGATATGAGTTTTGGCATAACCGGAAATGACGACATTCCTGGATACGGATAGACCTTTATTTTCTGCTAGTTACGTTACATAATGGTCAGGATAGCTTTGGCAAAGCGCTTGCTGTAGTAGGTTCCGAGGTAGGGTCATAGTACGTATAAAGTTTTTGCATAAGTTGTTATCGACATCCGACCGTTCGGTATGGAATAATCTCGCGGCCTCGTAGAGGTAGTTGTTCCACAAGCAGTTGTCTCCGCAAGGCAAATCAAATTTCGGGGGAGGACGCATGATGAAGAGAGCATTCCTGCTCTTCGCAACGGCACTTTTCGCCGTGTCCCTCACCGGCTTCGCTCAGGACACCGCACAAATCGTGGGCACTGTATCGGACACCACGGGAGCGGTCATTCCTGGCGCCAAGGTCACCGTCGCAAACCCGCAAAAAGGTTACACGCGTGATTTGGTGAGCAACGCGGCTGGTGCATACTCGGCAAGCGCGCTACCTATCGGCAGTTACGTGGTTACCGCTGAGGCCCAGGGCTTCGAGAAACTGGTGCGCTCGGGAATCACGCTCGAAGTCGGTCAGATTCAGCGCGTGGATTTGCAACTCACACTGGGCCAGGTGACGCAGGAAGTCACCGTGACCGGCAACGTTCCCAAGGTGCAGACGGAAACGTCCGCGATTTCGGACGTGGTCACGGGCACCCAGATTGCGAACCTGGAGCTGAACGGCCGCAACTTCGTGACGTTGGCGACGCTGGTACCGGGCGCTGTGCCTGACAACGGCCTCGACACGTCCCACGTGGGCGTTTACGGCAACAACAGCATTTCATTCAACGGCAACCGGACCCAGTACAACAACTGGGAAGTGGACGGTGGAAATAACACGGACGAGGGCTCGGCGGGCACGTTCAACACCTACCCGAACCTCGACACCATCGCTGAGTTCCGCATCTCCACCTCCAACTACGGCGCCGACCTCGGAAAGCATTCGGGCGCGACCATTGAAGTCGCCACCAAGTCCGGCACCAAGGACTTCCATGGCGACGCGTTCGAATACGTCCGCAACGACCACTTTGACGCCAACCCCTGGTTCCAGAACCGGCAGTTGTGGAGCGGACTGAGCGCGTCGAATTGCGGCGGGCAGGATCCCAACAGCGCGTCGCACTGCAACGCCCCCAAGACGCCGCGCAAGTGGAACGACTACGGCTACACCATCGGCGGGCCGGTTTACATCCCCGGTCACTACAACACCGACAAGTCGAAGACCTTCTTCTTCTGGTCGGAGGACTGGCGGGCCTACCGCGAAGGCCAGATCATCGGCAGCGGCGTTCCGTCGCTGCGCGAGCGCCAGGGCGATTTCAGCGAATGCGATAAGGGGTCGCCCAACTACAACTCGGTGGTCGCCAGCGGTTGCAACATTCCGACCCTGGGCGGCGTGAAATACGACAACGTGCAGAATATGCCGGGGTTCAATGCCCAGGCCTGGGCCAACTCTCAGGACATCCTGAACGGACTGGTGCCGCTGCCCAACAACGGCCCTGACGGCTGGATTCTGTCTTCCAGCACTTCGACCAACTGGCGGCAAGAGCAAATCCGGGTGGACGAGAACATCAGCGACAAGACCCAGATTTTCGCGCGCTGGACTCAGGACGCCTGGAACACCCTGGCCGTTCCCTCGCTCTGGTCGTGGTCGAACTACGACACCATCAAGACCCCGTTCGACGGGCCGGGCAAGAGCGCTGTGATCCACGTGACGCATAGCTTCAAGCCCAACCTGATGAACGAGTTCATCGCCGCGTACACTACGGACCATATCGTTCTCGGCAACCAGCCGGGAACCTCCTGCGGCGGGCCCTGCCAGATCAACCGGCCTTCCGATTTCCAGCTTAACCACTTCTTCCCGGCCAACAATGCGAACCCACTGCTACCCGGAATCGTGATCGCGGGCGGGACACAGACTCTCGCCGAGGATGCTTCGAACCATCCCTGGAAGAACTCGAACCCCATCCTCGTTTGGAAGGACAACGTCGCCTGGACGCGCGGCAGCCACACCCTGAAGTTCGGCGTCTACCTCGAGAACTACCGCAAGAATGAGCAATTCGGCGGCGACACTCAGGGATACCTCCAGGCCACCACCTGGGCGAACAACTCGACCAGTAACGGTCTTGCCGACTTGATGCTGGGCCGCCTCTCGAGTTACAGCGAGGGCACCCAGACCTTCAACGGCGTCCCGGTGGGCGGTTATCCGAAGGGGCACTGGCAGCAGACCGACTTCGAGCCCTACTTCCAGGACGACTGGAAGGTAAGCCACAAGCTGACCCTCAACCTCGGGCTGCGCTACTACGATTACACGCGCATCCATGACGTGAGCAATCCGACCGTGGACTCGGGGTTCCTGCCTCAGTTGTACAACCCGGCCGCCGAGGCCCAGTACAATGCAGGCGCAACCCTGATCCAAGGCACCGGCGCTCTTCCCATCGCCTTCGGGAACGGGCTGGTAGAGTGCGGCCACAACGGCATTCCCAATGGCTGCCAGCTCAACAACACCGGTTTGAACTTCGCCCCGCGCTTCGGCTTCGCCTATGACCCCTGGGGTACCGGCAAGACGGTGATCCGCGGCGGTTATGGCCTCTACTTCGAATCCGGAAACGGCAACGAAGCCCAGGCTGAAGGCGGCGAGGGTAACCCGCCGGTGGCGCTCAATCCCTCAATCTCCAACATCAACGGCTACGGTGCCATTCAGCCGATCTTCACGAATGGGACCTATTCGGCGCCCATCCCGCCAGTGAGCTACACGGCATGGCCCTACAGCCAGGGGTGGCCTTACGCCCAGCAGTACAGCCTCGGTATCCAGCACGAGTTCACGGGCAGCAACCTGCTGACCGTGGCCTACGTGGGCAACCTGGGCCGTCACCTGGCTCGCGACCGCAATCTCACCCAAGTACCCACCGGAGAAGGGATCGTTAACGTTCCGGTGCTCGCGGGCGCCAACCAGTACTGCGACGCGCAGGGCAACTGCGACGTTCAGAACTATCTCATCCACCAGGCAGGATCGGGTGTGTTCTTCCAGCCTTTCCCGGGCTACAGTGGCATCGGGATGAAGGAGAACACGGCGGTCTCGAGCTACCAGTCTCTCCAAGTTGATTTCCGCCACACCTTCGGTCACGGGCTGACCTTCCAGACGGTCTACACGTGGTCGCACGCCATTGACGACTCCACGAGCACTTACTCGTCATCGCCCAATGGCTACAACGACTACACCCTGAGCCGCTGGAAGGCTACCTCAGACCTCAATCGCACCCACGTCCTCACCCTGAACTACGTTTACGATATGCCGTTCTTCAAGAACTCGACCAACCGCTTCGCCAAAGGCGCGTTGGGCGGGTGGGAGATCAGCGGCATCTCGAGCTTCTTCACGGGTGAGCCCATCAACTTCGGCTGCGGGTTTAGCGGGTTGAGCACCGGTATCGGTGGTTCGACGCGCTGCAACAGCCTGGGGCCTGTCCAGATCCAAAAGGGGTCGTTCAACGATCCGACGTTTGGACCGACGCCCACCTGGTTCAACGGCGCCTCGTACGCTCAACCACTCGAGAGCCAACTCTACGCCAACAACCAGCCCGGGATGTTCGGCTACATGGGCCGCAATACACTCACCGGCCCCGGCCGCAACAACACCGACCTGGCGCTACTCAAGAACTTCACTCTGCCCTGGTTCAACGGTGAACATTCCACCATGCAGTTCCGGTGGGAGACGTTCAATACCTTCAATCACCCGCAATGGCAGTACGTCAATGCGGGGTGCGACGGTACCGCCAATCCTGACGGCAGTGTCGCCTTTGGCAGGCCGTGCAACGACACCGTCATCGGTGGAACCAGGTACAACGCCGGTAACGCTCAGGTGAACAGCGCCTGGCCGAACCGCATCATGCAGTTGGGTTTGAAGTTCATCTTCTAGCCTGGTTGCACTTCGCTCAGCTTGACAACCCTGGCCGCTCGCTCGTCGCGGGTGGCCAGGGTTTTTCTTTTCCACAACCAAAACAGGGTATTCGTGTCGAAACACAGGTCATTCCCGCGAAAACCGGCGGCTCCGCCGCTGATACCGTGCGGAAAGGCTTCGCCTTTCCGCGGGCGCGAAAGAAAAAATGAAATTGGCTTTGGCGCTTCGCCGGGAAGGCATAGCCTTCCCGCACAGCGGGGCGGCAAAGCCGCTCAGGCGCCCATGGATGAGTTCGCAGCTAGACTGAGCTGCTCGCGAGATTCTCGGTGTCCTGGCGCTCGGACGTTGTAGGATGGATTCTTGATGCCGCGACAACTCAAGTGCGGGCGCGTTCTTGTCCTGTTACTTGCTTTTCCTCTGTGTCTTTGTGCTTCTGTGGCGAGACCTCCGGCAGCGGCGACCGGACCGGATCACGTGTGCGCGCAGTGCCATCCCAAGGAAGTCGCAGGATACGCGAGGACCCAGATGGCGCATTCCCTGGGACCGGCGACGCGCGTCCCCGCCGGAAGGTTCACCCACGCCGCGTCAGGAACGCACTTCTTCATCGAATCCCGCGCCTCAGGAATGACCCAAGCGCTCGAGCGCGGCGGAGTGAAGGGCGACTACAAGATCGCTTATGCGGTGGGCTCGGGGACGCACGCCTTTGCGTATCTGGTCGAGCTCGGCAGCCACCTGTTTGAATCGCCCCTCGGCTACTTTCCCGGCCGCGGCTGGGGTATGTCACCGGGATACGAGAACGCCCCGGCGCCGGACTTCTACCGGCCGGTGACGCCCGACTGCCTGTTCTGCCACTCGGGAGGGGCGCGTCCGGTCGCGGGCACGTTCAACAGCTACCAGAACCCGCCCTTCGCAGCCCAGGCGATCACCTGCGAGCGCTGCCACGGCCCCTCGGAAGCGCACCTGCGCAACCCCGTGCCGGGTTCCATCATCAACCCCGCCAACCTGCCGCCGCGCGCCCGCGACAGCGTCTGCGAGCAATGTCACCTGAACGGCGAGGAGCGCGTCGCGAATCCCGGCAAGCAGCTCGCGGACTTTCGTCCCGGCGAAGACCTGGAGGACATCTTCTCGGTCTACGTCGACGCCGACTCACGCGACCCTACGCGTTCGAGCCCGCTCAACGTAATCAGCCAGGTGCAGCAGCTGGCCCTGAGCACCTGCGCGCGCCAGAGTCACGGTAAGCTGTGGTGCGGCACTTGCCACGACCCGCACGAGCAGCCGGCGGACGCGAAGTCCTACTTCCGCGCCCGCTGCCTTTCCTGCCACGGCGCCGCGCTCCTCCAATCGCATCCCAAGCCCAATGACGACTGCATCGGTTGCCACATGCCGCGCCGCCCGGTGAGCGACGGCGCCCACACCATCTTCACCGACCACCACATCGCCCGGCGGCCCGCCCCGTCACCCGGTGTCGTCCAGCCTGACAAGCCCCAGGCGCTCGTGGCCTGGCACGAGCCGCAAGGAGATCTCGCGCCACGCAATCTCGGGATCGCCGAGATCCGGGTCGGCGACCGGCTGGAGTCCGCCGAGCTGGTCAGCCAGGGATTTCAGTTGTTGATGGATAAATGGTCGAAGTTTCCGAATGACCCCGCCGTGCTTACGGCACTGGGCAAGGCGCTGCTGGTCGCGGGACACGGCGTTGAGGCGGCAGCCTTGTTCGAACAGGCGATTCGGCTCGAGCCGGGTGTCGCCCTGCACGATCTCCACGCCGGTGTGGCGTGGAAGGTAGCGCACGACGACCAGAAAGCCGTCCCCTACCTCGAAAAAGCGCTCGAGCTTGATCCGCTTCTCGAGCAGCCTTATCTCGAGCTCGCGGGAATCTATGAGGAGGTCCACGACGCAGCGCGGCGGAGCGAGATCGAGCGCCGCTACGCCAAGGCGTTCCCTGAAAACCTGCGTGCGCAGGCCGCCTCGCGCCGGGCGAGCCCGCCGGCGGCGCGTTAGTTGCTGGTCTCGCCCTGGGCGTGGCCGACGTGCACCAGTTCGATGCGCGTGCCGTCACCCGAGCTTCTTAACGCGACCACGCGCTCGTCATCCTTCTGCTTGATTTCGAAAACCGTTTTGCCCTCGTTATCGCGCTGGGTAAACTTCGTCACGTCGCTGCCCAGGCGAGCGTGGTAGAAGGCTTCGACCTTGTCGAGCGGGTCAGAAGTCTCAAACTTGCCGACGACGATCCCTACGCTGTTCGCGCCCGGCAACCCGAGACTTACGGTCGCCGAATCGTCATTCTTCACCTGCGTCGCGCCGGGATAGATGGGCAGCCTGAGGCTGGCCTCGGTGACCGCTTTCCCGGTATTCACGTGGAGACCGCCGAAGGGCGTCGAGATCGCAACCTGCTTCTTGCCCGGCTCCGACTCGTGCTCGCTCACTCGAATGTTATGCGAGAGGTAGTGCAGCCCGAACCACACCACCAGTCCTGACACCACCACAATCAGCGCCAGGCCCAGCAGCACGATGGCGAGGATGTTGCTCCCGCTGCGCGGCGGCGCGGGGGGCGCCGGAGGACGCGGGGGCTGTGGTTGTGAGGTAGCCATGACTTCGACTCCTTGCTTGTTCTCTTCTTACTTCTCGTCTTTGTGCTCGCTCTCCACTCCTGCGAGATGCACCAGTTCGATCTCGGTCATCGAGCCATGGCTCTTGAGCGCGACGTAGCGCTGGTCGAGCTTGTGCTCGATCTCAAACTCCGTCGAGCCGTCGTCCGTCTTTTCGGTGTACTTCGTCACCTGCTTCCCGAGTTTCTTCTGATAAAAGGTGCGGACCTTCTCCCGGCTGTCCGGGGTCACGAACTTTCCCACTACGAACTTGATACTCGGCTTGCCGCCAAATTGCAACTCGGCATGAAGGGGACTCGAGTCTTTGTCGTTGAGTAACTGCGCGCCGGGATAGACGGGCAGGTTGAGCTCGCGCGTGTTCTCAGTCGCCTTGGCGTCCATGCTGCCCCAAGGCGTCTTGACCAGGATCTCCTTCTGGTCTTTGTCCTGGCTGGCGTGGTCCTGGGCCAACGCCTCGCGCGCCGCTCCTGCCAAAGCGATGCTCATCAGCATTACACAACAGGGAACAAGCTTCGTCCCTCGAAGCCGCACGATGAACCTGAGAGTCTCCACGGGTTCCTCCTGAGTCGGGGTTGGACAAGGAGGCGTCGATTCGTGCCGGACCGTTCTCCTCAGCCTCTATCCAGACTACGAGTCGCGCCGCAACAAAGTTCCCGCCACGCCGTCCTACTTGTACGCCGGTATGCCGGTCACGCGTTCGGCGATGATCAGCGTGTGGATGTTGTGCGTACCCTCGTAGGTGTAAACCGACTCGAGGTTGCACATGTGGCGGAAGATCGGATACTCGTCAGCCACGCCGTTCGCGCCCAGAATGTCGCGCGCCGCGCGCGCCGTCTCGAGCGCCATTTTCACGTTGTTGCGCTTGAGCATGGAGACGTGGGCAAAGTCGGCGCGCCCGCGATCCTTGAGCCGGCCCACTTGGAGCGCGAGCAACTGCGCCTTGGTGATCTCGGTGATCATGTCGGCGAACTTCGCCTGGACGAGTTGGTGTGAGGCAATCGGCTTGTCGTCGAACTGCTTGCGCACCTTGGCGTATTCGAGTGCCTCGTTGTAGCAGGCCATCGCGGCGCCGATGGCTCCCCAGCCGATCCCATAGCGCGCCTGCGTCAGACAACTCAGTGGCGCCGCCAGACCTTTCGCCTTGGGCAGCATACTCGACGCCGGCACGCGGACGTCCTGAAGCGACAGGCTGGACGTCACCGAGGCGCGCAACGAGAACTTGCCTTTGATGTCCTTCGAGGTGAAGCCCGGCGTTCCGCGTTCGACCAGGAACCCGCGGATGCCGTCCTCGGCGCGAGCCCACACCAGCGCCACGTCGGCAATCGTCCCGGACGTGATCCAGGCTTTCTCGCCGTTGAGGACGTAATGTTCGCCGTCCTTCACGGCGCGCGCGCGCATGCCGCCGGGATTCGAGCCGAAGTCCGGCTCCGTCAGCCCGAAGCATCCGATGGCGCGTCCCTCGTGCAGCGCCGGCAGCCACCGCTGCTTCTGCTCCTCCGAGCCGTACTCGTGAATGGGATACATCACGAGCGCCCCTTGCACCGAGACAAAGCTGCGCAGTCCGCTGTCGCCACGCTCGAGCTCCTGCATGATGAGCCCGTACTCGACGTTCGACATGCCGGCGCAGCCGTAGCCTTCGAGGTTGGCGCCGTAGAAATCGAGCTCCGCCATAAGAGGTACCAGATGGCGCGGGAACTTGGCCTCGCGGTTCCACTCCTCGATCGAGGGCAGCACCTCCTTGTCGACAAACTCGCGCACCGTCTGCCGCACCAGCTTCTCCTGGTCGTTCAGGAGCGAGTCAATCTCGAGGTAATCGACGCCGCGAAAAGCAAACATGGCGAATCTCCGGCAATTGTGGGGATTAAGGCTACGACGCCAATTGTATCAGCGAATGCACCCGCGCGCTGGCTCTGCTCGCTTGGCATCGCCGCTGCGCGCAGCCTATAATGACCGACTATGGATGAACGCGCGCGTCTGACCGCGATGGTGAAGGCGGCGGGTTGAGCGGCCAAGTTGAGTCCAAGTATTTTGGACTCCGTGCTGGCTAAGCTGCCGAAACAAACCGATCCGAACGTCCTGGTTGGCTTCGAGACCGCCGACGACGCGGGAGTGTATCGCCTGACCGACGATTTGGCGCTCGTCCAGACCGTCGATTTCTTCACGCCCATCGTTGACGAACCTTACACCTTTGGCCAAATCGCCGCCGCGAACTCGCTGAGCGATGTCTACGCCATGGGCGGGCGGCCCATCTCGGCGCTCTCCATCGTCGCCTTCCCTGGCGCCGGGCGCGACATCGATATCCTCGAGGCGATCGTACGCGGCGGGCTCGCGAAAATGCAGGAGGCGGGCTGCGCCGTTATCGGCGGCCACTCGATTGCCGACGAAGAGATCAAGTTTGGCTACGCGGTCACTGGCCTCGTGCATCCCACGCATTTCTGGTCGAACGCCACGGCGCGCCCTGGGGATCGCCTCATTCTTACCAAGCGTCTGGGCACGGGCGTCATCTCGACTGCCATCAAGCAGCAACGCGCCAGCGCCGCCTCGGTCAGCGCGGCGGTCGAATCGATGCTCACGCTTAACCGCGCAGCGAGCGAGGTGGCGCTCGGATTCGAAATCCGTTCCGCGACCGACGTTACCGGATTCGGATTGCTGGGCCACGCCCGTGAGATGGCGGCCGGCAGCAAGGTGAGTCTCATCCTCGACCACGCGCGCGTCGAGTTCCTTCCCGAAGCCCTCGACGACTCGCGACACGGCTTTCTGCCAGGCGGGCTCAAGCGCAATATCGAGTTCATCGCCGGGTGCGTGGAGTTTGCGGACGCCATCCCGGAAGAAGTCCGCAACCTGCTCTTTGATCCGCAGACCTCTGGCGGATTGCTCCTTTCAGTCGCCGCCCAGGACGCGCCCGCGCTGCTCGCCGCGCTTCGAGCGCGCGACATCCCCGCGCAGGAGATCGGCTCCGTCATCGAAAAGACCCAACCGCTGATTCAGGTACGATGAGCCATCGCCGCCATGCCTGAGACTCGACCCGCGCGCTCTGCGATTCCCGCGCTTTTCACGGTGCTGCTGCTCGCCATACTGTTCCTGCTCACCATCGACCAGGTACAGCCGCCAACGCCCGTGTCCGCCAGCGCACCGACGACCGAGTTTTCCTCCGCCCGCGCGATGGACCACCTGCGCGTCATCGCGCAAAAGCCGCATCCTGTTGGCTCGCCCGAGAACACGCGGGTGCGCGAGTATCTCGTCAGCCAGCTTGCGGCTCTGGGACTCGACCCACAAGTCCAGACCGCGACCGTCGCGCGCTACGATCCGAAGTGGCACGGACCCACGTCGGCCGCCACCATCAACAACATCGTGGCGCGGCTGCGGGGAACGGCGAATACCAAGGCCGTGATGCTCGCGGCGCACTACGACTCGGTACCGTCCGGGCCGGGCGCGAGCGACGACGGCTCAGGTACCGTCACGTTGATCGAGACGGCGCGCGCCTTGAAGGCCGGCCCGCCGCTGCGTAACGACGTCATCTTCCTCATCACCGACGCCGAGGAATCCGGACTGCTCGGCGCTCAGGCTTTCGTCGACGATCATCCCTGGGCGAAGGACGTCGGCCTCGTGCTGAACTTTGAGGCGCGCGGCGCGTGCGGCCCCGTCACCATGTTCGAGACCGGTGTGGGCAACGGCGAGCTGATTCGCGCCTTCGCGAAAGCCGCGCCGTACCCCGTCACCTCATCGTTCATGTACGAGGCTTACAAGCGCCTGCCCAATGACACGGAGTTGACCGTGTTCAAGCGCGCCGGACTCGCCGGACTCAACTTCGCTTACATCGGCTGCTGGACGCGCTATCACACGATGCGCGACGACCTCGCCGACATCAGCGAGCGCAGCCTCCAGCACGATGGCTCTTACGCCGTCGCCCTGGCGCGCCAATTCGGCAATCTGGACCTCGCGAACACCCGCCGCCGTGACGCGGTCTATTTCAGCCTCTTCGGCGCCACGTTCCATTACTCGACCGCGTGGATCATCCCGCTCGGACTCATCGTCGTCCTGGCATTCATCGCCGTCATGACGCTGGGATTCCAGCGGCGCGAACTCACCTGGCGCGGCGTCACCCTGGGATTCCTCGCGTGGTTCGCCGCAACCATAGTGAGCGCGGCAGGCACCTACCTGGGCTGGCTGGGTCTGCGGCGGACGCGCTTTGCCAATCTGCTTCCCTACGGTATGGCCTATAACAGCCATCTCTACGCGGTCGCGGCGATGGCGCTCACCGTCGCGATTTTCACTGCGCTCTACGCTGTCCTCGCAAGGAAGACCGCGGTCGGCAATCTCACGGTCGGCGCGCTGCTTTGGTGGGCCGTCCTCGCGCTGCTGACGACGCTGTTCGTCCCGGGAGCCAGCTATCTTTTCGTATGGCCGCTCGCCGCCGCGACCGCCGAGCTCGGATACGCGTTCGCTCGCCGCAGTCCGGAGTCCGAAGCCGCCGAAGCCCTGATCTGGACGCTCCCTGCCATCGTGGTGATTCTGCTTTTCGGGCCGCTGCCCTACCTGCTTCTGATGCTCGTGAGCACGAGCGCACTTCCCATCGTCATCGTGCCTGTAGCCCTGCTCGCGGGATTCCTGGTCCCTCATATCCACGTGATGACCGCTCACCGCCGCTGGTGGCTGCCGGCTGCGGCTCTGGCGACGGCGGTGGTCTTCATCGCGACGGGCATGGCGACGAGCGGCTACGACGCAGCGCATCCCCGCTCTGACAGCCTGTTCTACGCTCTCGACGCCGACGCGGGCCGCGCTGTCTGGATGACCATGGACAAGTCGCCGGATGCCTGGACCTCGCAGCTCCTCAGCGGGAAACTTGAGCGCGCCAATCTCGACGTGTTTCTGCCGCAGGAGACACCGGTCCTCCAAGCCCCCGCGCCGACCGTGGGACTCCCGCTTCCCGCAGTCGCCGCGATGGACGACGTGACGCTGGGCGACGATCGCCTGCTGCGACTGCGCATCACCTCACCCCAACCGGTTTCCCGCCTTTGGATAACGTTCCAGGGCGCGACGATCAGAGAGGCGAGCGTCAACGACAAGAAGATTGGCGGCGCAACCGCCAGCGCCGAGGCTCTCAAGAAGGGCTTGCTCTATTCAGGAGTACCCAGCGAGGGAATCATCCTGACCTTGGAGGTCGCCGCTTCCGATGCGCTCGCCGTGAAAGTCGTCACCCTCTCGCGCGGCCTGCCCGAAATCCCCGGCGCCTCGTTCAAGCCGCGCCCCGACGACTTCATGCCGCGGCAAGGCTCGTTCCTCGATTCCTCGACGCTTGTCATCAAGACTTTTCGAAGTTTCGCCATGCAGATGAGCCACTAATATCCCGGGACTCGCTGCGGTTCAAATCGCCAAGATGATTGGCCGGACTCGCGGACGCCGCGAGTGGCTCTTGCCTCCGCGCGACCTCGTGTTAACGTTCATGGTGAGGCGCTGCGACTCATGCTCGAACTTGTCCAGCCCAGCTCGCCCGAGGAGATTCGCACCACACGCGAACTCTTTCGCGAGTACGCCGCGACGTTGGGCAACGACTTCTGCTTTGTGAACTTCGAGCAGGAACTCCGCGACCTGCCCGGCCAGTACGCGCCGCCCTCCGGCCGCTTGTATCTCGCCCGCCTGGACGCCGCGCTTGCGGGCTGCGTCGCGTTGCGCCGGCTCGACGCCGCCATCTGCGAGATGAAGCGCCTCTACGTGCGGCCTTCGTTTCGCGGTCAGCACCTGGGCCGGACGCTCGCGACCAAGGTCATCCAGCAGGCGCGTGAGATCGGGTACCGCGCCATGCGCCTCGACACGCTGCCCTCCATGCGCGAGGCGGTTCCCCTCTACGAGTCTCTGGGTTTCACGCGCATCCCCGCTTACAACTCGAATCCCATCCCCGGCGTCATCTTCATGGAGTTGAAGCTCGCCTAGAGTCCTGCCGTTCGATTGCGCCCCGCTCCTACGCACGCTAAGATACCAGCGTATGAAAAATGACGGCTTCTCGATGCAGTGGATCGTCGGGATTCTAATCGTCGTCCTGGGCGGCGGGTTCCTCGCGGTCGAATATTTCCTCGTGAAATGGTATCCGCGCCATGAGCAACAGGTGACCGAGAACACGCTGAAGCTGCTGCCCTATCAAAACGACGGCCTGGGCATCGAGATGCAAGTGGCGGCGGGAATTTATGGCAAGGTGGAGAGCTTTTCCGGCGGAGTGCGCATCTACCGGCCGCGGCTCTTGGGAAACGGGCCGTCGCTGACCATCACCTCGCAACCCAATCCCGATCACACGTGGGAGTTCTCGCCTCAAGTCCTCGCCATCTGGGAGACGGACGGCGTCACCAAGGGCATCCCGCGCTACCATTTCGAGAAGACGACGATCAACAATCGCGACGCGGTGATCCTCCAGCAATCCCGCGACCGGACTATGGTGATGACGGCCAGAATCATGTCGGCGGACCGCATCGTCGAGGCAGTTTGCTCAGTCGGCGGCGAGGATGAGGCGCTTTTCCTGCAGGCTTGCGACGAATCGGTGCGCACGCTGAAACTGGCGGGCCCTGAGCCTCCCGTCAAGGCCCCGGAAGGTATCGAGGAAGTCCCTGGCGTGCTGCACTGAACCGCAGACCCGCAGTTGCCTATGTCCAAGTGGAAACCTGTCGACGGAAACCTGGCCACGCCGCGCGGCTTCCGCGCCGCCGCCGTACGCGCCGGCATCAAGAAGCCTGCGGCGGACGGTGAGCGCCCACTCGACCTCGCCCTGATTGTTTCGGACTCGACCGAAACCACCGGCGCGGGCGTCTTTACCACCAACGTGGTCGCGGCCGCGCCGGTCATCCTCTCGCGCCAGCACCTCGCACAGAACCGTGGACGCGCGCGCGCCGTCGTGGCGAATTCCGGGAACGCGAACGCCTGCACCGGCCAGCCAGGACTGCGTACCGCCGAGAAAACCACACACGCCGCCGCCAAGCTGCTCGGCGTCTCGCCCCATCAAGTCCTCGTGGCGTCGACCGGCGTCATCGGCGTACCGCTTCGCTCGGAACTGATCGTCAGCCAGCTTCCTGCTTTGGCGCAGAATCTATCCGCTGACGATGCGAGCGCCGTCGCGCACGCCATCATGACCACCGACACTTTTCCCAAGTGCTGTGCGCTCGCGACGAGGCTCGCAGGTAAGCCGGTTCATCTCGCCGGCGTCGCGAAAGGCGCGGGAATGATTCACCCCCACATGGCAACCATGCTGAGTTTCATCACGACGGACGCCGGCATCGCGCCGCCGCTGCTCGGCAAGATGCTGCGCGCCGCCGTGAATGCTTCGTTCAATTGCCTCACCGTGGACGGCGACACCTCGACCAACGATACAGTGTTCGTGCTCGCGAGCGGGCTCTCCGGAGTCCAGGTGCGAAGCGGCACTCCTGATGCCGCCCGGTTTCTCGCCGGGCTCACTGAGCTTTGCGAGACGCTGGCCAAGATGATCGCCCGCGACGGCGAAGGTGCGAAAAAGCTCGTCACCATCGAAGTTCACGGTGCGCGGACACTCGCCGACGCCGAGCGCATCTCGCGCGCCATCGCCAACTCCCCGCTCTCGAAGACCGCCATCGCCGGCAGTGATCCCAACTGGGGGCGCTTCATCTGTGCCGCCGGGTATTCCGGCGCGCGCTTCGATCCCTCCAAGGTCGACATTCGCGTGAACGGCTTCGCGCTCTGCCGGCGCGGACTTGACGCGGGCTTCGACGAGGCCGAGGCGAAGCGTGCGCTCGACCAGCAAGAAGTCACGCTGCGCCTCGATCTCCACCAAGGCAAAGCCGCGGCGCGCATCTGGACCTGCGACCTGACGCACGATTACATCGCCATCAACGCTTCCTACCGGACGTGACGTTCAGCGTGTCATCCTGAGCCGAACGAAGGATCTGGCCGTACTTGCCAGGGCTTATCGGTTGACTCTGCTATAATCGTGGCTCGCGAACATGTCAGGAATCATCGGCTATATCGGCAACAAGCGCGTCGTGCCGGTGCTGCTCGAAGGACTGCAGCGCCTTCAGTATCGCGGATACGACTCGGCGGGTATCGCCGTCATTCGCGACGGCAAGCTGGATATCCGCCGCGCCGCGGGCAAGCTGCGCTACCTCGAGGAGGTGGTTCGCCAGAAGCCACTCGACGGCGCCTACGGCATTGGACACACGCGCTGGGCCACGCACGGCGCGCCTACCGAGGAGAACGCGCATCCGCATCGCGATTGTCACGGCACGATCGCCGTCGTACACAACGGCATCATCGAGAATTACCTGGAGCTGAAGAAGCAGCTCGCAGCCGAGGGTCACAAATTCACCACGGAGACTGACACCGAGGTGATCGCCCACCTGATCGAGAAACACTTGAACGCCGGCTCGCCGGCGGACGGCGGCGGTGCGGCGGCGAAGCCCGTGCGGTTGGAAGATGCAGCGCGCGCCGCGGTTCGCGAGCTCACGGGCGTCTTCGCGCTGGCGATCGTCTCGACCAAGGACCCGAACAAGATCGTAGCGGTGCGGCAAGGACCGCCGGCGGTCATCGGGCTGGGCAAGGATGAATACTTTGTGGCGAGCGACGTCCCGGCGATTCTTTATCACACGCGTGACCTGCTCTTTCTCGCTGACGGCGACATTGCCGTGCTCACCCCGAACGGCGTCAAGCTCTCCGACTTTGAAGCGAACCCGGTCACGCGTCGCGTCCAACACGTCACCTGGGACCCGATCCTGGCGGAGAAGGGCGGCTTCAAGCACTTCATGCTCAAGGAAATCTACGAGCAGCCGCGCGCCGTCCGCGACACAATGCTCGGGCGCTTCTCGGCGGAGAGCGGCCAGGTGTTTCTGGACGAGATGGAAATCAGCGAGGACGATTTCCGGTCGTTCGGCGAAATCAAGATCGTCGCCGCCGGGACTTCGCGGCACGCCGGACTCGCCGGCAAGACGATTCTCGAGCGGCTGGCGCGGCTGCCCGTCGACGTGGACTACGCCTCCGAGTTTCGCTATCGCGATCCGCTTGTCGACCCGCGGACGCTGACCATCCTGCTGACGCAGTCGGGTGAGACGGCGGACACCATCGCCGGCCAGCGCGAGGCGCAGGCCAAGGGCTCAAAGACGCTGGCCATCTGCAACGTCCTCGGCAGCATGGTGCCGCGCGAAGCCAACGGCACCATCTATACGCACGCCGGCCCGGAGATCGCCGTCGGCTCGACCAAGACGTTCGCCGCGCAGCTCACGGCGCTCTACCTTTTCGCCGTGTATCTCGGGCAGACGCGCGGCATGCTTCCGCCGTCCGACGCTCAGCGGCTGCTCGCCGATCTCGCGCGCGTCCCCAAACAGCTCGAGTCGGTGCTCCAGAAGGACGACGAGTTCGAGGACCTCGCCCGCCACTTCTACCGCTCGACGGACTTTCTGTATCTCGGCCGCGGCATCCACTTCGCGGTAGCGCTCGAGGGCGCGCTCAAGATGAAGAAGGTTTCCTACATCCACGCCGAGGGACATCCTGCGGGAGAGATGAAGCACGGTCCCGGCGCGCTGATTTCCGACGGCCTGCCGGTGGTGGCCATCGCGACCTGCGACTGGCAGTCCGCAGGCTCCAAGGTGCGCTACGAGCGCACGGTTTCCAACATCAAGGAAGCGAAAGCGCGCGGCGCGGCGATCCTGGCCGTGGTCACCGAGGGCGACCAGGAAGTGCGCGACATGGCCGACCACCTGATTGTCCTGCCGGAAACCAACGAGCTGCTTTCGCCCATCCTCGACGTCGTGCCGTTGCAGTTGCTCGCGTACCACATCGGCGTGCTGCGCGGCTGCGACGTGGATCAGCCGCGGAATCTCGCCAAGTCGGTTACCGTCGAATGAAGCTCGTCTACTCCGACCTTTACGACTTGAACCTCGGCGATCACGTCTTTCCGTCGACGAAATACAAGTTGACGAAGGAGAAGCTGCTCCAGGACTCGCTCGCCCAGCCCAAGGATTTCGTTGAGCCGACGCCCGCCTCAGACGACGACGTCGCGCTCGTCCATCAGCAGGAGTACATCCGCAAGCTCAAGACCGGCAAGCTGTCGTATCTGGAAATCCTGCGCATGGAGATTCCCTACTCGCCCGAGTTGATCCGCGCCGTGTGGCTCTGCGCCGGCGGCTCGATTCTGGCGGGGCAGCTCGCGCTGCTCGAGGGCGTCGCGGTCAACATCGGCGGCGGTTTTCATCACGCCTTCCCCGATCACGGCGAAGGATTCTGCGTCATTCATGACGTGGCGATTGCCATCCGGCGGCTCCAGAAGCAGCAGAGCATCGCGCGCGCCATGACGGTGGATTGCGACGTCCACCACGGTAACGGCACGGCGGAGATTTTCGGCGCCGACCCGACCGTCTACACGCTTTCGATTCACCAGGAGCGCAACTATCCTTATCCCAAGCCTCCCAGCAACCTGGACATCAACCTCGACGACGGCGCCGAGGACGAGGAGTATCTCGCGGCGCTCGAAGAGGGCGTCGACCGCGCGCTCGCCGAGTTCACCCCCGAGTTGATCTTCTACCTCGCGGGCGCCGACCCTTATCGCGAAGACCAGCTTGGCGGGCTGCGCCTGAGCTTGGACGGCCTCGAGCGTCGCGACCGCCTGGTCTACGAGAAGGCGCGCGCCCGCGGCATTCCCGTCGCTGTGACGCTGGCGGGCGGCTACGCGCGCCGCGTCGCCGACACTGTCCAGATCCACGCCAACACCATCCGCGCCGCGAAGGAGTACTGTCGCGGCAGCCTGTGATCGGCTCGCGCGAGCCGCAAGGTCCCACGTCTTTCTGTAGCGGCGGCCTCTGGCCGCCGGTCCTTCGGCGCTCAGAGAGCGCCGCTACAGCGCAAGGCGCCAAGCGTTCTTGAGCTCACTCACGATCCCGGTCGCGCTCGCGCAGCTCGCGCCGGATGATCACGGGATCGTCGAGCGGCTCGGAGCGAACGCCCGCTTTAACATCGAGCCCTGACTCGACCACTTTGGCGGGATCAAAAATCCACGTGTCGGGCGGCAAGGCGTCGTAAGGCGTGAAGTCCGGCTGGCCGGTGAAGCACTCGGAGAGGCCGGTCGCCGTCGCATCGTACTGATTGAGCGCCGGCATTCCGAGAATCAGGTCGAACGTCTTCAGGATACTCTCCATGCTGGTATGCGCGTGCCAGACGGTGCGCCGCGAATACGGACTGATGACCAGCAGCGGACTGCGGTGCGCGTCAACGTGATCCGTGCCGGCCTGCGCGTCATCCTCGGTGACGAAGATCGCCATGTCCTTCCAGAACGGGCTGTGCGAAAACAGTTCCACGAGCTTGCCGAGCGCGAGATCGTTGTCGGCGACGTACGACGCACGGAAGGGATAGCCCTCCGAGGGACGCGGCTTGTCGGTGTGGTCGTTAGGCAGCCAGATGCAGATGAACTGCGGCAACGGCTCCTTGCCTGAGAGGTAACGCACGCGGAACTCGGCCAGGAACTGCTGGAAGCGGTACTGGTCGGAAATGTCGGTATTGAACGTCGGGTAGCTGCGCGACGTGTTTTCGAACAGCGGCTCGGGAAGCGGCGCGTTCAGGATTTCGCGCAGGCCGGTGGGCTCGAGCGCGGGACCATCCTCGTTGCCCGGCACGTCGAGACCTTCGCCATAGTTGCGGAAAGTGATGTGGTGGCGCGCGAGGTGAGTCCACAGCGAGCCCGCCTGAGGATAGGTCTCGGGACGCGGCGCGGCGCCGCCGATCTCGAGTCGTCCTGGCGCATCGGGGTCGGCGACGAAAGTGAACTTGTCTCCATACGACGCCGGCCAGGTTGTCTCGAGCAGCTCGTTCGGGTAGTTACCCTGCAGCCAGTGATGGCCGTCGACCGAGACGTCGGAGTCCACGTAGTAGTTGTCGCTGATCCCGAAGTGCTCAGCGAGCGCGTGATGATTGGGCGTGACGCGCGCGTGTTCGACGGACTGGCCCGTGTCCTTGTTCTTGACGGTCACGTCGTCGCCGTATTCCAGCAGCTCTGGGTCAGCCTCGACCTTCGCGCCTTCCACTTCCTTGAGGTCGCCGAAGACTTGGTCGAAGGTGCGATTCTCTTTCACGATGTAAACGATGTGGTGAATCTTCGAGCTCGGCTGGCCGGGCGGAGGAATCGGGAAGTCGCCGCGGCGCGCGCCGGCGGCAGGCGTCGCGACGAAACCGTTGTTCGACAGCACTTGACTGGTGTCAGTGCTTGGGATGTTTTCCTGACCCAGCTTGATGATCGAAACCATGCCCTTCGTGATGTCGCCAATGTACGTACCCTCCGGTCCGGGCTGAAAATTCGGCCCGCCGTTCGGCCCCGCGCCGAACCCTTTGGCGTTCGCGACGTACAGCGTCTCGCCGTCGCGGCTTATTTCGACGCGCGCCGGAAACCAGCCGGTCGGGATGTATCCCAGGACCTTGCCGTCCTTCGTATCGAGCACTGCGACGGCGTTGATTCCGGCGCAGGCGACGTACAGCCGCTTCTCGTCCGGGCTGAGCGCGAGTCCAAACGGCAGCGCGCCGCGCAGACCAGCGACCGCCGGCGCGGGCTCGAGCACAATCGTCTGCTTCACCTGGTTCGAGCGTGCGTCGAGGATAGTGATGCTGTCCTGGCTCGTGTTCGAAACGAACACTCGCTTGCGTCCTGCGACCACGCCGCCCGGGCTGCTGCCGCCGACGGACTGATCGCCGACCGGCAGCCCCGTCCTCACCTTTGCGGTGACGCGCGGCGCGCGCGGGTCCGAGACGTCGATCGTCCACACCGAATTCGACTCGGGGACGTTGGGATCGCCGAGGCCGGGAATCCGCTTGCCGCCAACCACCGTCCCCTGCACCGCTTCCTTCGAGGGAAAACCGAAGGCTGGGAACTCCAGACCTTCTTTGTTCTTCGGCGTTTCGTGATACGGACCCGGACCCATGCCCGGCCCGCCCGCCGTCGTCACGCCCGGCACCAGCGTGTACTCGAACATGCCGACGTTCGACACGTAGGCGCGCTTGCCGTCAGGACTCAGAGCCAGCGCAAACGGCAGCCGTCCCGTATTCAGGCTCGCAATGATTTCCTTCGACGCCGTGTCGACGATCACCAAGCGGAAGTGCGCCAGGTCGAGGACGTAGAGTGTACGGCCGTCGCGTGAAAGCTTCAGCTCGCCCGTCAGGCTGTGTGCGTACGTCTTGCCTTGAAACTCGCCGTCGAGACTCACCGAACCCAGGCGGTCGTGCGTCGTCAGATCGAAGATGCCGACGTTGCCGTTGTCACCCCCGGCGACGTAGAGCGTACGATTGTCGGGCGCGATGGCGACGCCCATGAAGACGCTATCGAGTTCGCCCTCCGCGGGCTTCACGCCGGGCGGAACCTGGACGACCGTTGGCTGAGAACCGTCGAGCCCGGTCACGATCGACACGGAGAACGGCGCGGTGCCGCTGTTGGCCGTGACCAGCGTGTTGCCGTCGGGCGAGAGCGCGAGGCCGTAGGGATGCGGCGCCACCTTCACTTGAATCCCGCGCGGCGTGATGAGGCGGCCGTTGGGCAATACCGTTTCGCCGCCGGGATCGATCGCCGTTGGACGCGTCCCCGCCGGCGCACGCAGTTCCAAGCTATTCGTCGTCGCGGTGGCGACGGCGCTTGCGGCCTGGCCGTCACGCGCCGTGAACCTCTTCGGTACAGCGAACACCAGGGCCGCAGCGATAACTATAGAGAGCAATCGGCGCATTGGATGAGTCCTCTTGAAAAGCGTTGTGAGCGCGACATCCTATCACAAAGCCGGCCCGCGCCCACCCGCGCCCCCGGGATTTAACATTCGCGTAACAATCCGAATCGCGCGAGGAAGCGCTACTTCGCGGATCCGCCCACTGCGGCCAAATACTGCCGCAGCCGCACGAACGTGTAGCCGCGGCGCTTGAGCTCGGGGATCAAGCGCGAAAGCAGCTCGACCGACTCCGGCAGCTCGTGGAACACCAGGATGTGGTCGTCGATGCCGTGGCGCTCGCGTTGCTCGATGGTGCGGACGACGTAATCGTAGTCCGAAGGCTTGGGACACTTCGAGCGGTCGCGGCCCACGCAAAAATAATCCTCGGAGTCGACGTCGCGCAGCGCGGGCGGATAGCTCGAGGACTTCGACATCACGTGGTAGCCCGCCGCCTCGATCCGTTGCTGCATCTCCGGCCAGATGTCCCAGTCGGGAGGACGCAGGTAGCGCGGCCGCGCGCCGGTAATCGACTGAATGATGCGCGAGCCTTTCTCGATGTCGTCGAGGATCCACGCCTCGCCGTAGCGGCGCTTCATCAGGCGGAAATCGCCGTGCCCGTATGTGTGGTTTTCGATCTCATGGCCGCGGCGATGCTCTTCCGCCGCCGCCTCGCGGCAAACGCCGCCGTCGACCTTCCGGCACTGGGCGTCGGCGTTCTTCGAAAGCCGCCAGCCCTGGACGAAGAACGTCGCCTTGACATGCTGCCGGTCGAGCAAATCGAGCAGGCTGGGCGAGCTGACTCCGGCGCCCGACTTCGTACCGAGCAGCACGTAGGGCTTGGGGCCATCATCGAACGTCAGCGCAATGAGCTTCGCGTTGGTGGACGCCGGGGACGCGCGCGGCGTTCGCGTGGGCGCGAGCAGCATGGCGAGCAGGCAGACGGTGACCGCGATGCAGTCCTCGGGGCGCTGGGATACGTGAAGCTTCACTTTTTCCTCGGCGGCTGCGACGGCCGCATCTCGATGCGGCTGGCGAGCGAGCTGGGCGGGAACTTGTAGAGATCCACGACCGCCTTCGCAATGTCGGCGCCCGTCAGCTTCCACGCTTCATGACGCGCGCTGCCCGGCGCACCGGCGAAATCCGTCGCGACGCTGCCCGGCATGAGGTAGCTGACGCGGATGCCGTCGTAGCGCACGTCCTGCATCATCGCTTCGCTGAAGCCGTTGAGCCCGAACTTGGACGCGTTGTATGCCGTGCCGCCCGCAAAAGGGTTGATGCCCGCGAGGCTCGAAATGTTGAAGATGTATCCGCCGCCGCGCTCGCGCAGATGAGGGATCGCTTCGTGACAGCAGTAGAACACGCCCGAGAGATTCGTCCCCAGCGTGCGGTCCCATTCGTCGACGCTCAGTTGGTCGACCGGTTTGAGGACGCCGATGCCGGCGTTGTTCACCAGGATGTCGAGCGAGCCAAAGCGCTTCACCGCGGCTTCGATCAGGCGCCGGCAGTCGTCATAGCGGCTGACGTCCGCGGCGACGCCGTCGACGCGCTCGCGCCGTCCGTCCTTGCCCAGTGCGTCGAGCGCGCGCTGCACACTTCGAGCATCACGGCTGCAGAGGAATACTTTCGCGCCTTCCGCGAGCAACGCGTCGGCGATGCTGTAGCCGATGCCGCGTGTGCCGCCGGTCACCACGGCCACTTTGTCCTTCAATTCACTCATGCGCCTCGCCTCCTTCAAGCATGAAATCTCCCTCGCCCCCTTGGGGGAGAGGGTGGCGCGCCAGCGCCGGGTGAGGGGGTGGATCCGGTTACTTACCGCCGCTCGAGGAGCGGAAGTATGCCTCGACCTTCTGGAAATCCGCCTCCGTGTCGACGCCGATGGTATCGTCTGTCGTTTCGACCACGGTGATCGGGACGCCGTTCTCGAGAAATCTCAACTGCTCCAGTCGCTCCGTGAGTTCGAGTTCAGAGGGCGCGAGCGCATGGAACCGGCGGAGTGCTTCGGCCGTGTAGGCGTAGATCCCGAGGTGCTTGTAATAGCGCGCGCGGCCCGCGCCGTCGCGGTCGTAGGGAATGGGCGCGCGGGAGAAATAAAGCGCGCGGCCCGCGAGGTCGGTGACCACTTTCACGTCTCCGGGAATCGCGGCGTCGGCCGCGCTCATCGCCACCTTCAACGTCGAGACGCGCATGCGCTCCGCGTCTGAAACGCCCGGCGCGCGAAGAAAGGCTCGCAGCGGCTCGAGCAGCAGCTCGATATGCGCGGGCGTGATCATCGGCTCGTCGCCCTGGATGTTGACGTAGACATCGTCCGGGCCCAATGACATCAGCCCGCGATCCATCACCTCGTAGACGCGGTCGGTGCCTGAGCGGTGCGCGGCGGAAGTCATCTCGACGGGAATCTGGTCCTTCTGGCAAACGTCGAAGATTTCGCGCGAGTCGGTCGCGACCAGGAGCGCGTCAAGACTCGGCGCGCGGCGAGCGCGGTCGTACACCCACGCAAGCATCGGACGTCCGGCGAGCGGCCGTAGGAGCTTGCGCGGCAGCCGCTCGGACTCGAGGTGCGCCGGAATGACGCCGAGAATTCTGCCCATGACTCCTGAATTGCGAGCTTACCGCCGCGCGTTCGCGTTTGGCAAGGATGGACAGCGTCGTGTAGTGGTGTAGTTTGACGTAGCGGCGGCTTTATGCCGCCACTTGGCAAGGATGGACAGCCTCGTGTAGCGGTGCAGTTTGACGTAGCGGCGGCTTGATGCCGCCACTTGGCGGGATAAACCCGCCGCTACAACCGCAAACTGGACACTACGCAACGTCGAGGCAGCGGCCACGCCGATGTCCGCCGTCGCGACGCGCGACCTATTGCAGATTCAGTCCCGCGTCACCGTGACCCCGCCGCGTGTCATTCCGAGCGAGCGAAGGCTTGTCCTGAGCGGAGCGAGGAATCTTGCCCGGCGCGCTGCCTTTCAAAATGTCTGCATCATCCTCTCCGACTGAAAAACTGATCGACACTAGACTGAGCAACTGAGTAACTCCGAACTCCGAACTGACCCGCTCCGAGCTGACTCTCACGCGCTGCTCACCGCCTTCTGCGCTTCGTCCATCGCCTCGAGAAACGCGCTCGCTTCCTTCTCCCAGCCCGTGCCTCGTTCCTCCGCCTGGAACTCGTCGATCGCGCCGCTCCGTCCGTAGCGCTTCACCTGCAACTCATCGAGTGCGTGGCTGACGCTCGCGCTCAGCCACCTGACCTGATTGAAGAGCCTCGAATCGTCGTCGAGCCGCGTCAGCAGCTTCGCCGTCCGCGACGAGAGATCGAGCGCCGCATCGCTCAGCGCCTCCTTGAGGAACGCCATTTCGCAGTCCGCTTCCGCACCAAAGATGCGCTGGCGCGCCCAAGTGAGCGCTGCAAGCTGGCGCAGTGCGTCGATGGAGTTGGTGCTCGAGTCCGCACCTGTGCGTTTTCTTTTCGGCTCCGGGAAGGCACGGACGATGCGATCGAGGTGCGCTGCAAATTCGCTCGCGGGCGTCGCGTCCGCAGGCGTAGCCGCGGGCGCGTCGCCGGATGCTGGCGAGCCAGGCGACGCCTGGTCGCTCGTGCTGCCACTCATGCCGGACAGCTCGCCATCGGCGCTTGACCCTTCATCCTCCGGCGTCCGCCACGTCCAACCTACGACGGCGCTTACCGCGGGCTCACGCAATTCAGCGTCAACGCGGCGCTCGAGCGCGCTCGGCTGGAGAAACGGATTCTCGAGCAGCACCTCCAATTGCTCCTCCATCCACGACTCCGAGGCGTGGCGGCGCAGCCAGAACCCGACGTGCGGGCCCGGATCCGCGCGCCGCTCGACGAGCACGCGCGCCAGGCGCTCGAAACGGCGATTCAGCCGCTCGAGCGTCGTCAGCAGCGGCAGTTGCTCGACGAAGACTCCGTACAGCGCGAGCGCCGTGTTCCCATCGCGGTCTTTGTCGGCGAGCCCGAGGTCCGCCAGATACGCCGCGTAGTCGAGCCGGGCCCGCAGCCGGTGGGTCTCCCAGCGCGACTGGAGCCGTAGAGCGCGGAGGCGCCGCCACCACACCTTGGCCATGGCGCGCACCAGTTTCGCCTCCGTCTTGTCAATGGGCGCGAAACCGCGCGCGAAAAGTTCGAGATGCCGTTCGTACTCCGCTTCGCTTTCGCCCGCCGCCGCCAGACTCCGGGGCAGCGACATGGCGTAGACGCCGAGGCGGAAGTTGGGCGCGTACCGCGCCGACCAGTCCGCGCGGCGCGCCGCGATAGCCAGCGTCAGGTTGGCGCGGCAGGCAAGGAGTCGCGGCACGGTCGAGCGATAGCGGATCGACTTGGGGACGGCGTTGGCTTTGGCGAGATTGGCGAGCGCCGCCGCCAGCACGCGCGGCGTCACGGTGTATTTACGCTTGGGCTTGTCGGTCATTGCGGTCACTGTTGCGACGCTGAGGCAATCCGTGCGGTTTGGAGCGGCTTTGCCGCCCTGCTGTGCGGCAAGGCTTCGCCTTGCCGCGACGGACAAAACACCTAAATGAGAAAAATCAAGGTTTTGGCGCCCGGCCGGAAAGGCAGAGCCTTTCCGCACAGTGGAGCGGCAAAGCCGCACGAGACACAGTCGCTTGTCTCACACACAGCAGGTGCAGCACTCATCGAGGCGGGGCAAGGACACACGCGGGCGGATCCGCTGCCGAAGATATGAGAATTATAGTTGATGTATTAACCAAGCCATTATATCACGGCTTGGAGTTTGTCAAGGGGATTTGAGAGCGCAGACCGCACGGCGCGCCATGCAATCGTGTATGATGCTTCCGTGATAAGGCGGCTTTACGTTCATAATTTCCGATGCCTAGAAAACTTCGAGTTGCCGATCTCGGACAAGTCGTCTGCCCTTCTCATTGGAAAAAACGGCGCGGGCAAGACAACAGTTTCGTTTGCGCTGGAAATTCTGCAGAAGATCGCGCGAGGTACGAATCGGGTACGCGACCTTGTGAAGCCGAAGGATCTCACTCGCGGACGCACAGACGTGCCGATGCGATTTGAGATCGAGGTGGAGTTGCCACTGCCACCCGGGCTCCTAGGTATTGTCGGAGATTCACCATCGCGGGTCTACGGCTACGTTGTCGCTTTTGAATTTCCGGAGGGGTTCAAAGAACTGCGTGTACTCGAAGAGAAGCTCACGGTTGACGGCAAGCCAGTCTACACCCGAGAACTGGCACAAGTGCATCTTGCAAAAACGGGCCAGGAGAAGGAGGCAAAATTTCGTATCGACTGGCATGTGGTGGCTCTGCCGATAGTTCAAGACTCGCCGAACGATCCCTCGTTCATTTTCAAGCGCTGGCTCGCTCGCATGCTCATCCTGCGACCGATGCCAAGCTTGATTCTAGGAGGATCCGACTCCAAAGACGAAACCCTGGAGCCGAATCCTCAACTCACGAACTTCGGTGGGTGGTTTTCAGGGCTCCTGGCGTACGCGCCATCTGTCTATACCGGGATCGACGAGTATCTCAAACAGGTGATGCCCGACCTAAAGGACATCAAGAATCCGGTGGTTGGCGCGGACTCTCGAAGCCTCGTAGTCCAATTCTCCAACGAGCAGGGAAGTGTAAACCTTCCTTTCGCGGATTTGGCCGACGGCGAAAAATGTTTCATGATATGCGCGCTGGTGGTTGCCGCGAACCACGCCTATGGCCCGGTGGTTTGCTTCTGGGATGAACCCGACAACTACCTGGCACTGTCCGAGGTTGGCCACTTTGTGTTGGCTCTTCGGAGAGCGTTCCAGTCCGGCGGCGGTCAATTCATCGCCACGTCGCACAACCCCGAGGCCATCCGCCGGTTTTCCGGAGAGAATACGCTTCTTCTCCACAGGAAGAGCCACCTTGAGCCCACCATCGTGCGTCCGCTCGACGAGCTCCAAGTGAGCGGAAATCTCGTCGACGCGCTCGTTCGTGGCGACGTAGAGCCATGAGCGTCAACAAGTATCTGCCCCACGTTTTAGTGCTTCCCGAAGACGATGCCAACCGGCAATTGGCCAACGGCTTTCTCCGGGATCACTCCCTCTTGATTCAGAAGATCCGGGTGCTCCCTGAGGTAGGCGGTTGGATTCAGGTCCTTGAGCGCTTCAAATCAGACCACGTGGTTGAAATGGATCGTTATCCCGACCGATTCATGGTTCTGTTGATCGACTTCGATGGCGATGAAGAAAGGTTGACCAAAGCCAAGGCCGCGATTCCCGACGGTCTGACTGGAAGAGTGTTTGTTCTCGGCGCCTTAAGCAAACCGGAAGATCTCAGGCAGGCACATCTGGGCTCTTACGAAGACATCGGTCTGGCCATGGCGAAGGATTGCCGGGAAGGAACTGACACGATTTGGGGGCACGATCTCCTCCGACACAATGCCAGGGAGCTTGACCGTTTACGCGAGCACGTGCGTCCGATCTTGTTCCCGCCTAATTGAAGGGCCAGGACCCCTTACGCTTACTCCCAAGCGCTCTGGTGCAGCATCGCGTGACCTAACTCTTGAGATTTCCCGATGAAGGCTCACGGCCCGGCTCACTTGCGATGCGCCTCGACAGCGGCCTGATTGGCGGCGCGCGCGGCTTGGGCGAATTCCTCGTAAGCGTCGTCGTGGATATTGACGAAGCCGTAGTTCGAATTCTCGCCGTCGAAGCGGCCTTCCTTGGGCTCATCCGACCACTCGAACCAATGATAGCCAACCGCCTCAGGCAAGCTCTCTAGCCACGTGACGAAGCCGGTGTAAGCGCGGGCGCGCGCCGCCTGGTCGGGGACTTTGGGGCCGGCGCCCTGGGTGTTGGGCAGGCCGGAATTCTTGGCGCGAAAGGCGAACTCGGTAATCAGCACCGGCCTCCCGGTGATCTGATAGACGTGCTCGACGAGCGGGCGGGGATCGAAGCTGTAGATGTTGACGGAGACCACGTCGGCGGCACGCGCGCCTTCCAGCACGGCGTCCGGGACGCGGCCGGCGAAGCGAGCGCCGAGATAGAGGTGGGCGGGATCGGCATGGCGGATGGCGTCGGCCGAGACGCGGAAATAGCGCGCCGCGACGAGCGCGAGAAAGGCGTCAGAATCCGACTGATGCGCGTCCGTCGACGCAGGTCCGCGCGCCGCGTTGAAGTCCGCAAAGCTCGTTTGCCACGCCTGGTTGAAGCGCGCCAGGTCGTCCGAGTAGCGATGCCGCAGGAAGTTGACGGCGTAAGCGCGGCCCGGCGCGTCCTCGGGCAGCGTCAGATACATGTCGAGCATCGACTCCTTGCCGCGCCAATCGGGGCCCCAGCGCAGCTCGTTGTCGCTGAAGTAGCCGACCAGCAGATGATCGTGGGCGCGCGGCGCGCACTCCTGAGCGGCGATCTCCTGGGCGGCGCGCTCGAAGCGCGGATCGTAGACGTCGACCGGCCGGCCGTACTGCCAGTTGGCGCCCGACTTGGCGGCGATGTTGAGAATCATGGTGTACGGCATATCGTGTTGCCAGAGTTGCGTGTCCGACCAGGCGCCGATGGTGTTGAATCCCCAAGTGCGGAGCCGCCCGAGCGCGCCGGTCTCCCAGGCGTCGCGGCTGAGATACTTCGCCTTCACCGCCTCGAGATAAGGCGCGGCGCCATTGCCGTGGATGCGATCGCCCTCGTAGCGGATCGTGTCGACGCCCTGGGAAAGCACCGGCGCGCCCGAAGGATCGATGAACCACCACGCGCCGTCACGCTGCTCGACGCGGAAGTATCCCGGCTGGGCGCGGGCGGCGGGCGCGAGCGCGAGGAGGAGAGTGATTAGGATGAGTGCGGAGCGGAGTGGTTTCATGACGCGCGGTTGTCCTGAGTAGAGCCTGTCATCCAAGCGGAGCGATGTCATCCCGAGCGGAGCGAGGGATCTGCTTCTTCCCGGCGCGACCGCTCCACCCACGCTTAGAAAGCGCCGAGGGCGGACGCCTCGTCGTCGTAAATCTCAAACACCGTGTCGAGCAGGACCATCTTGAGGATCTGGCGCACCTGCTTCGAGGGTCCGAAGAATTTGCACTTGCCGCTGACTTTCTTCATCGCCGTGTAGGTGTACATCATGGCGCCGATGCCCGAGCTGTCGGTGATGGGGACTTCGGTGAGGTTGACGGCGAGGTTCTTCGCGCCGTTGTCAACCAGCTCCTTGACCTTCTCGCGAAAGCCCTGTTCGGCGTCGCCGATCTTGAGCGCCCCGTTCAAGTCAACAATGGTGGCCTTCTCGGTCGTGCGCACCGTGATGTTCATCGTCAACCTCGTTAGTGAGAGCGATCCCGCCGGCGCTCTGCCGGGACGCCGCGGTGTTCGGTGGAGAGTCGAGTTTACTTACCTATCTCAGTCGCGGCATAAAATCAAGCGATACTGCCTGGTCACGCGTGTCATCCTGAGCGAAGGATCTCGCCTTGTTCTTTGCAGAGCGAGAATCGTCTCCTTCGGCTCCTCAGAATGACACATCCCCCAAGGGCTCAACCTCGTCATCCCCTTCGCAGAATTCGCTGAATGGAGACCGCGCGGCCGGTCGCCGCATCGGCGTCGATGAGGACGGCGGAGAGCCGCGGATCGCCTTTCGCGACTTCGAAGCGCGCCGGCAATTGGCTCAAGAATTTCTGGATCACGGACTCCTTCTCCATGCCGATGACCGAGTCGTAAGGGCCGCTCATGCCGACGTCGGTGATGTACCCGGTGCCGCCGGGCAGCACGGATTCATCGGCGGTCGCGACGTGCGTGTGCGTGCCGATCACCGCGGTCACGCGGCCGTCGAGATACCAGCCCATGGCGAGCTTCTCCGACGTCGCCTCGGCGTGCACGTCGACGATGCGCAGCTTCACGTCGTGCGGAACCTGCTCGAGCATCGAATCGACGGCGCGAAACGGGCAATCGATGCTGGGCATGAAGACGCGGCCCTGGACGTTCATCACCGCGTAGCCCGTGCCGGCGCGAGTTTTTCCGAGATACAAGCCGTGGCCGGGCGCTTGGCCAGGTCCGCTCGGATAATTGGCGGGCCGGAGCAGCCGTCCGTCCGCGTGCTCGGCGAGGTAAGTCAGAATCTCCTTCTTGTCCCAGATGTGATTGCCGGAGGTCAGCACGGCGATCCCGGTTTCGAGCAGTTCCTCGACGAGCGGCGGCGTGATGCCGAATCCGGCAGCGGCGTTCTCACCGTTCGCGAGCACCAGCTCGGGCGCATACTCCTCCATCAGAGCGGGCAGCGCTTCTTTGACGATGCGGCGGCCCGGCTGACCGAAGATGTCGCCGATGAACAGAATCCTCATCCGCTGATGATATCAGTTAAGGGCGATTCATGGCGGGGTGAAACGCAGCGTCAGCGCGAAAGGGGTTCGCACTTCGAGATCTTGAATTACGGAGTAACCCACTCGGCCGTGTGACCCGCTGTAATTCGAACCTCTGTTACGAGGTGGGTGCCCTCCGCATCCCTTCAGGCCTTGAGCTTCGATGAAGCCCGGGCACACCAGGATTGCGAGTGGGGCTCCCGCTTAGACGGTGTTGGTTCAAATAACCGTCGCGTCATGCACCAACTTCGCAGGCCTACTCCGTAAACTTGTGGTCGCGCCGGTCGCGCTACTTCAGCACCTGGTCGAGGAGGCCGTTGCACGCCTCGACTCGCTCCTCCATCTCGCGCGCCGATTCTTCGTGCTGCGCCTTCAGCTGGTGGAACTCGTCGGCGATGTTGAGCGCCGCGAGCACGGCCACGCGCAGCGAATCCACCGTTTGGGTACGCGCCGCAATCGACCGCATCTTGCCGTCCACGAACTCGCCGAGCTGGCGGATGTAGTCGGGGTCGAGCTTGCCGCGCATGCGATATTCCTGGTCGTAAATCGTCACCCGGATATCGCCTTCGATGCGCGCCACGCGACTCCTCTCCCTCGCGTCCACGCCATTCAACATCGTGAAGACGCGGCCAAACCCAAAGGACAACTTAGCCCTGCCCGTCGGGCTTTGTCAACACGTCAATCTGCTCGATGAGCTTCTCGATGCGGCTGCGTACTTCCTCGCGCTCGCGCCGCAGAAATTGCAGTTCGCGCTCGAGCGACGAATAGCCCTTGGCGTCGCCCTTCGAGGCCGCCTGCAGTTTGTCAAGCTCGCGCTCGAGGACGCGCTTCTCCGTCTGCGTCGCCTTGAACACCTCGACGGCCTTGCGCAGCTTCTTCTCGAGCTCGGCGAACTGGTGCTGGGTGTCAGCCACCACGAATCCTCAGAGGGCGGCGGTCTGGCCGCGCCGCCGGACGCCGAGCGCCGCAAGCGCTTCGAGCAGGCGCCGGCTGAGCTCGTCCACCTCTTCGCTCGTCAGCGTACGCTCCAAGCTGAAAAAAGTCACGCGCAGCAGAAGGCTGTAGTGTCCGGCGGGAATCGAGCCGCCGCGAAACAGATCCACTGGCCAGACACTCTGGATCGCGCCGGCAAGCGCGCCGCGTACCGCCCGCTCCACCACCGCGTACTGGAGCGCATCGGGCAGCACGAGCGAGAAGTCGCGTTCGACCGTTGGAAACTTGGTGAACGGCCGGAAGCGGCGCGTCCGCAGCGGATACGCGAGCAGGCGCTCGAGGTCGACTTCCGCCAGCCACACGTCCTGGCGCAGCTTGTGGTCGCGCGCCACGCCCTCGGCCAGCTTGCCGAAGACGGCGAGCGCATCGTGCGAATCCGCGTAGCGCGCGCCGAGTCCCGGCTGGTAAGCCTGGCAGCCGTCCGGCTTGAACTCGAGGCCCGGGATCGCGAATTCGCCGAGCAGCGACTCGAGGTCGCCCTTGAGGTCGAAGAAGTCGAGCGGCTCCTCCTTGTCGTGCGCCGAGGCCGCGCGTCGCGCGCCGCTCAAGCCCAGGGTGAGCACACGCCGCTCTTCCGGCGAACCCCCGGCCGGCATCGTGTATGTCTTCCCCAACTCGAAGAGCCGCAGTTCACTCTGGCCGCGGTCGAGGTTCCAGCGCAGCGCCGCGATCATGCTCGGTAGCGTCGACGAGCGCAGCACGGAAGCTTCCTGGCTCAAGGGATTCGAGAGCGGCACGGGCGGGTGATCGGTGAAGCGCGCGTTCTCCTCGGGGTCAACCATCGACGACGTGATGATCTCGCGATAGCCGAGTCCGCCGAGGGTGGCATAAACCGCCAGTTCCTTCTCGCGCCGCGTGTCGCGCTCGACGCGAGGCGGCGCCGGACGCACGCGCGCCGGCAGGCGATCGTAACCGTAGAGGCGCGCGATCTCCTCGATCAGGTCGACTTCACGCGTCACGTCGAGGCGAAAGGTCGGCGGGACCACATGCCACCCGGAGTCGCCCGCACGCTCGACTGCAAAGCCCAGGGCGCGGAGGATTCGCTCCACGTCCTGGCTCGCGATTCGTGCCTCGGGACCCAGAATGCGCCGGATTTCGCTCTCACCGAGCGTAATCGCGGCGCGGGCCTTGGGCTCGGGATAGACGTCGATGAGACCTGCGAGCACTTCGCCGCCCGCCAGCTCCTCGACCAGCGCCGCGGCGCGATCGATGGCCACGGGCGCCATCGCGATATCGGCGCCGCGCTCGAAGCGATGCGACGCCTCGGTGTGCAGGCCCTGCGCCTTCGCAGTGCGGCGGACGGAGAGCGGATCGAACCAGGCGCCCTCGAGCAGCACGGAGCGCGTCTCGAGCGAGATTTCCGAGTCCTGGCCGCCCATGACGCCGGCAATCCCTACGGCACGCTCGGCGTCGGCAATGACGAGTTGCTCGGGCTTGAGCGTGCGGTCAACGCCGTCGAGCGTCCGCAGACGTTCGCCGGGACGCGCGCGGCGCACGAGGATCTTCTTCTGCCGCAAGCGAGCGAGATCGTAAGCGTGCAGCGGTTGCCCGAGCTCCATGAGCACGTAGTTGGTGACGTCGGCGACGTTGTTGATCGGCCGCTGGCCCACCGACTCGAGCCGGCGCGCGAGCCACGCGGGCGACGCTTTCACCTGGACGTTCTGAATCACCCGGCCGCAGAAGCGCGCGCAGAGATCGCGGTCGGCAATTTCGATCGAGACCTCGCTCGATGCCGCCGCACTCGATTCCTTGACGTCAACATACGTGGGCTTGAGCGGCAGGTGGTAAATGGCCGCGACTTCGCGCGCCACGCCGTAATGATTCAGGCAATCGGGACGGTTGGTCGTGACCTCGACCTCGAAGACGATGTCGTCACCCACCGGCACGAACGACTCGACACCCAGCCCGACGCTGGTAAGCGCCGTCTTGAGTTCGCGCGCGTCAGCCTGCACGTCGACGAATTGTTTGAGCCAGTTGAGTGAGACTTTCATTTCGACTCGGCCGCTCTTCCGCTCTCGGCGATCGAGCGGCTCCGCCGCTTTGCTGTGCGGAAAGGCTGCGCCTTTCCGCACGACGGACAACAATAAAAGAAATTTAGGCTTGGGCACCCTGCCGGAAAGGCAGAGCCTTTCCGCACAGCAGGGCGGCAAAGCCGCTTCAGACCGACTCGTTCCTTCACAAATCTACCGTACACGCTCGATAACTCCGAAACTGTGAAGCGGCGCTACAGATCAAAACTGCTCGAGAAACCGCGCGTCACTCTGGAAGAAGAGCTGGATATCGTTGATGTCGTACTTCACCATGGCGAAGCGGTCGACGCCCAGGCCAAACGCCCAGCCCGAGTGCCGCTCCGGGTCGATGTCGCAGTTCTTGAGCACGTCCGGATGGACCATGCCGCATCCCATCACTTCCATCCAGCCGCTCTGCTTGCAGACGCGGCAGCCCTCGCCATCGCAGGCGATGCAACTGACCGCCACCTCGCCGCTCGGCTCGGTGAAGGGGAAGAAGCTGGGACGGAAGCTGGTGCGCACTTTTTCCCCGAAGAACTTCTTGGCGAAGAAGTCGAGCGTGCCTTTGAGGTCGGCGAAGGTGATGTCGGTATCGACGGCGAGGCCCTCGATCTGGTGGAACATGGGCGAGTGCGTGGCGTCAGGATTGTCGTGGCGGTAGCACTTGCCCGGCACGATGATGTAAAGCGGCGCGCCGTACTTCTCCATGGCGCGAATCTGCACCGGCGAGGTGTGAGTGCGCAGGACGGTCTCGGCGTCGATGTAAAGCGTGTCCCAATCGTCGCGCGACGGATGGCTCTCAGGAATGTTGAGCGCGTCGAAATTGTAGTAGACCGATTCAATCTCGGGGCCCGTCTCGATCGAGAAGCCGAGGTTGAGGAAGATTTCCTCGATCTCGCGCTGGACGCGGATGACGGGATGGATCGAGCCGAGGGGGCGTCGGTATCCGGGGAGAGTGAGATCAGGAGAAGTTTCCCGAAGCACCGCCTCTGCCGCGTCCGCCACTGCGGTGGTCCATTCGAAGAGTTGATTTGGGTCGCACCACTGCTGCACCCAAATGCGCAGTGTGTTAAAAGACTTACCAACAACTGGCTTCAAATCCTTAGGAGCAGGCTTCAGCCAGTGATCGTCGATCCCCGTCAGCACGCCGCTCTTACGCGCCAACCAGCGGTTACGGAACGCCTTGGCTCGCTCTTCATTCTGAGGATTTCTCGGGGTCCCTCGTTGGAACCATTTTTCGAGTTCGCTGTCGAATGATGCCTTGACCTCGGCGAACAGCGCCTCGACCCCGGCGGCGTCGCGTACAGCGAGTTCTTCGAGAGTCTTCCCGACTTTTTCGTCGATCGTCATCGTCTTACTCAAGCAACGCTTCAATATCGCGCGAACTGTGCAGGAGGCGATGAACGTAAACCGCCGATGAAGCGCCCTCACCGACCACTTCGTAAAAAAGCAGCCAGGCGGCAAACTTCGAAACCGGAAACGCTCTTATCTCGAGCCCTGTCCTCGTGTGGCGATAGACCCGCCCTGCCTTAGGCATGCGTACTAGGAGTTGTCCCGTCGCTTCGAGCGCCGAGACGAATTGAGTTGCCTTCGATGGGCCTGCGGCCCGGCGCAGATGCTTGGTGGCGGCGACGATGTCCCGGTCAGCCGCCGGACTAAGAGCGAGGAGGCTCAAAGGACTTTTCCCCGGCAGTGGCTAACGCCTGGAGCTTGTCCCAGTAGCTCCGGTCCGCGATGATCGGTTCGCCCGAATTCACGCTCTCAATGATTTTGCGATCGAGACTATCGGCGGTCTGCTTCAACCGGTCTTCGCGCACCAAGTCACGAACCGCATCCTCTACTGATGCCACCGCGCCCTTCGCGACCTTTTGCTCAAGGTAGGCGTAGTCCTCATCCGGAATCTGGATGGCTCGCTTCATGATGCTAATGTACCAGCCTTGAATCCAACGGACAACTATGCTTGTGCGCCAGTAGTCTTCACCGCTTCCTTCACCTTGCCCGCCAGCTCGGCGAACGCCGCGGCGTCGCGCGCCGCCATCTCCGCCAGCACCTTGCGGTCGAGCTCGACGCCGAGCTTCTTCAAGCCGTGGATGAACTGGCTGTAGCTCATGTCGTGCAGACGCGCGGCGGCGCTGATGCGGATGATCCACAGACGCCGGAAGTCGCGCTTGCGGCGCCGGCGGTCACGATAGGCGAAGCGCCCGGCGCGGTCCGCCGCCTCCTTCATGGAACGATAGAGCTTGCTCTTGGTGAGGAAATATCCCTTGGTGAGCTTGGCGAGCTTCTTCCGTGCGGCACGGCGTACCGTGCCGCGTTTAACGCGAGGCATGGGGTTTGCTCCTTTCGTGAGATTCAGGGCGACGAAGGCACCCAGCCATCGGCCTTCTCGCTCCCGTGCGGCGCATCAGGCGCCGCGACTACCTGCCGTACGGCAGCATCCTGCGGACATGCCGCACGTCGGCCGGATCGACGAGCGTCGTCTGGTCGAGCTTGCGTTTCCGCTTGCTCTTCTTCGACGTGAGGATGTGGCGGGCGAACGCGTGCCCGCGAACCACCTTGCCGGTCGCCGTCAGCTTGAATCGCTTGGCGGCGCCCCGGTGCGTCTTGAGCTTCAGCTTAACCTTTGCTTTCGCCTTCGCCAAAATGATGCCTCCAAAATCCGATTAAGAGTCGATGTCGCGGCCCGCTATCCTCCCGAGGACTCGGGCGTCGCCGGCGGGTCCGAAGTCGCACTGGCCGCGGGAGGCGGAGCCGCTGGACTGGTGGCCTTCGGCGGGGCGGGCGGCGCTCCCTCACCCTTCGGTTTGGGGGGCTTGCTCTTCGGGCCACCCGGCTTCTTCGGGCCGAGGATGGCCGTCAAGTTCGGACCTTCTTGCTTGGGACGCGTCTCGACCACCGCCGCCTCCGCCAGCTCCTCGATCAGTCGTTGCATCATCTGCCAGCCAAGGTTGCGATGCGCCATCTCGCGGCCGCGGAACATGATCGTGGCCTTCACCTTGTTGCCCGCCTCGAGGAATCCCACGATGTGGTTCCGCTTGGTCTCGTAGTCGTGCACCGAAGTTCGCGGCCGGAACTTCACTTCTTTGAGCTCGATCGATCGCTGATGCTTGCGAGCCTCGTGCTGCCGCTTGCTGAGCTGGTAGAGATACTTCCCGTAATTGATGATGCGGCAGACGGGGGGATTGGCAGTAGGTGAGACTTCGACCAGATCCAGCCCACGCTCACGCGCGACCTTGACCGCCTCGAAAGGGGGCATGATGCCCAGTTGCTTGCCCTCGTCGTCGACGACCCTTACTTCCTTGGCGCGAATCCTGTCGTTTATCCGCACATATCGATCAGCGATAAGTCTTCCCTCCTGGCCCCGGCGGGGCCGAGCACGCACACGGGGCCGTTGTATTCCATACGCACGCCGCAGGGACTCTCGAGCGCCAAGGTCCGCCGCCGTGCGAAGTCATCGTTGAGGAGACCGGGTCCAAGCCCGGCGTTCGAGCCATAGGTGAGTTCAGATTTTACCATTTCGTGGCGCGCCTGTCGATAAGGCCGCGCAGATAGCGGATGAAGTCGCCAAGGGGCTGGAGTCCCGCGTCGCCGGTGTCGCGCCGGCGTACGGAGACGCTGCGCGCGGCGGCTTCGCGGTCGCCGACCACCAGCATAAAGGGGATCTTCTGAAGCTGCGCGTCGCGGATGCGCGCGTTGAGCTTCTCATTGCGGTCGTCAAGCTCGACGCGGACGTGAGCGGCGCGCAACTGGTCGCGGACGTCGCGAGCAAACGCCTGATGCTTCTCACTGATGGGCAGCACCACGGCCTGCACCGGCGCGAGCCAGACGGGGAAGGCGCCGGCGTAATGCTCGATGAGCACGCCGAAGAAGCGCTCCACCGAACCCAAGAGCGCGCGGTGCACCATCACCGGGCTGTGCGCGTGGCCGTCGGCGCCCACGTACTCCAAGCCAAAGCGGCGCGGCAGATTGAAATCAAACTGCACGGTGGTGAGCTGCCACGGCCGTCCGATGGCGTCCACCAGCTTCATGTCGATTTTCGGGCCGTAGAACACCGCCTCGCCCGGGATGTACTTGAAGGGGACTTCCATGCGCTTCAGGGTGTTCATCAACGCGCCTTCAGCCCGTTCCCATTCCTCCACCGTGCCCGCGTACTGGTCGGCGTGCGCGGCGTCGCGCGCCGAAAGCTCCACCTGGTACTGGTCGAATCCGAAGGTCTTGAGCACCGCGAAGGCGAATTCGACGCAGGACTGCACCTCGCTCTCGAGCTGGTCGGGCATGCAAAAGATGTGCGCGTCGTCCTGGGTAAACCCGCGGACGCGCAGCAATCCGTGCATCACGCCCGAGCGCTCGTAGCGATACACGGTGCCGAGTTCCGCCAGGCGGATGGGCAGTTCGCGGTAGCTGCGCCGCCGATCCTTGTAAATCAGGATGTGGCCGGGGCAATTCATCGGCTTGAGCTGGTAGTGCTCGTTTTCGACGTCCATCGTGCCGAACATGTTGTCGCGGTAGAAGCCGGTGTGCCCGCTGGTTTCCCAAAGATGCAGGCGCATGACGTGGGGCGTAAACACCAGGTCGTACCCGCGCGCCACCAACTCCTGGCGCAACCAATCTTCAACCTCCCGGCGAATGATCCCGCCCCTGGGATGCCAGAAGATCAGGCCGGGTCCGGCGTCATCCTGGATGCTGAAGAGGTCGAGATCCTTGCCCAGCCGGCGGTGGTCGCGCTTCTTCGCTTCCTCGATCTGGGTCAGGTAGGCGTCGAGGTCCTTCTGGCTAAAGAACGCGGTTCCGTAGATGCGCTGTAGCGGATGCGAGTGCTCGTCACCCTTCCAATAAGCGCCGGCGACGCTCAGCAGCTTGAAGGCTTTGATCCGCCCGGTGGATGGGATATGCGGGCCGCGGCAGAAGTCGAGGAACTTGCCGGTGCGATAGGCGGAAAACACCGGCTCGGCCTTCTCCTCGATGAGCTGGCATTTCAGGAACTCGCCCATCTGCTCGAAAAGCTTCCGCCCTTCTTCCTTGGGGAAGTAGACGCGCTCGTAGGGCAGGTCAGCCTTCACGAGCTCGCGCATCTTCTCCTCGATCTTCTTGAGGTCCTCCTCGGTGAACGGCTTCTCGCGGTAGAAATCGTAGTAGAACCCGGTGTCGGTGGGCGGACCGATGCCGGGATGGGCGTCGGGAAAAAGTTCGAGCACCGCCGCCGCGAGCAGATGCGCGGAGGAGTGCCGGTAAACCTGGAGTCCTTCGGGCGACGACGGGGTAACGAACTGAATGGGTCCGCTCGACTCGACGGGTGAAGCGAGGTCGATCAAATGTCCGTCGACCTTGGCCACCAGCGCATCCGAGGCGAGCCGCGGCCCGATGGATTGCGCGATCTCACGCGCCGTCGTCCCGCGCGGATACTCCTTGACGGCTCCATCCGGAAATGTGATTTGCATGTTCGACATCGAAAGCTCGTGATGGCTCGCCGGAATCGCGAACAATTTAAGTTAACAGAAGCTCGCGGGGGCGGTCAAACTGTGAGTTCGGCGCCGGAGCTGCGTGCCCTCACACACAATCCTTCCGGCGAGCCGGCGGCGATTTCCGGTTCGAGAAAAGAAGCGCAATGCGATATTTTTCTTGACAATTGGTAGCATGACTCGTACATATGGTGTTCGGGGGGCGTGCGCTTGACCGCTTCTCGGCCCGGCGCGTGTTCCTCCAAGAGAGGAGAATAGACAACTATGCCAATGAAGAAGAAAAAGAAGAAGAAGAAGAAGAGCTAAAGGAGAAGCGGCTCAAGCCGCGCTCCGGGCGGGTAAACCCGCCATTCTCTTCCAGGCCCGCGTTCGCGCGGGCCTTTTTTTGTCCCCGGATGAAACTAGGTGAACTTCACCTGGACGTCCTGGCGGTCCTCCTCCGCGGCTTCGAAAAGGGGATGGGGTTGGAGGTGCATGAAGCCCGCGACGAAAGAATCCGGCACGGAAGCGATGCGAGTGTTGAAAGCAAAGACGTCTTCGTTGAAGAGGCCGCGCCGCGCTGCGATCTTGTCCTCGAGCGCGCTGATGCGGCCCTGCAGCTCCATGAAATTGTTGTCGGCCTTGAGATCGGGATACTTCTCGGCGACAGCGAACAGCGTGCGCAGCGCGCCGGTGATCATGTTATCGGCCTGCGCCTTCTGATCAGGCGTCTGCGCCTGGCTGTAGGCGTTGCGCGCCTGCACCACCTTCTCGAGCGTCTCCTGCTCGTACTTCATGTAGCCCTTGCAGGTCTCGATGAGCTTGGGCAGCTCGTCGTGGCGCTGCTTGAGGATGACGTCGATATCCGCGAACGAGCGGTCGATCGAGTTCTTCAGCCGCACCAGGCGGTTGTAGATCCCGACCAGATACCCGATGATCATTATCGCGCCCAGCCCCACGAGCAGGATCACGACCAAGACCGAAACTGTTCCCGCGCCCATAGCCCAGCTCCTTTGCCTCCGGCGACTAAGCGAACTTTACTTCCACGTCGCGGCGGTCTTCCTCCGCCACTTTGAACAAGTCACGCCTTTGAAGATGCATGAGGCCGGCAATGAATACGTCAGGGAGCTGCTGGATACGAATGTTATAGGTATTGACGTCATCGTTGAAGAACTCGCGCCGGTCGGCGATCTTTTCCTCGAGGTCGGTGATGCGGCCCTGAAGCTGCATGAAATTGTTGTTGGCCTTGAGCTCAGGATAGTTCTCGGACACGGCGAAGAGCGTCTTGAGGGCGCCAGTGATCATATTGTCGGCTTGCGCCTTCTCGCCCACCGTCGTCGCCTTGGAGTACATGTTGCGCGCCTGGGTGACCAGCTCGAAGGTCTTCTGCTCGTACTGCATGTAACCCTTGCAGGTCTCGATCAGCTTGGGCAGCTCGTCGTGACGTTGCTTGAGCAGGACGTCGATATTCGCCCACGCCTTGTCGATGTCGTTCTTGAGGCGCACCAGGCTGTTGTAGATGGTCACCAGGTAGGCGATCACACCGATCACGACCAGCGCCACCACGAGTCCAATCAGAATCTCGAGACCCATCGATAACTCCTTCACTGTCGCGGCAGCCTATGACCGCCGGACGTCGACGTCCACGCGTGTCATAGCCAACCAAAGCGCACTAACAAGAACGCCAGGCAAGCCACCGCCAGCGCGCCGCCTCCAAAGACTCCCGCCAGCGCCTTCCACCGCAGCCGGCTCTCGACACCCAGCTTGTCGCGCGAGGAGATCAGAAAGGTCGGCTCGTTCTCACCCTTCCGGATCAGGTTGCGGTCGTGCTCGTCCTGGGCCTGCGGGTTCTCGGCGCACGTGCCCGTCACATCGTACCATTGCTCCGGCACGATGCAATACTCCGTCAGGCGATACTTGCCGCGGGGCAGGCCGCTCAGGCCGGCGACGCGAGAGACGTACATGAGCACCTGGCGGTCCGTGGGATCCATGGCCGACTCGACTGCGGGGTCGATGCCGGAGCCGGAGTCGAGCGAGTCATCCAGCATTCCCGGCGTCGGGTAGTTCTCGGTAGCGCGGAAGAGACCCGTCCACCCCGCCACTTCGCGCCGGTCGCACGCCGGGACGTCAAACTCGGCGTCGTGCGCGTCGACCAGCACCTTGCCCGACGGGTCCTCGAGATAGAATGGCTTGCCGTCGGCATGAGTCTTATAGTGACGCCAGCCGCTACCGCGCCCGCTCGAGTCGCTATTCCACTTCTCGATGTCGACTTTGAAGAAGAAGCAGGGCGTGGCGGTCACGGGACTCGAGACTTGCGGGTCGCCTTCGGTGTGGCCGTGGACCTCGACCAGCCCCATGGGAATCGAGCGGATAGGCATCTCGGGCGTGTCCTCGATGACGCGGTACTCGCGATATACCCGGAAGCCCTTGAAAAACCAGTAGATCCCGAACCCGAAGCCAATCGCCGCCCAGAAGTCCGGTCGTCCGATCCGTGTGGGCATAGGCCGCCGCCGCCGGGTCATGCTACCCAATAGGGCGGGAAAAGTCCAGCGAGGCGGGTTCGAGGGCAGTGTCTCAGTTTGCCTCGTCAGGGCACGACTTTAGTCGTGCCGACTAGGCATGCTATACGCGCGCTTCAGCGCCTGAGGTAAGTCTTGCCTCATTCGGCCCCACACAGGCTCTAAAGACCAACCTCAGCGGCTAAAGCCGCGCCTCTCCTAATCGCGTGCGGCATGGCTGAAGCCATGCCCTGACGGCAAAGTGAGACACTACAGGTTCGAGCACCCTGCCGGTCGGCAGTTTAAGAGCCACTTGCGCGGCTGTTCATTTTTGATTCAGGGACGCTTCTGGCTACCAGCGGAACGCCGCTTTAGGCGTAAGACGATGAACACGATCAGCGCAGCCACCAGGGCCAGGACTAGCGGCCCGAGGAGGGCGATGAAAAAGAGGTGTGGGGGCCGGAGAACCCAATCCAGCCATTTCATTCTTCGAAATACCTCGTGACTTCAAACGTCGCAAGCTGGCAGTGTTCCACTACATCCAGCCCAAACTCTTTAGCAGGAACCACAGACACCCGACGGCGACCAGCGTCCCTCCCAGAACACCCCGCAGCGACTTGTAGCGAAGCGTACTCTCGAGGTCGGCTTTGCCGTGCACCGAGATGACGAACGTCGGCTCGTTCGTCCCCTTGCGGATGAGGTTGCGGTCGTGCTCATCCTCCGCGCCGGGATTCTCGGCGCAGGTGCCGGTCACGTCGTAAGGTTGGTCGGGCTCGATGCAGTACTCGGTCACGCGGTAGCGTCCCGAAATCATGCCGCTCTTGCCCGCCGCTTTGGTGATGTACATCAGGACTTCGCGGTCGCTCGCCTCGAAGGTCGAAGCGATTTCGGGGTCGATCACCGGATCGCCGGGTTCGACCGAGGGAACGAAGAAGCGGGAGAAATCGCCGATCTCGCGCTTGTCGGTGGGATTGAGCTCCATGTCCGCGCCATGGGCGTCCACCACGACTCTTCCGGTCGGATCCTCGAGGGTAAACGGCTTGCCGCCCGAGTCGGTCTTGTAGTGGCGCCAGACGCCGTCCTGCGGCTTGTCTCCCGTCTGCGTCCACTTCTCGATCTTCACCTGGTAGAAGAAGCAAGGTGTGCGGGTGATAGGACTCGTTACAGGCGGGTCGCCGACGGCCTTGCCCTGGACGTCGACCAGCCCCATGGCAATCGACCGGATCGGCGTTTGAGGCGTGTCTTCGATCACGCGATACTTGCGGAACGTCCAGAGTCCCCGGAAGAACCAGTAGATGCCGGCGCCAAAACCGACCGCCGCCGCAACCTTCAGCCTGACGTCCCCCAGCGCCGAACTGACATTGCTCTCGAAAAAGCGGTCGACGAGCTTCCGCCAAAACTCCGGGTCGCCGAAACCGGCAAATACCACGGCCGCCACCATTCGCGCCATGCTACCCGAATGAAGTCCCAAAGTCCAACCGGGCTGCGTGAGACAGGGGTTACAGCAGGCCGAACTTGCCGAGCAGGATGGCCAGGCAAACGACGGAGAGCGCGGCGCCGCCGAAGATCAGCCCCAGAGCGCGGTTGCGCAGTCCTGACTCGACCTGCGGCAGCGCTTTGCTCGAGATGAGGAAGGTGGGTTCGTTCGAGCCTTTCTGGATCAGGTTGCGGTCATGGTCGTCGCGCGGTGAGGAATTCTCGGCGCAGGTGCCGGTGATGTCGTAATCACGGCCGGGCACGATGCAGTATTCAGTGAAACGAAAACGCCCGGAGCTGGGCGAAAAATTAAAGCCCTCGAGACCGTGCTCGCGCACGTTCTGCATGCTCGCCATCCAGGTTTCAAAATTGCCTTCTTTCCCGTAAAGCTCGGAGGCGCGACGCAGTCCGGCGGTAAACTCCGGGCTCCCCATCGGATGCTGCATGGCCTCGAGTGCCGCGAGACGCGCCTGCTCCTGTTGCGGGTCGGGCAACGGACCCTTGGCCTCCAGCTTCTGCCGCAACATCGGCATCTGGAAGTCCATCAGCGCCTCGAATCCCTTGCCTTGGGAGGGATGCGTGAAGGCGTCGACAATGGCATTACGAATCTGCTCCTGGCGTGGATTCCCCAGCGGCCCGACGGCCTCGACTTTGCGCCCGATGAAGTCGAACGTTTTGACGACGGAGCCTCGTGTGACGTAGCTCAACAACTCCGCGTCCGTGGCGGGACTGCCAGGTGGACTGGCCACGGCGCTCGCGGCGGCGTTCGACCCCGCGCTGCTGTGCACCTCACGCCGGCACGACGGCTCGAGATCAAGCTCGGAGCCGTGCGCCTCCACCAGCACGTGCCCGGAGCCGTCTTCGAGGTAGAACGTCGGCCCATCCACGTCGGTCCGGTAGTGCGACCAACTCCCGCTGCGGTCGCTGTCGGTCTTCCACTTTTCGATGACCACCTTGTAGAAGCAGCACGGCGTGCGCGTCACCGGACTGGTGACGAGCTGTTCGCCTTTGGCCCGGCCGTGCACGTGGACTAGGCCCATGGGAATCGAGCGGATGGGGATCTCGGGCGTGTCCTCAACCACCCGGTACTCGCGGTAGGTGCGGAAGCCCTTGAAGAACATGACGATCCCGGCCCCAAACCCCACCACCAGCCAAAAATCGGAATCGCCGCCGTGTGTCGTCATGGGCGTCAAAAAAACCGTCCCATGGTAGCCGACGCGGATTTGAAAGGCAACCGGCGCCCCGGCGCGGCAGTGTCTCAGTTTGCCTCGTCAGGGCACGACTTTAGTCGTGCCGACCAGGCATGCTTTACGCGCGCTTCAGCGCCTGAGGTAAGTCTTGCCTCATTCGGCCTCACACAGGCTCTAAAAACCAACCTCAGCGGCTAAAGCCGCAACTCTCCTAATCACGTGCAGCATGGCTGAAGCCATGCCCTGACGGCAAAGTGAGGCACTACCCCCGGCGCGGGGGAGGCAAAAAGGGCTTGACAAGGAAATAGTTTGTACTGTATTTTCTGTCATGACAGAAATGAGAGAAATATCATGATCAACCTCACACCGGTCATGCGCAAATTCATCCTCCACTGGGGCGAGATGGGGACGCGTTGGGGCGTCAACCGCACCGTCGCCCAGGTGCACGCCCTGCTCTACCTCGCGCCCGAGCCCCTCAACGCCGAAGAGATCGCCAAGGCGCTTTCGGTCGCGCGCTCCAACGTCTCGACCAGCCTGCGCGAGCTCGAGGCCTGGGGAATCGTGCGCGCCGTGCACCGCCTGGGCGACCGGCGCGAGCACTACGAGTCGATGAAGGATGTCTGGGAGATGGCGCGCGTCATCTGCGACGAGCGCAAGCGGCGGGAGATCGATCCCACGCTGGCGGTGCTCCGCGAATGCCTCGCCGAGCTCGACCACGCGAAGCCGGGCGACGCGGCTCTGCGCCAGCGCGTGGCCGAAATGCTGAGCTTCGTCGAGGCGCTCACCTCGCTCTACGAGGAGATCCACCGGCTGCCTCCGAGCGCTGTTCGCGGGCTGCTCAAGACGAGCAGCAAGCTCAGGAAGCTCGTGGGTCGCGGCGGTACGGGTTAGGGCGTCAAAAGCAGATTCCTCGCGGGGCTCGGAATGACACCTGCCGTGATGCGCCCTGACGCGGCAAGACGATGAATGGAGGCAGGCATGAAGATCAGGCTTTCGGACCTGTGGCGGTGGGATGGAACCATCGGGCGTGGCCCGTACGCCGTGATCGGGCTTCTCGGCTTCGCCCTGAAGCACAACATCGACCGCTTCGTGGCGATGCTGGTGTTCCACCGGCCATGGGGACTGTTCAACTACTGGATTCCGCCCACCCGCGCGCTGCGAATCACTTCGCTGCCCCGCGCCGACCAGACGTTTCTGGCCACCATGGTGGCGATGGCGCTGCCGTTCATCTGGGTGGGAGTGGTGCTGACGCTGCGCCGCCTGCGCGACGCCGGACTGCCTCCCGGGCTGGTGGTGATGTTCTTTCTGCCGCTGGTCAACCTGATCTTCTTCGCCCTGCTCTCGGTCATGCCTACGCGGCTGCCGGAGGGATTCGAGGAGCTCGGGAGCGGCGGGCGCGTGCGGGCGTTCCTGGATCGCACCATCCCCGAAGGTGAGTTGGCGAGCGCCGCGCTTGCCGTACTCCTCACCGTCGCCTTCGGAGTGGCGGCCACGGCCCTCAGCACGGCCGGACTCCAGCGCTACGGCTGGAGTCTTTTTGTCGCGCTGCCGTTCGTCCTGGGACTCGGCTCGGTGCTGATCTACGGTTATCACCGCCCGCGCGGTTACGCGAGCTGCCTCGCCGTGTCCGCGATCTCGATCCTGCTGCTCGGGGTTGGACTTCTCGCGGTGGCGATCGAGGGAGCCATCTGCATGGCGATGGCCGCTCCGCTGGCGCTGGTGATTTCGTCGATCGGCGCGTCCATCGGCTACGTCATCCAGCGCCGTCCCGACGTGATGCATCCCGCTCCCAGCATGATGCTGGTTCTGGTGCTGTCGGTACCGGGCTTGATGGAGGCTGAGCACGCCGCCCCACCCGAGCCGCCGGTCTTCGCCGTTCGCACTTCGATCGAGATCAACGCGCCACCCGAAGAGGTCTGGCGGCAGGTGGTGTCGTTCGCTGAGATTCCCCCGCCTCAGGATCCGCTGTTCCGCCTGGGCATCGCCTATCCCACGCGCGCTACCCTCGACGGCCGCGGCGTGGGCGCCGTCCGCCACTGCGTGTTCTCGACCGGCGCGTTCGTCGAACCCATCCAGGTCTGGGACGAGCCGCATCTGCTGAGATTCAGCGTCGCGGCGAACCCGCCGCCCATGCAGGAATGGACTCCCTACAAGGAGATCCATCCGCCGCACCTCCAGGGTTTCCTGGTTTCGCGCCAGGGTCAATTCCTGCTGACGCCGCTCCCGGGCAATCGCACGCGGCTCGAGGGCACGACGTGGTACCAGCACCACTTGTGGCACGCCAGCTATTGGCAACTGTGGTCCGATACCGTGATCCACCACATCCACTTGCGCGTCCTGCGGCACATCAAGCGCGAGGTCGAGCAGTCCCGAGCGGAGCACCTATGAAAATAGCCATCACTGGCGGAACAGGATTCGTGGGACGCCACCTCGCCCGCGCGCTTTCGGCGGGCGGTCACGAGGTAGTTCTCATCGCGCGCGGCATCGATCGTCGTGACGAGAGCACCCGGCAACTGGCTGGCGTCAGCTTCGTCGCAATCGGCACGGACGACCAGGCCGGACTGGTGCGCGGCTTCACCGGCGCGGACGCCGTGGCCCACTGCGCGGGGATCAACCGCGAGCTAGGCGGCCAGACTTACCAGCGGGTTCACATCGAGGGGACCGAGAACGTCGTCCAGGCGGCGAAAGAGGCCGGCGCAAAGAAGATCGTGATGCTCAGCTTTCTCCGCGCGCGGCCCCACTGCGGCTCGGGATATCACGAATCGAAGTGGGCCGCGGAAGAAATGGTGCGGCGCTCAGGCCTCGACTACACGGTGTTCAAGGCGGGGATGATCTACGGCCGTGGTGACCACATGCTCGACCACCTCAGCCACGCGCTGCACACCTTTCCAGTGTTCGCTTCAGTCGGCTTGAACGACACGCTGATCCGGCCGCTCGCGGTCGAAGACATCGTACGCGTGATGCAGGCGGCGTTGGTCGAAGGACGGCTGGCGCGTCAGACGGTCGCCGTGACGGGACCCGAGCAGATGACCCTCAGCGAAGCGGCGCGCCGCGTCGCACGTGTGATCGGCAAGCACGCGCTCATTATCCGCCTGCCGGTGTTTGTTCACTGTGTGCTCGGGTGGTGCTTCGAGCGGACGATGAAGGTTCCCCTCGTCGCACTCGCCCAGGTACGCATCCTGGCGGAGGGCGTCGTCGAGCCGCTGCCCCCGTGCGACTCGCTGCCTGATGACTTGCTGCCCGAGACGCGCTTCACCGATGAGCAGATTCGCGCCGGCCTGCCCGAAGCTCGGCCGTTCGGCCTTAAGGACCTTCGAGGATTCGCCTGAGAATGCGCAACCTGAACGTCGTAACGGGGGCCTTCGGGTACACAGGGCGGTACATCACGCAGCGGCTGCTGGTCGAAGGAGAAGAAGTCCGCACGCTGACCGGCCATCCTGGACGCATCAACCCGTTTCAGGATCGCGTGATCGTCGCGCCGCTCGATTTCGAGCGTCCCGCCGAGCTGACCGCCAGCCTGCGCGGCGCGGCCACGCTTTACAACACGTACTGGGTGCGATTTGGTCGTGGCCAAGTCAGCCACGAGCGTGCGGTCGAGAATACCCGAGCGCTGGTCAACGCGGCGCGAGAGGCCGGAGTCCGGCGCATCGTGCACATCAGCATCGCGAATCCTTCCCCGGACTCTCCGCTATCCTATTTCCGCGGCAAGGCGGCGGCCGAGCGCACCGTCACCGAGTCGGGGCTCTCCTACGCCATCGTCCGCCCGACGCTCCTCTTTGGCGGTGACGACATTCTCATCAGCAATATTGCCTGGCTGCTGCGACGCTTTCCGGTCTTTGCCGTGCCCGGCTCGGGAGAATACCGCGTGCAACCCGTCTCCGTGGAAGACGTGGCGGCAATCGCCGTGGACGCCGGTCGCGCGGAGGAGAACGTCGTCCTCGACGCGGTCGGCCCGGAGATCTACATGTTCAATGACTTGGTCGGTCTGCTCGCTCGCGCCGTCGGGAGCCGAGCCAGGATCATCCACGTCCCGGCAAGCCTGGCCTACCTCTGCACGAAGCCCCTCGGATGGCTGGTCGGCGATGTAGTTCTGACGCGGGAAGAGATCGACGGGCTGATGGCCGGTCTGCTGGTGTCACGCGAGGCTCCGAGGGGGCGCACGCGCTGGAGCGAGTGGTTACGCGGGAACGCGGACCATCTCGGCGCCCGTTACGCCTCCGAACTTGACCGGCACTATAGCAGTTAGGTTTCAAGATTCAGCCTTACGGAATGCCTCCCACCCCGAGGAACTTTTTGGCTCACCTTCTCGTATCTATGGACACGTGCGGGAGGTGACGAGACTATGACAAGAGGATTGTCCGTATTGAGGGTGCGCCAACTGACCCTCGTCGTATTACTTCTGGCGGCGACGGCAGTGGCCGCGTCGGCGGAGGATCGCTGGCTGCACGTCAAGGTGGACGACTCAGGCGGCGATAACGAAATGGTGCGAATCAACGTTCCGCTGTCGTTGGCGGAGAAAGTGCTGCCCTGCGTCCACGCCGAGAATTTCGACGGCGGCAAGGTAAAGATCCAGGGCAACGTCAACGGCGTGGATCTGCGCCAGCTCGTAGAAGCGATCCGTGACGCGGGGGACAATGAGTTCGTGACGGTGCGCGATCGCCACGACGACGTGCGCATCGCCAAGGCGGGCGGCAACCTGCTGATCAAGGTCCGCGAAAAGGACGGCGAGTCGAAGCGCGAGCCAACGACCGTGGACATCAAGGTGCCCTTCACAGTGGTCCAGGCGCTGCTCTCCGCCGGTAAGGACGAACTGGATGTGACGGCGGCCATTCGCGCTCTCCGCACCCAAGGCAACACGGAACTGGTCACCGTCAACGACAAGACCGAGTCGGTGAGGATCTGGGTCGACTCGCGCAGCGCATCCGAGTAAGGGATTCTCCCATGGCTTCTAAAACTTGGCTCGTTTTCGGGCGCATCCTGTTTGGTGTGCTCGGCGCAGTGCTGTTGCTGGGCCTGGTGGTCTATAGCGAAGGCGCGGTCACCGTGTACGTGCACGAAAAACCACAGGGCACGTGGGTGTGGGTGCCGGTACCCGCGCTTCTGGTCGACGCCGGACTGAGTTTCGTACCCGACCGCGATCTGCGCGATGCCGAGCGCCAGATCGGGCCGTGGCTGCCTGCGATACAAGCCGCCAGCGCTGAACTCGAGCGTTGTCCAGACGCCACGCTGGTCGAGGTCAAAGACTCTCATGAACACGTCCTCATCTCGAAGCAGGGAGACACTCTGCGCATCGACGTGGAAGATGACTCGGAAACGGTTCACGTCGCCCTGCCGGTAGGCTTGGTGAATTCGGTCGCGCATCAACTCCAGGGTGCGGACGGCCCGGCGTAGTCACCGAGGAAACTCACTATGAAATTGTTGTCTTTTGGCCAGGAGAAATCGTGCGGTAGGGCGACCCCGGGGGCGGAGGACGATTGAGCGTGTGACGCTACGCTCAATTGTGCGGGAGGATACGGCCCTCCGCCCTTTGGGGTACGTCGACTTGCGCAGCCGCTGGGCCACGCAAGAACCTATTTTCCCGCTTCGTTCTGATTGGATGCCTGCCAGACCCCGAGAGTTTGCTCTCTTTGGAGGCGCCGCGGATGCCGTGGTACGCGCCGTCAAGCGCGCCGACCGAGCGGTCCCGTGTTGTTAGCCGCGCAGCTATTGAGCGCCAGCCGCAGAGCGTGTAACATAGTCCCTCCCATTCAACCAATCGACTGCCACGGAGGCGCTTATGGGTTCCCCAGCAACATCCCCCGCAGTAGACCACGACAAAATGCTGAACTTTGCTTTCAAGGTGGTCGGCGATCTTGCCGCCGCCATGTCGGGACCGCTCATCTACATCGGCGACCGCATGGGACTCTTCAAGGCGCTGGCGGACGGCGCACCGGTCACGAGCCACGAACTCGCCGAGAAACTCGGTTTGAAGGAGCGCTACGTTCGTGAGTGGGCTTCAGCGATGGTCGCCGCTGAGTATCTCTCCTACGACCCCAAGACAAGAAGAATCTCGATGTCGCCGGAGCAGGCCATGGTGCTGGCTCATGAAAACAGCCCCGTGTTCACGGGCGGGCTGAGCCAGATGATCCCCGACCACTACCGCGTGATGCCGCGGGTGATGGAAGTGTTCCGCAAAGGCGGCGGTGTGCGGTACAGCGAGTATTCGGAGGACACGTATGTGGGCACGGAACGCTTGTTCCGGCCCGGCTACCACAATTTCATGGCCAGCACGTGGTTCCCCACCATGCCCGATGTCCTCAAGAAGCTGGAGGAGGGCGCGAAAGTGGCTGACGTGGGCTGCGGGCGCGGAGCGGCGCTGCTCGAGATCACACCCAAGTTCCCGAACTCCCGGTTCTTCGGCTACGACAACTTCGGGCCGCTCATCGAATACGCGCAGGAAAACGCCAGGAAAAACGGGCTGACCGACCGCCTGGCCTACGAGCTGCGTACTTCGATCGACCTGCCGCAAGGCGGAGACTTTGACCTTGTCATGACCTGTGACTGCCTGCACGACATGGTGACGCCCGAGGGTTGCGCGCGCTCCATCCGCGGCGCACTCAAGCCCGACGGCACGTGGTTCTGCATCGAGCCACGGGTCGCCGACCGCCTCGAGGACAACATCAATCCGCTCGGCAAGCTCTTCTATTCCGTCAGCACGCTGCAATGTATGACCTGTTCGCTGGCTCACAACGGCGCCGGATACGGCGCAGGCATGGGAGAAGCGAACGTCCGCCGCGTGTCCCAACTTGCCGGCTTTACGCATTTCCGCAAGCTGCCCATCGACAATCCGTTCAACCAGTTCTTCGAGATACGGCTCTAGGCGCCGGCAGCAACGCGGCCACCCGGCTCAATGACATCGCCGGGTGGCCGCCCTTTCCTCTCGGGTGCCTGAGGAATCCCAGCCCGCCTGGTAAACATCCAAGTCCCTGAGGGGGTTCTTCTTTGAGAAAAGCACAAATCATGGCTGTCTGCTGCGCCGTTCTGTGGATTGCCCTGCCGCGTTGTTCGGCGCAGGAACTGATGACCCTGCACATCAAAGCGCCGGAGTTTCCGACGGCCGAGCCGTTGATACCGCAATCCGTTACGAGCAATGCGGCCAACGCCCCAGCCCAGGGTCCGGGCGCGAGGCCGGCAACCGCCGGCGCTCCGAGCGAGACCCTTCCTCCGGGTGGCAACACTTCCGGCGTAACCTGGATCGACTCGGCTCCCTTGACCATGGAACGGCTGCGCGGCAAGGTGGTCATGATCGATTTCTGGGAGTACACGTGCATCAACTGCATTCGCACCTTCCCGGACAACAAGAAATGGTACGAGCGCTATCACAAGTACGGGTTCGAAATCATCGGCGTACACGATCCCGAGTTTGACATCGCCTATCCTGTCGACCACGTGCGCGCCGCCGTCAAGCGCTTCGGCCTGCCGTATCCCGTGGTGGTCGACGACAAGTTCGAGATCTGGAATTCGTACCACAACTCCACCTGGCCGAACCGCTTCCTCATCGACGCCAACGGCTACATCCGCTTCGACCGGCCGGGTGAGGGCGCGGACAGCGCCTTCGAACACGCCATCCAGGAGCTGCTCGTCGAAGCGCATCCCGGGCTGAAGTTTCCGGCAAGCTACAAGATTCCTCCGGAGGAAAATGCTTTCGCCCCAAGCTGCGGCGTTCCAACGCCCGAGATGTACGTCGGACACTGGGATGACCGCGGCATCCTCTCGAACCCCGAGGGCTACCACGAAGGCAGGACGCTCGACTACCAGCTTCCCGGCACGATTGATGACGGGCGCGTGACGGTCGCGGGCCGCTGGGAGACGGACAAGAACGGCATGATTTATCGCGGCAAGCGCAAGGGCGTTTCGACCGACCAGCTCGAGATGCGCTATCACGCGCGCGAGCTCTATGCGGTGCTGAACGTCGAGCACGGCCACCCGGAGCGGCTCTATATCAAACAGGATGGCAAGGATCTGACCGCCAAGGATAAAGGCGCGGACGTCGAGATTGATTCGAACGGGCACTCCTACCTCGAGGTGCGCGATCCGCGGATGTACTATCTCGTGCAAGACCCCGCCTTCGGAAGCCACCTCGTCCAGTTGTTTCCCGCGCGCTCCGGCGTCACCATCAATTCCTTCACCTTCGGGAACAATTGCCAGACCGATTTCCCCCACCTGTGATTTCTGCCGCTATCTTGTACCGCTGGACTACAATCCTGATACGCACGCCGGTCCCAGCCGGAGTGTGGCGCGCGGATCGAGTCCAAAGGGATGGTTAGCGAGCGCTGGAAACCGCTGCTTATCGGTGGACTGTGCGCCGCGCTGGTGAGTATCGGGACAGCCGCCTCTCGGAATCCCAGCCGTGAGCGCTGGTCACGCATGAGTAGAATCCCAACGGTCGTCTCGGAATTCATCTTCACTGAAGCGCCTTTCCGCGAATGCCACGCTTCCACTCTCGTCGAACTGCCGGACGGCGACCTGCTGGCCGCATGGTTTGGCGGCAAACGCGAAGGAGACCCGAGCGTCGCGATTTGGGGTGCCAGGCGCACCCACGGCGCGTGGTCCCGGCCCGAAGTGTGGGCGCGAGAGCCCGGCGTCCCGTGCTGGAATCCGGTGTTGTTCCGCGACCAGCACGATCGGATCTGGCTGTTCTACAAGTACGGACCAAGTCCGCGCACGTGGCGCGGCGCCTGCCGTACCTCAGCGGACGGGAATACGTGGAGTCCGTCTACATATCTTCCCGACGGACCGCCCGACGTTGAGATCCTCGGCCCCATCAAGAACAAACCTATCCGGCTCGCTAACGGCGACGTTCTCGCCGGAAGCTCGGTCGAGACTGCCACTTCATGGCAGTGCTGGGTGGAAATCAGCCACGATGATTGCCGCACCTGGCGAAAGTACGGGGGAATCAGTGTTGCGGGCACTGTCCGGGACGGCGTGCCGGGCGTTCCCTACGGAATCATCCAGCCCACGGTGTGGGAGGTCGGGCCGGGTAGACTCAGGATGCTGACGCGCTCGACGGAGCAAATCAGCGCCATCTGTGCCGCATCCTCCGAGGACGGCGGACATACCTGGACGATGGCGCAACCGACTTCCCTTCCCAACCCCAACAGCGGGATCGATGCCGTCAAGATGAAGGATGGCACGGTGGCGCTCGTCTACAATCACACCCGCTCGGGACGCACGCCGCTCAATATCGCTTTCTCGCACGATGACGGATCGACTTGGAACGCTCCGTATGCGCTCGAGGATGAACCCGGCGAGTACTCTTACCCCGCCATCATCCAGACTCGTGACGGGCTGCTCCACATCACTTACACCTGGCGGCGCCACCGCATCAAGCACGTAGTCATCGATCCTCGCGCCGTGGCGCGCCGCTAGTAGGGGAGTATGGCTAGAGCCCACTACGGCCGAAGATGGTGAACCGTTGTTGACGCGCCCTTCATCTCGACCGAGATCGCGCCGTCCTGGCCCGTCCGGATAACCTGTGCGTACGCGTTCCCTAGAACGCCGATTCTTGGCAGAAGCGATCTCGTCTGATCGGTGCGGCCCGCCGTTATGATCACAATCCGAGGCGCAATACGACTTATGAGGTCCGAACTCAAGGATGACGACCGGGCGCTCGGGAGCGATACTTCGAGGATGCGGCTGGGTGGCACGGCTCCGAAGCGTTCGAGTTGCGCCGCTTGCTCGCCGACATCGCCGGCCAGGAGGACGCTTGCCTCGCCCGCCGCGATGTGCAATATGAGCGAATCGTCGTTCGAAGGGCGGCGTTTCGAACTTCGGCGGAGAATGCCCGAATTGGAGAATTGGCCGTCGGGGTCCGTGGGCAGGATTGCCTGGATCCGAGCGTCACCCAATCGAAGTTGCTCCCCGCCCTTGAGCTCGCGCTCGGGGATGCCTCGATCTTGCACGTGATCGAGCAGTGCTAAGTACGCCGGACTTGGGTCGCGGCCCGCAGCCCAGGGGGCGTGCCAGAATTCCCCGACGCGAAAGTTGGCGACGATTGCTTCCAAACCGCTGAGACGCCCTTCCCGCAGGCTTGGCGCGACCAGCACATCAATCCTCTCGATGCCTCGCGACCACAGGTAAGGCGACACGATATCTTCGCCCGGATCCCAGCGACGCCTCGCCGACATACCTCCGCGAAGCCAGGCGGCTGGAGCGGCGCGACTGCCTCCGGCGCCCACCAGCAGAGTGGTCCCGTCGGGCAGAACCACGAGGGAAGCGTCACCCGCGCCGCAGTCGAGTGCGGTCAGTTCCAATTCGCCCGCAGGAAGCTTGGGCCGAAACGGGTGCAGCGAGATGAGCGCAGCGAATACGGCTGACGCCGCGAGCGCGGCACAGAAGCTGCTCTTGCGGCGGCTAAGCGTCCACGCCGCGAGAACGACGGATACTGCAAAGGCCCACGCCACCCACCCGGGCGGCGACGGAACGCGATACGACAACCAATGAGGCAAGTGCGGCAAGTCGGTCAGGGCAAACAGCGTCCTCATGATCAGATCGAGCGTCCGGGCCGCCCCGCGCGCCAGCACCGTTGACACGCATCCCAGCGCCACCGTCGGTATCGCCACCGCCAAAAGCACGGTCATCACCGGGACCGCTAGGGCGTTGAGTCCGATTCCCGCATAGCTCACGCGGTGGAATGTCTCGGCCATGGGAAGCAACAGACCTAGCTGAAGCACGATCGAAAAGAGCACCATGTTCGCTGCCCACAGGGCGAAACGCGGAACCACCGTGACGAGCTGACGCGCAACTAGAGGATGGCTCTCGAAGAATGGCCATCGCCTCCGGAGAAACTGGATCATGGCGCGCAGGTCGAGACGAAACTGCGCCTGGCGAGGATCGAGGCTCGGGTCGAGATCTACGGCGTCGAGTTGCCAGAGAGCGCGCCGATAAAGTTCCGTAGTCCGCTCGAGGACGGGCACCGCCAGTCCTGCGATGAGCAGCGCGGCAGCAAAGGAGAGCTCAAAGCCTGAATCCAGCATCCAGGCAGGCCGCTCGACCAGCAGGACCAGTGCCGCGAGGCCAATGGCATTTAAGGCGGGCTGGCTGCGGTAGAGGATGCGAGCCACAAGGTACGCGGCGATCATGAGCGTGGCACGCAGGGTCGGCGCGCGCTGCTCGACCACGAACGCGAAGCCGGCGAGGAATACCAAGGTGATGGCCGACCGCCAGGTCATTCCCAGGCCAAGCTGCCGAAGCAGGAGTTCCAGCAGCAGGGCCAGCAATCCGACGTGCAAGCCGGCAATCACCAGCAGGTGGTAGAGCCCGACCTTGCGAAAGCTTTCGATGGTGTCCGAATCGAGCGCTGACCGGTCGCCGAGCAGGATGGCCTTGAGCACTGCGCCGTCGCGTCCCTCGGGCAGCCACGGTGGAAACAACTGGTCGATCGTCGTGAGCAGTCGCCCGCGCACTCGATCCGCCACACAAAGTACTACCGCAGGTGACACGAACCTGGCTTGACCGCTCTCGGGTGCCACCTTTTCGACGAGCAGCGGGCTCCTGATATTGCCGAGCCAGTAGACATCTTCGATCGAGGCCATCCACTCTCGGAAATCGAAGCTTCCCGGATTGCGATAGACTCTCGGCAGCTCGAGGCGGACGGGAGCGCGAATCCAGTCGCCGTAGCGCAACTTGAGCCCCTCGGCAGCGGCCTCCGCTGCCGCATCCTGCGGTATCTCCATTCGCAAGCGGATCCTGCCGGTTACCGTCAGCGCGCGAGTGGGAACGGCCATGGCACTGCCTGGAATTCCGAGGTTCGTCGCGTCAACATCAAACTGCATTCCAAATGGCGAGCGCTGTGTTGACGACACGACCCGGCCTTCAACGCGCACCGGCTGGGTCAAATCAACTCCCCACGACCCGAGGTGACTCACGTGATTCGGCGGAAAGCGAAACTCGAACAGCCGTGCGCCAGTGGCTCCGGCGAACACGAACCCCATGAGCGCCAGCCATCCCGCAACTCGCAGCCGTTTGCCGCGGAGAGCGATCAAGCCGGCCAACATGCAAGCTGCACCCAGCGCCAGGAGAACCGGGATCCATACCGTGAGTTCCGCCGCCTCGGAACGCGGATACAAACCACGCCCCGGCGAGGCCAGGAGAATTCCCAGGGCGAAGCATCCTGCGAGAGCAAGCAGTATACTCGACATGTATTGCCACTAAGTATATTCCCGCTTCAGAGCATATAAAAGAAGTTCAGCCGAGCGGGGTAAGCCGGGCGAGCGATTCGATGTGGAAGGTCTGTGGGAAGAAGTCAAACATTTCGAGCGAGCCCAACCGGTAGCCGGCTGCAATGAAATACGCGAGGTCACGCGCAAGCGTCGGCGGATGGCAGCTCAGGTAATGAATCCTTTTAGGCCGGAGAGCTGCGAGCAGCTTGAGAGTGGGGAAGGCTACGCCGGCACGCGGCGGGTCAAGTACCACGAGGTCGGGCGCGGTCTGCGCAAAGCGCCGCAGGAAGTCAAACACCGGCTGTGCCATCGCTCTGATATTTGAGAAGGGGCGCGCGTTTGCCGCGAGGTCACGCGCAGACTGTGTGTTCGACTCCACGGCAATAACTTGGCTGAATCGGCGGGCGAGCGGAAGCGTGAAAAGTCCCACGCCGGCAAAAAGGTCGAGAGCCAGGCGAGCCTCCGCCAAATCCTCCAATCCGCCGCTTGTCACACTCTTCAGAACCTCCGGCAGCAGGAATCGCGATGCCTGGAAAAACGACCCGTGACTCACCTGATAGCGGAAGTCGTCGACCGCATAAGTCAGCGCCGGCTTGCCGAAGACGTGGAACGAACGGCCGCGCTCGATCCCCACACTCGACACTCCCGGCAAGAGATCGAGACACCTCCTGCCTAGGTCCTCGGCTTCTTCGCCGGTGAGAGAACGCGAATCGTCGAGTCCCGCGCGCAGGGTGATTCTCACCTCTTCGTCGCGCTCGTCAGCGAGCAGTTCGATCTCGCCCAACGGTGCAAGATACTCTCGCCAATCTTCGCTGCGCAATTTAGAAAGCACGGTGTTGAGCTTCGGCGACACGATCAAGCAGCTTTCGATCGGCAGTAGCCGGTGCGACCCGGCTTCGAAGAACCCCAGCTCGATTCTGCCGTCCTCTTGACGCGCCAGTTTGAATTGCGCCTGGTTGCGATAGTTCCAGGGATGCGCCACGTGCGTCAGGATTTCGCCGTCCCACGCGATGTGTCCGATGTGGCGCAGAGTCTCGCGCAGGATTCCCCGTTTGACTTTCGCCTGGAGCTCCGGACGGAGGTGCTGATAGTGGCATCCGCCGCAGCGCCCGAAATACGGACAGGGTGGATCGACACGCTCCGATGCGGCCTCGAGAACTCGCAGGGGGCGGGCATGCACGACGCCTTTCGACGTCCGCACCTCTTCCACCTCGAGGCGTTCTCCCGGCAGCGCACCCGTAACCAGGACGGTGCGGCCCTGATAGTGTCCTAGCGCTTCGCCTCCATAAACGAGCTTCTGCGGGGTGAATTCAAACATGGTAGACGAGGCTCTATCGTGACAGGCCGACTGCGGCGGATTCTCGACTGGCTCTCACTTCCTGGTCGACCGGGACACGCGGTGGACGTCATCGATCAGCGTCGAAAATGCGTTGTACATGGCATTGTGGCGCTGGAGGGGGAGAGAATCTCCGCCTTCCACTCCGGAGTCGGAGTCAACCAGCGGGTTGTCGAGCGGCCAGGCCTCCACCTTGTAGAGCAACCGCGACGACGACGCATCCGAAATCTCGAGCACGGCCTTCGTGCGGTACTCGCTGTCCGGAGGATTCAGGGGATCGGCAGGCGTACCCGCTTCGACCGAGCTGTTGCGAAGCAACGGGAACTCGATCTTCACGATGGCATCCGGCTCCGCGTCACGGCAGTCCCGAAAGAGCTTCCATGGAAGCTTGGTCAGGAGCTTCTTCGGCTTGCTCTCGGTTTCGACGAAACCTCGAACCGTATAGGCGTCGTTGCCCGACAATTGACTGCCGTCAATGCAGTAGCTCGTGACCTTGGCGAACGCCACGGGGTTGGGAATCTCCCCGGTCGGCTTCTTTTCCTTCGCCCCGAGCGGCAGAGCAGCAAGCAGGATCGAAACGAACAGCCGACGGGATATCGTAAGCATCGTCCACCCCCTCGACGGCGACCGTCAAGTCACATGTAAAACAGGCTCAGTCGCGGGACACCGTAGTGCTCGAATAAACGCTTCTTCTGGAACTGCCGCTCGAGCGACTCAATCTGCGGCGCCGTCATATTCCGGCGATACGACGCCATTCCACGCTCGCACTCCTGGCGAATCTTCGCCAAGAGCTCCACCGGGGTGGCGCACGTCGCCGACGCCGTCAACTTGTCCTCCAGGGCCGCGAGGGTATTCTCGAGCGGCTGCAAGTCCGTCACCGGTTGAGGCACTTCAAGGGCTAAGCGCTGCAGCGTGGCGCCAGTCTCCGCGAAGTCGCTCGCTAGCGACGATTTCCCGTTCTCGCGCGCGTGCCCTGCCGATCGTTCCAAGGTCTCGGCGTTGTGACGGAGATAAGTAAGAATCTGCTTCGCGGTGAAAGACGGCTCCACGGTACGCTGCTTCCGTACTCCGTCAGCCGAACCACCTTCAGCCTGTGCGGTCTTGATCTGTTCGGCGGCGCGAATCACTTCCTGCGTGCAATAGCCGAGACTGTTGACCTTCTGAAAGCGCCTCGGACGCCGGGCGTACTTCTCAAAAGTCCGCGCGATACCCACTTCCACAGCCTCGAGAGGAATGCCCGCGTCCTTCCACGACTCGATCAGTGCCCAGTCGATCGGCGAGAGCAAGTGCGCCGAGCCGCGGCACTTCTGGTAGCACTCCTCAATCTCGGTGAAGTAATTGAAATAGTTCTGCGGCTCTCTCAAGTCGCGGGCGGGGGGCCGAGCGGCGCCACTCGCCGCCACTTCACCTTCGCGCCTATCTTCGGCTGGCGAGATTCCGCTCATAAATGATTCTCAATCCTTCCAGAGTCAGCGAAGCGTCAACGGGCGGCTTATATTTTGAAGCAGCAGCAACGAGGGAAGCTTGCCCACCCGTCGCGATCACCTTGGTCTGGCTGCCAAGCTCTTTGGCGAGTCGATCGAGGATGCCATCCACAAGTCCCACCGCGCCGTAGAAAAGTCCCGACTGCATGCTCCCCACGGTGTTGGTTCCGATGACGTGCTGCGGCTCGCGGATCTCGATGCGCTGCAGGCGGGCCGCGTGCTCGAAAAGCGCGTCGGCGGAAATGCCGATCCCCGGCGCGATCACGCCGCCCAGGTATTCGCCCTTCTCAGAAACCACGTCGAAAGTAATCGCGGTGCCGAAATCCACAACAACGCACGGGCCGCCGTACCTTTCGAAGGCCGCCACGCTGTTGGCGATGCGGTCGGCGCCGACATCCTGGGGGTTATCGTAATGGATGGCGATTCCGGTGCGCGTGCCCGGTTCGAGAAACAGCGCCTTCAGGTGGAAGTATTTGCTAGCCATCTCTTCGAGCAGGGCGTTGAGCGGCGGGACGACGCTGGCGACCATGATACCGGATATCTCGTCGGCGCGAATGCCGTCGAGGTTGAAGAGGTTGCGGATCAGAATGCCGTACTCGTCGGCGGTCTGGGATCGGTTGGTCGTCAGGCGCCACTGCGCCTTGAGCGTCTTGTCGTGAAACACCCCAAGCACGGTATTAGTATTGCCAACGTCGATGACCAGGAGCTTGATAACGGTGTTCTCCATTGAAGCGAGTCGGCGATTAGCGTCTAGCCCTCAGCAGTCAGCACGACGCCTTGTGCCGCCGAGAGCTAGGCGCCGAGGGCTCCGAATCATTTTACTTCGATTACCTCGCCGGAGACCAACACGTCGTCACTGCCGTCGTCGCGGCGGATTCGCAAGGCGCCGGTTGGCTCGAGCCCAAGTGTCGTCGCCGTAAAGCCGCCGGAGTTCGTGAGCACTCGAATCCTCTTGCCCTCGGCATAAGTGGACGCTGCGGCCCAGCGACGCGCGATCGCGGCGCTGCCCTCAGCGAGCAGCAGGCGATAGTGGCGATCCAGCTCCCTGAGCAGCGCAATAAAGACCTGAGCGCGCGAGTAGACTTTGCCGCCCACCATGCGGAGCGACGCTGCGATGCTCTTGAGCTCCGCGGGCATCTGCTGATGGTTGACGTTGATGCCGATGCCGATGACCACAGCGTGGACGCGGTCGACCTCGGCGTTCATCTCGGTGAGAATCCCCGAGATCTTCTTACCCTCGACCAGCAAATCGTTCGGCCAGCGGATGTCGACCCGAAGGCCGGTGGTGGCGGTGACCGCTGCATGCGCCGCTACACCGGCCATCAGCGTGAGTGCCGGGGCGGCGGCAGGTGAAAGTGGAGGACGCAGAATGACGGAGCTGTAAATGCCCGCCGACTTCTCCGAGTACCAGGTTCGGCCGAGGCGGCCGCGCCCCGCTGTCTGTTCTTCCGCCACCACTACGGTGCCGTGCGACGTGTTGCTTCGGTCGGCCGCGGCGAGCGCCAAAGCGGCGTCGTTGGTCGAGTCGATCTTGAAGTAGTGGATGATCCGGCGGCCGATTTCGATGTCGCCCAGCTCCGGGCGGATCAGACTGGGCACCAGAACGTCCGGGAGTTTGCGCATCTGGTAGCCGCTCGAGGGATGGCCGCGGATCTCGACGCCCAGCGCCCGCAGCTTCTCGATCCAGGTCCAGACGGTGGCGCGCGTCACCCCAATCTCCGAGGCGATCTTCGGACCCGGCACCACGATCGTGGCGTTGGTCACCAACAGGTGAATGAGCTTATCGATCCGGCGGTCGGTGGATCGGAGCATGGCGGTAGGGAACAGTCGAGGCACGGCGGCAGCTCCGCCTCACGCCGGAGGCGGACCAAGCCTTTCAATTGACTCGAGCAATTTGCGGTGCTGGGAAGTAAGCTCCGCGTGACGCTGCCGGGCGCCTCGCACCACGTCCTCAGGGGCGCGGCTCAGGAATGACTCGTTGCCCAATTGCTTCTCGAGCGGGCCAAGCTGCTGCTCCAGTTTCTGCTTCTCGCGCTCGAGGCGCAGGCGCTCGGCTTCGGCGTCTACCTTCTCCTCGTGGAGCAGCCGGAGAGCGGTGTCCTGATTGACCTGGCGGACCCCCGCCACTTCGGTCTCGAGCCGCTCGCGCGTAAAGTTCAAGGCGCGAAGTCCAGCCAGACGCAGGATAGTCTCCTGATGGGCGCGAAAGAGCTCGAGGGTGCGGGGATTGTCGCACGCCACTTGCGCGCTCGGCTTCTCCGTCTGAAGCCCCATCTCGGCCTTGGCATTGCGAGCCGCCACGATCAAGTCGTGGACCTTGCTGAACTCACCTTCAGAAACCGGATCCGACGCACGCTCGCTCGCGGTCCTGAACGCGGTGACCGAGATCGAGGGCTCGTGCCCGGCGCGCAGCGCCCGGTGCCAGAGCTCCTCGGTAATAAACGGCATGAAGGGATGGAGCAGGCGTAGCGCCGCCTGGAAAACTCGGGTGAGGTTGATCCAGGCGGCCGGCACTTTGTTCCCTTCCGGAGGCCGCGTGATCTCAGGCTTCACCCACTCCAGATACCAGTCGCAGAATTCGTGCCAGAAGAAGTGATAAATGGTGTGAGCCGCCTCATGAAAGCGGTAGCCGGCGAGCGCTTCATCCATCTGGCAGGTCACGGCGTAGAGCCGCGAGAAGATCCAGCGATCGGCAAGCGCCAGGTTCTCGGGCGCCGCAACTGGTTCGACGCCCAGGCCGGGAATCGGCTGAAGGGACGCGAGCTGATCGCGCATCGGCTCCGGCAGGTTCTCGAGGTTCATCAGGACGAACCGCGCCGCGTTCCAGATCTTGTTGGCGAAGGCGCGATAAGACTCAACCTTGTCTTTCGAGAACGCGATATCGGTGCCCGGCGGTGCGCTGATGGCCAGCGCGAAGCGTACCGCATCGGTGCCGTACTGTTCCGTCACCTGAAGCGGGTCGAGCACATTGCCCTTGGTCTTCGACATCTTCTGCCGCTCCGCATCCCGGAGCAGCGCGTGGATGTAAAGCTCGCGAAAAGGCACATCCCGCATGAACTTGAGGCCCATCATGATCATGCGCGCGCCCCAGAAAAACAGGATGTCGAAACCCATGATCATCAGGTCGTTGGGATAGAAGCGCGCGAGGTCGGCGGGCGCGTCGGGCCAGCCGAGAGTGGCGAACGGCCAGAGCGCCGAACTGAACCAGGTGTCGAGCGTATCCGTCTCGGGCCGCAGCGTCGTCATACGGCAGTTCGGGCAGGCCGAAGGTGTCTCGCGCGCCACGATCACTTCACCACAGCCGTCGCAGTACCAGGCAGGAATGCGATGTCCCCACCAGAGTTGGCGCGACACGCACCAGTCGTAGATCCTGCCCATCCAGTCGAGGTAGATCTTGCGGTAGTTATCGGGCAGGATACGAATGCGCCCTTCCTCGACCACCTGGATGGCGGGCGCGGCAAGGGGCCTCATTTTCATGAACCACTGCGTAGACAGCAGCGGCTCGACGACGGTGTGGCATCGCTGGCAGATGGGAATAGAGAACTTGAGGTCTTCGGTCTTTTCAAGCAACCCCTGATCCGCGAGGTCTTTAAGCACCGCCTCACGGGCCTGGTAACGGTCGAGACCCTGGTAGGGCCCGGCCTCGGCCGTCATTCGCGCTTGCTCGTCAATCACTGAAATCGAGGGTAGCTTGTGCCGCTCGGCGACCGTGTAATCGCTTGGATCGTGCGCCGGCGTCACCTTCATAACGCCGGTACCGAAGTTCGCGACTACGATGTCATCCTCAATCACAGGAATGACTCGGTTGGTCAAGGGCAACACCACCTTGCGGCCCCGATAGCGCTCGTCCGCCGGATTTACCGCGACGGCCGTGTCGCCGAGCATCGTCTCGGGTCGGGTCGTAGCCACTGTCAGGTGGCCGGAACGGTCCTCGAATGGGTAGCGGATGTACCACAAATGGCCCTGCCGTTCCTCGTGGACGACTTCGAGGTCCGAGACGGCTGTGCCACAGCGCGGACACCAGTTCACCATATACTTGCCGCGGTAGATCAATCCCTCATCGTAAAGGCGCACGAAAACTTCGACGACGGCACGCACGTACGCGGGATCCATCGTGAAACGCTCGCGCGTCCAATCGACCGATGCGCCCATTCTTTCCATCTGACGGCGAATGGTCCCGCCGTTTTCTTCCTTCCACTTCCAACAACGCTCGAGGAACTTCTCCCGCCCCATCTTGAGCCGCTCGGATTGCCCCACGCGCCTCCAGTCAGACTTCGTAGCCTTTGGATCGTCTTTCAATGCCTCGCGGCCCAACTCCTGCTCCACGATCATTTGCGTAGCGATCGCGGCGTGGTCAGTGCCGGGTAGCCAGAGTACGTCCTCACCCCGCATGCGATGCCAGCGCACGGCGATATCGATGAGCGTGTGCTCGAGCATGTGGCCCATGTGCAGCGAGCCGGTGATGTTGGGAGGCGGAATCACCAGGCAGAAACGCGGGCGCGTCGCGTCGTCGGACGGGCGATAGAGCTTCTGCTCGATCCAGGCGCGGGCCCAGCGCGGCTCGATCGACTCGGGAGAATATACTTTGGGGATTTCAGCTTCCAAGCAGGTCTTCTCCGATGCTTTCGAAGGATGCTTCAGAGTCTATCTACTATAGCTTCCGCGCGAGAAACCAGTCAAACATACCTTCGCCGGGTCGCGTTGCGTAATTGAAATAGTGGCACATCAGACTGCCTGCGAAAGGGCACGCCTTCAGGCGTGCCGAACGTGTCGGGTGAAAAATGCGGCTTTAGCCGCTGAGGTACTTAGTTGTCATGGAGAGGGACCTCTGCCGGCACGACTGAAGTCGTCCCTTCCACCGGCCGCCCGGTGGAAATCAGAAGGGCAGGAGTTTCTTGAGAAACGATTTCTTTTTCTTCTTCTTAACCGGGGGATCCGGGTCAGGGGACGGATTGCTGGGCGCAGAACCGGTGGACGACGGCGAATTCGGCGGGCTCTGGGTCGTATCGGATGCCGCAGGCTTCGTTTCGACAGGCTTGCCGCTGTTCAGAGCCGCGTCACCGACCGGCTGTACGGCAATCGAAGCGCCGCCCGGAGCAGGTTGCGAAGGAGCGGCGGCCGCCGCCGCTTCGATCGGAGCGGGCTTCGGACCCAGCACGGCCGGGCCATGGCGCGTCGAGCTAACGTCAGGCGCGCTTGACATGATGCCGGTGGCCCTAGCCAGGAGGTCGCGCCGCGGACGGCGCAACGCCTTATCCGCTTTGGCCCGCGCCAGTACGGCTTTGGTCGGCTTGGGAATCGGCTGGTGCATCGCGGTGAGGCGGTCCTTGGCGTCGTCGACGCGGTCGCTCAGTGGATACTGGGTGAGAATCCGGTCATACGCAACGACGGCGTTGGCGGATTTCTTCATGTGCTCGTAGCTCTGCGCCAGATACCACAGCGCCTCGTCCGTACGGCTGAAGTCAGGATAGCTCTCGGCAATCTCGTCGAAGCGTCCTTTCGCTGCCGGCCACGCGCCTCTGTCGTAGTAGAACTCGGCGATTTTGAAGTCGCTCGCGCCCAGAACTTCCTGGACCTCGCGCAGCCGCGCCTTGACGACGGGCATCACCTTGCTGTCAGGGTACTTCAGCAGGAACTCTTTGAACTCCGCCTCGGCCAGTAACGCCTCCTGGCGGTCGCGGTCGGCTTTTCCCATCAAGCGGAAGTGGGCCATGCCGACGCGATACTGAGCTTCCGGAGCTTCGGGTGCCGTGGGAAAGAACGTGATGAAGTCCTTATACTCAAGTTCGGCCTCGGTCAGACCGGATACGCCGCCTTCCTTGTAATAAGAGTCCGCAATGGCGAGCTTCGCTTTGGCCAGATACTCGCTGTCCGGGTAAGTATTCATCATGGTCTGAAGCGTCAGCCTGCCGACGTCGTAGCGTCCGTGGGTGATTTCGTTCGTCGCTTTCCCGAACAGGATTTTGTCAGGCTGGTCTCCGGGGTTCACGGGGCCGGCCAGGTCCTTGTTGCGGTGGCGATGCAGGATGGAACAGCCCGGCAGCAACACAATCGAGATTGCGGCCAGCGTCAGGGCAGCGGTAAGACGCTTCGGCTGTTTAGTCTTCATGAGATCTTTCCGTTCCTTGTTCCCGGGGCCGTTAGCGCCTCGGGCGTTCTGAATTCCGAGGCCCGCGTTGTCAGGCGCGGGATGTCTGGCGCGCTTCCGATGCCAGACGAATCATCTCTTGCAGGCGAGCCTTAGGGTTCTCGCTATGAAAGATGGCAGAACCCGCCACCAGGATGTCCGCCCCGGCCCGAATCAATGCCTCGATATTCTCGAAACCGACCCCGCCTTCCACCTGGATCGCGAAATCCAGCCGCCGATCCTCACGCAATTGGGCAGCCTGGCGAACCTTAGCAGTGGCCCACGGTATGAATCGATCGTCCACGCCCAGTTCCGCCGAAAGGATCGTCAGAAAATCCACGTCGCCGAGCGCGTCCACCACCGAATCAACCGGCGTCTCAGGATTGAGTGCCACGCCAGCTTTGGTCCGCCGAGCCCGAATTGACTCGAGCACGCTGTACCAGTGCGGGGTCGACTCCGGGTGGACCGAAACGCGATCCGCTCCCAGCTTGATAAATTCGTCCGCAAACCGTTCCGGACGCTCAACCGCCAGCCGAAGGTCCAGAACGAGGTCCGTCGCCTGCCTGAGACGCGCGATGACGGGCTGGCCAACTGAAACGTCGGGAGTAAAATGGCCGTCCGTCACGTCGACATGGACCATTGGCGCGCCTGCCGACTTGGCGATTTCGAGCGCTTCACCCAGCCGCGCGAAATTCCCAGACAGTAACGCAGGCGCTATCCGAACCATACGTGGGCCATATCAAGTGAGCATCCCCGGTCCCAAAGATTCCCCACGCGCCAATCCCGGGGCTGCGTTTAGAGTAGCACAGATTCACTGTATCTTCAGTAGGCGGACTTGGAAGACCAGCGTTGAATTGGGAGGGATTACTCCTGGATAACCTTTCTCGCCGTACGCCAGGGCGGCGGGAACGATGAGCTTCCGCTTGCCACCGACGTGCATCGTCGCCACACCTTCGTCCCAACCTTTGATCACTTGACCGCGTCCCAGAGTAAAGTGGAAGGGCTGCTTGCCGACCGAGCTGTCGAACACCTTGCCGTTGGTAAACGTGCCGGTATAGTGAACCAGTACTGTATTGCCGTCCTTGGGCATGGGTCCTTTGCCGACGACCAGGTCGACGTATTTGAGTCCCGACGGGGTGGTGACCGTCTTTGACGCCGACGCCACGTGCGCCGTCACCTTGTGAGCCGCCGGCGTCTTAGGCTTCGAGGTCTGCGCGAGGAGGACTCCAGCCGAGCACGCTGCTACCAGGACAACGAGCACGCCGATGGCTTTTCTCATGTCTTGCCTCATCGAAGATGTCGATAACGCACCGATTCACTTCTTGAACAGGTCCTCGAAGGCCTTGCGCGGATCATTCGGTGCCGACCGCGAATATCCGGGCGACGTCTGCCGTTCAACCGTGGTGCGCGGAGCATAAAATGTGCAGGCGTTCTTCGCGTCCTTCTTCGTGATACGTTGCGGAATAGGTTGCGTACACTCAAAGCGTGCCGAGGTGTCGAAGTGGACGCACTGCTTGCAGCTATGCAGTTCGAAACCGCAGCGCGAGCACCTGCCGTTGGGATCGAAATCCGCCGGCAGGATGGTACCGCACGAGGCGCAGCGCACTACGGCGTGCGTCCCCGGCATCTGGGGCGTTTTCGGGCCGAAAGTCTCAGGCTTCGGACCGGGCGGCCGAGGCCCCGTCCGGCGCTCCCGGCCGCGATCGTCATCCTGGTATCCGTGTTGACGGTATTTTCTGTCACCCATACTTACTCCACTTCCGAATTATTTCTGCCCGGTCTGACCTCGGAGGACTCAACTGCCCGGAAACAAGGCAAGCCGCGTTCATCTCGACCGGACGGCCCTATGAAAGGCACTCCGTTATAGGATCTGGGCCCGGTCGAGCAGAATCTGCTCGAGCGCCTGCGCGCTGCGCGCCACGCCGACGCGGTCCGACGTGAAGGGAGACTCGTGCTCGATGCTGATGACGTGTTCGTACCCGACTGCGAAGAGCGTCTCCACAATGGACTTCCACACAACCAAATCGTGACCAAACCCGATATCGGCGTACGACCATGAGCGGTGCACGAGGTCGTCATACGGCGTCAAGTCCGTCAGGCCGTTGACTGCGGTGTTCTGCTGATCGATCAGGATGTCCTTGCCGTGCATGTGGTAAATGGCGCCCTCTTCACCGAGTTTCTTCACCACCGCCGTCGCATCAACGCCCAGCTGGAAGAGGCCGCTCAAGTCCAGGTTGGCACCCACATTATCGCCCGCCGCGTGGCGAAGTTTCAAGAGCGAGCCCACGTTGAAGACCGAAAACCCCGAATCCATCTCGATGGCGATCTTGACGTTCCGCGGGCGTGCGTAAGCAGATAAGTCCTTCCAGTAGGGGATGAGTACTTCCTTCCACTGCCATTCGAGGATCCGCACGAACTCGCCGGTTTCAAGCGACTGGATCCAGTTGGGGTGCTGGCTGGTGCCGTCACCCGGGCAGCCGGAAAAGCAGACCATCCGATTGACGCCCATTCTGGAAGCGAGGTCGATCGTCTGGCGATAGACGCGGTCTTCACGCTCGGCTCGGGCGCGATCCGGATGCACGGGATTCCCATGGCAACTGAAAGCGCTGATAATGAGTCCATTCTTCTCAAACAGTTCCGCGTAGGCGCGCCGCTTGGTGTCATCGGCCAGCAGCGCCTCACGATCGCAATGTCGCTGTCCGGCGCCGTTGCCCGAGCCGATCTCCACGGCTTCAATCTTGAGCGCCTTGACTTCATCGATCATCTGCTCGGTGGAAAGATCGTGAAAGGCGGTGTCGAAGACGCCGATGCGCAGCTTGGGCTTGGGCGAGCGGACTTCCTTCACCTGGCCGCCGGGAGCAATTGCCGCCGCATCCGCCGCCGCGGCGCCGGCGATCGCGGCAGAAATGCCCGCCACCGTTTTCCGGATAAAGCTGCGTCTGCTCTCGAGGTCAGGAAGGATGCTCGTTCGCTCGTGGGACATGTTGAAAGGCCTGCCGGCCGCCAGTAGGAGCCGGATGGAGGCCGGAACCTTACGCTTTCAGCCAAAGGTTCACGGGCACTTCGCCCGGCTTCTTGGGCTTGTACGGCCAGGTGATTCTCTTGCCCGAGCCCGCCGACTCGTACGCGGCGTAGATGATCTCGAGCGTCGTGCGGCCGTCTTCTCCGGTCTCTTGCGGTGTCTCATTGTCGAGGATGCACCGGACGAAGTGGCGCATCTCGTGCGGGAAACCGTAGATGTGGGTTTCCTCGAACACCGTGAACGTCCAACCCTTGGTCTCGCCCGCCTTCTCCACGGCGTAGCCGTATCCCTTCGAGCTGTAGGTCTCCATCGAACTGCCGTGCAGCAGGTCACAATAGACGACGCCCTCGGTGCCGTACAGCTCGACGCGGTCGTCCATGCCACCCTGCTTCGCCCAACTATCCTCGATCGCGGCGATGCCGCCGCCTTCGAACTCGACGATCACGACCGAGTTGTCCTCACCCTTGGTGCGGGCCGTATGGAGCACGCGCTGGCAGTGGGCCACGACGCTTTTTACCTTGGGCTTGCCGTACATCCAGCGTGCCCACTCGATTCCGTGGCAGCCCATGTCCATGATCGAGCCGCCGCCTGAGCGCCGCACGTCGTAGAACCAGTCGGAATGCGGCCCGGAGTGTTTCTCGCCCTGCTTCACCATGTAGAGCTTGCCCACCGCACCCTCTTCCACCAGCTTCTTCGCTCTTACGTATTTTGGACAGAAGCAGATGGTCTCGGCGTACATCAACTTGACCTTGTGTTTCTTGCAGGCGGCGATCATGGCATCGGCATCGTCGAGGGTGTGCGCGATGGGCTTCTCGAGGATGACGTGTTTGCCGGCCTCGGCTGCGGCCGTCACCACTTCACGATGGCGATCGTTGGGTATGCCCACGACGACCACGTCGACGTCGCTGCGGTCGATCAGTTTCCGGTAGTCCGTGGCAACGGCAGGAATCTTCCACTTGCGCGCAAAGGCCTCCACGTGAGTCTTGTTGGGCGAGCACGCGGCAACGATGACCGCTTCCGGTACTTCCTCGAACGCTTCGGCGTGGATGTTAGATGAGAACGCTGAACCGATGATCCCCACTCGGACCTGTTCCATAGGTCGTCTCCTGGCGTGAGCTTGGGGCGCTGACTTGCTCGCCGTCAAAACCTGCTTGCCTTACTTTTCGCTGACCGCGGATCGCACGTAACGTGGAAGGAAACTCGGGAATTTCTGGCGCTCAGCCGGTTTCAACCAGCGGCGGTTCTCCCGCCTAAGGCGTTCACGTCCCTCGCCCGGCAAAAAACTCCCAGGCAGGCCGAAGCTGGCTCGAGGCATGAAATTGCGCGGACGTGGTTGCCTACTTCTTTTTCCCGTTCTTCTCGCCGCCCAGCGAGCGAATATACTTCACCATCGTCTGGATTTCGTCTTCCTTCAATTTGTCCTTGAAGGGCGGCATGGGCGTGCCCTTCTTACCGTTTTCGATGGTCTCCTGAATCTGCTGGTCGGTAAGGCTCGCTTGAACTTTGGGATCGGTGAAGTCAGGCGTTTTGATGGCGGCAAACCCCTTGCCGTCCGGGCCATGGCACATCGCGCACTTCTGCTTGAAGATGGCAGCGCCATCCGGCTGATCCGCAGCTTGGCCCACCGCGGCAAGCAAGAGTACGCCCAGCGCGAGCCAGAGAACCTTCGAAGCGGTCTTGAAATAGGACCTCATAAGATACTGAACCCCCCAGGATAGTCTCGGGCCTGGCCCGGGCATCGCTCCGGCTGGCCCTTATGTTTGATGCTCGGGATGCGTGCACGCTCCCGGAAATTCTTCATGGTAATCGCCGCCGCCGTAATGGAGCTCCTGCACCATCCCCGGCTGCGACGTGTAGTATCCGTAGATGGTCCAGCCCTTGATATCGTCGAAGAAGCGCACACCAGGCTCATCCTCTGGCGACTTGTTTCCGGGGTCGGCGAACAGCGTGAGCAGCTCCGTCTGCTGCTGGGCGCTCAGGTCCGCGAAAGGCTTGCCGTGCGTCTTCAAGCTGCGGCCATCGAGCCAAGCCAGCCCCTGGATGAAACTCTTCCGCTTGTCGGCATCCTCATCGTTCAGCATCAGGTCGATGAAGCGGTTTACCAGCGCGGCCTTCGCGCCCGGCGTGTCCGTCTGAGGAATAATCAACTCCGTCAGCGCGATCACCGTTTCGTTCTGATGCGGGTCGAAGAAGAGGGGTTTCCAATTGGGATCCGGTTGGACGCCGGCCGCGGCTGCTGCTTGCTGGGCCCCGTGCATGTGGGCAGCAGCGCGCGCCATCGCAGGCGTCACTCCGGCCTGTCCGAGAATCGGAAACGCCGTCATCGCGCCCGCGCCCACGGCCATCTTCTTGAGCGCGTCGCGGCGGCTTCGGTCAGTAGACTCCCCGGACTTTGACATGGATCCCTTCCTCTTTTGGGGAAGACTAGAAGGATTGCTTCTAAACATGCATCGTAACCCGTGGCCGTCTCAAAAATCAAGGTGAAGAGTTGTACTGGCGGTCTGTGACCGCCGGACCGGCGAGTTGACTTTTCAACCACGAATTGACTTTCAACCACGAATGCCATAGGGTGCTAAGGCGTCTAAGCAACCAAGTCCAACAGACTCCGTGTTTGAGTGGCGGATTGCGCCACGACCCGCCGAACGCGGTCGTCAAGGAGAACCCTATGGCTCATTATCTGTGGCAGATTGCATATTCAGCGGACGGCTGGGCGGCGTTGGTGAAGAACCCGCAGAACCGCATCGAAGCCATTCGGCCGGCAGTGGAAAAACTCGGCGGCAAGATCGAAAGCGGCTGGTTCTCGTTTGGGGAATACGACATCGTCTCGATCGTTCAGTTTCCCGACAACGTGAATGCCGCCGCCTTCGCTATCGCGGTGGCAGCCGCCGGCTCCGTCAAGTCGTTCAAGACGACGCCCCTGCTCTCGGTGGCTGAGGGCGTCGAGGCTTTGAAGAAAGCTTCAGGCTCAGGATACAAGCGGGCGACCTAATCCGGCGGGTTTAGTCGAGGTCGATGTCGCGGGTCGGCGGGACCACCGGCTCGTCCTGGGCTTTAGAAAGAGCCTCCTCGAACTTCCGCTCGAGCAACCGCGACCTCGCGCGCTCGTCTTCGGCGCTCTGGCGGAAGTGAGCCTCGCGACGCGCCGCCTCCTTCTGAAGCAGTTCTCCAGCCTGTTCGAGGACGGGAGCCTGTGAACGTTTGGGCGGTGCCTCGTGTGCGATGACCTTTCCGAGCTCGGCGTCGACCTTCAGCCGGGTGCCACAGCACGGGCAGACGATTTCGAATGGCGTACTCATGGCTTTTACGATAGCTCGAACGCCCCCGCCCGAGCGGCTCGCTGCCAGCGTTGATGCTACGCGGGGAATATGGCGTGTGTCAATTCGCGGCGAGCTGGCGGGGCCGGCGCGTGTCCCTGGAGAGACTCATGGGGGTGCCTTATGGAGACGACGCAGACGATTAACTCTCGGCGGGTGATGCTGGGAGGATTGGCCGGCGGCGTGGTTTGGAGCATCTGGACGATCATCGTCAATATTGGCATCCTGCTGTCCAGGTACACGGCCGCTGCACAAGCTGGGTTGATTCTCCAGCAGCCCCGCTATTCCCTCTTCGTGGCCTACCGGATCATCACCATGTTTTTGCTCTCCTACGTCGTCGCGTGGCTCTACGCTTCAGCGCGGGCGACGCGCGGCGCGGGGCCGGGTACGGCGCTCAAAATCGGACTGCTGGTGGGCTTCGCCGCCGGCTTCCCCATGAACCTTACTCTCGCCGCCTGGTCGCCAATCGGCCGCGTGCTTCCGCTCTGGTGGATGATCGATCTGTGGGTGGGCGCCGTGCTCGCGTCGCTCGTCGCAGGATGGGTCTACAAGGACTAGCCAGGCTGGCGTTTACCTTCCTTTTATGCCATCGCGTGCCCGATGAAACTCTCGAGCACGTTCACCGGCGCCTTCTCCGGTAGAACGAGTGCGTCCCTCGGGACAATCAAGGTCTGCTCGAGCGCGAACTGCCCGGAGAGCACGGCGTGCGCCACCATGTCGGTGAAGACCATCCAGGTCGAGTTGGGCGGGAACTCCCAGCGCGCTTTCGGGCAGGTCTCCTGGAACTCGCGGTTCTCCTTGAGATAGTGGTGGAAGCGCAGCATGAACTTGTCGTATGGGGAAGGATCGGCGACCGGCAGGTGGAGCGCGCGCGCCACGCGTATCAGCCCGCCGCGCAGTCCGTCCGTCTCGAGTCCGGTGCGAAGCTCAGCGGGTCCGCGAGGGCCGAGAAAGCGTTCGGCGAGTCCGTCAAAAGTCTCCGTGGTCAGCCAGACTCGCGGCTGCGTGGGGTTGATGTTGGTGAAGATGCGCAGGATGCGATCGCCGTGGGTCGGGCGCGTGGGAAACGAATCCACATGCAGCAGGTCGTTGCGGGCGCGCAGGCGAATCTGCCTGCCCTGTTCCTCCTGCGGCCGGAAGCTCGCAAAGTCAAGCTTCCAGTTCGTCGCGTACGCCGGCAGCATGCGGGCGACGAATTGAGTCGCGCGGTCGGAGTACGTCCTCATGACGCTGCGCAGGCGTTCCTGCTCTCCGCGGTCACTGCTCACGAAACCCGTGAGGCGATCCTGCTTCGGACGATAGGCGACGTTCTTGTGGTAGGACGCGCCGCTTTGCCGCTGGCTCAGCAGAAACTTGCGGTCTTCCTCGGGAAACTCAAAGGGCGTAGTCGAGAAGAGAAGGATATTCCCCTGCTCCAACTGCTCGCAATACCCACGGCCCTCGTCTTCCGTATGGCGCGCGCTGGACTTGCGAGCCTGGTCATCGGCCTGGACGAGTTTGGTCATGAGCCTGACATCACTCCACCACCGAGAATTGCAGCTTGTTCGCCGCCCGGTCGATTCGGTCAAGCCGCACCCGGATCCGGTCGCCCAGGCGATAGGCGCGCTTCGAGCGCTCACCGACCACGGCGCGCAGCCGCTCGCGGTAGACGTAGCGGTCGTCCTCGAAACTGTCGAGCGGGACAATCCCTTCCACAAACAGATCCGTCAATTCGACGAAGAAGCCGTATTTCGCCACGCTGATGACCAGCGCCTCAAACTGGTCGCCCAAGCGTTCCGCCATAAACGACACCTTCTTCCACTCCATCAACTCGCGCTCGGCGTCCGCAGCGCGGCGTTCCGCTTCCGACGTTTCAAGCGCGAGCAGCCGAAGCTCGGTCAGCTCGACGAGGGCGCCGCCCGGGAGAACCACCGGTTGACTGGCGGCTGGGCTGTGACCCCTCCGCGGCGTTTTGGCTGACCGGCGAGTCGAGAGCGACGCCATTCGCCGTTCACCCTCGGACCGCTCTTCCTCCACTCGCACCCGCGCGCTTCCCCCCTCCTTCGCGAGCACGGCCTTGAGAATGCGGTGGACGATCAGATCGGGATAGCGGCGGATGGGCGACGTGAAATGCGTGTAAGTGGGCGAGGCGAGCGCGAAGTGGCCGGTGTTGTCTTCCGAGTAGCGCGCCTGCTTGAGCGAACGCAGCATCAGGTACGACAAGATGCGTTCCTCCGGTTTCCCGGCAATGCGCTGCGTCAGCCGCTGGTAGTGCCGCGACGTGATCTCCAGGTCCTCGGCGCCCACGCGTTCGGTGAAGCGCGGATAACGCTCGCGCTCATCTCGGAAGCGCACGCGGGTGCGCCGCGCGGCAGGCAGTTGAACGCCCAGCGAGTATCCGAATGTGGCGGCGATCTCCTCGAACTCCAGCACCTTCTTCGGGTCGGGCTTTTCGTGGATGCGATAGAGCGCGTCGGCGGCGCGCCGCTCGAGGTATTGCGCCACCGCTTCACTGGCCACCAGCATGAACTCCTCGATGATGCGGTGCGCGATGTTGCGCTCGGAGCGGGTGACGCCGATCATGCGGCCGTACTCATCAAACTCGATCTCGGGCTCGGGCAAGTCAAAGTCGATCGAGCCGCGGGTGTCCCGCCGCCGGTTGAGGAGGCGCGCGAGCTGTTCCATCAGCCTGAAATGTTCCGCCTGCGCCTGGTAGCGCTCGAGCGCTGCCGCGTCCCCGCTCAGCACGGCGTTTACCGCCGTGTAAGTCATGCGCTCCGCGCTGCGGATGATGCCGGGCGCGAGCGTCGTATCCACCGCCCGGCCCTCAGGATCGATCTCCATCTGGACGGACATTACCAGCCGGTCGACGTGGGGATTGAGGCTGCAGATACCGTTCGAGAGCTCGAGCGGCAGCATGGGAACGGCGCGGTCGGGAAAGTAGACGGAAGTGCCGCGCAGGCGCGCTTCGCGGTCAAGCCCCGCGCCCGGGCGCACGTAATGCGCCACATCAGCAATGTGCACTTGAAGGATAAAGTTTCCGTCGACCAGGCGTTCGACGTGGACAGCGTCGTCAAAGTCTTTCGCCGTCTCGCCGTCGATGGTCACGATGGGGAGCGGGCGGAAGTCGCGACGGCCTTCGCGCTCGGGCTCGGAGATGAACTGAGGCGCGGCCTCCGCCTCGGCGAGCACTTCCGGTGGAAACCGGTGCGGCAGGTGGAACTTGCGAATGATGATCTCGACGTCGACGCCAAATTCCTCGCGCCGCCCGAGGATCTCGATCACGCGGCCGCGTGCCGGCAAAGCCGGCCCGGGAAACTCCGTGATCTCGACATCGACGATCAGGCCCTCGAGCTCGCGCGCGCTCCCGTGGGGCGCGGAGCGTCCGCCGCGCCGCTTCCCTTCCGACTCCCCGCCGAACTGCCGCTGGCCCTGCCGCTCCTCGGAAGGCCATTCCTCGCCGCGTGGGATGACGATTTCGACGGCGATGCGCTGATCGTAAGGCGCGACGAAGTTCGAGCGTGGCCCGTTGTGGAACTCGCCCACCACAGTTTTCTGCGCGCGCTCCTTCACCCGGATCACGCGTCCCTCGAGCCGCGCACTGTCCCCATCCCGCCCCGGCCGCGTGCGGACGATCTGCACCTCGACGCGGTCGCCGTGCATCGCGGCGCCCATACCGCCCGGCGGAACAAAGATGTCCTGATCCGTCCCTTCTATCGGCTGGTCGGTGACGACGAACCCGTAGCCATCGCGGTGGCGGATGAGCCTTCCCGTCGCCGTACTGCGTCGCGTCGGGAACCCGGTGGATGCCCCTGTAGCTGGCACGGTTCGGCCCTGCGTCGCTTCGTGCGCGCGCCGCGGAAGCGGCTCCGTTCCGTCACGTCCCCGGGAGGGCAGCGCAAAGTGGTTCTTCTTCAAATAAACGATTTTGCGGCGCCGCGAGAGATCTTTGAGCGCCTGCTTCAGCGCGCTCGCTTGGCTCGAGCGCAGGCCGAGCTCGAGAACCAGTTCGCGCAGCCGAAAGGTTTTGCCCGGATGCTGTTCAAAAACTCGCAGGATTTCAGTCGACGAGGGAAGCTCGCGCATTGCGGTTTAGCCACTGTTTGCGGGAATCCGGGCGGACGCAGTCCGCGAGCTCCCAAAGAAGGCTTGAAATGGTGCCGAAGAGAGGACTCGAACCTCCACACCCTGACGGGTACTACACCCTGAATGTAGCGCGTCTGCCAATTCCGCCACTTCGGCACGTCGTTGAGTTTAGCTCGACGGTCGCCCCAGCCAAGGGCATCGATTCAGGGTACCTGAATCATGTTGCCATCGGGCACCACCTCTGTCAAGAAGCCGACCAGCGCGATGCTCCAATTCGTCGGTGAGTGCACGAATTGGTCGACCAGAACTCAGATTAAAACCGCGATAAACCGCCGTCACTGGCGACTTGTTCTCTGATGGCATTCGGTATAAGCAAATGGAAAAGCGACAGATACGAGGTGTCACCACGAGGCGGGAGAGCTTTGGCACGGAGCGTGCCCTATCCAAGGCCGGCAGCAATGCCACAAGGAGGCTGATAACGCATGAAAAGGCTACTGACTATTCTGTCGACCGTTGCAATCGCTGGCGCGTTGAGTGTTCCGATGTTCGCGGGCAAGTCGGCCAAGTCCGTCAAGTCGCGTCAGACGACTGCGGCAGCTCAGACCACGAACAGCGCCAAGGCGCATACCAAGAACGCCAAGAAGAGCGGCAAAAAGCACGGAAAGAAAATGGGGCAGCAGAACGCGACCCCTGCCAAGAAGTAAGTAACAACTCCCGGTTCGTTCTCGCTTCGACTTGATGAAGCAACCCCCGGTACAGCTTGTGCCGGGGGGATTTTTTGTGGAACGGCCTTTCAGGCGCGGAGAATCCAGCGGACCAGGAGCGCCAGGCCGGCGAGCCATTTTACGCCGTCGAGCCCCGTGAACATGCCGTGCAGCATCCAGAAGCGCGGCATGGCGGGCGGAGCAGGATCGCGAGGTACGAAGTCGATGCTACGGCCCAGCGCCACGATCTGCGGTTGAATGACCAGGGTGAGGATGAGCACGAGGCAGAGCATGACGCCGACCAGCACCACGGCCACCGTGTCGCGCGGCACTTGTCGCGCGAGCAGCAGAATCAGCATGACACCGAGGAGCACCTGCACCCAGCCGTACAATCGGAAATAGGTGCGATTGATTTCCGAGGCAAGGTAGCGAAGAACGGTTCGAGTCCGGTCGTGCCCGAGCGGCTGCACGGCGAGCTCGAACTCGGGGCGCGACGCCTTCAGCACGCGGTCCACGGTGCGGAAGCTGCGCGTGGCGGCAAACCACATGAACAGCGTTCCGGCGAGCCACGCTCCGAGGATCGCGATTCCCACTGCCTGCGTGCGCGCCATGATTCGAGGTTCGTGCTAGACGGTCACCCGCCGGGGTAGACCTTTCTTCAGGGCCGCGATGTGCATGGGCGTGGTGCCACAGCATCCGCCCAACACCTGCGCGCCCATCGACGCCCATTCCTGGCAGGCCGCAAGGTAACGCTCCGGCGGATACTCGTCGGTGAACATCCAGTCCGGGGGATCGAACCGTCCGACGTGCGCGTATCCTCCAAAGGCGGGATGCCGTCCGTTGTGGTACTCGTTGGCGACCGCGCGCAGCGCCTCAGCGATGTCCGGCACCGGAGCGCAGTTGAAGAGCAGCACGTCAGGCTCGACGCCCGCCAGGCCTTCGTGCATCTGGTGGACGGTCTCGCCGTTCAGCAGACGCCCCTTCCAGTCGCACACGAATCCCACCCAGGCCGGAATGCCGACGTCGCGCGCGGCTTCGAGCGCCGTCCGCGCTTCCTTCGAGCTGTTGAAGGTCTCAAAGAGCATCAGGTCGGAGCCCGCGTCTTTGAACGCCTGGATCGTCTCGGCGTATTCGGTGCGCATGTCTCGGAGGCTGGGCGCCATGTCAGGACGGAAGCACCAGTCGAGAGTGGTCATGGCTCCGGCGACAAGCACGTCCGGCCGGCCCGCGAGGTCGCGTGCCTCGAGCGCCCGCTTGACGCCCTCGCGAATCAAGACCGGCGCACGGGTGTTGAGATCCGTGGCGCCGATGTGCCGCATATGTTCCGCGTCGGCAAAGTGATTCATGTAACTGCGGCGCGTGAGCTGGAACGTATTGGTGGAGATGACGTCGGCGCCGGCGCGAATGTAATCGGCGTGGATGGAGCGAATGGCCTCCGGCTCGCTTTCCACTTTGTGGCCTTCCCAGGTCACGCCGCGCCGCAGCATCTCGCTGCCGATGCCGCCGTCGAGGATGATGGTCTCGCCCCGGTCGAGGCGTTGCTTCAACTTCTCATAACGCTGGTTCATATCGGTCCTCTGCCGCCTGTTGTTCCGCGGCTTCCAGGTATTCTACAGTCCGGCGCGCAGCGCCTGAATGTGCGCCGGCGTGGTTCCACAGCACCCGCCGATCACCTGCGCTCCCATCTTTTTCCACTGGCGCGCCGCTTCGAGATAGCGCGCGGGCGGCACCGCCTCGGTTCCGGTGAAGCGCGGATAGAATCCGAACTTCCAGCTCGGAGGATCATAGCGGCCGATGTGCGCCCAGGCGCCGATAGGCCCCGTGCGATGCTTGCGAAGCTCGGCCACGGCCTGAGTGATGTCCTCGAGCGGAGCGCAGTTGACCGCAATCACTTCGACGCCGAGCGGCTCAAGTGCGCGGACGGCCTCCACCAGCGGCTCCCGGCTCAGGACCTGGGCGTTCTCGCGCACCACAAAACTTACCCAGACGGGCAAGCCGGCGGCGCGCGCGGCTTCCGCGGCGACGCGCGCCTCGGCGACGCGGTTCATGGACTCGATCAGAATCAAGTCCACGCCCGCCGACTTCATGGCGTTTACCAGCTCCGTGTATTCCGCGCGGCACTGGTCGAGCGGCGGCGTCAGATCGGGACGGAAGCAATGTTCGAGAGGGGAGATTACGCCGGCGACGGCGGGAGTGGAACCACCGGGCGCATCACCGTTAATTGCCTCGCGCGCCAACGCGACAGCCTGCTGCGTCAGGTGGCCGGCTTTATCCTCGAGCCCTTTCGGTCCGATACGCCGCATGTGCTCGAGTCCGTGGAACAGATTGAGATAGCCGCGCCGGTTGAGCTGGAACGTGTCGGTCCTGAGGACGTCGGCGCCGGCAGCGCGGTAATCGGCGTGGACCTGGCGAACCACTTCGGGATGCTGCTCGATTCCGTGGCAGCGCCAGTAGACTCCCCGGCTCAAGATTTCCGTGCCAATTCCGCCGTCGAGCAGAACCGTCTCACCTCGCGCCAGCTTGTCCTTGACAGATTCGTAGCCCATCCACACTCTCCGTCTCGCCCGCTGAGTATTCGTTGAGGATGGCCGTATTATACGCGACTGGGCTTTGGTCGTACCAGCGCGCTTGACGACCTCCTACCGCGGTCTCTATAATTTCGCTATCGGCGAAAGATACTCCGCATGAGGAAAGTTGTTCAAGCCGGTCTTTGGTGTGTAGTAGCGGTGGCGTGGGCGGCGGGACAGCAACCCGCGGTATCCGCCCGCGTCGCCGATCAGCCCAAGGCCGGCGGCGCCCACCAGACGGCGCCGGGCACGGCGCAGTCCCCCATCGAGACGATCCGCGTTCCCGTCAACCTCGTCAACGTCCTCTTCACGGTAACCGACAAGAAGGATCGCATGGTCCTCAACCTCACCAAGGACGATTTCCACATCTTCGAGGACAAGGTCCCGCAGACCATCAGCAACTTCAGCCGTGAGACGGACCTCCCGCTGCGCATCGGCATCCTGATCGACACCTCCAACAGCATCCGCGAGCGCCTCCACTTCGAGCAGGAAGCCGCCGTTGATTTCCTCGGCGAAACGCTGCGCCCTGGCAAGGACCAGGCGTTCGTCGTGGCCTTCGACGTCGAGCCGCAATTGCTACAGGACTACACTGACGACGTTGACAAGCTCTCAGAGGCGATACGCAGTCTCCAGGCGGGTGGCGGCACCGGTCTCTACGACGCCATCTACTTTTCATGCAAAGAGAAGCTGCTGATTTTTCCTCCTCCTGAACCTTATCTCCGGCGCGTCATGATCGTCATCAGTGACGGCCTCGACAATCAGAGCCAGCACTCGCGGGAAGAGGCGCTCTCGATGGCGCAGCGCGCCGAGGTGGTCGTCTTTACCATCAGCACCAACCGCAGCGGCATCTCGACGCGCGGCGATAAGGTTCTGACGCGCTTCGCCAACGAAACCGGCGGCCGCGCTTTCTTCCCCTTCGAGGCGAGCGATCTGGCCTCGAACTTCCAGGCCATCGCGCGCGAACTGCGCAGCCAGTATAGCCTTGCCTACGTTTCTACCAACAAGGCCCACGACGGCACTTTCCGCTCCATCAGCCTCCAGCCGACCGAGAAGGGTCTGCACGTTCAGGCCAAGAACGGATACTTCGCGCCGTCGCAATAAACCTCCGGCGCTCCGTCCATACCGAGCCGGCCCAGTCCGAGATCAATTCAATCGGTGGGAGCGTAGTAGCCACGGCGCGCCTGCACTTTGTAATCGCCGTTGCGGACGCGCAGGTGGATCTTGCGAAAGGTCCCGTCGTGCCGGGTATTGGTGGGGGTGTAGCCGATCAGATATTGGGTGCGCAGCTCGTCGGCAATCTGCCGGAAAGCCGCCCCGGTATCGCGCGCGTTGTTCGCCCGGATGACCCGGCCACCGGTGTCTTCCGAGAGTTTATGCAGCACGGAATCCCCGCTGTAACCCATGCCGCGCGAATAATAGAACCCCCGGTCGCTGATCTCGATGGAATAGATGATGACGTTGGATTTCTGCGCCGCTTCGAGCGCCGTATTCAGCTTTTCCTTGCTGCCCTGATCTTCGCCGTCCGTCAGCATGATAAGCACCTTGCGTCCCACCTCGTTCTTCAAGAGCTCGGTCGAGGCCAGATACGCCGCGTCATACAGATGGGTGGCGCCAGAATTGCCCGAGGTCGGGAAGGTGCCAGGCGTCGGTCCACCGCCGCCTCCGTTGATTTGCGTTTCGTCGATGGCGTGCGCCAGCCGCTGGCGGTCGGCGGTGAAATCCTGGAGCAGCTCCACTTCGATGTCAAAATGGAGCACGAAGATCAGGTCCTTGGGACGCAGCACCTCATCGAGGAACACCTTGGCTTGCTCCTGCTCGGTGGGGAGGACGCGTTCCTGGCTGGGGCTGGTGTCCACCATCAGGCCCATGGTGAGCGGCGTGTCTGTCTCGCGGCTGAAGTAGGTGATTTGCTGAGGCTGGTTGTCCTCGGTGAGCTCGAAGTCGTCCTTGTTGAGGTCGGGAATCAGCCGATGATGCTTGTCTTCCACCACCGCATAAACGTTGACGACCTCGGTGGTGACCTTCAGTGTGGGACCGGTGGGCGGTTGCTGCTGGGGTTCCTGTGACGCAGCTCCCAGCGCGATGAGCGCCAGGCAGCACGAGAGAATCAGCAGTGGTCCCCGGGTCACAACTTTAAGGCGCGAGGCGGCAGCCGGAATCCTTGGCATAAGTCTCGTGGGTTAGATGCAAATCCGGCGTGTCGCGTCCGGTTCCAATCCCCTCATGGGCCTGAATTTGCGCTGTTTCGCTTTCGCCGGCTCCTTGAGAGACCTATAATAGTAGCGTGGACAGTCTGAATCCAACCGTCGTTCCCAGGAAACCGAGGCGCGGGCGCTCGAGGTGGCGGCTCGTCTTTGTCCCCGCGTTACTCACCCTAGCCGTCGTCGCTGGCGCGATCCTCGCCGGCTCTGACGGCCTGACCTCTGCCGACACCCAAGAGCATTCGACGAAGGCCACGAACGGCACCAATCCCGAGTTTACCCTCAAGGAGAACGTCCACCTGGTGGTCGTGCCCGTCACCGTCAAGGATCACCACGGAACGCTGGTCGACGACTTGGCGCAGGACGATTTCAAGGTCTACGAGGACGGCCACGCGAGGCCGCTGGTTTATTTCTCGAACGAGACCACACCCCTCTCGACAGTGATCCTTCTCGACACCGGCATGTCAGCGCTGTCGGTCAACGCGGTCCGCAAGGATCTCCGTACCTTGAGTGACTCCTTCGCGCCCGACGACGAAGAAGCGCTCATCCTGTTTGACAATACGATCCGTCCCGTCGAGGACTTCACCCATCAGGGCGACCTCCTGGTGGCTGACGCGGAGAAGGACTTGCCGGCGGGAACCGGCGCCGGACCTTCCATCCTGGGCGGTCCGCTGGGCAATCCTCCCGTCATCAATGGCGTCCCAATCGATCGCCCCGGAACCGTGCCGGCGTCCGCCGGACGCGTCGAGAAGCGGCTCGATGACGCGCTGTATGCCGCGGCCCGGAAGCTGCGGGGGCGCCCGCTCGGCCGGCGCCGCGTGGTGGTGGTGCTCTCCGACGGCGTGAACGGCTCCGACAACCAGATTCCGCACGACGAGGTGATGGAAGCGCTCGAAGCTTCGAACGTGACGGTCTATGCCGTGAGCTTTGGCAGCGGATGGGCAGTCCACCGCCGGGACCTGCTCGAGCGCGTCGCCCACGAGACGGGTGGCGACATCGTCTACGTGCAGCGGCGCGAGAGCCTCGACCGCGCTTTTCCCGAACTCACCAACGAGGCGCGCAATTCCTACGTCCTGGGTTTTTCACCGCTCTCCGCGGACGGCAAGTTTCACGAAATCGAAGTCCGCGTCGCGCGGCCCGGCGTCCGCCTGATGGCGCGCAACCGCTTCCTTTCTCCTCCGGTCAAGTAGAAACCTGCCTCGTCCAGGTCATCGATCGTCTCAACGTCGAGTCCCAGACGACTCGTTCGAGCCCCCTCGACATTCACTTTCCTCTTGACAAGAACGCACTCAATCTCTATACATGAGAGTTGAATACGCGCTCCGCCGGTCAAGAACCGGCGGAAGATTTCAAGTAAGTAGGAGAGAGGAGAATAGAATGGCAGCGAAGAAAGCCAAGAAAAAGAAGAGATAAGCCTCTTCCAAAGAAAGTATTCAGACAATCGGGGATGCAGCGATGCATCCCCGAACGTTTTTACAGGGACGACACACGCCGGCTACTTCAAGGTCTTCACCGCCGCCAGACTCGCGGCGTCTCCCGGCAGCGCCCCAAGCACTGCAACGCGCTCGGCAAGTTCCGTTAGGCGCTTCTGGGCGTCCACGAAGTTCGACTGCGCATACTGCAATTGATTCCCCAGCTTGTCGAAACTCCCCTGCAATTTATCCAAGTCGACATCGAGTTGATTGAGCGCCCCGAGGATCGTGTGAGCCCTTTCCTCCACCCTCATTCCTTTGAGGCCGAGCGCAATCACCTGCAAGTAAGCGAACAGCGTATTCGGCGAGACGGGAATCACGCGCCGCTCGATCGCGTACTCGTAGAGACCCTTCTCGTCAGGGCCGCAATCCTCGCGGATGATCGACTCGTAGTAGACGTTTTCGGCGGGAATATACATCAGCGCGAAGTCGTAGAAGTTCTCATCGGGACGAATGTATTTCCTCGCGACGTCGTCCAAGTGCTTGCGGACGTCGGAGCGAAACTGGCGTCGCAGCGCGCGCACTTCGTTTTCCGCCACCAACGCTGACGCCTCAATCAGCCGCCGGAAGCTCTCGAGCGGAAACTTGGAGTCGATGGGGACGAGCCCCTGGCCGAGGTGGACGACGGCGTCCACGCGCTCGCCGCCCGGAAAGGCGTACTGCATCGAATACAGGTCCTTGGGGAGAAGCTGCGCCAGCACTTCCTCGAGCAGGAACTCGCCCACCCCGCCGCGAAACTGCGGCGCCTGAAGAGCCTGCTTCAGGCCCGAGATGTCCTGGCCCACTTCGCGGATTCGCTCGCTCGCTTCCCGCAGTTGCCCCAGTTGCTGGCGTACCTCGCTCACCGCTTGCAGCGTCTGGCCCAGTCCCTGGCGAACGTCGTGCCCGCTCGACTGCGCGGCTTGCGAGTTCTCCGCCAGCCGCGACGCGACGCTCTCTTTCAGCCCGTCGATCTGGCGGTTGACGTCGGACCCCAGTCGCGCGAGGTTTTCCGAAAGCTGGCCGCGCAAAGCGTCAACCTGCTGCTGAAGGAGTTGCAGGGCAGGATCCGGCGGGCGCGCGGCGCCGAACTCCGCCGACTGGCGAATCAGCAGGACCAGCGTCACGATCACCAGCACGGCAATGATTCCTACCAGCGCCTCGAGTCCTGTCATCGCTTCTCCTTCAGCTTTCTTCGTGCGCCGGGCAGATGGGCACGAACTCGCAGTACTTGCACCCGAATCCCGGCTGCGGATCGAACCTCAGACTGCGGATGCTCGCGGCCACCTCGCGAATCTCGACCAAGGCCTTGTCGAGGTCCTTCGCAGTGCGGACCGTCGAGACCGGCTGATTGCTGGTCAGATTGTAGAACGTCAGCCGCACCGGATTCACGTGGAGCTCGCGCCGCGCGGCCAGGGCGTAGATTGAGAGCTGGAGGCTCTTGTCGGCGTCCTTTTGCGACCGCGGCCGTCCTGTCTTGTAGTCGATCAGCTCAACCGCCGGAAGCGCCGCCGCGCCCGCGATCAAGGGATTAATCTGATCGATGCGCCCGTCAAGCAGTACGTCGCCCAAGTCGAGCGTGAAACGTTGCTCTGAACCGACCTCTTCCGCCGGCATGGCGGCCGCGTTCTGCCGCTCCACAAAAGCGCGGAGCTGATCGAGCCCCGCCTGCTTGTAAGTCTGCTCCTGATACGAATCCTCGAAGCCGACGTCCTTCCAGGCGCGCAGATAGAATTCCTTGACCGCTTCGTAGCTCGCAGCGCCTTCTTCGCGGCGCAGCCGGAAATAGTGTCGCACGCTCTGGTGCATGATACTGCCGAAAGTGAGCGCGGCCTGCGCTCCGGTGGGAATTTTGTAGTAATGAGTGTACTTGAACCTGAGCGGGCACTCGCGATACCGCTCGATGGCCGTGGCGCTGAGTTGCAGCTTGCCGTTGGCGCTGATCTCAGGGGCGCGATTCGCCCACGCCGCGAGGTCCGGATGGACGTAGTCGGATTCAGCGAGGTCGAACAGACTGCCTTGCCCCGGTCCATCGTCCGTGGGCGGAGACGACGACAATCTCGCAGTGGCTCGCGGAGCCGGACGCGCGCCCGCGTCGGCGGGTAGCTCCGCCACCACGATGCGCTCGATGTCGCGGGCGCGCACCACGGGGTCCGAAAGCAAGTCATCGACAAACACGGACTGCTTCTTGCCCGTTGCGCCCACGCTCGACACGTAAAGCCGCTCGCGCGCTCGCGTCATCGCGACGTAGAACAGCCGCCGCTCCTCCTGCAAATGAATGTCGGGCGGAATGGGCGGCCCCTTGCGCAATTCGTCAGGAAACGCGATGACGGGGCGCTCTTCGCGGTGCGGAAACCGCTGGCGCGCCACGCTGAGGATGAAAACGATGGGGAACTCGAGCCCCTTGGCGGCGTGCACGGTCATCATCTGGACGGCATTGGCGGGATGCTCGGGCTCCGGAGCCTCGATCGCGCCACCCGCCTCGAGGAAGTACTCGAAGTACTCCATGAACTCGCCGAGTTTCTTCGTCTCGCTCTTAGGTTCCCACGCGGCGAGAAACTTGTGGAACGCATCCAGGCGAGCCGCATCAGGATCGCCGGGCAGGAACGTCAGCGCCAGGCGCTCGACCAGTCGATCAAAGAGAGCGGTCACGCGCGTCGTCGACTCCGCGGACTTCCTGAACTCGCCGACCATTTTCGCGAGCTCCGGCCAGCCCGTGCTCTTGAGCTCGGCCGGGAACAGCGTTCGCTCCAGCGCTTCGAGCGCGCTCCAAATGGAGCAGCGATCCTTGACCGCCTGCTTGCGGACGGCGAGCGCGAGGTCTTCAGGGAAGCGCCAATGCGGCGCCAGGAGGACGCGCGTGAGGCTCACGTTATCGTGCGGCGACTGGATAAGCCGGAGATAGGCCACGAGATCGCGCAGCAGCGGAGTCGCAAGCAACGACAGCCCGCGGATCGCGAAGGGGATCTCGCGCCAGCGAAACTCAGCGACCAGCAGATCGCGATAGTGATGGGCGCGATAGAGCACCGCCATCTCGCCGTAAGCGCGGCCGCGTCGCGCGAGGCGCTCGACCTCGTCCTCCACCCAGGCGGCTTCGCTTTCGTAGTCCGGACATGCGAGCAGGTAGACGCTCGGCCCTTCAGCGTTCTCCGTCCGCAGCGCCTTCTTGTTTTCGTAACGGTCGTTTTTCGCGATGACCGTGGTCGCGGCGCGCAGAATCCGGCGCGTCGAGCGATAGTTGCGGTCGAGATAGACGGTCGCGTGGCCGGGAAACGCGCCGTCAAACATCTGGAAGGCGCCGTGCGAGGCGCCGCGAAAGCGGTAGATGGCCTGGTCGTCGTCGCCCACCACGGTGATGTTGAACGGCGGACCCACCAGCCGCCGCAGCAGCTCGACTTGAGCGAAGTTGGTGTCCTGGAATTCATCGACCAGCACGTACTGGTAGCGACTCCGGCAGCGCTCGAGCATTTCCTGGTCGCGGTCGAGCAGCCGCACCGCCTCGCTGATCAGGCTGCCGAGGCTCGAGCTCCCCGCTTCCTCGATGAGCCGGCGGCTGTGGCGGAAGACGCGCGCCAGCTCCTTGAGTTTTGTGACTTCCTCGCGCTCCAGCCGAAGGTCCTCCGGCAAGCCCGCGCGGGCCAGGAAATCCTTTTCCACGTTACACACATACGCCGCGAAGTCGTCCGGCTCGATAAGCTCGTCCTGGCAGCGCGAGAAGAACTCGTTCAGATCGTGGAGAAAGGCGCCGGGCTCGGCGAGTTTCTGATAGTGGTCGAGCTCGAGCTGGGCCATGCGCCGCCGCAGGAAAATCCACACGTCGATTGCGTCGAGCAGCGGCCGCTCGAAGTGTACCTGGCGCAGCAGGAAGTAAGAGAAAGCGTGGAACGTCGCGATCTGCGGCGAGCTTTCAAGCTCGGGCAAAGCTTGCCGGACGCGATGCTGCATCTCGGCGGCGGCCTTGTCGGTGAACGTCAGCGCCAGGATGTTGTGGGGCTGAAGCTGCGGCACGTGTTCGAGCAGGTGGACAATACGTTGGGTGATGACGCGCGTCTTCCCGCTGCCCGGGCCGGCGATGACGAGTTGTGGCCCCGCGCCATGTTCGACGGCTTGAAGCTGTTCGGGGTTGAGTTTGAGCATGGGACCCTTGCGCGTCTCGACTTATATTCGCCTTTCATTCGCCGCGCGTCAAGGATTGTATGCGCCGCGTTTTGAGCGAATTGCAGGCGCGTCTGGACTTCTCTTCGGAATCTGGCGGCTCGGCCGCTCTGCTGTGCGGAATGGCTTCGCCTTTCCGCACAGCGGATGACAAGAAAAGAAGAAATCAAGGCTTTGGCGCCTTGCCGGGAAGGCGTAGCCCTTCCCGCACAGCAGGGCGGCAAAGCCGCTAGCGTGGGAATGTCGCGTTTCGCAAAAGGGTGACACATCGGCAGGTCCGCTGTAGCGCCGCTCTGTGACCGGCGGGCCTTGCCTTTTGAAGCATTTCGCCGCTCATAGAGCGGCGCTACAGCACCTAGGCGCGTGTCACCTATTTCAGTGACGCAACACTAGAGTGGGGATGTCGCCTTTTTTCAGACGGACACCTTTGAGGAGAGGTGGTGACGCGCGAGCGCCGGGTGAGGGGGTAGCTTTCGAACAGCACTCAGCTAGCCTATAATAGGACCTATCAGAGGACTAGACATGCGCCAGCCCGTGATTATTTCCGCCGTCCGCACCGCCATGGGGAAATTTCAAGGTGGACTGTCCTCTCTCTCCGCACCTGAACTCGGCGCCTGCGCCGTCCGCGAAGCCGTGAAGCGCGCGGGGATCGAGCCTGCTCAGGTCGACGAAGTCATCATGGGCAACGTCGTTTCGGCGGGGCTGGGACAGAATCCGGCGCGCCAGGCCGCGCTCCGGGGCGGACTCGACGCGCACGTCGCCGCTATGACCATCAACAAAGTGTGCGGCTCAGGACTCAAGGCGGTCGCGCTGGCCGCGCAAGGGATTCAGACCGGCGACACGGAAATCGTCGTGGCGGGCGGCATGGAGTCGATGTCGAACGCGCCCTACCTGCTGCCGCAGCTGCGACGCGGCGTCCGCCTGGGACACGCCCAGGTGCTCGACGCCATGATCGTTGACGGCCTGTGGGACGCCTACGAGGACTTCCACATGGGCATGACGGCGGAGCTGGTCGCCGACAAGTACAAGATCTCGCGCGAGCGCCAGGATGCCTACGCGCTCGAAAGCCATCGCCGCGCCGTGGACGCCATCAAGAGCTGCCGCTTCAAGGACCAGATCGTTCCCGTGGCGATTCCGCAGAAGACGGGCGAGCCGCTTCAGTTTGCGATCGATGAGTCGCCGCGCGCCGATACCTCGCTCGAAGCGCTTGCCAGGCTCAAGCCCGTCTTCAAGCCCGACGGCACGGTGACGGCGGGCAACGCGCCTGGCACCAATGACGGCGCGGCGGCGCTCGTGGTCACCAGCCTCGAACGCTCGAAGCAGCTCGGGCGGAAACCGCTGGCGCGCATCGTGGGCCAGGCGGTGAGCGGCGTCGAACCCAAGTGGGTGATGATGGCGCCGGTCAGCGCCGTCCAGTTGCTGCTGAAGAAAGTAGGATGGAAGCTCGAGGAAGTCGACCTGGTCGAGCTCAACGAAGCCTTCGCCGTGCAGGCGCTGGCGGTGATTCAGGAGCTCGCGCTCGATCCCGCGCGCACCAACGTCAACGGCGGCGCGGTGGCGCTCGGGCATCCCATTGGCGCTTCGGGCGCGCGCATCCTGGTGACGCTACTCTACGCCATGGCGCAGCGCGACGCGAAACGCGGCATCGCGGCGCTGTGCCTGGGCGGCGGTAACGCCGTCGCGTTGGCGGTCGAGAGGTAGCTGTAGCGCCGGTCGGAACGAGCGACGCGACAGGGACTAACCTTGGAAATCAGAACCGTCGGCGTGGTGGGCGCGGGCACCATGGGACACGGCATCGCCCAGGTGCTGCTCCGTCATGGCTACTCGACCCTGCTTCAGGACGTCTCCCAGAAGTTCCTCGATCAGGGCGCGGAGCGAATCTCCCGCGGCCTGGCTCGCGACGTCGAAAAGGGCCGGCTGACCGAAGAGGAAAAGCGCGAGGCCCTCACCCGCCTGATGATCACGACCCGCACGGCGCCGCTCGCCACTGTCGATTTCCTCATCGAGGCGGTGACGGAGAATTTTGACGCCAAGGCGGCGGTTCTCCGCGCGCTCGACCAGGACTGCCGGCCTGAAGTGATTTTCGCGAGCAACACTTCGTCGATCTCGATCACGCGGCTCGCCGCCGTCACGCGCCGGCCCACACGCTTCGTGGGTCTGCACTTCTTCAATCCTGTCCCGGTGATGAAGCTGGTCGAGCTGGTCGCCGGGCTCGACACTTCGGCCGAGACGGTGGCCACCGCCGAGGCGCTCGCCGTGTCACTCGAAAAGACGGTGGTCCGCGCCCAGGATTTCCCCGGCTTCGTCTCGAACCGCGTGCTCATGCCCATGATCAACGAAGCGATTTACGCGCTGATGGAAGGCGTGGCCGACGCCCAGGGTATCGACGCGGTGATGAAGCTCGGCATGAACCATCCTATGGGGCCGCTCGAGCTCGCCGACTTCATCGGGCTCGACGTTTGCCTCGACATCATGCGCGTGCTGCACGAGGGCTTCCACGATTCCAAGTACCGGCCGTGTCCGCTGCTCGAGAAAATCGTGAACGGCGGACGCCTGGGCCGCAAGACAGGCCGCGGCTTCTATGACTACTCGACGGGGGCCGCCAAGTGAAGCGTGACGACTTGCGTCCATTCCTTCAGCAAGAGGTCGACAAATGGTCGGCGAAATCCTATGAGACTTTGCGGCAGGAATTGAAGGAAGGGAATTACACCAAGGCCGACCCAGACGACGAATACCACCTTGAAGTCGACATGCTCGAGAATCGCGCCGATTACGTTAACGTCTGCGTCGCAGTGTGCAGCGAAAAGGTCCGCTGGACCTGTATCCATCCGCTGAGCGCGAGCTTCCTGGTGTACCGCACGGCCGAGTAGACAAGTGACTCCACCGGTGTATAGAGGTCCTCTTGGGCTACTTATCTAGTCCTCGCCGAAACCAACCCCTCACCCGGCCCGCTCCGTCTGAGGAAAGCGACGGCACCTGCCACCCTCTCCCCGAGGTAGAGGCTCAGAACGCAAGCCCGCAGCCTTCCCGCACAAGCAGAGCGGCGGGGCCGCTCGAGACGCAGCCGCTAGTTTATACTTGACAAACATCAAAGCAATATTATAGATTAGTAATCTCGAAGTTGCCGAGAGGCTCGCTGTGTCGCTGCGTAAATCCCCCGTCCGTACCCCCGCCTTGCTGGCCGCCAATCGCGCCAACGCCTTGAAGTGTACCGGCCCGCGCACGCCCGAGGGCAAAGCGCGCGTCGCCCTGAACCGCTTGAAGCATGGCCGCCGAGCCGACCATGTCCGCGAGAACCTGGTGAAGGCAGGCATCCTGGAGGGTGGTGAACAGCTCTACCAGTGGTTGATCAAGGAGATCGGTCGCGCGTTTGAGCCTAGGACTCGCACGGGATGGCAGAAGGCCGAGCGGATGGCGCGGCAGGCCTGGAGCCTGTTCTGGGAGCGTCGGGTACGCTTACGTTCAAAACCGGAATGTCCTTTAGAATGTGGCGCAAACTCTTCTCAGCACCCCTCCCTATTGCGGATTCGGATTGACGACCCTTTCAGGCGCCGCGGCCTGGTTTTCTGGCTCCAAAGGCATCGCCATTGGACGTTCGACCGCTGGATGAAGATGGTCGAGGACGCGGCAGCGGGGATTCCGCGGCAGGGTCCGGTGGAGCGTTGGGGGAGCCCGGAACGCCGGCTGCGGGTAAGCCATTTCCGCCTGGCGCGCCCGGGTCTTTGGGAGCAGCAAGCCTTGGGGCAGAAACGCGCGGCTCGCGTCGACCGGCGCTTTACCCCCTCACCCGGCGCTAGCGCGCCACTCCTTCGTTTCGCTCAGGACAAGCTCTCTCCCCCAAGGGGGTGAGGGCAGTAAATGGAATTTCGTGGGTCGGGTTGCACCCCCACTAATGCTAAGATAAGGCCAGAGGAAACCTGATTATGCCCGAACAGACAACCGCCGAGCGCGCGCGCGCGATCGACCTCGCTCTCGTACAAATCGAGAAGCAGTTTGGCAAAGGCTCGATCATGCGCCTCGGCCAGAAGGACGCGTTGGTGCCGGTCGACGTGATTCCTACCGGAGCGCTTTCGCTCGACGCGGCCCTTGGCGTGGGTGGCATGCCGCGCGGCCGGGTGGTGGAGATTTTCGGACCCGAGTCGAGCGGCAAGACGACCCTCGCGCTTCACGTGGTGGCGGAGGCGCAGCGGCGCGGCGGGATGGCCGCCTTCATCGATGCCGAGCACGCGCTCGACGCCGGCTACGCCGGGAAGCTCGGGGTCGATGTCGACAACCTGCTGGTCTCGCAGCCCGACTACGGCGAGCAGGCGCTCGAGATCGCGGAAGCCCTGGTGCGCTCGAACGCTGTCGACGTGGTGGTCATCGATTCGGTCGCGGCGCTCGTCCCCAAAGCCGAACTCGACGGCGACATGGGCGACTCGCTCCCCGGGCTGCACGCGCGCCTGATGTCGCAGGCGCTGCGCAAGCTCACCGGTATCGTCTCCAAATCCAAAACCTGCCTCATCTTCATCAACCAGATCCGCGAGAAGATCGGCGTGATGTTCGGCAATCCTGAAACCACCACCGGCGGGCGCGCCCTCAAGTTCTATTCCTCGGTGCGCGTCGACATCCGGCGCATCGCTTCCATCAAGGACGGCGACCGCGTGGTCGGCAATCGCACCAAGGCGAAGGTGGTCAAGAACAAGATGGCGGCGCCGTTTCGCGAGGCCGAGTTTGACATCCTGTTCGGCGAAGGGATTTCGAGGGCCGGCGACTTGATCGACATCGCCGCCGAGCGGAATCTGCTCGAGAAAAGCGGCGCGTGGTTTTCCTACCACGGCGAGCGCATCGGGCAGGGACGCGAGAACGCCAAGCAGTTCCTGCGCGACAACCCTGACATCCTCAAGAAGCTCGAGTCCGAGGTGCGCAAGGCGCTGAACCTGCCCCAGCCGTCCGAGCCCGCGGCAGCGGCCGCCGCAGCCGCAGCCGAGACCGCGACTGCAGCAGCGGGTCGCGGGAAGAAGTAAGCCCCTGCGGGACGCCTTGCGACCATCGCGCTCGCGCTGAACGCCTGCGTCGAGTCATCGACTCGCGAAGCAAGTGACAAACTTGACAGGCTAGGTTATACTGAGGTTGGCGTCCCCCACGGCTTTGCGCCAGGGTCGGCGGGAAGGTGACGCACCCTAGAGAAGGGGGAGCGAAATTGTCGAAAAGACTTGGTGTCCTGACCCTGGCCGTAGCTTTCTGTTTTGCTGCAATCCAACCACTTAGCGCCGCCGCGAACACACCCACCCGCACCACCGTTCACTCGCGCCATCGCCGCTCTACTTTGCGTCCGACCACAACGCGTACTCGACGCCGCCGGCGCGCTCGTCGCCGTGTGGCGCAGCGCTGGAGTCCCTGGCACATGAGCTCGCTGGGCGACCCGGGCGCGGGCGATAACCCGGCCGGCGAGGATCCGATGATCCGGCAGGCCGCGCTTCAGGCGATCGGGAACTGGAACGGCGCCGTGGTGGTTGTCGACCCCAATACCGGCAGAATTCTTTCGATGGTCGACCAGAAACTCGCGCTGACGGGGGCGTTCACACCGTGCTCCACGTTCAAGCCGATCGCCGCCCTCGCGGCGCTGAAGGAAGGAATCATCTCACCCCAGACCCAACTGCACGTCTTTGGCCGGGTGCGCATGAATGTGACTGAAGCTCTCGCCCGTTCGAATAACGTGTTCTTTGGCAAGCTCGGCCAGATGCTCGGGTTTGCACGGGTTTCGGAATACGCGCACGAGTTTGGCCTGGGCGAGCGGGCAGGATGGGACATCGCCGATGAGTCTCCCGGGCACTTCCCCTCCGCGCCTCCCCAAGAGGGCGGCGTCGCTCAGCTCACTTGGCTCGGCCAGGACATCGAGATCACCCCGCTGCAACTTGCCGCCATCGTCTCCACGATTGCCAACGGCGGCACGCTCTATTACCTCCAGTATCCACGCACTCCGGAAGAGGTTGCGCAGTTTGAACCCAAGGTCCGCCGGCGGCTCGATGGCCTAGACGATTACTTCCCCGACGTCAAACGAGGGATGCAGGCCGCCGTCCTGTACGGCACGGCGCGCTCGGCTTACGATCCGGAGGAGCAGATTTTCGGCAAGACGGGAACCTGCAGTGAGGATGGCGCGCGCCTGGGCTGGTTCGCTTCCTTCTCGGATGAGTCGCGGCCCAAGTACGTCGTTGTGGTGCTGCTGCGCGGCGGCCGGATGATGTTTGGCCCGCACGCCGCCGAAATCGCCGGCAAGTTCTACCGCGATTTGTACGAGAAGGAAAAGACGCTTCAGGCGGTGCGGCCGTCAATCCTGAGTGGTCCTGGCCTGAGCGGCGCCGTCCAGAGCGCTACTGGACAGAATCAATAATTGAGCTCGGTGAGGGCGAAGGAATCCTTGTCCGCTTGAGGCTTCCCCGCCGCGATCAGGCGCGTCGCGGAGAGCGCAGCAGCCGGGCGGGCAGCGTGACAATCGCCCAGATGAGTTCGAGCACGCCTTCCACCGCAATCCCCACGATCCGGAAGGGCAGCAGGAGCAGCCAGACGAGAGGATAAAGCACCAGCGCCACCAGCGCCAGCGGCCAGCAGAGGACCAGCAAAATACACCACAGCAGGAAACTCAACATTCCGCCTCCTCAAGTCTTACTACGCAAAAGCGTCGCGTGGCGTTCCAGGAGCTTCGTCCCGAAATCAGGGGCGGCCCCGGCTTAAAGGCGGTCAAGAATATCCTGAAGCTCGGGCAGCGAAGTGATGATCGTGCAGTCCACTGCGGAGCCCGCGTGGTAAACACCTGTGGCGTCAAAGAGCACGCCATGCAGGCCCGAAATCCGGGCGCCGCCGATATCGACCGCGTAACTGTCGCCGACAAACACCGCTTCCGCCGCCGTGACGCCGGCGCGGGCGAGCGCCAACTCGAAAATCTCGGGATGCGGTTTCTCGACGCCCACCACATGAGAATCGAGAATGAACTCGAAACGCCGCGCCAAGTCGACGCGCTCGAGTTGCCTCTCGATCATGCCGTTGGAGTTCGAGATGACACCGAGCGAATAACCCTGGGCGCGCAGCGAATCGAGGAACGCCGGCGTCTCAGGGAAGACGCGCGACCAAAGGAGGATGTCGGAGAAGCGCTCGCCGACGCGGCGCATCAGCGCCTCGCGCTCGGCCTCCGGGACTCCGATCCGCTCCACCAAGACGCGCAGGTACTCCATCCAGTAGACGATGTCGACGCGCCGCGGAATCTCGCCGCCGGCCATCTGCGGCTCGAGCCACGCGGCCAGCTTCTCTTTGCCGGCGCGCTCGGAGGCGTGGAAATCCTCGACCGTCGCGGGATATCCTTGCGCGGTCAGTTCTTGCGCGAGCTCTTCCACCCGAGGGAAGATCAGCGTGTTCCCAGCATCAAAGAAGACGGCGCGGACCTGGCGTGTGCCCATTCGTTGATCCTCAAGGGGATTATACCAGCCGTGGCTTGTCGTCCTGGGCGCGAAACGCTACACTTTGGTTCGGTGGCGAAACGAAGTTCCTCGACACATCGCGCGGCACGGGGAAGGTGGCGGCGGCCCGCAATCGCGGTTCTGTGCACCGCCGCACTCGGGATCCTCGGGCCGCGTGGCTTCGCCCAGGCGAGTTCCATCACAACGTCGCAATCAGGTGCAAGCACCACAGCGTCCAAACCTGCTGCACCAGCACCCACAGTCGCCCAAGAGGAAGCCGAAGCGCTGCGCGAAGCGGTCGGATCTGCCGCGGGTAATCCTCAGACGCTCATCACCAACCTCGAACAGTTCCTCACTCGTTTTCCGGGGAGCCCGCAACGAGAGGCTGTCCTGAGGACGATCTTCAAGGAAGCGCTCCAGGCCAACGACCCGCGTACCGCAGTCGCCTATGGAGAGAAGTTGCTCGATCTCCGATCGCGTGTCGCGGATGAGATCGGTACCCTCTCGACCATTGCCGATCTGCTCGAGCGGCAAAGCGACGCCGCGAGCCTCGCCAAAGCTCTAGGGTACGCGAATGGGCTGGTCGAACGGGCTGACAAGATGTCCCGTGAGCCGCGCCCCCCGAACGCTTCGGCTGACAAGTGGCTACAGGAACAGGCTCTGACCCGTGCCGCAGCCTACGCGCTGCGCGCCAGGATCCAGGCGGTGTCCAGGCGGGACGATCAGGCGCTGGCCGACGATCAGAAAAGCTACGACGCCTATCCCACGTCACGCGTCGCCGAGCGCCTGGGCGACCTCGAAGCGCAGAAAGGCGCGACGGCCCGCGCGCTCGATGACTACGCGACGGCGTTCGCGCTGCGCGATCCGGCTGCCGATCCCGCGCAACTCGACGAGTTGCGTCGCAAGTTGGGCAGCACGTACGTGACACAGAACGGGTCCGAGAAAGGGCTCGGCGACCTCGTCCTCCAGCGTTATGACTCGCTGATGCGCGACCTCCGCTCGCGCTACGACACGCGCGTGCGTTCCAGCGCTCCCACCCATGACCCCTTTGCCTCGGTGCTCTTGCGGCCTGACGGCAGCGCCGTCCACCTCTCCGAGTATCGCGGCAAAGTGGTGGTGATGGACTTCTGGGCCACCTGGTGCGGCCCCTGCATTATGGAAGGGTATCTGATGGAGCGCATCGTCCAGGCGTTCCACAACGAGCCCCAAGCAGTGTTCCTGGCGGTCAACGTGGATGAGGACCGCAGCCGCGTAACCGACTTCGTCAAGCACCAGCGCTGGACGATTCCCGTCGTCTATGCCCAGGGCTTGGACAACCTGCTCGAGGTTCACGCGCTGCCTACGTTGATGATCCTCGATCGCGGGGGGCATGTGGTGTTCCGCGAAGAGGGCGCTGACGCCAACACCGACGGCTTCGTTCAGAGAATTCGCCAGGCGCTCGATCATCCCGCGACCGCGGCCATCGCGAGGCCGTAACCAGCTTGGCCCGCGCATCTCAGCCGGCAGGATTTTTCCTTGAGCCGTTACGACTCTGCTACGGCGTGTAATTCTCTCAACAAGTCGGCCCGCTGGTCCTCCGGCAGAAAGGCGGCGTGAATGGCATTCTCACTCAATTCGACGACCTGCGGGAAGGTGAGTCCAAAGGCACTCGTGGCCAGCGCGAATTCGCGCTCGAGACTCGTGCCAAACATCGCCGGGTCGTCGGAATTCAGGGTGACGTTGAGTCCCGCCTCGAGAAACCGTGGCAGAGGATGCTCTTGGAAGTCTGCGATCAAACCGGTCGCGACGTTGCTCGTCGGACAGACCTCGAGAGGAATCCCCCGCCCGCGTACCAGTTCGACCACACTCGGGTCGCGGAGGATCGTCAGCCCGTGACCGATGCGTTCGGCGCCCAGCAATTCGGCGGCGTCGCGGATACTCTCGGGGCCTGCGGTCTCGCCGGCATGCGCCGTGAGGTGCAAGCCAAGGTCGCGCGCCCGGCGGTATACGTCGGTGAAGAGCGCGGCAGGACCGCGCGTTTCATCGCCGCCGATCCCGAAGGCCACGACGCCTTGCGAGCGGAAACGGCTCGCCCCCTCGAGCACCGCGAGCGCGTGATCCACACCGAACTGGCGTATGGCGTCGAAGATCCATTGCACGCGTACGCCCCACCGCTGCCCGGCTTCGGCCGCCGCCTGCGCGATCGCCTCGAAGACCGCGTCGAGGGGCTGCTTTTTCCACAGAATCACACCCGCGGAGAGTGTGACCTCGGCGTACTTCACGCGCTGCCCGGCGAGCCACTCGATGAGCCGCGTGGTCGCGAGCGCATAGTCCTCGGGCGCCTCGAGCATCCGCGCCACCTGCACGTAGGCCGTGAGAAATTTTTCGAAACTCCCGTAGCGGCAGAAGTCGCGTTGGCGTTCGCTGATCCAATCGTCCACAGTCTCCTTCAGCCAGGTCTTCCTGGCGGCAAGTTCCCTGAGAGTCTCCGGCCGGATGCTGCCCTCGAGATGAAGATGCAACTCGACTTTGGGCAGGCGGGCGATGAGAGCGTGCAGGGATGAAAGTGCGTCAGGCACGGGTAGTCAGTCGGCTATCGGTTGGGCAAACTGGGCCGGCCGGCGTTCAACCAGGCTGTGTACCAGTAGGACGCCGTGTCGTGGGCGGCTGCGTTCAGCTCCTGCATCGCGGTCGATCCCACTTGCCGGTAGAAGCGGTCGAGATAGTCCTCATTATAGCCCGGCAGATCCCGGCGAGCCTGGCGGTCGGCGAGGATAATGCGGTCAACCCAAGTGTTGGCTTCGAGGGCGATGTCGAATGCGTGTTCCGTCGGATCGTTGATCTTCACCGCCTCGTCAGGATGAAACAGCAGGAAATTGGCATAGTGCTCGACCAAGCGGCCCGCAAATCGCTCCTCGAGCCCGGGTTCGCCGGTCAACTGGCCGTCGAAATTCTGCGTCGTGTGAAGAGGGTCGTGCGCGTCGGCGACGTAATGGCCGAGAAAGGCGGCGTCGAGCCGGACCTCTTCCCAGTTCTGGTCCTTGAACGCGTTGGTAAGCCGCAGGCTGAATTCACCCACCTGCCAGGGAAGAGTGCCGTCGCGTCCGATCCTTCCCTTTCCGTAACGCGCGACCGCGGCGCGATAAGCGCGCGGCAGATCGATGTAAGGGAACATTCCGTATTTGTCCAGGTAGATATAGTGGCGGTTGCGCTCGTAGCGATCCTTCTTCATCAGTTCGTCAGGATCGTTCGCGTGATCGACAATGGCCTGGCGGTTGGCCTCGAAAAAAGCGCGCAACTCCGGCGGCGCCGAATCGGCCGCCCAGCCATTCACCAGACGGTGCGCCGCGGGTCCCCACGCCTCGCCCACCGAACCTGTTCCCGCCCAAAGCATCAGGCCCAGTGTCATCGCCGCGAGCCGGCGGAGCTTCGCGTCTTGGCTCCCAGGAGACATAACCTTCAAGCCGAATCCCGGACCGCCACCGGAGTCGCGGTGGCGCGTGGCATACGCCCAAATTCGCTGTGATGCCGGCTGTAGGCAAAGTAGATGACGAGGCCAATGACCAGCCACACCACGAAACGCAGCCAGGTTTCGAGCGGCAGGCTGGCCATCAGAACCAGGCAGCACGCGATCGCGGCGACCGGCACCACCGGAACCCAGGGGGTGCGGAAAGCGCGGCGCCGCTCGGGCTGCTTGCGTCGCAAGATTAGCACTCCCAGCGACACCAGGACAAACGCGAACAGCGTGCCGATGTTCGAGAGGTCAGCGAGCGTGCCGATGTCGAAGATGCCCGCCGGAATGGCGACGAAGAGGCCCGCCACCCAGGTGCTGACATGCGGCGTGCGAAAGCGCTGGTGGACGCGCGAGAAGATCTCAGGCAGCAGTCCATCGCGCGACATGGCAAACCAGACGCGCGCTTGGCCGAGCTGGAACACAAGCAACGAGCTCAACATCCCCGTCAGCGCGCCGATGGTCACCCAGCGCTCGACGGTGTTCAGTCCGATGGCGTGCAGCGCGTTCGCTACCGGCGCCGCGTTGCGCAGCGTCTGCCAGGGCCGGATGCCGGTGAGCACCACCGCCACCGAGCAGTACATGATCGTGCAGATGATAAGCGATGCGATGATCCCGAACGGCACATCCTTCTGCGGGCGCGGGCATTCCTCTGCCGCAGTCGAAACCGAATCAAAGCCGATGTAGGTGAAGAAAACGATCGCTCCACCCGTCAGCACGCCCTGCCAGCCGTTGGGCATGAACGGCTTCCAGTTGGAAACGTGGACGTAGCGCGAAGCCGCGAACACAAAGATCAGGATGGCGACCAGCTTCACGGTGACCATGCCGTTGTTCACGCGGGCGCTCTCGCGGATACCCCGCACCAGAACCACGGTCAGGATCATGACGATAAGGAAGCCCGGCAGGTTGAAGTATGAGCCTGTCCGCACTCCCGACATGAACATGGGGTTCGCGAGCTTGTCCGGCAGGTGCAGGCCGAAGCCTTCGAGCAGGCTGTCGATGTAGGCGGAGAAGCCTACGGCGACGGCCATGTTGCTGACGGCGTACTCGAGGATCAGGTCCCAGCCGATGATCCACGCCACCAGCTCGCCCAGCGTGGCGTACGTGTAGGTGTACGCACTCCCGGCGATGGGAATCATCGACGCGAGCTCGGCGTAGCAGAGTCCGGCGAGGGCGCAGGCAATGGCCACCAGGAAAAAGGAGAGCGCGATGGCGGGACCGGCGCCCGGCCGCCCAGCCATCCCGACCGCGTGGCGTCCGTGGAGCAGCGCTTCGAGCAGCGGCGCCTTCAGGATCGAGTGGACTTCCAGCACTTCACCCGCCGCCGCCGTGCCGGTGAGAATGAAGATGCCGGTGCCGATGATGGCGCCAATGCCCAGCGCCGTCAGCGACCAAGGCCCGAGCGTCTTACGCAGGCGGTGCGCGGGCTCGTCGGCCTCAGCCAGCAGTTTGTCGATGCTCTTGGTAGCCAGGTACTGAGACATGGGGATGGGCGATGGCGTCACGGCGTCATCGCACGTCACTCGTCACCGGCTCACGCTTCCTAGCGATGCGACGGCGTGCCCGGACCCTTCTTCTTCACCTTGGGCTTGCGCGAGCCGCGTGGTTCGGTCCGCTTCGGCTTGAGCGGCCGCTTCTTGCGCGCCGCGCGCTTCAGCTTCTTGCGTTCAGCTCTGTCCTTGACATTTTTCGTATTCATCGTTGAGAACGATTAATCCTTTCGATTATTGATGTGCCTGGCGAGGCATTTACGCCACGACAAACGGCTTGCCGAGACCCCGCCGGGCGTCTCGCAAGTGTCGACGAATTATACAAGGGACGATGCCGCTGCGCACCTCAAGTACAAGCCTCTCAGACTTTCTCCAGGTCCGCGTAGCGCTCCACCAGCTTCTTCTGGCCGAAGCCCGGGAAACTGATCGTCACCTTGGCGTTGTCGCCTTCGCCCTCGCATCCGACCACCGTACCGAGACCATACTTCGCGTGACGAACCTGCGTCCCGAGTTTCCAGCGCGAAGGAGCAGAGCGCGGTCCTGAGAACGACAGGTGCGACGAGGCGCGATGGCGCCCCGAAGTAACGCCGCGCTGGCGCAGAAAATCCTCGACGCCGTCGCGCGAATTCACCGCGCTCTCCCACGACGTGCGGGGCTTCGCGCCGGACTGCCCTGGATTCAAGACCTCGATCAGTTCCGCCGGAACTTCGTTCAGGAACCGCGAGCGCTTCGTGTGGCCGTACGATTCCCGCCCAAACGAGCGCCGCTCGCGGGCCCGCGTGAGGATCAGACGGTCCTTGGCGCGCGTCATCCCAACGTAACACAGCCGGCGCTCCTCCTCGATCTCCTCCGGGTCGTCGCCGGAGAGCTTGTGAGGAAAGAGCCCCTCTTCGAGACCCACGAGATACACCGTCGAGAATTCGAGGCCCTTCGCGGTGTGCAACGTCATCAAGGTGACGCGCGCTCGCTCGTCGAAGTCATCCGAGTCAGACACCAGCGCGGCGCGGTCCAGGAATTCGGCCAGCGTCTCTCCGGCGCTCTCCGCTGCCGCGGCCGCGTTCACCAGCTCGCGAAGGTTTTCGATCCGGCCCTCGGCTTCCGGCGTGTTCTCTGCTTCGAGCGACTCGATGTATCCGGTCCGCTTGAGGATGATCCGGAAGAACGCCGCCATCGAGCCGGCATCGCGTTCGCGTACGAGCTCTCGGATCAGCTCGTGAAAACTCCGGAGCGCGCGCCCGGCGCGAGCCGGCAGTTGGGGCTCGGCGAGTTCCTGCTCGATCGCTTCCCAAAGCGTCAACTTGCGCTCGCGCGCCGACCGCTCGAGCGTCGCGACCGTCGTGTCTCCGATGCCGCGCGGCGGCGTGTTGAGAATGCGGGTGAGCGAGGCGGTGTCCCGCAGGTTGCCGGCCAGCCGCGCGTAGGACAGAACGTCCCTTACCTCGGCGCGCGCATAAAAACTGAACCCGCCCGCCATACGGTAGTCGATGCTGCTTCGCCGCAGCGCCTCTTCCAGGACGCGCGATTGGGCGTTAGTGCGATACAGCACCGCGACTGTCGCCGTATCGGCAGAGGCGAGCGCGCTCCCAATTCCACCCGCAACGAACGCGCCTTCCTCCTCGGCAGTCGCCGCCTCATAGAGGCTCACGCGCGCCCCGCCCGCGCGCTCGGTCCAGAGCGTCTTGCCCTTGCGCGCCGTGTTGCGACGGACGACGGCGCCGGCCGCGTCGAGAATCGCCTGGGTCGAGCGGTAGTTCTGCTCGAGGCGGACGACGCGCGTGCCGGGATAGTCCTCCTCGAATCGCAGGATGTTCTCGATGGTCGCGCCACGCCAGCGGTAGATCGACTGGTCCTCGTCGCCGACCACGCTGAGGTTTTGGTGCGCGCGCGTCAGCAAGCGTATCAACTGGTACTGGATGCGATTGGTGTCCTGATACTCATCGACCAGGATGTAGCGAAAGCGCTCGTTGTACTGCCGGCAAACATCGTCCGCCGAATCGAGGAGAGCCGCCGTCTTGAGAAGCAGATCGTCGAAGTCGAGCGCGTTCGCCTGCCGCAATTTGCTCTCGTAGAGATCGAAGACGCTGGCAAGCTTGGCAGTCTCGGCGTCGCGCGCGTCCCGGTACATGTCCTGGGGAATGATGCCGCGGTTCTTCGCATAGCTGATGCGGCTGAGCGCGCTGCGTGGCGATTCGATCTGCTCTTTGAGGCCGAGCTCTTTGATGGCGGCCCTGACCGTGCGGAGCTGCTCGTCCTCCGCATAGATGGAGAATTGCCGGGTATACCCCAGCCGATCGATGGAACGGCGCAGCACGCGGACGCAGAAGGAATGAAAGGTCGAAATGAGCGGCGGGCGTGAACAACTCACACTGCGGCTCGCGAGCAGGCGCGCGACGCGCTCCTTCATCTGGTCGGCAGCCTTGTTGGTAAAGGTCACCGCCAGGATGCTCTCGGCCGGGACCTGCTTCGTCTCGATCAGGTAAGCGATGCGATAGGTGATGACGCGCGTCTTGCCGCTGCCCGCTCCCGCGAGAATCAGTAGCGGCCCTTCGGTTGCGTCGACCGCGGCGCGCTGCTGGGGATTCAACTCGTCGAGCAGATTTGACATGAGCGCTCGTCAACCATTCTACACGGCATTCGACGCAGCGTGGGCGCTGAGATGGAGTGGAGGACGTAGGCGGCTTTCACGACGTGTCTTCGACGTGGTTGAGCGGCTCCACCAAGATGACGGTCACTTCAGCCCTTCAACCAAATACAAGTCCGAGAGCGCGCGGTGGTATCCGTAGACGTAGGTCTTGCCGTCGGTAGTCATGAGAATGGGATCGATCAGCCCGACGCCGGCGGGGTCGGAGGGCATGAGCTGCTTCCAGAAATCCCTCTTGCCGGTCGCGATGTCAAGCCGATAGACCTTGGCCGGCAGTTCGCCGGGCTGATAGATGAAGAGCGCGCGGCCGTCGGCAGTCCAGTTGATGGGCTCTTCGCCGGGCGCGAGACCAGGAACAGGACGCGGTTCGCCGCCCGCCGCCGGATAGAGATAGCCCTTCTGGTCCGGGCCGATGCCAGCGACCAACTGCCCGTCGGGCGAAAGCGCTACCGCGATCGGGTTGATCCCCTCGGGCGAGATGGCTTGCGGCTTGCCGCCCGCCACATCCTGAACATAGATCCTGACGCCGTGGCCGGGTTCGTTGCCCGAGAAGAGGAATCGCTTGCCGTCGGGGAACCAGCGGGCGAAGTTAGTGTGGTTGATTTCATCGTGCGTCAGGGGTTTCGGCTCGCCCGCTCCGGTGGGCAGGAGGACGAGCTGCGCCGGCGTACCCTGCGGCTGCGCGACCACCCACTGGCCGTCGGGCGATAGCGCCACGGCGGTACCTTCGCCAAGCCGGACGGCGGGCGCGCCATCCGTACCCCTCATATAGACGGCGTAGGCAAAGCTACCGGACTTCGTGTAGGTACCGCCGCCCTCGCCTTCCTCATCGAAGAGCAGCGTCTTGCCATCGGCCGAGAGGTCGGCAGGGAACGAATAGTCGAGCCAGGAGAGGTCGTGCTCCTTGCCATCCGCGCCCAGACCGGTGAGCTCGCGGCGCCAGCTCGAACGCGTCAACAGCACCCGGCCGTCCTTCCAGATGTCGAGCAGCATCAGCGAGCCGGGCATGCGCGCCACCAGACGCTCGCGTCCGGCTAGGCTGACGGCGTAAAGCGCGCGATCGATGCCGATTTTGGTCGCGGTAAACCACACTTCGTCGCCGCTGGGCGCCCAGGCCAAGCCCTGCGCCGAGAACCAGTCTCCCGAGAGGGTTTGCTTGCGGCCGGCAAGGTCCACCACCGCGACGGAGCCGCCGTCGTCTCCCTGCAAGGGGTGGTCGATAAACGCGATGCGGTCACCCGTGGGAGCGACGCGCGGATGGCTGATCCACCCGGCAGTCTCGTAGAGCACCTTGCCAATCGGGTACTCGAGGCGGTTACGCCCGCCGACGGCGCGCACCACCGCGAGATTATTGCCGTCCGGAGACCAGTCCGCCGCCTGCACATCGTTCAGGACTTCGCGCGGCGCTCCGCCCGCCAGCGGGGCGCGCGCCAGCGTCCCGATACTCACCCAGGTTCCCACCGCGTGGGTGTTAATCGAAAGCGCCATCTCTCCCGAGGAGGAGACGGCGAGCAGTTGGTCCCGTCCCAGTCCCAACGAGCGCGATTCCGGCGCCTCCTGCCGGGCGGTGAACACATCGACCGGATTCCCCTGCCAAGCGGCGCTGTAGAGGATGGTCTGGCCGTCGGGGGCGAAGCGTGCCGACTCGATCGAGCCGCGCCGGAACGTGAGTTGATGAAACAGCGGCGGCGAAGTCTGATGGGCGCGTCCGCCGAGGAAGTATCCCGCGCCGAGCGCCACCAGGACAGCAGCCACCGCCGCCGCGAGAATGACCGCGCTCGGTCTGCCACGCGTCATCGCGGGCGCCGGCGCCGCGGTGGAGGTTGCGGCCGAGACGGCGGCCGTACCGGCGGCAGGAGTACGAGTCGAATCGAAGTCGCGCTTCAGGCGCTTCAAGTCGGCGCGCATCTCCGATGCCGACTGATAGCGCAGGTCACGATCCTTCTCGAGCGCCTTCGAAATGATCCGCTCGAGCTCCGGCGGCAGTTGAGGATTCAGGCTCACCGGCGAGCGCGGCGTTTCGCGCAGGATGGCCGCGAAGACAGAAGCGGAGTTGTTGCCCTCGAACGGCATGGCGCCGGCGGCCATCTCGTAGAGCACCACGCCGAAGGAGAACAAGTCGGTACGCGCGTCCAAATCCTCGCCCCGCGCCTGCTCGGGCGACATGTAGTTGACCGTACCCAGCGCCACGCCCGGACTCGTCAAGCCGCCGCCGACCGTCGCTGTCTCCGACATCTCCAAAGCGCCCGGTGCACCGCGCCGCTGGGGGGCAAGCTTCGCGAGACCGAAGTCCAGCACCTTCGCCTGGCCGCGCGGCGTCACAAAAATGTTGGCCGTCTTGATGTCGCGATGCACGATGCCGCTCGCGTGGGCGGTGTCGAGCGCGTCCGCAATCTGGATGGCGATGTCGAGGAGCCGGCTCGTCTTGAAAGGTTTGCCGTCGCACAGTTTCTTCAGCGTTTGCCCTTCGAGCAGCTCCATCGCAATGAAGGGCTGGCCTTCGTATTCGTCGACCTCGTAAATCGTGCAGATGTTGGGGTGATTCAAGGCGGAGGCTGAGCGCGCCTCGCGCTGGAAGCGTTCGAGCGCCTGCCGGTCCTGGGCCATCTCTTCGGGCAGAAACTTGAGGGCGACGTTGCGTCCGAGCTTGGTGTCTTCGGCCTTGTACACCACACCCATGCCGCCGCCACCCAGCTTTTCCACGATGCGATAGTGCGAGATGGTTCGTCCGATCACTCGAAGTCCTTCGCCAAACAGACGGCCATGTTATGGGGGCGGTCGTGGCAAGTCAAGTTGGGAGCGCTATTGGAGCAGCTTCTTCAAATTCTTCCAGCCGATCAGGATGACGTGATTGTCGGCGAGAGCCTGCTTGAACTCGGGGCTGGTGACGACGTTAAAGTCGCGCTGCCGCCAGGCGGCGCCGTAGTCGGGATGATCCACCGTGATGGCCTGAAGTTCGGCGTCGTCGTAGCCAAGGTGGACAATGATCTCATGCACGCCGGGAGTCAGCGCCTTGACCACGCCCACATAGTAGGCCATCCAGTCTTCGCTCGGCCTGCGGTCCGTCATGTCGAGCGAGTCGAGCACGATGTCTTGGGGTGACAGCACGGAGAGCATCCTGGCACGCGCATCCTGCACGCGGACGGCGAGAAACGGCAAGCCGTACGCGTGCGCCACCTTCACAAACACGGCGAACAACTCAGGCCGCGCGAACAGCACGCCCATGTGGCTGTCGAGGTGGGTGGGATGGATGCCAAGCTCGAGGGCGCGGTCGACTTGGGCGCGAATCTCGCGCTCGACGTCCTCGGGTGTCGCGTGAGTGGCGGCCGGCATGGTGTCAGCGAAGAAGTAGCCGTCAGGCGCGAGCAAGCTCGGCACCTGGTCGCGCGAAGCGACTGGCCCCCAGCGGTAGGTCTTCCATTCGCTCGTCAGGGTCAGGTGCAGTCCGAGGTCGGCGTCCGGATGCGCTTTCGCGTACTCGGCCACTTCAGTGAGCCAGGGACATGGCACCATGATGCTCGCTGAACTCACGGCGCGCTGGTCGAGCGCGGCGAACGCCGCTTTGTCGACCGAGTGTGCCACCGCGAGGTCATCGGCGTGGATGATGAGCAGCTTCGAGTCGGCGGGATAGCCCAGCCGCTCGGCAATAGTCTTCGACTGGGCGTGCGCGGCGTGACTCGACAAGACCGAAACCATGAGAATACCGAGAGTCGTTAGACCTGAGCAGCGGTTTGATGGATGCACGGCGCCTCCCGAGTAAGGAAGCGAGAGGGTAACACACCTTCGCGCCGCATGCCTATTGCGAAGCAGCCTTGTCCTGGAGAGTGACCAAGTGAGTGTTGAGCGAGCCTTGGCGATAGCCTTCGAGGTCGAGTGTCACGTACGTAAACCCGAGCCGCTTGAAGATCTCGACGAACTGCCGCGCCATCTCAGGAGTGAGCGCGCGAGGCAACTCTTCAGGAGCGATTTCGAGGCGCACCAGCTTCTCATGATAGCGGACCCGGAACTGACGGAAGCCCAGGGCGCGCAGCGCTTCTTCGCCTTGCTCGACGACGGCCAGCCGTTCCGGCGTCACTTCGATGCCGTAGGCGATGCGCGACGACAAGCACGCCGACGCTGGCCGGTCCCACACCGGCAAGCCGGCGCGGTGAGCCAGTTCGCGGATGTCCGCCTTGGTCAGGCCCGCATCGAGCAGCGGCACGAGTACCCGATGCTCGCGCGCCGCGCGCTGCCCGGGACGCCAATCGCCCTGGTCGTCGACATTGACCCCGTACGCCACCGCCGCAAAGCCTCGGCTTTCGGCCAACGCGTCGAGCTTGTCAAAAAGCTCGTCCTTGCAGAAGTAGCAGCGGTCAGGATTGTTGGCGCGATAGGCTGGGTTCGAAAGCTCGCCGGTTTCAATGAACTCGTGAGGAAGGCTGAAGCGCGCCACGCAGGCCTCCGCCTCCTGCCGGTCGCGCCTTGAGTAGCTGGCGCTGAGCGCCGTGACCGCGAGCATCCGGTCCCCGAGGGCGCGATGCGCAGCGTACGCGAGATAGGCGGAGTCAACGCCGCCGGAATACGCCACCACCAGCGACGGCAACTGTCTCAGCGCGGCTTCCAGCCGCTGCTGTTTGAGTTCGAGTTCCGTCATCGCCATTTCGATAAACTTCAGCATACTGCGAACCATGCAGCGGAATCAACCATCGCTGCCACGCGCGAACTCTTCGTGCGTTGACAGCCTCCTCGCCGCCTGCGTATCCTGACTTTCGCTGTAGAGCGCTGCGCCATGGTCATTCGTCGCCAGCTTGCCTTCCTTCAGATCGCCCTCGGAACAAGTCTAGCGATGATGGTCGCGGCGCCGGCTGGCCTCGCCTTCCGAAAGCATCCTGCACCGATCGTCGGCACGCCGGCGAATCGCTTGGCTGACGAAGTCCTCCGCAGTCTGATCTCGACTCCGCTCGGCAAAGCTGCGCCTCCCATCCCGTGGTCGGTGCAGCTTGTCGACGACTGGCGCGTCAACGCGTACATCGAGCCGACGGGAAGCATCACGATCACCAAGGGCCTGGCGTACGTGTTCGGCGAGCAGCAGGGTCTCTGGGCGGCGGTGCTCGGCCACGAGATTGGCCACTTCGTCGTCCACCGGCAATTCGAATCTTACTTGCCCAACTTTCAGGCGGAACTCGACAAAGCCTGCCGACAGGCCCATGCCGCTGGAGAACAGCCACGTGCGACGTTGCGCCTGGTTTCGATCAACGGAGGAAGATCGCCGAAATTGGCCCGGGAAAGGGAGCGCGAGGCGGATCGCGTGGGGATGATGCTGATGGCGGAAGCGGGATACCACCCCGACTTCGTCATCCTCGCCGAGCAGACGCTGCGCAATTTTTTTGGTGACGAGCCGAAGCTCACTGCGTTTCTCGCCAGCCATCCACGCTGGGAGGAGCGCGAAGAGCAGGCGCGGCAGGACCGCGACGTCGCGCTCGCCATCTTCCAGTCTCGCTGGCCGGACGCCATCAAGTCACGCGGCGGACCGGCGCCCGCCTTCGGAACCATCGAGTCGGTCACCGCTGCCCCGCCAGAAACCGGCGGGTCGCAGGAAATGACCTGGCATGTTGCCGTTCAAGTGCGCAACGCGGGACCAAGGCAGGTCCGGGTGCAGGCGCTCTTCCTCGAAGACAACCGTCTTGTCACGACAACGCTCGCCGGATACCGGACGGCGGAAGGCTGGCTGGCGGTCAACGTCAACCTGCCGCATCCTCCACCTGAGTCGACGGACGTTGCGCTTCGCGTCCCCATCGCCGCCTTCCCCGCCGGACCGCGGAAGCTCAAGGCCCAGGTATTCCTCATCGCCGGCGATCAGATCCTCTACATCGCCCTCAAGCCCTTAGAGACGAATTTTTCGCGGTGAGCTCTACTGAATCAATGGAGGCTGAGACGGCTCGACGTTGCCATTGGTCTCCGTCCGGATGAGGCACGCGGCCGCCACCTGATCGCCTTCCTCGAGACTGAGCAGCTTGACGCCCTGGGCCGAGCGGCCCGACTCGCGAATGGTGCTGGCATCGAGTCGCGCGATTTTGCCCTGCTGGCTGATGAGCATTACTTCGGAGTCCTCACTGACGGGCAGGACGCCGACCACCTTGCCGTTGCGCTCCGTCGTCTTCACGTTGATCACGCCTTTACCGGCGCGCGATTGCAGGCGGTACTCGGTGATGGGCGTGCGCTTGCCGAATCCTTTCTCGGTGACCGAGAGAATCAGCTCCTTCTCGCCCACGATCTCCATGCCTACGATGGTGTCGCCCTTCTCGAGGTCCATGGCGTAGACGCCGTAGGCAGCACGTCCCATGTCGCGGACGTCGCTTTCAGGGAAACGGATCGCCATGCCCTCGTGCGAGGCGAGGAAGATGGTATCGCGGCCGAAGGTGAGCTTGCCCGCAATCAACTCGTCGCCTTCCTCGATCTTCATGGCGACGATGCCGCGCGAGGTCGGATTCGAGAACTCGGCGAGCCGCGTTTTCTTGATCAATCCCCGGCGCGTCGCCAGCACCACGTAGCCTTCCGCGGCAAACGTTTCACCGTCAACTGTCACGTCCTTCGGCTCATCGGGCAGTTCTTTCACGGACAGGATGGCCGCGACCTTTTCGCCCGAAGCCAGGTTGACGAGGTTCAGGATGTGCTTGCCACGGCCCGCCGTGCCCACGTCCGGGATTTCGTACGCCCTCAGCCAGTGGAGTTTGCCCGTGTGGGTAAACACCAGGATGTAACTGTGGGTCGAGGCGATGAAAAGGTGCTCGACGAAATCCTCCTCGCGCGTCTTCATCCCGATGCGGCCCTTGCCGCCCCGGCCCTGCTGCCGGTATGCCGAGAGCGGCGTGCGCTTGAGGTAGCCCGAATGTGAGACGGTGATCACCGCGTCTTCGTCGGCGATCAGGTCCTCGAGCTTGATCTCCGCCTGCTCCTCGATGATCTGGGTCCGCCGGACGTCGCCGTAGTTCTTCACCACCTGCTTGAGCTCGTCGACGACCACTTTCTTCATGGCCTTTTCGCTAGCCAGAATCTCCTGGTACTCCGCGATCTTCTTCTGCAGGTCGTCATATTCCTGCTGGATCTTGTCGCGCTCGAGCGCCGTGAGGCGTTGCAACTGAAGTTCGAGGATCGCCTGCGCCTGCCGCTCCGTGAAGTCGAAGCGCGTCATCAGGCCATCACGAGCCTCCTTGGGCGTCTTCGAGCCGCGAATCAGCTTGATGATGGCGTCGAGCTGCGAAAGCGCCTTGAGGAACCCCTCCAGGATGTGCGCGCGCTCCTGCGCCTTGCGCAGGTCGTAGGCAGTACGCCTCCGCACTACCGTAATACGGTGCTCGATGAAGAGCTGGATGGCCTCGATGAGCGCAAGCGTGCGCGGCTGGCCGTTGACGATGGCCAGCATGATCATGCCGAAGTTCTCCTGGAGCTGGGTGTGCTTGTAGAGATTGTTCAGGATCACTTCGGGCTGTTCGCCGCGCTTGAGCTCCACCACCACGCGCATCCCCTCGCGGTCGCTCTCGTCGCGGATGTCGGAGATGCCCTCGATCTTCTTCTCCTGCACCAGCTCGGCGATGCGCTCGATGACCTTCGACTTGTTGACCTGGTAAGGGATTTCAGTGATGACGATTTGCTGCTTCTCTTTGGTCGGCCGCTCGATGGCGGCTTTGGCGCGCATGGTGAACTGGCCGCGGCCCGTCTCGTAGGCCGTCTTGATGCCGCGCTTGCCGTAGATGTAGGCCCCGGTGGGAAAGTCCGGCCCTGGCACGAGCGCCAGCACTTCATCGAGCGAGGCGTTGGGCTTGTTGATCAGCAGGATGGTGGCTTCGACGATCTCACTCAGGTTGTGCGGCGGAATCTTCGTGGCCATGCCCACCGCGATGCCGTCTGAGCCGTTGATGAGCAGGTTCGGGACGCGGGTAGGCAGGACGGTAGGTTCTTCCGTCGACTCGTCGAAGTTCGGAACAAAATCGACCGTCTCCTTCTCGATGTCGGCGAGGAGCTCTTCCGCGAGGCGAGCCAGCCGGCACTCGGTGTACCGGTAAGCCGCCGCCGGGTCTCCATCGACCGAGCCGAAGTTCCCCTGGCCGTCGATCAGCGGATAGCGCATGTTGAAGTCCTGCGCCATGCGCACCAGCGTGTCGTAGAGCGCCGTGTCGCCGTGCGGGTGGTATTTCTTGATGACCTCACCCACCACCGCCGCGCACTTCACATATCGCTTGTCGGAGGTGTTGCCCTCCTTGTACATGGCGTAGAGGATGCGGCGGTGCACGGGCTTCAAGCCGTCGCGGACCTCGGGCAGCGCGCGCCCGATGATCACGCTCATCGCGTAGTCGAGATACGACGCCCGCATCTCGTCTTCGATGTTGACGGGAACGTTGCGTGTCGGCGGTACGAGTTGTTCCTGATCACCCATGGGCCTTCCTCATCAAGGAACGAATCAAATATCCAGATTCTTGACCTCAAGCGCGTTGCCCTCGATGAACTGGCGGCGGGGCTCGACGGCGTCGCCCATCAGCACGGTGAAGATGGAGTCGGCCTCGACCTGGTCCTCGACCCTGACCTGAAGCAGGGTGCGCTGCTCGGCGTCCATGGTGGTTTCCCAAAGCTGGTTGGGATTCATCTCGCCCAGGCCCTTGAAGCGCTGCACGGTGAAGGCCTTCTTGCCCAGGGTCATGACGTGATCGAGCAACTCGCGGCGATCCTCGATGGTCACCTGGCTGCCGTTGGTCGAGATGATGAAGGGCGGCTTGTCATAGGTGCGCACGCGGCGGTGGAGGTCGAGCAGGCGGCGATAGTCGGCGCTCGAGACCAGCTCCCAGTCGATGGTCCGCTCGCCGAGCGTCTCGCTTGAAAAGGTCAAGGTGTAGAGGTTGTGCTCTTCATCGAGCTTGATCGACGACTTGAATCCCTCGGCCTTCAGTTCTTTGGCCACCGCTTCGAGCTTTGACTTGTCTTCGAGCTCCATCTTCTTGCCCAGCTCCGCCTTGAGCATGGCATCGACGGCACGCGCGTCGCCCAGGCGCTTCTCCAGCTTGCCAAACAGGTCAATGTACTCGGCGAGCGCCATGAGGAAGTTGGTCAAGTCGCCGCCCTCGAGCTTCACTTTCTTCGCGCCGTCGCCGATCTGGACGGCATGATCCTCGGTAGCGCGCCGCATCACTTCGCGGCGGAACTCCTTCTCGTCGCGGATGTAGCGCAGGCTCTTGCCCTTCTTGATGAGATAGAGCGGCGGCTGCGCGATGTAGACGTGCCCGTGCTCCACCAGTTCGCGCATCTGACGATAGAAGAAGGTGAGCAGCAGGGTGCGGATGTGCGAGCCATCCACGTCCGCATCAGTCATGATGATGATCTTGCCGTAGCGGAGCTTCGAGAGATCGAAGTCGTCCTTGCCGATGCCCGTGCCGAGCGCGGTGATGAGGGCGCGAATCTCCTCGTGGCCCAGCATCTTGTCGAAGCGCGCCTTCTCCACGTTCAGGATCTTGCCGCGCAGGGGCAGGATGGCCTGATAGCGGCGATCGCGTCCCTGCTTGGCGGAGCCGCCGGCCGAATCGCCCTCCACCAGGAAAAGCTCGCAGCGCGCCGGATCCTTCTCCTGGCAGTCCGACAGCTTGCCGGGCAGCCCGCCGGAATCGAGCGCGCCTTTGCGGCGCGTCAACTCGCGAGCCTTGCGCGCCGCCTCGCGGGCACGGGAGGCGTCGATTGACTTGGCGCAGATCTTGCGTCCCACCGTCGGGTTCTTCTCAAAGGCCTCCATCAGTTTTTCGTAGACGAAGCTGGCCACCGTGCTCTGGATGTCGCTGTTCAGCTTCCCTTTGGTCTGCCCCTCGAACTGCGGCTGCGGAAGCTTGACGCTGATGACCGCCACCAGGCCTTCGCGCACGTCCTCACCCTGAAGGTTTTCCTTCACGTCCTTAAACAGGCCCTGGTTCTGCCCGAACTGATTGATGGCGCGCGTGAGCGCCGAGCGGAAGCCCGAAAGGTGCGTGCCACCGTCCACGGTGTTGATGTTGTTGGCGAAGGAGAAGACGGTCTCGGCGTAGCCGTCGTTATACTGCAGCGCGAACTCCAGGTGTACGTCATCGCGCTGCGCTTCGGCGTAAATGGGCGTCGGGTGCAGCACGTCCTTGTTCTTGTTCAGATGCTTGACGAATTCGGCGATGCCGCCCGTGTAGTGGAACTCGGCCTGCTTGTCGCTGCGCTCGTCCTTGAGGCGGATGGTCAGTCCCTTGTTGAGGAACGAGAGTTCGCGGAGGCGCTGCGCCAGCGTGTCGTAGTTGAACTCGATCGAATCGAAGATCTTCTTGTCGGGCAGGAAAGTGATCTTGGTCCCACGGTGGGTCGTCTTGCCCGTCTTCTTGAGCGGTGCGGTCGGCTTGCCGCGCTCGTAGGACTGTTCCCAGGTGTCGCCGTCGCGCCAGATCTCGAGCTCCAGCCACTCGGAAAGTGCGTTGACCACGGAGACGCCGACGCCGTGCAAGCCGCCGGAGGTTTTATAGCTTTGGGTATCAAACTTGCCCCCGGCGTGGAGCACCGTCATGACGACTTCGGCGGCCGAGCGACCTTCTTCCTTGTGGATTCCCACCGGGATGCCGCGACCGTTATCGACCACGGTGACCGAATTGTCGCTGTGAACAGTCACGTCAATCTTGTCGGAATAGCCGTCCGACGCCTCGTCCACGGAGTTATCGACGACTTCCCACACGAGGTGGTGCAGACCCATCTGACCGGTCGACCCGATATACATCGCCGGGCGCTTGCGCACCGCCTCGAGATCGCCCAGAACCTTGATGCTGGTCGCGTCGTAACGCTGATTGTCCTGCTTATCGGGCTCTTTCGCGTTGGCCACTGGCTCGCAATGTCCTCTCTTCAATTTTCGCGGTTTATCGCTTTATTTTCAATAGCTTTCCTATGAATGACTGGATTTCTTGACGCGCCTTGCAGAATTTGTCTCACGCGTCTCATTTGTCTCATTTCGACATGTTCTTGGCGTTATTCATGGCGCGATTTTCTACTCCTCGGACTCTACTCCGGCGTGCGTTCGGAGCGTTCGCCACCCGAACGCTCAAACAAAAAAACCGACGGAGAAACGCTCCTCCCTCGGCCCTAGGATCCGTTTCCCTCGCGCGAACCTCAATCTTTGTCACCTCCGGCGGACAATGCAAAATTCGGTTCAGATCCGCATCGGCATCACGACATAACGATATTGGTACGCGGAGTCGTCGCCGGGACGCAACTGGCCGGCGCTCTGCTCGTCTTTGAGTTCCAGGCGAACCTTGCCGCCGTTGCCAACCACGTTCAGGAAATCGAGCAAGTACTGGTAATTGAATCCAATCTGCAGCGGATCGCTCTGATACTGCGCGTCCAGCACCTCGTTCGCTTCCCCGTACTCCCCACTGGAGGAGAAAATCTCGAGCTTGTCTTTGTCGAGCTGGAACCGCACGGCGTGCGAACGCTCATCGGCGAGCAGCGCCACCCGGCGTATCGCCGCGGCAATCAGATCCTTGTCGAGTTCGACGACCTTGTTGTTCTCGCGCGGCAACACCGCTTCGTAGTTCGGGAAATTCCCCGTCAGCATGCGTGAGATCAGCAGGCGGTCGCCCACGGTGAAGAAGAGGTGGCTGTCATCCTTGGCGAACTCCACCTTGGTATCCTCAGCCGCCTCACTCAGCAGACGACGCAGTTCCGCCATCGCCTTCTTGGGAATCAGGATGCGCAGTTCGTTCGAAAGGTCCTCCACCTCCACTTGCCGCTCGATCAGCGCCAGCCGATGCCCGTCCGTCGCGACCATCGAGACACTCTGCGGTTTGAGCACCAGCAACGCGCCATTCAGCGTGTAACGCGTCTCTTCGTTCGAGATGGCGAAGATCGTCCGGTCGATCACCGTGGCCAGCAGGTTCGCGGGCAGGACAGCCAGTTGCTTGGGAACCGTCGGCAGGACTGGAAAGTTGTCCTTGGCCATTCCCACGAGCTTGAACGCAATACGCTCGCAGTTCACCTGGACCCAGTGGTTCTCGAGCGCTTTGATCCTGACCTCGGCCTCAGGCAGCGAGCGAACAATGTCGAGCAGCCTCTTGGCCGGAACCGTCCCTGCACCCGCCTTCTTCACCTTCGCGGCGCAGATCGAGCGCACGCCGAGCTCCATGTCAGTCGCGCTGATGCGCAGCCCTGATTCTCCCGCCTCGAGCAGAAGGTTGGAAAGGATAGGAATCGTCGTTTTCTTTTCCACCACCCCTTGAACGAGGTCGAGTTCCTTCAGAAGGTTGGATTTCTGCGACGAGAATTCCATAGCGTCTCCTCGAATGCCATCCTTGTGGATTTCTTTTCGCTTCGGCTCGTCTTGTATGTGAACCGGCAAGATCGCGGCATTTCCAACGTCTCTAAATTGTAATGTTCAGTTTAACATCAGATAGCAGAAGTAGTAGAGGTTGTGATTTTGTGGAAAACGCCAAACTCACCGTCCCTGGCTGCGTCCCCTGAAACCGCAGGCTGTGCAATTCTAGCGAATCTCGATCACCCACTGTGCAAGCTTCCCGCCCTTACGGTTATTCACAATCTCCCTCAGCCACGAAATCCTCAGAGCGGTGCTAAGTCTAATTCAAGCTCGCGGTAAGCTTGTGGATGATTCTGTCTAAAGTTTTGTCCTTTTGCCGTTGCGCCGCGATTTTGTTGATGGCGTGCAATGCGGTCGTATGGTGCTTGCCGCCGAACTCGCGTCCGATCAGCGGCAGCGAGGCGGTCGTCAACTCCTTCGCCAGATACATGGCGATCTGCCGCGGATAAGCTATCGCGCGGCTGTTGTTCTTGGCTTTGAGCTGGGAGACGGTCAGGTTGAACTCGTGGCAGACCACGCGCTGGATGTTCTCGATCGACACACGGCGCGCCTCCGAATCGAGCACGGGCTTCAGAACCTCCTCCGCCAGCGGCAGGGAGATCTGCTTGCCGGTCAGCGACGCAAAGGCCACCACGCGGATCAGCGCGCCCTCGAGATCGCGGATGCTCGACTTCATCTTGCTGGCGATGAACAACGCCACCTCGTCACTCAGCGTCTGGCCTTCCGCCTCGGCCTTCTTGGTGAGGATTGCCATCTTGGTCTCGAGGTCGGGCGGCTGGAGGTCGGCCGTCAGACCCCAGGCAAAGCGCGAACGCAGCCGTTCCTCGAGCGACGGAATCTCCTTGGGCGGTGCGTCGCTCGACATCACCACCTGCTTTTGGTTCTCGAAAAGCGCGTTGAGGGTGTGGAAGAACTCCTCCTGGGTGCGCTCCTTGCCGGAGAGGAACTCGATGTCGTCCACCAGCAGCACGTCGAGCTTGCGGTATTTGTCGCGGAAGGCGGGCATGCGGTCGTGCCGCAGGGCGCTGACCATCTCGTTGGTAAACGTCTCTGACGACAGGTAGTTCAGCCGCGCACCCTTCCATTGCTTGCGGATCCGGTGCCCGATGGCCTGCATCAGGTGCGTCTTGCCGAGACCCACTCCGCCGTAGAGGAAGAGCGGATTGTAGGCCGTCGGCCGGTCGGCGACTGCCAGCGCCGCGGCGCGCGCGAACTGATTGCACGAGCCGACCACAAATTCTTCAAACGTGAACCGCGGGTCGAGCAGGCACTCGGCGGCTTCAAAATCCAGCTTCTGCTGCATGGGTTTGGCCTCGGCGTCTTCCGGGCGCGCCTTTTTTTCGGCGCTGTCCTCGCGCACGTAACGCACTGTCTGATAGGGGAGCTTCAAGTCCTCGATGGCCTGGCGGATGAGGCCCGCGTAGGTCGCTTCAATCCACTCGTCAAACTCATGATTGGGCACCAGGACGACGATTGTGTCGTCCGTCACGTGACTCTGGCGTGTGGGACGCAGCCACGTCAGGTAGCTTTGGGTGTTCACCCGGGTCTTGAGATAGCCCAGAATTTTCTGCCAGGGGTTGTTGATGGCGGTCACGGCGGCGGCCCTCAGTGGCTTGACGTCGCCGGGAGAAAATCCCGGCGCAAGCCGCGGCTGGTAGTGGAACCGAGCGGCCAAAACGGGTCGCTGAGTTTTCGAGTTAAACGCGCCTCGACGTGTGAGCTTGCAGATTCCGGCCCTTCCCGCGCCCCGCGGGGAAGCTTGCGCTAGCTGTGGTCGCCAACCGTAACTAAGATAGCGAGGCCGCTGCTCCTTGCGGGCCTCCGGCCTTGGTTCATTCGTTGGTGTTGGACGTTATGAAGAAGCGACCGACCGCAACCGAATCGCACCGACTCACGCGAGGGAGTATAGCACAAAAAGCAAGTCGTGCAAGCGAAGCCGCGGCGCGATGGTGATGTCATTTGGAGCCGGCTCGATTTCGCAGCACAGGTCATTCCCCGAAGCCTGTTCCCGCGGGAATGACGGCGATTGGGAGATCTTTCAATTATATTCCTTGACAGGATACCGCTCTGGTATATGATTTCAGGTATGGCAAGGATTACTCTACAGGGATACAAATGCGAACGATGCAGGCATACGTGGGTTCCGCGACACGACGGCGGGGAGCCGAAGGTTTGTCCGCATTGCAAGAGTCCGTATTGGAACACGCCGCGCAGAGACGCTGGCGCGAAAACCAAAAAGCGGTAGCAACCTGTCATGGCCAAGCGACGCCGCAAAACGCCAGCCTCAACGGAAGTCGATGCCTACGTTTTCATAAAAGGCAACCTAAGAACCTTGGGTTGGGATGCTCGTAATCCAGAGCGCACACCGAGCGGTCAAGTTTGGACGCAGAATGAGTGCCTCTCCAACCAAGAACTGAAGCCACTTCTCGGTCTCGGTCGCCCGGAAAATATAGTCAAAGTCACCGAGAAAGTGCTGTGGGTGATTGAGGCGAAGCGGTCTCACGGGCAATTGGCGACGGCTTTAACCGAGGCGCAGGAGTATGCGAAGCAAATCAACCAGGGCCGCAAATACCAGGCACTCTTCGCTTCCGGCGTTGCTGGAAATGAACTCGACACATTTCTCATTCGCACTACCTATTTTGACGGCAAAGCCTTCGTGCCCGTCCAGATCAACGGGGTAGATGTCACGGCCCTACTTTCGCCGCGTGACTGCGAACTGATTTTACGCTCCGGCGCGGCCAACATGGAGAATCCGCCGATTGATGAGAGGCGGTTCATTGCCAGAGCCGAACAGATCAATGAGATTCTCCACTTAGGGGCCGTAAATCCTCACCACCGAGCCTCCGTAATGTCCGCACTGCTCTTGTCCAAGCTAAGCAGCACAGGGCCGAACACAGAAGAACGCTCCCCTTCGGTTCTAATCGAGGACATCAACTCGCGCGTCCGCAATGTGCTAGAGAAGCAGGGAAAACCTGAGTTCGAGAACCTGATACAGATTTCGCTTCCCGCCACAAAGGACAACCACATTAAATTCCGTCAGGCTCTGGTGGACACCATTCAAGAGCTTGACAATCTTAACATCCTTTCTGCGATGAACTCCGGGGCAGACTGGCTTGGTGCATTCTATGAGGTCTTTCTAAAGTACGCGAGTTGGGCGCAAGACCTTGGAATTGTCCTTACGCCACGGCACTTGACCGCATTTATAGCAGACGTGATGAGCATTCGCACCAAGGATATAGTCTATGATCCGACGTGCGGAACCGGGGGCTTTTTGGTGTCCGCGTTTGACTCCGTGAAACGGTCGGCGAATCCTACCCAACTCACCAACTTCAAGCGCAATGGCGTATTCGGAATCGAGCAAGATTCCGGCGTCGCCGCTCTCGCTGTCGTCAATATGATCTTTCGTGGAGATGGCAAGAATAACATTCATGAAGGAAACTGTTTCGCTAAGCACCTAAAACGAAGCACAAACAACGGCAGTCCAACAGCAAAATTCGTTGGGGAACCGACAGACGATCATCCCGTCACCAAGGTGATGATGAATCCGCCATTCGCGCTTAAACGTGGAAGCGAGAAAGAATTTAAGTTCATCGACCAAGCCCTCCTCCAAATGGAGGATGGCGCGACTTTGTTTTCTGTGTTGCCGTACTCGGCGATGGTTAAACCCGGAAAGTACCGCACTTGGCGGCGCGATGTGTTGCTGCCCAACCACACCTTGCTGGCCGTCGTGACTTTTCCTTGGGACGTTTTTTATCCGGTGGGCGTTAATGCGGTCGGCGTATTCATTCGCAAGGGAGTGCCTCATGACCGCAACTCCAAAGTGCTTTGGATACGGGCACTGAATGACGGCTTACTGAAAAGCAAGGGGAAGCGGCTACCAAATCCAAAAGCCTCGAACGATTTTGAAACAGTGAAGCCATTGCTCCGAGCTTATCTCGACAACCCACGGTTCCCTGTCCAGGACATTAACCAGTTTCAGAAGATGGCAGGAATTGACTTTGACGATCCGCAGTTAGAGCTTGTTCCAGAAGCGTATCTGGATCAATCTCAGCCCGACCCTTCCTTAGTATTTGCCGCATTAGAAGCGGCGATGCGCGATGTGCTCGCCTATCTTATCAAGATGAAACAGGCGGTGTTGCGTCCTGATCTTCTCGGCAGTGGGAAATCCCCGACGTTTGAGGCCCCCAGGTGGAAGCTGTTTGCCGTTACGGACATCTTCGATTTGAGGCGCGGGAATTTTCATTCCATCGCCAATCTCGACAACGGCACATATCCTACCATCTCGCGGGTTAGCACGGACAATGGGTTCGTGGGTTTGTACGACAAGCCAACAAGAGCAGTTGTATGGCCCGCCAAGACTATCACCGTCTCGACGGTGACCGGCGACGCCTTTTTGCAGCCCCTACCCTTTATTGCGACCGATAACGTGGTGCTGTGCGTCCCAAAACCAGCTTACCGGAACCTCAAGTTGAGTGCGCTGTTCTTCATTCAGGCCATGCTTAACGACATAAAGTGGAGATATTCGTACGGACGCCAGTGCTACAAAACGAAGTATGCAAGAACACAGATTATGCTGCCAGTAAAAGGTGACGGAACGCTAGACCAAGATTACATGGCGACGATGGTAGAGGGGGCGAATCATTGGCCGCTGGTAGAAGCCGGATTCATCGAGCAAGCAGCGGACGCCAAATCAGCCCCATAGTTCTTGGACCACCCACTTTTTGGGCAGCAAGCGGTTATTGGGGAAAGCCGGTCAACCGATAGCGAATCTCAACCCTGAGCCTCGACCTCGAGCGTAAGCGGCTGCGGGCCGGTAGCAAGCTTCCAGTTCCCGGCTTCCGTGCCCCTCACCTCGGTATGACAACCGTCCTGCTCAGCGCCGAAAGATGCCCGCCTTCCGAGTCCCGCACGACCTGGCGAACCAGATAGGAGCCGGGCACGAGCGCGAAGATGGTGCGCATGCTCAAACCCTGGGTGCGCAGCTCGGCGAGGTTGGCTTCCGAGACGGTCACATCGAGGTCTTTCTGCTGGCCGGCGACGTAATTCCCATTCTCATCGAAGACCACCGCCACAAAGCGCAGGTGATTGGAGTCGGTCGTGCCTTCTTTGCGGAAGCTGAGCCCCCGGGCGTCGACGCGGGCGATCAAAGTGAGTTGCGCGCCTCCCGCCTTAGTCTTGAAGAACTGCGTTTGGAGATTCACCGGGAGCTCCATCGTCTCGCCCGCTGAGTAAGCGGCTTCCTTCACCTGGGCGTCGATCTGCTCCTGCGCGCTCAGCACCTGATGCGGCGCAAAGTATCCCTTACGCGCGTCGACGATGAGGCCGCGCCCGTTCGCGAGCTTGATCTTCAGCGCGTGGAACTTGCCGTCGGGTTTCAGGTCGGTGGGCGAGTAGGCCAGCGTGTAATAGACCGCGGGAGGCGCGGATACGCTGCTCAGGCCGGCGGCAAGGTCGTTGGTATTGTGGATCGCTTCGCCGCCCGTGGCCGCCGCCAACTCCGACGGCACCGCCCACGCCGCCCACTCGCGCTGCTGCTCGTAGCTCATCCGGACGCTGCTCTCCTCCCGCTGGTCGGCGTCGAGGTCAATGTTGAACTTCTGGCTGCCCGCGTCCGCCATTTGCAGGCTGTTGAACAGCCCACGCGGGTCGAGCGCGCCAATCACCACGCCCGAGCGCAGCGCCAGGTCCGCTGCGTCCTCGAGCATCGAGTTGAAAGTGAGGGACATGAAACCCGGCGTCACCAGCACGATCTCGCGCTGTCCGGGCAGTTCGGCCACGCGGCGAATCATCTCCGCGAGCGTGTAAAGCGAGGTATGCGCCTGGAGATCGTAATAGTCGAACACCTGGCGCGCCCGGCCGAGGATCAGCGTCTGGATTCCGCTGAGATTGCCGGCGCTCGTGAGGCCAATCGCCTGGCCGCTCCCGCTGTTGGGCACACAACCTCGTTTGATGGCCTCGTTGACGGCAATCGTGGTTGCGTCAGGGTCTTGGTGGTTCGCAATCAGATCGGCCTGGTAGTCGGACAACAGCGGGCAATCATCCCGCGGATCACCCGCATTCGGACGGTACTCGAGCCTGGCGAGGGCGGCTTCGAGCTTGGCGCGATCCCGGGTGTAGTCCTGATTGACGAAGCCGGACGTGGTGAAAATCGCGAAGCGGTCTTCCGACCGGATGCCGCTCGCGAGAAAACGCCGCGCCGCGTCGCGCACGCGAACCAGGTCCTCGGAATGCGCGCGAGCGTCGTCGATGTAGAGCGCCACAAAGCGCTCGGGCGCCGCGAACGCCGGTTGCGATTCGGAAGGCTGCGCCGGCCCTCCCGTGGCAGGCGCCGACGCTTTCGCCCCGGAAGCAGCGGGATGCTCCACCGCGAATTGCGCGATGGTCTGCGGCTTCCCGTTGTCCAGGAGTTGAAAGTCGTTTTGGGTGAGCCCGTCAACCGCTTTGCGCTGGGCGTCCCGCACCACCACTCGCACTACCACGAAGTTCGTTTTGGACTGGATCTGGAAGTTGGGCTGGGTTTGAGTCGAGGATTGTGGCGGTGAACCCGGGGCCGCGCCACCGCTCCCGAGGAGGACGGCGCAGGCAATCGAAAACCATCCGGCCAGGGCGAGTGGCCGCTTCAGTATGGTGCTTAGCCGCTCCTGAAATTGCGCCATGGAATTACCCCCTGTGAGGTCGAGCGCTGCCGGGGCCATGAGTGTACGAGCGCGCGGGTCCGGTTGGCTGTACCCACCGTTACCATTTTATATCGGACGGCCTGAGTTTACAAAGCTCTAACGGTGCCGGCCAGTTTGCAAGCGGCGCGCGAAGCCTGCGCCGGTTTGGGGTCATGCTGGCGCGCCGCCCACCTGCGATACAATCTCCCGAGGAGACTTCCATGCTTTTCGAGATGCATCAGCTTCAGAAAATCGACGACTACCGGTGGCTGTTGCTGCGCGGCACCAAGCCCGGCATGCTCACCGACGCCTTGATTTACGCCGACGAGCGACTGCTCACGGCCATCCTCAAGGACCTTTCGCTCGAGCAGGCGGTGAACGTCGCGATGCTGCCGGGAATCGTGGGCCGGTCGCTCGCCATGCCCGACATCCACCAGGGTTACGGGTTCCCCATCGGCGGCGTCGCGGCCACTGCGCCTGACGAAGGCGGCGTGGTCTCGCCGGGCGGCGTCGGGTTCGACATCAACTGTGGCGTGCGTTTGCTCGCGAGCACGCTCACCGCGGACGAAGTCCGGCCGAAGATCCGCGAGCTCGTCAATCAGCTTTTTCGCGACATCCCCTCCGGGGCGGGACGTGGCGGATCGATCAGGCTGTCCTACCAGGACCTCGACCGCGTGCTCGCGGAAGGCGCAGCGTGGATGGCGGAGCACGGCTACGGCGAGCCTGACGACTTGACGCACTGCGAGGAAGCGGGCGCCATCGATTCCGCGGACCCCGAGGCGGTGAGCGATCGCGCCAAGAAGCGCGGACTGCCACAGGCCGGGACGCTCGGCTCCGGCAACCATTTCCTCGAAGTGCAGTACGTGGAGCGCGTCGAAGATCCGGGAATCGCTCAGGCGCTTGGCCTCTACGAGAACGAAATCGTCGTGCTCATTCACTCCGGATCACGCGGACTCGGCCATCAGGTGTGCACCGACTACTTGCGCGACATGGACGAAGGCATGCGGCGCTACGGCATCAGCGTGCCTGACCGCCAGCTCGCCTGCGTCCCCGTACACTCGCGCGAGGGACAGGCTTATCTCGGCGCGATGCGCGCCGCGGCGAATTTCGCCTGGGCCAACCGTCAGGGGATCACGCATTTCACGCGCGGCGCCTTCAAGCGCATCTTCGGCGAGAAGGTAGCGCTACGCGTGGTGTACGACGTGTGTCACAACATCGCCAAGCTCGAGCGGCACCAGGTCGACGGGCGCGACAGCAAGGTGATGGTCCACCGTAAAGGCGCGACGCGCGCCTTTCCCGCCGGGCGTCCGGAAGTGCCGGCCGCTTACCAGGCCGTCGGGCAGCCGGTGTTGATCCCTGGATCCATGGGGACGGCGTCGTGGGTGCTGGTGGGCGCCGAGGGTGCGATGCGCGAGACGTTCGGGACCACGTGCCATGGCGCGGGCCGGCTGATGAGCCGCACGGCGGCGAAGAAGTCGGCGTACGCGGCGAACGCGCGCGAGTCGCTCGAGGAACGCGGCATCATCGTCCGCGCCGAGACGCGCGACGGCATCACGGAAGAGATTCCTGAGGCTTACAAGGATGTCGACGAGGTGATCAGCGTGGTGGCGAACGCGGGTCTCGCGAAGCGCGTCGCACGACTGAAGCCGATGGGAGTGATCAAGGGTTAGCGTTGGGAGCGCAGCATGGGAGCGCGGGCATCCTGCCCGCAATGGTTATGCCGGCTAAAGTCACTCTTCCTCGAGGATGGCATTCGCGAGGGTACCTGGCCCCTTTCGACGGCGGGACGCCCGCACTCCCAGAGAGTTACTTCTCTTCTTCTCCCTCGCCCATCTGCTGCATGAGGTAGTTCTGCAAGCCGAGGTCGCGGATCAGGCCGAGTTGCGTCTCCAGGAAGTCAACGTGTTCTTCCTCGTCTTTCAAAATCGTTTCGAACAGGTCGGCGGAGGCGTTGTCGCCCACCTTACGCGACGTGGCCACGGCCTTGTTGTACTCGGCGACAGCGCCTTTCTCGAGCGCCAGGTCGTTCTCAAGCTGCTGCTTGACGTCTTTGCCGATATTCAGTTTCGGCAGGTCGGCCATGTTGGGCATTCCCTCGAGAAAAAGCATGCGCTCGATCAGAATCTCGGCGTGCTTCATTTCGCCGATGGCCTGCTTCTTGACGAGCCCGCTCAGACGCGTGTATCCCCAGTTCTCGCACATCTCGGCGTGCAGGAAATACTGGTTGACGGCGCCCAGTTCTTCCCTAAGCATCTCGGCCATAAGTTCGAGGACTTCGGGTTTGCCTTTCATGGTCTGTTGCCTCCTTGTGAAGCGTTTCAGCCTAGCGGATTTTGCAGCGAATTTCCAGCGTTCCACGTGGGGAGAGTCTTGGCCGGCAGGCCCTCCTGACTATCCCGTGCTCTTCATGCCAAAGGCGATCCCTGCCACCGTCACCTGGAGCAGTTGCAGCAACTCCGGCGACGGACGACGCGCGGTCCGCCACTCTTTGAGAAAACGAATCTGGAGAAAGTTGAGCGGGTCCACGTAGGGATTCCTCAGGCGGATGGATTCCGCGAGCACCGGCTGTCGCGCCAGCAGATGAGCGCGCCCGCAGATCTCGAGCACGGCGTTCCGGCAGCGCCGGTATTCTTCCTCGAGCCGCGCAAACATGCTTTCGCCCAAGCTCGCGGGCCGGACGAGCGCCGCGTAACGCCGGGCGATGTAGAGGTCGGTCTTGGCGAGCGAAGTCTCGGCATTGTCGATGAGCACGGCGAAGAACGGCCAGCCTTCGTACATCTCGCGCAGCGCCTCGAGTCCGCGCGGCGCATGGTCGCGCACGAATTTCTCGAGCGCGTATCCCAGGCCGTACCACGAAGGGAGGAAGTGGCGCGACTGCGTCCAAGCGAAGACCCAGGGGATGGCGCGCAACTCGCGCACGTCGCCCGAGTGCAATCCGGACTGGGGACGGCGGCTGGGCCGCGAGCCAAGCCGCAACTGCTCGATGAGGTCGATGGGCGTGGCCTGGTAGAAATACTCGGGGAACTCCGGCGTCTCGTAGACCAGCGCGCGGTAAAAGTCGCGGCTGCTCTCCGCGCATTCCTCGGCGCAGGATTCCCAGCGCGCGACGCGCTCGCGGGCCACTCGCTTGGGATGCAGCAGGTGGGCGTCCACCACCGAGCTTACGAGCTGCTCGAGGTTGCGCTCGGCAATCGTTGGGTCGGAATACTTGAGCGAGATCACTTCGCCCTGCTCGGTGATGCGCACGCGGCCGCCGGGCGCGGCGTAGGGCTGGGCACGCACGCTGCGGTACGACTGCCCTCCGCCACGGTCGATGGTTCCGCCGATGCCGTGAAAGAGGCCGAGCCGGACTCCGGCGTGCTCGGCCACCTGTCCCAGCGCTTTCTGGGCGCGGAAGAGCGCGAAGTTGGCGGCGAGATATCCCGAGTCCTTGACCGAGTCGGAATAGCCGAGCATCACTTCCTGGAAATTCCCGCGCGAGCGGAGCAGCCGGCGATAAAGCGGGTCGCGGAGCAGCTCGGCGAGAATGTTGGGACAGGCGTGCAAGTCCTCGTAGGTCTCAAACAGCGGCACGACGTCGAAGTGCGAGACGCGGCCGCGCTCGACCAATCCTGCATGGCTTCCGACGAGCAGCACGTCCCAGACGTCCGAGGCGCGCGACGTCATGCTGAGGACGTAGCGATGCGTTGCCGGCTCTCCGTATTTCGTTTGAATCGTCCGGAGGGCACGCAGCTCGTCGAGCGTACGGCGCGTCCGGGCCGAGAGCGGGGCGCGCGACCCACCAGGAGCACGCGCCGTGAGCAGGCGGCGAATGGCGCGGATCCGCGCTTCGTCCGATTGCTGGCCATCGGCCGCCATGCCGGCTCGCGCCAGCAATTCATCCGCGGCGGCGCGTACCACGGAGGCATGCTGGCGGAAGTCGAGGCTGGCGGCGTGGAATCCGAAAATCTCCGCCGTCGCACGCAGCTTGCCGGGACCGGCGCGCGCCACGCGCGGACTGGGGCGCTCGCGCACCGTGTCCTCGAGCCCGGCGAGGTCGCGCACGAGTTCATCGGCATCGGCGTAAGCGCCGCGCGCGTTGACCTCGGTCTGGTCGAGCCGCCACAGGATGACGCGCACCTTGCGCCGCGCGATCTCACTCGGCTGATCGACTTCCTCAAAGGCGCGCGTCGCGGGAAAGCGCTTCATGTCGCGCGCGAGGTCACGCCGCAGCTTTCGTCCCTGGGCCCGGCCGCTCGCGGGAAACGAGACGATGCCGAGCAGGCGGTGGCAGGCCTGCCGGTAGTAGCCGAGGATGCTGCGGCGCAGCGCGGCAGCCGCACGCAGGCTGATCTGCGGCGTGATGTTCGGGTTTCCGTCGCGATCGGCGCCCACCCACGATCCAAAGCGCAGGAAGGGATGATGCACGATGGGGTGGGAGTCGAAGCGCTCGAGCTGCTCCGCGAACTTCTCCCAGAAGCGTCCCGCGAGTTCGTAGATCGTGCGCTCAAGGTAGACGAGCGTACTCTCTATTTCGGTCGCGGGCGTCACCGAGCGCTCGCGCACTTCGGGCGTCAGCCAGAGCGCCTCGATCCAGGGATCGATTTCGAACTCGGTGGCGCGACCCAAATCGCCGTGCCGCGCCTCGAGCGTCCGCCCGATACGCAGGATGTGGTTGATGACGCTGCGGCGCTTGGCTTCGGTGGGATGCGCGGTGAGCACCGGCTCGATGCGCATCGAGCCGAGCAACCGGCCGAGCGCGGCGGGCGAAACATGATGGTGGGCGAGTTCGCTGAAGGTGCGGCGCAGCGACATGGGCGCGCCCGCGCCGTCGTTCTCGTAAGCACGCAGCCGGCGTACGCGCTGCCGTTCCTCGCAGAGGTTCACGAGGTGGAAAAACAGGCTGAAGGCGTGCGCCACTTCCGAGGCCTCGCGGAGGGTCGGCCGCTCGGCTTCCTTCTCGATCGCCTCGAGCAGCTCGGGCGTGGGATTCTGGCGGATGCGCTTTGAAAGATGCCGCAGGTTTTCAATCGACGCAAACACGCGCGCCCCGCATTGCTCCTGGACGATCGAGCCCAGGCGCGTGGTGAGGAACCGGACTTCGCGGCGCAGTGTTTCGTCCATACTCGGGGCGCGGGCATCCTGCCCGCAAGCTTCGGCAACTCCCAAATCACGGCGGGGATTGCAGGCAAGATGCCCGCGCTCCCAGGTTACACCGTCACGGCGAGCGCCTGTTCGAGGGCGCGACGCAGCGCGTCCAAATCAGGCTCGACGCGCAAGCGCTGGCTCGACTCCTGGACCTCAGAGCGATGGCGCATCACGTACTCGGTATCCTTCAGTTGATTGCCGGTGAGCACCGCGACCACGTCAGCGTGGCGCTCGATTTTTCCCGCGCGGCAGAGCTTGCGCACTCCGGCGATGGTGGCGGCCGACGCCGGCTCGCAGCCCACACCGTCCTCCGCGAGCACGGTCTTGGCTTCGAAGATTTCCTCGTCGGTCACCGACTCGCAGAGTCCTCCAGTCCACTCGAGCACGCGGCGCGCTTTCTTCCAGTTGGCCGGACGGCCGATGCGGATCGCCGTGGCTTCGGTCGACGGCCCTTCGACGGGAATCAGCTCGGGAGAATTCGCGGTGATCGTGCGGTAGAACGGATTCGCGCCCGCCGCCTGCACCACTACCACGCGCGGCACCTTCCCGATGAATCCCATCTCCTTCAGCTCGCGCAGGCCTTTGCCGATGGCCGAAGCGTTGCCCAGATTTCCGCCCGGCACCACGATGTAATCCGGCGGACGCCAGGCGCGCTGCTCGAGCATCTCCGCCACGATGGTCTTCTGCCCCTCGATGCGGAAGGGATTCACCGAGTTGACGAGATAGAGTCCGAGCTCAGGCGCGATCTCGCGCAGCAGCTTGAACGCCTCGTCAAACGTGTCGCCCACTTCGACCACCAGCGCGCCGAAATCGAGCGCCTGGGCAAGCTTGGCGGCGGAAATTTGGCGATAAGGGACGAAGAGCAGCGCCTTCATGCCGGCGCGCGCCGCGTAAGCGGCCATCGACGACGAGGTGTTGCCCGTCGAGGCGCACGCCACCATGCGTACGCCGCGCGACTCGGCGCGCGTGATCGAAGCGGTCATCCCGAGGTCCTTGAAGGAGCCGGTGGGATTGTTCCCCTGGTGCTTGATGGTCAGGTGGACCGGCCCCGCCCACCAGCCGGCGCGTCGCGTCCCGACCAGCGGCGTCGAGCCTTCCGAAAGCGAGATGATGCGGTCGCGCGGCCCCACGAACGGAATCAGCTCGCGGAAGCGCCACACGCCGCTGCGATCGATGGGCTCGCCGCTCAGTCGCCGCCGATGCCAGCGCGCGCGCAGCTCCTCGGGGTCGAAGACGGGGAAGTCGTACTCGACCTCGAGCAGTCCGCCGCACGCCGCGCAAGTGTACGCGTCACGCTTGGGCTCCTGCCTCTCGCGGCAGGATTCCTCGATGCATCGAAGGTAAGCCGACATGGTTAAGCTTTCAGCGGTCAGCTTTCAGCAGTCAGCGATCATTAATCAGCTTGATGCGCCTTTTGCCACACCATGAGATTCCTGAATGTTTTCAAGATCTCACCCCTACGTTACCGGCTGCTGACAGCTGAACGCTGAAAGCTGATTGCTGACCGCTCAAAGTTGGAACTCCTCATGAATCGCTTGCACCGCATCCTTCACGTCAGAGGACTTCACCGCGAACGAGATGCTCAACTCGGACGACCCCTGCGCGATGGCGATAATGTTGATGCTGCGGCGTCCGAGCGCGCTGAAGGCGCGGCCGGCGATGCCCGGCGTTCCTTTCATGTTCTCGCCGATGGCCACCACCATGGCGACGTGCGGCATCACTTCGAGCGCCGCCACGTAGTCGTGCAGGATTTCGAGTTCGAAGACTTTTTCGAGCTTGGTCTTGACGCGCTTCAAATCGGCATTATGAACCGCGAAGCACAGGACGTTGTCGGCCGAGGACTGAGTGACCATCAGCGTGGCAATGCCCTCGAGACTCAGCGCGGCAAATACCTTGGAGGCGAGTTGCGCGAAGCTCAGCGTGTCTTTGCCGCTGATGGTGATGAGGTCCGCCTTGCTGACCGAAGTGATGGCCTTCACACCGGGCTGGCCGTTGGCGGCCGCGGGCCCGATCTTGGTGCCGGGGCACGCCGGATTGAACGAGTTCTTGATCCACACCGGAATCTTCTTCTTCATCACCGGCTGGATGGTTTTAGGATGCAGCACCTTGGCGCCGAAGAACGAAAGCTCGATGGCCTCGCGGTAGGAAATTTCCGGGATGATGCGCGCCGCGGGCACCAGGCGCGGGTCAGCCGTCATGACGCCGTCGACGTCGGTCCAGATGCAGATCTCCTCGGCGTCGAGCGCCGCACCGATGATGGTGCCGGTGTAGTCGGACCCGCCGCGTCCGAGCGTGGTGCACAGGCCTTCGCGCGTCGCGCCGCGGAATCCCGTGACCACCGGGATGGCGCCGCGGCGGCGCAGCGGCGCCAGGCGCTCGGAGGTCTTGAGGTCGGTCTCGGCAAAGAGTGGGGTGGCGTTGCCGAAGTGTTCGTCGGTCACGATGCACTCGACGGCGTCGACGGATTCCGCGGGCAAACCCTTCGTTCTCAGGATCGCCGCCATCAGCGTCGCCGACATCACTTCGCCGAGGCTCGACAGCGTATCCATAGCGCGCGGCGTCACTTCGCGCACCAGCGAGAATCCGGAGCAGAGGTTTTCAAACTGGTTGACGTGCTCGGCGAGGCGCGGCAGCACCGCCGCCTGTTCTCCCGCCGAAAGCAGCCGGTCCGCGACCTCGCGATGCCGGCGCGCCAGCTCCTGGCGGACGCTCTTCCAGTGTTCTCGGTCGCCGCGGCTGGCCTCGGTCGCGGCGCGGATCAGCATGTCGGTCACACCGCCCATCGCCGAGACCACCACCACGATCTCGGCCTGCGACGCGTGCTCGCGGATAATCTCCGCCACGCGTTCCATGCGCTCGGCGTTGCCGACGGAAGTGCCGCCGAATTTCATCGCGAGCAGCGGCTTCGCCTTGCCCGGACTTTTTGCTGGTGCCACTTTTTCCGCCACTCCGTAAACCTCCCCTCGGACGGCGCGAACGCGTTCGACCGGCAGGCGGTCCGGGGATTCGCCGAGGGCCCCGGCCGCCTAGCTAATCGAAGTCGTCGTCGAGGAAGCGGAATGATTCGCCTGCGTGGATTCGCGAACGACGTTGATGAAAACTTTGGCGGGAAGCGAGAGATAACGGTCGCGGCGGTAGATCAGCCCGAGCTCGCGGTAGATTTTCTGGCCGTCGAGCGGAATCAGCTTGAGCAGGCCCGCGGCGACTTCCGGCTGCGCGTAAGTCCGGCTGATCAGCGACACGCCCAGCCCCGCGCCCACGAATTTCTTGATGCTCTCGACGCTCGCGAGCTCCATGGAGATCTGCAGGTGGCCGCGGAATTCGCGGAACAACCGGTCGATCACCACGCGCGTGTGTCCGGTCTTGGGCAGGATCAGCGGGTAATGCGACACCTGCTCGGCGGTGAGCGTGCGGCACTTGGCCAGCGGATGATTCTTCGGCGCCACCACCTGGACTTCGTCGCGGAACACCCGGATGACTTCCATGCCGCTGCCGGTGTGCGGGAGGGTGACGATACCCAAATCGACCTGGCCTTCCTGCACCTTCTGCAGAATCTTGTGGCTGAAGTTCCGGTAGATGCTGATTTGCACCAGCGGATAAAGCCCCTTGAAGCGCGCGAACGTCTTAGGCAGGACGTAGAGGCAGGTGGCCTCGTTGGCGCCGATGTAGAGCTTGCCGCGCGGCGTCTGGTTGAGCTCGGCGATGGCCTGCAGCGCTTCCTTCTGCATCGCCAGCAGCCGCTCGGCGTAGCCCTGGAGGATTTCTCCTGCCGGCGTGAGCTGCACTTTCTTGCCGCTGCGGTCGAACAGCTTTTCGCCACACTCCTGCTCGAGCAATCGCACCTGAGCGCTGATCGCCGGCTGGGTCCGGTAGAGTTTTTCAGCCGCTCGAGAGAAGCTTCGCAGCTTCGAAACCTCGAGGAAGCTGGCTAACTGGTCGTAGTCCATTTCCGAGAGGCCGACTATCAAAAACATTGTATCAGATTCAGCCCGCTCGCGTGTGAGCCGCTTCAGGCCGAACAGCCGTTCTTACACCCTTGCGGGGGAGGGCAGCGCTGGAGCGCCGGGCGAGGGGCCAGGAGCAGGCCGGCCGGTGAACTTTGCGAGGACGCAGGCGCGCAGAAATTGAATCCACAGCGCGACGGCCATCAGAAAAGTAACCGCCGCCCACGGCGACCATACGCCGTAAGCCGTCTGGAGCACCATGTACCAGAGAATCCGCCAGCCGAGGAAGATCTCCTTGCCGAAGGAGTAGACGAGCGCAAAGAAGGGCAGAGCGCCGAGCGTGAGCGTCACCGCGTTGATGACGCGCGAACGCGGGTTGCGCGGCGGATGCAGCCAGCGGGCGCCGTAAGCGAAGAGTCCGAGATAAAGCGCCATGGCGAAGGGATTGAGGGCGAAGGCGGCGATCACCACCACGCAGAGCCACAGGTAGAGAACCTGCTTGGTGGTGGCGAACGATGGAGGCCGCGGAATTCCGGCGCGGACGAAGCGCAGGATCACGTAGCCGGCGACGAGTGCAAGCACGAGCGCCGCGACCACGCCGAGCGGCAGCCGGTAGAGAAACGGGTCCTTGGGCGTGGCCGGATAAAGCTCGTAGCGCGGCAGGATGTTCGCGGCCGTGAGCGCATAGAGCGTAGCGAGCGCGAAGCCGCCGGGGATCAGGTAGACGAGTGGCCGCAACAACACGCAGCGCGACGGATGTGGCCGTGGTCCTGGCGGGCCGTGGGCGGGCAGAACCCGTCCGAGCGCGAAGTTTACTCCCGCGAATACTCCGCCGAGCATCACGGGCGCGATGCCGAGGATAAAGATCAGCCGCACGATGCTGCCGGAGAGATAGGCCGTGGATGAGATTTGCCAGTAGTCCATGCCCTTTACGTAGACCAGGACACTTTGCGGCCCGGCTTCGTTCGCCGATTCAGGTTGAGTACTGGATGCGGGCGGGACGCCCGCGCTCCCATCGATCGTCGCGACGGCCCCCATCACTGTCGCGCCCAGCATACGAAACGACTCCGGGTCGAAGTTCTGGAACACGTCCGCGGTCGTATGATAACGGGCGCGCGAGGCCGCGTACTCTTTGGTGAGGGTCGAGATATTTACGGCGGGGATTCCGGCTCGCACCAGCGGCCCCTGATCCTGGGCCGAAACTTCGATGGCGCGCTCGATGAATTCCCAGGAACGCGTGGGCCCAATCACCGTCACGCCCTGCGTCCTGCCGGCCGCGATCACCGCTTCGCGCAGGCAGAGCGGCGTATAGCCACCACCTTGTCCCATGCAGTCGATGCCGAGCGCCGGCGCCCGCCCCTGGTTCAGATAATCGATGGAAATGGCGGCGACGGTGTGATGTGATTTGAGGTATCCCGCAAGATGCCGCGCGCCGATCATGCCCCACTCTTCGGCGTCCGTCGCGACCAGCAGCAGGCCGCGCCGATTGCCACCCCTCAATTCGCGAGCCAGCTCCAGCAGCACGCCGACCCCCGAGGCATTGTCCTCGGCGGCCTGGTGCGAGGTAGTCTGGCTGTCGTAGTGTGCGAGGATGGCGATGCTCTCGGGTTCCTGGCCGGAAAGCTCCGCGATGACGTTGTCGCCTTCCACTTGCCGGCCCGCGAGCCACATCGTGAAGCGGTCGTCGGTCACGTGATAGCCGAGCCTGGTGAACTCGGAGCGGAGGTAGTCAGCGGCATGTTGCGCGCCCGGGCTTCCCGTGACGCGGTCGGGATAATTCTCGGCCAGGACTCGCGTGTACTCGATAGCCCCTGGCCCATCGAAACCCAACTTCGGGGGCAGAGCCGTCTCGGGCGTGGTTAGGATAGATTGCTGCCCGAAATGGACGAGCAGCAGGATGGCGAGCGCCGCGACCAGCATGGCCACCAGCGTCGCGATTCTTTGCCGAAGGGTGAGCACGCGCGCCTACAATCGCCCGTAGCCGACAATGGTGGCGAGGAGCTGGTCGACGTCGAATCCGACTTCGCGAAAGAGCTGCGCCAAATCGTGCTCGCGGTCTTCGAGGCTGGCGGGGATGTACTTCTCCGGCGGCATATAGAAAGGGTTGTCGCGGATCAGCGTGTCGTCGATGAGCAGGTGCCGGTGGACGGCAATCGCCGAGAACAGGTGATGGATCTCGATCTTGTCGAGCGCGAACTGGCACATCACGACGCCGGGGTAGACCTTGACCTGGTAATTGAGGATGGCGTGGAACTCGAAAAACTGGGGCATGGAGAGTCCGACAAACGGCGGCCAGCTCGTCTCCTCCAGCCAGCGCAGGCCCGGCCGGCGCGCGTCCTCGGCGGCGGCGTAGACCTGCTTGCTCAGCTTGCGCAGCTCGCGGAAATCGCCTAAGCCGGGATGCAGCCGCAGCAGTCCTGACTGGACGTAGCGGTTCACGTCACCCACCTGGGTGCGGAGCTGCTTCAAGAGCTCCGCCTGGAAGCCCGTGGGCGCGACCACCTGGCACAGGTCACCGTTCTCGAGTCCCTCGGCAATGAAAGGGACCAGACGATACGTCGCGGGGCCGCTGCGGTAGAGCACGGCCACGTGCTCGTGGCGAAGAATCGGCACGTGGCCTTCGAGGTTGGTAAAAACGGGTGTCCCCATACGTGATGTTGCAGGATACAGGGTAGAGCGAGCTTACGGAAGAGCCTTTTAAGGCACGTCCTCCGGACTACGTCCCGCGCAGCCGCTCGGCGCGCGCCACCCGGTCGACGGCGATGGTATAGGCGGCGGTGCGCAGCGACACCTTCTGGCCCGATGCCATCTCCGCCACCTGACGGTAGGCGCGGGTCAGGATCTTGCGCATGTCGGCGTTGACGCGGTCCTCGTCCCAGAAAATCTGCTGAAGGTTCTGCGCCCACTCGAAGTACGAGACGGTAACTCCGCCGGCGTTGGTGAGGATATCGGGGAGCACGGGGATCTCGCGCGCCGCCAGAATCTCATCCGCCTCGGGCGTGGTGGGGAGGTTCGCGCCCTCGGCGACGATTCGCGCCCGCACCTTGGCGGCATTCTTCGCCGCCGTTCACGTCAGAGACAGCAATGATTTTGGCGCCGCGTTCGGCGAAGCAGCGGGCGGCGTTCGAGCCGACGTTGCCGAATCCCTGGACGGCCACGCGCGCCCCCGTGATCGGCAGACGTAGATCCTCGAGGAGCGCTTCGGTGACGTAGACCAAGCCGCGTCCCGTCGCCTGTTCGCGGCCCAGGGATCCGCCGAGCTCGAGCGGCTTACCCGTCACGCAGGCGGGCGTATAGCCGTGCTCGGCGCTGTACTCGTCGAAGATCCACGCCATCACCTGTGCGTTGGTGTTGACGTCGGGCGCGGGAACGTCGCGATAAGGACCCAGCACCAGATGGATGCGGCGGATGTAACCGCGCGTCAGCCGCTGAATCTCATCCAGCGAGAGCTTGGAAGAGTCGACCGCGATACCGCCCTTCGAGCCGCCGAACGGCAGGTTGGCGAGCGAAGTCTTCCAGGTCATCGCCGCCGCCAGGGCCCGCACTTCGTTGACGTCAGTGTCAGGGTGGTAGCGGATTCCGCCTTTCGCGGGACCGCGCACGCTGCTGTGCTGCACGCGGTAGCCGACGAATACTTTGAGCGAGCCATCGTCGAGGCGTACCGGAATCTCGACGCGCACCTCGCGGAAGGGCATAGTGAGCAGCGTGCGCATTTCGGCGTCGAGACCCAGGCGGTCGGCGGCTCGCTGGAAATTCTGCGTGACGATCTCATGCGGGTCATCACTGGAATGAGTCGTTTCGGGCATCGTTCACTCTCTTCGACTAACCCGGCCGGATCGACGGCGTTCAAGTGCTCAGATTCGCGTCCGGCACCGGGCGTGAGGATTATCCTTTCGGGCGGCGAGAGCGTCAAGAGAGCGTTTCAGGATTCCTGGCGGTTTGCGCGCAGTTGCGGGTCTGTTCACAGAGGCGACGAGTCTGCTGCTCCGCCGGGTAGCCTGATGCCGGCGGGAGGGCCACCTCCCTGCTCTGTGTTAACTTATCGATAACGGTATAGTAACGTTAAAGGTACTTGACCGCCCCTCCCGTGCTGGAGTAAACCAAGGGCATGGAGAGGGACTGGCTCGACGAATTGCAAACGCACGAGCGAGTGGAGCGTGAGCGCCAGATTCAGGAGGCCGCAGCACGTAACAAGCTTATTTACCAAGAAGCTCCCAGGATCTTTGAGAGACTTTTGGCGTCATTTAAGACAGTTGCGGCCAACTGCCGGGTAAACGGTGTGACTCTGAGGTTCGACCGGCCTGAACAGGAGCTAGGGCGGGTGATCGCCACGATCGACCGGGGGGTTGCACCCCTCCGCACCGGAGTCAACATTCAATTCTACCCTGAAACCCAGGAGATTAAGTGCTCATCGGAGTTGGGAGGCACGCAGACCTTCTACTTCGGTGTCACTTTCGGTGCCGTCAGCCTGTTCCAGGATGGTCGGCGGATCAACAAGATCGACACCGTCTGTGAGATGGCTCTTAAGCCGCTCCTGTCTGCCGCGAGAGCGTTGCGCTAAAGCGGGTGGCCGCGGTCGGGGCCTTCTCGACCCGCTGTTTCACTCACAATCCAAGATGGGGCGTTGGTGTGCCTTCACCGCCCGCGTTCCACCTTCCTTCGGGATTCCGTCCGTTCAACACTCCCCCGCTTTCGGATGGTACGATTTGCTGAGTTATGGAGACGTCCGTGTACCTGGCGATTGAACTCGCTGCGATCGCTGCCGCCGTGTTCTTAGGACGCGTCCTGGTTGTGGGGCGCCGCCAGAAGATCGCCTTTGGAGCGCTGGCCGCGGTGAGCGTGATCCTGCTTAGTTGGCAAGGATGGCGCGCGGCGCACAGCCGCCATCAGGCCGAGGATCAAGCCGCGAAGGCCATCGCGCAGAACGCCCAGGATCTCAGGAAGGCGCAGGAGGACGCTGCCGAGGCGCGACGCGAAACTCTGCGTTATCAGGATGCGCTGGTGAAGCTCACGGGCCGTCAGCCCGCTCAAAGCGCGAGCCAATCTCCCACCCTTGGCGGTCCAGGCGCCGCGAGTACCGCGAATCCGCCGGCCGCACTCGTCCTGACCGAGGATCAGAAGAGCCAGCTCTCAAAGCTCCTCAAGAAGATGGGACCCCACTCGATTGTCGTCCGCTACGCTCAGGGTAACGACGAGAGCCAGCGCTATGCCGACGCCCTGGCGGCGGTGCTGCGCGACGCCGGCTGGACGTTCCGCTCTCCCAAATTCATCGCCTGGGATCAGTATCCGCGCGGCATGGTAGTCCTTGTCCCCGATCTGACCGCGGTTCCCCGGGACGCGGACGGGTTCGCCGCCGTTCTGAACCAGGTGGGAATTCAGGTGCGATGGTCGGAAGAGCAGTCCCTCGACCCCGGCACCTTCGACCTGCTGGTTGGCCTGCCTTATTAAGGATTGCAAAAAATACAGTGACATCATTTTTCTGTAGCGGCGCTCTCTGAGCGCCCAATGACGGCGGCTAGAGGCCGCCGCTACAGCAGCGGTTGTCACTGTATTTTGCAATGCTCTCTAGGAACTAAGAGTCAGTGAAAACCGTGGCTAAAGAGGGCCGAGCTCAGTGGACAGGTTCGGGTACCGAGGGCGCGTGGTCGAGGACGCGCGGCGTCTGCTGCATGCGGAAGAGAGGATTCAGCGGCAGGCGTCCCGGGCCGGTGGCGTAGGCCTTGCGGATCGCCTCCGTGACGAACGCTTTGGCGAGCATGACGGCGTCGCGAAGCTGCCGGCCGAATGCCAGGTTGCAGGCGATGGCGGAGGAGAACGCGCAGCCGGTGCCGTGAGTGTTGTCGGGCTTCACGTGGTCGCCCGTGAAGCTCTCGGATCCCTCCTGGTCGAAGCACACGTCGATGGGTTTCTCGAGGTGCCCGCCGGTGATGACCACGGCGCGCGCCCCCATCTCCATCAGCTTGCGGCCCGCGACCTTCATCTCTTCTACGTTCTCGATCTTGAGCCCGGTGAGCGCCTCGGCTTCGGCCAGGTTCGGGGTCGCGATGGTGACTCGCTTGAGAAGGTGCTCGCGCAGGTAATCGAAGCCGGCGGCATCAATCAGCTCGATGCCGGTCGAAGAGCGCAGCACCGGATCGAGGACGGCAGGCAGGCTGGGATTCGCGTCGAGAATTTCGCGTACCACCTCGGCGTTAGCGCGGGTCGCGAGCATGCCGATCTTGATCGCTTTCACTTGGCCGTCCGCCAGCAGCGCCTGGATGGAGTCCTTGAGGGTGGGCGACTTGACGGGATGAATCGCGGTCACACCCTCCGTGTTCTGGACAGTAAGCGCCGTGATCGCCGCGACGCCGTAACAGTTGTGCGCGGCGAACGTCTTCAGATCCGCTCCGATGCCCGCACCGCATGAAGGATCGAAACCGGCAATCGTCAGGATGACCGGGGGTCCTGAGCTCTGGGCGTGGTTCATCGTGCCGTCGGGCTTCCGCCTTTCGAGTAGATTCAAGCGATTATAGAGTCGTTGGGCGCATTGTCAATCACCTTTACAACCCTTAGACGGAGAATGCACTCAGGCGGATGCATGTCCCAATACGAGAGCCGGAATATGCATCAGCGGTGCGACTCCTGGGCGGCTTCCATCCGAATCGTCGTCTGGGAGCTGATCTCGACCTTCAGGGGATCGGAAGCCTTGGGCGAAGCGGTTGTCGATCCTGGAGCGCTGGAGCCGGCTCGTCCAGGTGGCGCAGGCGCGCCTTGGAGCGTGGCCGTCAGAGTCTGCTGAGTCTCGGTGTGATTTTCGAGCACGCGGCTGTCGTCGAGCGCCACGAGCAGCCGTCCCTGGCCCTGGCCGTGGACGACGATGCTCAGTCCGCTGCTCAGTGTCCCGAGTTGGGCGAGCGGCCCGGGAGGATTCGCCTGCGCCAGGCGATCGAGCGCCGGTGTGAGGACATCCGTGAAGCGGAAGTCGATTTGGGCGGCGCGCGTCTTGCCGTAGCGCGTCTCGCCGGAGTAGTGCCAGGTGCTCTCGCCATCGAGATTCCAGGGGTCCGCGGGGGTCGCGTGGCTGGAAAACTTGTGGCTCCACCGCTCGTCGACGCCGACTCGCCGTCCGGGTTCGAGCCCGCCACCCATCTGCTCGAGGAATACTTCGAGCGCCTCTTCGAGCGGCTTGCGCAGGATGGAATCGACCGACTGGAGCATTGCGTCCGCACCGTCGGCTCGAATCAAACGGCCCTCCGCATCGTAATGTGCAACCACGGTGCGGCCGGCAATGCGGCGGCTGAATTCCCGCTGTGACCGCTCGGCCGCCGGGCGCATCTCTTCCGGAGATCGCGCCGCCAGGTTGGACTCGAGCTCGAACTGATCGAAGTGATTCTCGACGTCGGCGCCGCCATCCGCGTGGACGGCGCGCACCGTGACCGTGTTCTCCTGGTGCGTGGTGAGCTCGGTGGGAAAAGGCGGCAGAAAAGCCGCGAGTCCGGGCGGCTCGGTGTGGACGGTCGCCTGAGAGTGAAGTTCAGTCCGGTAGACCAGCGTTTGGCCGCGCCGGTATTTCCTCGCCAGCGTGGCTTTTCGTCCCGCCCCGAAGGCCGCAGTCGAGGACAGGCTCAAGACCAGTCCCAGCAGAATCCTCTTCTCGCGCGCGCCTCGGATTCGGATCGCCACCGGCCTGAGCCTATCTCCTCGCTTCCGCCTTCTGATAGCGCTCCAGGCACTCCTCGGAGCAGAAGTGCAGCGTCTCGCCGCCCTCGTTCAGGCGGTGCGAGAGCTCGGTCGAAACGAACATCCCGCAAACCGGGTCGCGCACCATGTGACCGCCTCGTGTCTCGGGGCCTCGCGACGGACCCGGCCTCGGTGGCGCTTGACGTGGACCTCCGAAGACCTGCGGCAGCGTGCGGCTGAGCAGCCGTCCTACAACCACCGCGATGATAAGGTCGAGCAGGTATCCGAGCAAACGCCACATAATTGTGTGACGGCCTTCACGCCGGGAAAGATGCCAGTTGACGTCTTCCTGTCATTCCGAGCGAAGCGAGGAATCTCGCTCTGAGAATCGAGACCAGGTGCGAGATTCCTCGTCGCCCTCTGGCTCCTCGGAATGACACCCTGACCGAAGTCTTAGTAACCACCTACTGCTTGCTGCCGGCACCCAAGGTTTGCTTGAGCTTGTCGAGGCCAGGATAACTCGGGTTCAGCCGCGTGAGCCGCGCAAGCGCGTCGCGCGCCACCGCCAAATCGTGGGTGCCTTCGACGCTCACCAGCGCCAGATTGTACAAAGTCGGCTGATGATTGGGGTCGACCTCGAGCGACTTCTGGTACTCCTGCGCGGCTTCCTTGGCGCGGCCCAGGCTGTAATACGACGTCCCAAGGTCGGTGCGCGCGTTCACGTTTTTGGGGTCGAGCGCCAGCGCCTTCTGATACCAGGGGATTGCCTGCTCGAACTGTTTCTGATCGTAGAGATAGTTGGCGAGCTCGAGCGGCGGCACGGGATCGTTGGGCCGGGCGGCGGCTTGATTTTCGAGCAGCTTCACGGTGGATGCCGAGTCAATCGGCGGATGCCCGGGTGGCAGCGACCCTGGAGTGGCGGCCCCGGCGGATGAGCTGGACATGCCCGGCGCGCCGGACGCGTCGCCGGTCGCACCCGTTGCCGGCGCGTCGGCAGGCTGGCTGACGGCGGGCGCCGGTACATCGCTCGCGGGTGTCGCCGGGTGCCGCTGAGCGTTGTAGACGTATCCCGCGAGGAATCCGACACCCAGAAAGACGGCCGCCGTGATGATGGTTTCCTTCTTCAAAGCCTTACTCTCAGGGACTCAGTGTTCAGTCTATAGCCCGCGTTCGGGAGCGTCAAGGAAGCCTCGCCTGCGGCACTGGATCGTGTCATTCCGAGGAACCAAAGGCGACGAGGAATCTGCTGTTATTCCGCTTGCCGCCGGTGTGTCGCTTGACGTACTAGGGACGCGGTCGTCATAATCGGCTTCCTGTCAAGCGCTCCACAAACCAGCTCTTCACGCGAGGCAATCATGACGAGGAAATCCGCCCGCCGGTTCGTTCACTTTGCTTTTCTGATTCCCCTGATGACGCTGACCAGTCCGCCCCCGGCGCGCGCCGCCGGCCAGCACTACGAGGTGAAGGTCGAGCGCGGCGTCGCGGCGAAGATGCGCGACGGCACGGTGCTCCACGCCGACGTCTACCGGCCCGACGCGCCCGGCAAGTTCCCCGTGCTGCTTCAGCGTACGCCTTACAACAAGGCGGGCGAGTCTGAGTTTGGTCTGGAAGCGGCGGCGCGCGGCTACGTGGTGATCGTTCAGGACGTGCGCGGGCGCTACACTTCCGAGGGCGACTGGTACACCTTCGTCCACGAGTCGGACGACGGCTACGACACGGTCGAGTGGGCGGCGTCGCTGCCCTACTCCGACGGCAAGGTGGGGATGTTCGGCGGATCCTACGTGGGCGCGACCCAGGTGCTCACGGCGATTGCTCATCCGCCGCACCTCGCCGGCATCTTCCCCGTGGTGACGGCGAGCAACTATCACAACGGCTGGACCTATCAGGGCGGCGCGTTCGAGCAGTGGTTCAACGAGTCGTGGACGTCAGGACTCGCGCAGGACACGCTGAATCGGCTCATCGTCCGCCACACCGACGCCACCGAAGGAATCTGGAGGCTGCCGCTCACCGAGTATCCACTCTTCAACCTGGGCGGCGCACGCGGCCGCCGCGGCGCAACACAGGGCCTCGAAGCGCTCGCGCCCTACTTTCTCGACTGGCTCGCGCATCCGACGTACGACGACTACTGGAAGAAGCTCTCGATCGAAGACCACCACGCCGCAATCACCGTTCCGGTCTACAGCGTCGCCGCCTGGTACGACATCTTCTTGGGCGGGACACTGCGCAACTACTTCGGCATCAAGGCGCACGGCGGAAGCGACGCGGCGCGCCAGGGACAGCGGCTGCTGGTGGTGATTGGCGGGCACTCGGGCGGCGGCCGGCACATCGGCGACGTCGACTTTGGCCCCGAGGCCGTCAAGCTTGATGAGAACGAAGTGATGTTGCGTTGGTACGACCATATCCTCAAGGGTCTCGCGAACGGCGTCGAGGGCGACAAGCCGGTGAAGATCTTCGTGATGGGCAAGAACGTCTGGCGCGACGAGGACGACTGGCCGCTCGCTCGCGCCCACGCGACGCGCTACTATTTGGAATCCCAAGGCAAGGCCAACGGCCTCGCCGGTGATGGGAGCCTGCACACGACAGCGCCCGGCGCCGAGCCTTCCGACCGCTACGTCTACGATCCTTCGGACCCAGTGCCCACGATCGGCGGTCCGCTTTGTTGCGACGCCGAGCACTTGAAACCCGGCCCGCGCGATCAGCGTCCGGCGGAAGCCCGACAGGACGTCCTGGTCTACACCACGCCCGCCTTCCGCCACGACTTCGAGGTGACTGGCCCGGTGAGCCTCGAGCTCTACGCCAGCTCATCCGCCGTCGACACCGACTTCACCGCCAAGCTGGTTGACGTGTGGCCGAACGGCTTCGCCCAGAACCTGACCGAGGGCATCCTGCGCGCGCGCTACCGCGATTCCCAAGAGCAGGCGGAGTTCATGAATCCCGGCCAGGTCTACAAGCTGACCGTCGACCTCTGGGCGACGAGCAACGTCTTCCTTGCCGGACACAAGCTGCGACTCGAAGTCTCGAGCAGCAACTTCCCGCGCTTCGACCGCAACCTGAACACCGGCGAGACGGCGGCGAATTCGTCGCACTGGGTCAAAGCGACGAACACCATCTATCACGATAGCGAGCATCCATCCGCGCTGGTTCTGCCGGTTGTCCCGCAGTAGGAGAGAGATGCCAACCACCATCATGGCGATTGCCGCCCACCCGGGTGATGGATTCTTCACCATGGGCGCGGCGGTGGCTCAACACGTCGCCGGAGGCGGGCGAGGCGTCTTCCTGAGCCTCTCGCTCGGCGACCGCGGACATCCGACCATGCCGCCGGCCGAGTACGGCGCGCTTCAGCGTACGGCGAGCGAGCAGGCGGCGAAGATCCTCGGAGCGGAGGCGCAGTTCCTCAGGTATCGTGACGCCGAGATCCCCTTCAGCGACGAATCATGCCTGGCGGTCGCCGACCGCATTCGCCAGGCGAAGGCGGATATTGTCATCACGCACTGGAGCGGAAGCTGGCACAAGGACCACCAGAATTGCCACGCCATCGTGCGCGACGCCATCTTCTATGCGGGACTTCCTGCTCTCGCGCGCACTGGTCCCGAGGGTCCGCTGTCGCCACATACCGTGACCAAGCTCTTCTTCGCCGAGAACTGGGAGGACATGACGGGCTTCCAGGCTGATACCTATCTCGACGTCAGCCAAGTGTACGACCGATGGGTTGAGGCCTGCGCCAAGTTCCCCATGTGGCGCGGCGAGACGGGCTTTCGCTACAACGATTACTACCGCAGTCTGGCGGTGGCGCGCGGATGTCTCGGCGGATTCCAGTATGCGGTGGCGCTGATGTCGTCGCCCGAACAACGGGAACGCCGATTACGCGACCTTTAACTCTTAACTTCGCGAAGTTATCGAGCGATGAAACCTGACTCGAAGCTGCCAAAAGAAGGAATGGGCCCGGCCCCTCCCTGCGAATGCAACTGCGTTCAGTGCGACATCGGTGCGCATTGCGGCAATCGTAAGAAGGGATGCCAGTGGCCGAAGTGGGGCAGTTCACGAGCGAAGGGGAAGGCTAAGCGCTGGCCGCGGTGAGGTCCAATCCCTGGCGTGAGTGATTCGGGGTCCGCTGTTTCTCCGCCCACTCTGTGAACATGCGCTCAAATTCCTGAGAGGTATAGACCCCTTTTTCGATGAGCAGGCTGTTCATGGCATACACCGTCGCCTTGAACCTTTCGTCCCGGGAGAGTGATTCCAACGCTTCTTCAAATGACATGCGCGTAGCCCTCTCGACGCCTGAATCCGTTTGGCCAGCTTAAACGTTTACGGAAGCAAATTCAACAGCGAATTCTGTCGCTCCTTGACACTCGGCGAACCCCGTCAGCATAATGATTCTTCCCTTTGAGGAGAGCATCATGGCTGAAGTGTTCTCGAACTATATCGGCGGCCAATGGGCCGAGTCGAGATCGAAAAAGACCTTTCCCAACATCAATCCCGCGAACACGGGCGAGGTCATCGGACTGTTTCCGGCTTCGGACGCCCAAGACGTCCGGGCGGCGTTTGACGCCGCGGTGAAGGCGCAGCCGGCCTGGGCCGCGCTGCCCGCGCCGCAACGCGGCGAGTTCCTCTTCAAGGCGGCGCAGATTCTCGAGGGCCGGCTCGGCAAGCTCGCGGAAGAGATGACCCGCGAAGAAGGCAAGACGCTGCCCGAGTCGAAGGGTGAGGTGAAGCGCGCCATCAACATCCTCCGCTACTTCGGCGGCGAGGGCGCGCGCCAGTTCAGCTACCAGATTCCCTCCGAGCGCGAGAACGTCTTCTGCTACACGATGCGCAAGCCGCTCGGCGTGGTCGGGCTGATCACGCCCTGGAATTTCCCGAGCGCCATCCCGGCGTGGAAGATGGCGCCCGCGCTGGTGGCGGGGAATACGGTGATCCTGAAGCCCGCGTCGCTCGCGCCCCTCAGCGGGTACCGCCTGGTCGAAGCACTCCACGAAGCAGGGATTCCGGCGGGTGTTTTGAACTTTGTAACGGGCAGTGGCGCGACTGCCGGCGAGGCGATCCTCGAGCATCCGGCGCTCAAAGCCGTCTCGTTTACGGGATCGTGCGACGTAGGGAATAAGCTGCACGGGAAGATGAGCGGACGCAAGGTGCGCGTGCAGCTCGAGATGGGCGGCAAGAATCCGACCGTGGTGCTCAAGGACGCCGACCTCGACTACGCGGCGGATGTGCTGGTGAACGGCGCCTTCTTCTCGACCGGCCAGAAATGTACGGCGTGCAGCCGCGCCGTGATCGAGAAGCCGGTTCATGATGCGCTCGTCGAGAAACTTATCTCCAAGACCCGCGCTCTCAAGGTCGGCAACGGCCTCGAACCCGGCGTCCAGGTCGGCCCGGCGGTCGACCAGAACCAACTCGAGACCGACTTGAAGTACATCGAGATCGCGAAGCAAGAGGGCGCGAAGCTCCTGTGCGGCGGGCGCCACCTCACCGGAGGCGCTTACGACAAGGGCTACTTCATCGAGCCGACCCTCTTTGCCGGCGTCACGCCGGAGATGCGTATCGCGCAGGAAGAAGTCTTCGGGCCGGTCCTTGCACTCATGGTGGCGAACGATTTCGACGATGCCATGCGCCTTGCGAACTGCGTGCAGTTCGGCCTCTCGGCGTCCATCGTCTCGCGCGACCTGACGCGCGTGCATCAGTTCATCAACCGGATCGAGGCCGGGCTGATTACGGTTAACTTGCCGACCGCCGGCGTCGAGTATCAATTGCCCTTCGGCGGCACCAAGGAGTCAAGCTTCGGGATGCGCGAGCAGGGTCCGGCGGCGCTCGATTTCTACACCGAGACGCGCACGGTCTACCTGAAATATGCGCAGTAGATTGTCAGCAGGGTGTCATTCCGAGCGCAGCGAGGAATCTCGCTCTGGAGCAAGGACACTGCGAGATTCCTCGTCGCCCCACGGCTCCTCGGAATGACACGCATCGACATGCGCCCCTGCAATCACGGGACCCGGAGTCAATCATGAAAAAAACTCAACAGTTTCTGGCCAAACTCAAGCTCCCCGGCGAGGACAATCACGCGCTGGAGCCCTCGAAGAAGCGCTTCCCCGACGGTGGGCAGTACCGCATCGAGATTCCGAGCGTCGAGGGCCCACGCGTCTTCCGCGAGGTGCTCGACACCGCCCAGGCGTACAAGGTGCCGATCCACCGCGTCAGCCAGGGCTCTGGCGTGATGCTGCTCACCGACGACGAGATCCGCGAGATGGCGAAACTCGGCGCTGAACACGCGATCGAGGTGTGCCTGTTCGTCGGGCCGCGGGCTTCGTTTGAGACGGGCGGGCAGGCGTTCTCAACCGCCGGCAAGGTCATCGGACTCCAGCATCGCGGCGCCAACCAACTGGTCTATGCCATCGAGGACGTGCGGCACGCGTGCGACCTGGGGATCCGCAGTGTGCTGCCTGCCGACCTCGGTCTCATCTGGGTCATCAACGAGATGAAGAAGCGTGGCGAGCTGCCGCGAAACCTGGTCATCAAGAGCTCGGTGACGCTGCCCGCTGCCAATCCCGCGACCGCCAAGGTGTTCGAGAGCCTCGGGGTCTCGACGCTGAATGTTCCGACCGACCTCTCCCCGGCGCAATTCGGCGCGCTGCGCCAGGCCGTGGATATTCCCATCGACACTTACATCGAAGTGCCCGACAACTTCGGCGGCTTCGTGCGCTATTACGAGATGCCGAAGCTCATCCAGGTGGCCGCGCCGATATATTTCAAGTTCGGGCTGCGCAACGCGCCCGACATTTATCCCTCCGGCGCGCATCTCGAAGACGTGGCCGTCCGGATGGGCCGCGAGCGCGTCCGGCGCGCCCGCATCGCGCTCGACTTGCTCGCCCGTTACGCGCCCGGCGCGCGGATGTCGCCGCTCGGGAGCAAGGACTTGGGGATTCCGGAGTTGTGACGGGATGCTCTGGCCTCAACGCATCTTAAACACAGTCGTGAAAGCACCCCAAGTGTCATTCCGAGGAGCCGCAGGCGACGAGGAATCTCGCAGTGGCATTTTTTCAGAGCGGATTACAGGGGTAATCTAGCGATAGACGTCGCGGCGGTGACCTATCTTGACGATAACGAGCGTCTGCGCTTGATCATCGATCGAGTAAACCACGCGATAGTCTCCCTGCCTCACGCGATACTTGTCAGCTCCAGACAGTTTCTCGCAGCCGTGAGGTCGCGGATCTGCCGCCAGTGACTGAATTCGCGCGGCCATCCTTTGCCGATCCTTCTTGGGTAATAATTCGAGTTCTTCTGTTGCGGAGGGCTTGATCAGGACCTTATAGGAGGCCACGCTTCCTCATGTCCTTGACAACTTTCTCAAAGGGAAGGTTGGGCTCACCGGCCCTGGCTTCAAAAGCCGCCAAGTCCTCGGAGTCTTCGGCGAGGCTTTGCTTCACTGCCTGGTTCACGAGATCCGAAACGGAATGCTCCGTTTCGGCGGCCTTCAGACGCAACGCCCGGTGCAGGCGCGGATCAAAGTAGATCGTCGCTCTCTTCAAACTGGTTCCCATGGCTCAATGGTATGCCTGCAGTCGCTTTGCCGTCAAGACGTTTTAACGTCAAAGCGTCCGAGAACTGGGCCGTCGTTTCAAACGAGCCCCTCCAGCACCGAGTTCGTCCAGATGTAGAACGCCACGTGCGGACTCCAGTACTCGCACGTGCGCCAGTTGAGCGTGTACGCCATGTCGAGGACGGGTTCGTCCGCGGCGTTGCCCGCGATGCCGTTCATGATGCCGCCGGGAATGAGTCCCACGAAGCGCGAGTGGGGATAGGGATTCCGCATGCCCTCGCCGGTCATCAGGCAGGCAGCGAAAGGATTCGCCCCCATCACCCACTCGAGCTGGCGATAGGCGAGCGAGACGTAAGGCTTGGTGTTCCCTTGCGCCAGGCGAGCCCAGCGCGCCAGAAGCAAGGCATTGCCCTCGAGGTGCGAGGTTGTCCCCAGCCACCAGTACTCCTTCCGCACCGGCATGAAGTAGCGGTACGTCAGGCGGCCGGCCAGGGGCCGGTAAGTCTCGCGCGTCGGCTCACCCTGATACAAGCCCAGCGGGATAAGGTGATAGGCGTTGCGCGCCGCCATCGGCAGCAGGTACTCGTTAACGTGCATCTCGACGGCATTCTTCCATTTCGCAGCGTCTTGCGCATCAGGAAACGTCTCGCAGAGTTCGATCAGCGCGAGCGGAGGCAGCGCCGTGTACACTACGTTGACGTAAGGCGCGTCGCCGTCCATCCAGAAGCCGCGCACCTGCTGCTGGTCGCCGATGAACGACGTATTCTGGCGCGCCACGAGGTCGCGACCCAGAAGCTGCGCGTGGTCGCGATACTCCGCATCGTGCGTCGCGCGATAGAGCTCGCACGCCGCGATCGCCCACCACGCGACATCGAGCGTCGACTCGGGCGCGCCGAACGCTTTCCACGCCCGCACTCCGGCCTCGAGACAATGCTGGGCGTAAGCCGCGTCAGACTTCGCGTAGTACTGCGCCACCAGACCTTGGAGCGCGGCGAAGATGGCCGCCGTCCCCGAGCGCTTGTGGGTATTCAAGTAGCGGTCGTCCGCCGTGCCGACCACGTTGTCGGTCCAGTGATTGTCGCTGTTGTCGCCGTTGGCGCCGCCCGCCACGTCGGCCCAGATCTTGCCGTCCGTGTCCTGCATCTTGAGGAAATAGAGGTTGCCGTGGCGTACTTCCTCGAGAATCCGCTCGTGGGTCGGATCGCCGGCGCGCGGCTCGGGATTGTTGCGCAAGAGGTTCAAGAGCGCGACGCCGTTGAGCATGGTGACGTCCATCCACTTGCGCAGGTCGCCGGCATCGTGCCAGCCGCCGACCTCGTCGACATGTTCGCCGTTGTCGCGGCGACGTGCATCGTCCAGGTGGCAGGCGGGATGCACCAGCGGGACATCCACGCCGCAGCGCTGGTAGCGGTAGTAGCCGACCGCCTTGGGCAAAGTGCGCCGCCACGCTTCGTCGCTGATGGCGAACTGGACGGAGTGTTCATTGCCAACCGTGATTTGGTAGAGGCCCTCGCGGTCGAGGTCGGTGAAGTCCGCCGTCAGACACGGTCCGAGGTCGGAGCGGACCTCGCTCAGCGCACGGGTAAAGCTGAAGTGGCGCTCGGAGACGTCGCGCAACGAGTACTCGTGCGGCGGAGTTGCGGCCGTGGCGCGTACGACCAGCGTCTTCGAGCCCGAGCGCGGCCGGAATCCAAGGTGGTTGAGTGCGATCGCCGGAGTCGGGGGCGCGGTCATCGCTTCGACGGGATCAGACCGCGCCGGACCTTCCTGCCCGCCCACGGGTGTTCCAGCCGCAAGCGGCAGTGCGGCCAGCGAACTCAGAAATTGTCGGCGCTTCATCGATGCACCGGTGGTGGGCGTGCGAAGTCGGATCGGCTTCACGCAGAATCCAATTCATGCTTCATCGGCGATGGCTGATCCGTTTCTTGACTTCGTCCCAGGGCAAACCCGCCTCGGGGTTCGCACGATAAGCGGACAAGCGGCGGTCCAGCTCTCGCCTCTGCGCGTCCGTCAACGGAACAGCGTTCGGGACGGCGGCGATGCTGTCCCAGATGTCTTCGACGAGCTGGATTCGCTCCGAAATATCCAGTTCCAGGATGTCGGCCAGCGTGAGGTTACTCATAGCCGCTAGAATAGCACTCGCCGCCAGGAATCAAAACATCGGCATCGTGATATCGCCCCAGAAACTGCGGCGCGGCGGGATGGTGACAGCCTCGAGCGTGGGGTCGGCGCCCTCGGTCTTGGTGCGGGCCTCGGCGATCACCACGGGCGTCATCTTGGCGGTGAGGTCAGTCACGTGCTCAACGGTGATCGCGGGGCGGCCGGGCTCGTCGACGCGCGAGAAGATCACCTTGTAGTTGTCCTCGGGGCTTCCCATGATTTGGCTTTTCATGCGGCGGTCGATGAAAGGGAACACGAAGTTGAGCAGGTAACTGAAGCGGCCCGGCGAGATATGGGTGAACATGCGGTGGTCGCGACTGGTATCGGCAAACATGCTGACCATGCCGTAGCTTTGAGGCAGGATGTGGGCGGTGAAGACTGCGCCCTGCTCCTGCTCGAGCGCCGAGGAGACGCGCGGGTCGTGCAAGGCGACGGCGACTACCTGCTGGATTTTCTCCGCCGGCATCGGCCAGATGGCAATCGCCAGCGTGCGGTCTTCCGGCAGCAGGTCGGTGGCCGCGTGCCCGATCGTATAGCGCCGCAACAGCAATCCGCCGCCGATGACTACTGCCACGACAACCAGACTCGATAGGGCGAGCGCCAAACTGCGGCTGGGAATCCAGCCGAAGAACAGCCTGAAAAGCTTGCCGCCCGGCTCGCCCGGAATGAACATCGCCGTGCGCCGCCGGTAGTCGGCGTACTCCGGATGCTTGGCTTCCTCCTGTTTCTCCTCGAACCGCGCCAGAAAGTAGTAGGCGAGGAGCATGCCGACGTAGAGCACCAGGATGATGATGCGCGGCCACATGGTCAAGAGTCCGAATCCCGCTACCGCCAGCGCCAAATACTGCGGATGCCGAACGCGCGAGTAAATCCAGGAGTGGACAACGCCGCGCCGCAGCAGTTTCGCGCCGTAAACCTGTACGGCGCAGAAGAGAAACAGCAGGATGCCCAGGCTGAAGCAATACGTTCCGACTCTCCACCGCAGGAACTCGAGGAGCGGGCTCGTGGTGATGACGGAGTGCGGCAGGAAGAACGCCTCCATCCAGGCCGTCCAGCGCAAGTGGTGCAACCCCTGAAGCGTCGGCGCGTAGAGTGAATACCAGTAGAAGGCAAACGGACTGATCATGATGAGGACTTCGATCATCACCAGGCCGTAGAGCGCCGAGAGAATCCACTTCAGGAACTTCTTCATGGTTTCGCGACTTGTTTCTAACAACTCTCAGGCGTCAAGTCAACGCCCTTGCTTAATGGCGTCCTAACTTGCGCCGTAGAGGCGGGCTTTTAGCCCGGCATTTGCCGGCCTGAAGGCCGCCGCTACATCGCGAATTAGGACACCACGCTTGCTTAATTTTCTTCACACAGGACGATCGCCGGGCGATGGTGAGTCCCGTGTGAGAGCACCGCGATTCCCGGCGACTGTGGCGTTGCATCCTAGGCGCCTAGCCCTCGAAGCCTGCGATTGTTGCCCATCGCTATAACGCGCGTCCATCCCCAGGGGAGAATAAAAAGCGAACAGGTCAAGGGCCTGCCCTCGCTTTGAAAAAAGATAGTTATTTTGGGGTATCCTGCTCGTAAGTCATAGAAAACAAGCACACTCTTGAAGAACGAACTCCAAAACGAACTGTCCGGAGTCGTGCCTGTCCGCTCACCACGTTGATCACTAAGCCGGAAGTTTGCGAATAACGAACTGAAACGAACTCCCGAGGCTGGAAAGTTGGAACTATCTTATTGAAAACAAATGGCAGTAGTATAGGAGGAGTCGGCCTCTAGTCGCCGAACCTTTTCGGTCAGCTTGCCCGTGCCATGACACCCACCGCTGAGGCCCGATAGGCTACATGGCGTGCCGCCCCGGAACGATGCTTCCGGCTAGTGTTCTAGCGTCGGCGCCGTGCCGTGGTGGATTCGTGAATCGCCGGGTCTGAGGACTTGGTGATGGGACCGCAACGGGGCGTTGAGCCGGATCGTCTGCCGATGCTATTCTGGAATGTCATGAGCGCGACTGAGCCGATCCTCACCCCGCCGGCGCGCGAACGCTTCCGCGCGCTGCTCGACGTCGCCGAAGCCATCGCCTCGCACCGCGACCTGCCGGGGCTGTTTCACGAACTCGCCCAGCGCCTGCCGCGCGTCGTCACCTTCGACTTCCTCGTGCTCCTGCTGCACGACGCGACGCATGACACGATGCGCCTGCACATTCTCGAGAGCCGCGTGCCGACCGCGGGCATCGCCGAGGGCACCGAGTTGCCGGTCGATGAGTCGGTAGGCGGCCTGGTCTGGCGCACCCAGCAGCCCTTGGTGATCGCCGACGCCGGCGAAGAGACTCGCTTCCCGCGCGTCATGCAGATGGTGCGCGAGTACGGCGTAAAGTCGTTGTGCACGCTGCCGCTCACCACCGCGCAGCGGCGCTTGGGCGCCATGAGCGTCGGGAGCTTCGGCGCGGGCGTATACAGCCCATCCGATGTAGAATTCCTGGAGCGCGTGGCGCGCCAGGTCGCCGTGGCCGTTGACAATGCGCTCGGCCATCAGGACGCGCAGTCCTACCAGCAGCAACTGGGACGCGAGCGCGACCGGCTTCGCCTGCTGCTCGAGATCAACAACGCGCTGGTCGCGAACCTCGACCTGCGGCAGCTCTTCAACGCCATCTCCTCCAGCCTGCGCCGCGTGCTTCACCACGACTACACCAGCCTGACGCTGATTGAGGGCGAGAACCAGTTGCGCCTGCACGCCCTCGATTTTCCGCAGGGCAAAGGCATCGTCCAGGAGGAGATGACCGGACCGCTCGAGGGTTCCGTGCCGGCGCAGGCCATCGAATCGCGGCGGCCGGTGGTGCTGAACCAGTTCGCTCGAAACGAGGCGGCGCGAGAGTCGGAGATGGCTCGGCTGCATCTCGAGGAGGGGCTGCGGTCGGCGTGCATCGTTCCGCTCGTCAACCGCGACCGCGCGTTGGGCACGCTCAACGCCGGCAGCTTGAAGGAAGACGCCTTCACCGAAGACGACGTGGAACTGCTCACGCAGGTCGCGAACCAGGTGGCGATCGCCGTCGACAACGCGCTGGCCTTCAACCAAATCGCCGCGCTCCAGTCCAAGCTGGCGGAGGAGAAACTTTACCTCGAGGACGAAATCCGCACCGAGCACGACTTCGAGGAGATCGTCGGCGAGAGCGAGGCGCTCAAGCGCGTCCTGAAAAAGGTTGAGACCGTGGCGCCTACCGATTCGACGGTGCTCATCCAGGGCGAGACCGGCACCGGCAAGGAAGTGATCGCGCGCGCCATCCACAACCTGAGCCGCCGTCGCGATGCAACCTTCGTCAAGATCAACTGCGCCGCCATTCCTTCGGGGCTGCTCGAAAGCGAGCTCTTCGGCCACGAAAAAGGCGCGTTCACCGGCGCCATCACCCAGAAGATCGGCCGGTTCGAGCTCGCGCACCGTGGCACGCTCTTCCTCGACGAAATCGGCGACATTCCGCTCGAGCTTCAGCCGAAGCTGCTGCGCGTCCTTCAGGAGCGCGAGTTCGAGCGGCTGGGCAGCACGCGCACCACGCGCGTCGATGTGCGGCTGGTGGCGGCAACGAATCGCGATCTGGCGCAGATGGTCGAGAATCGCGAATTTCGCAGCGACTTGTATTACCGGGTCAACGTCTTTCCCCTGGTTGTTCCACCACTGCGCGAGCGTCCCGAGGACATTCCGGCGCTGGTGCGTTACTTCGCGCAGAAATACGCGCGGCGGATGAACAAAAGCATCGAGACGATTCCCACCGAGGCGATGCAAGCGCTCCAGCAATCGCAGTGGCCCGGCAACGTTCGCGAGCTCGAGAACCTCATCGAGCGTGCGGTGATCCTCTCCGAAGGCCCCGTGCTGCGCGTGCCGCTGGCGGAGTTAAAGCCGGCCGCAGAAGCTTCGGCTACGGCAAGCAACGTTGCGACGCTCGAGGCCGCCGAGCGCGAGCACATCCTGCGGGCGCTGCGTGAGACCCACGGCGTAATCGGCGGTCCGCGTGGCGCGGCCGCGTTGCTCGGCATGAAGCGCACGACGCTCCAGTCGAGAATGCGCAAGCTGGGAATCTCCAACTGGCAACCGGCCCGAGCTGCACAGACAGGCTCGTGATCGCCTGTCGTCGTTGCGCCGATATGTCGGCACAGTGCTGGCATTTCGGCTCGTTCTCGTAACTCGTACGTGACCAGCCCCACAATTGAAATCCATCGTCAATCGAGTCAACGATTTGAAGCACATTGTGACCTTAGAATTTGGCCACCCGCGTGCCGAATCAGAGACGTCAGGAGGACGGGCAATGCTGAAGATTACGACGGAGCGTGATTCAGGCGGCGTTCGCTTCAAGCTGGAGGGAAAGCTCGCGGGGCCGTGGGTCGACGAGCTCGAGCATAGTTGGTACGTGGCGTCGGAAGCCGCCGAGGGCGGACGAATTCTCGTGGACCTTGCCGAAGTGACCTTTATCGATGTCGAGGGGAAGAAGCTCTTGAGCTGGATGTACGAACAAGGAGCGCAGTTTCGCTGCACGGGCTGCATGACCAAAGGCATCGTGGAGGAGATACAGCAAGAACGGCGGGCGCGGGAACAGCGTCCGCCTAACGGAGGCGTTCAATGAGGCGGACGGAGCGCGGCCGCGGAGTGTACCGTTCGGTGGTGGCTGCTCTGCTGGCCCTGTCGGTCGCAGGCGTGGTGGATGCACAGACACCGGGACAGGGCGGCGGCCGAATGGGAGACATGTCGGGCTCCTCCGTCCCGGTGAACGTTTCTGCCGCGTCCTCCTCCGCGAACCAGAGCCCCTTCTTCGGCAGCGCGCCATCCGGCAAGGCAACTCCGGAGGTTTTGCAACTCTCGATCGAGGACGCGTTCCGGCGCGGTCTCCAGTACAATCTGGCGCTCCTGCTCGATGAACAAACAACGCGCGCGGCGCGCGGCCAACGCTGGAAGGCTCTGAGCGATTTGCTGCCCAACGTGACGACGCGCACCAGCGAGACCTCGGAGCAACTGGATCTCGTGGTGTTCGGTTTCAGCCCGGCGGCGCTCGCAGCGTTTCACGTTCCTCCCATCGTCGGCCCCTTCAGCTACTTCGATACGCGGGCTTTTGTGTCGCAGCCGGTGTTCAATCTCAAGGCGATCGAGAATACTCGGGCGAGTGAGGACAACATCCGCGCCGCGCAGTATTCCTATAAGGATGCGCGCGACCTGGTGCTGCTGGTAGTGGGCAATGCTTACCTGTTGGTGAACGCCGCCGAAGCGCGGGTCGAGACGGCCGAAGCTCAGGTGAAGACGTCGCAGTCGCTCCATCAGAAGGCCGCCGACATGCGTCAGGCGGGCCTGACGCCGGCCATCGACGAACTGCGCGCCAAGGTCGAGCTGCAGGCGCGCCAGCAGCAATTGATTGCGGCGCAGAACGATTTCGCGAAGCGCCAACTGGATCTGGCTCGAGTGATCGGCCTGCCGGAAGGACAGCAATTCGTCGCCAGTGACCGTATCCCGTTCCGGCCGCTCACTCCTTCGACGCTCGACCGCGCGCTCGAACGCGCCTTCGCCTCGCGCTCCGACTATCAGGCGGCGCTGGCGCGAGTCCGCGCCGCGCAGCGGGCCCGCAAGGCTGCCGCCGCCGAGCGCCTGCCGACCCTGGCCTTCAGCGGCGACTATGGCGACATCGGCCTGTCGCCCGGAGCGTCGCACGGCACTTTCACCGCCGCGGGCACGCTGACCATCCCCATCTTCCAGGGCGGAAAAGTACGCGGCGACATCCTCCAGGCTGACGCGGCGCTCCGGCAGCGCGAGTCGGAGCTGGCGGACTTGCGCGGGCGCATCGACTACCAGGTGCGCACGGCGTTGCTCGACTTGCAGTCCGCCGCCGACCAGGTCGCGGTGGCCAAGAGCTCCGTCGAGCTCGCCCAGCAGACGCTCGAACAGGCTCAAGACCGTTTCGCAGCGGGCGTCACCGACAACATCGAGGTGGTCCAGGCGCAAGAGTCCGTCGCCGGTGCCAACGAGGCTTACATCTCCAGCGTCTACGCCCACAACGTTGCCAAGGCCAATCTGGCGCGCGCCGAGGGTGTCGCGGAGCAGGCTTTAGTCCAATATCTGAAGGTCAGGTGAATATGGCGCGACAAACAGATTTCGAACCGGAGGGGAGGGTCGCCGAGATGAATCCTTCGCCTGGCGGTGCCGATCGAATCGGCGTCGTAGAAGAAAACATCCGCGTTTCGGACGGGGAAGGCGATGGGCCGTCATTGCAGCGCCGCTCGCGCACCAAGTGGATGGTGCTCGTCGCGGGACTGGCGCTGATCGCCGCGGCGGTGCTGCTCTGGCGTCACTACTCGGGCTGGGAGTCGACCGACGACGCCCAGATCGAGGGCCACATCGACCCCATTAGCGCGCGCGTCGGAGGCCACGTCATCTCGGTGAAGGTCCCCGAGAACGAGTACGTCGACGCGGGCACGGTGCTGGTGGAGCTCGATCCTAGGGACTACCAGGTGGCGGTCGATCGCGCCGGGGCGGAATACGCCAATGCCGTGGCGAGCGCCGAGGCGGCGCACGCGGGCGTCCCGATTACCTCTGTCAACACCACGAGCCAGGTCTCGACTTCGGAGTCCGGGGTCAGCAATGCGCGCGCTGCACTGGCGGCGGCTGAAAAGCAAGCCCAGGCCGCCGAAGCCAAGGTCGAGGAGGCCCAAGCCAACAACACCAAGGCGCAGGCCGACCTCACGCGATACCACCAATTAGTTGGCAAGCAGGAAATCTCGGACCAGCAGTATGACCAGGCGGTCGCGGCGGCGAAGGCGAGTGAAGCAACGGTGGCGGCGGACGAGGCGCAGGCCCAGGCCGCTGCCCAGCAGGTGTCGGAAGCGCGCGGGCGGGAGGCGCAGGCCGGGGCCGAGCTGCGCTCGGCGCGCACCGCACCTCAGCAGGTTTCCGTGATCCGTTCGCGCGCCGCCGCCGCGGATGCCGCGGTCCAGATCGCCAAGGCAACGCTCGAGCAGGCGGAGTTGAATCTCGGTTACACGACGCTTATCGCTCCCGTCGCCGGCTTGGTGGGCAAGAAGTCCGTGGAAGTCGGCCAGAACGTGATGTCCGGACAGGCGCTGATGGCCCTGGTGCCGCTCGAGGACATCTGGGTCACGGCGGACTTCAAGGAGACACAGCTCAGGAACATGCGGCCGGGCCAGCGCGTGAAAATCCACGTCGATGCTTACGGCCGCGACTACGACGGTTACGTGGAAAGCCTCGCCGGCGCGACGGGCGCAGACTTCAGCCTGCTGCCGCCTGAGAACGCCACCGGCAACTACGTCAAGGTCGTGCAGCGCGTCCCGGTGCGCATCCGCTTTGACAAAGGGCAGGACCCGCAACACCTGCTGCGCCTCGGCATGTCCGTCGAGCCAAAGGTCAGGGTCAATTGAGAGGCCGGACATAAGAGATCAGTGATGGCAGACCAGACGCCAGCAGCGCATCCGCAGATCAACCCGTGGATCATCGCTACTTCGGTGATGTTCTCCACCTTCATGGAGATTCTCGACACCACGGTGGTGAACGTGTCGCTGCCGCACATCGCCGGCAATCTCTCATCGACCGTGGACGAGGCGACCTGGGCGCTGACCTCGTACCTCGTGGCCAACGCCATCATCCTTCCCATCACCGGATGGCTCGCCAACCACTTCGGACGCAAGCGGCTGCTGATGATGTCGGTGGTGGGCTTCACGGCGGCGTCGTTTCTTTGCGGCCTGTCGCCCAACCTCCCATTCCTGATCGTCTTTCGCATCATCCAGGGAGCGTGCGGCGGCGCCCTACAGCCGCTGTCGCAGGCCGTCCTGCTCGAGGCTTTTCCGCCTCAGGAACGCGGCAAGGCGATGGCCTTCTGGGGACTCGGGATTGTCGTGGCGCCGATGCTCGGTCCAGTGCTCGGCGGCTGGCTCACCGACAGTTATAGCTGGCGCTGGGTCTTCTACATCAATATTCCGGTGGGAATCGCGTCAATCATTATGACGCGGCTTTTCATCTTTGACCCGCCTTACATCCGGCGCCGCGCCGGAGGCGTCGACTACTGGGGTATCGGCATGCTGGCGGTCGGAGTCGGGGCGCTGCAGATCGTGCTCGACAAGGGCCAGGAGGAAGACTGGTTCAGCTCGCATTGGATCGCCGGACTGGGCGCCGTGGCGCTCGTGGCTCTTGCCGCTTTCGTGATCTACGAGCTGGTGATCAAACACCCGGTGGTCGATCTGCGCGTTTTCAAGCTGCGCACCTACGCCACGGGCGTGTTTCTCATGACCCTGCTCGGATTCGTCCTCTACGGCAGCCTGGTGCTGCTGCCCATTCTGCTCCAGACGCTGCTCGGCTATCCGGCGCTCGAGGCCGGATTCGCCATGGCGCCGCGCGGCTTGGGAGCATTCATCGCCATGCCCATCATCGGGATGATCATGGCGAAGTTCGATTCACGCAAGCTCCTGGCGCTTGGGCTGATCATCGCCTCGTATACCCTGGTCATGCTCGGTTCGCTCAACCTCAACGCCGGCTACTGGGACGTCTTCTGGGCGCAGTTTATTCAGGGCGTTTCGCTGTCGCTGCTGTTTGTGCCGCTCACGACCGTGACCATGGATCCTATTCGCAAGGAGAATATGGGTAACGCCACCAGCATCTTCAATCTGATGCGGAACATCGGGGGCAGCGCCGGGATTGCGACGGTCACCACGATTGTCGCGCGGCGGCGGCAAACGTTCACCAAGACGCTCGGGGCGCACATTAATCCATATAGCCTCGGCAGCACGATGATGATCGAGCGGCTGCGCGACGGCTTTATCGCCCAGGGCGCCGACGTCGCGACCGCCACGCGCCGCGCCTATGCCGCCGTTTTCGGTATGGTCGAGCGTCAGTCGGCCATGCTTTCCTTCAACTCCGCCTTCTGGCTGCTGGCAATCCTGTTCATCGCCATCCTGCCTTGCATTCTGATCATGGAGCGCCCGGCGGGCGGCGGCCCCGGCACGGCGGCGCATTGAGAGCCCGGCGCCGGAAAGATTAACCGGATCGTTGACGAGATGATGGAGGGTTACAATGCAGAATCCAACCGCTCAAGGAACGGCTCCTGAGGAAACCCGCTTGATCCAGCTTGGTCTGAAGGGCAATCGCGACGCTCTCGATACCCTGTTCGCGCGCCATTCCGGCGCCGTCTACCAGAGTGCGCTGAGATTGCTCGGCAATCACGAAGACGCCGAGGACGCGCTCCAGGAAGGGATGCTGGCGGCGTTCAAGAATCTCCGCCGCTTCGAGGGGCGCTCCAAGTTTTCGAGCTGGCTCACCAGGATCGTCATCAATGCCGCGCTCATGCGGCTGCGCAGCCAGCGCGCCCGCCCGGCAGTTTCGATGGATGAGCCGCTGGGCGAAGCCGGCCTGACGCTGGGCGACCAGTTCAGCGACACGGCGCCCGGCCCCGAGGAGCTTTACGCTCGCAACGAGCTTCGTGAGATGTTCGAAGAGAATCTCGCCCACCTTCCGCCCGAAATGCGCACCGCCGTCGTGCTGCGCGACGTCGAGGGGCTCTCGACCCAGGAAGCCGCCGAAACCCTCGGCGTCCCTGAGAACACGCTCAAGTCGCGCCTGCACCGCGCGCGGCTGCAACTCGCCGGGCGAATTCGCGCCGGCGCCTCACCCGCCGACAAGGGCAAACCCATGACGCCCGCCCTGTGCTGTTCGTAGGTGAAAGTTCGGCCCGAAAATCCTGGATCCGGGAGAATGACCATGGCTGTGAAATGCGCTCATCTGGCTCAAAAACAGAACGTGAAGCCCCAGAGCGCGGGCTGCGAGGAATGCCTCAAGACCAGCGGACGCTGGGTGGCGCTCAGAATGTGCCTGGTCTGCGGCCACGTGGGCTGCTGCGATTCTTCTCCGGGCCGCCACGCCACCGGGCATTTCCACGCGACCGGCCACCCTATCATGAGGTCCGTCGAGCCGGGCGAGGACTGGTCGTGGTGCTATATCGACAAGACTTATCTCTAGGGAGCGGCGCCCGCCCGATATTTTTCCTTGACACCCGAGGCAACCGCGGGTTATAAAAAAGCATAATTATACATGTACTGTATAATTATGCTCCCGGCTGGAAGGGGTGGTTCGGCAAGGGAATCCTCAGGAAAGGGCTGGGTGAGTTGGGAAACTTCGGCGCGGATGTCGAAAGTGAGGCGTTGGCGGAAACAAGCGGGCAGGCTCCCGCGCGGGGAGCGGTCCGTGTGGCGATCGCCGGAGCCACGGGGTACGCCGGGCGTGAACTGATCCAGATTCTCAACCACCATCCGAATGCCCGCATCGTCCGCCTGATGTCCTCGGGCCGGTCAACGAAGCACCCAGAAGCTTTTCCCATCGCGCAGTCCCATCCTCGTCTCAGGAGCGTCTCGAAGGCTGCCAAGGGCCGCACGACGCTCCTCCATTGTGAGCCGCTGGACGCTGAACGGCTTGTCCCTTCCGACGTTGACCTCGTCTTCCTGGCCACGCCGCACGAGACTTCTCACGACGTGGGGCCGGCGCTGGTCGAACGCGGGCTTAAGGTCATCGACCTGAGCGGCGCCTTTCGATTGAAGCCGGCGGGCGCCTATCCGCGCTGGTACGGCTTCGAACATCGCGCTGCGGACGCGCTCGCCGAAGCCGTCTACGGGCTGCCCGAAATCTATGAGGCGGAGATTCGCCAGGCGCAGTTGGTCGCGAATCCCGGCTGCTATGCCACCTCGATTATCCTGGCGTTGGCGCCGCTGCTCAAAGCCGGATGGGTTGACGCCCAGGTGGGAATCGTCGCCGACGCCAAGTCGGGTGCGAGTGGCGCCGGCCGAGCCCCGAGTGAGAAGCTGCATTTTGCCGAGGTCAATGAGAATTGCCGTGCCTACGGCATTTTCAGCCATCGTCACGTTCCGGAGATGCTCCAGGTGCTGGACCTCGTGGAGCGCGATTTCACGTTTACGCCGCACCTGCTGCCGATCACGCGCGGCATTCTGAGCACGGTCTACGTTCGCTTGAGCGAGTCGAGCCAGGTCCGCGAGGTCGAGCAAGTTCGCGCGCTCTACCAGGACTTCTACTCTTCGGCGCCGCTGGTACGCGTCTGGGAGTCGGGGCTCCCTGAGATTCAAGCCGTGGCGCATACGAATTACGCCGACCTGGGTTTTGCGCTCGAGCCGCAGACGCGCCGCCTCGTCGTGGTCTCGTGTCTCGACAACCTTGGCAAGGGCGCGGCGGGCCAGGCCGTCGAGAACATGAACCTGATGTTCGGGTTCCCCGAGGAGCTGGCGCTCCAGTGACCCTGGTCATCAAAATCGGCGGTCAAGCACTCGAGGAACCCCGTCAGCGGCGCGCGCTCGCCCGGCAGATCGCGGAACTTCGCCGCCGCGGCCACCGGATCGTGGTGGTGCACGGCGGGGGCAAGATTCTGACGGCGACGCTCGAGCGCCTGGGCATCCCGACCCGGTTCGCGCAGGGACTGCGGGTGACCGACGCCGCGACGCGCGACGTCGCGCTCATGGTGCTCGCGGGCATCGTCAACAAGCAGTGGGTGGCGGAACTCACTCGCCAGGGTGTGCCGGCGCTCGGGATTTGCGGCGGCGACGCAGGACTGATTGCGGCGCGCAAGATTCGCGGGCGCACGCGGGGCCGCTCGGACGATCTGGGATTCGTGGGCCGGCCGCGTAAGGTCGATACGCGCATCCTGGAAGTCGCTTTCCGCGAAAGAGTCGTGCCGGTGGTGGCAAGCTTGGCGCTCGGCAACAAGGGCGAGTACTTGAACGTCAACGCCGACGAGTTTGCCGCGGCGCTCGCGATCGCCCTCGAGGCGGACCGGCTGTTCTACCTTACCGAGTCAGGAGGCGTCTGGGACGCCGAAAGGCGCTTGCTGCCCGTCGTGAAGCTGAGCGAGATCCGAAATCTCATCGCGACGGGAATCGTGCGCGACGGGATGATCCCCAAGCTCGAGTCCTGCGCGCGGACGCTTCGCCAAACCGTGGATGAGATCGACATTCTTTCGCCCGACGTGCCGAACGTGCTCCTCGGGGCGCTCGACAACCTGGCACGCGGCGGAACGCGAATCGTGAAAGCGGCCTGAGCCGGAAGACACATGAACTTCGACGAAATCGCGCAACTCGAAAAGAAGGTGTTGGTGCCGACCTACGAACGGCTGCCCATCCTCGCGGTACGCGGCGAAGGCTGCTATCTCTACGACGACGGCGGGCGGAAGTACCTCGACTTCCTTGGCGGCTTGGCGGTCAACGCGCTCGGCTACGGCCATCCGGAAATCCTCGCGGTGCTGCGCGACGAATCGGAATCGCTGCTGCACGTCTCGAACCTCATTTATCACCGCTATCAGGCGCCCCTGGCTGCGAAGCTCGCGAAGCTCGCCGGACTCGACCGCGTGTTCTTCGCCAACTCCGGGACCGAGGTCACCGAAGGCGCCATGAAGCTGGCGCGCGCTTACGCCCGCAAGCGGCACGCGGCTTCGGGCTCCGCGAGCGCGTTCGAGCGCGTCGAAATCCTGGCGCTCGAAAATTCCTTTCACGGACGCACCTTCGGCGCGCTCTCAGCGACTTGGCCTGAGAAGTATCGCAAGCCGTTTGAGCCGCTGGTGCCGGGTGTAAAGTTCGTGCGCCTGAACGACGTTGCATATTTGCGCGAGAGCTTTACGCCGCGCGTCGCTGCCATCCTGATCGAAACGGTGCAGGGAGAAGGAGGCGTGGTCCCGGTTGACGAGCGCTTCCTGAGGACGGCGCAGGAACTCTGCCGCTCCCACGACGCGCTCTACATCGCGGACGAGATTCAATGCGGGCTTGGCCGTACCGGACGGTTCTTCGCCTTCCAGAAGTACGGGCTCGAGCCCGACGTTGTCGTGGTGGCCAAGCCCCTCGCGGCTGGCCTGCCGCTCGCCGCGATCATCGCCCGCGAGGCCGTCGCCCAGGCGTTCTCGCCCGGGATGCACGGCACGACGTTCGGCGGCGGTCCGCTGCAGTGCCGGCTGGCGCTGAAGTTCCTGGAGATCCTCGAGCGGCCTGGCTTCCTCGAACAGGCGTGCGAAACCGGCGGCTACTTCCGCGCCCAGCTCGAACGACTCCAGCGCGAGTTCCCCATCATCCGTGAAGTGCGCGGCGAGGGACTGATGGTCGCGGCCGAGCTCAGCGTGCCGGGCAAGTCCGCCGTGCGTCAGGGAGTCGAAGCCGGCATGTTGTTCAATTGCACCCAGGAAAAAGTTCTGCGTTTTCTGCCTCCGTTGATCATCGAACGGCGTCACGTGGACGAACTGATCGCGGCCTTGCGGCCGATCTTAGCGACTCTTTCCACGGAACAACACCGGGAAGAGAAGAAAGAGGTGCACGCATGAATACAGCACTCACCCCATCACCGTCCAGCGCCCCGGTCCGCGGGGGCGCTCGTGAAGCCGGCAGTCGAGCGAACGTGAGGGCCTCCGTCCGGGGACCGGCTCGGGAGCCTGCGCCGGCTCCCAGCAAAGAAACGCTGAGCGTGCACGACCTGGTCACCGAGCACGGCCTGACTCTTCAGGACTTGAACTTGATCTTCAAACTGGCGGCGCGCGTGAAAGCCTCGCCGCGCGCGTTCGCTCGCGCCCTCGAGGGCAAGCAACTGGCGCTGATCTTCGAGAAGCCGTCGCTGCGTACGCGCGTGAGCTTCGAGGTCGGCATGACCAGCATGGGCGGATTTGCCGTATACCTCGACCACGCGAAGCCCCGCCTCGGGGAACGCGAGTCCATCAAAGACGTGGCGCTGAACCTCGAGCGCTGGGTGGATGGCATTGCGGCGCGCACCTTCTCGCATTCTTCGGTCGCCGAACTCGCCGAGTACGCTTCGATTCCGGTGATCAACGCGCTCACCGACCTGCTGCATCCTTGCCAGGCGTTGAGCGACTTCTTCACCCTGCGCGAGAAGTTCGGCACGCTCGGGGGTCTGAAGCTGGCCTTTGTGGGTGATGGGAACAACATGTGCCACTCGCTGATGCTCCTTGCCGCGAAACTGGGCGTGCGGATGAGTATCGCGACGCCGCCGGGGTTCGAGCCGAAGGCCGGGATCCTCGAGGACGCGGCCGCGTTTGCGTCATCGACCGGCGCCTCGATTGAGGTGACGAACGATCCCCTGGAAGCCGTCCGCGGCGCGCAAGCCGTCTACACCGACGTGTGGGCGAGCATGGGACAGGAGCACTCGGCCCATTTGCGGGCGCAGATTTTCGCGCCTTACCGGGTCACGGCGGACCTGATGGCAGCCGCCGACTCTGCGGCCGTCTTCATGCATTGTCTTCCCGCGCACCGCGGTCTGGAAGTCGCGGACGAAGTGATCGATGCGCCGCAGTCGATGGTCTACGATCAGGCGGAGAATCGTCTCCACGTGGAGAAAGCGTTGCTGCTTCTCTTGCTCGAAGACGGACGCCATCGTGCCGCGAAGCTCGAACGTCGCAAGCAGGTGCAGACTCAGATAGAATCAATGGCTGCCCCGGCGCTGGTCGAGCCATAGACGGCGCCGGCGCTCGACCGCGAAGCATAAGGAGAAAGTTGCTGAATATCCGCCAAGCCGAGCTCAGGGACGTCCCGGCGCTGTTTGAGATGATCAATCATTACGCCGCCGAAGGCGTCATGCTGCGCCGCACGCTTACCGACCTCTACGAGTGCGTGCGCGAGTTCCTGGTGGCGGAAGAGGACGGCAAGTTAGCGGGCTGCGGGGCGCTCAAGTTCTATGCCGCCGACCTCGCGGAAATCCGCTCGCTCTGCGTCGCTCCGGGACTCAACGGCCACGGCGTGGGCCGCGCGCTCACCGAGCAGTTGCTCGGCGAGGCGGAGCAGTTCGAGCTCAAGACGGTCTTCGCGCTTACCACTTCGCCCGAGTTCTTCGCCAAGTGCGGCTTCCGCGAAATGGCCCGCGAGCGCTTCCCCATGAAAATCTGGCGCGATTGCCTGCGCTGCGACAAGTATTTCCACTGCAACGAGAAGACGATGGTGATTGACCTGCCTGTTGAGCGCGGCGAAACCGAGTCCCGCGCCGACGCGAGCGAAGTCACGGTATAAACCGTCGCGCACCTCCCGCATACTACCCCCTGACATCCAAGCTTCGAGCCGTGCGCGTCGCACGTCCGGTGTATCATCGACGATAGGAGCGAGAAGAACTGTGTCCCAGCGAGTGTTGGCCATCGATTTCGGCATGAAGCGCATGGGCCTTGCGGTGTCGGACGCGCTGGGCATCACGGCGCAGGGACTGCCCACGCTCGAGCGTACGCGCATCGCGGACGACCTCGAGCGCATCGCTGAGGTGGCGCGTGAGTACGAGGTTGAGCGCGTCGTGCTCGGCAATCCGATCGGCCACAGCGGCAACGAAACCACCATGTCGCGGCGGGTGGCCGAGTTTGCCGGCAAGCTGCGGCGGCGGCTTAATTGCCCGGTGGAACTGTGGGACGAGCGGCTGACCAGCGCCGAGGCGGGCCGCGTGCTTCGCGAATCCGGTATGGGGATCGAGAAGCGGCGGCGCGCCGTGGATCGTGTCGCGGCCACGCTGCTGCTCGAGGGGTATCTGGAATACCATGCGATCCAGCGCGCGCGCGGCGATGACCCAGGAGCCGGCGAATGAAGAAATGGGTGATGGTCTTCGTCGCCATCCTGATCGCTTGTGTCGCGACCCTCTTCGTTTACGAACTCCTGAGTCCCTATCGCGGCTACACCGAGAGCGTGCTCCTGGAGATTCCGCCGGGTACGTCGTCGCGCGAGGTCGCTGGACTCCTCGTCTCGCGCGGTGTGCTCGCCCATCGAATCCCGTTTCTCTTGCTACATGCCGCAGGCCGGCTGCGCCATCGCTCACTCAAGGCCGGCGAATACCTGTTCGACCGCCCGCTCACTCCCGTCGAGATTTATCGCAAACTGATCCACGGCGACGTGTATCTCCACCCGGTCGTCATTCCCGAAGGTTCCGACCGCTTTGACATGGCGCGGATCTTCCACCAACAGATCGGCATGGATCCCGCCGCGTTTCTCAGCGTCACCGGTCAGCCGCAATCGGTCCGCGACCTCGACCCCAAGGCGCCGTCGCTCGAGGGCTTCCTGTTTCCCGATACCTACCGGTTCGCGCGCGGCGCAAGTCCAGCGAGCGTGGCGCTCGGGATGACGCAGCGCTTCCGCCACATCCTCGATGCGCGTTTTCCGCCGGAACTTCGTGAGTCGCCTGAGCGGTTGCACCAGGTGCTGACGCTGGCCTCGCTGGTCGAAAAGGAAACTCCCGCCGCCCAGGAGCGGCCCATGATCGCAGGCGTGTTCGTGCGCCGCCTCGCTGCGCGGATGCCGCTCCAGTGCGATCCCACCGTGGTCTACGCCGCGCGCCTCCATCACGACTCGGCCACGGGTCCGATCACGGCGGACGAACTCGCACTCGACTCGCCCTACAACACCTACCGCAACGCGGGTCTGCCGCCCGGGCCGATTTGCTCGCCGGGCGAAGCCTCGCTGCGCGCCGCGCTCGATCCGGCTCCGGGCGAAGCGCTCTACTTCGTCAGCAACAATCATGGCGGACACGTCTTCGCGAGCACGCTTGCAGAGCACCAGCGCAACGTGGCACGATACCGGCGTCAACGGGCGGCGCTTCGTGGGGCCGGCAACGAGGAGCCGCCGGAGCCTGAGCACTCTGCCGGCCGGAGTTCACGCGAACCCAAGGCTCACGGCCGTGTCCGACAAAAGCCACGCGTCCAACCCAGGAAGCGCAAAAAAGAAAGAACTCATTCTCGAGTATCGAGCGGCGCACAACCTTGAGTGCGCCGGACCCGGTGAGTTGCGCGCCATTGAAGCAGAATTGCGGCGAGAGCTTGGGCCGAATTCGAAGACGTCGCTCTCTTACATCGCGGGTGTCTTGCGCGCCGCGGGCGTTCGCGTGGAACTGCCCGCGCGCTTCGATAATCGCTACCTCGACCCGGAGATGGGTGAGCCTTATGCCGGCCGGCTCGAGGGCGTCTTGCACTTCGGGGATTTCGCGGCGACCGAAGGCGCGATTCGCAAGCTCGACGCCTTCTATCGCGAGTATCGCAGCGTGGCGGATCGCCGGGGTACGGACCTCGTCCGCTCGCTGGTGGTCAAAGGGAAGCAGAGGGCCGAAAGCCTGGCGAGGAATCCGCGAGTGAGTGCGGAAAAGCGGCGCGAGAAACAGGAGATCGCCGCGTGGTTCCGCGTGTGGCTGGAAGTGCCGGACCTTTTTTTCGACTGGCTCGAGATGCGCAAGCAGTCCGAAGAATTCCGAGCCACGTTCGCGAAGAACAGCGATGAACTGCAAGATTCTTCGTCGCTGCGGTCCTCAGAATGACACTTGCTGAGAGGTATTGCCTTCTTCGCTAGCTCGACACCAGGCCCCAGGCCGCGAGCCGGTCGGCTTCTTTCTGGTTCACGTTGCCCCCGCCTTCGACTACAATGACCGCCATGGCTGAAACCGCCGAGTCCGCCGCACGCGGCAAGCTGATTGTCGCGCTCGACCTCGCGAGCGCCGACGCCGCGGCGCGCATGGCCGAGAAGCTGCACGGCCACGTAGGTATGTTCAAGGTGGGCTCCGAATTGTTCACGGCGGAGGGACCGGTGCTGGCGCGGTATCTGGTCGCGTCGGGTGAACCCGTCTTCCTGGACCTCAAGTTTCATGACATCCCGAACACCGTGCGAGCCGCGGTGCGCGAGGCATCGCAGATGGGCGTGAGCATCGTCGACGTCCACGCCTCGGGCGGCAGGAAGATGATGGAAGCGGCGCTCGAGGGCGCGCGCGAGGCTCAGACCCGGCTGCGTTCGACCGCGCGGCCCCTGGTGCTCGCCGTCACCGTGCTGACCAGCCTCGCGGCGCCTGACCTTGACGAACTCGGCGTCGCAGGCGCTCCCGTGGACGTGGTGGTCCGCCTGGCGCAGCTTGCCGAACGCGCCGGGCTCGACGGCGTTATCGCCTCACCGCGCGAGATTGCCGCGCTGCGCCGCGCCTGCGGGCCGCGCTTTATCATCGTGACGCCAGGGATACGTCCGGCAGCCGCCGCCTCGCACGACCAATCGCGCGTCGCGACGCCCGAGTCGGCCATCCGGGCAGGCGCCGATTACCTCGTGGTCGGACGGCCCATCACCGAAGCGTCTGACCCGGCGGCAGCGGCCGACGCAATCGTCGCCGAGATGCAGGCTGCGCTAAACGTTGCGCTGGGCAAGGCGTCTCCCCAGACGGCGGTTTCGAACCGATGACCGAAGACCAGATCCTCGACATCTTCCGCCAGCACGGCGCCCTGCTCGAGGGACACTTCGTCCTTTCCTCGGGACTGCACAGCGACCGCTACATCCAGTGCGCACAGGTGCTGCAATATCCGCGCGTCGCCGAGCAACTGTGCGCGCTGCTTGGAACGAAGCTCCGCGAGACAGGCATCGTCACCGTGGGAGCCGTGGCTGCGCCGGCGCTCGGGGGCGTCATCGTGGCGCACGAGGTGGCGCGGGCGCTGGGGGCGCGCGCCGTATTCACGGAGCGGCAGTACAACGTGATGGCGCTGCGCCGCGGATTCGGTTTCGCGCCGGGTGAGCCGACGCTGGTAGTCGAGGACGTCATCACTACGGGGCGCTCGACGCTCGAGACCATCGAGTGCGTCACCAAGGCGGGCGCCAAAGTCGTCGGCGTGGGTGCGCTCATCGATCGCAGCGGCGGCACCGCCAAGCTCGGAGTACCTCATACCGCGCTCGTCACCCTCAAGGTCGAAAGCTACGACACGGCCAAATGTCCTCTCTGCCAGTCCGGTGTCCCCCCCGTCAAACCGGGCAGCCGGGCGTCAGCCGGGCTAGGCGCCAATCCCAATCCGCAATCGGAGATATAAACCCATAGTCTATTGATTTCATGGCACATTCCGGCTTCGGATTCTTCCTGAGGCGGGGTCGTACTTAAGTCCTCTCCCCTTCGCCAAAACCACACTACCACGCCGCAACGATGTCCATGAGACAGATGAGACGCATGAGACACAAAATTGTCGGCATGGACGCCCGACGCTCCGCCAGCCGCCGACCACTCCTATCTGGCGGGCGAGACGCCCGCGCTCCCAGAACGCTGGTAGACGATCTTGCCTGAGACGATGGTCGCGGTCGCGGCCCCCTTGAGCTTCCAGCCGTCAAAGGGCGAGTTGCGGCTCTTCGAGCGGCCCGCGGCGGCGCGATAGGTCCATTCGAGGTTGGGATCGAAGACGGTCAGGTCAGCGACGCCTCCCACGCGCAGCCGTCCGAGTCCACGCTGGCCCGAGGGATCGACGAGCCGCGCCGGGTTCGCGCTCATCAGCGCTACAAGCTGCGCGAGTGGAATTCGGCCCGTGTGGACGAGGTGCGTGAGCGCCAGGCCGAGCGCGGTCTCGAGCCCAATGACGCCGAACGGCGCCTCGGCCAGCGGTTGCTGCTTGAGCTGGTGCGCGTGCGGCGCGTGGTCGGTCGCGAGGGCGTCCACCGTGCCGTCGGCGAGGCCGGCCACCAGCGCTTCGAGGTCCTGGGAGCCGCGCAGCGGCGGATTCATCTTGGCGTTGGTGCCGTACTCGGCCACCGCTTCCTCCGTCAGGATGGCGTGGTGCGGCGTGACCTCGCAGGTCACCGGGACGCCCCGGCGCTTAGCGGCGCGGACCATCTCCAGCGAGAGGCGTGTTGAAAGGTGTGCCAGGTGCAGCCGCGCGCCGGTGGATTCCGCGAGCACCAGGTCGCGCGCCACACAAACGTCCTCGGAACTCGTGGGGATACCGCGCACGCCCAGCCGCGCGGCGACCGCGCCCTCGTTGATCGCCCCGTGCCCGCTGAGGCTCGCGTCCTCGCAGTGATCGATGATCGCGACGCCCAGCGCTCGCGCCTCCTCGAGCGCGCGCCGCATCAACCCGGCGGTCTTCACCGGACGTCCATCGTCTGAGAAAGCCACCGCGCCCGCCTCGACCAGCTCTCGAAAGTCGGTCAATGACTGGCCCTCGCTGCCCATCGAGACGGCAGCGATGGGGAAGACGCGGGCGAGGTCCAGGGCCGCTGCGCTCTCGATCAGCGCGCGCGTGGAATCGGCGCGGTCGTTCACCGGGCGCGTGTTGGGCATGGGACAAACCGCAGTGAAGCCACCCGCGACGGCTGCTGCGAGTCCTGTCGCCAGTGTTTCTGACGGCTCGCCGCCGGGCTCGCGCAAATGGACGTGCAGGTCGATGAATCCTGGCGCGACAATCTGGCCGCGCGCGTCGAGCGTCTCATCGGCAAGCAGCGCGAGCGCAGGCGCAACCTCGCGGACGACGCCGTTCTCAAGTAGTACGTCGAACTCGCCGTCGAGCGAGTCCGCCGGGGAGAGTACGCGCCCGCCTTGGATCAGCAGTTTCATCCTATGACTCGATGGGACTCGGAATCGGAAACAGCGGCAGCGAGTACGCCTTGACGGGCTGGAAGGTCTTGCGATGCTCGGGACATGGGCCGAACTTGGCAAGGCCTTCGAGGTGTTCGGGCGTGCCGTAGCCCTTGTTCCTCGCGAGTTGATACTCCGGGTAGCGGCGGTCGAGTGAGACCATGTAAGCGTCGCGAGCGACTTTGGCGAGAATGGACGCCGCGGCGATGGAGGCGGAGCGCGCGTCGCCGTGGACGATCGAGCGGTGCGGGATCGCGAAGTCGATCGCGTCGCCCCAGCCGGAAAGGCGCATGGCATCCGTCAGGACGAACTCGGGCGCGGGAATGAGCGCACCGAGGGCGCGGATCATGGCCAGGCGCGAGGCCTGGTAGACGTTGAGCGCGTCGACCTCGGCGGCGGGAATGGAGACGACCTGGTAAGCGACGGCGCGCGTACGGATCTCGACGTCGAGGTCGGTGCGGACTTCAGGGGTGAGCTTCTTCGAATCGTCGACGCCTCGAATCCGGCGGGCCGGGTCGAGGATGACGGCGGCGGCGTAGACCGGGCCGATCAGCGCGCCGCGGCCCACTTCGTCGCAGCCGGCGATCAGCCGCCAGCCTTGGCGCGCGAGGTGCGCCTCAAAGTGCCTCGTACAGCGGAAGTCCTTCGCGCCCCGCATCAGCGGGAATTAAACCATAAAGGCACGAAGGTACAAAGAAGAGATTTGGGTGACGAGCGCTCCCCGTGGCGTGTGTCTACCCCTGCTCGGTGCGGACTTCCTTCATGCGCGCCGCCTTGCCCTTCAGCTTGCGCAGGTAGTAGAGCTTGGCGCGCCGCACCTTGGCCGAGCGGACCACCTCGATCTTGTCGAGCATGGGGGAGTGCAGCGGGAAGATGCGCTCCACACCCTGTCCGAAGGAGATCTTGCGGACGGTAAACGTGGCGTGGCTGCCGCCGCGCCGCTGACGGATGATCGTTCCTTCGAACACCTGGATCCGTTCCTTGTCGCCCTCTTTGATCTTCACGTGGACGCGCACCGTGTCGCCCGGACTGAACTCGGGCAGGTCTTTCTTCATCTGCCGCTGTTCAACTTTCTCGAGTAGTGTCGGCATGGTTTAGAACCCCCAAACTTGGATTAGACGGCAGCCGCCGTGCGGCGACCACCCGCGGCCAGAAGGCCGTGCGCGCGAGTCGCCCTACGAAAGCAAGAGCGCTCCTCGCTTGATTTCTTCGAGCATCTCGTGATCTTCGGCGCTCAAGACGCAGTTCTCGAGCAGGTCAGGCCGCTTGCGCCACGTTTGCTCGAGCGACTGGCGGCGCCGCCAGCGTCGAATCTGCTCGTGGTTTCCCGAGAGCAGGACTTCCGGGACGCGCAGGCCGCGAAACTCCGCCGGGCGCGTGTACTGCGGAAAATCGAGGAGCCCCTGCCAGCCCGTGGATGCGGTTACGGCGGGCGCGGCCTCGCTCGAAGCCGATCGGCGGTCACAGACCGCCGCTACAGGCCCCGCGGCGAACGACTCCTGCTCGCGCGAAGCCTCGTTGCCCATCACGCCAGGCAGCAGGCGCGCACAACTTTCCATCACCACGGCGGCCGCGAGTTCTCCGCCGCTGAGCACGTAGTCGCCGATCGAGATCTCAGCGGTCGCGAGCGATTCCGCCACGCGATGGTCCACGCCCTCGTAGCGTCCCGAGATCAGCACGAGACGCGCGGCGCCGGGGGACGCCGCGTTGGCCTGGCCCGCCAATTCCTCGCACACCGCCTGCCGCAGCAGCCTGCCCTGCGGCGAGAGGAGAATGACCGGGAAGGTTGCGCCACCAGCCTCCTCGCGGATGGCTTCGACCGCGAGAAAGATCGGCTCGGGCTTGAACACCATTCCCGGCCCGCCACCGAACGGCCGATCATCGACCGTGCGGTGAGCGTCGTCGGTGAAGCCGCGCAGATCGTGCAATCGCACGTCAACCTGGCGGCTTTCGAGCGCGCGCGCCAGAATGCCGTACTCGAGGACGCTCGAGAAGAAGTCCGGAAAAATGGTGATGATGTCAAACGTCAGCATAGAACCAAATTAGAGCAGTTGTGACTCAACCCCGCTCGGTTGCGGAAAACTTCCGGAACCGTGTCATTCCGAGCGAAGCGAGGAATCTGGCTCTGAAACCATTTGCGAGATTCCTCACGAAGTTTGTAACGACCCGAGATCCTTCGCTGCGCTCAGGATGACAACGAAGGGTTCGGAATGACACGGTTCCAGAACAACCCGCTACGGATTCAAATCCAGCAGATCTTCAGGTGGATCGATGACGATCACCCGCGCCTCGGGATCGATGCGCGTACAAATTGCCTGCGCAAGAGGGACCAGGGCCTCGCGCGGCTTCCCGCTGCCCTTCTCGTCACCCATCGAGACGCTGAGCTCGACGCGCAGAATGCTCGCGCCGCCCGCGGTGTCGACATCGATGACCGTGCCTACCTCGTCGAGCGTCCCCTGCCGCAGCACTCGGCAGCCTACGAGATCCGCGACGTAATACTGGTGTTCGGGAAGCGGTACCTTCTCTTCTTGCGGGACCAGGACGTGCCGTCCCCTCAGACGTTCTGCCGCTTCGATGGAATCGACGCTATCGAACTTCAGAATGACGCGGCCCTTATGAAACCAGCAATCCTCGATTCGACACGGCTCGGGCGCGCCGCCGGGACTCTCGAGGTACGCCTGACGGAGTTTCTCGAAGCGCTCCGGAAAGTCCGTCAGAATCTCCGCCGCGACCTCGCCGCGGCGGCCTTGCGGTCGCGAGATCCGCGCCACAGCCAGGAATTGATTCTGATCGTTGCCTGGGTGTGCCTGCAAGTGAATGACGTATTCTCGGGTGGCCGAGGCACGCCGATGCCGACTCCGCGCGTCCGGCCGCCCATCGTGGATTCCAGCTTGAAGCTTGCCCGAGTTCTCGCTCTACTCCAGGATTTCCAGCGTGAAACGCTTCTTCAGCTTCATTCCCGCTGCCCCAAGGATCGTGCGGATGGAGCGAGCTGTGCGACCCTGTTTCCCAATCACTTTTCCGAGGTCCGATGGGTGAACCCGAAGCTCCAGCACGGTGACTTGTTCACCCTCGACGGCCCGGATTTGAACTTGATCTGGATTATCAACTAGCGCTCTAGCAATGGCTTCGATGAGCTCCTTCATGATGGCCTCCTCGTTCGACCCGAGTCGTTAGGAAAATCCCCGAAGAGAGCCTTCACAGGCCGCGTGATCGAAACCGCACGCTCTCAGCCCGCGCTTTGACCCCGCACAGTCTCTACGCCTCCGGCCGCAACGAGCGTTCACGCGCTCGGAGCCGGGCTTGCCTCCTTTGCTTTCTTAAGAAAGCTGCGAACGGTTTCGGAAGGTTGAGCTCCGCGGCCCAGCCAGTATTCCACTCGGTCGCGTTTGATCAGCAACTCCGCCGGTTTCCTGCGAGGGTTGTAATGGCCGATGATCTCGACGAAACGGCCATCGCGCGCCCTCTCCCGGTCAATCACCACGATCCTGTAACTACTCTGCTTCTTGGCTCCCGTGCGAGCCAGCCGTATTCTCAGCAATCACACCTCCTTTTGATTAGACGTAAGAAACCGGAAATAAGGAAAGTCCTCTTCGCGACTCCAGGCGCCGCCGTCCTAGCCTGATCCTGCCGGGACGCCCGGCGGCTTGAGTCGGCTAAGCTGCTTGCCGAGCAGTCCTTTGCTCAGCGTCTTCATCATGCGGCTCGTCTGCACATACTGCCGCAGCAGTTGGTTGATCTCCTGGACGCTGGTGCCGCTGCCGCGCGCAATCCGCTTGCGGCGCTTGCCGTTGATGATTTCGTGGTGCTCGCGCTCCTGGGGCGTCATCGAGTTGATGATGGCCTCGATGTGCACCAGTTCCTTCTCATCGATGCGCGCCTTGCCCGCGTCCTTGAAGATGCCGACCTTGGGCAACATCCCGAGCATCTGGTCGACTGAGCCGAGCGAGCGCATCTGGCGAAGCTGGTCGCGGAAATCAGCGAGCGAGAACGTGTCAGTCTGCAGCTTGCGATGCACTTCGAGCGCTTTCTGCTTGTCGATCTTCTCCTCGGCCTTCTCGATCAAGGAGAGCATGTCGCCCATGCCGAGGATGCGCGAGACGATGCGGTCAGGGTGAAAGATTTCGAGGGCGTCGTACTTCTCGCCTACGCCGATGAACTTGATGGGCTGGCCGGTGACGTAGTGGATGGAGAGCGCTGCGCCGCCGCGCGCGTCGCCATCCAGCTTGGTCAGAATCACTCCCGAAGTCCCGAGCCGCTCGTGGAATTCCTGCGCGCTCCGCACCGCGTCCTGGCCGATCATGCCGTCCGCCACGAGCAGGACCTCGCTCGGACGCAAGCGGGTCCGCAGTTCGGCCACCTCCTGCATCAACTCCTCGTCGATGTGCAGGCGTCCTGCGGTGTCGACGATGAGGATGTCGTGACCGCGGTCGGCCGCATCTTTCCGGGCGGCGAGAGCGAGTTCGATGGGCGAGCTGATGCCTTCGCCCGGAAAACACGGCACCTGAATCGCTTTGGCGATGATCGCCAACTGCTCGCGCGCTGCCGGCCTGTAAACGTCAGTCGAGACGAGCATCGGGCGCCGTTTCTTGTTCGCGAGCCAGAGCGCCAGCTTGCCCGCCGTCGTCGTCTTGCCTGAACCCTGGAGTCCGACGAGCAGGAAGACGGTGGGATAATCCTTGGAGAAGGTCAGGAACGCCGCGTCGCCGCCCAGGATCTGGATCAATTCGTCGCGCACGATGCGCACGACTTCCTGAGGCGGGCTGAGGCTCGACCGCACTTCCTCGCCCAGGGCGCGGACGCGCACCCGGTCGAGCAGTTCCTTGACCACCTTCAAGTTGACGTCGGCCTCGAGCAGCGCCAGGCGTACTTCACGCAGTGTCTCATCCACCGCCTGCTCGTTGAGGACGCCCTGCACGCGCAGCGTCTTGAAGACGCGCTGGAACTTGTCTTGGAGTGTGTCAAACATAGTTCAACATCGCTCTGCGCTTCACCACTGGGCCCCGGCCCGGCCGGCGGAGACAACACTGCCCGCTGCGGAGAAGTGTGTAGTGGTTGCGTAATCAGTATCTGGCACACGGGCGCTCGAAGTCAAGGAAGAGGCTCATCGAGAAGGACTACCACAAGCTTAGAAGCCCGGACCCCTGTGTTAAGATTGCTATGATGCTGGCCCGATTATTTCGAAGCACCACGAGGGCATTTCACACGCTGGTCGCGCTCGCGTTTCTCGGTCTCTCCGGACTGGGCGTCGGAGTATCCTTCTCCGAGTGGCGCACCTACCAACGCGCGCCCTCGATGGGGCTCGCCGAGTTCGCTCTGGTCGCCGGCTTCACGGTTCTCCTGATTATCTTTTGCCTCTATTCGTTCGCCAAGGCGCGGAGCGTGAGGTAGGTGCCTCACACCTGCCTTCCTCATGGACACGAAGACACACTATCGCACCGAAGACCTCGCGGACTGGGATTGGGAGCGCGACCTCGGCTTCCCAGGCGAGTTTCCCTTCACGCGTGGGATCCATCCGACTGGCTACCGCAGCCGGCTGTGGACGATGCGTCAGTATGCGGGCTTCGGCACGGCGGCGGAATCGAACGCGCGCTACCGGTATCTGCTCGCGCAAGGGACGACCGGCCTCTCGGTCGCCTTTGACCTGCCCACCCAGATCGGACTCGATTCCGATCATCCCCTGGCCAAGGGTGAGGTCGGACGCGTGGGCGTCGCCATCGACTCGCTAGAGGACATGGAAATGCTGTTCGAGGGCATCCCGCTCGAGCGCATCTCGACCTCGATGACCATCAACGCCACCGCTGCCATCCTGCTGGCGCTCTATTTCGCGGTGGCGGAAAAGCAGGGCGCGAACCTCGGCAAACTCTCGGGCACGGTCCAGAACGACATCTTGAAGGAGTACATCGCGCGTGGCACGTACATCTACCCGCCGGGTCCGGCACTGCGCCTGGTGACCGACATCATCGCGTTCTGCCATGAGCGCGCCCCCGAATGGAACACCATCTCGATTAGCGGATACCACATCCGCGAGGCCGGTTCGACGGCTATCCAGGAGGCAGCCTTCACGCTGGCGAACGCCATCGCCTACGTCGGAGCGGCGCTCGAGCGTGGGCTCGCCGTCGACGACTTCGCGCCGCGCCTCTCGTTCTTCATGAACGCCCACAATAATCTGCTCGAGGAGGTGGCGAAGTTCCGCGCCACTCGCAAACTCTGGGCGCGCATCATGCGCGAGCGATTCCAGGCCCGCGACCCGCGTTCGTGGCTGTTTCGCTTCCACGTCCAGACGGCTGGCAGCACGCTCACCGCGCAGCAATCCGACGTCAACCTGGTGCGTGTCACGTTGCAGGCGCTCGCGGCGGTGCTGGGCGGAGCGCAGTCGCTGCATACCAACGCGCGCGACGAGGCGCTCGCTTTGCCCACCGAAGCTTCCGCGTTGACAGCCTTACGCACGCAGCAGATCCTCGCGGCGGAGAGCGGCGTCGCGAACACCGTCGATCCGCTGGGCGGCTCTTACTTCATCGAGCACCTCACGCGAGAGATCGAGCGTGGCGCCGAGGAATATATCCGCAAGATCGACGCGCTGGGCGGCGTCCTGCGCGCCATCGAGACCGGATACGTTCAGCGCGAGATTCAGAAGGCGGCGTACGACTACCAGCAGGCGGTCGAGTCGGGCAAAGCGGTCGTGGTGGGCGTCAACCGCTATCAGGCGGCGGAGTCTCTATCGCCGCCGCTCTTGCATATCAACTCCGAAGTCGAACGTACCCAGGTCGCACGCTTGCAGAAGCTGCGCACTCGCCGGGACTCGTCGCGCGTTACCAAAGCCCTCCAGGAAGTCGAGGCCACGGCGCGCTCCGACCGCAATCTGCTGCCGGCGATTCTCGCAGCCGTCAAGGCGTACGCGACGGTGGGCGAGATTTCCGACGCGATGCGCCGCGCGTTTGGGGAGTACCAGGAGTCTGTGGTGATTTGAAGCCTTGTAGGCTCGTTTTTCAGGCTTGCGTCAATCCGAAGGGACAATATGCCAACCCTACAATTCCTCGGCGCGACCGGAACCGTGACCGGATCGAAGTACGTGCTCGAAGCGGGCGGTGAGCGCTTGATGATCGACTGCGGGCTTTTCCAGGGACTCAAGGAACTGCGCTTGCGCAACTGGAATCCGCTCGCCGTGCCGCCCTCGAGCATTCACTGGCTGGTGTTGACTCACGCGCACCTCGACCACACGGGATACATCCCGCGTTTCATCAAAGACGGTTTTCGCGGCCAGATTTTCGCGACGCCCGGCACCGTCGACCTGGCGCATCTGATCCTGCCTGACTCAGGTCACATCCAGGAAGAAGACGCGCAGTACGCGAACCGCAAGGGATTCAGCAAACACAAGCCCGCATTGCCGCTCTACACCTACGCGGAGGCCGTGAAGGCGCTCGATTTCTTCCAGCCCGTCGACGAGTCGAAGCCGCTCGAGCTCTCCCCGCACTACTCGCTGCGATTCTTCCGCGCCGGCCACATCATCGGGGCGCGCATGATCGAAGTGACCGTGAAGGAAAACGGCGCGTCGCGGCGCATTCTCTTTTCCGGCGACCTCGGCCGCAGCCACCAATTGATTCTTCGCGAGCCCGTGGTCCCCGACCCCACGGACGTCATGCTGTGCGAGTCGACGTATGGCGACCGGCTGCACCCGGACGACGATTACCGCGCGCGTCTCGCGTCGATCGTCAAGGAAACCGCGTCGCGTGGAGGCACGGTGGTGATCCCGGCCTTCGCCGTCGGACGCACCCAGGAACTGCTTTACGTCTTTCGCGAGCTGACGACCGCGAACCAGATGCCCGCCTTGCCCATCCACGTCGACAGCCCGATGGCCATTGACGCCACCGACCTCTATCGCCGCCACCACGAGGACCACAACCTCGAAACCGACCAGCTCGAGAAGAACGGCCTGCGGCTCTTCGCCCAGCCGAACGTGCACTACGAGCGCACGGTCGAGCAGTCGAAGGCCCTGAACCAGGCGCACGGCCCGAACATCATCATCTCGGCGAGCGGCATGGTGACCGGCGGACGCGTGGTCCATCATCTGGCACGCTGCCTGCCTGACTCGCGTAATACCGTGCTTTTTGTGGGATTCCAGGGCGCCGGGACGCGCGGCCAGACCATTCAATCCGGCGCCCCTGCCGTCAAGATGCTGGGTGCGGAGGTGCCCGTGCGCGCCCGCATCGAAACCATCGACAACTTCAGCGCCCACGCTGACTACGGGGAAATCCTCAACCTGCTCGGCCGATTCCCCAAGGCGCCCGAGAAGATCTTCATGGTGCACGGCGAGCCGAAGGCGGCCGAGTCGCTGAAGGAGAAGATCACCCAGCAGCTCCATTGGAACGCCGTTGTCCCGTCTTATCTCGAAAGGGTGTCTCTTTAAGAATGAGACCCACGGGCGCAGCTTGACTTCACACCAGACGGCGGCTATTTTAAATGATTAGGCGCTAAGCGCAATTCTCGACAGGGAGCACTATCTTTTGAAACGTACCTTTCAACCGAGCCGCCGGCGGCGGGCCAAGACTCACGGGTTCAGGGTGCGAATGCGGACCCCGGGTGGCCGTCAGACCTTGAAGCGGCGGCGGCAAAAGGCCCGTCATCGCCTCACTCCATGAGAGTTCGTCTGGCGCCGCAGGCTTTCCCCAAAACACTTCGGCTGCTACGCCGGGCCGAGTTCCGCCGGGTGTACGAAGAAGGGCAGCGCCGGAGTGCGTCGCTATGCACGATCTTTTTCAAGCCCAACGGCCTCACCGAGAGCCGGCTGGGCGTTACCACTCCGAGGCAATTGGGCAAGGCGGTATTGCGGAATCGCGTCAGGCGGCGGCTGCGCGAGGTCTTCCGGCGGCATCGGCCGGACATCGCGCGCGGTTGGGACATCGTCCTGAATCCCCGTCCGCCGATCCTCAGGGCGTCCTTCGACGCGGTGACGCGCGAGCTCTTGCGCCTGTTTCCACAGAAGCCGCCGAAGCCCGAACAGACAGCTTTAGCCGCGGTCACGTCGGCCAAGCCAGCGACGCCGGGGTCAGCCACAAAGTCGGGCGAATCGCGGAACTTGGCTCAAGAGTCATGAAAATCGTCGCACTCGCTCTCATCCGCTTCTACCAGACGACGCTGGTGCCAGTGATGCTTCCCTCAATGTGCCGCTATACGCCGTCCTGTTCGGCTTATACCTACGAAGCCATCGAGAAGTGGGGAGTCTGGAAGGGGATTGGACTAGGAGTGAAGCGGCTCGTCCGCTGCCATCCTTTTGGGGGGCACGGGTATGATCCGGTGCCGTGAAAGCGAAAGGCGGAAGGCAAAAGGCGAATCTCGGAGTCTGGGGGTTCGAAGTCCGGAAAAGCTGAAAGGCTGTGGGCAGATCGCTGAGAGCAGAATGCTCGAAAACGAAGGAACGAACCGAAGAAGTGCTTTAGAATCAGTAAAGGCTGTAGTCAGGAGTCAGGAGACAGAAGTCAGAAGACGTCCGGAATCTGGAAGTCGAGGAGTCCGAAGTCGGATTCAGAAAGAAAGGCTGAAAGCTGATCGCTGGAAAGCTGTGAAATGAAGGAACGAACCGAAGAAGTTATTTAGAATCAGTAAGGGCGGGGTCAGAAGACAGTCAGGAATTCACTAAGAAGGCTGAAAGCTCCATCGCTGAAAACTGATAGCTGAACGCTGGAACGAATGGAACAAGAAAAGCGGGTCTTAGTCGCTTTTGTGCTCTCGGTCGGCATGTTGATGGTGTGGCGGTTGTTCTTTGTCAAGGTGCCGCCGCCGCCGCCCAAGGGCCGTGCGCCGTTGTCTCAGAAAGCGAGTTCGGCCACAACCGGCTCACCTTCGTCGCCCGCGGAAAGCGCGAGCCCGCGCACGACCCAAACTGCGCCGCCCGCACCGGTCGCCCTTCCCGTTGAACAGGGAACGAGTGCGCAAGATATCGTTATCGAAGGCGCGTTCTATCGGGTGACGCTCTCGACCCAAGGCGGAGTGGTGAAGAATTGGGTGCTGAAGAAATATCTCGACGCGCAGGACAAGCCCTTGGACGTGATCAACACCGAGGCGTGCAAGACGCTGGGATTCCCGATGACGCTGAGCGTCCTCGCGGGAAGCGCCGACCAGCCTGACCAGGCCTTGAGCGATCGGCTCAACAGCGCGGTCTACGCGGCCAGTCCAGCGGGTGCAACCCTTCAGGCGCCGGTCGACGTAGTCCTCACCTACAGCGATGGCAAGGTGCGGGCGCAGAAGAAGTTCAGCTTTGGAAAGAGTTATGAAGTACACGCCGAGGTTAGCGTCTTCGACGGGCAGAACTACGAGCCCGTCGAGGTCAACTGGCCGGGCGGCTTCGGCGACCAGTCGCTGCCTTTCAAGGTGCGGGAAGCGGTGAGCCAGGCTGTCTACGGCGCCCCGGATCACCTGACCAAGGTCGGCGAGTCCAAGGTGAAGGAGCCGCGCGCCATTCCCGGTCCGCCGGTTGCCGGGCTCGAGGATCACTTCTTTGTCGACATCTTCCTGCCCGATTCGCCCGAGGAGGACGCGTTCCGCTTCGAGCGCCGAACCTGGACGCCCGCCAACTGGACCGAGAAAGAGCTGCCGGCACCGCTCCAGGCGACTCTCGGGAGCGCGAAGGGGCAGCCGCTGGCGTTTGGCCTCCTCGTCGCTCCCAAAGAACTCGACGTGCTGCGCGCCGTCAAGCCTCCGCTCAACAGCCTGGTGGACTTCGGCTGGTTCAGCATCATCGCCAAGCCGCTCTTCCTGGCGATGCGCTACGTCTACGACCACTGGGTCCACAACTGGGGCTGGGCCATTGTCATTCTCACCGTGCTGCTCAACCTGGCGCTGTTCCCGCTCAAGCTGAAGAGCATCCGCTCGGCGCAGGAGATGCAGCGCGTCGCGCCGCTGGTCAAGAGCATCCAGGACAAGTACAAGCAGTACAAGTTCAACGATCCGCGCAAGCAGCGCATGAACGAAGAGGTCATGAAGCTCTACAAGGAGCACAACATCAACCCGCTGGGCGGGTGCGTGCCCATGGCGTTGCAGCTTCCGCTCATCTACGGCTTTTATGAGGTGCTGGAAACGGCTATCGAGCTTCGCCACGCGCCTTGGATCTTGTGGGTCAAGGATCTGGCTGCTGCCGACAACTTCCATCTGTTCGGATTCCCTCTGCCGCTGCTGCCCATCGTTTTGATCGTGACGATGTTCATCCTCCAAGTGATGACCCCCACGCCCACGGTGGATCCCGCGCAGAAGCGCATGATGGTCGTCATGCCCTTGGTCTTTGGCGTCATGTTCATCAAGCTGGCCTCCGGCTTGAGCCTTTACTACCTGACGGCCAATATCGTGGGCATCGGCCAGCAGATGTTGATCAATCGCATGATTCCGAAGCAGGCGACGCCGGCCCCCCCTGCCCCGGGGCGGCCCAAGCCGCCGGTTCGCAGCGCTGTGACCGTGAGCAAATAGCTATGGGAATTCCAGCCGCTCCAGCACCGACTCCATCTCAGCCGATGGAGACTTATGTCGCCGCGATCGAATCGCTGCTCGGCGAGATCATCCGGCATGGACGCTTCGACCTCCAGGTCGCGGTGCAGCGTGCCGCTCAACTCGAGGACGGCGAACTCGAGTCACCCGAGGTCGTGGTGGACTTCTCCGGCCCGGACGCCGACCTGCTGCTTCAGGCCAACGGGGAGTTGCTGAACGCGCTCGAGTACGTGGTGCTGCGCGCCGTGCGGCTTCCGGAAGAGCTGTTCGGCAAGATCACGTTTGACTGCGAAGACTGGCGGCAGTTAAGGGTAGAGGAACTGAAACTCATGGCCCAGGTGGCCGCCGAGCGCGTCATCGAGACCGGGGATCCGTTCCCGCTGGGGCCCATGAGTCCGCGTGAACGCCGCATCATTCACCTCGCGCTGCGCGACCAGGCGGCGGTGCGCACCGCCAGCGAGGGCTACGGCGCCGAGCGCCGCGTGGTCGTCCTGCCCGCCTCTCCCGCCCCGCACCGCCGGTAGGCAACCTAGGCTTGATAGATAGGCTAGCGGAACGCCTGCCCGAGTCGTATCATGATCCGCGACGACACCATCGTGGCCCTGTCCACGCCGCCCGGCCGCGGCGGCATCGGCATCGTGCGCCTGTCGGGCGAGCGCGCGGTCGAGATCGCGGCCGGCCTCATCCGAGTCCCTGCGCCGCTCGAGACCCAGCGCGCGACGCTCGGTGAGTTCCGCGACCCGGAGTGCGGGCGCCTGCTCGACCAGGTGGTGGTCACCTGCTTCCGCCGTCCGCACTCTTATACCGGTGAGGACGTGGTCGAGCTTGCCTGCCACGGCGCGCCCGTGATCCTGGCGCGCCTCGTCGAGTGCGCATTGGAGCGCGGCGCGCGCGCCGCCGATCCCGGCGAGTTCACCCTGCGCGCTTTCCTGAACGGCCGCATCGACCTCACGCAAGCTGAGGCCGTTCGCGACCTGATCGAGTCGCAAACGCTTTACCAGGCGCGCGTCGCGGCGGAACAGATGGAAGGCGCGGTCTCGCGCCGGCTCGCGCCCCACAAGAAATCTCTCCTCAACCTCGTGGCGCGGCTCGAGGCGGGCATCGACTTTGCCGAGGACGACGTCCCCGTCTCCAGCTGGCAGGAGATCATTGCCGCGATCGACTCGATTCGCACCGACCTCGCGAAGCTGGTTGAGGGATACGCCTATGGTCGGATCGTTCGCGAGGGTTTGAGCCTCGCCATCGTCGGACGGCCGAACGTGGGCAAGTCGAGCCTGTTTAACCGGCTGTTGAACGAAGACCGCGCCATCGTCACGGCGACACCCGGAACCACCCGCGACCTGGTTTCGGAAAGCGCCGCGATCGAGGGAATCCCGTTGCGCTTCGTCGATACGGCGGGCATCCGCGAGACCACCGACGAAGTCGAAACCCTCGGCGTGAAGAAGAGCTTCGAAGCTGTCGCGGATTCAGACCTGCGGCTGCTGGTGGTCGACGCGTCGGAGGGTTGGACGGCGGAGGATGCGACACTGCTCGCCCGGCTTCGTCCGCTCGGTGCGTTGCTGGTCGCAGCGAACAAGAGCGACCTCGCGCATCGGCTCACGCCCGGCGAGCTTGAGCGGGTATTGTCCGACTCTTCCGCGGGACACGAGGCCGTCGCGCGTCCTCAGATGGTTTGGACGTCGGCACTCACCGGCGACGGGCTCGCCGAGCTGCGGACCAGGATTCTCGAAGTCGCCGCGCCCGCCCGCGACCTCGCACCTGACGGCCAGTTCATCACCAACCTGCGCCATCAGCAGCTCATCCAGCAGTCGCTCGAGTCGCTCGTTTGTGCCCGTAAAGCCGCCGTCCAGAAGGTGCCGCACGAGATGCTGCTGCTCGACCTCTACGAAGCGCTCCACGCGCTCGACGCCCTCACCGGCGCGACCACCGTCGAGGACGTGCTGGGAGTCATCTTCTCAACGTTCTGTGTGGGGAAATAGCTGGAACGCGTTCGCCCTGTGTTCATCGTCGTGGCGCGATCGAGTGGCGCGCACATCTCATTGCGATCCCAAAGCACGCAGCCTCCGCAAGTAGCTGTCCAACTCGCGCACTCTGAAGAGCTTTGCCAGGATCGTGCTGAGCAGCAAACCGAGAGCGCTGGCGACGACCAGCACTTCGAACGCGCCGTGCGTCGTCCGCCACGGGACCCGCGTTTCGAGCCAACCGAGCAGCTTGTACGCTGCGAAGGCGGCGAGCGCCGAAGCTGCTCCGACCTTCAGGAAGAACACGACAAGGTTCGAAGCTTCGGCATTGCGCGTACGGCGGTTTAAGAGCACGAACAGAACCACGGTGTAGGCGATGATGCCGATCGAACTCGCCATCGCGAGGCCCAGATGTTGGGCACGGTGCACCAGCAGCCAGTACACCGGCAGGTTCAGAAAGGTGAGGACGGTGCCCACCACGGCGGGGGTCAGGGTGTCGCGAGCCGCATAGAATCCGCGCGCCAGGATGTTCTGCGCGCCCCAGGCAAACATGCCGACGGAAAAGAACGCGAGCGTCGAGGCGGTGGCCTGGAAGTCCAGACCACGCAGGCGCGTGTGCGAGAACACGAAGTAAATCAGAGGACGGCTCTCCGCGATGGTCAGTGCGGAAATCGGCACCAGCGCCAGCGTCAGCCCCTTCAGCGTCGCGTTCAAAGTGCGATTGAGCTCTGCCAGCTTGCCTTCCGAATACAGTTGAGCGAGGAACGGAAATGAGGCGACGCCGACCGCCTGTCCGACCACGCCGAGCGGGACGCGCATCAGTGTCTTCGCGTAACTCAGCCAGGTGATCGACGCGGGCACGAGATAAGAGCCGAACCAGCGGATGATCCAGTCGTCGGTGAAGACGAGCGAGAGCGCGAGCATGATGGGGATGGCGAGCCGCAGGAAAAGCCGGAATCCCGGATGGCGGGCGTCCAGATTGGGCCGGAAGCGCGCGCCGGCGCGCCGCGCTCCCCAGACTTGCAGGAGGAAGTTTCCCGCGAAGGCGCCGGCGAGTACGCCAACGGCGAATCCGGTGATGCCCATGCGGGGCGAGAGCAGCACGCCACCCAGGATCACGCCCACGTTGTAAATGACGGGCGCAAGCGAGGGTACGACGAACTGCGCCTTGGCGTACTGGACGGCGCTCAGAATGCTGCCCATGTAGAAGCAGATCTGAGCGGGTAGCATCAGGCGCGTCAGAAAGATGACGCGCGCTTTCTCCGCCGCGTTGAATCCCGGCGCGATGAGCTCCACCAGTTGCGGCGCGAGGACTTCCGCCGCCAGGACGAAGGCGACCAGCACCAGTCCCATCAGCGAGATGACGGTCGAGAAGACGTGCCAGCCTTCGTCTTCGCGCTGCTCCGCCACGTACTTGGTGAAGACCGGGATGAAGGTCAGGCTCAGCGAGCCCGCAGCCACGAGGTAGTTCAGGAAGTCCGGCAAGGTGAACGCCGCGTAATAGGCGTCGGTGATGGCGTTCGAGCCGATCTGATGAGCGACGGTCCACTCGCGGAAGAAGCCGAGGATGCGGCTCACCAGCACGCTCGCCATCACGATGCCGGTCGAGGCGGCGATGCGCCGGGTGATCGAAGTGGCGGCGGGAGTGGCCATGGTCAGCGGACGCTTGCCGAGTGACTTGAAGGGTGTACCACGATTCGGTGGGTTTGCATACTGCGGGCGTGCACACCCCGTGCGCTGCAAGTAATCTCAGAGTTCACGGAAGCGGCAGTCGCACTGGCGGCAGCGATACATCGGCGGAGCATTGCGACGGCGTTCCCACCAGGTACGGTGAGACCGCCGGCAGTCATGGCTGCCGCAGGATGGGCAGACCTGGCCATGACCGTTGGGTGCGGGCTTCCCGTGATCGTCGAGTACCTGGTCGGATCCGGGGCTGGCTTCCGCGACGGCGACGTTTCCTGCGGGCGCAGAGGAGGTATCGAGCATGCTCTCCGGGGACGGTTCTTGAGAAACAGCCGAGGACTGCGAGCTCCTCGGTCCGCGGGCGCGAAAAAGCCGGTATCCGCGGCACCGCCCGCACATACGCAGCCGGTAGCCAAACACGTCGGCCAGCCAGTGGAACAGCCGAGAATCGACCGGCTCCACTTTGGTTCCCCCGCACTTCGGACATGGCGATGGCATGCTTTTTTGGAAGGATAGCTCGCAGTGGGGCAGCGTGCAAGTCTTTATTGTCTTGCTGGTCAACGGCGGCGGGCGTTTTAAGAAGGCGTGAAACGCCATGGTCTTAACCGTGGAGGAAGGCTTATGATGCAATTTCACGGCGCTTAAGTAAGCCTATCTTTGACGAAATCAGTAGAGGGAGGAAGATCCTATGGAGCGGGTTTGCTTTTTGCTGAAGGTCAAGGCGGATCGCCTTCGAGAGTACGAGGCTCGTCACCGGGCGGTGTGGCCCGAGATGCTCGAAGCCTTGCGCGCCACGGGTTGGCGTAATTATTCGCTCTTCCTGCGTCCCGATGGCCTGCTGGTAGGTTATCTGGAAACCGAAAATTTTGAGGACGCAGTCCGCGGGATGCAGAGTTATCCTGTCAACACGCGTTGGCAGCAGGAGATGGCGGAGTTCTTCGAGGGCTCCGAGGAGGGACACGCCGATGAGCGCATGGCGCCGCTCAAAGAAATCTTCCACTTGGCCTAGACTGGATTAGAATAGGAACAAGAAGATGTGACGGGGTTACGAGGATAAGGCCATGTTCAGACTGGATGCCGACCGTAAGATTGAATTTTGCGATGGAGTCACGCGGCGCGACTTTCTGCACGCCGGTGCACTGGGATTTCTCGGTCTGACGCTGCCGGAGTTCTTTACCCTGAAGGCGGCAGGAGCGGTCGATCCCAATAAAGATGTGAACTGCATCCAGTTGATGCTGGTGGGAGGTCCGAGCCAGCTCGACACCTGGGACATGAAGCCCGACGCGCCGGCGTCGATCCGCGGACCGTACAAGCCCATCAAGACCAACGTTCCGGGCATCGAGATCTCCGAAATCTTTCCGCGCATGGCAAAGCACGCCGACAAGTTCGCCCTGCTGCGCTCGTGCTACCACACGGCGGCCGCCGTCCACGATACGGGCTGCCAGATGATGCAAACCGGGAGGCTGTTTCAGGGGGGACTCGAGTCGCCGAACTACGGTTCGGTGTTGCGCTACGAAAAGGGGCCGCGTGGCGACATGCCCCCCAACGTTCTGATCCCTCAGCTTATCGGCCAGCTCGGCGGCAACCTGCCGCACGGCGATACGGCGGGATTTCTGGGTAAGGCTTACGATCCCTTCGTCCTCAACGCCGACCCCTCTGACCCGAACTTCAAGGTACCCGACATGCTTCCGCCCGACTACATCTCCGCCGTGCGCGTGGATCGCCGGCGCAGTTGGCGCGACGAGATCGACAAGTCGGTGAAGTACTTCGAGGAAGCGAACCAGGACGCCAAGCTGATGGACTCGACCTTCGATCAAGCTTACACTCTGATGACCTCCGCCAAGGCGCGTGAAGCCTTCGAGCTCACGCAGGAGTCCGCCGACGCCCGCAAGCGGTACGGCATGAACCGCTTCGGACAAGGCTGTTTGCTGGCGCGGAGGCTGGTGGAACGCGGCGTCCGGTTCGTCACCGTCAACATGTTTGAGACGGTATTCAACGACATCACCTGGGACATCCACGGCTCGGCTCCTTTCAGCCCCATCAGTTGCTACAGCAACCTGGTGGGTCCCATGTTCGACAACGCTTACAGCTCGCTGCTGGAGGACCTCAGCCAGCAGGGTCTGCTCGAGAACACGCTGGTGCTCGCGACCGGCGAGTTCGGGCGCACGCCACGTATCAATCCCGCCGGCGGCCGCGATCACTGGCCACAGTGCTGGACCGTGGTGCTGGCGGGGGGAGGCATCAAGGGTGGACAGGTGGTGGGCGCCTCCGACAATATCGGCGCCGCGCCCAAGGACCGGCCGGTGATGCCGGCTCACGTGGCCGCCACCGTGTACAAGTGCCTGGGCATCCCGATTGACAAGGAGTTGAAGACGCCGCAGGGCCGCGTGGTGCGGCTCGTGGATCACGGCTTCGATCCGATTGAGGAACTGCTGGTTTGACGACGGCACCCGTTGGATGGTTCGGGTGTGCGTAGAGAGGGAGAGAATCATGAAGATGAAGCGGCTCCTACTGCCGCTCGTGATGTTGGCGTTGACCGTGACGGCGTTCGCGACCGACATCAGTGGCGCCTGGAAGGGAACCGCGCAGACGCCCAACGGGACCATCGAGCGAACGTTCAATTTCAAGGTGGACGGGAACAAGCTTACGGGAGATACGAGCAGTGAAATGTTCGGCAAGTCGACCATCGAGGACGGCAAGATCGATGGCGATAACATCTCCTTCACGATTACGGTGAACGTCCAGGGGAACGAAGGCAAGGTCAACTATAAGGGCAAGGTGAAGGGCGACGAAATCGACTTTACGGTGGAAATTCCGGCGGTCAACCGGACTGTCGAATACATTGCCAAGAGAGTGACTGAAGCCAAGCCATGAACGTCAGGGCTGGAGTTCCACGAGGGAGTTTTCCGGAGGGCGTCATTCCGAGTCAAGCGAAGAACCTGCCTCCTGTCTCGTCCGACGCTTCGCGATGACACCCAACTCAGGTTTGGAAGAACCATGAAGCCACGCCATTTTCTGCTACTCACAGCAATCATCACGGCCCTCACGCTGCCTTATATCATTCGCGCGACGCAGAGCGAGCAGAATCCCAGGGACGTTCCCTACCACCAGACCGATATGTCGAAAGCGGGGCAAGCTGCGAGTGCGGCGAAGAGGAATCAGGCGATGGCGCCGGTGGCGGCTCACGCGAGTTACCCGAAGGCGGCGCTCACCCAGATCCAGATTCTGCCGGCCACGGTTTCGATTCTCGGCCCACACTACCAGCAGCGGCTGGTGGTCGAGGGGACGTTTGCCGACGGCCACCAGGAAGACCTGACGGCCGAGGCTGAACTCGTCTCGTCGAATACGAAGGCGGTGAGCGTCGACAAGAGTGGTGTCGTCCTCCCGCTAGGCGATGGCGAGTCGACCATCACCGCCGTCGTTCGTGGACACCACTCGAGCGTTCCGGTGACGGTGAAGGATTACGCCGAGGCCTCCACATGGAGCTTCCGCAACGACGTCCTGCCGGTGATGACCAAGGTGGGGTGCAATTCCGGCCCCTGCCACGGCGCTGCGGCCGGGAAGAATGGTTTCAAGCTGAGCTTGCGCGGGTACGATCCCGAGACCGATTATTTCACGCTGACTCATCAGGCTTTGGCGCGCCGCACCGACCGTCTGGAACCTGCCAAGAGCCTGATCCTTCTGAAACCCACGCTCACCATCGCGCACGGCGGAGGACGGCGCTTTGCGGTAGGCTCGCCCGAATACCGAGTGATGTCAGGCTGGATCGCTCAGGGCATGCCCGCGCCCCAGGACTCCGATCCGCGCGTCAAGACGATTCTCGTACTGCCGCGCGAGGCTTCGCTCCGGCCGGGCGCCGAACAACAGTTGGTCGTGACCGCCGTGTTCTCGGACGGCCACACTGAGGACGTGACGCGCTGGGCCAAGTTCGACAGCGGCGATGAGGGTGTGGCCACGGTCGACAACAACGGCCACGTCACCGTACACGGCTACGGCGAAGCTCCCGTGACGGTCTGGTATCAGAGCCACGTGACCTTCTCGCGCGTGCAGAACCCGTATCCCTACAAGGTCGACGAGGCAGTATTCAAGAAGGCGCCGCGCCACAACTACATCGACAACGATATCCTCGCGCATCTCGAGGCGCTGCATATTCCGCCGTCCCGCCAGGCGAGCGACTCCGAGTTCATCCGCCGCGCGTATCTGGACGCCGCCGGCATTTTGCCGACCCCTGCCGAGGTCGAGAGCTTCCTGAAAGATACTTCGCCCGACAAGCGCAGCCGGTTGATCGAAACGCTCATGAAGCGGCCGGAGTTTGTGGATTACTGGGCGTACAAGTGGTCAGACCTGCTGCTCGTGAACAGCAACCGCCTGTCGAACGAGGACATGTGGAGCTACTACAACTGGATTCGCGAGAGCGTGGCCGCTGACAAGCCGTGGGACAAGTTCGTCTACCAGATCGTGACCGCGACGGGGAAGACTGCCGAGAACGGCGCCGCTAACTACTGGGTGATCCACCGCGACCCCTTGGATACGTCGGAGAACATGGCCCAGGCGTTTCTCGGCATCACGATTACCTGCGCGCACTGCCACAATCATCCGCTGGCCAAGTGGACGCAGAAGGACTACTACGGCATGGCCAACCTGTTCGCGCGGGTGCGGCTCAAGACCTACGCCAACGGCGGCAACCGTCCCGGCGTCGCAGAGTACTTCAACAATGTTACGGTCTATTCCGCGCCTACCGGCGAATTCACCGATGACCGCTTCATGGTTGTCCTGCCGCCCAAGCCGCTCGATGCCCAGGCGTTGCCGGAGAGTATCCCTGGCGACACGCGCGTCTACTTCGCCAAGTGGCTCACGTCGCCCGAGAATCCGTTTTTCGCGCGCAACATCGTCAACCGCATCTGGCGTAACTTCATGGGACGCGGGCTGGTGGAGCCGGTTGACGACTTGCGCGATACCAATCCCGCGACCAACGATCAGCTGCTCGATGACCTGGTGAAGGACTTCAAGGCGCACCAGTTCGACATCGACTACATGATCCGCACCATCATGGAGTCCGCCACCTATCAGACCTCGTCGGAGCCGCTTAAGGAAAACGCCGAGGACGACAAGTACGGCTCGCACTACGTCATCAAGCGCCTGCCGGCCGAAGTCCTGCTCGACGCTTATTCGCAGGTGACCAAGGCGCCGGAAAGATTCGACGGCTATCCGCTGGGAATGCGGGCGCTGCAACTGCCGGACACGGCGGTGAAGTCCTACTTTCTCACCGCTTTCGGCCGTCCGCCGCGCGAGCAGACCCGCGAGAGCGAGCGTACGTCGGTGCCGACCATCACCCAGGCGCTCCATATCATCAACGGCGACACGCTCAACAACAAACTGCGCGATCCGGGGAGTTCGATCGACATGCTGCTGAAGCTCGGATTCTCCGACGCGCAGATTGTGGACTATCTCTACCTCGCGTCCTTCAGCCGGCCGCCGGGTGAGTCTGAACGTTCCGCTCTGGTCAAGGCACTGGCTAAGGCCGAGCAGCAGAAAGTCGAAGGCGTCGACCCTCCGCGCCGTGCGGCGCTGATTGACATGTCGTGGGCCATGCTGACCAGTGAAGAGTTCATGTTCAACCACTAAGCGGTGAGAGGTCGGTCTGCGTTGCCGTCCGCGAGTCGAAGCATGCCGAACGAGCCTCCAAAGCGTCGTGATTTCCCGACCGCGCTGTCCCTTGGAATCCTCTGTCTCGTCGCAGGCTGGACGGTGACGACTTCCCGAGCGGCTCAGGTCCCAACCTTCGGCGCGAATATCGCCCCCATCCTTCAGAAGAATTGCCTCGCTTGCCACTCGAGCGCTGCCAAGAGCGGCGGGCTGATCATGGAAAGCTACGACCTCCTGATGAAGGGCGGCGCGCACGGGCCCGTCATCGTCGCCGGGCGGGGTGATGAGAGCCGGATGATCCAGATGCTGGAAGGAAAGATCCAGCCGCGCATGCCTTTTGGCGGGGATCCCCTGCCCGCCGCCGACATTGCCACCATCAAGGCGTGGATCGACACGGGCGCCAAAGGTCCGGCGCCTGGCGAGGCCGGTGCACTCGCGGGTCCCGCGATCCCCGTGATCAAGCCGCAGGTTCCAGTCGTATCACCGGTGCTGTCCGTCAGATTCTCTCCGGATGGAAAGATACTCGCGGTCGGCGGCTACCAGGAAGTACGGCTGTTTGACCCCACCACCAACGCCGTGCTGGCGACTCTCAGCGGTGCAGCGGACTTCGTACGCTCCATCGCCTTCAGTCCCGACGGCAAGACGCTCGCTGCGGCGGGAGGTCCTTGCCAGCGCAGCGGCGAAATCAAGATTTGGGACGTCGAGTCCCACCAACTCCTGAAGACGATGCAGGGTCACAAGGACTGCATCTACTCGGTCGCCTGGAGTCCGGATGGCAAGCTCGTGGCCTCGGGCAGCTACGACAAAATGGTGAAGCTGTGGGACGTCTCGACCGGCAAGGAGCTGCGCAACCTGCAAGACCACATTGACGCGGTGTTCGCGGTAGCCTTTAGCCCGGACGGAAAGCGCCTGGCCTCGGGTTCGCAGGATCGCACGGTGAAGATCTGGGACGTAGCTTCAGGCCGGCGCCTCTATACGTTGAGTGACGCGACGGACGGACTAACGAGTATGGCCTATTCTCCATCAGGCAAACAGGTCGCCGCGGCCGGCTACGACAAGACGATTTACATCTGGAACCTCGGTGATGACGACGGCCATCTCGCGCAATCGCTCATCGCGGATGAAGACAGCATCCTGGCGCTCGTCTGGTCGCCGGACGGCAAGACCATCATTACCAGCTCGTCCGACGGATCCATCCGCTTTCGCGATGCCGCGACACTCAACCCGCTGGGGGTCATTGATCATCAGCCGGACTGGGTCGAGGCGCTCGGCCTGAGCGCGGATGGCAAGCGGCTGGCTGCGGGTCGCTACAACGGGACTTTGAGCCTCTACGACATGAAGACGTACAAGCCCGTGACGGAGCCTCTGGTGGCGTTTCGGCCCGAGGCGCCGGTGGACAAGGCCGAGAATCAGCAGGCGGTCAGGCGGCGGTAAGCGCGACTTGGAGTGAAGTCGAGTGACGCTGGATCGAGGTTAGACGCTTAGAGGTCGAGGCGGGAGGTTTGCCATGAAAGCCAGAAATCTTATTGCGGCCGGGTTTGCGGTAGGGCTCATCCTTGCGGTCAGACCTCTTCGCGCCGACGAGCGCGTCATACCGCCCAGCATCTCGAAGATTCGGCCTGCCGGAATGGAGCGCGGCACGACGGCAACCTTCACGGTGGAGGGCCGCAACCTCTCTCCTGCCAAGGCGGTCATCTTTGATGCCGCCGGCATCACGGCGAAGGTCACCGAAGTCACCGACGTACCCGAAAAGATTTCGGGACCGCGCGCCGGCGTCGACCTCGGGGCTCAGGTGCCGCTCGGCAAGAAGCAGACGGCCCAGATGGAAGTGACCGTGGCGAAGGATGTGGCGCCCGGCATCCACCGATTCCGCGTTCAGACGCCGCTTGGAACTTCCAGCATGGCAGTGTTCGATATCGGCGCGCTTCCTGAGGTGAACGCGCAGAAGTCGGCGGACCCAGAGGCGCCGCCGCAATGGGTCGAATTGCCTTCCACCCTCGTGGGCACGGTATCCGCGCCGGGCGCGGCTGACCGCTACGAGTTCCAGGGGAAGGCGGGCGAGGCTCTCGTCTTCCAGGTGGTGGCCTCGGAACTGGGGTCGGATCTGGAATCGCTGCTCGCCCTGTCCGACTCTGGCGGGCAAGTGCTCGCGGAAGCGGGCAACAAGGAAGAGAATCCAGACGCGGTGCTGACTGCAAAGCTGCCCGCTGACGGTAAGTACACCATTGCGATCAGCGACCGCGAAAAGAGCGGCGGTCCCGATCACTTCTATCGCCTCAATGCGGGCGCATTGCCCTACGTCACGGGAGCCTTTCCGCTGGGCGCTCGCGCCGGTCAGTCCTCCGAGGTGTCCGTCTGGGGCGTCAACTTGGGCGGCGTTCACGCGGTACACGTCTGGTCCGACCGCCCGACAACCATTACGGAAGCGGTCGACACACCAGGAGGGAAGTCGCTCAACACGGTGAAGCTCGCGGTCGACGATGAGCCCGAGGTCACGGAGCAGGAGCCCAACGATTCTCCCGCGCAGGCGCAGAACGTCTCCCTGCCAGTCACGATCAATGGACACATTGACGGCGGCGCGAAACGCGGTGGCACATCCGACCAGGACTATTTCAGGTTCAAGGCCACGAAAGGCGAACGACTCACCATCGAGGTTGCGGCATCGAGGCTGGGATCACCGCTCGATTCCGTGATCGAGGTTCTCGACGCCGAGGGAAATCCGATCCCGCGCGCCACCATTCGCTGCCTGAATCAAACCGTTACCACGCTCTCGGACCGCGACTCGAGAACCGAGGGCATCCGGTTCGTGTCCCTATCAGGATTCCATGTCAACGATTACGTGATGATCGGTGACGAGCTCGACCGGATTGTCGCCATTCCGGATCAGCCCGACGCCGACGTGGTCGTTAAGGGCATCAACGGATTGCGTGAAGCTTTCCTCGGCACCTCGCCCGATGTACATGCAGTGAACACGCTGATCTACCGCGTCGAGGTGCTGCCTCCCGGCGCCGATTTCCCTCCCAACGGCCTGCCGGTGTTTCGCCTTACCTGGCGCAACGACGACGGCGGCCCGGGATACAGTGCGGATTCGCGCTTGGACTTTGTGGCGCCTAAGGATGGCGAGTACATCCTGCACCTCAGGGACGTTCGTGGCCTCGAAGGGCGCGACTTCGCCTATCGGCTTACACTCAAAGCGGCGAGCCCGGACTTCCAGCTCTCCGCCTATCCGGAGAATCCCAATATCCCACGCGGAGGCTCGATACCGGTTACCGTTTCGGCCGACCGCCTTCTGGGATACACAGGGCCCATCACCGTCGAAGTGAAAGGACTGCCGCGTTCGATCACCGCCAGCCATGCTGAGATTCCCGAGGGCCAGGATTCGACGGTCGTGGTGCTATCCGCCGCGCCTGATGCCGCGCTCGACCAGCCTCCGGCGCGCATCCAGTTCGTGGGCGTCGGACGCGTCAATGGCCACGACTTAGAGCGTGTGGAAGATAATCCCCTGCAATTGGCGTCCGTCATCCCGGCGCCGGACGTAGTAGTCACCACCGAGCCCACGCGGATCGCGCTCGAGCCGGGCAAAGAAGTGAGAGTGAAACTCCACGTCGAGCGCCACAACGGATTCAAGGGACGCGTACCTTGCGTGGTCGAGAACCTTCCTCCCGGCGTGCGCGTGGTGAATATCGGGCTGAATGGGGTTCTGGTCACGGAAGAGCAGTCGACGCGGACCTTCACGCTGCGCGCCGAGGATTGGGCCAAGCCGATCGATCAGCCGATCTATGTGGTGGCCGAAGTGGAATCGAACTCCCCGACGCGTCACGCCTCACCCGCCCTGTTGCTGAAGGTGGAAGACAAGCAGGAAGCGGCCAACACGGCTGGAGCGCGGGAAGCAGGCAAGGAGGGAGCGAGCGGGCGTCCACCCAATCGATAGACGACGGCGCAAGTCTATAGCCTCAGCGACTCCTGCCTGCTGATCCGAACCTTTCGCCGGTGTACTTCTCTACGGCGTCCAGGTTGAGGCTGATCCCAAGCCCCGCGCCGCCGGGCACCGCCAGCATCCCCTCCGCATCCAGCGCCCAAGGCTTCTCTACGAGTTCGTCGATAAACGGCGACCCCGTCAGGTATTCGACCATGTCAGTATTTCGGGTCGCGGACGCCAGGTGAAGGTCCGCTGCAAGTCCCAAAGCGGTGTTCCAGCCGTGCGGGATGAATCGCACGCCGCTGTCTTCCGCCATCCACGCGATCCGGCGCTCCTCGCTGATTCCTCCGACCTTCGTCACGTCCGGCTGCACGATGTCGAAAGCTCGGCGCTGGAGCCACGGAGTAAACGACTGCCTGCGAGTCAGGACTTCGCCACCCGCGATGGGCAGAGGTGAGCGGTTGCGCAGCAAAACGTAGTCGTCCAGGTTATCGGGTGGAAGCGGCTCTTCGAACCAGTAGACGTGGTAATCGGCGAGCATGCGAGCCGTGCGCGCCGCCCACTTGTAATCCTGGGACCAGAAGGCGTCGCTGGCGCCCGCATCGACCATCAGAAGGGAATCCGGCCCGACTGCCTCGCGTGCCGCGCGAACGATTTCCTCGTCTCGGGCGTTGCTCCGTCGCCCGAACGGCCCCCAGCCAATCTTGAAGGCACGAAAACCCTGCGAGCGCACCGCGGCCAGATGCTCGGCCAAAGCCCGAGGTTCACACATCAGCAGCGAAGCGTAGGGCCGCACCCGGTCGCGATACCGCCCGCCCAGCAGCCGGCCAACCGGCTGGCGCGTGGCCTTGCCGAGAATGTCCCACAGGGCGATGTCGATACCGCTGATGGTGTGGGTAACGGACCCGCCGCGTCCCATCCAGAACGTATGAGCATGCAACTTCTCGGTCACGCGCTCCGGCTCGAGCGCGTTTTCGCCCAGGAAGAGCGGCTGGAGGACGTGCAGCGCGCCGCGCACTAGTTGGTCATTCGTGAACGACGATCCCCACCCCGTGATGCCTTCATCGGTGAACACCGCGATGAGCGTATGAACGCAATCCTCGGGACGAATCTCCTCGGCCCAGCCTCCCGCGGGCGTGCCATGCCGTAGACCCGCAGACTGTATCCCGGTAATCTTCATTGGCTTGTACTCGACGAGAGTATAATGACGCGCATGTTACGGCGCAATTTTTTTGGAGGCTTGGTCACCGCTGGGGCCTTGGCTCAGTTGACGCCCGGCCAGCCGCAGGCGAACTCGCAAGAGGCTGCCAAGGTCTTTCTCGAGCGTCTCGCGACGGGCCAGCCTCACCGAGGGAAGGTGCTGCTGGCGCTCGAAGCGCACTGTGACGATATCCCGCTTTTCGCGGCGGGTACCGTCGCGAAGCTGATCGAAGAGGGTTATACCGGCTATCTGGTTCGTGCCACCAACGACGACATGGGCGATGCCCCTGGACTCGGCACTCCGGGAACGATCGGTGACAACGTCGTGGGCAACGAGCGCGACAACGCGGAGGTGGCGCGCGTCCTCGGTTGTAAGGGCCATTTCGACCTGAATTACAGCAACCACCGGATGGCCGGCATTGCGCTCAACGAGCTGATCTGCCGGCTGATTTTTCTGATTCGGCTGCTCCAGGTGGACACCGTCATTACCTGGGACCCCTGGGCGCACGACGAGGAAAATCCCGATCATTACATGCTGGCGCGGGGAGTGGAGGCAGCGTGCTGGATGGCCGGCCGCGTACACGACTATCCCGAGCAGTTCGCCGCGGGCCTCAAGCCGAAGGAGGTACAGGACAAGTACTACTTCGCGCGCCGTCCGGAGATCACGCGCGTGGTCGACATCAGCAAGCAAATCGACAAGAAGGTTGACGTCAACCGCGCTAACGTGGCAAAGGGCCCGGCCGGCCACCTCGGGTCCCAGTTGCGCGCGGAATTGGCGAAGCGCCACCAGCGATTGCCCCTGCTCGGTGACGACGACGCCACGGCCGACCGAAACTACATCAAAGAATTCGCCATGGCGCACAACCGCGAGCTGGGCAGGCAGTACGGAGTCGAATACGCCGAAGTGTTCCACTACATTCCACCGGGCGCGGCTGGCGCCGATCATGACCCGCGGGTCGACGCTTACGTGAAAGAGCATGCTGTGCCTTCTGAGTAGCTCGAGCGAATTCAGCCGAGGTCAGTGGAACGGTTTGTTCCATCGCGCCCTGGGGAACGCCACAGGGCCTGGACTCCACACCCATTCCAACGGCACGCGCTTGACGAGCGAGCGCTTCCACCTTCACACTGAAGATACTGACCGGGCCTGTAGCTCAGTTGGGAGAGCACCTGGTTTGCAACCAGGGGGTCGGGAGTTCGAACCTCCCCAGGTCCACCAACGTCCCTCACTCCGGGGGCGGGTTTGCTGCGACGAGCCGGCAACATGACCTTCGACGGCGTGTACAGCTACAATTGGGACGCGGAGAACCATCTGAAGTCGCCCGAACGGAGTCAACTACACCTATGACGGTAACCTGCGGCGAGTTGAGAAGTCGAACGGAAAGCTCTACTGGTACTCAAGCAGCGGCCAGATTCTTGAGGAAACCGATCTGAGTGGCAACCTCATCAGCGACTACGTCTATCTCGGTGGCAAGCTGGTTTGGCGACGCGATGCGTCCGGAAACGTCTACTTCTACTTCACCGACCCGCTGGGCACGGTACGGGGCATTTACACCTCCGGGTCCAGCCTCTGCTACGACGCGGACTTCTACCCTTTCGGCGGAGAGAAGGTTCACAGCAATACCTGCGCGCAGAATTACAAGTTCACGGGTCTGGAGCGCGCCACGGAGAGCGGTGCTGCAAGCACCAACTCCTTTCAGTATACCGGCCGAGAAAACGACGGCACCGGCCTCTACTTTCTCCGTGCCAGGTACTACAGCCCACAACTTGGAAGGTTTGTTAGCGAGGACCCTATAGGTTTGGCCGGTGGAGCAAACGAGTACGCGTACACCAACGGAAGCCCGACCAATTTTTCGGACCCTTCCGGCAACTATCCGCCGTGGAGACACGAGCAGATGTCCTCAGACGCAGCTCTTGAGTCGGGCTACGCTCAAACGCTAGCGGAAGCGAATGCAATCGGTAAGTTGGTCGCGGCCGTCGATAGGCGTCCGGGAACGCAACGGGCCGATGCATATGATGCGAACACGCATGCCATGTCGGGGCTGACTGGACGAAAGGATGATCAGAACTTTCAAGAATGCAAGCAGGCATACGAAGGCACACAACAGCAGATCATGAACGACGTTGAAAGGGGTGATGTCTATGGTGCAGCTCATACGATCCAGGATTCATATTCGCCTTCGCATTTTGGTTATAAGCAGTGGGATGGTGGCCATTTGGGGAATCTCCACGTCCCAGGCGTGTCGCACATGACCGGCGAGGATTTCAGGAACAGCTACAGTCCTGATGTCCAGGCAGCAACTGAGGCTACGGCGGACTTTTTTGATGCGTATGTTAAGAATAAGCAAGGACGAGGGCCCATCCCCGACCCCAAGGCCTTTTTGGCCCCCCAGCCATGTGGTCCTTGACGATTAGGCGATTCGATGGCAACAACGCGAGAGTTGGCGTTCAGCGCGAGGCTTGTCCTAATAGCCGTCGTCGCATTCCAGGTCGCTCAGCCAGCGCGAGCTCAGATAAAGTCACTGGCGCTCAAGACCGAAACGACGATACTTCCAGACTCCTCAATGTTGACCAAGGAGGAATTTGCGTTGGACGTGGGCGACTCAGGAATGGGCGACTTTATAAGAACATTTCCCGTCCTGCTCCGCGATCAGGAGGGACACAAGTGGAGAGTACTGTTTGACTCGTGGGCCGTGCATAAGGGTATGGTCTCCATCCCCTACAGGCTCGATGCACAGAGCGATACATACTCTGAGAGCGTGAACATTACGATTGGACACGAATATTTCACGAGTGGGATGCAGAACCTGATCCTGGAATACCGAACGCGCAATGAGATCCATGTTTCTCAGGGTAAGGCTACCCTGGAGAGAAACATGACGGGGATCTGGCCTGGGCCTCTAGATTCCGTAGTCGCCCAAGTGGAACTCCCGGCAGGTGTCCGACCAACAGTCGCAACTTGGTTCACGGACGCGACCGCCAGCTCCCTAACATGCGACTGTCGTACGGAAACACAGGGAACCACAATCACGGCCATCACTAACCACCCTTTGCCTCCGGGAAAGGACCTGCATTTGATCCTCAGGTTCTCTGCGGATAGTCTCGAACTTGGCGCGGTGCAGAGAATCCGAACCGGCTTAGCGGATCACGCGTACCTGAGCGAGTCAGGTTTGTTTCTCTTAATGATCACCCTTTACTTTTTCGGCTCTGCGCAGGAATCTGTGAGGAAGTCTGGATTCATGGGGTTAGGCTAGACTGGCTGGGTGCCAACCGATAACGACTTCACAAAGATTCTCAACTGGCCCGGGTACCGCGTCTACCGACACGAGA